>Ga0172380_10000011_pt1 | contig 428244 bp, 474 predicted proteins | sample Leawe162metaG_FD_119747 | JGI IMG/M metagenome (GOLD analysis project Ga0172380, IMG submission 119747) | Leachate microbial communities from a municipal landfill in Southern Ontario, Canada - Leachate well 162 metaG | ecosystem: Engineered > Solid waste > Landfill > Unclassified | place... | reverse complement strand
TTTCTTTGTAATCACAGTTTCATCGCAACCATTGGTGTCTTTGTTGTCTCCATCGCTGGAGTACAGAGGCAAAGCGCTGGCGCAGGATCCATCTGTGATAGCAGGAAGAGTGATGGTGAGGGTTGAGTTGGAGGAAGGGTAGCCGTTGTCGACTTGGACTTTATTGTCCGGATCACTTTTCGCCGCACTCTCCACAGTGAAGCTTGTCCCTGTTGTCGTCTGACTACCAGTGGTGCTGTTTGCAACAACGACCACGGCGTAGGTGTGGCCAGGGGTTAGTCCGGTCGGGATACTGACGGTTCCGCCGAAGCAGGAACCCATATTGGCAAATCCGATCGATCCTGTTGCTCCACCTCCTGTGGTTTGGTCAATCAGAAAACCACTCAAGTCATGGCAATCAGGGCCAATGGCTACGCCAATGGTGACCGAGCCACTCATCTTGTCAGTGAACGGAATCCCTAAGTTTTCATTCTTAGGGGTGTTGATCTCGATACTCGAGGAAGGAACAACGGCTGTGCCGCCACCTTCCACGAAGTAGGAGGTTGAAGTCTCCACTGGCGTGGTTGTTCCGTTCTCGTTGCTTGAAGCAATAGAGAAGGAGTTTTGACCTGGGTCAAGTGCGACTGACACAGAGAGATCCGTGTAGTCAGCGGTAGTGGGATCGGCAAGAGCCGAGGCGTTGCGAACAGCGCCTGAGGAAATGATGATCCCATTCTTCTTGATCACCAGTTCGCAGTCATCCCAGACTCGTCCCGTAAGTTTGACCGTTGCGGTCGTGACTTGGGCAGGGAGCTGGGTGATTTGTGGCACTGGGCATTGACCCACAATGAAGACTTCTTTTTCCAAAGCTTCTCCTTGCAGGCCAGTGCTGGTCTCAGGGATAAGGCCAATGGGGTACTTCACGGCATATAGGTCGGATCCCAGGTTTATCCCAGATATGAAGACGCTGCCGTCATCATTGGTGTTGGGTAAGCCGTCTGCAGCCAGGTTGCCACTGTTTTTGAAGCGGAATCGGTTTGTCTTCCGGTCTCTTTTCAGTGACAACTGAATCACCTCGCCGGACTTGAATCGGTTCTTGGTGGTCGTAATAGACCCTTTTGCAGGACCTGCTTCAGGAGCGTTGGTGACCTCGATGGTCAGCGCCTGGGTGTCGTACCCTCCTTGAGTGTCCAGCGCAGTTAAGAAGAGTTTCTTCTTGCCTGTGCTGGTGAAGGTGACATCCAGTGTGTCGCCAGTTGTGACCACTGTGTTGCCTTGCCCGTCGGAAACGCTGTATTCTTTTAGCGTCCCGTCGGGGTCATTGGCGCTCCAGGTGAGCTTGACCGTAGCCGTCATGGCGGGGCCAGACAGCTCAATCTTGCTCTGGTTGCTGGTAAAGCTCAGGATTTTTGGATCCTGGTTGTTGGCAACCTTTTCTGGAGCTTTTGTTGGAGGGAGTTCGACCGTCTTGGTCTCAACAATTGCTCCAGAGTCGTCCTTGCCTTTGACTGTTGCGGTCAGTCCTGCTGCAGCTGCGCTGCGTCCTGTGACGCGATCCCAGAGGCCGGCAAAAAAGCCGACTTCAGAAGCTTCACGGGGAGTGTTGAGTAGAACAGCAGGAATTTGGAAAGTCGCGCAGCCATTGACGGCTGGTTCAGTTCCTTCAAACCCGATCGCTGCAATCTCCACTGAGATTTGAGTCCCCGTGGCGCAGAACGAACTGGTGTTTCTGCTTCCAACAGTCTGCTCAGTGACCACGTTCCCTTGAGGGTCTGTGGTTTGTGCTGTTCCGCTGGGAACAGGCGCAGGGGTGACCACTGCTGGATTCCCAGTGGGGCTGGTTCCTCCGCCACCGCACCCAATAAGGGTTGCGAGGCTAAGGCCCAGTGCTCCAGTAAGGAGCGGGTTTTTCAGAGAGCGTTTCATGGTATTTCCTCCTCAGGAAAGCCGTCCTGCTTTTGCAGAGTATGGAAGTTTCCACTAGGAGATACTCATTACCTTTTAAGGTATAGGTATCTTACTTGTGGATGTCTGGGTTATCCCAGGTCATGATTCGGTCCTCGTATTGAAGGAGGACCGTGGCGGTTGCGTAGAATCTTCCACGCAGAGCCGAGATGTAATATGGCTATCACATCGTGGTTCTCCTTCCTTTCGTTTTTTTGATGTAGCGCGGTGAGAATTATTGACTTATCTCTATTGTGGTATACTATATGAATATATGGAGAAGAAATTCAAAACACTAAACTATACCATTATTCTTGAGCCAGACGAAGGTGGCGGCTATGTGGTGCGTATTCCTACCTTGAATATCGCCACTCAAGGTGAGACAGAACAGGAAGCAATCTTTATGGCTAAGGATGCAATTGAAGGCTATATTGCCTGTCTTATTGATAATGGTGAAGTTGTTCCTCTTGAACTATCTCCTGTTTTGATGGAAACAGTACAAGTTGCGGTACCGGTATAGTATGAAGAAGGTCATGAAAGCAAAGGAGGTTATCAATCGACTTGAGAAAGTCGGTTTTATTGTGAATAGGGTAACAGGTTCGCACTACATTATGTATAACCCCATTACAAGAAAGACCGTTGTTGTACCGTTCCATGGAGGAAGGGATATTAAGAGACCTATTCTTATCGATATTGCCTTTGAAGCCGGCATCAAAAGAGATGACTTCTTTTCCTCGTAATCTATCGCTCTCATCGCGCTACATCGCAGGTTATAAAAGGGCACAAACCCTTCTTCGGTTTGATACCTACAGAGTATCATATTATTGATCTGTTGTCAAGTGTACCGTAATAGGTATTCGACTTGATTGTCTTTTGTCGTCTCGTATAATGAAGATATGAAAAAACAAGTAATTCGTTCGTATATTGTAGTTTACGAGAAAGAGCCGTATGGCGGGTATTCTGCTGAAGTTCCGGCTCTAAATGGTATTGTGACCCAAGGGGATACTCTTGAGGATGCACAGTACATGGCTCAGGATATGGTAGAGGGGTATCTACAGGTTCTTGTCAAAGATGGTGATGTTGTTCCTGAGCAAGCTATAGTCAAAATAGGTAAGAATATGTATGTATCTATAGTGAGTGCTATGAGATAGTGACGGAGGGTCTTACGTGATCAAGTTAATACAGTGAGATTTACAAATAGGTTGTTGCTAGGTTATGGTATGTGTATATGAAAAATGTAATACACTTTGAAATAAAAAAGGATGGCAAGTGGTTCTCGGCTTGCAGCACAAACCATCCTATTTTTACACAAGGAAAGGATCTTACTGAGGCTATCAGTAGAGTTCTTGAAGCAACTGCTTTGTATGTAGACGGCGAGGACCTCGAAAAACTTGGTTTTACTCGAAGCCCTTCAGTTACTATTTCTATGCCTTTTGACTCAATGCAGGAAAACTTCAGAGTAAAGAACAAAAGACAAACACCAAAGATAAAAACAGATACACATACGAAAACTCAGGAACTTGTCGGGGCTACAAGTTATTAAGATATTGGTCAGCTTTGGGTTTGAGGTTAAATCGCAGGCTGGTAGCCATATTAAGGTGGTCATAGAAAGCCCATATTTTGTCAGGCCTATTATAGTTCCGAATGATGGTTCTGTTTCAAAAGGAACTCTCCATGGAATATATAAAGGAGCTTGTCTATACGTTCCGGAGCGTGCCGATGAACTAAAGGACTTTTTCTACACTAAAGAATCGTAAGTAATCACCGAAAGACTTTCTCGGTGTTTTTTTATTGTATTTTAGGTACACTGTTAGTAACATGCCACACACATACCAATACAGCCCTGGAGATTTCATGTTGCCAGGGTACAAGCCTACCAAAAAACGCTCTCTGCTGCGCCTCGCCCTTATTGTCCTTATCGGGTATGTCCTTTTTGTGTTCTTGTCAGGAACCTACGCGCTCAATTTTATCTACTCAGCACGAGCGGCTAGTTCTCCTTGGAACCAGACTGACTGGTCGGGTGGAGTAGGGGCTTCAACTGCTACCCAGTACAGTGCTGCAACAAGCATTAAGGATACGGTGGCCGGTGAGATTTCGCTATCCGTACGGTCTGGGTGGCTAAATGAGTCGTGGCTCTACCGGCAAAAAATAACCTTTGATAACAGTGCTCAGGCCGAAAACCTGGTTGACTTCCCAGTAATGGTAAAGTTAGTGGCGGGAAGTAATATTGACTACGCAAAATTGCAAAGTGCAGGGCAAGACTTGCGCTTTACCGACAGTGACGGCACAACGCTGCTCTCGTACCAAATAGAGATGTGGGACACAGTTGGTGGTACTTCAACCGTGTGGGTGAAGGTGCCCCAAATTGATGCCTCATCTGCTACTGACAATATATACATGTACTACGGTAATGCGGTAGCTACTGACGCACAAAATGTGAATGGTACCTGGAACTCAAGTTACAAAATGGTGATGCACTTGGGTGAGACGAGTGGGACAGCTATCTCAGACTCAACTTCCTCTGCTCTTAATGGAGTAAAGCTTGGGAGTACTACTCCGTCACCAATAACTGGCCAGTTTGATGGTGCGCAAAACTTCAATGGTTCACCAGACAGGATAGATATCACAGACGGATTCACCAACACAGTTGCCTTGGATAATACCCATACGATAGATGTCTGGGTCAAGCCGACAGCTGCAGCTTTTACTGCACAGGGTGTGGTTTGGGATTCTACACACTCAGGAGATTCGTTTTTAGGAGAGTTCGCCTCGGCTACAGGATGGTACTGGAGTACTAGATTGTATAACAGCATGTCGTTTACAGCCGGTACCTGGTACCACATTGTGGCAGTCAAGAATGGTACGGGAGACACGGGTAATCTGTATGTGAATGGTGTTCTGCAAACGAGCTGGACGGGATCGCTGGGAAATACCATTGCAACTGCAGCTAATTTGCGACTCGGGGCATACAAGACGGGTGCCTTTAATATGAATGGTATAATCGATGAATTTCGTATCTCGGATAGTGCGTACAGTTCAGCTCTCGTTGCAGCTGAATACAAATCAGGACTCAACACCTTTAATACCTTTGGTGCTGAGGAAGTACGCTACACGAGCGGTACGCTTACTTCAAATATCTTTGACTCTAATCTTCTCGGAAGTTTCTGGGGTACGCTCACATACGCTACGACCCTTGCCCCACAGACTACAGTTAAAGTACGCACCAGTAACTCGGCCACCATGAGTGGTGCTCCTGCTTTTAGTACCTGTGCAGTTGTTGCTAGTGGAACGGATTTAACTGGCGCATCCTGTGCAGTAGATGCAGATCGGTATATTCAGTATGAAGTGGGGCTTTCCAGTACCACCGCTGCCATCTCCCCGGTTTTCTCAGATATCTCAATTGCCTTTACGGTAGCAAACGCCCCACCGGTAACTCCTACCAACACTACTCCGAGTAGTGCGGCAGTGAATCAGATCCTAAATCCAGTACTCGTTACTTCAGCTTTTTCTGACACCGATCTTGGCGATACACATACGGATACGCAGTGGCAGTTGGATGACGCTAACACCTTTACTACTCCTGAGTGGACGAGAACTGCAGGAGCAGCTGAAGTAACCACCACTGTTAATGCTGGCAACGGAACCTTTGCCGGAAGTCTTGCAGGGCAAACGTCTCTGGCTCACTCTACTGTCTATTACTGGCGGGTACGCTACCAAGATAATAATGGTAACTGGAGCAGTTATTCAACTCCTACCACCTTTACGACCAACGCGATTGCAACTCCGACTGTAATCTCACCTTTAAACGCTAGCACTATCAGTACTGCGACCCCAACCCTCATAGCCTCAGCTTTTTCTGATCCAACAGCTGGGCATACCCATCAGGCATCGCAGTGGCTGGTGGATAGCGATATATCTTTTGCAACTCCAGTTTTAGATACCGGGACAACTGCAGGTCCTGAAACCAGCCATATAGTCCCTGCCGCAACTCTAACTAACCACAACCAGTATTACTGGAAGGTTCGTTACCAAGATAACTTCGGCAACTGGTCTAGCTATTCGACACCCAGTAGTTTCGAGGTAGATACCTCAGTTGCAGCTTCACTGACTCAGGCTGTGGGGTGGAACCAAGTGTATAGCATCGGGGATACGGCGCGCTTTACTATTCAGACTCTGGCCCGAGATAATGCTAATGTTTTCCAGCCATTAACAGCTGACACTACCCCGATTTACCGTTTGAGATTTTGGGATGGAGCTACCTGGCAGGAGCTGGTAGCGAACGCGACTATGACACTACTGGCAGCTACCGCTACCTATGAGGCAACCTACGCCATACCGTCTGATGCTGCGTGGATTGGAAGACGGGTAAGTGTTATTTTCCAGACTAGTATCAACGGGATGCCTAGTGTTCTATCCCGTGAGATTCAAATAGTGGGGTCTCCTGCTCAGGTACTTATCACAAGTATGGCGAGTACAGCCGTGCCAAACATAGCAGCCAATGTCGTCATCACCAATGAAGGAACGGCAGCCTTTGAATATCTCTATGAGTACTGTGTGGTAACGGTCTCAACCAATGTGTGTGGAGGAGGAGACGATACCGCCTATGCCTCTGCTGCTAAACTCATCCAACCGTCTGCGAACTTTATCACCACTCTGGGTCTTTCTGTCCCCACTGCTGGAAATTATTTCTTTAAAGTAACGGTCTGGTGGTCAAACCAGAGTTCAACTGCCCAGCTTGGCTTTACCGCAACAGTAAGTACGGTCGTAACAGGAAGTTCGGGCGGATCATCAGGGAGTGGTACAACTGGTACTGCAGTTACCCCTACCATACCTGCAACTCCATTACCTGACTCTGTTGTCGGTACTGGCTTTATTGCAGATATCTTACGAAGTAACGCTGAGATGGTAGCCAGAGTCTTTGGGCTCGAGGAAAAGATTCGCACGATCGATGACCGCGTTACGCAGCTGGAGCAAACCAGAGTAGTTGCTCCGGTGTACCAGTATGTGGCGCCTCAGATCACCCCTTCCCCAACGAGACTGTTTCCGATACGATGGGAGTAAGTAATGAAAACACAAAAAGAAAAAGAGATTATTCCGAACATTATTATCAACAACACCGGCACGCCTCCCAAATGGGGTGTGACCGTACCGTTGGTGTTGTTCGTGCTCTTGGTTGTCACAAACTTTGATAGTCTCGGGAGTTTTATACGTTCCTATTCTTCCTCTACTGCTCATGATGTAAACGATGCAGAGGCAAGGGTTATCGAGCTGACTAAGTATGTTGAGGTACTCAAAAATGACCGAGTCATTTTAGAGGAGGCAAGTAACGCAATGCTTGCTATTCAGGAATATTATTTCGAGAATAAAGAATTTCCCAAGAGTCTGAAGGATTTGGCCGACACCAAGAACCTACGATTTATTGTACTAGATATTGATGATACCAAGGATGTGTACTATGAAAGGCGTGAAACCGACTTTGTGTTTTGCGTACGGTTATCCGACGGCGTTAAAGGTGTGAACACCAAGGCATGCAAGATTACAAAGTAGTTGTTTTTGATATACAAAATCTCCCTAACTATCTTTACGAGAGGAGTATTTTCAGGGTATGATAATAGTATTCTCATGTTTGATTAGAGGAGTATGTTTGTATTTTTGCGAAGTTAGCTTAGGTTAGCCAAAATAGAAATAAGAGTTTTCCACAATGCCACAGCAAAACAAAAGCAACACAGACAAGACACTTAAACAAGGCGGTAATCAACCGACTTTCGGGGTGTCTTTTTTTGGTGCTCACCGGGTATCTTTGATTATGGTAACCGGCGCCGTGGTATTGGCTCTATCAGGAGCTTTACTCAACACCTTTGCTGCTCCTCCAGGATCACAGTACCTTCCTGGTGAAACGCTTGCTCCTTCATGTGCACCAGGAGCTACCAACTGTACGGTTATTCCTCCCGCTTTGTCAGGAGCGAATGCAGATATTACCTCTCTTACTGGTTTGACTACTGCCTTGCCTGTTACTGAGGGTGGTACCGGACTTTCTTCAATAACAATGGGTAAGTTACTCTATGCATCTGCAGCCAATACGCTTTCTGAGCTTTCTATTTCATCTAAGTTGCAACTGACCGGCAATACGCTTGATGTAAATGAAGCTAATTTTGCTTTGACCAGTACGAATATCTCAGACTTTAGTACCGCTACTCAGTCGGAAATTACCAACCAGAAAGGAATTGCGAGTGGTATTGCGTCTCTGAATGCGAGCGGTAAGGTGCCAAGCTCACAGCTTTCTTCTCAGCCAATTAATAATACCTTTGTAGTGGCTGACCAGACAGCGCGTCTCGCTCTTGCAGGATCTGCAGTTGTTGGTGATGTGGCAGTGCAAACTGACAATACTACGACATATATTTTACAGACACTAACAGGTTCAACAGATGGTGACTGGGTAGTGCTTTCTACTCCAGCTGCCGTTACTTCAGTGAACGGTCAAACCGGAACAGTTACGCTTACCTTCGGATCTATTTCAGGAACGCTACCAGTTGCGCAAGGCGGTACGGGAGCAGCAACTGCTAACGCAGGGCTCAACAACCTCTTGCCATCTCAAGGCGGAAACTCAGGTAAGATTTTAGGAACTAACGGCACGGATACTGCCTGGGTAACTAACGCTGCTGGTGCTGCGTGGGGAACAATTACCGGAACTTTATCTTCTCAGACAGATCTTACCACTGCTCTTTCTGGAAAAGCAGCAAACGGTGCAAATGCAGATATTACATCTCTTACTGCAGTTACCGCCCTTACCTCAACAGGAGCGTTGACGCTTACTGCCGGTGGCTCGAACAATTCAATTACGCTTACTCCAGCTGGCACTGGGCAGGTAGCAGTAGCGGGTACCTTTGGAATCGTAGAGGGAGGAGTTTCTCCTACTTTTTATACAAAATTTGTCGGTGCAGACCAGGCGGCAGATATTCTCTACACCTTACCAGTTGATGACGGAACACCAGGACAGGTTCTAACTACGGATGGTTCAGGTTTACTCTCATGGACAACCGCTGCTGGTGGTGGGTCAGTATCTACTCTTACCGATGTTACCCTCACTTCTCTTGCTACTAATGACTTCTTACAATACAACGGAACCGCATGGGTAAACAAAACTCCAGCGCAAGTCAAAACCTCAATAGGCGCAGCAGCGAGTGGTGCTAACTCAGATATTACCTCTCTTTCAGGGCTTACAACTGCTCTTTCAATAGCGCAAGGTGGAACTGGACAGATTACTGCTAACGCGGCTCTTAACGCACTTCTTCCCTTACAGACTGGTAATAGCGGAAAGGTGCTGGGAACTGACGGCACCAACACGGCGTGGGTAGCAGCTGGAGGTGGTGGATCTGTGGCCACTCTTTCTGATGTTACTTTAACTGGCCTAGCCTCTGGTGACTTTTTGAAATATAACGGAGCTGCGTGGGTTAATAGAACTTCTGCTCAAACTCGTGGAGATATAGGTGCAGCAGTATCGGGCGCTAACTCGGATATTACCTCTCTTACTGCAACTACCTCTGTTGCGAGTTCAGGAGCACTCGCTTTGTCTGCTGGCGGTACGAACCAGGATGTTTCAATTACTTCATCTGGTACTGGAGCGGTGATTGCTAAGCCAGGCACAGACAGTGCGAATGCGTTTGAAATCCGCCGAGCAGACAATGTCACTCGGGTTTTCGTGGTAGATACCACTACCTCTACTTATGGGTTTAGTATTTTAGAAAACGAAGCTACACCGTCTCTCTATACAAGATTTAGAACAGGAGACCAGGCAGCCAACCTCATTTATACTTTGCCTACTACTGCACCAACTGCAGGACAGGTACTTTCAAGTTCTGGTGGCGCCACTTCTACCCTTACTTGGGCAACGGCTGGTACTGGTGATGTGGTTGGTCCAGCTTCATCTACAGACAACGCTGTGGCTCGTTTTGATCTCGCGACTGGTAAGCTGTTACAGAATTCAGTCGTGACTATTTCAGATACTGGAGATATTGCTGGAGCGGCTACATTGAACACCCATACCATTCCTGGCGGTACGAGTACTCTTGCCCTACTTTCTAATAATCTTGGTGCTTTTGCGGCTACTACCTCAGCACAGCTAGCTGGTGTTCTTTCAGATGAGACTGGTACGGGTGTGTTCGTATTGGCTACCAGCCCAACCCTCACTACACCAAATATTGGAGTGGCTACTGCTACAACAGTCAACAAACTCACCATTACTACTCCTGCCACCGGATCAACTCTTACTATCGCCGACGGTAAGACCCTCACCAGTAGTAATACTCTAACCTTTACTGGTACTGATGGCTCATCGGTAGCTTTTGGAGCAGGTGGAACAGTTGTATATGCGAGTGATCTTGGTAGCTATGTAGCTACCTCAGGTGGCACGCTTACTGGTGGACTCACTTTCTCGGGTGTGGCAACTGACCTTACTTCAGCTGCAACTGAGGATATTACGATCGCTTCAGGTACTACAGGAAAAGTAGTCTTAAAGCCGGGAACTGGTGGTGACGCGGCTGGTGCAATTAGTTTTAGAAATGCAGCTGGTACTGATATTGCCACTATAGATACTGGTGCTTCAGCGCTTGTTCGTCTTAGTGTGTTAGGTACTGCCGGTGGAGACCATACAAGACTGGGTGTTATTGCACCAGCGAGCAAAGATGCGGTACTTGCTCTTCTTCCTGATGAGGCAGATCCAACAGCTCCAACCTTCTCAAAACTGATGAGTATTGAAGGTAAGGCATCAGGGGATATGGTTATGAATTCTGCAGGGAATATAAATATCCAAGCCGGCGGCACAACGAGCAACATTAACCTTAAACCAAAAGGTTCGACTGGAACAGTGGTAATTGATGGTACGAATGGTGGTGCTTCGGACAAGATTGCTATTATTCCGTTTGGTGCCTCTCCTGGATTTACACTTACACTAACCAACGAAAATGTGACAGCTGCTCGTACCATTACTTTTCCTGATGCGACCGGTACTGTGGCGCTAACCTCACAGCTTGTGTCACCAACCGCTACTGGTGGTTTGGAAAATGTAGGGGGTCTCGCGATTAAGATTGATTCAACTACTGATGGCTACGCTACGGTTGCAACTTCAAGTGATGGTACGCGTATTGTGAATATTAAAAATGCTAATATTGCCTCTGACGCTAGTATTGATCGGACGAAGATTGCTACTGGTGCACTGGATCAGATTGTAGTTAACGACGGAGCGACTGGTGCACTTACTTCCATCGCAACCCTTGATGTTACTCGTGGCGGTACGGGTTCTGACCTTTCTGCAACAGGAGGCGCGAGCCAAGTTCTTAAGCAATCTACTGTCGGTGGTGCTATTTCAGTAGGCCAATTAGCAACGACAGATATCTCAGGGCTTGGTACGATAGCCACTCAGAGCGCAAGTAGCGTTACAATTACTGGTGGTACAATCAACGGAACAACTATTGGTGGGTCAACGCCAGCAGCAGGAACATTTACAAGTTTAACTGCCACTGGTACCACTACTATTAATACGGCTATTTCGGGACTACTCAAGGCAACTGCTGGTGTTGTCTCGGCTGCGAGTGGAGGCACAGATTTTGAAAACCCACTTACCTTTAACTTGCCACTATCTCGATCGGTTAACGCTATTTCGATTTCCCAAGCTGATGGCTCAACTGATGGATATCTTTCGTCTACTGACTGGAATACTTTTAATGGTAAAGCATCTGGTGGTGCGAACTCAGACATTACTAGTCTTACTGCCCTGACACTCGTTTCGGTTGCAGACAACTCGGGTACAGCTTTTAAGATTGGCCAGGGTTCGGATGATTACTTCTTTATAGATACGACGAATGGCAGTGAGAACATCGGTTTTGGAAACTCAACGACCAATCCTGATTTCACCTTCCTCGGAACAGGTACTTTTAACATTAGTTCACTTTCTACTGGCGTGGTGCATGCTGACGGGTCGGGTAACCTATCGTCATCAGCTGTTGACTTATCTACTGAAACAACTGGATCACTTGCGGCTGCAAACGGTGGTACCGGTATTAATAGCTCGGCGTTGACTGGTATAGCGACGATTACCTCAGGAACTTGGAGTGCTACTGCTACAACCGGTACTGGTAATATAGTGCTGGCTACTAGCCCAACCCTCACTACACCAAATATTGGAGTGGCTACTGCTACTACCGTCAACAAACTCACCATTACTACTCCTGCCACCGGATCGACACTTACTATCGCTGATGGTAAGACACTCACTGCTAGTAATACCCTAACCCTTACTGGTACTGATAGTAGTTCAGTCGCTTTTGGTACAGGAGGTACGGTTGCGTATACTTCAAGTAATCTTGGTGCTTTTGCTGCTACAACATCTGCCCAGCTAGCGGGTGTTATCTCTGATGAGACAGGTACTGGTGCTCTCGTGTTTGGTACTGCGCCTGCTTTTACTACCTCAATTTCTACGCCACTTGTTACCTCAACAGGGGATGTTGCAGTTAAGCCAGGATCGAACACTACAACTGCATTCAAGGTTCGTAATGCAGCTGATGACTTTACTGTCTTATCTGTAGATACTAATGATTCTCCAGTCGGTGGAGCGCTAACTGTTGGTGCTAAGGTAGGCCATGCGCGCCTTGGAGTAGTGGCAGTTGTTGGAAAGGACTCAGCACTCGCGCTCGCACCAAATGGATCCGGTACTCCAACAGACTGGTTTACTATTACTTCTCATAGCTCGTATGATACAGATCTTGCTGGTGGTGGAGCTATTACTATGGCAGCTGGCGGTACAAACAAGGGGATTACACTTAAAACTACTGGTACTGGAAAAACTATTTTACAAACAACAACTTCAACTGACGACAAGATAGCTTTTGCGCCGGCTACTGGCGGTGCAGCAAGCTTTACTGCAACTATTTCTGAAACAGAACTAACTGGTGATCAGACTTTCACTCTCCCTGCAACCGGTGGTACATTCCTTACCTCTGGCGCTGCTGTGACTGTCGCACAAGGAGGTACTGGTACCACTAATGGCTCAATTACTGGAACCGGTGCACTTACGTTTACTGCAGGTGGAACGAATCAGGATGCGAGTCTTATCTCAAGTGGTACCGGTAAGGTGATCTTAAAGGTAGGCTCAGATTCTCCTGGTTCAAGCATTGAGCTTAGAAAAGCAGATAACTCGGTTATGCTTAGTGCAACTCCTGACACTGGAAACATCGCAATGAACAGTAATGTCGTTACTACACTTAACGCTTCACTGCTTCAGGCATTTACAATTCAGGATGACAGTAATAACCCCCTGTTTGTAGCAGACAGCTCTGCTCCATCTCTAACGTTTGGTAATGCTTCTAATAACCCTGGTTTTAACTTTAGTGGTGGTGGTACGGTTGACTTTGGTACAAGCCCAGTTCAGGGTTCATCAACATTTGATATAAACAATAATACTAATACCACTCTCAGTGTGGCCTATATTGATGCCAACACACTAACTACCGCAAACGCACTCAATGTTTCGGCGAATGTAATAACGACCGGTAAGGTATTGAATGTTTCCTCTACTTCTACGGCGTTAACTTCTGCAACTGGAATATCTGCTATATTTTCTGGAAATCCGGCAGCTTCATGGACGGGAAGCGTAGGAATCTTTGAAAACAGTAGTGCAGATACCGATGTCGATGGTAATGCACTGAAAGTCGGTCTAACCGGTGCCGCAGCTGGCGATGGTACTGCGCTCAATGTAACAACTGCTCAGACAGGAACAGGTGCACTTGCATTCCGCGTGAACGATGACGGTACTTATACGGATTCAACGCCGTTCATTATCGATGCAAGTGGAACTGCTCTTCTTGGAACGACTACGACAACTAACCATATTCGTCTTGGCGAGAAACTAGGAGTCGTTTCAGTAGGAGATGCTAATTATGGCGGTATGGCGATGACTTCATATTCAGGCACGACAGATGCGAATGCTTCTCCGCTCCTTGAGCTTCAGCGCTCTCGTGGTACAACAGACGGTACTCTCACGGTGGTGGCATCAGGAGATCAGCTCGGCGGACTCTACTTTAGAGGAGCAGATAGTAATAGTTTTGAAAGTGGCGCAGGTATCTTTGCCTTCTCAGACGGCACTCCGGGTAACGGTGATATGCCGGGTCGTTTGTCTTTGTATACGACCGCTGACGGTTCGGCCTCGCTCACTGAGCGCTTGCGTATTGACAGCGCAGGATTCGTAGGAATCGGAACACAAGCGGCAGTTACACTAGCAGGAAAACTGCATGTTGCTACAACGGGTACACAGCAGACATATTGGGATAATTACTCTACTGCTGCGGGTGATCACGTATCGATGATTTTCAGGAAATCAGATAATGCAACACTCGGTACAATTACGCAAACAGTTGATACGGACAATCTTGGTAGTCTGACCTTCAAAGGAGTCAATTCATCAGGTGCTTTTGCGAACGGTGCATTCATTAAGGCGCAGCAAAGCGGCGCTTCTGGTGCGTCATTTGTGCCGGCTGATTTGAAATTCTATACTGCCACTAACGCAGCAGACATTGCTGAGCGTATGCGTATCGAGAGTGACGGTGATGTTGGTATTGGAACCGCTGGAGCTGCTACAGCACGCCTCGATGTTGTCTATGACAACTCGTCTGCATATGCGGCGCGTATCTTTAACGACGGCAATAACGCAAACCGAAAAGGACTTTTGATTATAGCCGGTGAAGATGCTCCGGACGGTGCCTCAGGACCTGATGGAACCCTGATTCAATTCCAAGATGGTGATGGTACCGACGCAGGTGAGATTACATTTACAAGTACTACAACGAGTTATAGTGCCTCTTCAGATCGTCGTATGAAACGCGACATTCAAGATACTGTCAAAGGACTTAGTGATCTTATGAAGATCCAGGTTCGTGACTACCATTACAATGCAGATGTGGCAAATGCCCCCCTTCATACTGGATATATTGCCCAGGAATTATATGATGTTTATCCGGAGGCTGTAACGGCTCATACTGATTCTGACAAAATGTGGTCGGTAGATTATGGAAAGATCACGCCACTGATTGTACAGGCAGTTCAGGATCAGCAGAAAGAAATTATTGGTCTCCAGGGTGATGTTGAGGGTCTAAAGAAACTCGTTACGGCCTCACGAGACATCAAAGACATGAAAGCCCAGATTGCGACACTTGACCAAAAGGTACTCGAAGTAGCAGCGCTCGATGGTAGACTGGATAGTGTAGAGAAGAAGGTGGACAAACACAGCCGAGATATTGAGAAGCTCCAGAAGCAAGTAGAAGAGTTGCAAAAAGAAATTAAAAAGAAAGAATAATATCCATCCATGAAAATATTCAACTCAAAACACCCGCATTTTCCCAAGGCCGTGATCGGTTTGGCTTTGGTTTTTGCTATGACTTGGTCGGGGCTTATCACCCACGCTTCAACCACAGATGGAACAATAGATCCGACCAATAAATACGCATGGGGTGGAAACATTGGATGGATAAACTTCGGTGTCCCTGCTGGGAATGTACATATTACGGATACTGAGTTAACTGGTTATGCGTGGTCAGACAACTACGGATGGATCTCTCTTAACTGTAGTAATACTGGTACTTGTGGTACCGGAAACTTCAAGGTCACTAACAACGGAGAAGGCGATCTAGCAGGAAATGCGTGGAGTGAACAGCTTGGATATATAGATTTTAATAATGTACAGATAAACTTAACCGGACAGTTACTGGGCTCTGCCGTTGGAACTGTTTCTGGAACGCTTAACTTCAACTGTGGTCAGTGTATGGTTACAACCGACTGGCGTCCTGCTAGTGTTCGCACTGCTGCTCCTGGTGGTGGAGGAGGATCTGGTGGACCTTCTACCCCTACTCCAACACCGACGCCTACACCAGTACCTCCAGTACCGGATGTTGCTGCACCAACAGGATCTTCAGTTCTTGTTAATAACGGTGACCCTCAGACTGGACTTACTAATGTCACGCTTACTTTAGCTGCGACAGACGCATCTACTCCACTCCAGATGAAGATTAGTAATGACTCAGCCCTTACAGGAGCTGCCTGGGAGACATTTAATACAACAAAATCATGGACTTTGACCTCGGGACTTGGAATTAAGACAGTGTACGCGACTTTCAAGGATGCAGTTGGTAATACAGGCCCTATAGTCTCGGATACTATCGAGCTGGTTTCAGATACCACTCCTCCGAGCAATACCGGTATCCTTATTAATTCGGGAGCAGCTACTACGAATAATGTGAATATTAGCTTGCAACTTGAAGCGGTAGATGCTACCCAGATGCAGATCAGTAATTCATCTGTCTTTAACGGAGCAGTATGGGAGCCATATGTTACAACCAAGACATGGAATGTAGTAAGTGGCGATGGCATTAAGACGGTATATGCGAAATTCCGTGATGCAGCAGGTAACGAGTCTTCTCCAGTCAGCGATACGATTACTCTTCAGACTGCAGTAACCCCTACACCGACACCAACGCCAACACCTACTCCAGTCCCAACTCCTACGCCTACGCCAACCCCTGTTCCAACACCAGTCCCAACTCCAACTCCAACCCCGACACCGGTCCCTACTCCTATTCCAACACCAACGCCGGAGCCGACACCGCTGCCAACTCCAACACCCGAACCAACTCCAACTCCAATCCCAGCTGAGCCGGTAACAAATGAACAGCAACTGACTCCACCGACAGAAACACTGGATACTAACCTTGTGCTTGGACAAACAGGGCCTGAGGTAAAGGCACTGCAAGAATTCTTAAACGCTAATGGTTTTGCGCTAGCACCACCAAATACACCAGGTAACGAAACAGGGGTATTTGATCAGTCGACTGCCAATGCACTTACACAGTTCCAGGCAACTTACGGCATTACCGGTGAGAACGGGCAGCTTGGCACCCAGACTCGTAATTTTATAAATCAGGTTCAGCAGATTGAGCAGACTCCGGTAGAGGTTCCTCCCCAGACGGTAGCAGAAGCCATTGTAGAGCGTATTTCAGGAGGATTCCTCTCTACCTTCTTTGCACCAATCTTGAACATATTCGGATTTGTTACGACCCCACCGCCACCAAGTCCACCACTGACAACTACTGATGTAGTGACTTCTCTTCCGTTACTGTTATTTAACTCACTACTATTCTTCTTGAAATTGTTCTAGAAAATATGAAAAATTGAGGAGATATAGAAATCCGGGCATTGCCCGGATTTCTATATGCTTTGGTTTATATCCCATATATTACTTTCTAGTTCATAGGTGAACATTTCGTTATTACCAAGTGGTTTCCATATATAGGGAGCATCTGGAATAGCTTCTGAACATATAACTACAGGAATCTCCTTTTCGTACCCTACAAAGAGGGTGTAATACTCTGCCATAGCAAGTGTTTTAACATAGGTATTCTTTGGGTTGTAGTGTCGTATGGCGTACAGGGTCTTCCCGTCGGCGAGAAGGCAGTTTAAGGCGGTGTAGTCGAAGGTTTTATCTATGTATTTAATCGTCTTAAGGAGAGCGTTTTTGGTTGTGTTGCCTTCGCCTACATATTGCATAATACGTGCAAAGAATATCTCGGAGTCTGTTTCTCCTGTAACTATCTTTTGGCATTCTTCACTGAGGATATCTTTAGATATATCAAAGATTGTCCCATTGTGGGCAAATGAGTATTGGTTATATATGAACGGGTGAGCGTTTAGAACACTGCTGTCTCCTATAGAAGCCTTTCGAACGTGACCTATTACTAATTCCTGAGGATACTGTTTTAGTTCACCCGATATCTTTTCAAGCTGCTTACTTCCATCAGCACTCTCTGTCATGGTTATGTAGTGGCGAAGTTGTTGGTTGCTGTAAGAACAAAGCCCCCAGTTGTCACTGTGGCCTTCAGGTTCGCCCTGTGGTACTACACCACAACGAGCCAGGTTAGATAACTGGACAATAAGCTCTCCTTGTCTGGATTTTGAAGCCGGCAAAGCGGCAAGTAGTCTACACATAGGAATATACTTTAACTGAAATTGATATTTTAGGAAAGTGGGGGCGAATTTCTTCGCCCCCTAGAAGAGTCCATCCCTGATTACTGTTCAGTAATGAACCCGAAAACTGCGTCAGAAGCACCATGAACCTTGATGTTGGTACGCCAAGCCCATACCCCACCAATATATCTATATCTCCCGTCTATATATCCGTAGTAGAGGCGCCAGATACGCCATCCAAGCCGCTTACCGTTGGGACAACGTACTCTTTCTGGAGGAACAAACGGTTGTGAGATAATTTTAGATCCGGAGGCTAGCATGTGCTCGATCTTTTTCTTTTTTGCAAAGCCTCTGAGTGCTTCACCGCGAGTTTCTTCACTAAAGAACCTCGGCATCTGGTGGTGTAGTTGGTCTGGGAGGTACACCTCAACCCCAATATCTCCACCAACTTTACCGTCCTTCACCTCGCGACACCATGTTCCTTGCAAGGGCTTAAAGACCTGTGGAGTCTCCCAATCTATCTCGTCTCCACCCCTTACTATTTTTGCTAGTCCGAGCGCAACTAAGTCCATTTTTAGTCCGTCATCAGTGACGGGTACTAACGAGTTATCGTCGAGCCCTTGGTCGTTGATAGCCGTTCTCATCCAGTAAGGACCGTCGTCTTGTGGCATATCGGCAAGTGTGTAGTAGGGGATATCTAAGATTCTGCAAGCAGTCTCGTCGTCTAGGATGTGGGTGTCGGGTCCTACAACAAAACCCCGACAGGAAGATAGGGCCTGTTTCCAGAGCTCTTTTTCTACTGGTCCATACTCAAGCATCACCCCTAGTCCTCCAGGACGCACTTCAGTCTCGTATATCCCTCCAACTACTCCTTCTTTGTTTTTAGTCGGGGCCATATCTACTCGGATGATTGGGCTAGGGACGAGGTTCTTAGTCGCGCCATACCAAGGAATGCGAATGGACTTAAGGGATGCTTTCTTCCAACGGTCATTCAGGAACTTTGAAAGTTCTAAAAGAGTTGATGATGGGACGGTTATGTCCCGGCCGAGGTTCATCACCCAGTTCTCTGTGGTGATTTGTCTAGTGATGGTAGTTGCGCTCATGGTGGCCTCCTTTGGCTTGTGACGCAGGTTGTTAATGTGAGGTGTTTCCTCACGCGGGAGGAAATATACATTTACTCTCGCCTAGGGAAACAAAAAACCGGCTCAATTGAGCCGGTTTACTTTCGCTTGTTGAAACTTATTTATACCCTAACATGAAGTAATGACAACAAACCAAAAGTAGCCGGCGCAACGAGCCAGATAAAGTGAGTAAACAAATGAGAGTTCTTTTGGGTTGTTATCATTGTGATACTACAATACCATAATACCATCATATATGCAAGTATACGGTTTCGTGGTATAATAAGTGAAGTTTATACGGGCCTGTACCGGTTTCGCCAAGAAGATCCTTATCAAATTGGGTGCGCGTCGCGGATGTATCATACCGCGTTATCACATGATGCAAAAACACTCGGCAATTATTCTTTTGCCCCTGCCCTAGCTTACGCTTAGGCAGCATCGCCGTATTTCATGCCTGAGGAAATACACGCGGTGCCAACCATTCAGGCTGGGTGACCGTAGATTATTCCTATGTAGGGTTACCAAGATCACTAAGGATAGAGAGAGTAGTTTGGTTTCTGTTTTAATACTTTCTTGAAATACCAATAGAAACTACACGCGTAGATCTCGTTTGATACCTTTTTGCACGGGAGTTCGACTCTCCCCAGGTCCATTTTTTGTATACGATAGCACTCAGTAATAATATGATAACTATAAAAAGAAGCGCGCTCTTTCTTCAGGTGGTTACTGTTCTTGTCGGCATTGGTGTAGCAGCCTTTTTGTTAATAGAGCCCCATTTTGAGGGTAGAAATGTGGATGCTACGCTCTTTGCAATATATTTCAATGACCCGTTTTTGGCGTATGTGTATACAGCGTCCATCTTATTCTTTGTGGCGCTATACCATGCATGGACATTGCTTGGACACATGCGAGATAACACCCTCTATACATTACAATCTGTAAGGGCTTTACGGGCTATACGGTACTGTGCTGTAGTGCTTATCGCTTTTATTATGGGAGCAGAAGCCTACTTCTTTATAGTCCAGCGCAGTACGGAAGATATTGCAGGAGGCGTTGTGCTTGGTCTTTTCGTGTTGTTTGTTTCTGTTATAGTTGCCGTTACCGCACATATATTTGAGGGGTTATTGCAGAGCACTATAGCCACGAAGTCCGAGAATAATTCAACACAATAACATACAAGAATGAACTCGTGGTATGTATATATCCTACTGTGTGAAGGAGACAAGCTCTATACCGGCATCGCACGGGATGTTACAGCTCGCTTTACACTACACCAAGCGGGGAAGGGTGCTAAATATACTATGCGTAACAAGCCTGTAAAGATTGTATATACAGAAGAGCACGACTCAATGTCTTCTGCCCGCTTGAGAGAGGTGACTATTAAGAAGATGTCACGAGCTCAAAAAGATGTACTCCTTGAACAGAACATTCCCCTGTGTTAGAATAAAAAAGGCTCAAATGAGCTAATTTCGTTCTTACACAACAAGGGGGAACAATGCTAGAGAGAATTAATGTCCTGGTCGTCGGAGGTGGCGGTCGCGAACACGCGTTGGCTTGGAAGATCAACCAATCGCTACTTTGTGGCGATCTCTTTATTGCACCCGGCAATGCCGGAACTGCAAAAATCGGGAAGAACATAGATATTCCAGTGATGGACTTTCCGGCGCTCGCGGCATTTGCTAAAGAGCACAATGCTTTCACAGTTGTTGGTCCTGATGACCCACTGGCCGCCGGCATCGTGGACTACTTTCACGAACAAGGGTTGTTTATTCTTGGTCCAACCAAGAAAGCAGCTCAAATCGAAAGTTCCAAGGTGCTTTCAAAACAGCTGATGGATGTGGCAAAGATTCCCACCGCTGCTTACTCAACATTTTCTGAGTACGACGAAGCCCTGATGCATGTAGTGGGAGACCTCTCAGACATCCCACTAGTGATTAAAGCAAGTGGTTTGGCGCTCGGTAAAGGAAGCTACATCTGCCATACGCTGGAAGAAAAGCGCGCGGCGCTTAAGGCTATCATGGTTGAACGTGTTCATGGAGACGCGGGTAACCAGGTGGTTATCGAAGAGCTCTTGGAAGGTTCTGAAATCTCGGCTCATGCCTTGGTTGCTGGCGCCGATATCTTTCCGTTTCCATTTGTTCAGGATCATAAGCATGCCCTGGACGGGAACCGTGGACCAATGACGGGAGGTATGGGAACAGTGGGTCCAATTGATCTGGATCAAGGTTCTACCTGCGCTATCATTGCGAGAGCAGTGCGCGGTATGGAGTCGGTGCACGCACCGTTTTCCGGACTGTTATTCCCGGGCCTCATGTTAACTACTGATGGCCCTAAGGTTTTGGAATTCAACGCTCGTTTCGGTGATCCAGAGACCCAGGTCTTAATGCGCCTCATGATGGGGGATTTTCTTGCTCTTCTTGTGGCGACTGCGACAGGAAACCTGGACAAGGTGGACGCTTTTATCTACCCTGGGTATGCGGCAAACATCGTGATGTGTTCTGGAGGGTACCCGGATAAGTACGAAAAAGGCTATCCCATCGAAGGGGTTAGCGAGGCCGAGAAGATACCTGGCGTGGTGGTCTTTCATGCGGGAACGGCTATGAAGGATGGTCAACTGGTGACTAACGGCGGGCGGGTGTTGGGTGTCTCGGCCGTTGGCGACACTCTTCAGGATGCAATCGACACTGCCTATGCGGCCGTCGACTGTATCCACTTCAACGGTAAATACTTCCGCCGTGACATTGGGCAATACATCCCAGTCTAATAACGAATCTTGTTTGTGAGCGTCTATGGATTATTTTTCCCCTAGACGCTCTTTTTTTGCGATATAGACAAATAGTATGGTTTTCTTTATACTGGAAATACAATTCATAACGCTATGACGCCGCTGACACGGCTGAGCTGAGAGAAGAAAGGGGAATACCCGACTAGAACTCTCCGGTGTGCTCGATATCGCACACAATGAGGCCCTGTGGGGCAAAGTAAGGTGGTACCGCGGAAATCAACGCCCTTACTGGTTTATTACCTATGTAGTAAATCAGTAAGGGCTTTTATTATGTAACGGGAATAGTATGGCAATACATATTAGTGAAGTGAAGAACAATATTGGAAAAGAAGTAGCAGTTCATGGGTTTGCCCAAGTTATTCGTGATCAAGGGAAGATCGCTTTTATTCAACTGCGTGATGTCTCGGGTCTGATTCAGATTGTAGTAACCAAGGAAGATATGTCAGTTCTAGAAACTGCACAGAGCTTGAGTTTGGAATCGGTTATTGAAGTAACAGGTTTGGCGAAAGAAGCTGCTCAAGCACAGGGTGGCATAGAGATCGAGGCTAAGAAAATTGTAGTTATTTCAATGGCTGAACCAGAGCTTCCGATCCCGCTGTTTGAGAAAGGATCTCAAGAAGAAGCAGACCAGTCGGTGCGTCTTGACTGGCGCTTTATTGATCTGCGCAAACCAAAAAATACTCTGATTTTTAAAGTGTGGACGGCTATGGAACAGGCGTTCCGCGAATACTGGACGAGTAATGGGTATATTGAAATTCACTCACCAAAACTGATTAGTACTGCCAGCGAAACTGGTGCCGAGGTCTTTGAGGTAAAGTACTTTGATCGCAAGGCCTACCTTGCTCAGTCTCCACAGTTTTATAAGCAGATGGCAAATGCCGCTGGCTTTGAGAAGGTGTTTGAAGTAGGTCCTGTCTTTCGGGCTGAGCCATCTTTTACGACGCGTCACGCGACGGAGTTTGTGGGATACGATGCGGAATGGTCATATATTAATTCACACGAGGATGTGATGGCTGAGGAAGAAAAGACTATCGCCTATGTAGTCGAGAAAGTGAAAGCACAGTATGGTGAGCAGATCAAAGAGCTATGTGACCGAGAAGTGGTAGTGCCGACCCTTCCATTCCCCAGAATCTCTATTGCTGATGCAAAGGTCATCCTGAAAGAGCGAGGAGTACCTTCAGAAAAAGAAGGAGATCTTTCTCCTGAAGAAGAGCGTGCGATTGCTGCCTATGCTCTTGAGAAGTATAATAACGAGTTCGTTTTTATTACCGACTACCCTATATCTGTTCGTCCGTTCTACCATATGAGGCATGAAGATAACCCAGGTCTTACTAAGAGTTTTGACTTGTTGTGGAATGGACTCGAGATAACTACAGGAGCCCAGCGGGAACATCGCTATGATGTCTTAATCGCTCAGGCCAAGGAAAAGGGTATGAATCTCGAGCACCTTGAGTTTTATACAAACTTTTTCCGCTACGGCTGTCCTCCACACGGTGGGTATGGTATGGGTCCAAACCGAATGCTGATGAAGCTTATGAACCTAGAGAATGTCCGTGAAGCATCGTTTGTCTACCGTGGAGTGAAGCGCTTGACGCCGTAAGTATACAGAGATAACAAAAAAACCGGGAGTATCCCGGTTTTTTTGTTACTACTTTCAGTATTTATTTCGCCTTCTCATGTGCGGTGCTTTTCAGCTTACCCCACTTTCGGGAGTGGCATAATGCCTTCGATACTGTCAGGGGCAGAGTCGATACAATTTTCGATTTCTTTTAGTATTAGGTCAGGCTCTACATCTTGTCCGATGAAAACGAGCTCAGTCTTAGGTGGAGTCTCACCCCATTTATCCCAGGTAATAGTCATACGAGACCCAACCAGCTGGAAGATTCCTTGGAGGTTATGAGCTTTTTTACCGAAGTTGAGAAACCCCTTTGAGCGGTATACGGCCAAAGGTAGCTTCTCGTTTACAAACGCTTGGAAAGCGATAGGGTCGAGAGGCTTGTCTGTCTCAAAGGAGAACTTCTGGAAGTGATGATGTTCGTGGGTATGTCCCTCGTCTGCATGGTCGTGTCCTTCGTGTTCATGACTCTTATGTTCTTTGAGGCTCTCAAAGGCTGCTTCGTCAAACACTTCTTGATCTAAAATAAGACGCAGGTCAATTGCCCCGTTGATTGTCTCAAAGACGCGCGACTTGGGTTTAATAGTGTCTATTAATAGATGGATGTCACGAAGCTTTTCAGGCGTAACAAGATCTACTTTGTTGATCAAGAGAAAGTCTGAGTACTCGATCTGGTCTATTGCAGTCTGGTGCTCGGCCGCGTTCTTCTCGATATTTTCAGCATCAATAACCCCCACGATACCATCAAGTCTGATCCCCATGCGTTTGGCAGCCGACAAGCTACCCAGTAACTCAGATGGTTCAGCCAGGCCACTGGCTTCAATGACGATATAGTTAATAGGGCTATCTGGATAGATAAACTGTCCGAGTGCCTCTTCAAGGCCCATCTCGTCCATTGAGCAGCACATACAGCCGTTAGATAACTCCAACATCGAATCAGTCTTTTTAGCGACTAACTTCGCATCAATATTGACCGACCCAAAGTCGTTGACTACCACACCAATCTTAAGTCCTTGGTTGTTGGTTAAGATATGATTTAACAGGGTAGTTTTACCAGATCCTAAGTATCCGGTTAAAACTGTTAAGGGAATTCTTTTCATACATGTAGGTTAGTTGAAATTTCTACCAGCCGCCTCCGCCTCCACCTCCGCCACCGCCGCCAGACCCACCGGAACCACCAGACCCTGAACTGCTCGGAGATGAGGCAAGGGTAGTTGCCATGTCTGAAGTAAGGTTTGAAAGCTGGGTGCTGAATGTGTCAGGGTTAAACGAGCCACCGTTTGCGACTATATACCAGGCAGGCAAGTGGTTTGCAAAATCTTTTCCGTAGAGTGCTTGCATCTTAGAAATCCACAGACCAGTTAGTCCAAACATGATGGCATAGGGCAAGACTGCCTCGAAGATACCTTCTTTTTCGAAGAACTGCTGGCGGTACTTCTCTGCTGTGTTGATGTATAGCTTTAGTCCCTTCAAGTGCTCGAAATATTCCTGGCCTTTCGCGGTTCGCTTGGGCATGAGGATGTTGAAGACAAGTAGGATGCCCACTGAAAGTACCCCACTAATAAAGTAGAGCATTGAGACCCCAAAGAACTGGAGGATAATCATGCCAAAGAATATTACCGCCAGGATTCCTCCCAGTTTATTCTTGGCTGCATTCGCCTGGGTATCTAGCAACTGCTGATCTAATAAATCTTTTTTAGCCTGTGCTTGAATCTGGGCGAGGGTGGTATAGAATGTATTTTTTAGACTTGAGATGAGGATGTCCTGTTCATCTCCAAACAGTTCCTGTATAAGGGTAGTGTCCAGAGTCGAAAGAGTACTTTTCTTTTTCGGCTCAGTCTTAATCAGCCTTGTATCTTCACTTTTCAGGAGTCCCTTGAGACCTTCTGGTTTTGGAATATGCTCAAGTTTGATATATCCGCGTGTAGCCAGGGATATGATCTGAGCGGTAACATGGGCATTACTAGGTGTGCCATTATTCCAGAGGGCACCAGCCATAATTGGCTCAAGGTTATCTGGTGCTTCATACTGAGCAATAATGGGACGACCAGTCCTCTTGTCTTTCCCATATTTACTCCAGAAGTAGAGTGAGATAACAAGAGAGCCGAAGATAAGTCCAATATGGGGGATCAGTGAGATAAGAAACGCAGCCCAGTCAAATGGAGGAGCAACATACGGGGAGATAATTCCCTTGGGAAACGTAACGGAAACGGTGATACCTTCACCAGGAGCTAGTGGTCTTTTGGATTCACAGGTAAGTAGGTGTTCTTGTTTCCAGAAACAGGTTGCGAGCTCATTTCCTGTGGCGCCAAAGTCGCCTGAGTACACAAAGAGCTTGGTGTTACTTTTGCTGATTCCGGCAGGAAACATAATGCTGGCGGTGTAGTGGTCGGTGTCTATTTCCCAAAAGGAACCGTTCAAGTTCCAGTAGAACTCGTCAAACTCCGGATTACCAAAACGGATCGTGTTATCGTACCGGTAGTGGATGTTGTATATGTTTTGACCAGTAACGGTAACATCCGGGTCACCGATCTTCCACGTAGTGGTAGCACTGTCTGTAATGGTCTTAAACGGACGCACCTGTCCGGTTTCGTCGGTGATAGAGAACAAAGACAGGGGAAGATCTACTTTCTTGTTTGCTTCTGGCACATAGTAACGGGGTAGCACGCGAAAGATACCGTGTTTGTCGGGTAACAACCCGGCGTTTGCAATAATCGTCTCTGTGATATTTAAACTCGAGTCAGTATTAACTGTAATATCTGAGTGGAAGTCTTCCAAGTACCAGTCGGTAACTGTATTGGGATCTCGGGCAACCAGTGTTGCCTGGGGTAAGAGAACCGTCAGTACTGCAAAAGTAAGTGCAAACATGCGGAATTGTCGCATAAGAGAGATAAAAATAGTATTGTTACTAGTATAGCATAGATCTGATTTTTTTTGACACCGAGTAGTTGTCGGGGTATAATAATAGTATGCAAGAGAAAATCATCAGCACAACGGAACATCTGTATACCGCAGTATTTGAACCTGTCGTAATGGGTGGTTTTCAGGTTACGGTACCAATAATGCCAGGGCTTGTTACGTACGGCAGAAGCTTTGAAGAGGCCCAGGAAATGGCGCGAGATGCGATCGTGTGCTATATAGAGGGTTTAAAAAAAGATAATGAAGAAATACCACACGAGAGTGGGCTCATCCACGAACAGATAATGGTTTCAGTGTAATATGGCTCCAAAGCTGCCCGTACTGAAACCAACTGTGGTCGTCAAAGCCCTGCTTCGGGCTGATTTTTATATCCACCATCAAAGTGGCAGTCACATACAACTTCGTCATAATCTCAGACTACACTTGCGTGTTACGGTTCCGTTCCATAGTCGTTTTGACCTACCACCCTTTGTTATTTTGAGTATTCTCAAGCAATCTGAACTTACTCGTGAGCAGTTACTATCTTTGATAAAATGAATTTTTCACAGATCAACACACAATTTGGTGGTAAGCGGGTAGTTATCTGGGGACTCGGGCTCCACGGTGGTGGAGTTGGTGCGGCCAAATTCTTTTCTCGGTGTGGGTCACAGGTGCTCGTAACTGACTTACGAGATGAGAACCAGCTCGCGCAGTCTCTTACCCAACTTGAGAAGTATCCTAATATTTCTTATGTACTAGGGCGACACAATGAAGAGGACTTTCTCGATGCTGATCTTGTAGTACGTAACCCTGCTATTCGTCCACATAATGAACTGTATATTAAGCTCAAAGCCCAGGGAGTGCAGTTTGCAACTGATATTGGAATCTTTATGCAATACTACCCCGGCATGATAGTGGGTATTACGGGAAGTAAAGGGAAGTCTACGCTAACTAAACTGGTATATGACTTGCTGGCCAAGCATTTTACTAACCGAACCGAACCGTATAATAGGGTACAGTTGGGAGGAAATATTCGTATCTCAGTACTTGAGCTCTTAAAAGAAGCGGATGATAAGAGTATTGCGGTAGTTGAACTCTCATCGTTCATGCTTGAGCAGTCGTGGTACGCGAAAAAAAGTCCGCATATTGCCTTTATTACCAACATCTTTAACGAGCACTTGGACTGGCACGGGACGCTCGACCACTATATAGAAGCCAAGAAGAATATTGCTCGCTTCCAGAAAAAAGGCGATGTCTTGATCGCCGCAACCCAGTGTCTGGATATGGTACAAGACGGCGTTAAGTCGCATATCTTGCCCTATAGCGGAATTTCAAGTAACGCCCTTTCGAACCTGGCTGATGTCTTAGATATCCCAGATAAGACGGTATATAAAACGATTGAAGAATTCAAAAACCTTGAGGGTCGCCAGGAGTTTGTGGCGGAAATTAGTGGGATACGGTATATCAACGACACGACTGCTACTCACCCGGCGGCCAGCTCGTTTGCGCTTGAAGGGTTGCTCGCTGACCTCCCTGCTTCGCACATCACCGCCATTGTGGGAGGAGTAGATAAAGGCTTTGGTGATGAAGTTGCAACACTGGCCAAGCTTCTTGAGAAAAACAAAATCCGCGCAGTATTGCTGCCCGGAACACTGACCGATCGTCTCATCTTCTTTTTTAGCGACAAGTATCGCAGTGAATATACCTATTCAGTTGAGACGATGCAGGCAGCAGTGGTAGTGGCAACGCATGAGACAAAGGCTGGCGGAACGGTGATTCTTACTCCAGGTGGAGCAAGTTTCAACTTGTTTACCCATGAGTTTCATCGGGGGAAGGTCTTTGTGGATTCAGTTCTGAAACTCAAAGAAGTGAAAACTCGTAACCAAAAGAAATTCATTAACTAATTCCGCGACGCAGGTCTCGCTCGATATCTTTCTTCTTGATATCTTCGCGCTTGTCGTGCTTCTTCTTTCCTTTACCAATAGCAATTTCAACTTTTACCATACGGCCCTTGCCGTATATTTTTGTAGGTACAATAGTCAGCCCCTCTTTCTCACGAGCAAGTGCTAGGCGCAGGATTTCTTTCTTGTGTGCGAGCAGATCTCGGTCGCCGGTGGGGTTGTACCCTTCTTGGTTGGCGGGCTTATACGGTCCAATATGCATGTTCTTGAGAACTAACGTACCGTTTTCTATCATCACAAAAGAACCCGACATATTAACCGAGCTGGCTTTGACGGATTTAACTTCAGGCCCGGTGAGTCGAATGCCTACCTCAAGGGTCTCCTTAAAGGAGTAGTCAAAAAATGCTTTTTTGTTACTGGCAAAGACTTTAGACATATATTATTTCAGAAGTAACCATAGAGAGAGAATAAGGAACGGAATTTGAAGCCCGACACCCCAGACAATACCCAGTGGTTTAATACCGGTAGGACTGACCCAGTCCGAACCGACCTTGGTATCATGGGTGTACCAGCTGGTAAAACGGTGAAACCAGTGGGTTGCAGCATGGAAGCGGTGGTAGAGCTTAAGCCCTGGTAGTCCTAACAGACCGCCTAAGAATCCAATGATATCTGGCAAGATACCAAAAAAGCCACCGACACCGACCCGCAACCACATATCCATGTCCCATCCGAGCTTAAGGCCAATTATCCCCACAATAATTATTCCAAGAAGTGGATCACAGGCAGCTAATACCAAAGAACGCAGTCTTTTTGTGACATGGTATCCATAGTCCCAGTGGGGAAGAAGGTCACAGATAAAGTGGAACAAGAAACTCACAGGAATAACCAGCCAGATACTAGGAATATATTTTCCTAGCGTTGCACCGATAATGAAGTGAAGGGCACCAGTCATAAAAAAAGTTAGATAGTAAACAATACGGTTCATTATATCATGATCTGTTTTAAGATAAAAAAAGACCCCGCGGCAACAGATGTTGCGTTGGGGTAATTGTGGGGAGGGGCATCTTACTTCTTGGTGAAGAGAAAGACGGAGTCTGGATCCCAAAACGGATAAGGTTCCGGGTTCTTTTCCGCCATCCAGTCTTCAAACCCTCCCTTGTGGATGTAGTGCAGGGGAATGGCATGCAGCCATCGGTTGCCATCTCCTCTGCGTTCCAGGCGCAGGAGGTAGTTGTCTCCGCTGATTTCCGGGCTGCTGACCCACGTTCCGACCGTTATCGGTTCGTCGTATCCTTGGAGCGGTATGGCCATTCGAAGCGCGTAGGCCGCTTCGATGGGGAGCTCTTGAAGCCCCTTCTCCTCGGCCCGCTCGAAGATCTGGTAGGCCGCTATTGGACCTTCACTCAGATCACCCAGGCGCACCTGGACGATGGGCAGCGCAATTTTGTTCTGCGATACCTCGAAGTCCAGGCCTTTGGCCGTTGGGCAGAGCGTCAGGGGACGGTCGAACTGTGTCCCGTCGCGGAAGTCAATCAAGGCCTTCTTGTAGCCCTCTGCGCTCGGGTACTGCCCAAGGGAGATGGTTGTTGGGGTGGAGCAAGTTGTCGTTTTCATATCGTTTCCTTCCTTGTCCCGACTTATCGAGACGGCCGATGTGGTTATGTTCACGATCACGGACAATAAATGTCTGGATAGTGAACATCCGGGTTGTCCGAATCGAAATCCGGATGTTCGTCGATGAATAAACCTTCTTCCTCGACGTGATTTCTGATCATTAGCCCCGGGACTTCTTTTTCTTGGAGCCCTCTCCTGACTTCTCGGTTTGCAACGGAGAGCCTGGCAAAAGACTTGTTTGGCAATCTTCTTTTGTAGAAGTCTTCCAGCGCGTTGTCCACTGTCATGGGCTTTTTATTCACAATTCACCTCGCGTATAGGCGCCCCTTATTTCTGTTCAGTATTTGTCTGGCTGGTTTTAAAGGTTCTTTCTCTGGTTTTACTCGCTGGTATGACCAGAAATCCAGTACTATCGATATGTATATAGTGTAGCATAAGTTTGCACTAAAGTCAAGTATATATCACCAGATTAGGCTCAGATATATACATCTGTCTAAAATACTCTTTACAGGATAGAAAAATACTTATATAATGTGTGTAATGGCGCTCGGGTCCTCCCCTGGCGTAACTGCGGCTAACAACTTATAAATTTACATATAGGATCCTCTGATCCTTCCTATTTGAAGTACCATACGACCCTAATAATGTTGTGTGTAATATACTATTTCTATGTCTTTACTTAATCTTGAAAATCTAAGCGTAGCAGTCGGTACCCAAGAAATCCTCAAAGGGATAGATTTTGCCGTGTCTCCAGGAGAAGTGCATGTGATTATGGGACCCAACGGCTCTGGTAAGTCGACTCTTGCCCAAACTATAGTGGGTAATACTCAGTATCAGGTAACTGATGGGAGTATTGAGTTGTTCGGTAAAGAAGCAGGTAACACGACCCCTGACCAGCGGGCTCGTGCGGGGTTGTTTTTATCTTTTCAGCACCCAGTGGCTATTCCTGGTCTCCCACTCTTTAACTTCCTGTATACCGCGTATACCGCACAGCTAGCCGGAGAGGGAGATATTTTAGATGAGCAAAAGAAGCTTTCAGTAAATGATTTCTACCGAACCAGAATGCTTCCACCCATGACATGGTTAGACGTCCCTGAAGAGATGATCCAAAGAGGAGTAAACGACGAACTCTCGGGTGGTGAACGCAAAAAGACTGAGGTCTTGCAGTTAGCAGTTCTTGAACCTAAGCTCGCTATTATTGACGAGCTGGATGCAGGGCTGGATGTTGATGCGCTCAAGATGGTCTTTGCAGCGGTGAATCGTGTATTTGAACAGCGCAAAGATACGATGGGACTGATTATTATTACCCATAACCAAAAAGTACTCGACTATATTACACCTACCATGGTGCATGTCATGATGGATGGTTCAATTGTTGCTAGTGGTGGTCCAGAAATAGCCCAGATTTTAGAAACAGAAGGGTACAAGGGTATCAATGGATAAGACTACTCCCAAAGACAATGCGGCACTCGATGCCCTTTCTTCATACGATGACCGGTACCAAGAGCAATACGGTTTTGAAGATGAGGCAGCAGCCTATGAGTATCTTTCTGAAAAGGGTCTCAACCCTGAGGTGATTCGTGCGATCTCACGCATCAAAGGTGAGCCAGAATGGATGCTAGAAAAGCGCTTGAAGGCGTATGAGATTTTTCTAGAAAAGCCGATGCCTGCCTGGGGTGGAGATTTATCTGGTATCGACTTTGATAACATCCACTATTATATACGGCCTGAAAAAGCAGGTAACCTCAAGGCTACCTGGGATGAAGTGCCCGACTATGTGAAAAACACCTTTGATAAACTTGGTATCCCTGAAGCAGAACGCAAGTTTTTAGCTGGAGTGGGAGCCCAGTATGAGTCAGAAGTGATGTACCACTCGTTACAAGAAGAATTGTCCAAACAAGGAGTTATTTTCTTATCTCCTGATGAGGGACTCAAGCAATACCCTGAAATTTTTAAAGAGTATTTTGGTACGGTAATCTCAGCTAGGGACAACAAGTTTGCGGCGCTTAACACCGCGGTGTGGTCAGGTGGATCTTTTATTTACATACCAAAGGGTCTTAAGGTAGAAATGCCACTGCAAACCTACTTTAGAATTAACACAAAAAATGCCGGGCAGTTTGAGAGGACATTAATTATTGCCGATGAGGGATCGGATGTGCACTACATTGAGGGGTGTTCAGCACCGATTCACACCACCGACTCGCTCCACTCGGCAGTCGTTGAGATTGTGGTGAAAAAGGGAGCGAAGGTACGCTACACCACGATTCAAAATTGGAGTCGCAATGTATATAACCTCGTTACCAAACGAGCAGTGGCCTATGAAAACGCACGCATGGAATGGATCGACGGTAATTTAGGCAGTAAACTCACGATGAAGTACCCATCTGTCTACTTGATGGGTGAAGGTGCGCACGGAGAGGTACTCTCCCTCGCGTTTGCAGGCAGTGGCCGGGTGCAGGATACGGGAGCGAAGATGATTCACTCAGCGCCCAATACGACTTCAGTTATTACCGCCAAGTCGATTGCAAAAGACGGCGGTGTTACTACCTACCGGGGACTGGTGCGCGTTGAACCAGGTATGACCGGGTGTCGCACCAGCGTGCAGTGTGATGCATTGTTGCTTGGAGATGACTCGGCTGGTTCGGTTTCCAATACCTATCCCACTATGGATATCCGAGAGATGGATACGGTTATTGAACATGAGGCACAGGTTTCTAAGATTACTGATGAACAATTACTCTATCTCCAGACTCGTGGGGTAGATGTAGCGCTTGCTCGCGGTATGATCGTAAACGGATTCTTTGAACCTATTATTCGTGAACTCCCTATGGAGTACGCCTTGGAGCTGAACCGTCTGGTGGAGCTTGAAATGGAAGGGAGTTTAGGATAATGAATACACAAGCAATGAACATTACGGTGAGAGAGCAGGGGCAAACAATTGTTCTCCCGCTTGATGTGCCAAAGATCGTAGTTACGTTTGAAGCAGACACCAGTGCTGCTATCTCATATAGTGTTCTTCCAGATGTGTCAGTAGACCAAGAAATCTCCCTAATTTTTCAAGGAGATCGCAGTTCCGGTGAGTTTACTGGTGTACTAGAAGCAACGGGTAGCTCGGTGGTCAAGATGCGCCTTATAATTGCCCACAGCGGGAAAGACACCGACTGTTTAGCTGAGATGAGAGGTGTTGGGTCAGGTACAGCGCTCATTGACTGTCGTGGAGTAATCCAGATTCAGCCAGGAGCAACGGGTACTGATACCCTGTACCGAGCAGACTTTTTAAAAGACACCGGAACAGCGCAGGTCATGGCGATTCCTGCCCTAGAAATCCATGAATCAAACATTGTGCAGGCTAGTCACGGCGTTTCTGTCGGCCATGTGGATTATAATCAGGTATACTATATGCAGGCGCGTGGCATGAGCCCGGAGCTAGCGCGAGCAACACTGCTGAATACCTTTCTTGGAAAAACAACCTAACTCTTTTTATGTTATACGAAGCATGCAAAACAAATCAGGTGAAAATAGGTGAGATAGAGGAGTTTACAGTTCAGGGTATTCGCCTCGCCATCTACAATGTTGAAGGGCGTTTTTACGCTACCCAAGACGAATGTAGTCACCAGAAGATTCCGTTATCCCAGGGGTATATGGAAGGAACCTGGGTAGAGTGTCCTGAACACGGCTCGAAGTTTGACATTACCACCGGTGCTGTGAGAGGCTTACCCGCAACACTTCCTATAAAAATTTATCCAGTTACCATACAAGGCGACTCAGTCATGGTCGACATTACCTAATTATATGCATAGTACAGATATCAAATCTCAGTTCCCGATCCTTTCTCGTCAGATCAACGGTCGTTCGTTGGTGTATTTGGATACCGCCGCAACGAGCCAGAAGCCAGAAGTGGTTTTAAAAGCCATGGACGATTTTTATACCAACACCAACGCTAATATTCATCGAGGTGTTCATGTACTTGCGGAAGAAGCCACGAGTGCATATGAAGCGGCTCGAGAGAAGGTAGCAACATTTATTGGCGCATCATCTGCATCGGAAATTGTCTTTACGAAAAATGCCACTGAGGCCATTAACCTTGTGGCCTATTCATGGGGGATGGAGAACCTGGAATCAGGAGATGAGATTGTTTTGTCAGAAATGGAGCACCACGCTAATATTGTACCCTGGCAGATGGTAGCCGGCATGAGTGGGGCTAAAATCCGCTTTGTTCCGGTTAATGATGACGGCCAGCTGGATTACGACGCCTTTTCTCGTAGACTTAACGACCGTACAAAAATGATCGCTATTACTGGTATGTCAAATGTTTTGGGAACCGTAAACGATATTCGCAAAATCGATAGCTTGCGCAAGAAACACGCACCAGCTGCTAAGCTCCTTATTGATGGCTCTCAGCTTGTTGTCCATACGCCAGTTAACGTGTTGGATCTTAAGTGTGACTTCTTTGTTTTTTCAGGGCATAAAATGTACGGTCCAACTGGTATTGGGGTGTTATGGGGAAAGAAACGGATCTTAGACGCTATGCCACCATTTCTTGGTGGCGGAGATATGATTAAGACCGTTACCTTAACTGGATTTACTCCAAACGATACGCCATATAAGTTTGAAGCTGGAACACCACCTATTGCAGAAGTTATAGGCCTGGCAGCTGCCATAGACTTTTTAAGTACGTTAAACCGTGCAGACGTTTTAATACATGAGAAAGAGCTCGCAGCGTATGCTATAGAGCAACTCAGTAAGAATAGCCATATCAAAGTTATGATTGCCCCTGAAGGTACTATTGTCTCATTTGTACATAGCGAAGTTCATGCACATGACCTTGCTCAGATTCTTTCTGACCACATGGGAGTGTGTGTGCGAGCAGGACACCACTGTGCAATGATCTTGCATGATAAACTGAATGTCCCTGCTACGGTGCGGGCAAGTTTCGCGCTTTATAACACCCGCGAGGATGTGATGGCGCTGGTAGCCGGCATTAGTAAAGCAGAGGAAGTATTTGGGGTATGATACAGAACAGGCCGCTTTTTATTGCGGAAGTAAAAACACTTTCTCCCTTTGGCTGGAAGAGTAGTAAGACATGGGACGAGCTATTTGAGCTTGCGAATCAACACGGAGATATCCTTTCCATTCATACAGATTCGAGATGGGGTGGTTCACTCGACCTTATTCGTACGGCACGATCACGAACTTCCAAGCCTATTCTCGCTAAGGGTATCCATGCACTTGATAAAGATGTTCAAGAAGCACTTGATGCGGGAGCAGATATGGTATTGGTAGTGGGAAGAATTCCTGGAATCTACCTAGAGAAGTGTCTTATTGAGCCGTACACTGTAGCTGAGATGCAGAGCTATCCAGCGAATACAAAAGTGGTATGGAATAGTCGAGACCTTACTACCGGAGGCTATAAAACAGAGACCTTTGAACAAGCGCGCAGTATATGGCCGGGTTGGTTGTGCCAAGCAAGTAATATTAGGACAAAGGAAGATGTGAAGACTGGTGCTGATGCACTGTTAGTTGGTACGCATTTAGAGGAATATATAGCAAGCTAGTAATATGGAATTTATCTACCAGCAACAAATTCTTGATCACTTTAAAAATCCCCGACATAAGGGGGAGCTTGCTGGTGCGAAGATAACGCATTGTGAAGATAATGTTACCTGCGGGGATACAATCTGCATGTACGAAAAGAATGGGCACTACTCATTTACTGGAACGGGTTGCGCTATCTCCCAGGCTTCTGCAAGTATGCTGCTTGAGAAAATAGCTCATGACAAAATGACCACAGCGCAGATTGCAATGCTTACTACTCATGACATTTTAGATCTCGTAAAGATACCGCTTAGCCCAAACCGACTCAAGTGTGCGTTGTTGGCGCTGGAGACGCTCCAAAAAACGATATAGATTTATACATACATAAAAACCCGGGGTATCCCGGGTTTTTATGTATGTATTCGTGTGCTACATATGAGCTTAGTTCAATTGTACTTTCTAGATCCAATACGCAATAATTGCGCCCATGATAAGGTAGGCAAGCAGAGAGTAGCTGGTGTTAATGGCAAAAAAGCGCCACGACTTACCCTGAAAGAGCACAAGTCCGATTTGGGCTGGCATTACAAACCCAAGCCAGATCCAGAGTGCAGAGGTAAGGCCAGAGACCATCGCTGACCCACCAAGAGTATACATAGAAAACTGGATAATATGCGAAAGGGTATAGGCTGAAAGAAGTGAGACAGCTGCAAAGATAGCAGCGCTTGGACCCATCTTCTTTTTTGCGAGCTTGGCTTGTGCTTCAGATAATGCCAGGTCTTTATTCCATACTTTTCCAAATGCAACATTGGAATACCAAAAAGCTCCGAGTGCCTGGGTAACAACAACAGCGATAAGTACCGCCCAGTAGTTTACGATAATACTAATCATGATAATTTCCTCCTCGAAAAGCGCTTATGCCTTTTCGATTATTAATATATTATGTTGTTGTTCCGCCAGCCTTAATCCAGTCACGAAGGCCTCCAAGGTTTTTTGCTTCCCATCCATGATTCTGCAAGATGATAGCTGCGCGTCCAGCCCGACCTCCTGACCCACAGTAGGTATATACTGGGATATCCTTTGGTACATCGGGGAGTTGCCCCTTTTCCATCTTCTTGATACTAAAAAGATGGGCACCTACCGCATGTGAGGTTGCCCATTCATCGTCTTCGCGTACATCGAGAATATATGCCGTGCCTTGACCCGCGCGGGTAATAGCTTCTGCGACATCTTCTTGCGAGATCTTATCCATTAGATGCGTTTACGAATATTGGGGTACTCTTTGGTAAGGACTGAGATAATAGCAACCGTTGGTACAGCGAGTAGTGCTCCTAAAATTCCAGCTAGTTCAGACCCTACTAAGAACGCAATTAAGATAATGAACGGAGAAACGCCAATAGCCTTCTGCATCACTTTTGGTACCACGAACTGGTTCTCTATTTGCTGGATAGCGATAGCAAAGATCAGGGTTGCAACTCCCTGGAGAGGAGATTGGAGGAAGCCTACAAAGACTGCTGGAATGGCAGCAATAATTGGTCCAATGGTTGGAATAAGCTCAAGGAGCCCTGCCAGTACTCCTAGGGTAAGAGCATACGGTAGGCCAATAATGGAGTACCCAATAACAGACAAGAGTCCAATAATTCCCATAAGCGACAGTTGTCCCAGTGCCCAGTGTCCCATCTTCTCGGAAATCTTGGTGGTAATCTCAAGGATATATACTTTTTGTGAGATCGGAATGAGTTGTACAAAGAACTTACGAATAGCATCTTCTTCGAGAAGCATGAAGAGTGTTAAGATCAAGACATAAAACGCGGTAGCGATGCCGCCAAAGAAACTGGTACCGGCCTTAAAGAGGCTATCTGCAAATCCCGTAATAGAAGAGCTGGCAGACTGCAGGTTAGTCGGGTTCGTTAAGGTGTCTTGATTTATAAACGGTCCAAACAATCCGTCTATTTTCTTGGCATATCCTGGTAGGTCAGTTGAAATTCTTTGAATCTGCTCGATGACTGGCGGGATAATAAGGTAGGCAATAATACCAAGAATAATAAAGATACCAAGGTACAAAAGAAGGATGGCGAGAATTCTTGTGATATTGAGTTTTGCCTTTATCTTTGCAACAACAGGAGAGAGCGCTGCGTTGAGAATGAGTACAATAAACAGTATCAGAAAGATATCAGATAGACGGATCAAGAGATACACACCAAACAAAACGACAATAACCCGGATGATGCTCATCCAGGATATGTCGTAGGATATGGTTTGTTGTGGTTCTTCTTCCATGTGTGTTTGTTATGTGTAATGGTAGTACGGTACTATTCTGCTGCTGGTTCTTCCTCTTCCTTATCCTTTTCAACAGCGTCGGCAACTGCTTCTACATTCTCTTCAACCTTTTCATCGAGTCCGGCAAGTTCTTCTTCAGAACGCGGAGGGTTTACGATTGCAATAGTTTCTTCAGGGTCAGTAATAAGCTTTACGCCAGTTGGCATAACGAGGTCTGCTACCGTAATAGAATCCTCAAATGTTGCAAGTTTGGTCAAGTCCACTTCAATTTCATGAGGGATGTTACCAGGAAGACACTTCACGGTAATCTCTGACTTGTTGGTAATAAGTGTTCCGTCCTCGTTTTCAACGGCAGCAGATTCACCGACAAACTTCAACGGTACTTCTGTTTCGATCTCCTCGGTCATGTTTACCTCAAAGAAGTCGATATGGAGCGTGTCGTCAGAAATAGGGTGGAGCTGGAGGTCATGCGTGAGAACATTGCGTGGCGTTTTCTCTCCATCAACTGTAAGCTCAATAATGCTGGTTTCACCAGCTTGAGAGAGAACTCGGTTGAATTCTTTCTTGTCTACTGAGATATTGATATTCTTTTTATCATTTCCATACACAACTCCAGGAATCTGGGCGTCGTTGCGTAAGGTAGTGAGATTTTGGTTAGCGGTATCGCGCAACCGGGCAGCGAGAGAATAAGTAGTCATAACAGGTAATTATCAGTAATTAGTCTTTAGTATATCGTATTTTCGTGATCTGGTAAAGGGTTAGCCCTTATTGTCAGCTTATTTGTGGTTTTTGGGGCGTCGGACCTTGTAGAGCTTCTTGAAGTTTCCATCAAATGAGCCTAGCGTCTGGTAGAAGTTTAGCATGTCTTCAGTGTCGATACTGCCCTTGGTGACGAACTCCATCATTTCGTCTATTTTGACATCAGTTCGGGATAGTCTCCCGGTAGGCTTCTTTGGGCTACTGGAAGGAGCATGAGAAAATCCTGCCATTATACCTGCCCCGCATTCTGTACATAACAGATGAGCCACGTAGTTGGTGTCGAGTCGTGCCATAATATGGATATCGTCTGGTTGGTAATGCCCAGCACAAAACGGGCAATGGACTATTTTTGCGATGTTTTCAATAACCCGGTCTGGTTCGAAGAAGTTGAGAAAATCCATGCCTCTAGTATACCTTACAGGTGGCGTATCTTCAAGGTGAAGAAAAACCCGCCGAAAGAGTCGGCGGGTTCATAAGTTCTTGGCCCAGTCTGAAATGACTTGGATTAGTTGTTCTTTTTTAGGGCAGGAAGGCAGAGTGTCGCATCCATGCAGAATCTGTTGCTCACGAAACCCATTTGAAATGGCAACGATTGGTCCCTCATACCCAAACCAGCGAAACATCTTCGGAAGCTCAAAAGTTCTAATAAGTCGTTCCTTTAAGATCCCATCCAGCGCGATAAAGGTGATCTGGTCACGGCTTAGCATGAACTGGAGTACCGTGTGGGCGATGGTGTCTGTGAAAATGAAGTCGAATTGTGCAAGTTCCTCCATTTCTATTTGAGCTTTCATCAGCTCGACTATATCTGGATCATCCTCAGCAATGAGAATGATGGGTTTAGGTTCATTACTCATTGCCTACTCCTTTTTAGTTGTTCGGGTGCGAGTGTTTATTTAATTATACAATCAAACCACTATAACTACAAGATATTATTTACTTTTATCATTAATAGTTATATAATCTTATTATTCGCAATTCATCCTGTAGTTACGGGATAGTGTACATTTCAAACCGAAAGTCACATACTACATCGCGCATAGCGCACAAGGAGGATCTTATGGGAGACTTATTTCCCAGTACTATTTCATCGTCTGAACGAGATTTCGCTAACGAAATACTGGATGATCTTGAGGTTCTACTTGACATGGAGACCGAAGACCTTAGGTACCAGTTTCATCTTGCTTTCGGGTTTGCGTACGGGGCTCACTACCTCCGTTCTAAAACTACCAACAGGCGCCGAGAAGCAAACGAGCTGTACTTCAACCACTCACTTCGAGTGGCCTGTGAGACTGCTCGCTGGCATGATCGCTCTAGCTACGGAAAGAGTGGTGGCAACCGCTCCTACCGGACTAGGGAGGCGGTATTAATCGCTCTGTTTCACGACATCTTCGAGGAGACCACGGCTACTTTCGAAGAGGTTGTTGCTCATATCGGGGAGGAGTTAGCTCATTTGACGACCCTTTTGACTGATATGCCACCACCGGAGGATGAGCTTTGGCCGGATGTGCTGGAGAGGAAATTTGCGCGCATCGCACCTCATCCGATTCTTCAGTGGATCAAATTTCACGACCGCATGGACAATCTCAACTCTAAGCAAGTTGAGCCAAAGCGCCGGCTAGAGCTGGCGGTGTTTCAAATTCAGGTCTACAACTCAGCTTGGAAAAAAGCGGGACTCTTTGAAAATGCAATTCGGGATTTCGAGCACGCAGCGCTCGAACTCATTAAGGCAGCTCCCACTGCCTAGATTCTCTAGCGAAATCGTCAAAGGCGGCCTACTCGGCCGCCTTTTTTTGTCTCAAAAGTTCTTCTTGGCGTTTTTTAAATGCCCTATGTCCCACTCTTCCTTCACCGTTGTAACGAAGAAACATGTCATGGCTCATGATTCGCACTTCAATGACCCTACCATCAACACTTCGATTTATATTGATAACATCTCGGTAGTCAGGATCAGTTAGGGGACTTACTCCCTCCCAGTCTCGTTTACGGTAGTCACGGTACGGCGCAAAGATAAGTGACCCATTTCTAAGGGTCATTTGTTCTTTCGTTGGGTGATCCCAGAGGTTATTGTGAATATGGAGCGCACACTGTTCGGCCTTCTTAATTGTTGAAACAACAACGAGTAGTCCAAGGGTATCGAGTATTTCGTTTATAGTATCGCCACTCCGTTCATGTTTTTTCTGAATAGAGTCTATAGTTTTTGCCCTGTACTCTATAATCGCTTCGTTATCTGCCATACTCTGGATTTTTTCCATTGGAGTAGTGCCGGTAAATACCGGACTGTAGGGAGTATAGCCTAGTTGTTCCAAGATTTCATAGAGATTTTGGGCAAGTACTTGAGCCTTTTGATCTCGTTCTTCAAATGTACCCAGCTCACGCTCGATGTCTTCTGGAGTTACCATATTATATGCTTACTTTTTTTCCAGAGCATTTTTATATACTGCCAGCGTGTTCTCTGCCATGGTGCGCCATGAGAACTTTTTCAGCTGGGTAAAGCCCTGAGTAATTAGCTTGTGTTGGAGATCGGTATCTCCGGTAAGCTGCGTCATTGCTCGAGCAATATCTTCTGGGCTGTATGGATCGCAATAGAGTGCTGCATCTCCGCCAATTTCAGGCAAACACGAGGTATTGCTGGTGATCATCGGGACGCCACTAGCCATTCCTTCAAGAAGTGGAATTCCAAAGCCTTCTGCAAGTGAGACGAAAACTGAGCTAAATGAGCTGGCAACCAGTTCTTTCAATTCCTCGTCTTTGAGCTCTCCGGTATAGATTACCGATTCTTTCAAGGTCGGTTCTGTTTCGATCCACGCAAGTAGTTCGTCGTAAAACTTATTTCGCCTCCCACCCAGAACCAGCTGGTAGCCAGGGTTCTCCTTAGAAAATAGCTGAAACGCTTCAGTTAAGCGCTTCAGATTCTTGTGTGGTGAGCCATTACTCACACACACAAAGTATGGGCGAGTAATACCCCAACGCTTCGCAAGCTCTTCGCCACTGATTTTCTTACTTGGTGAAAATCCTTCGTTGGCACCTTCGTAGGTGACAGTGACCGCAGTGTCTGGGAGTGCGTACGCCTTCATGATGTCTTTTTTTACCATATGAGTTGGGACAATAATCTGGCGTGCTCGCTTGATGGTGTCCCAAATAGCAAACTTGTATGCCATATATTTAAATTCATAAATACCTGGCATCAGTTTTGAAATGCGTACCTTCTTTTCTTTTTGCAAAGAATAGGTAAGGTCGTGTATGGTGACGACATATGGTTTTGAGCGGAAGAAGATAGACTTATTGAAGTGGGTGTAGTGCATGAGATCAACATGCTCCTTGCCCCAAATGGCTGGCATTTTGAGCTGTTCAGTAAAGGTATACCAAGGAACATCGGCAACAACTGTTCTGAAGTTTGGTTTTGTTGGTTTGTAGACACCAACAGCTGCTTTTTCGATAAAAATCACGAATTCAAAGTCGCTAGTATCTAGCTTTTCTAGGTTACTAATCAGCTCACGCAAATAAGTCCCTATCCCTCCTGGGAGGGTGTAATAGCGAGCATCTATACCAATACGAAGTTTTTTTGAGGGTGTTTCCATAGAATAGTATTTTATCACATATATCGTATAGGAAACAAAAATGCTCCCGAGTGCGTGTGCACAGCGGGAGCATGACCTTTCGAAAAGGTGAGCCGTCAGTCCATTTTGGCTAACTGGCGGAGATGGAGGCTATATACCTTAAATGCCCGTTTTCGGTAGGATAGCGTCAGGTAGGGGAGGTCTTTGTGTTCCCAGGTGAGACCGATCCGTTCGGACGGACCGAAAATGTCTGGGAATAGGCGGTTGGTTCGACTGGGTGTGGCTGGGATGATTTGCTCCTTGATTTTTTCTTGGAGCTTGATCACAAACGCCGCCAGCAGTGGACCGGCGGTAATGGCAACCACCTCAGATGGCATCTTGCGCTTTTCGGCTTTTTCCTGCCACTCGTTCATCAGAAACTGAGAGAATTGGGTGACAGCCTCATCGCCAGTGAGCACCTTTTCTGGAGCGAGGTTTAGTTGTTTTTGTTTGGTCCAGTTATGGACCCAGGCACCGTTTCCGGTGCCTCCGAGTGCTCGGCAGTGCTTGGTGTATTTTTCGATCTCACACCCCAGTCGATTGTCGGGTTTAACTGGGTGTTTTTCCAGGTACTCGATTCCTGAGAGTGGGTCGTTTCCAGAGGCTGCCACGCAGTATCCCGCGCACAACATCATCGGCAACCTCCCTTCATAGAAGAGTCCGTTGATGGTTCTTTTCTCTCTTCCTCTGGTTGCAAATGCTGCCTTTATTGTGGCAGCGCCAAAAGAGTCTAATTCGGATTCTGAGGTCGTCCGGGGTGAGGGACCTCTTAAAAGAACGATCTCGAGATGAGGTGCGGGTGCTTTTTTGCTGGGGGTTGTAGTTGGGTTCACGAATAGTCCTCCTTTGGACACGGATGTCTGTACGGGTGTTTGGATTAGGAAAGGGCGTTTAAGAACGCCTGATTAGTATATCAGGCGTTGGGGTTTATGTCAATGAAAGTAGCTTAGTAGTGCGGTTTTTCTTCTGCTTGTTCGAAATGATGGTTGGTGATGCGGACGAGAGCGTAAAAAAGGCTGGATAGGCGGTTTATATATTGGAGGTTGAGCTCATTTATTTCTATTTCTGATTCTTTGGCTGTGACCATGGTGCGTTCAGCTCTGCGGGTTATGGCGCGCGCCATGTCTAAGTGTGAGGAAAGGGAGGTGCCACCTGGTACAAAAAAGGTCGTGATGGGTGGGAGTGCTTTCTCTATATTATTTATTGTCTCTTCCATTTTTTGTATTTTCTCTCCAGATATCTCTTTGTCTGCACCAGCGAGTCCTGCCTGGATAATGAAGAGGTTTTCTTGAATATCGTGGACTATCTGAGGTAGACTCTGATCTTGGTATGAGATAAGGGTAGCTTCTGTGTGTGTTTTGACAATTCCGCACCAGCAGTTGAGTTCGTCTAGCGTCCCTAGCGCATCAAAAATAGGGTCGCTTTTTGAGGTGCGACCGCGCTGGTGGTAGAGGTTGCTAGTTCCGTCATCGCCGTTTCGGGTGTAGAGCATACGAGTAGTGTGATATAATACCTCTATATTATTACGAATACGCCATTATGTCACTTGCTACTGGAGAACGGGCACCAGACTTCATGCTGCCAGATCAGGACGGCAATACCCATGAGCTATCTGGGTACCGCGGAAAATGGGTCTTGCTCTATTTTTACCCCAAAGACGATACTCCAGGTTGTACGGCCGAAGCGTGTTCGATGCGAGATAACATGACTTCGTTTCTTGAGGCTGGGCTGGTGGTATTGGGTGTGAGTGTAGATCCAGTTGCAAAGCATGTGAAGTTTGCAGACAAATACCAGCTCAACTTCCCGCTTCTTTCAGACGAGACCAAGGAAGTAGTAGAAGCCTACGAAGTGTGGGGAGAAAAGAAATTCATGGGTCGGGTATATACCGGTATCTACCGGGTTTCGTATCTTATTAACCCTGACGGAGTAATTGTAAAGGTATACGACCCCGTTAAGGCTGCTGGTCATGGCAACGAAGTGCTCAAAGATTTTATGGTAATAAAAAACTCGTAATCACTCCTATGAAATTTGCAACGTTTAATGTAAAAAATTTGTATCCATCTCGTGAAGTAACCCCAGAGCTTACGCAGTTGTTTGAAGATAAGCTCAACTGGCTTGCCCAGCGTATTGCACGACTTGATGCAGACTATATCGTTCTTCAAGAAGTAGGGTCACTGCCTGCTCTGGAAGAAGTAGTGAAACGGTCTGGTATTGCCTACCAGGTATTTATGGCGACTCCCTCGAAGCGAGGTATAGCTAATGCCATGCTGTATAAGGATACTACTACCCAATGTGAGTCGCTCCTTATGAGAGATCTTCCATTTCCTGTTTTCCAAGTGGGTGAGGTTGATGCTATTGGCAAACATTTGTCTGTGAATCGCTCCTTTGTGTATGCAAGAAGTATATTTACTGGAAAAGCGTTACATATCTTCGGAATCCACTTAAAAAGTGGTTTTGGTATGCCGATTCTAGACGGAGAAGTAGAAGTGCCGTACACTACCCATTTTGGTGGTGGTGAGGCAACCATACGAGCTCTTGTTAACCGCCTCGGAGAAGCTCAAGCCCTGCGGAAGAAGATTGACGAAATTGTAGCAGAAGACCCTCATGCACAAGTGATTGTCGCAGGAGACTTTAATGATAGAGGGCCAGCCATTTCCTGTATTCAGGGATCATGGGAATTACTAGAAGTACCCGGATATCTGGAACGAGCCACCAACTACACTGAACCCTCAGATCGTTATACCTTTCTTTCGAACAACAGGAATCAGGAGCAGTTAGATCATGTCCTGGTAACTCGTAACCTGTACGCAGACATTGAACAGGTGACAATCTATAACAAAGAACTGAGAAACCATGTCGATCTTGAGATTCTTATGCTTCCCACAGTGGACTCAGATCATGCTCCTGTAGAGGTGGTCTTCCGTGATGAGGCGAACTAGGGTATAATACAAAAAAGTTTGATCCCCCAGCGCGTGTAATACTGGAGGATCAACATGAGTAAGTTACGGAATATATATAGCAAAGAAGAAGCAATCTCGCAGGTACAAAGCGAGTCTTTTTCGCGTCGCACCGTCTCGTTTTATAGGTATGTGGGAATTAAAAACCCACAAGCTATGCGCGACGAACTCTACATCGCGTGGAAAGCATTAGGGGTACTGGGTCGCGTGTATGTTGCACGTGAAGGAATTAACGCGCAGATCTCTGTGCCAGAACCAGTCTGGGATTTTTTTGTAGCGCATTTAGATAGCTTTAAAGAGTTTAAGAAGATGTTGTTTAAGTTTGCCCTCGAAGAGCCAGATATTTCTTTTTGGAAACTCACTATTAAGGTTAAAGAGAAAATAGTAGCGCATGGGTTAAGCCCGAAGCAGTACAACATCACCAATACCGGAAAGCACCTGTCTGCAGAAAAGTGGAACAAGCTCATGGAGGATCCTGATGCGTTAGTGCTGGATATGCGTAACCACTACGAGTCAGAGGTGGGACGGTTTGTTGGGGCTATTACGCCTGATGCAGACACCTTCAAAGAAGAAGTGGAGCAGGTGGATCTCATGCTCAAAGATAAAAAAGACAAGAAAATCATGATGTATTGTACGGGTGGTGTTCGTTGTGAACCCATTTCTGCCTACCTGAAGGCGCAGGGATTTGAACATGTCTACCAGCTTAATGGCGGCATTATTCACTACATGCAGGAAGTGCGTGAACAGAACCTTGAACCAAAGTTTAAGGGCAAGAACTTTGTTTTTGATGGACGAGTAGGAGAACGAGCAACCGAGGATATTATCTCGTTATGTCACCAGTGTGACGTACTGTGCGACACCCACACGAACTGCAAGAATGAAGCGTGTCACCTTCTGTTTATTCAGTGTGATGCGTGTGCTGAGAAATATGAAGGATGTTGCACGCCAGAGTGTCAAAAGATCTGTGCGCTACCCATTGAAGAACAGATGGTATTGCGTCGTGGCTACCATATACAAGATGACAACAAGGCAGTGTATAAGAGTAGGCTTAGACCGAACCTTAAAGAAGTACTTAATAAAACAGCGGTATAGCCGCTGTTTTATTAAGAATTATAATGACAAGCGGGGGGGGGTTATTTTATGTTATTGTAATTAATTCTAATTTATCCATAATAAAGGTAATTTTATAATAAAAACACATCATGGCAGACCAATTTAGCACAACAACTACTGTTGGGTATGGCAGTAGGATTATGAGTTCGTTTTCCGGTATTGTAATAGGTATTATCTTATTTGTTGCCTCATTTGGCGTTCTCTATTGGAACGAAGGGCGACTTGATCTCTCAAATATTGCCAAAACAGCTCCTGAAATAAGTTCAGTACAAAACGCAGACCCAAGCTTAAACGGAAAACTAGTCTCGACTTCAGGAGTAATAAAAGTTTCCGATCAAATCGGTGATGGTTTGTATGTAAAGCCTGCCCCATTCGTCGCGCTTTCTCGTCATACCGAGATGTATGCCTGGGAAGAACAAGAAGAGTCTAGCTCAACTAAAAACGTAGGCGGATCGGAGACAACAACCAAGACATATAACTATGTGAAGACATGGCAGAGTAGCCCTGAGAGCTCTGCGAACTTTAAGTATCCAGAAGGTCACCTTAACCCAGTTAAAACACTAAGTGACACTACTCTTGTATCAAAAAAGGCTATGATTGGAGTATATCCAATAACGCTTGATAGTATGGATCTTCCTATAACAACCCCCGTGTCTTTGACGACACAAAACGTGACCCCACAAGAAGGCGCAATCATTGCTTCAGCGCGCTATATGTTTGTAACGAAAAATGTTGGCGCTACATTAGAGACACCTCAGGTGGGTGATGTGCGTGTTAGTTATGACGCGCTCTATCCAGAGACAGATGTTACGCTCTTTGGGAAGCTCAATGGTACTGGGTTCTCACCGTTCTTTGACGCAAAGAATAATAAGCTTTATAGACTATTTATAGGAGGTAGAGACCAGGCGATTGTTACTTTGCATGGTGAGTATACTATGATGATCTGGCTATTCCGCGGAATTGGGTTTCTCATGATGTGGCTCGGGCTTATGTCGATTCTTGGACCTATTAGTGTATTACTGGATGTTCTGCCTATTTTCGGCTCAATAAGTCGCGGCCTTATTTCTGGTATCACGCTTCTTGCATCCCTCATTCTTTCAGCGGTGACAATTCTTATTGCGATGGTCTTGCATAACATTTGGGCACTTCTCATTGTGCTCGCTGTTACTGTATCGGGTATTTTCTTCTTTATGGGAAGGCTCAAGAATAAGCCTACCAGTACAGTGCCAGCAAAGTAATACAAACACTAACATTATTATGAAAAAGATTTTATCGATCCTATTTGTTCTCACGTTGATTTTAGCGCCATTTCAAAAGAGTGAGGCAGCTACCAAGGCTTACGACTATTCCTATGTTGAGCAGTCTTCTTACCCTACTCTAAAAGTAGGTGAGTCCACTATCTTATGGGTAAAGATTAAGAACACTGGAACGGCAACATGGTCACAAAACGATTTTCGTCTAGGAACCTCGCATGATAAGGATCGTCCATTTGATTTTATCCCAAGTACGAAATGCGACTTAGACTACAAATGTTACCAACATGTTGAAGGTACTAAGTCGATCGGGTATGGACCGAACTGGGTTGGTGTGCATGCGAACAGGATTCGCATGGATCAAGTCTCAGTTAGACCAGGGGAAGTAGCTTCATTTGGTTTCTATGTCACGGCGCCAAATACTACTACTGGATCATACCGTAAATACTTCCAGCCAGTAGTGGATGGAAAAGAATGGCTCAAGGATATTGGCTTATACTGGGACATAAAGGTAAATAATCTAAGTTCTGAAAATCAAAGTAGTAGCACTGAAGATGGCCTTAATATTAATATCCATGTTCCCTTGTTCAGTCTTGACTCAAATAAGGTTTCTGTCGTTTCTGGAGAGACAGCGCAGCTAAACTGGGACGCAACAGGGTATGAGTCATGTTCTTTAGATAATGGCATAGGAGCCGTCCAGCTTATTGGAAGCTATACTACTCCCGTGATAACAAGTAATAAGAAATATACTATTACCTGTAAGCTTGGACAGACTACTGCTGCACCGTATGTTGAAATTTTAGTTCAGGATCCGTCATTTACCCCACAGCCTCCAACTGGGCTTACGGTAACGGGTAATGAGAGTTACCCTGCATCAGTTGCTTGGAACTATGCTGAAGGGCGAACGACTATTGCTGGAGCACCAAACCAGGGGTACATCATTTACGAATTAGCTATATCCGATAGTCCAGACTTCCCTGAAGGGCGAACGATGGTAATGCAGGATTCGTTTAATCACGAACTTCTTTTGAGTGATAGCTACCAGGCGGAGCGTGGAACTAACTTCGGGCTACAGGAAGGCAAAACTCACTACTTTAAGGTTAGGTACAGAAATGTGTTTAATAAGTGGAGTGCATTCTCTTCTACGGTGAGCGCCACTATTCCACCGGTAAAGTTTTCTCAGTAGGAACTATTTACCGTTATTTCTTGTACGGTCAGGAAATTGATAAAAGGAAAAGGGCGACGCATCAGCGTCGCCCTTTTGTGTGCCCCGTGACGCATGTTATGCGGGTGGGGGCGTTGAATTCACGGCTTGCACATTGTTGTCTGGGCTGGGCTCAGGCTGAATGTGGGCCGAGGAGATGGCGAGCGGTTTTTGCCTAACGCTGATATCAGTGATTTTGTCACTGTCCAGCAAAGGCTTGCACTTAGACACGGCAGATCTCCTTGAGGGGGTAGTAGTTGTTCTCACCAAATGGATAATGTGTTATCGCGTCAACCTCGCGGTACATTTCCAGGATTTCCCCAAGCAACTTTGGTGAGAGGTGTTCGAGAATGGCGTTTGCTTTGTGCGTGAACACAGCTAGCTGATTGTTTTTCTCGATGTTTCTTGCAAACAGGCAATCTCGGTGGAGTGCCCATGTTATCATCCCCTCCTGTGTGGTTTCAAGCCCTATTGGGTAGAGACGGCACACAAGTGGGCGATTCTCGTGAATTGTGCAACGGCGACTCGTTGTGCACTGTTGGCTGCAGACTGGATAGCGTGCAGAGAGCTTAAGAGTTCCGTCTTCGTTCTGTGGAAATGAATGAATAAAGACGGGGCCTTTGTTGAGTTGCACGAGTGGAATTCCAGCTTCGTACATGGGTTCGACTTCTTGTTTCATGAGCCAAATATACCCCATGCAGTCTGGATCTTTGCAGGCTGCGCAATCGTGTTCGATGCCCCGATACAGTTCGTCGAGTGTATGATAGAGCTGTTGAAGGGTCGCAATTTCTTTTGCGGCATTAGGCGGCATGGCCGTCCTCCACAAGATCAAGCGCGTTGACTTGCAGCATCTGGCTCACAAAGGTTCGCACATCATGTTCTTCGACCCATTGTCCAAACAACTGAATGAGCCCTTGCTCGTTATTGGTTTTGTGGTCGAGAATAGCGCGAGCCATTTCGAGAGCCAGGTTATTGAGTTTGACGGTTTGGTACCGGGTCACCAGAAAATTTTCCGTGTACCGGGTGGTGAGTTTCATGTAGCGGTTAGGCGCAAAGGATCGAAGGTGCTCGGGGTAGGACTCTTCAGGCTTGCGATGGGAGACCTTGGCGACCAGTTCTGAGACTGGTTTAGAGAGGCCACGAACCGCATAGTCAATGCAGAACTTATTTGAGCAGTTCGAATCTACTTTGCAGCCTCCTGTGCAGTCCAACAGGAGTTCACAGGACTTGCAGGGTTCATCGACCCAGTTGAGGTCGCGGAAGATATCCAGTGATGGCTTGTTCCAGATTGCCTCGATAGGCTCCTCTGGAAGTTTCCCAAAAACCAACTGCGACTGATTGCACATTCTGAATTCACCCTTTGGGTTGATAGCGCAAAAGTATGTGCCAACACCACAGTTTGAGGTGATCCCTTCTGTGATCATGCGTTCGTCCAGGCAGTAGGGAATGGCGGTGCCAAACCCAACGCGCCCGCCAAATGCGCTAAAGTCGTGACGCGCTTGGATGATTTGACCAACTGCAGTGTGAAACTGGGCGCGGGTTGGTTTAAGGTCGTGACCATGAGAATTTGTTGATCCTATTCCACCATCTTCATACCGGTCTACATAGATCGATTCCATGCCGAGACCAGCGGCAATGCCGATGATGTCGTACATTTGATCGAAGTTGTACCCAGTTAAGACGGGGATGCAGCGCACATCGTGACCTTCGTCCACATAGTGTTTGATGGTCGTAAGAGTTTTTTGAAAACTTCCTTTCGACCGGTTAAGGAATTCGTGTGTTTCGGCGTTGGCTCCGTGAATAGGTACGCCGAAACAGGCAAGTTTTTTTGAGATGCCTTCCAGTCTCTTAAGGCCATTAGTGACAATGGTGACAGAGGAGTGTTCGGAAAGTATTTCGATGTATTCGTTGAGTTTTGCAACTGGCAACAGACTGGGTTCGCCACCGATGAGGTAGACGTGTGGAATTTGGCTTTGAGCCACTGACCATACAATTTCGTCAATCTTTGAGAGGTCGCCTAACGCTGCCCGTTCAGGGTTGTAACAGAAAATACATCGTTCATTGCAGGCGTAGGTCATCTCGATGTGGCAGATATGGGGGATTGTGTCATGGTTGACATATTTCCCGTCTTTGCGTTTTCCGGGCGATTGGTATTCACACCGTACAGTTGGAACTGGCGACCAGTCAGCTTTTGCTGTGGGTGCCAGGTGGCTTATTGCGGTTTGTCCAGACATTGGCAAGTCTCCTTTCGGGAGTACCTAACGGGTGATGGGATTGGCCGAGAGCTTGATGATCGCGTCAATATTGTCCTCCTTCGTAGTCTTGTTTTTCTTTTCAAATCCGCATGTTCTGCATTTATGTGTGATGATGTAGTCCTCTCCTTTAATTTGTATGCCGATGGGCTCCATAGGGCCGTGACAGGTAGCCAAGCGATCGCCTGGGTTAATGTCTACGTGTTTACTCCAGAGACATTGAGGACAGTGGTTAGTGTACCCGCTTCCGAGTACGAAAAAACCACACCGTTCACACGTGAAGTCCTCTACGGTGCGTTTGAATTTTTTTGATGTGGTCATATGTTCCTCCATGTATTGATTGTCAAAGACCAATGGTATTTTTATTATAGTATATTCCAGCCGTAAAGTAAATATATATACTAATACCGTGTCTTTAAATCCATATATCCAAATGAGGAACCGTTTTTATAGGTAATGGGCGCAAGTGGTCACTACTAGAATACATTAACAATCTAACAGAGACTATGCCGAGAAACCAGATAATAGCTTGGGAAAACTGCTACGCTCAAGTGGCTCAACAAACCCACGCGATGAAGGCACTATAGCATTAATCCCTACACCAATCAATACGCCTAGCTTTATTCGTAGTCAACCTAAGTCTTTCGGCCAATGTTTATATCTATCCACTTCAAAACTTTTTTAGCAAAAACCTTAAGTTCTTTATCTAACAAAATATTCTGACGAATTATGTCGGGCGCTAGCTCTGCGAAATCTATTTTATTACGAACCTGAGGTGCCCAGCTTTCTAAGTCTCCCCTAGGAACAATAAATATACCGACTGATTCAAGCTTGTTCAAACACCCCATGACAACACGCCTGTTTGCCGCCATCCATTGAGTCGAAAAACCGTTTTTCTTAGTATATCCAGTAAGTTTTTTAATCGCAGCATTCTTCTTATTAATTGGGGCAGCTCGAACAGAAGGATTTGACATCAGGATTGTCTCTAGCCTTTGAAGCGGATGGCCTTCGCCTCCCAGGGTCTCATATACTTCTTGGATTAGGTCACGCTTATCAACCAAAACATCTAAATCAAATATGAACGAGGCTTTTAATCCAATTTGAGCGACCATTGAGGCGACGTTCTTGGCATTACCGGTGCCCGAACAAGCTATAAACCCCAGGTCCTTATCTTGAACCTTAGGGTAATCGTTAAACAGCGTTTCATAGAAAAGACGATCTGATGAGCCCTCCACGACGACACAGCGCTGATAAAATAAACCCTGTAGATATTGATGTTGATTTTTTGAGTGAGAAATTGACTGCTTCGGTAGCTGACAAGAACGTACTGTGCCTACACCATGGTTGTCTTTGTTGACCCGAAAAAGATGAGTATTTGCACTGCCTTCAAATATACCCTGAAGAATTGATGCGTCGTGAGTTACTAAAAATATCTGTTTATTTTGGGTAGAAGCCAACAATGCAAGCTGGTAACCGAACCATCTCTTTTGAGAGGGGTAAAGATGGAGCTCAGGTTCATCAATTATTATAATCTGATTTACTGGTTCCAAAAGTGCCGTGAGCAGCTTGACCATACTTCTGATTCCATGCCCAGCTTTAGTAATTGGGATAAGATGTTCCTCCTCCCACTTCCTTACTTTGTCTGATGCGCTCTGCTTATCACGGGCATTTCTGTCAAAATCTGGTGGTTTCGTATGGGATATACCCACCTTTAACGCCGTGAAGGTGTGATCTATTAGCACTAAATAATAACCAAAGCGCCTATGGATGTGATCGCTAATGTCCTCCATGAGGCCACCATCTCGAAAAAGAACGTTCAGAGCGTCGGAAGGAGGCTGGTCTAAGCCAGTCAAGCCAGCCCCATCTGGAAAGGTTAATCGACTTTCACAACTTGAAAAAGTAATAAATGGCCTTCTGTATTTCGGTGTATTAAAAATACTAGCATCAGTTACTGACTCCATCTGCGCTACTTCGCCCTCAGAGAACCTAAGCGATCCGTCCAGGTCTATATTTCCACCTATGCCTTTAGTAGCACTAGAAAGATAAAAAAGGCTTGCCCCTTCTCTTTGGTGAGCAAGAGACTTCTTGAGTAGCTTAAGATCAGCAGTCACATCATTCGCTGAATGCGATAGTTGGTCGATCCACAAATATTTACTACCATTTGCAGCAGATATCTTATCAAATACCTCTGATACGATAGTTGTTTTTCCTACGCCATTACCGCCAACAAAAACATTGAAATCTCCAAACTGGAGGTCCTCTCCGCTTTTTAGTTTTGCATTATCTATTCTCATGGGTGGTGTTATTTAGTTCTGCGCAACTTAAACTTACAAGAGCTACACATACCATCAAAATGGTCTCGGTTGATATAGCAAGACATCCCATCCTCTTCACAGTTAGGACATCTGATATCGGTCGACAACTTTAGCTCGGTAGTATGTTTTTTCAATTCGTCCAGGATTCTTTTTACTGCCAGGTTGCTTTTTTGTACATACACGTCAACTTCTGATCGATTATCCAAGTAGCCCCGCACCCATAAATCAGTGGTGATTTTCCCTGCGCTTGTCTCCATATAAGGTATTTTTCCTTCAACAAGCAATTTCTCCCAGTATTGCCTGCTTTTGCCGTACTTGAGAGCAACATCTCCTGATGACATAAAGCGATCACTAGGCAATATGTATCCTTGGCTCAACATGTGCTGTGTCGCTTCGTCTAGACCAGCAGCTAAGGCTGCTTCTTTTTCTTTTTTGGTTGCCCCCTCTGGGAAAAACAACGACAAGTTTGCAGTACCCGTACTGCTCGTGTTTACCCTGAGGTGCCATTCAAATTGTCGCTTCTCTTTTGGGCGATCTGACATGTCCCTATTGTATCAATAGGGTTGCGTATGTCAACCTACTATTTAGTGGCTTTGTTGAGTAATTCCATGCAATCGATTAGCGACAACGGGGTGATTTGATCTGCCAATGGCATAAAATCATTACTTGCCTTGACCTCCGCGTTGTAGCGGGCGGTGTCTTTACACGCCGGCTCGCTAGGATTTTCCAGACAGTTCATGCTGTCTGTGTAGCCGGCTTCTTGAACCTTGAGTTTTATAAACTCAGTTCGTTTTTGGATTTTCTCATTCACCTTACCGACACAAGCGTTGTAGCCCGAGCTCTCTTTGAGGTCGATGGCTGCTTGCTCAAGACGCTCCACCTTGGCGACGGGGCGATTGAGGTAAATGCCCAAGCCAATAAGTGCCACGGCCACAACTGCCAATCCCGCGATGATCATTTTGTTTTTCATATGCTTCAAATTATTTAGTAATCTACTATTTTGGTAACCTACCGCCACTGTTCAGACACTCGTCCACAGTATTGTATGGCGTGAAGTTGGTCGTTTGGTCGTAATACTTCGTGCCTGGAGCGTGACAGATACTGCTCTTGCTCTTCTTAACGACTGATCCTGATGGTGCTGGAGCAGGAGCAGGCTTTGGCGTTGGTGATTGAGCTGCAGGAGCAGGCGTAACCGCAGGCACAGGTGTCACAGCAGGCTTTGTTGCGTCGCCGTTGCACGTACTAGGATTCCAAAGCCCTTTCTGGCCATCGCGCGCCTGTTTCTCGGCTTCTTTAAACTCTGATTGATACTTGTACACCTGGCTCTGGTAGGTGTACTCAGAAGCGTAACCGTCAGCAATCATCTGTTTGTTGAACAATGTGCCGTCTTCAAGCCACACATAGCGGAGCAAGCGATTATACTTGTCTCGCTCACCGGACACTGCGTCAGCCTCCAGGCGTACCTTCTTGCCCGTCAGGATGTCCTTGGCACGCTTTGAAGCTTCCTGGCCGAAGCATTGCACTGGTTTACGTGGATCGACCACCTCCGGGGTATCAAGACCAATCAGACGAATTGATTCAACCTTGCCGGCAATATTTACTTTGATTGTGTCACCGTCAGTGACTGAAGTGACATCGTAGAGAGGCTGACTTGCGTCCGGCTGTTCTTTGGCTGTCACAGCGGTCGTAGCAGGCTCAACGCCCTCATTGTTGTCAGGACTAGTGGCGTCTTGTGCGGCGGGCCGCTCAGTTGTTTCTTGAGTTGCTTGCTGTGGATCAGCTTTCTTTGGCACAGGGCCAGCAGAAGCGCCGCTCAGGATAAAGAAAACCAGCACCGCCGCACTGAAGTAACCAGCGATTGTTTTACGACTGAACTCTTTGCGAAAAAGCTTACTGACTGGCTTTGGGTTGATAAGCCCAACGATCAACAGAACGAACGAAGCGAGAAACAGGAGTGTAAAAAGGCCAAAAAGCATAGTGATAATTTAGTATTAAAACGCAAAAAGCTCCCCGCTAAGATGCGACAGTCTTGCGACTATCCTATGCCCTTTCGAGCATAGACCGGATATAGGTAACACCTTAAACGGAGAGTTCTCTCCCCTATATCCGGATTTATTCACCATACCTCACCAAGAGATGAGGGTTAGGCAAGCTTTTTGTAATTTTAATTATACCATTTCGTAAAATATCTGCAAAGCCACAAAAGCATGTAGATATGGCGGGTTTTTTGATAAAATAGAAATAAATGAAGAATGAAAAACCATACAATTTATCGGCTCCCTTTCGAGAAAAGGACCTCCTGAACGTAAATATGTTTATTCGTCATGTCAGTGATCGTGGCATAACTACAAGCAGGCGGGAGCTTGCTTTTTACCAACAACAGGGCTTGCTCACGCCAGCCATTCAGATCGTGGCACCCGCAGGCTCTCAGATCGCCTACGGCGTTGCGGGGTGGCTGAAACGATACGAAGTAGCGTCTGAGGCCTCCGCACACTCCATGGCCTTTTATACGCCCTTACAGATATTTTCTCTTGCTTTGGTCCAACAAAACAGAACTATCAAGATTGTAGATGAGGATATGGAAGTGATAGAGCGCTTTTTGACGAATAGTAAAACCACTCTCCTAACCCAGATTGCTAGGTATCACGAAGCTTTCTCTGTTATCAATAGCATCCTGACGGCCCACGAAGAAATGATTACTTCCGTCAGTAAAACGGCTGTCGCAAATCCTTTCCTTCTTGAAGATGAGAATGTAAAAGTTACCGATTTTACGGCACGCTGGGAAAAAGACAACTTACGTTCAGTTGCCAGTAAGATACTACAAAAACACAACCTGTCTCCCAAGGAACTGGAAAACATGGCCGTATGGTTTGCTGAATCAGGGTTCAAGATTGACCCAATACTCTACTGGAGACCACTCCTAAGCCGATACTTTCCCTTAAAGACAAAAGAGGGAGCGTCGGGGGCTTCGAAGTTTACAAGCGACTTTTACGAAACTTCCAAGATACTCCTATGGCTACTCCAGGGAGTAAACAAGAAAACTCCCTCTTGGGATGATATCTACAAAAAATACAATGTCCGCTTGGGGCGTAAGCTTTGTATTATATGCAACTCCACTTTTTCTCCTAAAAAGGGCGGTAGAGAGCAGGTAACTTGCAGCAAAGAATGCCAAAAAGAGAACAAGCGTAACTTGAATAGCACGAGTACTCGCAAGAGAAAACCTCGTGAACGCAAGAAAAAGTAACCAGACTTTGGTCCAGACTTTCATACACATTTGATTTTGCCCGCATAATTCCACAATTGGAAATGCGGGCAAAATTATTTTTATGTGTATGAAAACCAACGAGCAGCACACTGAGCCACAATTTGAGGAAGGAATAGCTCAGGCGATAGACCAAATCGCTCGTTTTTGCGTGCTCGTTGCTCGGGACACTCAGCAGCAGCTTGACCAAGCAGTCGAATCCGCTACCAATAAATCGCCTATTAATAAACCCAAGTATGATGAAACAAAACTTTCAGACAAGCGACATGTGGTTGGCAGCAGCCCTGATGTCGCTGGACCAACAGATGATCAAAATTGAACGTTCAGGCGGACCACGGGCAATATTCGTATTTTTGCACTCTGATTCGCTTGAGGGCACGATACAGCGCTACAAAGAGGGTAAGTTACGTCTTGAGCCACAGAAGCTTTTAGTGCAAATGCGGCTCATTAAAACAAGGCTCTATGACAAGCCCGACTAATTAACATTTCAGTAAATCAATAAGAATTATATTTAAGCCAATTTATTATGAAAAAAGACGATCAAAACGTTAATTCTCAAAAAATCAGTACGGCAAAGAAACCGCGATCGACCGGTCCTTACAAGAAAGATGTGTATGCGGACTTCTTCGCATGGTCGCTCTTGTCACAAATAGAGAAACACACTGCCGGGGTAGCAACTGCGGAGGCATTTGCCAAGAAACACAATCTGACACCAAGCCACCTCAGTAGATGGAAACAACGCGATGATTTTCGAGACAACCTACACAGAGAGCAGGTGTTCAGAATTATGGAGTTCAAGCCTGACATTCTCCACGCTCTTACGGAGCAATGTATTAAGCACGGCAAGGCATCAGATGTCGAGCTGTGGCTCAGGTACTTTGAGGGGTGGGATTCAAAAAATCCTGTCAAAACAGAACCGCCCGTACGGTTTACTCCCGATGACTTTAAATCAATGATAGAGTTCCTACCACCAGAGAAACAGCACGAACACTATGTTGCTCTAGCACGTCTCCGTGCTGACATGGTAGTAGCAGAGCAAAGAGCAAAAGAGCAAGGAATAAAAACGGACTATACGCTATAGCAAAGAATGTCTACCCAAATTATAATGAGTAAAAAATGAATAGGAGATTTTATGACAGCCCTTATATACCTACGAGTATCAACTGATCGACAAGCCGAAAAACAGCTTTCTATCCCAACGCAACGAGAAGAATGTTTTAAGTTTGCCTACGAAAACGGTTACCATGTGAGCCCGGAAAAAGACGTATACGCTGACGAGGGTGAAAGTGCCCGGACAACCAAGAGGCCTCAGTTTCAAATGCTTTTAGAGCGTTGCCGCACTGATAAAAACGTAAAGGCAGTGGTTTGTTACGATATCAGCCGTTTTGCACGTAATCGCATGGATTTTGCTATTACCAAAATGGAGCTTGAGCAAAACGATATTAAGATTTGTTCGGCCACCGAAGGAATTGACGATACACCCGGAGGGCAAATGCTTGAGGGTGTACTTTCAACTGTAGCTGAGTTTTTTTCGCGCCAAAGTGGTTCTAAGGTAAAAGCTGGGCTCTTGCAGAAAGCAAGAGGAGGACAATGGCCTGGGCAAGCACCGTACGGTTATAAAAATGTCCAGGAACGACTGTCGGTCCACAAAGCACGCACATGGCTTGAAGTGAACTGGGAAGAGGCAAAATGGGTCATAAGAGCGTTTGAGCTGTATGCAAGCGGCAGCTATTCGATCAAGTCTCTTACAGCTACCCTTCAGGAAGAGGGTTTTAAGGTTCGTTCTAACAGAAATGAGAAAGGCAAACTACACGCCAGTCACGTCGAAAAAATACTCCGCAATAAACTCTACGTTGGCATAATCGAGTGGAGTGGATTCGTGAATCCAGAGGGCACACACGAGCTCTTCTTGAATCAGCACGTTTTCGACAAGGTCCAGGCTTTGCTTGATGTAAGATCTAGCGGTGGTGCTAGACACCGCCGGCTCTTCTCTGTGTTAAAAGGCGTGAGTTGGTGCGGGGTATGTGGAAGTCGACAGACACTTGAGGAGCACAAGACGAGCAGTAAGCGTGTAATACTCTACCTGCGCTGCATGAAAGCTCAAAAGAATGAAAGGGTGGCTTGCTCTCAATCATTTGTCCATGAGAGCGATATTTCAACTGAACTCGAAGGAATCATCAAAAAGATTCACTTGCCAGATGAGGTTACTACCAAAATTAAAGCGAGAGTGCGAGATCTATTCGCGAACGAGCAAGCAACCTACGAAAATGCGCGAAAGGACATCACAAAGAAGATCGACAATATTAAACTCCAAAAAAAGAACCTGGTACTGCAACTTATAGGCCAAGACCACATGTTGCCAAGTGACATTGAACTGTATGACAAGATCAAAGTAGAGCTTGGTCTTGAAGAAACTAGGCTACTAGAGGAGCTCGGTAAGGTGGAAAATAGGATTCGTACCGCTATTAGAACCATAGAAATCGCTACATCATTAGCGACAGATTGTCACTATACATACAAAAAGGCCCAGCCAGAGCTCAAGAACATGCTCGTACAAACGTTTTTCAAGAGAATTGAGATTAAGGACAAAAAAATAGCCCGTGTGGTCCTGAATGAACCATTGGACTATCTTTGTGCACCACGACTCCGGAAACATCCAGTATTCGATTTAGGTGCCTTTAATGGGCGATAGAAGATTCGAACTTCTTACCTCTTCCACGTCAAGGAAGCGCTCTACCAAGTGAGCTAATCGCCCAGGAAAAACGAGTACTTAGTTTACTAAGTACTCAATACAGCTAATATTTTACTATAGAAGAAGATCTAAAGCGAGTAACAGTTGCTCCTATACCTGTACCATATGGTACGTACGGTCATCTGAATGGAGCTTTTCCATTGTAGAGTTCTCTACATCTTCCTGGTTAGCGCGAGTAGTTGCCAAAAACTCATTTACGATCATGGCAGTAATGCCCCAGATTTTGTTTCCTTCAAACTCAAAGTAGGGAGCAATCATCTCTTGTGCTTCCCCGTTAATAGATAGTGAAACAGACATGTGTTCCACAGTAGTCTTTTGTAGTACATCCAACGGAATTTCTAGTACCTGTGCTACTTCATTCGTATTCGGTGTAAAGGTAGGTGTAGTTTTCATAGCTCCAACAAAGGGGTGAACAAAGAAGTGGCTCACTAGAGTAGGCACGGGAGTCAGTGCCCCGATAATAGTGATATCCTGCGGGTTAATCCCGAGCTCTTCGCTGGTTTCTCGCAGAGCTGTATCGGCAAGCTTTTGATCTTCAGATTCGGTCTTGCCTCCAGGGAGAGATACTTCGCCACTGTGTGTCCCGATATTCTCCGCACGGACAGTAAACGCGATATGGGGTACATTGTTTTTTGGATAGAGCAGTACCATGACGCCTGCTGCAGTGAGCTCAGTAATATCTATATTCTCTGCCTGTTCCTGCCAGGGGTAGCGCGGTGCCATAATGAGCTGCGCCGATCTCCCAGGGAGGGTGGTTTTAGTGAGTGCTTTGTAGATTTGCTGGATACGATCTAAATACATATATGAAGATAACGAGTAAGAGCCCAAAATAGGGAGAATTTCTACTCTACGCCTTTGCTCTTTATTTGTAAAGGGTAAAATCTACTTTGACAGGATAGTAGCGAGAGCGTACTATGTCTCCATAAGGAGGAATATGATAACTCTCATTAATGCATGTATTGTATCGGTTATAGTAGGTGCGCTGCTAGCGACTGTTTTGTTTCTAGAGTCGGCTCGTGAAAAAGACGCTTATTTGGCTCGTCTTGGGTGGGGACTGTATCCGATGGCGATTGCGGTGTTGAATGTCTTTATATTTCATCACCAAACTATACGGCCCATGATACTGTTTGTGCTGATGTTCGTATTGGGGGCTCAGCACATCATTGCATTCCGGTATCGAGAGAAAGAACGAGAAGAGGCGGGAAGAGAAGGAATACAACTCTATGTGAAGTCGTACTTGCTCAGAGGAATTGTTGGTGCGCTCGTTGCACTACCTATCGTGATAGTGGCCAACACCCCCTATTATCCACCGCTTGGATATGTAGATCTTTTAGGGTGTATCGTCTGGCTTTGTGGGTTTATCTATCGCTATACGCATTTGAAGTTTGCACAGGAAAAAGGAGAAGCAGTGCAGTGGTGGGGGATTTGGTTGATTGCGACAACTATCCCGCTTGGTTTATATACCGTAGTGTCACCAATAATAGCAACGGCCGTGGTATACTATCTTCATGCAAAAAAGACTGTGGTATAAAGCAAAGACATACGGACTTGGATGGTATCCAGTTACGTGGCAGGGATGGGCGTGTACTCTTGGTTATGTAGTGTTTGTAGTGCTGGTTGCATTTGATGTGGATAGTAAAGTGCATACTGTACCAGAGACTCTTGTACGCTTTTTTCTTCTTATTGTCCCCGCTACTGTCGTGCTGTGTGTCATTGCATACTATACCGGAGAAAAACCAGCCTGGCGCTGGAAGGGTGAAATACAATCTCTTAGAAATAAAAAATAATACTATGGATAGCTCAGTAAAACTTTTTTTAGGAATCGGTTCAGTCGGGCTTATTGCAATTGGAATCTTCGCATTCTTTTTAGTCAAAGCCGGTAACGCGCCTGGTAAGTATGATCAGTTTGCGGCGTGTTTGTCTGAAAAGGGAGCGACCTTTTACGGTGCTTTTTGGTGTCCTCATTGCCAGAAAGTAAAAGCACAGTTTGGTAACTCTATGAAAAAAATTAAGTATGTGGAGTGTTCTACTCAAGATGGCAAAGGTCAGCTCCCTGTCTGTAAAGACAAGAAGATAGAGGGGTACCCGACTTGGATTTTTGCCGATGATACCCGTGAGGTCGGAGAAGTGCCGTTTGAAACATTAGCTACGAAGACGGGTTGTGTCTTACCACAGTAAAAAACAACTATGACCATATCTACACTATTCGCCATTGGTACTATATTGCTTCAGATCTTTATTCTTCTGATGGTAGTGGATTTTATTCTGTATCGTTTCGCGGGAGTAAGTATTCCCGGTAAGAAGTGGCTAAAGTTCCATGGTCCAAAAATTGCTTTTGTCATTGCTGTCAGTGCTACTATTGGTAGCTTAATCTACTCAAATGTAGTTGGTTTTGACCCATGTAGCTTGTGTTGGTGGCAGAGAATTTTTCTCTATCCATCAGTAGTTGTGTTGGGGCTCGGGCTCCTGAGCCGAGACCGGGTTTATGCACCTATGTACGCGCTCTACCTTTCTGGGTTTGCACTGTTGATTGGCGTGTACCATTCATATATCCAGTACGGTGGAACGCCACTAGGTAACTGTGGGGCAGCAACCGTTACCTGTGCACAGCGCTATGTCTGGGAGTTTGGGTATATTACTCTCCCGCTTATGAGTCTCACTACTTCCGTAGCTATTGTGCTCGTCATTCTTATCTCTTACAGAAAATAGCATGCTCTATATTCTTTACGCAATTCTCTCTGCTTTTTTTGCCGCATTGGTGGCTATCTTTGGTAAGTTAGGACTCAAAGATGTTGACCCGACAATTGCGACGACAGTGCGCGTGGCTGTGATGATGGCTTTCTTCTTAGTTGTAGCAACTGCCTTGTCTAAATGGAAGCTCATATCACAAATAGATAACCATGCGCTCGGCTGGATTGCGGCATCAGGTATTGCAGGTGCCATCTCGTGGTTTTTTTACTTTATTGCGCTTAAAGCTGGACCGGTCGGAGTGGTAACGGTTATCGACCGTACCAGTGTTGTGTTTGCGTTGGTGTTTGCTGCTCTATTCTTAGCTGAAGGGATTACCTGGAAGACAGGGCTGGGAGGTTTATTAGTGTTAGCTGGAGCGATTCTCGTATCTATTAAATAAATTCTTACTATGCATACATTAATGACCCTACCATACGCGTACGACGCGCTGGAGCCATACATCGACGCGAAGACTGTTGAGATTCATCACAGCAAACATCATCAGACCTATGTAAACAAGCTCAATGAAGCTCTTGCCAAACACCCAGCGCTTGAGAGTTGGAGCCTTGATGACTTGCTCACAAAGCTTCATGAGGTGCCGGAAGATATCCGAACGGCCGTACGTAATCACGGTGGTGGTGTGTGGAATCATAACCTCTACTTTGAAACTATGAGACCTGGGCAGGAAGGCAATGTACCTACTGGCGCTGTGTTGGAGAACATTACCCAACAGTGGGGTTCGTTCGAAGCGTTTCAAGAGCAATTCAACACTATGGCTGCGACACTCTTTGGTTCTGGCTGGACATGGCTTGTGGTAACTTCTGATGCAAAGTTGGAAATTGTTAATCTTCCGTTGCAGGACTGTCCAATAACACAAAACCTTACTCCGATTCTAGTCTGTGATATCTGGGAGCACGCCTACTATCTTAAAGTTCAGAACCGTCGCCCGGAATATGTAGATGCCTGGTGGAAGGTTATTAACTGGGAAGTGGTAGAAGAGAAATACACAACTATAACAAGTAAGTAGATTTTTTCTAAAAAAAGACCCGCCTGTACGATTAAATCGAGGGCGGGCTTAGCATGTGCTGTGGATGTTTAGGTGTTTAAGAACTTCCGGATGGCTTCCTGAGCTTCGTACGGAGTAGTAAGAACCAGGTCTTCGTGGAGTTCAAGGATTTTTGTTTTCCCGAAGAGTTCTTTGTGAGTTTCTTTATGTCGATCGTAGGTGGCCTTGTTGGCGGTGGCAATCGTCATGAGAAAGTGGACATCTTTGGGGATCTGGGTAAATAGTCCTCCTGATTGAGCCAAAAGGTCCTGAATGACAATAAACCCGTTGAGGGTTTTTCCTTCCCTGTCCTGGATGTGTTGGAACGGAACCAGAAACAGTGGGCAGGTCTTGCTGTTGACTTTCTTGAGGTCGTCTTTGACATCTTCAAGAGTTGCTTTGCGATCAATAACTGCCTTGTCGTCTTTGATCTCGTACCCAATTTCATACAGAATCTCACGCATGGCTTTTACCAGGTGCGCATAGGGACGGATGATGATGAGGGGTTTGAGTTCTGTGCTCAACTGCTTTTCCTTTCTGTGACTTCAAGCCAGTGTTCGGCTTTTGACCACAGCACAACGATGCCCAAAACGATGTTTTGGGTGAAGGGTGGGATACTGATGGCTGGATACTGATTGAGCGTAAGCGCAGTCATCATAATAGCCTGGACGGTGAGAATCGCGAGGCGCAGACCTCGGATTACGGGGAGGGGTGGGTTGTTCAAGAGCAATTCTCCTTTTTGTGAGGTCTTGTGTCTTGGTGTCGTCCTATCTTAGCGCATTTTAGGTGGGTTGGCAATTTAATCCTTGTAATTCCGGGCTTTCTGTGCTATACTAGTGGTCAAGTGTGAAGATAATTTGTTTTGATAAAGAACGAAGGTCGGTTCACGCGAAATATAGGTAAAATAGCAAAGGTATATCATGGAAGACACTATGAACAATGCTGCTGCAGAAGCAAACAAATTGTATGTTGCTGGTATCGCGTATGCGACCACTTCAGAGAGTTTGAAAGCTGCTTTTGAGCAGGCTGGTGAAGTTGTAGAAGCAATTATCATTACCGATCGCGACTCTGGTCGTTCAAAAGGTTTTGGTTTCGTAACTATGGCAACTCCAGAAGCGGCGAAGGCTGCAATTGATATGTGGAATGAAAAAGAACTCGATGGTCGTATGATCCGAGTTACTCCTGCTCGTCCTCGTGAAGAGCGTTCAGACCGCGGACCACGTCGTTTCTAATTTTTAATTAGACTCGAACCCAAAAGAAGCGTAGCAATACGCTTCTTTTGGTGTTTGTCAAGTTTAGCTATGATTTCTCGTATATTAACCCTATACTCCTTGTAAGATAGTGTTACGCTCTGTATTCTAATTTTATGACTTGGTTGTATATATGGAGAACCCAATATCGAGAAAGAAATAAAACGCTTACTTTGAAGAAGGTATGGCACAGTCTTGGTGTTGTAAAAAGTACTGCTACTGAGGTGGTGCAAGTACCTTCGACGAGCTGCATGATGGTTCGTCCTGTTCAGTGTAATCACAAAAAAGCAGATATAAGTGCGTATGCTGGGATAGCGCGTGGCATGTATGGTGATGTTAATCTTTACATCCAGGAACAGAAAAAGTCATGGGAAAACATAAAAAATAAAAATCCCAAAGTATTGTAATGGTTATTTGGTGCAAGTTTTTGGTATGCGAGGATTCTTGTTTTTATGCAAGGTTGCGCGCGAGGTGGTGGTGCGCGCATGATGAGTGTATGTATATTGCCTCAATGACAAAACCGAGTAAGCCATACATCCTTCACCTTGATGGGGACGCTTTTTTTGTGGGTTGCGAGATGGCACTCGACCCAACACTGAAGGGGAAGATTGTAGTAACCGGACAGGAACGGGGAATTGTCTCTGCTCTTTCCTATGAGGCAAAGGCAGCCGGAGTAACCCGAGGTATGCCGATTTCTCAACTAAAGAGAATGCTTCCGCAGGCCATCGTAAAACCCGGTAACTACCGAGCGTATGCGAGTTTTGCTCGCCAGATGTTTGAAATTGTCAGGAGGTTCACCCCAACTGTGGAGGAATACAGTATAGATGAGTGCTTCGCGGATCTTACCGGGACAGAAAAGGCTAATCGCATGACAGTCGAGGAGATTGCAGTAACTATTCAACAAACCATTTTATCTGAGCTAGATATTTCGGTCTCAGTCGGACTTGCTCCCAGTAAGTGTTTGGCAAAGGTGGCCAGTAAGTGGGCTAAACCATATGGGATGACGGTAATATATCCCGATGATTATATGACCTATCTTGAAAAAACCCCAATTGAAAAACTCTGGGGTATAGGCAGTCGCATGGGAAAACGGTTTAAAAGCCAGGGTATAGTAACCGCAGCTGCTTTTGCTGGTATGAGTGAGGAATGGGTACATAACAGTCTAGCCAAACCGTATCGTATGATGTGGTACGAGTTACATGGCTTCTCGCTTCTTCCGGTCAGTACCGCAACGAAAGACAGCTACAAGTCAATTGGTGTAAGTCGCACCTTTCACCCTAACTGCAGTAATGTTGATGAACTTATTTCGTACCTCTCTCGCAACATCGAGCACGCCTGCGTGAAAGCTCGGCGCTACCAGTTGCTGGCTACCCATGTTTCTTTTTTTCTCAAAACCAAGGATTTCGACTATGTCGGGGCAGAGCTTACTTTGCCGTATCCAACTCATGTTCCTGGCGAGATAATGGGTGTTATAGAGCCAAAATTACGGAAACTATTTAATCGTTACCAGTATTATCGAACCACGGGCATAACCTTAACCGGACTGGTTTCTGAAGGAAGAGAGCAGCTAGATGTCTTTGGGCTCCATACTATTCGCACTCAAAAGAGCCAGGCGTTTATGGCAGTAGATAAGATTGCGGCCAAATACGGTACTCATAGTGTCTTTTTGGCTTCTGGCATGGGGGCACGCGCGAAAGCCCGCCAAGACGAGGGCGTAAATTTTGATAAGAAAAAAGGAGGTCGTGAAGACCAGGTGGACATGCATGTGCCTTTTTTGAGCATTCTCTAAAGAACTACCGCGGTCAAAACGGTTGACGATTAGGGTCTATCCTGATACAATCTAGGTATTATCATTTGTTCAGACATGATACATGTCGTTTCTCGCATGTATTTTTTTAGCCCTAAAGAATTTTTATGCAAATTCGAAATATTGCCATCATTGCCCACGTTGACCACGGTAAGACTACCTTGGTTGATGCGCTCCTGCGCCAGACTCAGACAAAGCTCAATAAAGATGCAGAGGCGCGCGACCTGATCATGGATAGTAACGATCTTGAAAAAGAACGCGGTATTACTATCTTTTCAAAAAATGCTTCTGTGCAGTACGGAGATATTAAAATCAATATTATCGACACCCCAGGTCACGCTGACTTTGGTGGTGAAGTAGAGCGTGTGCTTTCTATGGCAAGCGGATGTTTGTTGGTAGTAGATGCAAAAGAAGGGCCAATGCCACAGACTCGTTTCGTGCTCAAAAAAGCGCTTGAGATGAAGCAGCGCATTATTGTGATCGTAAATAAGATAGACAAGCCAGATGCTCGGTCTGACTGGGCTTTAAACCAGACCTTTGACCTTTTCGTAGAGCTCGGCGCTGACGATGCGACTTTGGATTTCCCAGTACTCTATGCGGCAACCAAGCTTGGGTTGGCGGGTGAAGAGTCAGATCTTTCGAAGATGACGGATATTACGCCAATCTTTGATGCAATTGTAAAATATATCCCAGAGCCAAAGGGTGATCCTGAAAAGCCGTTGCAGTTCTTGGTTACTACCATTGCTGCCGACAACTTCAAGGGTCGTATTGTAACAGGGCGTATTCATAACGGAAAGATTGCCGCTGCCCAGGAAGTGATGTTGATCAACCGTGAAGGGGCTATGAAAAAATACCGTATCACCGCGCTTATGTGCTTTACCGGGCTTGAGCGAACAGACATAACGTCAGCTATCGCGGGAGATATTGTCGCTATTGCCGGAATTCCAGAAGCTAATATTGGTGAAACCCTAGCCGACGTTGAGAATCCTGTAGCACTTCCCGTACTTAAAATTGATGAACCAACCGTTAAAATGACCTTTATGGTTAACGACTCACCCTTCGCTGGTCGCGAAGGACAGTTTACTACCAGTCGTCAGATTCGTGAGCGCCTTATGAAGGAACTAGAAAACGACATGGCGCTACGCGTCCAGGACGGAACTGAAAACAACTGGGTTGTTTCGGGTCGTGGTGAGCTTCACTTAGCGATTCTTATTGAGCGACTGCGCCGTGAAGGATATGAACTTCAAGTATCTCGTCCTCAGGTAATTACTCGTGAGGAAAATGGTAAGACCATGGCTCCGTTTGAAAAAGCATTTATTGATGTACCGGACGATTACTCTGGAGCAGTGATCCAGAAGCTGGGAGCCAGAGGTGGCCAGATGGAAGAAATGAAAACAGACAACGGCATTACCCAGCTGGTATTTCTTGTCCCAACTCAGGGTCTGATAGGGTACCGTTCAGAGTTTCTCGTAGATACCCGTGGTCTTGGTATTATGAACACCCTCTTTGATAGCTACCGTGAGGCAAACTATAAGATCCAGCCACGAGACAACGGTTCACTAGTTGCACACGAAACAGGTCAGACCAACTCGTACGGCCTTCTCCAGGTGCAAGACCGTGGAACACTTTTCTTTGGACCTGCTGTTTCAATATATAAAGGACAGGTGGTAGGGCAACATATCCGCAGTAACGACCTCTCGATCAATGTATGTAAGACTAAGCAGCTTAGCAACGTTCGTTCGGCAGGATCTGGAGTAGCAGAGCACGTGAATGCGCCAAAGGAAATGAACCTGGAGGATGCATTGGAATATATCGCCGATGATGAGTTGGTTGAGATTACCCCAAAGAATATCCGTATTCGAAAAGTAATCTTGGACGAGGCGGAGTATCGTCGCAAATTGTCGATGGGTAAGTAAGGATCGATTCATACTTCATGATTCATTTTTCTTGTGGTATACTGTGCACAAAATAAAAAACATATGGCACAAACAAACAGTGAAAAAATTCTCTTAGCCTGGCAAACCGAAGGGTTCCAGACTCGTTCTTTTAACACAACCAACATAGCCCTTGTATTTATTATCCTCGTAGCAGTCATTGGATATGCTATATATACCACGCAGTGGCTCATGGCACTGGTGTTTGCTCTATTGCCGCTAGCTCTTTATTCATACCTTACGACAGATAAAAAGCCAGTTAATATCGGAGTGACGGCCAGTGGTGTCATGGTGGATGGTAGATTTCACAGCTTTGATCAGTATAATGGCTACTGGATAGGGCAGGGAAACCATACGCTTTACTTAGTGCCAAAAAGTAAGATTGCAACTCAGATAGCAATTCCACTCGGTACTCAGGACGCTCAGCAAGTAACCCGACTTTTCCCGGTAGATATCCTTTTGGTAGAAGGAAAAGTGACTGACTTTTCAGAAAGTTTGGCTAATTGGTTGCGGAAATAAAGTGTGCTCTCGTCGTTCAACGGATAGGACGCTAGCTTGCGGAGCTGGTGATGTAGGTTCGATTCCTGCCGAGAGCATTTTTATATCAAGATAAGCGCCGAAAGGCGTTTTTCTTGTATTTAGAGCCGTTTTTTGGTATATTAGTTTCTAGTGCGCTGTGTCCATAAGGCACTGCACCTAAAAAATTCAAGAAAAAGGTAGGAACGTAGAGTGACAACACAGCCATCTTTCAGACTTCCATCAAAAGAATGGAAACACCCTCTTGCGAGCCGCTACACATCTGAAGAAATGCAGAAAGTGTTTTCAGACTTCAAGCAGTTCACCACATGGAGAATGCTCTGGTACACCATTCTAAAACACATGAAGGGCATGGGTCTTATTAAAATACCCGAGGGCCAGCTGGAGAAGATGTACGGGTTGATCCCTCTTATTAACATTGATCTGGCAGCTGAGTACGAACGCAAGAATCGCCATGATGTCATGGCTCATGTTCACGCTTTCCAGGACATTTGCAGAGAGCACGGCCTGGAGGAGCTAGCCCGGTTTATTCATCTGGCTCTTACGAGTTGCGACATCACAGATAACGCAAAACTAATTACTATGCGCGAGGCTTTGGATTTGGTGTTGTTGCGTCTTGCAAGGGTTATGTATAAGATGACCTTTTTGGCCGAGGAACATGCAGATTTGATTTGTGCTGGGTTTACCCATCTTCAAATGGCACAGCCCACAACCCTTGGCAAGCGGATTGCTATGTGGTTGGAGGATTTAAACCACGCATACTTAGATATCCGTCGAGTGCGCAATGAGCTTCCTTTCCGTGGCATTAAAGATGCCACCGGCACTCAGCAATCACTCATGCAGCTCTGCAGAGGGGATGAAAGTCTTGTTCTGCTATTAGAGCAACAAGTTGCCAACGACTTTGACTTTAATGGAAAGATTTTGTCCATAACAGGTCAAACCTATTCACGCCAATACGATGCTGACTTCGTTTTGGCTCTTGCTAAGCTGGGTTCTTCTGCTTCAAAGATGTTCTTTGATGTCCGGATTCTGGCAATGTTGGATCAAATCCATGAGCCTTTTGGTGTTGATCAGATCGGCAGCAGTGCGCAAGCTTTCAAACAGAACCCAATGCGCTCAGAACGGGGCAATGCTCTGGATAGGATGCTGATAGGGTTATCAAACTGTGCTTTGCAAACGCATGCAAGTCAGGGACTTGAGCGAACTTTAGATGACTCAGCAGCGGGTCGCATTACGCTTTCCGAAGCTGGTCTTTACGCCGATGCGACCTGTCTTGTTGCGCACAATGTGTTCGACGGGCTGAGAGTTTTTCCAGCACGCATTGAAACACACCTCAATAAGTTCCTGCCTTTCCTTGCAACCGTTTCAATCATTAATGAGATGGTGGAAAGTCACGGAGCGGATCGTCAAGTGATCCATGATTTACTACGCGTGCATAGCGTAGCCTCAGTTGAAAGTTTCCGCAAGAGTGGCGCCGAGTCTTACGACATGCTTGGTCGGATGATGGACGAGCCTATGCTTGCCCCAGTCCATGACAAAATTCAAAACTTTCTCGATCCTAAAACCATGATTGGGCGAGCCCCTAACCAGGCTCGGCTGTTCGCGGCAGAAGTTCGAGAAAATCTCAAAGAGACCTATGCTGATAGAGAGCTCTCTCCGCCAGCACGAGATCTCAAGGTTTAATCTCCTTACATACCTCGAAACAAAATAACGCCCCGACCATTTGGTTGGGGCGCTTTGTTGTTCAGTCGTGTATTACTCGTCCGCATAGGAAAAAGGAATTTGGGAGAAGTCCGGGACTTCACTTTCCATATTATTAGCATCCTCTAAGATGTACATGAGAAGAAGCCTAAACAGTGTTGGCTGGTCGGGAATGAGGTCAAGCAAGGCACATAAATAGTCGCTGTGACCATTGCAGTGCTCAAGGTGATGAAGACCCAGGCTAAAATCAGCTACCAACCTCATAAGTGGAAGCATGTTTGCCAGAAAAGCTCGGTATTTACTGTTGGTTGCTTTCCCTAATGTCTCGTCCATGGTGTGGAACTTTTCTTCAACAATGGGATCGACGTTTACTTGGATCATGGTTCCATGAGCCAGTTCTGGATTCATTTCGAGTTTTTTAAGAAACAGGTAGAGAAAAAAAGTGGTAGTGGGCGAGAGATTAATGCTTCTCCCTACCTCTTCAATTACCTCCATGATAGAAGGTATGGGTTTTTGGTGCACGTATTCCTCCTACGATGTGGTTCGATGATTATACTATTTTCTATCTATTTTTGGTATACTAGGAGTAATCTAGTCAGATACACACAAACACACATGACACTGCTTGTTGTAACCGTACTACAACTGAGTTTAGGATTGTTATTGCTCGGCGTTGCCTGGGATATATTGCGTTGGATCTATTTTATTTGCATTGGAAGAAAGATGGCTTTTCGCACCGTTCCATATGAGCGGATTATACGTGGCGGAAAGCATCGGTTTTTGTTTGTTGGAGATAGTACTACAGCTGGAACAGGAGCTATAGATAACCGCGACAGTATTGCCGGTCGTTTTGGCACGGATTTTCCAGATGCTACTATTATCAACCGAGGTGTTGTCGGACAGAAGCTGGGTGAGTTGTCTCAACGCTTTGACCCGAGAGAGTTTCGTAGTATTGATCTTATGGTGATTCAGATTGGTGGTAATGATATCGTCCATCCAGTACTGCTCGCAGATACGAAAAAGCATTTGCGTTCGCTGCTTAAAAAAGCAACTAGTGTTTGTAGCCATGTGATTGTGCTCCATTGTGGGAATGCGGGTGCTGCACCGTTTTGGCCATGGTATCTGAAAGTGCTGATGGAGTACCGTACGCTTATTATGCGAGAAGCGTATCGTATTGTGATTTTAGAATTTCCTCAGGTTGAATACGTAGATCTCTACCGAGATATTAAAGACGATCCGTTTATACCGAATGTAAAAAAGTTTTACGCTGCGGACATGTTCCATCCCAGTGGCTTCGGGTACGAAATTTGGTACTTAGAAATTCGTGAGCTGATGGATCGGCTTGGTTGGGATTTTGGTCAGGCAAGTTTGAGAACTCGTTTTGTTTCCAAGGTTATGAAGAGCTCTGTAGTAAAAAAGACTCGCCAGTTTATCAGAAAAGTGAGAACATCTTCCAAGAACAGCTAATCTCTGGTATACTTACCTGATATGAACGCACTGGAAATTAAGGGACTTAAGAAAATATATTCCAATGGAGTAGAAGCACTCAAAGGAATTGACCTCACCATAGAAAGTGGTGACTTTTTTGCGTTACTGGGTGCTAACGGTGCTGGGAAGACTACTATTATTGGTATTGTAACCAGTTTAGTGAATAAAAGCGCCGGAACGGTGAAAGTCTTTGGTATAGATATAGATCAGGATTTCTCGGCGGCAAAAGCTATGATTGGTGTCGTGCCGCAGGAGTTTAACTTTAATATTTTTCAAAAAGTACAAGATATTTTGCTTGACCAGGCGGGGTACTACGGCGTGCCGGCAGATGTTGCTTTGCCTCGCTCTGAGGAGGTCTTAAAAAACCTCGGTCTCTGGGAGAAGAGAAACGAAAAGTCACAGACCTTATCTGGTGGTATGAAGCGACGCCTGATGATTGCCCGCGCCCTCATGCACGACCCTAAGCTTTTGATTCTCGATGAGCCTACTGCTGGAGTAGATGTGGAGTTACGGCACGGTATGTGGGAATACTTAAAGCGTATTAACGCAGCCGGAACCACCATACTACTTACCACTCACTACTTAGAGGAGGTAGAACAACTCTGTCGTAACGCCGCTATTATGCATAAAGGAGAGGTAATTCGTAACGACTCAGTGAAGAACCTACTATCAGTACTTGAGAAAGAGTACTATACCGTAACAGTGAGTAAGACTGCTGGCGCAGAAAACGTTTCAGGCTTCGATATTACTATCATTGACCACGACACGCTTGAAGTAGGACTACCGAAAGGCCAGAGCGTTACTGATCTTACTAGTGCCTTACACGAAGCGGGTATTGTAACGGTCTCGATGCGACCAAAGGGTAACCGACTAGAAGGACTCTTTTTAGATCTTGTTAAAAAATAAGGACTATGACTACGAATAAAACACTTATTTCACTCTCAACCCTGACACGCAAAGAAACACGTCGGTTCTTGCGTATCTGGACCCAGACACTGGTTCCTCCAGTCATTACGCAGAGCTTGTACTTTGTAGTTTTTGGTGGTTTCGTTGGGCGCCAGGTAGCAGCAATTAATGGCGTTTCGTATATGGCCTTTCTCGTTCCGGGACTGGTTATGATGGCGATTATTACCTCGGCATTTACCAATACCGTGAGTTCATTCTTTTTTACCAAGTGGCAACGCAACATAGATGAGATTTTGGTTTCTCCTACCCCGAACTGGGTGATTGTGGCTGGCTTTGGTATGGGAGGTATACTGCGTGGAATCTTAGTGGGTCTCATCGTATTTTTGATCTCTATCTTCTTTACCCATCCACAGATCGCACATCTAGGACTAGTTCTGATCTTTATGGTATTAACCGCTATCACGTTTTCGTTTGGTGGACTTCTTAATGGAATTTTTGCGAAAAAGATTGATGATGTAGGAATCTTTCCGACTTTCGTTCTCACTCCACTGACCTATCTCGGAGGAGTGTTTTACCCTATTTCGGCTCTACCTGGTGTTTGGCAGGTTGTTTCAAAGTTTAACCCGATCGTATATATGATCGACGGATTCCGTTACGGATTTTACGGTTTTTCTTCAGTGCCAGTGTTAGTAAGTCTTGGTATCTTGATTGCTTTTTCTTTAGCACTGGGAATTCTCTGTGTAGTACTGCTCAATAAAGGGAAGGGTATTCGTACCTAAAACACATTAAGAATAGAACAGAAAAAACCACCCACAATCTCAAGGGTGGTTTTTTGTTGATCATAGAGCCATTTTTTGTTAGAATGGAGATGGAGCGCGTAGCGCTACTACACAGAAGGAGGCTACACGCCCCATGAAACTTGGACCTGAACAATTACTCACCGAGGGCAAGACCAAACAGGTCTTCGATATCGGAAACGGTGAAGTGCTGTTGCGCTTCAAAGACGCTATCACTGCAGGTGATGGAGCGAAGAAAGATGCTCTGAAGGGAAAAGGAGCCCTTGCCTGTCAGGCTTCTATTGCAATTTTCGAATTGCTTAATGCCGCCGGGGTTCCGACCGCCTACCTTCGACCAGGGGATAACCCCAACGAGATGGTGATGAAGAAGGTAGACATGATTGAGCTCGAAGTGGTTGCTCGGCGCAGCGCGCATGGCAGCTACTTGCAGCGCATGCCGCATCTGGAAAAAGGTCAGGCGTTCCCCCAGCTTCTCGTGGAGTTCTTTTTGAAAACCACCGGCAAGAAGTGGGGAGAGATCGACCTGCCTTGTGACGACCCTCTCATTGTGCCTCACTGGAGCACTGGGCATGTTGGAGATTTACCTTTCTGGCAGCTGGATCACTCCAGTATCATGCTTGAGAGTATGGAAATCTTCGAGCCCAAGCAACCCTGGTATCTGAAAAAGAAAATTCCAGCCGACCTGAGAAATAACTGGTTGCCCAAACATGCAGCAGAGCACTGGTGTGAGATCGACTACTGGACGAGGCTCATCTTCTTCATCTTTGAACGCGCGTGGCAACTGCGTGGTTTTAATAAGGCCGACTTCAAGCTTGAATTCGGGGTCACTGAAGATGGAAGGCTCCTTCTTGCTGATGAAGTCACGGCCGACAACTGGCGAGTGACCGATTCAGAAGGGAAGTATCGAGACAAACAGTTCTACCGCGAAGGCGGAGCACTGGATGAAATGCTCGAGCTGTATCGCTGGACGCTTGATGAAGTGAAGTCTTGGCGCATTCCAAAGTCGCATGTCCTTATTTGGACCGGAAGCGAAAAGGATAACATTGACGATCTGGGTTTGGCATTTGAGCGTCTAACTACAAATCCGTACTGCGAAAGAACGGATTGGGTAGAGATGGCAGTGTTGACCAAATCCATGCATAAGTCTCCTGTCCACGGCACTTTTGGACTGAACAAGATTCTTCAACGGAATCCAGAGACGGTTGTCATCGCCTTTATTGGAAGATCAAACGGCGCTGGACCAACCCTCTCTGCTAACTGCTCTGTTCCTGTTATCTCAGTGCCCAATGGCTGGGAAAAAAGGCCGGAGGATGTGTGGTCATCTCTTAGAACCCCCAGCATGACTCCAGCATCGACCATTTTGGATCCAGGCAATGCGATGCTTCATGCGCTACAAATCCTGGGACGGTCTAACCCTGTGGCCTATGCCTATGCACGGCAGATTCAAGAACAAACTCAGTCCAACTTCACATTATTGTGAACATTGGCTTTTCAAGACAATGAACTAGAGCGGCTCTACGGAGCCGCTCTTTTATTTGTGATACAATATATGTATGCAACAAGACATCAATACTCTTCCGGTCTGGTATGAGGACGAACCGGATGATCTCATCTATAGACCACTTAAGAAAGAGGTTGCTGCTGATGTGGTAGTGATCGGTGGCGGTATAGTGGGCCTTATGAGCGCCTGGTATTTAGTTGAGTCAGGGTTCTCGGTGGTATTGCTGGAAAAAGGCCTTCTTGCCAACGGAGATACGGGGGCAACCACTGGATTTTTGACCCGTCCACTAGATACCTCTCTTATTGCTTTAAAGAAGCTTCATGGAGAGAAGTTTGTTACTGATCTTGCTCTCGAACTGTATGGGGCTCAGAAAGAACTCTTTAAGATAATAGCGGATAACAAAATACGCTGCGACTTTCTGTCTAACCAGTCCTACTGGATCTCATATACTAAAAAGGACCCTGGTCTCTTGAAGGAGTGGGATCTTGTGCGTACCGTAGATAAGAACACTTCTTTGGTTGAAGGTAAGAACGGGGATGTTTTTGCCTCAGCTATCCGGTATGACAAAGAGGGTAGATTTCATCCTCGTAAGTTTATATCCGCACTAGCGAGTCTTCTAGCTAAGAAAGGTGTGTTACTCTTTGAAGAGTCCGGGGTAGTATCTGTTGCTGGTAATGAAGTCAGAACAGCTAAAGGGAAGGTAGTGGCAAAGCATATAGTGGTAGCAACTGGTAAGCCAGACGATACGTTGTTTCCAGAGCTTTCAAGTCTGGTTGTCCCGCGTCTCACATATGTGCTGGCAGCACAGTACCATACACAGCCGATCGGTGCTGAGCAGTACTGGGATGTAGATCACCCATACTTTTATTTCAGAATGATAAATCCCCATACCTTGATCCTGGGCGGGGCAGATATTTCGTACGATAAGATCAAGTCCCAGGATGCCTACACTACACTAACCCCGTATTTAGATGCCCACGTGCCTGGGTATACTGCTATTACCAATTTTTGGTCTGGTAGCTTGTATGTTACTCCTGATGAGGTGCCCTATGTTTTTACTCATCCTCATGTGCCTAATGTACACGTTATTACTGGTTTTGGTGGTCAGGGGCTCGTCTTTAGCGCTCTTGCAGGCAAGACCATTGCTTATTTAATAGCAGGCAAGAACAGTAAAGTATCTAGTATCTTGAACCCTCAAAGAAATAATATTTCAATTTCACATAACACAACTACTATGAACTCTAGTACGAGTAGTAAAGGAACACATTGGGTGGCAGTGGCTAAGGTATCTGAGTTCACTAAGGAAAATAAGAGGTGTATCACGGTAGGAGATAAAAAGCTCGCCTTATTCACAGTAGACAATATATATGTGGCTATGGATAATGCCTGTTCACATATGGGTGGACCGTTGTGTGACGGAGATTTTGACGGTAAAACTATTACCTGTCCGTGGCATGGATCAAAGTTCAGTATCACAGACGGTAAAGTAGTTACAGGGCCTGCCAAATATTCTCAAAAAATATATACAGTACGAATAGTAGGGGATAGTATTGAGGTGGGCATAGAGGATGGGGAAGTTAATAACAGTCCAAGTAACCTACCTGCTCCACCAGTACGCTACACAAAACTTATTTTAACAGTTCTTGGTGCTGGTATCTTGTTTTGGGCAGTGCAGTTTTGTCTCCAGTTCTTTTATCTAGTACCGGGAAACCTTGCGTCCTCCCTTATCCGTTCATTCGCCTTAACTGGCGCCACCATGATTGGGGCGGCATTGCTGATGAGTATTGTGTTCAAGTTCATCCCAGCACTGGCTGACCACTGGCGAGTGCGTCGCTATACAGGAGTAGTAGGGGTGCTTTTTATTACCCTACATGCATTATCTGTCTACGCATTGATGTATGGGTGGGATTTCGCAACAGTCTACTGGTCACTGAATCCACTTAAGAACCCGGTCGTATTCGGCTCCTTAGCATTAACGGGCTTTATGATAATGGCACTTACCTCATCTGATTGGATGGTCGCAAAGCTTACCTACCCGCGCTGGAAGCTCATACACCGAGTAGCCTACTTTGCCTGGATGTCGGCTATTTTTCACTTTGTACTAGTTAATCCGTTACTCAGACACACTCTGCCTATATATCTACTCTTCACTGTAGCAACATTAGTAGTTGTAGGTCAGTTATACTGGTGGATCAGGATTGCTGGAAGGAAGAAGTTTATGACCTGGGGAGGGCTTTTGGGTGCAGTTGTTATTTTGTCGTATCTTGCATTAGGCTACCTTGCTTTCTTTGCACATTAATACTAGTAATATATATACCATGGAAGAAATGAATAAGTTTGAACACGAACAGATGATGAAAGCAAAACCAAGTATTACCCCGCTCCTTGCCATTCTCGGCGGAGTGGTACTCATAACGCTTATATGGTCAGCCGTTACCGGCCTATGGGACGCGTTAATCGTTTTTCGTATTTTCATGGGGGTATTTTTTGTCACCTTCTCGGTATTTAAGTTACTCGACCTGAAGGGGTTTGCCCAAGCGTACGCAACGTACGATGTAGTTGCTAAAAAAGTATCCGGCTATGGGTTCTTTTATCCCTTCATTGAACTATGGCTAGGAGTAAACTACCTTTTTCACTTAATGCCACGAGTAACCGACTGGGTGACATTTCTCGTGATGGGTATCTCTAGTGTCGGGGTGTTGCTTGCTCTCCAATCTAAAAAACCGTTCCGCTGCGCCTGTCTGGGTACTAAGATTAATGTACCCATGACCACCGTTACGCTCCTCGAAGACTTACTCATGACGGTGATGGCAGGAATAATGCTCTTATGGCTGTAGGGAAGTTTGTTATAGCTATTCAGGCGCTTCATCCAGAGATCACAACTAAAGCCATGTTTGGTGGATATGGGGTGTATCTGCGTGGGGTAATCTGCGGAATCATAGTCGATAGCCAGCTGTACTTGAAGGTAGATAGTACAAACAGGGAACGATACGAAAAGATGAAAAGCACCCCTTTTACATACCAAGGACACGGCGGCAAACCGTATGCTATGAGTTATTGGTTGGTTTCAGGCAAGACTATCCAGGAGCATGAAAAAATCCTCGAACTACTCGAGGAGTCATATGAAGTGAGTATGCGATCAAAGCGTAAAAAAAACGAGAAGACTAGTAACTAAATCGCTCGTAGTGAATCTGGTTTTTGGGTACTCCTAGGGTAGCAAGAGCTGTGCAAACCGTCTCAATCATAGTAGGTGGACCACAGACATAGATATCTCGTGTTATAAAGTCCGGCGCGAGACGCTGGATTTTTTCTGTATCAATATGTCCATGTTCATATCCGTTCTCATGAGACTGTGAGGTTATGATGCTTGTGGGTATGTTGAGCTGCTTAAGTTCTTCTTCAAAGACGAGCTCGTCCATGTTGCGAATGCTATATAAGAGTCTTTGGTCTGCGTTCTTTAAGGACAGTGATTCTGCAAGGGCGCGAATTGGTGTAATGCCAATACCTCCGGCAATAAAGAGGTATTTACCGGTCACATTTTTTTTCTGCGTAAAGACACCAAACGGCCCGTCGATCAGTACCGGAGTGCCGGGCGTAATACGTGCTATTTGTGCGGTGAAGTCTCCCAGAGCCTTAATAGAGAGACGAAGGTTCTTGCCGTTATTAACCTGAGAAAAAGAAAATGGATGAGTGTACCATGTATCTCGAGCTAAAAAGCTAATGTGAGCAAACTGTCCAGGCTGAATTATAAAACGAGCAAGGTTGCGTCCCGTAATATATACAGAAGTGACTACCGCACTTTCCTGTACGATACGCTCAACTTCAAAACGGTGAACCCAGAGCAGATAGAGTGGACGCATAAACCGGTAGACAAGAACAAGACCGAAGATAGTGAAGTTGACTGCGTACCAGTAGTACATGGCAGACCCGGTAGTAAGATCACCGCTCTTTACTTGGTGACTGAAGAACAGTGCAATGGCTAGGTAGATTAAGAAGTGTATAAAGTACCAGGTCTCATACCGGAGCTTGCGTCGAACAATAGCTACTGAAGTGCTGATTGCAATAAGGAGTACACAAAGACCAAGAAAGGCAGCAAATACGTCTTCCCAGCTCGTAAAAAAAGTTACGAGTTGCGGGGCAAAAGCAGTGTGGTTTACGATACTGTATCCTGTAACCAAGAAAAGTGGGTGGGTAATGAGTGCTGCAAGCAGGTAGAAGCCGAGTACTCGGTGTAGGCGGTTTAACATATCAAAGCCATACTCTTGTTCGACTACTCTAATGCGTCCAATCAAGACGAGTTGAACAAGGATTCCCAGCTCAGCCAGTAGTCCCATGAGTCGTCCAAGGCCAATTAAAATCTGGCCAGTGTTGCCACTTGTCATAAAGAACGAAGAATGTGTCCACCACAAGAAGAGGGTTGTACCTAGGTTTGCTATCAGTAGTGCGTAGAAGAGTGGGCGAAGGTTCATGTTATTGAGCAAGTGTCCCTATTTTATATGCATCAAAGATAGCCTGAGCCTGGGGCTTCATGTGCTTTCGTTGTCCCGTTACTAAACTCGTAGCATCCTTGCCACAACCGAGCACAATTTGGTCTCCGCCTGGATGTTGCGGGATAAAAGAAGTCGGGTCGTATACTGCGCCGTCAATAACCATCCAGCAGTCAGTAGCTGTGTTGTGTTGAGAGACAGTTGCCATAGTATAGGTCTTTTGTGTGCTCGTTGGAATCTGTGGCTGTGAGCTGGTGTCTATGGTAGCTGTATTGGTTTGTGCTGGTTTTTCTTCTGGCTGCACATTGGTCTGAGTAGGGGCTGGTACAGGATCTGGCGTTAAGTCATCTGTTTCAGGATTTATGAAATGCCAGGTAGTAAAGGCAACAAGAACAATACCGGCAATACCAAGAGCGGGGATGTATGGTTTCATAGGAGAAGGTTTGTTCTGTATAATACTATCCAGTATACATCACGCCAAGGGGTTGTAAAACAAGACCGCTAGTGTAGTGTTTCTTACATACTAGGAAAAAACCAGCTAGTTCTGCTATACTGTCGTAATGAAATCAGATAAGGCATACAAGAACACCAGTACCCTTAGTACCACACTTTCCCTGGGGTACTTTTTGGCATCACGGCAACTGCGCAGAACTAGCTTCTGGACGACAGGGCTGATTGTCTTTATTATGACTCTCACGTTTCTCAACCTCGTAGTAATTAACGGTATTTTAGTGGGTTTGATTGTGGGGTCAAGTAACGCGTATCGCGCCCAATACTCAGCAGACATCTTAATTGCTTCCAGAACCGAGAAGGTACATATCGAAAAGACTCAACAAATTACTTCAATTATTGAGACGCTCCCTGATGTCGTTTCGTATACCCCTCGTTATTTAGTAGGGGGAAAGATCCAAAGCGACTACAAGAAAACCCGTAAGCCTGACATCTTAGCCGACGAAGCCGGAGCGCAGGTGGCAGGTATTGACCCTGAGAAAGAGGATGCAGTCACCGGGCTGTCTCATCTATTGAAGTTTGGTGAGTATTTAACTGAGAAAGATACGGACAGTATATTAATTGGAAAGTCACTGCTTTCTCAGTATTCTCAAGGTGACTTTGCAGGTACCGGTACGGTCGATGGTGTACAAGTGGGATCTCGAGTGTTACTTAAAATAGGTGATGTGACCCATGAAGTGACGGTAAAGGGAGTACTTGGCAGTAAGATAGACACCGTTGATCGCAGAATATTTATGACCAGTCGTGAGCTCGTGCGCCTTATCGGTCGGGACGAGGCGAATGCCGATGAGATTGCGGTGAAAATTCGCCCTGGTGTAACGCCTGAGAAAGTGAAGGCAGATCTCGTTAAGTCAGGAGTCTCACAATGGGCGCTGGTTCAGACCTGGGAAGAGTCACAGGGAAGCTTCTTTAAGCAAATTACCCAGACATTCTCGGCACTGGGCTCTATGATCGGGTTAATTGGCTTGGCCGTTGCCTCAATTACGATTTTTATTGTTATTTTCATTAATGCAGTCACTCGTAAGCGCTATATTGGAATCTTAAAAGGAATTGGTATCCGTCCGGCCGCCATAGAGTTTTCATATATTTTAATTTCTCTTTTTTATGCTACGGTAGGTACTCTCATTGGGTTAGGGCTTTTGTACTTCTTCCTCAAGCCGTTTTTTGATGTACATCCAATCGATTTCCCGTTTTCTGACGGTATCTTGGTGGCCGAGCCACTGGAGACAGGGATTCGAGTGTTACTGATTATGATAACCACCATTATTGCAGGGTATATTCCTGCCAGGAACATTATTAAAAAGAATACCCTCGATTCAATTCTAGGACGGTAACTATATGATTGAAGCACATAATATAGTCAAAACATTTACAGAAGGAGTGCCGATTACGGTGCTGAAAGGTATTAACCTTGTCATTAAGACCGGAGAATTTGTGTCTATTATCGGGCCATCAGGGGCGGGTAAATCAACACTGCTCTATCAGTTGTCGCTACTTGATCAGTTTACAAGCGGAAAAATTATTATCGACGACATTAATGTCGAAACTCTCTCTGACGATGAGCGGATCAACTTTCGCCTAAACTACCTTGGTTTTATTTTCCAGGACCACGCCCTGCTTCCTGAGTTAACGGCCATCGAAAATGTGGCAGTACCCTTGCTTATGCTCGGGATGAGCAAAAAAGAAGCATATAGCAAAGCATTACAGGCTCTGGCAAAGCTTGGGCTAGACCAAAGAAAAAACAACCTGCCTTCGCAGTTGTCGGGAGGAGAAAAGCAACGCGTCTCGATAGCGCGGGCGATTGTAAACAAGCCAAAGATTTTATTTGCTGACGAGCCGACAGCAAGTTTAGACTCCGAGCGCTCGCTGGATGTGATGGAGGCACTCTTGCAGCTCAATCAGGAGGGACAAACGATAGTTATGGTCACTCACGAATCTGAGTATGCGCAAATGACTCACAGAATCGTAAAGATTGCTGACGGACAGGTCGTAGACGATATCCTCGTTCCACACAAAAAATAACAAGCCTTTTACTTGCTATATCGAGCGTAGCTGTATACAATACAGTTAATACATACTCGTAATATTTCCTATGCAAAAAAAGTACCTCGTAAGTCTTACGTCCTTGATCGTAATGCTCGCACTTCCAACGGCTATCTTAGCTGCTGATGTTCGAGGGGGCGACACGGTCGCTATTAAGACGGAAGAAAAGATTGTTAATGATGTGTACGTAGCGGGTAGTAATATTGCTAGCTTAGGTGATATCGTTGGCGACTTCGTAGCGGCTGGCGGTAATCTATTTATCTCAGGAAACGTGAGCCAGGATGTGATGGCAGCTGGAGGTACGGTTACAATCGGAGCAATAATCGGCGACGATCTTCGCGCCGCTGGTGGCAATGTCACTGTTTCTGGTCCTGTCACCGGAGACGCTCTTCTCGCGGGTGGCACCATTCATGTGATCTCGACAGCAGATATCGGAGGAGATGCTCGCCTTGCTGGTGGAGAGGTAACACTGGATGCTCCTGTAAAAGGAACGCTTACCGTAGATGGTGGCAATGTTGTCATTAACGGTATGGTGACAGGAAACACCCAGATTAACGCAGAGAGTATTACAATCGGTTCAAGTGCGGTGATAGCCGGCAACCTAACGTATAGTTCTACGAGCCCGATTATAATTTCTCAGGGGGCAGTTATTAAGGGTACTACTACTCAGAACCCTGTGTCTCGTACTCATAACAGGGCGGGTAATGTTGTTGCTTCACTGTCTCTTCTTACCCTCATGAAGCTCCTTGCATTTGCCGTAACTGCTATTGTGCTCGTTTCATTCATGCCAAAGAAGTCACTTGAGATAGTTGAAACTACTCAGAAGAACTTTTGGCAGTCAGCGGGTCGCGGGTTCTTGGTGGCCGTTGTGACGCCGATTGTGGTGGCAATCCTTATGGTGACTATGATCGGAATGCCGATTGCAGTGATTCTGCTCCTCACATATATCCTTATGATGATGTTTGCGAATCTCTTTGCGGCAGTATTTCTCGGATCAGTAGTTATCCAGAAGCTACGAAAAGATAAGAAGGTTGCGATTTCGTGGCGCACTGCCTTTATTGGCATGGTGCTACTCTTTATTCTAGCTCTTATCCCGGTAATAGGGTGGATTGCCTACTGTATTGTAGTCTGTGCCGCGCTGGGTACGTTGTCGAATGTATGGCACAAGAAACTGGTTCAATACGCATAATAGTTACTCATAAACAAACATATATGGTAAAGATCCCTGATTCACTCACCCCACTTTGGTATTGGATAATTGGTATGCTCTTTCTTATGAATGGATTCTTAGGCTTTGCAACGAGCTTACGCCAGGGAATTATGTGGTGTCTCGTTGGTCTTATGTTTGCTGTGATCGGATTTCATGAATATCAGAAGGGTGAATAATGATAGGGAAGCTTCGTACCTGGCTTATTCTGCTACTGGTCTTTCTGTTGCCGGTCTGGGTTTTGCCGATCTCCTACGATTGGTTTGAGATACCAAAAGCCTATCTATTCTATAGTATCTCTTCAGGAGTATTGTTTCTTACCTGTATTGAACTTATCAAAACGAGAACATTTTATCTGCCGCGGTCAGGTGCTTTGACTGCGGCTTTTGTATTTCTCCTATCCCAGTGGATTGCCCTACTATTCTCCGTGCATCCACTTACGAGTCTGCTTGGAAACTACTTCCGTTTCTCTGGTGGAGTGCTCGAGCTTACTTTAATGTTTCTCCTGTCTCTTATCTGGGTGGATAGTGCTCACCGCGACCCTGAGTACAACACCATTCTTCTAAAGGTTATTGCCCTTACTGCACTTGTCACGAGCGTGATAAGTATTGGAATGCAGGGCGCCTACCACTATCTCTTCTCTCAAAGGCTGTATGGTACATTTGGCCAGCCAGATTTTTTAGCTGCTTGGGTTTCTGTTACTATACCGGTATCTATCTACCTTGCAACAGAAAAGAAAGAGGGGGTGTGGCGGTTTATGTGGATGGGTATTTCTATATTGTCCGTAGTAGCAGTGTTAGCGACCTTTTCTCGGGCCGCTATCATTGCTATGGTAGTTTCAGCTCTACTGACAGGATTCTACTTTTTGCGCCATCACAAGAAAAAGATGGTGCTATCTGGAACGGTATTTATTCTTGCTATCACTTTATTTATATACAAGGTACCGGCAATCTCAAGTCGCTTCAACTCGCATAACTTTTCTGAGCTGACAACTGAACAGACTTTGCAAGGAACTACTTCATTGCGTCTCCTGGCTTGGTCAGGTACCGCAGATGCCATACTACACCGCCCAGTACTAGGGTATGGGCCAGATACCCTGCTCTATGTCTTTCCAGAGTTTAGGCCGAGGAGGATTAATGACCATATTGAATGGGCCTTTAGGTTTGATCGTGCCCACTCGGATATTTTAGAGATTGCCTTTGGTAGTGGTCTGCTGGGCCTTGCTCTGTACCTTATCTTCCTGGTTGTGTGTATACGGCAACAGTTTACAAAAGGAGTAGATTCTCGGGTTTCTATTCTTGTTACTTCTGTTATTGTGATGTATGTCGTAAATCACTTATTTAGCTTTCCAACAAGCGCTACTCTCCTTCTGTTTTGGATGATAGTAGCCATAGGGATAGGTAATACTAAGGTCCGGGCAGTACCGCGGCGTGTCCCAGCATCCTTGTTGCTAGTTGGTGTGCTTTTGTCTCTTGGTTCGGTAATGCTTACCACCCGAGTATATGTAGCCGATCTGCTCTTGTCTTTTGGAAAGATCGAGCAAGCGATTGCTGTTTTCCCTTACAGGGATGTGTACTATGGGTCACTTGCAACGCGCAGTGCTGATCTGGGAGACTTTACAGGGGCGCTTGTGGCTGCAGATCGTGCAGTACAACTCAACCCTCACTACACCGAAAACTATACCATCCGAGCGGATGTAAAAGTAAAAGCAGGAATGGCATCTTTGGCGATTGCTGACTTTGAAATAGCACACCTACTTGACCCTACAAGCCCGTATATATTGTACAAAGAGGCTCAAGCCTACATTGACCTTAAAGACAATGCCAAGGCTCGTGAGTGTTTATTATCTGCTTTACAGCAAAAGCGGGATTTTACTCCCGCTTCTGATCTCCTTACAAGACTTGGAAACTAGTAGACTTTGGTTCCAGTAAACTGGAAGTTGCTAGTCTTAGGAACAGTAATAGTCTGTTCCATGGTGTTGTTTCTCTCATTTGATTCTGATACATAGTTGCCTGGGTCAATTACGAATTTCACCTTAATGGTTTGACCAATATAGTCTGAGAGATTAATCTTATTTAAGAGTTCAGTCTCGGTGGTAGCGCGCTTTGATGATGTGCTGCTGAGAGTGAGTGGGGAACGGCTGTTGTTGATGTATACATATATCATAAAGGCCGGCATAGATCTGCCCTGTGGCTTAATAATCTCGGTATCGTTTTTAATGAGGACTCCCAGGAATGGATACAGTCCACCACCAGCTCCGAGCATAGTAACGGTTGAATTCATGAAGGTGAGGTCAGGAAGGACGGGCTTTGGTGTCGGTGGGGTGTATGGGCTCGTATATGGGTTTGTATACGGCTTGGTAATAGGGGTGGTGTACGGTTGCGGATACCTGATACTTACTATTCCTTTTTTTTGAGTCACAACAACACCGTAAAGTGCCGCTGCTGCTACAAAACCCAATGCAACCAAGGTAAGAGTCTTGGTGGTGACACGGGTTTTGGTTCTGGTGAGAGTCTTTTTTGCCATAACATTAGTTTAGTTATATTTTTTTGATATTGCGATAGTAAGAAATAACTGCCAATACATCGGATTTGGTGACGCGTGGCTTGGTCTTGGTACTCTTCTCTCCAATAGTAGCAAGCTTTACACGGGCACACGCCTCGTCTAGAATGTCGATCGCCTTGTCCGGAAACCGACGATTTGAGAGTAGTGTAGCACATTTTACAACAATTGTCTCAAGGACGCCTTTTTCTAAAATAACATTATGATACGACTCGTACTTTGGAGCGATACCTTTAAGGATTGCGAGAGTATCTGCTTTATTTGGCTCTCCTACAATCACGGGCTGAAAACGACGCTCTAGCGTAACATCATGCTTGATATAGGTATTGTACTCAGGAGGAGTAGTGGCTCCGATAAGCTGTAAGTCTCCACGAGAGAGAGCTGGTTTGATAATGTCCTCGGCTTTTATAGCTCCTTCAGAGGCACCGGCTGCAACTAACTGGTGAATCTCATCGATAAATAGAATAATCCCGCGGTTTGCTTCCTGTACGGTTGTAAGTAAGTGATTCATGCGGTCTTCAAACTCTCCACGGTATTTGGTGCCCGAGAGCATCGCGGTAATATCTACCGAGAGGACTCGTTTACCAATAATCTCTTCAGGAACTTCACCTGCTATTATACGCTGGGCAAGACCCTCTACTATAGCGGTTTTACCGACTCCGGCTTCACCGATAAGAATCGGATTGTTCTTAGAGCGCCGCGTGAGGATCTGGATAGATCGCTCTATTTCTTGTGTTCGTCCTATAACAGGATCGAGTTTGCCTTCACGGGCCAGGGCGGTTAGGTCTTTCATGAACCCTTCAGTCTTCAGGCCGCTCCCGGGTTCTTTTTTACGGTACACGAAAAAGAACGCCACGCCGGCGCCAATGACTATTGCCCAGTACAAAAAAGTTATTTCCATGTTGTGTTTGTTTTTCTAGAAACCGATGCTGAATAAAGCAAGTATACCATGAAGTAGGGAATTACCAACAGTATATACAAATGTAAAGAAGGGGGTGAGTAGAAATAAGTTACCCGTTACTACTTGGAATAGCAACAAAGCAAGTAGGGCGTAGGGCGCAAAACGGAAAAAAGTTTGCGCTTTCTCTTTAGGTAGGAGCATCTCCAGGATATGGGAAGCATCTAGTGGTGGGAGAGGGATGAGGTTTACACACATCAAAGTAATATTGAGAGAAAAGCCAAGTGAGAAAATCCAGGAATATGCAGTAAAGGTATAGATACCACGATTAATGAGGAGGATATTAACAGCCGTTAGGATTCCAAAGAAGAAGGCGAGCACTAAATGAGTTACCGGACCAATAAGGGCAACCTTTACGGTATCTAGTTTGGAAAGGTTACCGCTAGTAGGTACCGGTTTGCCCCAGCCAAAACCGAGCAGCAGAAAGGTGATAATCCCGGTTGCTTCAAAGTGAGCGATGGGGTTGAGAGTAAGTCTCCCAGATTCTTTAGCATCTGTGTCACCAAAACGAGTAGTAGCCCATGCATGAGCTGCCTCATGCAGGGTAATACTTAGTACAAAGACCACAAAGGTTACAAGAAAGTCAGGTTGGGATATAAAAAGGTCTGTCATATAGAGATACTATACGCGATATTCATCCCATTAATCTATATTTCTTTTTTATCGTACAATATAGATGGTTGCTCTCCCGTTCCCTTTCTTTTGTATAAGACCGAGGTTAATGAGCTTTTTGAAGTCGAGGTGGCGAGTGGGCTTAGCGCGGGAAGTGATACGAGCGTACTCACGGTCAGTAATAAACCCATGTTTTGTGATGTGGTACAAAATAGTTTCGTGGTGCGGTTTAAGAACTGTTTCAGAAGATTTTTTTTGTTTTTTAAGGATAGCACGTACTCTTAGTAGCTCGTCTATGATGCCGTCAGTAAAGTATTCTAACCAGGGAGTGAAGTCTATTGTATCTTTTTCGTCATAGTAGTGGCCTACAACTCCAACGGTATTAAAATACTTTTCAATGTGTTGATTGTAGTAGTTCTCAAAACTAAAGAGACTAAAGGTATTAAGCCCCATACTAGCGAGCACGAGCTTAGTTATAAGGCGAGCTGTTCTTCCATTGCCATCAGTAAATGGATGGACAATAACGAATTGTTTGTGAAATATACCGGCCAAAATAAGTGGGTCAATTATATCCTTGCTTGAGTTAACGAACTGTATGAGGTCATCTAGTAGGTGACGTATGTCTTGCGCCTGTGGCGCCATATATATAATTTTTCTAAGCTTAGGATTCTTTACATATACCTGAGTAGTTCTGAGTTTACCGCTATTCTCCGGGCCTATTAATTTATTGGTTACTATCTTCTGAGTATTAAGAATAGTGGCCAAATTGAGAGTGCCCTTTCTTTCACGAACTACCATATCCAGCTCTTTTAGGGCGTTATTGTAGTTAATTACTTCTCTTTCGCTGTCCCGAATTATCTTTGGATTATTCTTAAGTATTATTTTCACCTCAGATAGGGGTAGGGGGTTTCCTTCAATGCTAGTTGAAGAGTACGAAGAAAGAGAAAAAGCATTTCTCTTTAATTCTGCCAAAACAACAGTGGGGTATACCTCACTGTTAAGCTTCTCGATAAGAACCGTAATTTTCTTAATATTAGCGAGTAGCTTCGGTGTAATAGTGTAGTGTGGGTCAAACATATCGTCTCATTAATATAGACGTATTATAGACGTAAATTAGACGATTCGCAAGCTATGTGCTACTTGCCGCTACTGCCAAAAATGCCTTCACCACGGTCAGATTCTGGGAGTTCTTCTACGATTTCTATCTCAGGCTGTTCGATTTTTTGAATGACCGCTTGCGCAACTTTATGCCCTTTTTCAAAGGTATATGGTTCGCTTGAGAGGTTAACCATACCGATCATAATTTCACCGCGAAACCCAGCATCGATTACGCCCCCTAGGGTTTTAATTCCATGTTTGATGCCAATTCCGGACTTATCCCAAATAAGAAGGACATAACCCTCAGGAAGAGCAACGGAGATGCCTGTCGGGATAATCTTTTTTTCAGAAGGGGAAAGCGTTACTGCTTCAGTGGCATAAAGATCCATACCAGCATCGTGGGTATATGCAAAGCTAGGGATAGTAGCATCAGGGTGAAGTTTTTTAATTAAGAGTTTCATAGTGTAAGTATAAACAAAAAACACACGATTGGTAGTGTGTTTAGATATGAAAAGGGCCTATCCGAAGACAGGCCTTTTCGACTCGGTTAAGAGCCAGTGAGGGCGAGGGGAGCCCCTGGGGGAATAGGAGGAGTTTCGCATTGTCCGTAGTAGTCGTAAATAACTTGTTTCGTTTTGTTATTTCCGAGCTGATACGGAGTAAATTCACTCTTGTCCTGTTGGTACGGATCAGCGCCATTAGCGATCAAGCAGATCATAATGTCGCGTAGATCCAGTGAAGCGGCAGTGTGGGTTGGCGTCTGAAAGTCAAGATCCATGCGCCGATTTGGGTCGGCTCCTGCCTTGATTGCAGCGCGTACTGCCACGATGTTGTTCTCCGCAATGGCATTGCGAAGCCGGTAATCGACTTTTCTCGGTCGATTGGACGAAGCCCGTCTAGCGGGAGGGGTTGTTGGTGTTCTTGGCATAAGAAGCACCTCCTGTAAAATGTAAAAGTGCGTATTGCACTCTTCAACCTATCTACAATATATGGTAGCAAAGTGCCGTAAAAAAGTCAATAGGGTACAAGATGTAGATTCATGTAATCAACATGTAGAACTATAAGAACCCCCTGCTATACAAGATATGGATATATTTTGTTTTGGGCAAAGAAGTACCCCACGAATTGTGGGGTGAAAAGAGACGAGACAGAGACCTGTCTCGTTAAGGACTGGCAATGAGATTGAGGATAGATATGACCGTATGGGGTCTGAGGTTTACGGTTTGTGCGTGTGTTTCTGTTTCATGAAGAAGAGCCATTTCCTCAAGGCTAATCGCAATGGTTTTTTCTTCAACAATGCGTGGCTCAGGAGAGCGCCATTCAACCACCGTATCTCTATTTGTAAGCTCGGTGTGTCTCGTGCCATCTTCTTTGTGTTGCACTGACTTTACACTGCTCAGAGATGGTCTTGGGGGAGTATTGTTTGGTCTCTTCAAGAGGTGTTGGCTAAGGAAATCAACAGACTCCTTTCTGTCTTTGCACGCCTCTTGGAGGTGGAGCTTAAAGGAGGTGGTAAGGTCTTGCCCAGCGCGTGCGGCAGCAGCTTCCGCCTGATCTACCCATTCCTTTACAACACGGATGCTCAGTGATAACTTGGTGCTATCTAAAGAGATGATGTTTCCTGTTGTGGGCTGTTCAACCACAACGCGAAGTAATGTGAGTTGTCCCGTATCCAAAGAGTGCCTCCCTGTTTGTGTGTTTCTCTTGGTATTGTACCACAAATATGCATAAATTTACATTATATATTTATTACACAGGGTTTTTACTATAAATATATGTACATAGTATTCATAGCATAGTATAATATATACAGGCCACTTGTGGTCAAAAAAATGTCCTAAGTGGACGAAAGGCTTGAAAATGACCCTTCCCAACCCAAACAGTAGACTTATCTTGGCTGTTGAAGACAGGCCACAGCTCGTCATTAATCAATTCCGCTTTTCTTCTGGATTAGAAGAAATGGGTTTCACGCTCCACGACGAGATGCCCGCCACCCAAGAAGACGCGATCCGACTCACTAAGGAGCTTAACCCAGGGCTGATTCTGATGGATTCTGACCTCGACCAGGAGTATTCCGGACTAGATGTCTGGAAGGCGCTGCGCGAAGCAGGGTTCGAGGGAGTTGTTCTGATGAACTCTCAAAGCGGCTTCGCTGAGTTTCAGTATGAAGTAAGGAGAACCTCTCCGGGCTGGAATGACCCCAACTTCAAGCTCGAGTTCGATGTGAGCAAGCGAAGCGGTGACCTCAGGTTCGTTCTCTCTAGGCTCGTCGAACAGGGCCTCGTCTAACACTCCCCAGGAGGAGCTCTACACCGCCGTGATACGACAGAAAAAAGTTTAAGGAGAAGTCCCGATGAAACAAAGAACGATGATGCTCAACCTCAGATGCCAACAAAACGGCGAAAAGGATCGCTTTTTTACAAACACTATCCCCCTGGATTTTATTCCGCCTAAGGAGATGGAGATCTGTATTGGAGACTTTGAAAATAAGTCTGGGTTTTTACCCACAAGCTTATTTGCAAAAGTCACCCGTAACCTGATTGACCCGAGGGTAGATCCCATCAACCACAGGATCGGAATACAAATCTGGGTCAGCTACTTCGTTGATCCAAGTGAAGACTGGGCTTCCGTTGAAAAAGCGCTTTCTTATGCCGGATGGAAACCCATCTTGCAACAAGAAAATAAAGGACAGAACGAATGACCCTAGGTCGCAAAACTTTCCCAAGAAACTCGAATGCCGAAGAGGACATCCACTCTTCGGCTATTATTTTGTCTTTTTTCTGGTAAGATTATAAGCAGAACCATTGCAGTTTAAAAAACAAAGGAGGGCTTTATGCTCTATTTCACCCCGTATCAACAGAAGAAGGGAACTAACCTCTTTAATATCACCAGGATTCCTGTCCAAGATTTGGATCAAGAAAGATTGGCAAAACAAATTGCGGCCAGTCATGCACGCTTGGAGCCTTTCATAGCCACAAGGCTCATCCCGTGGCTACAACACAAGAATCTCTGGGAGATCACTGCTCTTGTTGCATTTCCCGAAAGTTATTGCAACATTCTAATGGAGGAAGAAAAGCCTCAAAAAGAACAGTCCTTTGATAGGTGGAGAGCTTTGCACTGCACGGCAGCTGCTCAGGCGTATTGGCCCTTTGCGCAAAAATGCGTTGAGGGTATGCGTGTGAACGCAAGCACCTATCAACATTGGGCTCTTTTGCGTAAAGTGAGGGGTGTTAGCGAACAGGTAGTTTTTGAAGGAATGGCTGGCTGTGCTGAGAACTTAGCTCAGCTGAACCTGATTTCGTTTGCGCTGCCACTGAGACGCTATCCGCATGTGCGCCACCTGATCTTGCAAAAAACAGACCAGATTGCAAGCTGTGGAAGTGTGAAAGAGCGGCTCGCCGTACGTCTCCTCCAGATTCATCTTGTGGGGTATGCATAAGATTGTTTCATGCTCGAATTCAAGATAAGCCGAAAGTCTCCTAGTAGGAGATGAGTAGGCTATTATTTTGCTTAAAATTCTGATAAAATGGTGCTATTATCTCTTGTCTACACTACTATGGTTATTTCTCGTACTGTAATTGCTAACTCTTTGCTGCTTCTAGTGGCCCTTGGATACGATGTCTTTGCATTGTTTCATGGGGATCCTATTGTTGCCGTATCTTTTCTTGTTGGCGGTACACTGGCGGAGCTTGTTGTTATGTGGATACTCGTGAATGTGATCCCGAAAGCGTTTAAAGAAATTTATAAACCTCGTTTGTTATGGGCTACATGTATAAGTGCTCTTTTTACCGCACCGCTATTTCCTGTGTTGTCGATATATATTGCTAATAGATACTTTATTGGCTTACAGCCTCTCTTGATACTGCTCAGTGCTCTGCTTATTTTCTCTATCGGCACACTATTCTTTGCAGGTATGGGTAAAATTCGTTTTCGTTGGGCTCTACTATTGTCGTTTGTAATAAAGGTAATTTCCTTTGGTGCTAGTATGGGCACGCTAATAGTAGGTGCTGCCTTCTTGTTTTCAACTATTTCTCATTAATTATTCTTTATATGCTACAAATTGGAATCGTAGGACTTCCTAACGTGGGAAAGTCCTCATTATTTAACGCACTCGTCAAAAACGCCGTAGCGGAAGCGAGTAACTATCCCTTTACCACTATTGAACCCAATGTGGGTATTGTCGAGGTGCCAGATAATCGTTTGACTGAACTGGCAAAGGTAGAGAACAGTCAAAAGATTATTCCTGCTTCAATCAAGTTTGTGGATATCGCAGGACTGGTAGCAGGAGCCTCTAAAGGAGAAGGACTAGGGAATAAGTTTCTGGCTCACATTAAAGAAGTAGACGCTATTGCGATGGTAGTTCGTTGTTTTGAGGACGGTAATATTATCCATGTAGCAGGAAAAGTTTCCCCTATAGACGATATCCGAGTCATAACTCTTGAACTTATCTTATCTGATCTTGAACAGGTCACTAAAGCCATTGACCGCAACGAAAAAGAAGCTCGCTCGGGTAAGAAAGAGGCACAGGAACGCGTAGCACTTCTTGAAAGAATGAAAGGTATTCTTGAAGAAGAAAAGTATCTACATGGCAATATTGAACTCGATGAGAAAGAACAAGAGTTACTCAAAGAAACCCAGCTCATTACTATGAAGCCAATGTTCTACATCGCCAATGTCTCAGAGGACCAACTAAGCATGACTCCTACGCAGCTTGGCGTGCCAGAGGGAAGTGTGAAGATCTGTGTAGCACTAGAAAAAGAGCTAGCTCAGATGAGTGAGGAAGATCGCACCGAATACCTGACGGCTATTGGTGCCTCTGAACAGATGACACCACTCCAGCAGGTCATAGCTCGAGGATATACAATTCTCGATCTCATTTCGTACTTAACAGTAGGTCCTCAAGAAGCGCGTGCCTGGACTATTAAACGAGGAACACTCGCACCGCAAGCAGCAGGAGTGATTCACACCGACTTTGAAAAGAAGTTTATCGCAGCAGAAGTGGTGAGTTATGACAAATTCATTGAGGCCGGAGGCTTTCCCAAAGCTCGAGAAAAAGGCTGGGCTCGTATGGAAGGAAAACCCTATGTTTTCCAGGATGGAGATGTGGTGCTCTTTAAGCACGGATAATACGAAAAGATCTAGGAAGCCGGGGTATTGCCCCGGTTTTTTTCTATGTGTTGTATAAAAAAAGCCACCCGTTGCATATGCGCAGGGTGGCGTCGTACGTGTGAAGCTATGTGCTATGCCTCGGCTTGAGGCGGCTCGGTTGAAACCGGGCTTTTTTGTGAAGTGCTGGTGGCAACTGATGTGGTTGGCGTGGTCTGTATGGTGCCCAGCATGGAAGCCAGAACGGCGTCCAGGGTTCCGTTGCCGGTGCCGCTGTTTCCTCCGATAACCAGGATGTGAGGAGTGGGAGAGATGCCCTTTTCCGACATTGCCTGGATAACATTGAGCCTGAGCGTGCTTTCAGGCCCAAGAATTTCGGACTGGGCTTTCAGACCCTTGCCAAGTGCTTCAGCCCTTGATCCTTCGGCCTTGCCTACGGACTCGATATAGGCAGCTTCACCTTCACCTTGTTTTTTGCGCGCGCTAGCGCGATTCTCGGCTACCTGGATGCCGACTAGGGAGCTGGATAACGATTCTTGAGCTTCCGCTGTTCCCTTGGCTGCCAAAGTCTTTGCGCGAGCATCCTCAGCTAGCTTCTTTTGCTCTTCAGTTTTCACTTGCTGGTTGGCGATTTCTCGGTTTTTCAGAACTGAAACTAAGTCTTCCGGGAAGGTGACATCTTGAACGAAGATGCCTACCAGTTGAACGCCATACTTGGAGAGTTCACCTTCGACATATTTTTTCGCTTCCTCCTGGATCGTGGTTCGTTCCTCGATGAACTTAACTGCCGACTTTTCTTGTAGTTTGTTGCGAAAGTAGTTTCCGACAACTGGTTGGAGTACTTCACCGACCAAGTTGGCGACACTGCCCACGCGCGAGATGACGCCAGGAGCCTCAGCGTCTGGGATGTGGATCTGCACTTGAAGGTCTAATGTGAAAACAAAGCCTTCTTTGCTCTTCACATTAATCGGACTCAGTTTCTCGTCGAAGTTGTGGGCTGTGCTGACGCGATCCGACCAGTTCAGGGTGATGATGGCGGTGGGAACCTTCTCCACTGAGTAGCAGTGGGAGTTGAGCGCATATTTTCCGGTGCGCAGTGGCTCAATCCAAATGCCGCGGCAGCCAGGGCGAACTAGCCACCCGTGCTTAAACTTCTCACCAGACTCATCTTTGGGTGGCAGTCCGGCGTATGCCGTAACCACCGCCACCTCTCCTTGCTTGACCACAGTCATTGGGATGACCTCGAGGCTCACTAGGATTGGGTTGAGTAGATACGCTCCTGGCAGGAGCACATCGTATTGCAGTCCGCGTTTACCTTTGCTGTCGAGAAACGCCTGGAAGTCTTGGTACGAGTTGTGTTTCGCGTTGGAGTTGCCCATCATGGCATGAACCAGTTCTTTGTTGTCGATTTTGTCTGGTTCCCCAGTTCCTTTATGGAGTAAGGCTTCGATGTCGGAAAATCCTCCCAGGCGGCTGAAAAGGTCGCCGGTTCCAAGAGGCTCGCCGTCAAGAGCGGTGACAACCCCGATACAGTCCACCGGAGCATTGTCTTCCTGTCTTCTGACTGAGGAAATGGTGTCAACCTTGAGCTGACTGCTACGAAGACCAAAAGCCTCGCAACCCACGCTTGTTTTCTCTAGTCTGGACTCCAAGTTTGGGTCAGTGGGAATTCCGAAGACCTTTTCTCCGGTGACAACTAGGAAGGCAATGGGGTGAAGGGGGAGCACAGTGCCGGGTGGGAGAACAGGGCGTTGCACGCCTTTTTGTCCACCACCATTAATGAATGCTTCCAGGTCAGTAAACTGACCAAACGCCGGCTTATAGATGCCCGAGCGGGTTCCGTTGGGGAGTGGTTCTCCGATCTGGGAGATGACCACGCCCTTCTCGTCTGCTGGAATCTGCACCCATGGACATCTTTTGGCTCTGAAAATGGGCCACAGCACAAAGCGCAGTCCGGGCATCAGGAGCTTTGCTTGGTATCCGGCTTCGCCGTTGAAGGCGATAGGGTTTTCGCCGCGATTCTTGCGTCCGAAGTTTTTGGTCAGCAAGCCAACCTCTGTTGGCCCGATATAGACCAGCATTTCACGGACAATGGCAATAAGAGCCAGAAGTCCGATAATGCCCATCACAATCAAGGCAATGTTTTGGAGGTCGAAGTTCATACGGTATCCTTTCTTCCTGTTGAAGATTTGAAATGGGGTGGTGTACCGACAGTTGCAGTGAGGCTACCTCATGAGTTCTCCTTATCTTTTTGATGTTTAAGCTGGGAAAGGTCAGGTGCTCAACATATTGAGCACAGATACTATTTATAGCATTAAAAGATATATAAGTCAATATATAACAAAAGAATAACATCAGCACTAAGTAACTTAGTATTATGAATATACTCACACTTTCTATTTAGTAAACTTCCCGTATAATACTTGTATGACAGAAGAACAAGACGAACAATTTGATGGAGATGTGGAACGCTTTGTCTCACCAGTAAGAACTATGGACGACAAGGTAGATACGAGCCTTCGCCCTCAGTTACTTTCTGAGTATATAGGTCAGGGGAAGATTAAAGAGTCCCTCCAGATCTTTATTGATGCGGCTAAAAAAAGAGGAGAAGCTCTTGAGCATGCCTTGCTCTATGGCCCGCCTGGTATCGGAAAGACAACTCTGGCTTTTGTTATTGGAAACGAACTTGGTCGTCAGACTAAGGTGACTTCCGGTCCTGCCTTACAGCGAGCAGGAGACCTGGCTTCAATGTTAACCAGTCTTGAAGCAGGCGATGTGCTTTTTATTGACGAGATTCATCGTCTGAATAAAGTAGTGGAGGAGATCTTGTATCCTGCCATGGAAGATCGTGCAATAGATATTATGATAGGAAAAGGACCTGGTGCCAGATCTATGCGTATTGAACTGCAACCCTTTACCATTATTGGTGCTACTACAAAGGTAGGTATGATGAGCTCGCCGTTGCGAGACCGGTTCGGTACTATCTTCAATCTCGACTTCTATACAAAAGATGAAATTTCTCAGATCGTGAATCGTTCGGCGCAACTTCTCAACTCAAAAATTTTAGATGATGCTACTGCATCGCTTGCAACAAGAGCCCGTTTTACGCCCCGAATTGCAAACCGTCTTTTGCGTCGCGTACGAGACTTTGCTGATGTAAGGCATGATGGAGTGATAACTGCTACTGTAGTAGATGAGGCTCTTACTATGCTGGACATTGATTCACTCGGACTTGATAAGGGAGACAAAAAAATACTTCTTACCTTGATAGATAAATTCAAAGGAGGACCAGTGGGACTGGAAACACTAGCGGCAGCTACAGCAGAGGATGTAGAAACCATTGAAGATATGTATGAGCCATACTTGCTTCAGATCGGGTTTCTAGAGAGAACACCCAGGGGGCGCAAGGCAACAGCCAAAGCCTACGAATACTTTGGTCGCAAGCAGGTATAAAAAAAATAGAAGAAAAGAAGGTATAGAAAAACGGCGTCCTTTCGGACGCCGTTGTTTTTTTGTTGTTCGTAACCCTTTCCTCCAAAGGGTAGTTGTTTAGTGAAGTGACAAAACACGCCGTTTGAGGCAGGAGTTGGGGTCAAAGCCCGCTTCTTTAAGGAGTTGTTTTGTCTTTCTCCATGACGGACCAGGTGCTCGGATGTACAGGATGACTTCGTCGTATGCGACGCGCACCCCATGAACCCATCGTTCCTTCATGTCCACATGGGTGTTGATGGGAATCTCGGCTTCTTCCAGGATCGGCAACACAGCAGGTTCCAGAATTGCTCGTACGGGGCAATCATGGAGTGCTCCGCTGGGAAGCTGAATGATTTCCGGATGCCATTCCCGGCCGTTTGGTTTCTTTTTCGGCGGACTTTCTGCTTGAGCAGGAGCCTCTGTCAGGACGGGGTAAGGACCATCGCCTCGAAGGTAAGCGGCAAGTGCCGCTCGTACTTCAGGGTCTGGGGATTTAGATTGACGCTGGATGCCCGGCATCAACGTTTCCCCTTCGCTTCAGCTAACTGTTGCTCCATGATTTTTTTCATAGAGCTGATTTCGAAGCGAAGTTCCTTGTCGTTGAGTGGGGCAAAGAACCGTTGAGGAACTGGGTCGCCGCTGGTCAGGAGATTGCCTTGGTATCCTGGTGTCAGGAAAAGGCCGAGTTCGTAGCCTTTTTGAATAACATCAGGGAAGCGATGAGTTCTACCGCCTTGGTTGATGATGAGGTCTCGGTTCTCGACGGTGACATCTTCACTGACTGTCACGATCCAGCCGCGGCTGACAGGGGGGCGATCTTCTTTCTTATCGTCCTTTTCCCAGTTGTAGGGGCAAGGGCACCACAGTTCTGTGTAGGTGAGAGCCTTGCGCTGAGCGGGCTTGATGTCGTGGTATCCTTTGTGCCAATGGATACCAAGGACAGGGCGTAAGCCAATTGCGACCTGAGGAAGTTTGCCGTTTAAGGCTGTCAGGATTTCTGCAGGTGAGTGCAAGAGATAGCCGACGGCCTCGGCATACTGATCGCTCTTTGGCTGAAAACTTGCAGGTTGAGATAGAACAGCCCGGAGGATGTCTAATTTGGCTTGTGCAGTTTTCGTATCTGTTGAGTGTGTCACGTATGTGCCTCTTTTTTCTGGATTAACGGGATTTGTTCACGAACTGAGGTTAGGCATCCTCAGCTCGAGTCCGCATATGCGGCAATTTGTTTCATGCGCTTATACCGTCCTTTCTATAGTCTTGGGGAAATGGGGGTCAAAGAAATGGGTGGCTGAATGTGTCCAGGGTTGGAGCATTCAAGCGCTTTTTGTCAACGAGCGATAGTGATAATTATAGGTAAAATGACCACTCTTGTCAATATTGATAAAAAGATGTAAAATTAGGAATATAAAGCCATAATTTAGTTATTTTTATTGCCATGTTTGGAAGCATCCTTCTACTTATCTATGCTTTGTTCCTTATCGCCTATGTGGCGGTGATGGGCTATGCCATGTACCGAGTGTGGCTTTTTGGTCAGTACCGGGCTTTAGCTGGTATGAGTATTTTAGTAACACTCTGTTTTGTGATTGCGATGTTGGGTATCATTGCCTTTACCTTGATTGGTATTGGACGCTACACCTGGGATGATTCCGCTCACTTTTATATCGACAAATTAATTCATGTTTCAGATCAGAATACGCAGTTTCAGGCAAAAACAACTACCCCTAAAGGAGGTGTCAAATGACCCAGTCGGTAGTACTCCACCTTCACGAAAATGAAAAGATCATTATGATTTTGCGCCGCCACTGGCTGGTGTACTTACCTCATATTGTTATCGCCTTTATTTTGGCGGTGGTATTTATGGCAATTGTGCTGGTAGCTAATGTCTCGATGAGTGGCAAAGAGTTCTCAGACATTTTGCACGAGTTTGCAGCGTATCGTGGCCTGATTTGGGGCGTCTTTGCAGTTGGCGTTATTGCCGTAATTGGTTTTGTACTTTTTCTCATCGCTCGCCACACTATCCAGCCTACGCGCCAAACGGCTCGTCATATCGAATTTTTTAAGCGCAACTGGTATGTCTTTATTGTTATTGCTACCCTTGCAATTGGTTTTACCGTAGCACTCGGTAGTTTCTTGCTCTTAGATATTATTTCTAACCGCGCCGCGCATGAGGCGCTGGGTGGTAATATCTCAGATCACCTTGGACGTGGAGCCCTTACTATTTTCTCTGGCATGTATTGTCTTTCACTAGTTGCCTACTTGTACGCCTCGTGGCTGGACTACTATTTAGATATCTTTGTCATCACTAACCGCCAGATACTAGATATTGAGCAGATTATTCTTTTTGGTCGCAAAATCTCTGAAACTAATTTCCAGCAGATTCAAGATGTAACCTCGAAAGTAAAGGGACTCATCAACACCTTACTAGACATTGGAACTGTCTTTATTGAAACGGCGGGTGAAAAAGAAAACTTCTCATTTGAAGATGTGCAACACCCCACCTTTATTGCTTCAACGATTCTAGAGATTCAGCAACAGCAGTGGGAATACGCTGCCGGAGGAGATGAGGGTCGGGCTGAAATGGAAGTAAAAGTAGAGGAGTCGAGTAATAAGTTCTCATACAACCCTAACGCCGAAATTCCTGAACAGTTCCAAAAAGCAGTCGGCGTGCGAGACAACGAAGAGCTTCCCATTCGCCAAGCAGCGCATTTTAGGGGGGACGAAGAAAGTACCCATCAGGGTGGACTCATTCACCTTGGCCGTGCCCAAGACCGTGAACCACAGGAACGACGCACCCGCGTTCAGGGTGGGGTAATTACTCAGCCGTATTATGGGTCAGAGCGTCGTCAACACCGGGAAATTCCAGATGAGACTATTCCTGAAAAAAAGAAAGTGCTCTATACCGATGGTAGGGTGATTTTAGACCATGGGGTTATCTGGCAGAGTAACCAGAACTTAACTGATGATATTATGGATGTACTCAACCAGATGGACGCTGAAAATAGTAGGTAGTATATAGATGTATAAAAAAAGGAGCCCCGGACCTTGTGGTCGCGGGGCTTTTCGTAGGTAAGGGGAACACTCAGTCTTCTGAGTTGTCGTAGTTTTTTGCTTCTTCCATCAGCTCCTGCTCAGAGGCAAACACTCCATGCTGGAACAGAATGGCGATGTAGCCATCAGGGAGTTCGAGTCCATGGATGGGATCGGCAATGAGGTCGACCATATGTCGTTTGGCTGCTTCTCTCCTCGCCAGAGTTTCTTTTTTCTTGGCGTCCAGCAAGTCTCCAAACAAACGGTTGATAACTCGGACCTTATCGTCTTTGTCGATCGTGATTGCTTCAGGAACCGCAGTCACGAACCGAGGAAACTGTGTCTGTATAGCCTGGTTGAGAGTTTCAACGAATTGGTCTGGGACCTCTGGGAACTGAACTTTAATTTCGTACCCGTATTGGTCGTCTCGCCCATTTGGAAAGAAGAAGGCTGCTTGGCTTTTTTTATCTCGCGTGTGCAAAAAAGCAAGTTTTCGGGCCATATGGTTCGTGAGTGTTTGTAGCGTTTGACTGTTATCGGCGAGGCCGATAACTATGAAGATGCTGCCAAAGAACCAGACTAGTGCGAGGGCGGTAAAGCCGCCAAGAGTCGTGCCTATCGCAGCCAGGAATCCACTGCTCAAAATCAATGCGGGTGCAGTGGAGACGAACGCATTTATCACGAGGAGAATGGAAGATGTTACGAGCACTTCCCGTGGTCCCGGTTTTGAGGAATCGCACACTGCCCACGTGGCAAACGCAGTTAGCGCCACCCACAGGAGTGAGCTTGCAATTGGGTTTGGCGAGGAACTCAGCAGGAAGACTCCAGCTGTCGCGACTGCGGATAAGAGGATAAAGATTGTCAAATTGAACATATTGTCAGCTTGACCTTCTTCCTTGCTCCCAGGTCTTTCGTGTCCGGGCAGGCAGTGTGTTGTGCCGTCCATGGCGAGGTGGCGAAAAGTCACCATCTTGTGTTTTTTGCACAAGTGCTCATAGAAGTTCTGTTTCACGATCGCCCAAGGGAGGATGCCATAGGCCAGAAGCTTCTCGCGCCAGTGGTCTGGGTTGAACTCCAGCTTCTCAATGTCTTTTTTCAGTTCTGTGATCTGCAGATCCAGTCCAGTCAGTTCTTCTTGGATCTGTTTGATTTCCGCGTTTTGTTCGCGCGTCAACGACATCACAGAGCTTGGGAGGAGTCCTGGCCTCACAATAAATCCGAAGAACATACTCCCTGTTTGCTGGTTTTTTTCGTCAAACTTTTTTTCGAGGGCGCTTTTTTCTGCCGCAAGCTTTACGAGCTTATGTTTCAAAGCTTCGACCGACTGGGCGTTGTTGGTCTGGAGGGTCTCTTCGACTCTCCCCCAGGTGTTTCTTTGATTTGCAGCGACAACTGCTGTACTCATGTATGCCTCCTTAGTGGCGTTGGTGTGTGTATTTAGCCGAATGTGAATGTTCAATTAAGAACTGCGATTATTATATAATAATCGCTAAGTAAAGTCAAAAATAGCGACCCTTACGGATCGCTATTCTAACTGCTTGGTTACGCCTGCTCTATTTACAGGTCTGTGGGAAGAGAGTGGGGTCTTGGGTAATTTCTTTTAGCTTTTTAGCGCACCACCCTCTAACGAATAGTCGTTCTTTTTCAGCCAAGTCAATTACGAGGTCGTCTTCCTTGTTTTTGAATAGGTATCCACTACCATAGCCGTCTTCGCTGTTTTCTGATTCGCAATTAGCATACCCTTCGAGGGTGTACTTTAGCCCAGTAGTGGCTGGAGTTTCGTGAAAAGGGAAAGTGAACTCGTCGTCCTCATCTATTTGGTCTTTGAACCGAGCTTTAAGCTTTTTCCTCCAGTGTTCTTTATCTATATAGCTTTCAGCCCGGTCAAACTTTTGGTTGATACTTGGCTCGATGCATGGTTTTGGCTCTAACGATCCGTTGTGCTCCTTAACTTCAACTGATCCACTGACGCTACCTGCATGTGTAATGCTGGTAGAGCCTGTAGTGGTGGAGTCCTTGGTCTTAAAGATCCTTTCGTTTGCGGTTATGGTCCTTTCAAGATCCCAGCACCAACGGTTGAGCTTGATGGTGAGCTCAAAATCAGGAGTGACATCTTCATATCCAGGACTTTTGCTCGTTGTTATCCAGGACTGCAGGTATGGCATGTGGTTGATTCTGAGGTCACAGACGATAAAGCCTGATTTGCCACCGACTGAGAGTGGTTGTTTGAGTAGAGTGTTGTCTTTGAGAAAAACCACGTTATATGCAGAAGAGATATTGTGGATGGTTATGTCTCTTTCTCTCTTCTGCATGCTGTGCAGCGCAATGGTTAGGGGGTGATCTTTGCGGGCTATCTCAAGGATAACTACACAGCTTACTCCCAGGATCGTTCCTACTACCGAAATGACTTTCAAGATAGTGGTGTGACGTTTAAAGAACTCTCGCATTGAAGCCTCCTAGGGTGTTTTGATGTTTGGACGTGAAAAGAGCAGGTAGAGCTGAATAGCTATATTATACATACTGCGAATAGTTGTGTCAATATATGTTGTGAGTAGTGATGCTACAAATGGATATATAAATATAAGTCTGTATATATGTTTATTGTCATTACGTGTACATTCTGGGTATGATAGGTACATGTCAGCTGTGCTTTCTTCACAAAAACATCCAAAAGTATTTTTCGCCAACCTCGACGGGTTGCGTTTTTTTGCGTTCCTTGTGGTTTTTGTCTCTCACGCGGCCTTGTTCTTAGGATACGAGGAAAATAACGCGTTATACTTGAAGATTAAAAAGTACGTGTTAATTAACGGAGATATTGGTGTCTCGTTCTTTTTTGTGCTCTCAGGTTTTCTTATTAGCTACTTGTTATTTACCGAACAGGATCATTTTGGGAAGATTAACCTCTGGAAGTTTTATAAGCGACGGATCTTGCGTATCTGGCCAGTGTATTTTATTACCCTTATAACAGGGTTCTTTATTCTTCCTCCTATCCTCCATTTTTTACTGGGTAGTTTTGGTTTACCGTATCCGGTTTTACCTCACCTACCATCGCTCCCAAGTTTTCTCGTGTTCCTAGGTAACTTTACCTTGGCCTTTCACGGTACTTCAGGCAGAACACTCGATGTCCTCTGGTCTATCTCGGTTGAAGAGCAGTTCTACTTAGTGTGGCCATGGGTGGTATCTTTCTTGCCGAGAACGTATATACCATACTCACTGGGTCTCGTGATTACTCTGTCCTGCCTGTACCGGTTGCACTACGCTGGTAGTCCAGAGGTGTTGGGAGTTTCCACCTTCTCAGTAATGTCGGATCTTGCAATTGGGTGCTTGCTGGCCTGGGCGCTGTACTATAAAAAAGGAGTTATTGCATTATTACATCGTATTCCCAAACCGGGGGTTGCGCTGCTCTATCTTCTTACCGCCACGGTTATTATTGGGCGCCACTACCTAACGTATGTCTCAGTTGAGAATGTACTGGTACGCAACCTCTCGGCTGTATTTGTGCCATTAGTGCTTGCCATACTCTTCGCGCTTATTATTTTTGAGCAGAATGAATCGATACAATCATTTTTTAAGGCCAAGGAACTGAAGTTGTTTTCATTCCTTGGCACTATCTCCTACGGGTTTTACGCCTACCATATGATTGCTATGTCACTAGTGATTGCTACTCTCTTCAAGCTAGGAGTTGAACTCACCTACGAGTCTATTCCGCACTTTATTGTTGTTATTATTCTCTCTTTTGCGCTTTCGTTTGGTATGGCGTATCTATCGTATCGGTATATAGAAAAGTGGTTCTTGAAACGCAAGGTGAGTGTTTGACCGTTCGCACTTTTATTGGCATAATATACTCATGAGCAAGAAACTCCTTATGACTACTGTGCATCAATACGCTGCTGTCTTTGAAGAGGCGCCTGAAGGCGGGTATACGGTTACGGTACCTGCGTTGCCTGGTTGTGTCTCTGAAGGAGACACGTTTGAAGAGGCATCTGATAATATCCGAGAGGCAGCGGAACTGTATATTGAAGTTTCGAAAGAAAATAAAAATAACATCCCTTATACTTCACGTGTAATAGTTGCTCCGGTCAGTGTTGAAGTATAGTACTAAATGTCACAGATTCCAGTACTAAAGCCAAAAGAACTAATCCGAGCTCTTGAAAGAGCCGGTTTTTTATTTGTTCGTCAAAGAGGCAGTCACAGAGTTTTCACAAAGGAGGATATGGTCGTCACTGTTCCGTACCATAGTAGAGATATGAGGGTTGGTACACTTAAAAGTATCTTGCGATACGCGCGTCTCACTGCAGAAGACTTACTCAGGTTATTATAGTAGTGTTTGGTATGAATAAAAAAATAAAAAACATAGGATTATCTATATTTACTTTGTGCCTGACTCTTCTGTCTCTTCCTTGTTACATTCTTCCAGTTCATGCGGCAACTGCCACGCACCTTGTTATCTCGGAGGTACAGATAGCAGGCACCGCAACTACTGACGACTTCGTGGAGTTGTACAATCCCACGAGCAGTGCGGTTTCCCTTAATCAGTTTCGATTAGTGAAGCGAACTGCGGGAGGAAGCAGTGACACTACACTGAAAAGTTTTGGTACTAGTGACGTAATCCCAGCATACGGGTATTTTTTATGGGCAAATAGTAGTTTTACTGGTATTACGGTTGTGCCTGACGCAACAACTGCGGGAACGCTGGCTGCAGATAATGGAGTAGCCTTGCGCGATGGTGCGGCAGATACCGGAGTTATTGTTGACTCAGTAGCCTGGGGACTCGCTACCAATGTATTTGTTGAAGGCAACGCATTTGGCAGCAATCCACCCGCTAGCCAGAGTATAGAGCGCAAACCAGGCATAGCAGATGCTACCCATGGGAATGGTGAAGATACAGACAGTAATGTGAGTGATTTTGACCTGCGGGTAGTACCAGAACCACAAAATACCACAACTGCTTCTGAATTGCCTCCAGGGGCACTTGCTCCTGTTACACCAGTGCCGGTCACATACAATACCAATATTTTTATAAACGAGATTATGCCGGCACCGGGAACGGTAACCGACTGGGACGGTGACTTGGCGGCAGATACCAACGACGAGTGGGTTGAGTTATATAACGCAGATACTGGAACGGTAGATATATCCGGGTGGACTCTTGACGATATCGAGAGTGGTGGCTCTACTGCCTACACTATCCCTACCACAACCACCATTGGAGCGGGTGGGTACTTGGTGCTCTACAAAAAAGATACTGGCCTTATTCTCAATAACACGGGAGATAGTGTGGTACTTAAGAATCCAAATGGGGTAGTTCAGGATCAGCTCGACTACAGTGCAACTACAACAGATGTAAGTATCTCGAGGAATCTCGATGGTACCGGACAGTGGGTGGTGGATTTTCCGGTAAGTCACGGATTAAAAAACACTGCTCCTGTACCCGTGGTAGTTGAGTCGGCTGGTGGCGGAGGCGGTAGCACTACCACCACGAGTACAAATGCCACTACCACGAATTCATCAAGCTCTTCAAGTAGTGTGGTAACACAGACTAGCCCGGCTAGTACTCCACAGTTTTCAAACAGTATTCGGGTATCTTCTCTATTGCCCAACCCGAAAGGGGCCGATGGAACCGACGAATATATTGAAGTGGAAAACACCGGGAGTGATACGAACTTAAAAAACTGGTCACTGGTAGATAGTGGAGGGAAGATCTACGAAATAAAAGCAGATCGTATTATCCACGCGGGTGAGCGTATCACATTCTTTTCTGAGGACACGAAGATATCCCTTAATAATGCAGGGGATAGCATTACGCTCTTTGACCCTGCTAAACACAGCGCTGCAAGCGTAACTTACACGAACGCTCTTGAAGGTGCGCGCTATGTACTGCAAGACGGCGCCTGGAAATGGGAACATACCAGTGTTTTGGTAGCAGAAACAAGTAAACCAATAACCAAGGCAACTTCTGCTGCGAACGTAGTTACTGCTCCTTCTGTGCCGAAAACCAGTGTGCCGGTAGTGGTGCCGAAGGGCAGTACACCAACTATTCTGCCGCAAAAAAGTAGCGTAGTTGTAGAGGAGGCACGCATTAGCTCGTATGTGCCGGTGATCATGGGCGAGGCAAGGGGTGAGCTGGCATATGACGACGAGGCTTTGGGAAGTGCTACTTATGTAGTAGACAAGCGTACAGCAGCACAATCATCCACGCCGCATTTTGAAAAACCAATTCCCCAGGAGCCACAAAAACCAGTTGCTACCCAGCCACTGGTTCTGATGTCTGTTTCACTAGTTCTCCTAGGAGTAGTGGCGCAAAAGGTCTTTGGTCTACCGCTTACCACAAAGGTTATGAGTCTTATTCCAAAACCTGCAGTACCAGCGTCTTCTCTTAACCCAACCACGAAAGAAACAATAGAGAAACTATTTCTTAAAAAGTGAGAACCCGTGCTTTTTTAGTTTAGATCTAATTTTGCTTCGTGCGCCTGAGGTTTTCACAAAGCCAAGCCACTGACGATTTGGCTCTTTGTTTTTTTGCGTTAAGATTTCAACAATATCTCCGTTCTGCAGTGGCGTGTTGATTTGAGCAATCTTTTTATTCACCATCGCACCCGAAGCGTGGTCTCCCACATCAGAGTGGATCTGGTAGGCAAAGTCGATTGGTGTTGCTCCCTCTGGTAAGTCAATAACATCACCAGTTGGAGTAAAAACGAAGATGCGGTTCTTGAAGAAGTCTATTTTTAATGACTCCATAAACTCAGAGCTTCCTAGTTCCATGTTTTGCCATTCGCGAAGTTGCTTGACCCAGTTGAATTTATGGTGGCTCATAGCAAAGCCCTTCTTGGGCTTACCATGTTCGGCATATGCCCAGTGAGCAGCAATTCCATTTTCTGCTTCCTGGTGCATTTGCATAGTACGAATTTGAATTTCTACAATTTTTCCGTCATAACAGAAAACGGTAGTGTGTAAACTCTGGTATCCGTTTGGTTTTGGTAGAGCAATGTAGTCTTTGATGCGCCCCGGCAGTGGACGGAAGAGCTTGTGGATGAGCCCCAGGGTTTTATAGCACTCGTCAATTGAGGCAACGATAATACGAAGTGCGGTAATATCGTAGATGGAGTCGATATTCTTTCCTTCTTTTAAGAGTTTCTTATGTAGTGAATAGAGGTGCTTAGCTCTGGCGTCCAGTGAGAGCGGGGTAATTCCTTCTTGTTTAAGCGCAGTTACTAGTTCCGGCTTAATGCGCTCAATGTACTGTTTGATACCGGTATAGTAGGGAGTAGATTCAGTAAGCAGCTTCTCGTATTCCTTGGGATACACATAGGCAAAGGCTAGGTCTTCGAGCTCTCCTTTAATTTCTCCAATCCCGAGGCGGTGCGCAATGGGTGCGTACACTTCCAGTGTTTCGCGCGCAATGCGCAGTTGCTTGTCTTTGGGTACTGCAGAGAGAGTCTGCATGTTGTGCAACCGGTCGGCCAACTTAATGAGAACCACGCGGATGTCCTGCGCCATAGCGAGAAACGTTTTACGCAGATTTTCCATCTGTCCTTCTTGGGTGTGGCGGTAGCGTACCTGGGTAAGTTTAGTCACGCCTTTAACGAGAAAGGCAATTTCAGAACCAAACTTTTTTTCTATCTCTTCAAGAGTAATGGCGGTGTCTTCCGGAACATCATGTAAAAATCCAGCGGCGATAGTCTCGGCGTCGAGATTGAGTTTGAGAAGCGTGGTGGCTGCCGCATAGACATGGGCGAAGTAAGGTTCTCCGCTAAAACGGAACTGTCCTTCATGAGCGGTTTTTCCAAAGTGGTAGGCTTTTTCGATCAAAGCCTGCTCATCTGGGGTGAGTGTTCGAGGAGAGAGAGCAAAAAATGAAGAAAGGTCATACATGGTAGTACTCGTTTAAGCCTCTCCATATCTATTGAATCTATTATATCATATCGAGAAAAAAGATATATTGCAGGCTGGTCGACAGATGATATGATTGAGGCATGAAAAGGCAGGGCAGTTTTTACTTTGATCTGGTGGTAGGGATAGTAGTGCTTCTAGTTCTGGGGATAACCGGCATTGCCGGAGTGCACGGCGTGTATGATCGGTATTTGCATATGAGGTACCCGCTGACCAATGCCGGAGATATTTTCCGCTGTTATGAGGAATATAACCTCGATCCTTCATTTGTTTCGGCAGTCATTTACGAGGAAAGTCGCTTTAATCCGGCAGCTCACTCAGGGGCAAATGCCCTGGGGCTGATGCAGATTGTGCCTGAAACAGGGAAGTATCTGGCTGGTAAGATGGGGCACAGTAGCTTTGATCCTCAAGTTTTGAGGCAAACAGGGACAAATATCGCGTACGGGTGCTACTATTTAAGCCTCTTATCTGCCAAGTACCAGGAGCAAGATAAGGTTTTGGCTGCATATAACGCGGGGCCAGGAACGGTAGATCAGTGGCTGGCCGAAGGGGATTATGCGGTAAAATTCAAGGAAACAGAGCAATTCGTGGCTCGAGTGACCAGATCAGAGGGGGTATACCGCTCCCTGTACTTCCCTGAAATACCTCAAAAATAGGCTATTTTTAGATAAAAAGGTTGTGTTTTTTAGACTAAAGTGGTAGAATCTTATTATGATTTATTTAGCTGCCGACCATGCTGGGTTCAAGCTCAAGGAAGTGATTTCTCAGTTCCTAGACTTTTTGCACCTTGAATATGTAGATTTAGGGGCAGACTCTGAGGTACCAACTGACGACTATCCTGATTTTGCGCGTAAACTAGCTAAAAAGATCGGGAAAAAGGATAAAGGGTTTCTCTTTTGTGGTACAGGGTCTGGTATGTGTATGATGGCGAATCGGTACAGTAATGTACGCGCCGTTGTGGGAGCTATGGAGCATGAAGTAGTAATGGGGAGAAGCGAAAACGATGCTAATGTGCTCTGTCTTGGATCTCGCTTTATTAACGAACATACGGCTAAGAAGTATGTGAAAGCGTTCCTGGATATCCCGTTCTCAGGTGAGACGCGCCATAAACGACGTATTAAAAAACTAGAAAAAAGGTGAGAAAAAAGGGCGCCGGTGGCGCCCTTTTTGATTCCTAGAAAATGCGTGCTACAGGCGGGATTGGGTACATCCCTCAAGCGCTCGCATCGATTTGATAGAGATTGGCCAGTTGTTGGGCAGATAGAGCAGTTTCCATCCCTTACGAACCCCGTATTCATGTTCCCAGTTGGCTCCTTTAGATGAGCGCCATTTGGGTAAAAATACCAGGGTCTGAACTCGGCCCATTTCAAACAGTGGTTCGTAAAAGCGGCGCAGAATGTCCCAGTCATACCCAGTTACCTGTCCAGTTTCGCGTCGTTTTTTGAGGATTGTGCTAATTGGCTTCTCGAAATGTCGCTGATCAAAGACACAAGAAGGAATGTTTTCTTTTTCTTCGATTTCTTTCAGTCGCAGAATTGCCCAGTCAAGCTGAGCCATGTTTTTTTCGATACTTCCCTGTCCCCCAGTACTAATAGGTCCACAGACCTGTGTAAGGGGGAGATTTGGCATGCGCTTTTGGACGCGCTGCGCAATCAGGAAAAGATCGGTGTAGTCACGAGCTTTGGCAATTGCCGTAACATCAGACTTCTTCCAATATGCGGGTAGATCTTCCATGACCGCTCCTTTTTGTGAGATGGGATGTGTGTTGGTGTGGAAAATAGTATAGCAGAAACGAGCATATAAAAGAACCTTCCCCTTTTAACAGCGATGTTTTATGATGACTCTATGCATAGTATTCCTGCTATTTTAGCGTTTTCCAGTGCAGAGTTTGAGAGCAAGCTACAACTCGCCCTTTCTCTGACCGACGAAGTTCAAATAGACATTATGGATGGACAGTTCGTAGAAAACACCACCATTCAGCTGGCGGATATTGTGAGTTTACCAAAAAGTGGTATCTACGAAGCGCACCTGATGGTAGTGGACCCTGTTGCGGTAATGCCGGAAATTGTGCGGTTAGAAATTACTCGGGTTGTAGTTCACATTGAGTCAGATAATGTTGCAGTAGCTATTGAGCGTTACAAACATAGGGGCATTGCGGTCTATCTCGGTATTAACCCTGGAACAGGTGTTGAAAAACTGCACCCGTATATCACTCAGATTGACGGCGTACTAGTCATGACAGTTATCCCGGGATTTGGTGGACAAGAATTAATCCCTGAGGCGCTGGATAAAGTACGTGTACTAAAACGTGAATTCCCGAACCTTGTTATTGAAGTGGACGGAGGCGTTACGCATAATACCATCCACGCCGTGAAGGATGCTGGGGCTGACGCTGCAGTTATAGGTGGTGCGATACTGAAAGCCGCTGACCCAAAAAAATCATTTGAAGACTTATCTCGCGTATAGATGCAACACACACATACACAGCAACTTGAACAAACCGCCAAAGACCTGCGCCTGATGGTAACGGAGATGCTCTATGCCTCAGGCTCTGGTCACTGGGGGTCGTCTCTGGGAACGGCAGATATTTTTTCTGTTCTTTTCTTCGGTGGGGTCCTGCGTCACTCTCGATTACACGCCAAGCGTGCTCAGATGGATCGATTTATATTATCCTGTGGACATATTTGCCCTATCTACTACGCATGCCTGATAAAGGCTGGGTACTTGGGAGATAAAAAAGTAACTCTGAGGAAGCTTGGCTCACCGCTTCAGGGTCACCCCAGTCATAGTTTTTGGGACGCAATTGAAACCTCAACCGGACCTCTGGGACAAGGTGTGGGAGTGGCGGTCGGTAAGGCACTGGCTCTCCGCCTAACCAAATCAAAGTCACGGGTATTTTGTATGACCTCAGACGGCGAGCACGAAGAGGGTTCTACCTGGGAGGCGGTTGCTGCAGCGGGGAAACATGCGCTCTCCAGCCTCGTCTTTATATTAGACCGTAACCACATGCAGATTAGTGGCACCACTGAAGAAGTAAGTAACCTCGGGGATATTGCAACTCGCTACGAAACGCTTGGTTGGCGGGTACTGATGGTAGACGGTAACTCTGTCTCTCGTCTACTTACCGTTTTTGAGAAGGCGCAAACCCGGTCTTCTAAGCCTACACTCGTACTGTGCACTACCGTTATGGGGAAGGGAGTACCATTTATTGAGAATAATTATCATTATCACGGAAAGGCACCCAATAACGACGAATATACACGAGCACTTTCTTTTTTGAAATAATATGAATCTTTACCTAGACACCACACTATTTACTGGTCCTGAGAAGAAGTCATGTCGCGCCGGGTACGGGGACGAGCTGTTGGAGTTGGCCAAGAAAAATAAAAAGATTGTCGTGCTCGATGCGGATCTGGCTGAGTCGCTCAAGGTGAGCGAGTTTCGTCGTAAGTACCCTACTCGTTTCTTTGAGATGGGTGTTGCCGAAGCCACCATGATTTCTGCTGCAGCCGGTTTGGCGCTGGAAGGATTTACTCCATTCACCTCGTCTTTTGCGGTCTTTACGCCCAACCAAGCGCTCTCGCAGATCCGGGTATCAGTGGCATACAACCGTGCCAATGTGAAAATTGTCGCCAGTCACGCGGGTATTACTACCGGTGGCGACGGGGCAACGCACCAAGCACTAGAAGATATTGCTATCATGCGTACCTTACCCGGCGTGACGGTACTAGCACCTGCTGACTACTGGCAAGCGAGAAAATGCGTACGTGCAGCAGCGAAGATACTGGGTCCAGTATATATCCGTTTTGGACGAAGTGATGTCCCCTCTATTACTACCGAGAAGACGCCGTTTCAGGTGGGTCGTGCTCAGGTCTTACAAGAAGGACGAGATATCGCTATCTTTGCTCACGGTGAAGCAGTCTACCGAGCCTTATTGGCCGCAAAGGAACTAAAGAAACACGGCATACGAGCCGCGGTGATCAACATGCATACTATCAAGCCATTGGACGGCAAGATAATCGAAGTATATGCCAAGAAATGTAAACGCTTTATTGTAACCGAAGACCACCAAATGGCAGGAGGATTGGGCTCGGCAATTGCCGAATACACCGCGCAACATTGCCCCGTCCCAATTTCGTTGGTCGCAGTCCGGGATAAATTTGGCGAATCCGGCGATCCTGAAAAATTAATCAAAAAATACCACATCGACACCGACGACATTATCGAAGCGGCTCACAAGATGATGGATAAAAAATAAAGCCAAACGGCTTTATTTTTTTGTTCCGAAGGTCTGTGCCTTCTCCCAAGTAAATTCGAATAGGGAACGGTGCATTTTATAGATTTGCTCGTCCTCGATAATGATCCCGAGCCGCGCTTTATTAGTTAGGGTGAGGTAGGAAATCTTGTTATCATAGATCATCATGACCGCGTAGAAAGGGAATTTTTCGTGATCGATGTATTTCGTATCGGTGACTTTTTGGTAGTAGTCTTTGAATAAGTTTCTCGCAAAGGGGCTGTCGATGACGATGATTTTCTTTTTAATCTTACGCTTGTCGCGTTGTTTCACATACGCGGCATTTTCCTTTTTGATATAGGTCATCACAGCCTCAGGATCAGCGTATTCGAGTATCTCGCTTTGGGCGGTGAGTGAGTCGGTCAGTACTGCCTGAACTCCCTCTGACCCTTCAAAGTATCTGACATGGGGCTTGTTTGAGACGAGGATATAGGCGGAGACGAGGTTTGGTAGGAGACTCTGGAGGGTCTCTTTTTTATTAACCAAGGCTTTTTCCTGGATCGCAATCAGACCCTCGAGATTGCTCGGGTGGGTGACTACAAAATGAGCCTTACCCGCAACCTGCTTCTTCTCAACCAGATCCTTTTTGACCAGTGCTTCCAAAACTGCGTAGACCGTAGTGCGGCCCAGCTTCGTTGGTTTCACGAGTTCTGGTGGTTGGCACATACCTTGATTGGCTAGTGCCTCATAGACCACTGCTTCTTTGTCTGAAAGCCCTAATTGTTCTAGCTGTTTTTGATACATATTTTCTTAAATTATGCTCTTTTTTGGTAGTTTGACAAGCCCAATTATCAATAAATAGAGGTGTTTCTCAAAGGACTTTTAACCTGTAAAGTGGCATATATTGGCTTATTATAGATAATTATGCTTGACAAGTTTAGTTATTTATGCTATAATGGTGTCATAAGGATGAGACACAGATACGACAGACAAAGACGCACATCAAAAACAGGTCACTTTGAAAGGTTCAGGAGACTAATCAAATGACCATTCCCTCGCCATACCGATAGTTACGAAAGGGCGTTCCCCGCGTCGTCATTACAAACCTTTTGGAGGTAACGGACCAAAAGAGATGACATAAACCGCTCCCATATCTTCTCCCCATCACAGGGGATTGCGAAGAAGCCAACTGGTTGTGAACTATAATCAGGAGATAGCTTGCAACTACTCATACTCACTACCAGTGGTGTCTTCACAAAAGAAGTCCAGTTTCACACAAACGCGAATCCTTAACAACCAAATGACCGTAGTTTTTCACAATCCAATGTCCGGGTACAGGAACCGGGGCGCTCGAGGATGGTGAAAGAATATAAGATAGATATTAGTATCTATAAGAATGCAATCTCCTCTTTCGGGAGGTTTTTGTGTTTCATCAAATAAACATCAAGATACTATTCATTCATCGATTAATAGCTAATAGTCCGTGTCGCTTCGAAAATGAGAGGCGACACGGATACTTGATTCTTCTGAGTGTATTTGACCGCCACTGCAGAGCGGTCAAACGGTACTCACCCGCAAGGGGAGTTAAACCGACAGCTCAGGAGAAAACAATGAATTTCAAAGCAATCACCAAGATCGTAGCCACCGGCTCAGTAGACGGCGTTCTGACTTCCGCAGCTCTGCTGCGCCTGATCGGGAACGCCAATGAGGTTGGGCTGGAATTTGCCCAAGCCTTCACGGTTGACCGGATTAATCCGGCTGCTTGGGCGCCAGGGCAAAAAGTCGCTCTGGTCGACCTCGCAGTGAATAACCGCGACGAGTCCATGACGGTGGCCTTCGTGGCCCGCCTCAAAGAGGCCGGTCACGAGGTAGTCGCGGTGTGCGATGAGCACAACCGCGAAGACTGGGAGAGGGTGCTCGGCACCCTCGAAGGGCTCATTGTTGAGCCCCAGAGCCAGACCGCCGAAGGCGGCCCTGGCTCGTCCGGTGAAGTTCTTCGGCGCGCCCTCGAGGCGGCTGGAATGGAAGTGGACAGCCACACTTCCGAACTATTGTCAGCGGCAGACGCCGCTGACCGGATGGTTTTCGAGGGCTTGGGTGCTCTCGTCAACCAGTCGGTGAAGTCCGCCATTGCGGATGACACCCGCCGGGTTTACCTGGCCCGTCACCTGGCAGAAAACCAGGAGGCGGACTCCACGATCCAAGGATGGATCAAGGAATACGAGGTGATCCTGGCTAACCACCAGGAAATCCTCGACGCCAAGTCAGACCTTGGCGACGGCATCACGAGAGTGAACGCCATCGGTCATCAGGTTGACATGACCACTCTCATGTCGACCCTCTATCGCTCAGGCGCCAGAGTGGTGGCGCTCGAAGGAGAGGCTTTTAACAAAAGCCTTGGCCGCAAGACGCGGCAGATTTCCTTCGGGACGGCCGACAAGGGGCTTGACCTCTTGGCAGTCGTCAAGGCCGCCGTGCCTTCGGCATCGGGGTTCGCCCAAAAGGCGAATGTTGATCCCGAGCATGAGGAGGCCGCACTAGCGGCCATCCGGGCGGCCATCAAGTAAGACAAAAGAAGTTATGAGACCTTCTTAAAACAACTCCTATATATCCCTCCGCTCAATCTGTCTACTCAACAAAGACAGGTACAGAAAGGAGGTGATATATGAATCCGATATTCTCGACCTTAGTTGAGAACCTGGACGACCGTTTGAAGGCAGTTCGTGAGAGCGGACCAATGCCAGATGACCAATTCCAGGTCTTTGTCCTGATGACGTTGAAGGCTCTCATAGAAGAGCTGGAGTCGCAGGATAGAGGGTAAGGACCTAGCGCTATACAGGTTTGGCGCGATACAAATAACCAGAAGGTTTGGTGATTCCCGAATAAAAATCACCACTCTCAACTTATAGGCTCATATACCCTGCCGTTTGTATATGCTAGTTCGAGGTCTAGTCAAAACCTCAAATCTTTTTTCTTGCTCTTGTTTGTAGAAGGTCAAGAATGAAGGATTTTCCGTAAGACTTGAATTCGCTCTAGCGACAAGCAGGATATGGAGGAAGTATGGAAGCGCTCCCTATCGAGGCCTTTAAGGCCGATATCTTAGGGAGTGACGCTCCCTACATTATTGTCGAAGCCGAGACCGGCTCCGGCAAGTCCACCATGGTGCCCCAGTGGTACCGTGAGCTCGGCTACCGAGTGCTCGTCACTGAGCCTCTGGTAGAAACGGTCGTCGGCACGTCAGAATACGTCGCCGAATTGGCCGGGGTGCAGTTGGGGTGCGAGGTGGGGTATCGCACGGCGAGCAGTCGCTGCGACAGCCCGGATTCGCAGATCCTTTTCTGTACTGACGGGCTTGCCTTGGTGCGGGAACTCGCCGGTCATAACCGGTTCGAGGTTCTCGTCATCGACGAGCTTCATGAGTGGAATACGAATCAGTCCACTCTTGAAGCCTGGGCGTGGAAACACCTCCAGGTCGGTGATTCTCCTTTTAGGAAAATCATTGTCTTGTCGGCCACCTTGGATTCGGCCGAGCTCTCGCGCAAGCGGGGCAATGCTCCGGTATTCAAGGTGCCGGGTCGGCAATTTCCGATCGTGGATCGGGCTGCTGGCCAAGACCTCGTGGCCGACATAAAAACGTTGGTTGCCGAGGGGTTCGATGTCCTGGTTTTTCAGCCGGGCAAAAAGGAGATTGAAGAAACAATCTCCCAGCTATCCGGCACCCCAGCCGAGCTGATCCCGTTTCACGGGCAGCTCGAACGCTCGGAGAAGAACCGAGCCTACCGGTCGTATGGCCTACCCAAGGTAGTAGTTTCGACCAATGCCTTGGAGACTGGTCGCACACTCCTGCCCTCTCCAGGCCGCCAGTTGGCGGTCGTGGACAGTGGCCTAGAACGTCGTGTCGAGCTGATAGACGGTATTGAGGGACTGTACCTCAAGCCGATTACCAAAGCTCGAGGTCGGCAACGGCGAGGCCGCACCGGCCGGGTTGGGGAAGGGGTCTACATTGACCACTGTCCTGCTCGTGACCGCAGCGATTATCCGGTTCCGGAGATCCTGCGCACCCGACTCGACCAGACGGTTTTGCGTCTGGCGGTGGTCGGGTACGACGCTACCGAGCTGCCTTTTTTCCACGACCTTGACCAACGGGTCATTGTGGACGCAAAAAAGGCGCTTATGGCGCTCGGGGCGATGTCTCAGGATGGCGCGGTCACCCAGATCGGTCGTTTGATGGCAAAGCTTCCGGTCTGCGTGCAGTTTGCACGCATGATTGTCGAGGCCGAAGAGCGTGGCGTGATAGATGAGGTTATCACTATCGCCGCCATCCTTGAAGCCGGTGGTATCACCGACCGGACCGATGCTTGGCGCGCCCACACTAGTGAACAGGAGAGCGATCTTCTGTCTCAGCTGGACTTGTGGAATGCCGCTCGTGGCGTTCATGGTGAAGGGCTGCGAGAGATAGGGATTTTTAGTAAATCCCTCTACCGTGCCCGGGAAATCCGCGCCAAGCTCGTTGACGCCCTCAAGGTTCATCGAGTAAAGTTCGGCTCCATCGGGAACAGGATGCAGATCCTGAAATCCTGTGTCGCCGGGATGGTAGATCACCTATTTAGTAATGAGTACGGTGACTACCGGAATGGTGGCAATGGTACCCGCCAGAAAGCGCGCGAGAGCGTAGTTTCTGGTAGCCCCGACTGGATCGTCGGGTTGCCAAAAGACATCCAGTTTAAAGATCGCCGGGGTCGCCTCGGCACTTTGAATCTGGTCTCAATGGTGACTAAGGTCGACCCAGCTTGGATGGTGGAAGTCGCTCCTCAGCTCGTGAAGGTCGAAGAAGGGATTAGTCCCAAATTCGATAGCGAGCAGGACTCGTGCGTTTCAACGACCAAAACCTATTTCAATGGCCGACTGGTCAAAGAAGAGCGGGTTGCGACGCCGGAGCACGATAAGGCGGCTGACGCCTTTTGTGACTGGCTGGCCAGCCAGTCCTATGCCTATTAGTAGGCTAGAAAGGAGGAGGTCATTGGATCTCCGAAGTGTTACTGAATCCAATCGCGCTCTCCTCAAAAGAGCGCGCGATCTCAATATCAGGGCCGGAGCAGAAGTGTTTCCGGCCCTGAAGCGCGAGGAATATAAAGAGTTCCTCGCCCAATGCCTTGGAGGAGCGCGCCGGGTGGCTGAAGTAGCTGACCCGACAATACTCCTCCTTCCATCCCTCGACGAGGATTTGGTCGCTCTGGTTGTCGATGACAACCCAGATGTGATTTCGGTTCTCGACCGGGAGGTGCCGGTGGAATACCGGCAAGCCGGTCCTCTTGTGCGGATGGATTTCCGCGGCGATGAGTCGCGGGACTGGCTGAAGCTTCCGGACGCCGGCATTTACTTGCCGGGCGGTCGGGAAGTCTCGATGTATGCGGCTATCAAAGGATACCATTATTACATCGAGACCACTTCTTCTCAGTTTAAGGTGAAGGCACGCGAGTGTCTGAATCAAGGACTGTGGGAGGGCTGGCAGCGACCCGAGTTGCCCGCCCCGATGGACTCTGTTCCTCCTATCGTGGAGGCGGAGTACGGTCGGTGTGTGGTGACCGACAGGCCACTCGTGGCCTATGGTGCGATCCAAGCTTACCAGTTCTGGTCTTCGGACCAGGTAAGCTGGAAGTCCTATTGGTCGCGCGACCGGGCCGAGGCAGAGGAGACTCGCGCCAAAGCGGTGCAGAAGCTTGAAGAAATTCAGGCTGAAGCGTTGCAGAAACGCGAGTACGAGGAGGCGCACCAGCGAGCTGAACAGGCGCGCACCCAACTCCTCGACTGGTCATCCCATCAGTTCTGGGGTGACCTAGACCCTGCATTGCGGGGAAAGGTTGACGCTTGGCGGTATAGCAACCTACCAAGCTCAACCGAAGGCTTGCGCCAGCTGGCTGCTGAGATCGAGGCGTTTATAGTCGAGATCGAAGCGGAGCTGATGCAGTTTACCTCCCTGTATGAGCAGCAGGGAGCGGACTTGCCAGGAGGTCTAAAGGAGATCTTTGGTAGTCTGGCCCAGGCAGTGGTTTTTTGGGAGAAAGTTAAAAAGCTCCAGGGCCACCAGCTTGATGACCATATTCTGTATGGATGTGGTCGTAATCGCCGCTGTGCTCACCTAGTAGAAGTTTCGGGAGATCCCGACTTCTTCTGTGGTGCTGACCCCAACAAGGTAGCAGTCTACGTGGCTGACTATCATATGGGGAAGGTTGGGGATTTGGAAGACGGAATTGTGGAGCACAAGGCTCCCAATATTTCTCCGCCGCCAACCCAAAAGGCTCCCACTAATATTCAAGACGCGCTAAGTGCCCTGAAGGATCAGTGGGGTTGTTAAAAAAATGCAACCTCGGTTTCTCCGCAGCGAAAGGCTGCAGAAAAGTGGCTTCCGATAGTAAAAAGCCACCAACGGATTATGATTGTTCCGCCGTCTACAATCGCAGTTTTCTTGGTTTCTGTCAAAAACCAATATTTTTTCTTGCTCTTGAACTTCAAGATCAGGAATAAAGTATTTTTTCATTCACATCTCTCTAAGATGCTGCAACCCAGACGTTACAGTCGGGGCGCACTCCTGAACCCGAGTTACCTTCGGGTGGCTCGGGAGCGAGCAATTTGTAATGTTTTGGAGGGAGCTGAATGAGAGAATAATAAAACCCCACTGTTTATGCAGTGGGGTTTTTTGGTATAGTGAGGATAATTATGACGCCCCTAGATTCTATACAATTAAAACAAAACGAACTGAACGAAACTGCTCAAAAGCGGGATATTAATGCTAGTGTCGCAGAATCTTTCTCCTTGCATTTGGTTGAAAACACGAACGAACAAGAAAAGCCCTCTATTCCTTTCATGCCATTCGAAGAGTTGCTTATTTCAGAGGAACAAATTCAAAAAGTTAAGGATTTTAGCAAGGAATATTTTGAAGAGTATAGCAGGGCTGGGTTTGTTTCAACAGAATCACATGGCGGGTACGGTTTTGGGAGATTTAATGACAGAGAGGAAGTGAGAGCTCAGTTATTTAGTATTATAAGCCAACATGAAGACAATTATCTTTTAACACCAGAATATAGGCAAGCACTATGCGTTTTTTTGGATGAAATGATAGTTATTAGCAAGAGAGTCCAAGGTGAAGATGCAGAAAAAGGTTCCAGGTTCATTGGTCAAATTCAAGAGGGTTTGTTTGCTACCTCACCAGACGTCACGGAAGGGCTAGGGTTTGTTCAGCGGTTTAACTTCTTAACTCAGGTGAATAGGGAACCAAGTCTTTGGCAGTCAATCGGTGGCACAATACTTGGAGAACTAACTTTACAACTTGAGTTTACAGAAGACAGGGAGTGGATGTTTGAGCAGTTACTAGAGGAAAGTAAAAGACAGTCTATTGCAGATATATATAGCAAACTCGACTTAATTAAGCGTCTTTTTAGTTATTCTATAGGGCAAGGATATGCAGAAGAGGCAAGTCAAGGTATGGAGGTTCTAGTCGGTCAGCTTAGCGTGAATGATAAGCGTCCTTTGGTGCGTATGTATGCAGAAACTATTTTGTATTCTATGCACGCAGACGCGTTAGCCGACGGAGTGGTCTTTGAAACGGCAAGTACTGCAAATGTGGAAGAAATTCAAGAGAATATAGACGAAGTGTATAAAGATTCCGATATACTAGGTGCTCGGTTCTCAGTTAAGAATACCGATGATTTCCCCAAACATTTTTTGCTGCGATCTCCAATGAGAAGAATCGCTAGTGATGTGATAGTGATTGAGGACCAAGTTGGAAAGCCTGCTGCTTACTCTCAAATAGGTGAAAGTGACTTATTCTTACAGGACAGTTTAAGTGTTGATCAGGGAAGAAAAGAGCGTACAGGGAACTTTTTGAAAGAAAAATTAGAGAACGATAGATACTCTTTGCCCGACAAACTGTTTGCTTCGATCCACTACCTAATTCCGTTACTGCAAAATGAAACGAGTGAGCTAGAGAAGAAAGAGGAAGGCCAATTTATTGAAAAACTTAGAGTGATTGATGAGGATATGCCCTGGCAGAAATTGATTGATTATTGGCGTGCAAGAATAGACCGCGATCATGGCAGAGAGTTTAACGAGAAGCGTACCGTTGGACTAATTGAACAGGAAAACGAAAAGGTATATCAGTTGGCTATGCAGGCGCTTACTGATTCAGAGACAATTCAGTCTCCATACTTGGAGAGGTATCACAATGAAGTCGAGACTTTTTTAAATGCATACGAAAAAGGAGTCTATGAGTTGGCATATAAATGTCTTCAAAGAATCTCTCTTGGTTTAACTATGAGTGGTGATGATGAAGAAAATGAGGGAAGAGAGAGGAATAAGAAGGCAGCCTCCGATACGCTTATTAAGATGGCGGAACAGTTTGTAGGGCTACGTGATGTTCATATTCATGCGTGGCATGTTAATGGGGAGCAAAATAGGGAGATTGATGATCGTCTGTATAGAGTTAGTGTGCTTCTTTCTGAAGATGTGAATCAGGATAGGAAAAAATACCTAGATGCGCTAGAGAGAATTGATCAATTTATAGAAAACAGATTTTTGAATATACAAAAAAAAGAGAAAGAATTCTTGCCTTTTAACGGGCTTATTAAGCAATACGGCTCAGGCGTTCTTGCGGGAAAGAACGATATTGATACTGGCATCATAATAGCCTCTCTTCACAAGCCAGAAATGGAGTATTTCATAAAGAAAGAGACGGGAGTAAGTCTTATAGAGATAACACTCCTTGACCAAGTAAAATTTGTTGAGTTTCTCGCTGGAGCTGACGATGATCAGCTCGCAGTGCTCCGTACTATTATTGGAGGCTTGAATGATACGGATAGAAGTAATTTTATTAAAAGTTTTCTATCACTATCTCAAAACTCTGATAGTGTACACTTGATTATGGAACTGGGGAAAGCAAAGGATGGCGCCAAACGCAGTAAAATTCTTCGCTCATATGCCGGGATTGTCGATAAGATATATAACTTTGAAAAAGAGATTAGTGGTAAGTTAAATGACCAGAAAATAGAAAAGAGCATTGACCGGACGAAGGTTACTAAGGGCTTGTTGGCTCGAGCGACTGAAATTTTGAGTTTAGTGGCCAAAGAGGACTTTTCGCCAAAGGATTTGGATAGATACGAAGGTGATATCGTGTTTTTTACCACAACCCTTAAGGAGTTACGGGGCAACATATCGCTCGAAGACTTGAATGGCCTCAGTTTCGAATCGCAGAAGTCACAAGACATTACTCAAGAATATCAAGACGAGATGCGAGATATATATCGTCGTAACTATGCTAGCAAGCCAGATCTACAGAAGAAACTTCTAGAAGGATTTGATAACTTACTTACCGAGGAAAGTAAAAATAGACTCCATATCTTGAAGCGTGACGGCAAGATAATATCATTCAATCGTTTCGAAGACACCAAAGAGAGAACTTCTGATGGTCTGCCGATTAAATACTTTGGGTCATTTAACGTCGATCCCAACTACCGTGGGGCAACTATTGGAGAACGAGTATTGGCTAAAACATTAGAGATGGAAGCTAAGGATAGTGTAATCCAAGCACATTGCGATCCAGAAGCTAAAATTTCTCAGAAATACATAAATGATCTGGGTTTTGTAGTGACTGAAGTAGTTGAAAACTACGAAGGTACAGGTGAAACAATCTTTAAAATAGAACGCGACGACCAGCGAGAAAAACTTCTAGTCACAAAGAAGTGGAGCCAGGAGAAAGCGCTATCAGAAATCAAAGACGTATTACTTGAAGGTCCGCAGATGAAAGATGGAAATCTAGTGCTTAAAATTGATCTTAAAGATAAACAGCAGGTATTTACGACGCTTGCGCACTATATCAACAAGGGACACTTTGTTATGACACGCTTTGAAGAAGGTGGAGAAAAAGACCAGCGCTTCGTGGTGCTGGAACTCGAGCAGAAAGGTAAAGAACAGGCGGCGTAACATGAAAACATCAGTTCTTATCATTGCACATAACGAAGAAAAGCATATCGCCGCGTGTATCGCGGCGGTTTTGGATCAAAGTATTAAGCCATATGAGGTAGTGGTCGTTGCCCATAACTGTACTGACCGAACCGAGGAAATAGTAAAGTCGTATGCGTCTATCAAGCTGGTACGCTATAGTGGGCCAGTCGGTCCTATTTATGCACGAATCAAAGGCTTTGAAGTAGTTGCAGGAGATATCGTAGTGTGTTTGGATGGTGACGCTACTCCTACGAGCCGTACGTGGCTTGAGAGTATCACGGCCGCCTTTAAGGATAGAAAAGTTGTGGCGGTGGGCGGAGTCGTTATGTTAGTAAACAACCTCTATACTCACCTGATCTCCATGAGCTTCTTTTACATGAGTCGTTTCTGGAGGCGTGACTATCACTTTTACTTCTGGGGCGCTAACTTTGCCTGCCGCAAGCAGGCATATATGAAGGTGGGTGGGCTTGTCCCCGTTATCTCTTTAAGTAAAAAACTGAAACTTAACTTTATCCCTGATGATATCTATCTCTCACTGGCTCTCGAGAAGGAGGGAAGGGTGCTACTTGTACCACATGCGGTAGTTACGACCCGTATACCGTACAAGAGCTTTAGTGGAGTAAAGAAGAGATTTCTCTCCCATAACCAGGATAGGGCGAAATTATTTGCCTATTTTGGGCTAAAAAAATAATGGTATCGTTTTTTCCTTTCCCATTTTAGCCTCCAGTGCTATAGTTGGTGTACTGCTATTTCACTAATACGGAAGATTTTCTATGAACACATATGATGTCATTATTGTTGGAGGAGGACCCGGAGGCCTGTCAGCGGGGCTGTATGCCGCGCGGCGCGCCATGAAGACCCTTATATTAACTATGGATATCGGTGGCCAGGTGGCCACTACCCCTGATGTAGAGAACTACCCAGGCTTTGACTTTGTTACGGGAGTAGATTTGTCCCAGAAAATGTATGAGCAGACCCTTAAGGCTGGTGCCCAGATTCGTCTTAACTCTGAGGTAATTGAACTTGCTAAAGATGGTGACAACTATGTTCTAAAAACTGATAAGGATTCATTTACCGCACCAACAGTCATTCTCGCCTTTGGTAAAACGCCTCGTAAGTTGGGTGTGCCAGGAGATGACCAGTATATGGGCAAGGGAGTAGTCTACTGTGCAACCTGTGATGGGCCACTGTATAAGAACAAGACTATTGCGGTAGTGGGTGGAGGAAACTCAGCTATTGATGCCGCGCTCTACATGCATCAGATTGCCAAGAAAGTGTATGTTATTCACCGGCGTGATACCTTCCGTGGTGAAGAAATTATGATTGACCGCATGTTAAAAACCGAAGGGCTTGAGATTATTACCGACAGTGTGGTGATGGAAGTAGCTGGGTCGGATGTGGTTGAGAAGGTTAAGGTAATGAATATGAAGACTCAAGAAGTGCGAGATATTCCGGTGGACGGGGTCTTTGTTGAAATTGGATTTGAAATGAAGACAGACTTCGTGAAGCCTTTTGCTAAAACCGACGAGTCTGGCCAAATCTTAATTAACGATCAGTGTGAAACTAATTCTCCCGGTCTCTTTGCCATTGGAGATTTAACACCTACCCCATACAAGCAGATTGTAATCTCTGCTGGGCAAGGAGCGGTAGCAGCACTAGCTGCCTATGACTATGTACAGCGCAGGAAAGGACTGCCAAGTGGCGGAACCGACTGGGGAACACTTAAGAAAGACTAGGAAGCAAAAAAGACGCGGAAGCGTCTTTTTTATGTCTTACGACAAAACAGTACGAGATTTTTTCCTCTTCGCCAGTAGTTGGTTTGGAATACAGTAAGCCCTACTGTGTGGATTTCCTGTTTCAGTTCTTGTGGTAAAAAGAGATGGTAGGTACGGTAGATGGTTGTTGTACCTATACGAAACGGAAAGCCAACGTCACGGATACGGGTAAAAGAGGTGGTTTTCAGTTTCCGGAGAAGGGAGGGAAGAATTTTGGTGTAGACATGGGCGTTCCAGATATTCCAGACGGTAAGAACCAGCGTTCCATCACGCGTCATCATCTCTTGGCACTTATTAAGAAGCGTAGTTCGCGTGGTTTTCTCTAGAAGGTGGTGGTATGACCCGATAAGGAGAATGAGTTCGTAGCTTTTATGTGTTACGGTGTCTGGTAGGTTGGCGATGTCCCCTGTAATAAAGGTAGCATTCTTATACTTCCCGTACTTTTTTATGGCCACCGTAATTGAGTTGGGGCTAAAGTCTATACCGGTATATGTAATATCCGGGTTGTCTTTAAAGAGCTCAAATATGCGTCCATCGCCACAGCCAAGGTCGAGTACTGATCCACGGGTGATGTGCTTGGTAAGCTCTTTCGTACCGCTCCACAGCTTCACAGCTCTGTTCTCGTCAAAGCGGGCAATGGCATCGTAGGCGTTAATAATTTCTTGTTGTAGATTCGTTTTTTTCATGTCGTTTTTGAGTGTGGTATACTGCGGGTATGAAATCTCAATTTTTCCTCAACCAAATTGTCCCTATCCTGTTAAGTGTAGTTATCTGTGCGGTACTCGTATTCGCTTTATGGCTTGAAATTCACGCTTTAAACTTCTTCCGTCCATCAGACATACTGCTCTCTGTTCGCTGGTTTGATGTACTCATTGGTATGAGTATTTACTTTAAAACCTCGATCGACTTCGCGGTGTTTATGGGGCATCTTATGAGTAAAAACCCTGGGCTTAAGGGGCGCATCGCTATTGAGCTGGGAACTGCTACTGGTAATGCTCTGGGTACTATGTTGATTCTCCTTGTTTGGAACCTATTTCGTGAAGTAAAGTGGTTGCTGGCACTTATGATTCTAGTTGCAGCCCTCGTACTCTTTAAGCTAGCTGAAGATAGTCTGGAGCATGCAGTTATAGAGGAGAAAGGACAATACGGCTTTCTGGCGCGTCTAACGCGTACTCTTGAGAGGTCTCTCTCGCGAATAAATAAGATGGTAGCACCAGTGCTTCGCTATATTATACCAAATGTCTCGATGAAAGGAGCAGGTAATCTTCCCTTCTGGTCACTCTTTGTCTTCTCGTTTACCGTGCCTTTTATCTTGGGACTCGATGACTTTGCTGGGTATGTACCGCTCTTTAATGTAGTGAGGGTATTTGGATTTGCAATAGGTGTTATGGTAGCACACATGTTATTAAATATCCTTCTCTTTATATCACCACGACATACCGAGATGGTGGTTAAGAACCCAGTCCTGTCTCTTATGGGTTCAATTGCTTTTATTGGTCTCGGTCTCTGGGGTCTAGTCGAGGTTGCTCACTTGATCGGAGTCTAGTTAATCAACAGATATTTCTTTTGTTGTCTCACTGAAGTTGCCGGCGTTATCGAAGACGCGGACTTTGAGTGTATGGCTACCTTTCTCGACAAAAGGTATAGAGAGTTGTGGTAGGGTAGGAAGTAAGGTACCATCGTTGATACGAATATAGTAATTGCTTTGTAGTCCACTACCTAGATCCTTACTCATTAGCTCAACTCTGACTACATCCCCCTTTCTGATACTAGAAGACGACATCTTAATAGTTGGTGGTTCAGGCTTTGTACTATCTATTCTTATACCGTAGTGGGTGGCTGGTCCTACCATCTTTCCTGCAATTTGGGCGATATGGAAGTAGTACTGTCCGTCTTTTTCTTCGTGGAGAGAAATTGATCCAAGCTCAGTTGCAGAGTTTATGTCCGGAGTACTTGTTGGCGACTGGTCGATGCTATATGCATAGGAGGTGCCATGTACTGCAGGCCAGTATAGCTTAATATCTTTTTGGTTGTACCACCGCGCACCGTTTGGGTGAGTAGGAGAAAAGACTGGAAGGCCTTGTGCCTCTTTGTTATTTTGACTTAAGTGGGTTACAGAATAGTTGCCGTTGGTTGTTTCGCGCAGAACATTAGTGCCCAGTCCATCATTTGCCAGTACCTGGGTCTGTGAAGTAAAGGTGAGTGGGAACTCTCCAATTTGTTTTGGTTGTACTAAGATTTCAGCAATAGTACCTTTGTCTTTATTGAATCCTGGATTGACGATATAGCATGATATACGCACTTCGCCTTTAGTGTTGTCTATAGTCTTCTCTAAAAAGTTTCCTGCAGGACAGATAGAATTGGTAGTAAGAATATCCTCTATTGTTACTTTTTCAGGGTCATATGCTAAGTTGGCCTGAATTGCGTTAATTGCTTCTCCTCCTGTATTAATTTGGATGGCAATCTTTTGACTGCTAGTAAGGTCGTAGATGTTTGAGTCAGGGACCAGCTTTAAAGTTGAGTTATATATTGAGTAGAGTGAGTTTTGAACTTTAATGGTCTTTTGGCGAACAAGATACTGGTTAGCAAGAGATGCTAGAATAAGAACGGCTAAAGCTACACCAAACGCTATGTAAGGAGTGGATTTTTTAAATCTTTTAGATTTTCTTACAAAGTGAAGTATAGAGAAGAAGACAATAAGAGCAAGGCCGAGAGAGGGGATGACTGCTTCGTACATGAAGTTGAGTGGTATGAGCAGAAGTACGCCACCGACATTTCGTGTGGTATCGTCAGGATCTGTGAAGGGAATGTTGCGAATAAAGTAACTGCCGGTGTCTATCTGTGCATACTGGTCGGAAAGTTGCTTTTGTATCCAGTCAGATCCGGGACTAAACATGTTGAGAGCCATTTGCTTTCTTTCAGGGCTGGTGAGGGTATGTCCAACTACACCGTCGGTAGTAGAGTAAAAGACGAGATCATTTTTGTCTTCTAGGTATGCTCTTCTAAAGCGAGTTGCATAGTCATCGTCCATACGATACCCGGCAAAGATAGCGCCTTTCACCATTTCTTGTTCCGTAATGGGGTAGGCACCAATAATAACCAGTGGGTAGGTACGCCCTCGTCCTAGCTGTGCGATCGGATTACCCTTGGCTGCTTCGCGTCCCCAGGGTTGGGTTTGGAAGATGTAGTCTCCGTATGAACTTAAGATTGGAGTACGGGCAAGCGCAATACCGTTTTTGTCTACCGCAACCATGGTGGAAAGTTTGCGGTTTATTTTCTCTTCGTTTAAGATCGCTAGTGTCTTGTCATGATCACCGCTTGCGATATAGGAATGTAGGGTTTTGGAATCAACGATTTCTTTTGCTTGTTCTAGAGAATAGGTGAGGTCTTGTTGAATACCGTTACTAATTTCGCCAGCGACATGGTTTACATATGTCCTGGTGGTAAAAAACATGAGCGGGTAAAGAAGGCCAACACCGATGATGGTTATACAGACTGCGAGAATAAATCTTTTTTCTTTCCTAAAAAAAGATACCATTGTATTTTATTGAAGCACGTATTTATACAACTCTATAATTTTTTATATAGCCTGTCAACTTTTTGTCTGTGGATATGTTGTGCTACAAAAACCTATTTCTTCTTCCTTTTGTACAAGAAAATGAGTGTCGGCAGAGATACGAGCCAGATTGTGAGCATGAGTAGTCCAAGGTACAGGGTGTTTCTTTCAGTTCCAGTAAGGCTGCGGCCAACGGCAACATACCCCGGATTCTTACCCTCAATTCTTTTCACGATTAGCGCAGTGCGTACTCCTGGGACTGGCTCCCAGGTTAGTTTGTTTTCGGTATGGTCTTTGGCGTAGTTGAGTATGTCTTTTGGAAGGCGCGGTGCGCTTCCATTCAACAGTGTTGATGAGATGGTCATTTCCTGGTTATCGTTGTAGAGCATGATAAAGGTATCTGGGCTGGTAGCAATATCTACACTCGTATTAGGCATAAACTTATCTATCTTTTTGTCTCCAGCCAGCTGGGCTGCAATCTGAGAAGCAATTTCTTCTTGGGGGCTATTGGCAGAGCGCCGTAGTACTTGTTGTCCTGTGATATAGATACCAGAACAGAGAATACTAACAAGAATGAAGGAAAGGATGGTCTTACGCATGGGGTTATGAAGGATTAGTGAGTATTCCTCTTGTGACTAAATCGGGGATAATGTTTTCTCGGATAATAGGTGAAACGATGGGGTTTTTTGTATCTTCTGCTCCTATCCAGTGAATGTGCTCTATTTCAGAAGAAGGTTGTGGTTCTCCGATTAGCGTACCCTCGTAGAGCTTAATAGATACATCTCTATCTGGTCTTCCTGCTGCTACTGCTACATACTCCCCAATATAGCGTAAGGTTGTAAAATCTACTTCGCAATTAAGTTCTTCAGCAACTTCATTTTTGAGACACTCTTCAACCGTTGCTTCATGAAATTGGCCACCCGGCATGATATAGTCGGCAGTGACATTTTGTGGATACTTTTGCACCACCAAGAACTTAGTTTTGTCTTCGTTTAGTACTAGGAGCCCAATTTTGTTGTAGTAGGCCATACAATTATAGCCCTGATTTAATAGTAGTTGCTACTTGGTCTAATTCAGTAGAAGTGGGTTTACCACGAGTATCGTCGAGTATCTTTTGTGATGTAAGGTCGTGGTAGTTATTCATGGGAACCACGTGGATGTGGGTATGAGGCACATCCCACCCGGCAACAAGTAGCCCAACTCGCTGTGGCGTAAGTGTTTTCTCTAGTGCTCGAGCTATCTTTTTTACTACCAACATCATTTGTGAGTACTCCTCGTCGTCTATATGTTGGAAATGGTTCTCATGATTTTTAGGCACCACCAGGGTATGCCCTGGGTTAATGGGGAAGATATCTAAGAAAGCAAGAACAGTCTCATCCTCGTATACTATTTGAGAGGGAATTGCTTTCGCTACAATTTTACAGAAAAGACATTCAGACATAGGGGTATCTTTATTTATTTTCTCTATTATACTCGTATTATAGAAAGTAACAAAAACTACATGAATACAGTTGAGCTTTTACGCCAGTACCGGATCGGATCGTTTGCGATCTTTGATTTCGCTATTTCCTTTGTCGCCGTAGCACTGCTTGCGCCACTTCTCTCATGGGCTTTTCGCAAACTAAAGGTAAATGTCCCGTTTACTTCCTGGATGTTTTTTACTATTCCCACATCTATTCTTGTACATATTATAGTAGGGCGCTACACGCCACTCACCCGTGCAGTGGTTGACCCGCACGGCCACATTCTCGAGAAAATTATTATACTCATCCTGATTGTTGCAGGTCTTAAGGGCATCTCGCGCATTAAAAAATAGCCAGATGGCTATTTTTTACTTTCACTCGTGTGCGTTTCTTTCACGAAGGCAATAAAGTCGAGGAAGGTCTGCTTATGGGTGGCAAAGACCTGCGGATCCCACTTACTATCTCGACACGTAAGCATAGTTGCAATTACATCTTTTTCTAGCTGAGTACCAGACTTTTCTGTTTGGGCAGTTAAGTTATGGTATGAGAAGAGTTGTTTGTTGTCGTCTCGCTCCCGCTGCACCACATCTACGAGGCGCATGAGAGTTTTAAGAAACCACATTTGGGCGGGGTATTCATTTGGAATGGTGTCGTAAGCGTCCCAGCCGTCATTTCTTAGTTTTTGTAAGTGAGTCTGGATTGCTTCGGTAATGCTCGGTGTTTTGACACTAAAATCACTGCTTACAAACTGCTTTCCTGCTACGAAGTGCCATTGTGGCATCTCGAGCAAGTGAAGTGGTGGGTAGATGACGGTTGCAAGAGGCGCGCGAGCTGGTCCACCGTTTAATTCTGAAAGATAGATGAAGCGGATATAGAATTCTCCTAGTTCCGGGTACTTTTCGCGTATCTCCATAAAAAGAGGCACTTCTTTCTCGAGTGGGAATGAGTCTTCAACAATAGCGATGGTGTCGATATCGCTTTTGCCTAGCACGTAGTCGTCGGTTAAGATTGAGCCCCACGCGTAGACTGCGAGCATACCCTCGTCCTTATACTGATCGTAGATTTATTTTAGCACTACTTCTAGTTTTTCTAGCTGAGTCATGATATTACGCTTTTGGGTAGGTATAGTTTATCATCCACTTGATGCCGAATTTGTCAGAGAACATACCAAAGTAGGCACCCCAAGGTGCGTCAGTGAGCGGCATATCTATTGTCCCTTCAGCTGAGAGCTTTGCAAAGATGGTTTCTGCTTCTTCTTTACTGTCTGTCTCTAGAGTAAGAGAGATATTATTTCCCATAGTAGTAATCTTACCTATTGAAGGGAGAGTATCCGTTCCCATGAGGGTATTGCTTCCCCCGATTGGGAGCGCTACATGCATAATGCGCTCACCCTCTTCAGGTGTTATTTGGTCGGCTTGCGGAGTTTCTTTGAAGCGCTGGAACGTAGTAAACTCACCACCAAAGACTGATTTATAAAAGAGAAATGCTTCTTCTGTTTTACCGTCAAAGTTAAGATATGGGTTAAGGGTTAGCATGGTACATGCAGTATTAGGATGTATTATTTCATCAAAAAAACGGAGAGGGCGGGATTCGAACCCGCGAAGGGTTGCCCCTTACTTCGTTAGCAGTGAAGCGCTTTCGGCCACTCAGCCACCTCTCCGTGTCCTCGTATTCTACCATATATCTTGTTTCGGGTGAACTGAGTTGTTTTTTAAGCCAGCTATGACTAGTTGTGACTTTCTGGTAGAATGTGGTTGTATCTGAACTAACTACTACTCTTTTATGAATAAAAATATCTTTATTGGTCTTGCATGGCCGTATGCTAATGGCAGCTTACATCTTGGGCATGTCTCCGCTTTTATTGGTGCGGATGTTCTGGCACGTTACTACAGATTAGCAGGGGATCATGTCTTGTTTGCTTCTGGTAGCGACTGTTATGGTACGCCCATTGCTATTGCAGCGGCTGAACGCGGTATTTCGCCGGCAGAAATTTCTGAGAAGTACCATGCAGAGTTTAAAGAAACCCTAATAAACGGTCTTGGTTTCACCTACGATATCTATACCAAAACGACTACCGACCAGCATACCAAAGTAGTTCAAGAGCTATTCTTAGACCTTTACCAAAAAGGGTTCCTCTATACCAAGACAGAAAAAGCACTATTCTCTCCATATCTTGATCGGTTTTTACCAGACCGGTATGTGGAGGGTGTGTGTCCGAAGTGTGCCTTTGATGGAGCGCGAGGAGACCAGTGTGACAACTGTGGGTCACTGCTTGACCCACTTGAACTCAAGAACCCACGCATCAACCCTAAGATTTTAGAAAAAAATAAGAAACTAACTTCAGAAGAAGCGCAGCTTGAAGTGCGAGAAACCGAGCATTTTTATCTCAAACTCTCGGCCTTACAAGAACAACTAACCCAGTGGGTAGAGGAAACGAGTGAGCCATGGCGTGCTAATGCACGCGGTTTTACCAAGAGCTTTTTAGCAGGAGGTCTCCATGACCGCGCGGTCACCAGAGACACTGAGTGGGGCGTACCCGTGCCACTCCCTGGATACGAGACCAAGCGTATCTATGTATGGTTTGAAGCAGTGACTGGTTATTTGTCTGCTTCAAAGTTATGGGCAGAGCAACAGGGAAGTCCTGATGCATGGAAAGCATTTTGGGAAAATGAGGCAGCGTATCACTACTATGTACATGGAAAAGATAATATCCCGTTCCATACCATCATCTGGCCAGGGATTTTAATGGCCAAAGGAGGTCTTAACTTACCTAACCAAATTGTTTCCTCAGAATACTTGAACCTAGAGGGAAAGCAGTTTTCTACCAGTCGTAACTGGGCAGTGTGGTTACCTGACTTTCTTGCCTCATTTAACGCAGACACCCTGCGGTACTTCTTAATTGCCAATGGTCCTGAGACCGGAGACAGTAACTTTGTCTGGGCAGAATACGCTACAGTAGTTAATGGTGAACTAATTGGAACCTTTGGTAACTTAGTGAACAGGGTTCTGTCTTTGTCTGCTAAGCACTTCCCAGATGGGTTATCTTTCCCGATAGAACTTTCTGATAAGCAAACTGAGCTTTTGAAAAATCTAGAACTCGCCTTTGGAGCTATAGGGAAAGATATTCAAGAAGGGAAGTTTAGAGCTGCACTACGCGAAGCTTTTGCAATTGCAGGTCAAGCTAACCGTTTGATTGACGAGCAAGCTCCATGGAAAAAAATTAAAGAAGAGGGAAGTCGTGCTGAAGTTGAAGCGGACCTCGCTGTATTCTTGCAGGTAATCAGAACGCTTGCGATCCTGATTAACCCATTTCTCCCTCGTACTTCGGATACGATCAACGCATGCTTTGGATTTGAAGTAAGCACAACATGGGAGTATCCTGCTCCACTGCAACATTACAAGATAGAAAAGGTAGAGATGCTATTCAAAAAAATAGAAGACGAGCAGATCGAGCAGGCAAAAGCAAAGCTTGGTTCGTAGCAAAAGAGCGGGTCCCAAAAGGGCCCGCTCAGGCGTCATAGAGAGTAAGGGATAAAACCTATTCCTTTGGTCATGAAGGTCAGTAATATCTCCTCTTACTTGGATTGGGTGTGAAGTGAGATCCTGTCTCTTCCCCTAGGCTGCTTCACGCAACCGAAAGGCTGATACCCTTCTTGCTGTTTTCCTACTTAGCATAGCCAGTTTCCGGACACTGCAGTGCTTATAGGGGGACGGGTTCTGGGGGTTGGGAGGGAACAGCAATATATTCCTCATCAAAGGCAGTAGGGCCCATTTTGAACCTACTGATGCCGACCTTTGAGTCCAAGACCGCAACCATAACCTAAAATGGAGAATTTAGTGACCGAAACGGCAGAGAAGCATGGACCACTTTCGCAACATGCTTGCATTTCTCCTTTCTGTATAAAGTACATACATAATATCATATAGGCTGTAGATTAAAAAATCCCCCAGACGGGGGATTTATTAATTATTGTACGGTTATCGTTCCCTTCATGGAAGGATGGAAGGTGCATTTGTAGTCAAAGGATCCGAAGTTGTTGAATATGATGGTCTTGCTTTGGTTTTCTTCAAGGTTTCCAGTATCAAAGCCAGAGCCAGTCGCAGTATGTGCCATCGAGTCCTTGTTAATGAAATTGATTTTATCTCCGCGCTTAATCGTGATGGTGGCCGGCGAGAAAGCAAAGTTCTGAATAGTAACAGTGTATGTTTTCGGAAGTGTTGCTTCAGACTTCGGGGTGGTATTAGTATCTTTTGGTGGGGTGGTCCCTTCGATACTCGGAAGAAACTCTTCTGGTAGGTCGACTTTGTTAATATCCATAGTTGAGTCGTCCATCATGCTTCTATCTTTCTCTTCGGTAGGTACTAGGCTAGGGTCTACTGTGATAGTATTACTCGGTCCTTTTGTGTCTGGTTTCTTCTGGGTGCTATACAATATAACGCCAGTGGCAACTGCAATAATGATGAGTCCCATTGCAAATCCGATGTTCTTCGATGTCATGAGTGTAGTTTACTGATTATTTTCTTTTCGTGTGGTTGATGATGTGCGTAATGTTGCCATGAGGGATATAACAGGTATTGCCAGTTCTATCTCTAATGACCGTTGAGCGTAAGGTGACATTAATCACCTCACCAATGATTTCACCCACCTCTATAGTATCTCCGATATCAAACTGGTCTTCAAGTAACATAAAAAGACCAGCAATAATGTCTTTAATGAGTGACTGAGCTCCGAGCCCGAAGATCAGACCTGTAATACCAGCACCTGTTGCTAATGAGGCAAGGCTAATGCCAAAGAGGCGTAGAAACAAGACCAGAACAATGGCAGCTAAGATAGAGTTACCAATCAGGTGAATAGTACGAACGATAGTCTGCTTCTTTTGTTCTGTTTTTACTTTCTTGCTTTTGGCAAGCAGTGGTTTGATCGCGTAGTCGGAAACATACTTAATGATAAGTTTGCCCGCAATAAGAGTTGCCAGGATGGTTCCAAGTTGCCAAGTAGTGTTAATAACCTCTGGAGTAAGAGTCATGTTAGATGTTGTACCAGTCTATAGGGTTAATGTCGGATAGGGTCTCATTCTTTTTCACTTCAACCTCTACTGGGGTATGGTCTGAGCAACCTGCTTTAGAGCCACAGACCACAAACTGGTCGTAGTATGACTTGTATCCTGCCCATTCCGCAACACTGGCATAAACCTGGTAGGTACCGACCGGTACTTCAAGTGAGTAGCCGACGCTAAACAAGTATTTCTTGTCTGAGATTTGTTCGTCAGTACAAGTCTCCTCTTTGGTTTCTTGGTTTATTGCGCAGATCTTCATATTCTTAGGGATGTACTTCCCAGGGTATGAGAGTGACCCTTCAATAGTTCCCTTGCCCGTTTCTTTTGGTTTTACTTCCTCGGTTTTTTTAGCCTCCTCAGTAACCTTTGCCTTTTGAGCTTCTGTCTCTACTTTTTTATTAAAGCTAGTAAGCTGATCTTGAATTGTAGATTGAGTTTGCGTAAGCTTCGCGTCAAGGTAGTAGCGTTGTTGGAGGATGATACCTAAGAATAGTAGGTTTATAACTGTAAGGGCTGTTAAGACCACAAAGATGGGGAGGTTGTAACGAAGTCCTTTTCTTCTCTCGCCACCTTTTCTTGTGTCCTCAAAAACTCCGCCGAAATTTATTTTTCTGCCAAACATATGGATATGTGTTGATAATATTACCTTCAGTATAGCATAGGGGTTTGTACTCCATGCAATATAGTAAATTTTTTGGTATAATAACGGGATAAATGAAAAGTAACTTCTGGCACAAACTACCCAAACCGTTTTTTATCCTCGCACCGATGGCCAATGTCACCGATGTAGTTTTTCGTGAGTTAATTTATGAGAGGGGAAAGCCGGATGTCTTTTATACCGAATTTGTGTCGGTAGACGGCCTGCTTTCAAAGGGACGAGAAGCACTGCTTGTTGATCTGCAGTTTACCCCCAACCAGCATCCAATTGTTGCTCAAATCTTCGGCAGTAAGCCCGAGAACTTCAAAGTCGTGGCTGCTCAGCTCAAAGAGATGGGTTTTGATGGTATAGATATCAACATGGGATGTCCGGATAAGAGTGTAGAACGCCAAGGAGCAGGGGCAAGTCTTATAAAGAACCCAAAGCTTGCTCGTGAGATCATAGAGGCTACCATTGAAGGAGCAGGAGGTTTACCGGTAGCTGTTAAAACGCGCCTTGGATATAACAAGCTAGAATACAAAGAATGGCTTGCTGAGATTCTCAAAACAGACATCACTACCCTAATAGTGCACCTTAGAACCAGAAAAGAAATGTCAAAAGTCCCTGCTCACTGGGAACTCATGCCTGAGATTGTTGCCATGGCACATGCTGCCGGCAAGATCGTAGTGGGTAACGGAGATGTTATTGACCGTGCAGATGGTATAAAAAAATCCCAGGAGACTGGGGTGGATGGCATTATGATTGGTCGAGGTATTTTTAGTAACCATTGGTTGTTTAATACACAGATTACTCAAGACCAGGTATCTGTCAAAGATCGACTAGAGTCTATGGTAAAACATACCACGCTTTTTGTTGAGAAGCTACCCATGAAGAACTTTGCCATGATGAAAAAACACTTCAAGGTATATACCTTAGGACTTCCAAATGCTACAGACCTGCGCGCTGCTCTCATGTTGGCTAATAATCCCGATGATGTAAAGCGAGAAGTAGAGAGCTACTTAAAGGGCGTATAAAATAAAAGAGCCCACCACTTCGACCAAGGTCGAAGGGTGGGACTATAAGGCATGCAGGATAAGTTCTGGTTTGAGGTGGGGTGCAACTGGTTCAGTTGCATCTTTTGTTTCAAGTGGGTGGGTATTCCACAGAATCGTCCACTGATTTCCTCGTTTAACCAGCTCTAGGACGAGATCTCGGTAAAAGGACTCCCGGTGTGTTTGGTCTTTTCCGGCTTTTACCCGAATAACGGGTTCAACCAGGATGATCATGTCGTAGCGGGAGAATAACCGACCAAAGAGGAGGTCATTCACGAAGAACATGTGGCTTGTCATGTTGCTTAGATCCAAGTCAATCTCTGAACCGAGTTCCGGGAACTTTTCTAAAAAGTAGTCGGGACTCTGAATGGTGGCGGCCTCGAACATGCCAGGAGGAGTTTTCTCCCTGAATTGTCCGGTAATATTGGCGGCCCAGTAGTAGCACCTCCATGGTCGATAGAGACTGATTAGGAGGAGCTTAGTGGCTCTTAAGAAGAAGAGGATAGGCTTCTCTTTTTTCTTGAGCTCTTCGGCTACTTCTTTGTTTTTTTCGCGAAGTCTCCTGAGTTTTTGTCGGGAGAGTTTTCTGTTTTTCCAGAGGAAGCGCAGTGCGTAGGCAAAGCGTTTCGGTCCGAAAATGATGTTTTTAATGAACTGAAGCATAGCGCGCCTCCTTTCTGGATTTTGTTCGGAGCTGTCGGAGCCTATATGAGGAGTGCGTGCACTGTCGGCACTAAAAAGAGTATACCCTGTATACTCTTTTTTGTCAATACGCATTATCCTGTTTTGGGATCGTTTACTTTTTCATCTGTAAGATCTGAGCCGAAAGAATCTTTGCCTGTGAAGCGGTAGCTTTAATATTGTCTTGTAGTGGACTCCCTTCAGGGAAGACTGGTTCGCAGTTACCCATAGTAGAGTTACCCATAAAGAAGTTCTTGGCGAAGGTAAATCTCTCAATAAGAGACAGTCTCTCGCCGTTGATGTCTTTCAAGATAGTGGTAAGGTCTGATCGCTTTACATCACACGCCAGTGTGATCTGGTCGGTGTTATTCAGTTCCTGATCGTTTTTAATAGAGACATTGAGTTCGTCTTCAAGGAGCTGGATGCGATCATCTGCCAAGCCCTTGCTTTTCAAGATGGTACGCATCTTCGATCCGAGCCTAATACTATTAACGGTTGTTCCGCCAAGAGTTACGGTACAGTCACTACTTACTTGGCCAGCTTTGGTGCCGAGACTTACTTGTTGAGTAAGGTCAACACTAATACCGACTACTTTAATATCTGCTATGAGTGGCACAGTCTGGGAAGTAGTACTACATGAGCCGGAAGCAAAGATGAGGTCAGAGAGATTGCTCTGAGATGTAAGGTCGAGGTTTTCCATCGCAAAGGAAATGAGTCCATCTACATTTCCACCAAAAAGTGCCTCAGAGAGCGTGTTCATTTGGCTTGCCGTTACAAAGTCTGAAGGATCAAGCTTTTGCAGTGCCTCGTAGATATCGTTATTGACGGTGATATCCCAGTAGATGCCAATATCTTGCATCCATACTTTTCCTTCAGCAAGTGGTTGGAAGTATTCACGCACCGTCGGGATGTCGTTAAACGGACAACCGTATGCCGTACAGTTTGGTGGACCTGCTACATAGTACTGGTCTGAATTAGCAAGTGAGGCGTAAATATGAAACTGGAAGGTAGCAACCTGTCCAGGTTTTACTATTTTTTCGTTCATGGTAGCAACGCGATCTTTTGCTATCCAAGAAGCCGAGTAAAAAGGAGACTCACGGTTTGTATCGTGGCTAGTTGCGAGTCTTACAGGGTTTGGGCCATCGTTGTACCAGGTAGCAGTACCAGTATTTTTTATCTTAAGAGTCATGCCAGTACTATCTCCAATACGAAGAGTCGGGTTCGCACTTTGCGAGACATAGGCGTACTTGTAGGTACCGTTGGTGTTGTATTTCTTCGCCTTAGAAAGTGGTGTTGAGCTGTCTACTTTCTTCCAATCAGAAGGAACAGCACACGGAGTAGGGAAGTCTTTTACCTCACCGGTAGGATCATATTTAGCGCGAGTGATCACCTGTGCACAGATGGGGGTTACTTCTTGGTTGGGGTTCTTGGTATTAACTGTGAAATCGTAAGCTCTTTTGTCGCCGTTCTTCCATGGCTGAGCATACGGTATGGTAACGGTAGATTTACCGTAGTCTATAATTTTAAAGACCCATTTATCTGATCCGGCGTTACCCAGCAACTGAGAGCCGGGAGTAATAGGAGGCGATATATGGTAGTGAGTGAGGTATTCAATTTTAGTGGTATCAAATTGTGGAGCTAAGAACCCGTAACCTCCATCACCGTAGTTCGGAAGCGTTACGATAATGTGCTTACCTATACTTGGGTATTCAAAAGTCTGGTGATTGTCGGTATCTATAAGATTACCTGGGTTTGGAATAAGCGTATTGATGTTGCTGATATCTTGTGTCGTAACATTCCAGAATATACCAGCATCCTTCATCCAGCCTATACCCTCGACAACAGGGCGGAATGACTCCTTCCATTGTCCGATCATATTCGTTGGGTTGCCATCTCCTGAGATGTAGAACTCGAAGTGAGCTACTCCACCTGGCATTACCTTCTCTTGTGTCATTTCGATGCGGTTGTCAGATACCCAGTTTGGCAAGGTGCCATTTCCTGGATTTGGTCCTAGTGCAGAAATGCGGTCAAGAGCATCAGCGGTTCCAAGGTGGACTTGGTTTCTTGTCCAAGTCTTCTTACCAGTGTTTTTAAGATCTATCCAAAGAATAGCATCATCATACGGAGTAAGTACCGGATACGCAGACTGTCCTACAACTTGGTAGTTGTAGTCACGGGTATTGGCAGTTGGGATCTTTGGCGCAGATACTTTGGCTACAGGCGACAGTGCCTGTGAGCTTACTGGAACTAAAAGAGTACTAATAACAAGAACAACAAGGCCTAAACGAGTAAGAAAATGGTTCATAGTTTAGACTACTAATATTGGCTTGATTATACGGTTTTTTGTACTACCAGTCAATCTCAGATATAATGGAGGTATGGAAAAATATCTGTTTGTAAATAAGCCTATAGGACAGACTCCTTTAGAGGCTATTAAAGCTCTTCAGAGTACAAGGCCAGACCTGGCAGATGTTAAGATTGGGTATGCTGGTCGCCTGGACCCTATGGCTCATGGCTTACTCTTACTTCTACTAGGTGATGAGAACAAGCATCAAAAAGGGTACTTTGGGCTCCGCAAGACGTATGAGGTGACACTACTCCTTGGTTTTGAGACGGATACCGGGGATATTCTCGGTCTAGTTAAGAATGATTATCAATTAGATCAAGAGTGTAGTATAGATGATACGACACTCGCGCAGGTACTTGCTGGATATTGCGGAGTATTTACCCAAACTTATCCTTTATATTCATCTAAACCTGTTTCTGGAAAGCCACTCTTTGCTTGGGCACGAGAAGAAAAGGTATCAGAGATTGAAGTGCCTACTAAAGAAGTAGAGATATATAGTATTGAGCTGATAGCAAAAGAGCAGATCGCGAAAAAAGATCTTGTAAAGCTTATGAATGAGCGAACTGATCTTGTGACCGGAGACTTCAGGCAACCTGAAGTGCAGGAGCGCTGGAGAGATAAGTTGAGTCTTATTGATAACGATTATCGATTTGAGACTATTACCATCCGAGTAGACTGTTCTTCGGGTACTTACATGCGGTCTCTTGCAGAAAGAATAGGGAACGATCTTGGCAGTGGAGCGCTAGCGCTGGATATTTACCGCACCAAAATTGGTGACCATACTTTGTGAGATGTGCGAATGTATTTATATAACTCATGATTGACGACATGCGCACATAGTATATACTTTAGCTAATACACATAAGCACTACTATGACTACAGTCAATGTGAGGATAGATGAGAAAACTAAAGCAGAAGCAAGTGAGGTTTTGGCTGGTTTAGGCTTGGATCTTTCAAGTGCGATAAAAATGTTTCTACGACAGGTGACTACTGAACAAGGGATACCTTTTAAGCCAACGCGCCGAAGCGATAAAGAAATAGTTGCCCAGTGGGACCGGGAGGTTGAAGAGGCACTCAAGAACGGTAAAAGATATAAGAATGCAGAAGAGCTATTTGCTGACCTTGATAACGACTAAGATATGTATGAAATCAATCAAACAAAAGCATTTAAAAAGTCTCTAAGGCAAATACAAAGCAGTAAGTTATCCGCCGAAATCTTGTTGCTTATTAATTTGCTCGCAAAAGGAGAAAAACTTGAGAGTAGATATAGAGACCATCAGTTGAAGGGTGAGTATTGACATTATCGCGAGTGTCACATTAGGAGTGACTTACTGCTCGTATACCAACTTAAGGAAAATGAACTCATACTGCTTCTGTTAGATATTGGAAGTCACTCGTACTTATTTGGATAAAAATAACAAAAAAGGGCGCGGGAGATGTCTCCGTTGCCCTTTGGGGTGGTCTACCTTTCGGTCCAAGCGTGAAAAAAGTCAGTTTTTTTGTCTTTGCTTCCCTTGCTTTTCTCGAGCGCCGTAAGGATCCTTGTGGCTTCCAAGTGGCCATTTAGATCATAGCCAAACTGCACAAGAAGTCGGAAAACGAATGAGTCCTTTTGTTCTATGAGTCCGTAGTGGACCAGTAAACAGAGAATTAGCCCAGTGGCCGAATACCACTTGAGTGACTCATTTTGGTAACTCTTATCTTCTTTAAAAAGAGCTGAGAACATTGCAATTATCTGTGCATTGCTGGCCTCACGGTACTTAACCAAGACGCCTACGATGCCCAGTAAGTTTTCCATTTCATCTGGTGCTCCTGTGATGGAGAGCCGAATGCACCGCTTGAACTTGATGTTGGTGATATCACATGATGTTTCACCTTCACCCTCAAAGCGTATGACCTTTTTTGGTCCGCTTAAGTTACAGTCCTCGATAAGGATCGTTGGTGCATGAACACAGTTGACTTTGTTGAAGGTTGTGAGGAGTGTGATAGTGGCATCAAACTCCGTCCTTCTTTCCTCGGTGCGTCCCACTGTATGGAGGGTGGATGAGTTGTATGGCAAGTGAGCAACTTCGGTTTTCACGATGATGCCACTAATGGGTTTTTTTCTGGTTTCTTGTTCTCCTGGTGGAGGAGCGGTTGCGGTTGCCATGTTGTCCCTTTCTGCTGTTGAGCTGGTTTAAAGCGCTTCAAAGTTACCTGTTTTAGGATTTTTCTTACACAGATTCCAGGGAAAAATCATCCCATTCATGACGATGAAGATGCCATATGGGCCAATGCGCGCTACCATGATGGCGCTGCCCAGGTTGAGATCTGCATCACTTCCTTTTACGCAGGCTGGCTGCAGAGCCCCGGTGAGCACAACGGTATGTCTTTTCCCGAGGCCATGAGTTGCGAGATATTTTCCTGTTTTAATCATCGTGTCCGTTCCGTGGATAATAACACTGCGGTCAGTGTCCTGTTTCTGGCACCACCTTACAATTCCTTTTCGATGGTGGTCCATCATGTCCAGGCTGTCCATGGCGTCCTGGTGATCGTAGCTTATTGTGACAAAGGGGATGCTACAGCGGGTGATAATTTCTTGAGCTGCAGATGTTTTAGGGAAGGAAAAGTCTCGAACCCCTTTTCCTGAACCATAGACCTTCTCAAAGGTCCCTCCGGTTGAGAGAATGTGTACTATCGGTATCGCGGTCATAAGTCACTCCCTATCTTTCAAGTTGGTTTTTAAGTTCGCTTGATGTATTGCATTAAGCGTGCAAAGGAGATGATATCTCCTTGTTTAAGTATACCAAAAGTGGCTTAATAATCAAGTTTATTCACAAAACAGAAAAACAGACCAAAGTCTGTTTTTCTGCGTAACGGAGAGGGCGAGATTCGAACTCGCGAGGAGCTTGCGCCCCTGACTGTTTTCAAGACAGTTCCTTTCAACCACTCAGGCACCTCTCCACGGGATACTGTGAAATCATACCAGAAAAAGAGAACCCATTCAAGATAAAAGGGTGTATTCAGGGAAATACCTCAGGTATTATATGTATATATTGAATAATTTTTTCTATGCAGACACATGTAGCGTATTTTGCTGGTGGGTGTTTTTGGGGTGTTGAGTACTATTTTGAGAAGCAACCGGGAGTAGTCTCGGCTGTTTCCGGCTTTATGGGTGGGGCAAAAGAAAACCCCAGCTATATGCAGGTGGTATCTGGTACGACCGGTCATGTTGAGACGGTAGCAGTTACCTATGATCCTGGTGTGGTGAGTTTTGAGGAACTGGCCAAGCTTTTCTTTGAAATCCACGACCCTACTCAGGTAGATGGACAGGGTCCAGACCTAGGAAGTCAGTACCTGTCTGTTATTTTCTACACCACCGAGGAGGAACAAGAGATTGCCACAAGGCTGATCTCCATCCTTCAAGATAAGGGTATAAAAGCAGTAACTACACTTCTTCCTGCTGGAACATTTTGGGAAGCAGAAGACTATCATCAAGACTATTACACGAAAAACGGTGAACAACCATACTGCCACTTTCGGCGTCGTATTTTCTAAGCAGTAATACCTTCTTTGTTTCCTGTTGGGAACCGTGTATAATAGAAGGATCCGTAGATAGCTCTCGGGTTTTTATTGTCTCAATCTGAATATATGCAGAAATTACAGGATTTTTTGAAGAAAAACTGGTTGATCTTTGTGCTCGTTATTATCATCGCGGGAAGTGCTGGCTATGCCCAATATTTCAAGACGCTTTCGGCTCCTGAAAATATTACCATTTCAGAACTTGTTTCTGCAGTTGCAGATGGCAAAGTAGATCATATTACCGTTTCAGGCAATACCCTTACCGCTACCCTTAAAGAAAACGACGAGAAGACGGGTAAAGCGCGTGAACAGATAGCAAGTAAAGAAGAACGCATCTCACTGACTCAGTACGGCCTAACGCCAGACAAGGTGAAGATAGATATTAAGGATGATTCCGGTGGAGCGTTGTGGCTTAACCTTATTACTACTATCGTACCGTTCCTGCTTGTCGCAGGTTTCTTGTACTTTATGTTAAAACAAGCACAAGGTGCGCAAAGCCAAGCGATGAGTTTTGGTAAGTCGCGAGCCAAGCTTAATCTCAAAAATACCAAGGTTACCTTTGCTGATGTAGCAGGTAACGACGAAGCCAAGCGTGACTTGGTAGAAATCGTGGACTTTTTAAAGAGTCCAAAGAAATACCATGACCTTGGAGCTGAGATTCCAAAAGGAGTGTTATTGCTTGGTCATCCAGGAACCGGTAAGACGCTACTTGCGAAAGCGGTAGCTGGTGAAGCGGACGCACCGTTCTTTAGCATCTCAGGTTCTGAGTTTGTTGAGATGTTCGTGGGAGTAGGAGCCAGTCGAGTTCGTGACTTGTTTATTAAAGCGCGCAAAGCTGCCCCCTGTATTATTTTTATTGATGAAATTGACGCCGTCGGTCGCCGCCGTGGATCGGGAACTGGTGGGGGACATGATGAGCGTGAGCAGACTCTTAACCAAATTCTAGTAGAGCTCGACGGTTTCGACAGTGAAACTAATATTATTGTGATTGCAGCTACCAATAGGCCTGATGTGTTAGACCCTGCACTCCTTCGTCCTGGTCGCTTTGATCGCCACGTTGCCGTAGATTTGCCAGACATTAAGGGTCGTGAAGAAATTTTACAGGTACATGCCAAGGGTAAGCCGATGGACGCTGATGTAAACTTGAAGTCTTTGGCTCAAAAGACCCCAGGTTTTTCTGGAGCAGATCTTAAAAACATCTTAAACGAAGGTGCAATTTTGGCAGCTCGAGAAGACAAGAAGTCTATTGGTACCGTTGACTTAAACGAAGCTATTGAGAAAGTAATGCTAGGGCCTGAGCGTCGCAGCAAACTCATCTCTGAACAAGAGCGTAAGATAACTGCCTACCATGAAGCAGGGCATGCGCTGGTCTCTCACTTTTTGCCAAACTCTGACCCAGTTCATAAGATATCAATTGTTTCTCGTGGACGAGCGTTAGGCTATACCTGGAGTTTGCCAGAAACAGACCCCATGCTTCACTCACAAGAAAAATTTGAAGACGATATTGCCATGATGCTCGGAGGCCGTGAAGCAGAGCTTATTATCTTTAAGCAAAAGACGACTGGTGCGCAAAATGATCTCATGAAAGCTAATGACCTCGCTCGTAAGATGGTGATAGAATACGGTATGAGTGATGCGTTTGGGCCAGTCAGTTTCCATAGTAAAGATGAAATGAACTATCTCGGAGGAAGAAATGCTGATCACAGACCGTATAGTGACAAAACAGCTGAAGCGATTGATGCTGAAATAGAAAAGATTGTATCTACCGCACAAAAGAAAGCAAACCACGTACTTACCACACATAGCGCAATTCTAGAAGCCATTGCTCAGCACTTGATGAAAGAAGAAATTATGGAGCGCGAGGAGTTTGAAGGACTCATAAATCAGATGACGAAAAAGAGTGCATAAAGTACCACACCACCGCTTGTTTTGTGGTATTGATTTCCCTATAATAAATCCATCATGAAGACGACTGAAAAAATACAATTTTTCTTTCCGGTTGAGATAGAGCAAGACGAGGACGGCATTTACATTGCTGAATGCCCACTTCTCCAAGGGTGTTATGCAGACGGGAAGACAAAGAAAGAAGCGTTGAAGCATATTGCAGAAGTAATTACACTTTGCCTTGAAGTGCGCCAGGAGCTTTCTCAGACGGTCATTCAAAACATAAAAAAACATACAGAAGAGCTTCATGGCCAGCCAGCATAGTCCAAGTCTTACTGCGAAGGATATGGAAAAGGTCGTACATAAGCTCGGCTATTTTTTTATTCGACAAAAAGGAAGTCACCGGCAATATATTAATCAGTATGGCCTCATCTTAACGATATCTTTTCACTCAGGGCGCACGATCTCTGCTGGTATGATGAGTAAATACCTTCGAGATCTTAAGATTACAAAAAGTGAGTTTTTAAAATTACACTACGATACTTAGGATCGGTACACACAAATGGCACAACAAACAAAAAAATTCAAACAACTTTCACGCAAAGAGCTCTTATCTGGTCTTGCGATCATGTACCGGTATGTGGCCTTACATAAGAAGAATCTTCGGTTTCTGATTATTCTTGCTGTGGTTTCGGCGGCCTTAGGTCCCATCTCCCCATACTTTGCCGGTAAGATTATTGACTCAATGCTAGCACCAGGAGTCACCACCTCCTTGTTTGGCATCACTATGTTTACTATTATTTGGTGGATAATTCTTTGGTTTGCAATTCGTGCTACCGAGGAAGTACTCGCCTGGCAGCGGTCTAAAAGACGCCAGATCCTGCGTCTGCAGGTAGAGGCGGACTGCTATAAGCAGGGCTTTGCGCATCTTCTTTCTATGCCGATGTCGTATCATAAAACGAATAAGATCGGTGAAACAGCTCGAAGAATAGAAAAAGCAGCTGGGTGGCTCTATGAACAGATCGGTATTATTTTTGTCGATCTTGCTCCTCGTTTTTTAAGTGTCTTTTTTGTCTTCTTTCTTGCCTTTAAGCTCAACTCTTACCTCTCGTTCCTCCTTGTGCTCTCGGTAATCTTGTATGCGATTATCTCATGGCGAGTCATGGCGCAGATCCGCTACTTCCAGAAAAAAGGTCAGGACAGCTACCGTAAGGCGTGGGGTTATTTTTATGACTCGTTAACAAATGTTCAGTCAGTTAAACAAGCAGTTGCCGAAGATCACGAAAATAAGACGGTAGTTACGATGTTTGAAAAGGCAGTGGGGTACTATGCAAAATACATGCATGTATATAGCAATGCGGGTTTTTCCCAGGGTCTCATTATTGCTATCGCTCAGTTGGGTATTTACGCTATTGCCATCTACTTTGTCTGGAACCATAAGATGACAATTGGTGAAGTTGCAGTCTTTACGGCATATTCTGCGATGATTTTTACTCCCTTTGTGAACTTGGCAGAAAATTGGCAGACGCTTCAGACGGGTATCTTAGCACTCGAAGATGCAGAAAAAATTCTTCAAACGCCATCCGAGGACTACGAGCCAGACAATGCTATTTCGCTTAAAAAGATGCAGGGCAGTATTGTCTTTAAGAATGTCTCATTTAGTTATGGGAAGAAAAAAGATACTACTATTAAGAACATGTCATTTCGTATTGCCCCTGGTGAGACCGTTGCCCTGGTTGGTGAGTCGGGCGTAGGTAAATCTACCTTGATTGACCTCATTTCTCTGTATAGTAGACCACAGCACGGGGTAATAGAGATTGATGGCGTTGACAGTACGAAGCTTAACCTGAAAGATATTCGCTCACAGATTGCTATCGTCCCCCAGGAAGTCTTGTTATTTAATGACACAGTAAAGAACAATATCAAGTACGGTAGTTTTACGGCCAAAGAAAAAGAGGTGATAGAGGCTACTAAGAAGGCAGCCGCGCATGAGTTTATTATGAAGTTCCCGAAGCAATATAACCAAGTAGTAGGTGAGCGAGGCATTAAGTTATCTGGAGGTCAGAAGCAGCGCATTGCTATTGCCAGGGCAATCTTGCGTGATCCACGGATCCTTATACTTGATGAACCCACTTCAGCGCTTGATGCGACATCTGAGCGGGCTATCGCTCAGGCCTTGGATATTCTGATGAAGGGTCGCACTACTTTTATTATTGCTCACCGCCTGGCTACCGTGCGTAAGGCAGATAAGATCATAGTTTTAAAAGATGGCAGGATAGCAGAAGTAGGTAGACATCAGGAGCTGATCAAGAACAAGAAAGGCCTGTACCGGAAGTTTTATGAGTTGCAGAAGTTGTAGTCTTAGCGTGATATACTATATTTCATGGATAGCAAAGTTGTCTCAAAAATAGGCCAAGTCAGTCGCAACGCAGCAGTAATTGCTGTTGCTTCTCTTATTTCCCGAGTACTGGGTCTTTTCCGTGACCGAGTACTCGCTGGTGAATTCGGAGCAGGGCATCAGCTGGATAGCTACTATGCAGCGTTTCGTATCCCAGATCTTATCTTTAACCTCCTTATACTAGGAGCCCTTTCTGCTGCCTTTATTCCTATCTTCTCCAGTCTAGTTTTTAAAGACGAGAAGAAGGCGTGGCGCGTGGTCAACAACTTCGGCAATGTCGCAACCATCTCACTGATTGCAATACTTACGGTAGTTTTTATTTTTGCACCGTGGCTCGTGCGTCTTATTACTCCTGGGTTCTCAGGCGAGCAACTCGCAACTACAATCTGGTTAACGCGTATTATGTTGCTCTCCCCGCTCTTTTTCGCTCTTTCCTCTATTGTAGGGGGAGTGCTAAATGTGTTTGGTAAGTTCTTTGTCTATTCAGTTGCTCCTATTATCTACAATATTGGAATTATTATTGGAGCACTCTACCTTGTCCCGCGCTACGGCCTAGAGGGCCTTGCGTATGGTGTGGTAATCGGTGCGGCTGGACACTTTTTAGTCCAAGTTCCCAGCTTGCTTGCAGTCGGGTACCGTTTTAAGCCAGTTTTTGACTTCAAAGACCCACACCTTAAAAAGATTCTGATTCTTATGATCCCCGTGACATTAGGGTTAGGACTCACACAAATTAACATCTTTGTAGATACGATTATTGGATCATGGTTAACGGAGGGAAGTATCGCGGTAATCCACTTGGCTAACAATCTTATTTCACTTCCGATTGGACTGGTGGGGCTCTCTTTTGCCACTTCGGTGTTCCCGTTGCTTTCTTATGCATATAACGAGAAGAAGTCGGATATGTTTGCCCTGCACTTTACGAAGACCTTCAACTTCATTGTCTTCCTACTGATTCCACTCATGGTCTTGTCTTTGATTCTGCGCGCTCAGATTGTGCGTCTGGTGCTTGGTGCCGGCCTCTTTGATATTATAGACACAGTGCGTACCTCTCGTGCCTTTGGGTATTTTGCGCTTGGCCTTGTAGCAGAAGGCTTGCTTCCATTCTTGGCTCGAATCTTTTATGCCATCAATGATACGAAAACCCCTCTTAAGATTACGGCCGTTGATGTGGTGGTAAATGTCGTCGCCTCAATTTTCTTTGCACATTTCTTAGGTTTAGGAGTTGCAGGTCTGGCTCTTGGTTCAACCATTGCCGCTTTTGTTTCTATGATGTGCCTGCTCTACGCACTGCGTACTCGTTTTCCTGCTATCGACTTTAACGCTATGTTCCTGTCTGCCGGAAAATATATCGCTATGAGTACGGTTGCAGGGCTTGCCGCGTATGGAATGTTGTACTTCACAGCACCACTGGTAAATACCTTAACTACCATTGGCCTTATGACTCAGACGGTGTTTGCCGGTGGTGTCGGTATCTTTGTTTACCTCTTGCTATCTGCGCTTCTTAAGGTAGGCGAGGCAGATAAGCTCGTTGCACTTATTACGCGATCTAAACCGGTTGTGAAATAATGTAATTATTAGGTGTGTATACCCAACAACTATTGAAGAATAGTTGTTTTTGTTGTATAGTGAAGTATCCTTAACAATTGGAAAATTTCGTATCTGTTGCAAAAAAAATACACCAAAGGAGGCGATGGATTTGAAGAAGAAGCAGTTCGCAAATACTGTCATGCAGAGCAATGAAGAACTCGTTGCCCTGTATCGCGCAGGCGACCGCAATGCAGCAGAGTTGCTCCTGAAGAAGAATCGCGGCGTGATCATGAAGGCTGCTAACAAACTCTTTTTTAGTGGAGTGGCGGCAGATATGGGGGCAGTTCGTCCCACGCTGGAGGAGTTCGAGCAGATTGCGAGCCTTGCCTTACTTGATATTGCTCGCCGACATTTCAAGCCTGAGATGGGCTTGCAATTCAATACCTACGCCTACCAGAACACCTTCAATGTCGCGTTTACCTATCTGCGTTCGACTGGTATGGTTAAATACGAAACTAACAAAGGAATACAGAAAGTGAAGGCATTCCAAGAAAAGTTTCGTCGCGAACACGGTCGTTTTCCGACTACTCCAGAAACTGCAGAAGGTATCGGTGTATCTGAGAAGAAGTTGGCAGGGTGGGATAATCAAAAGCGTTTACGCACTCCAATACCACTCGATAGTTATGTTTATGACGGAGAGAAAAAAACACGATTGGTCGACTGCGTAGAGGATGAGCATCTCGGTGACCTATCTAATGGACTTATCCTTGAGAGTGACTCCGAACTACTCGGAAAAGCATTGGCTCACCTAGATTCAAAAAGACGCTTCATTATTTTGTCGCGCATTGTTGAAGAAAAGACCCTCGAGGAAGTTGGTATTGAGCTTGGCGTCACGCGGGAACGTGTCCGGCAAATCGAACAAGATACGCTGGATAGGCTAAAAATAGCCCTCACAACAAGGGACCTCGATTCCCTGTACCCGCATGTTTCACGAACGAAAAAGTAATAAGACCCACACTCTCCGGGGTGTGGGTCTTATTTTTTTTCTGAATTTTGGTATAATCACCAGATATGGAAAATATCCGCAATTTTTGTATTATCGCTCATATTGATCACGGGAAATCGACGCTTGCCGACCGGCTTTTGGAATTTACCGGAACGGTCGAGAAACGAGATATGCAGGCGCAGCTTTTAGACTCCATGGATCTTGAAAGAGAAAAGGGTATTACTATCAAGCTGGCACCTGTTCGCATGCACTATACCCTTACTGGCCAGAAATATATTTTAAACCTGATCGACACCCCAGGGCATGTAGACTTCCAGTATGAAGTATCTCGGTCTCTAGCCGCTGTAGAAGGCGCACTACTGGTAGTAGATGCAGCGCAGGGTATTCAGGCACAAACGCTGGCTAACGCCTACCAGGCGCAGGATATTGGACTCAAGCTCATTCCAGTTATAAACAAGATTGACTTACCAGGTGCCGAGCCTGAACGGGTGGCACACGAGCTCATCAAGACATTCGGTTTCGATATGTCTGAGATGATCTTTGTCTCTGCTAAGACTGGGCAGAACATTGATGGGTTGCTGGCAGCGGTTATTGAACGCATCCCTGCTCCTAAAGGAGACCCAAACGGCAACCTGCAGGCGCTTATCTTTGATTCGCTCTACGACTCGTACCGTGGGGTTATTGCCTATGTGCGCGTGGTCACCGGTAGCTTGGTTGCTAACCAGAAGCTGTATATGCTAGCAGCAGATAAGTCGACTGAGTCTCTTGAAGTGGGATATTTTAGTCCTCGCATGAGTAAAAGCGATGGCATTAAGACAGGCGAGATCGGATATATCGTTACTTCACTGAAAGATGTCTCGCTGGCTTCAGTGGGAGATACCGTCATGCTGGAAAAAGAAAAGACTACTACCCCAGGCCTTCCTGGATACAAGAAAGCCAAACCGACGGTCTTTGCGGGACTCTACCCAACTGACGGTACGGATTATGCTCGGTTACGCGATGGACTCTCAAAATTGAAAATGAATGATGCCTCATTAATCACTACTAACGAGAAGTCTCCCGCGTTAGGGCTAGGGTTCCGTTGTGGCTTTTTAGGGATGCTTCACTTAGATATTATTAAAGAGCGGCTGGAACGGGAAAACGACCTCGACCTGATTGTAACCAGCCCTACTGTAGAGTACGACATCGAGCTCTCGGACGGCACGATGTTTTCAACCAGTAACCCCGCTGACTTCCCGGACCCCAGTCGTATTACGGCAGTTGCAGAGCCATGGGTGTTGGCTGAAATTCTCGTACCCAAAGACTTTGTAGGTCCTGTAATGGAGATGTTATCCCGCTACCGTGGGATATATAAAGATATGTCGTACTTGGATGAAACCAAGACACTGATTAAGTTTGAGATCCCGCTAGCTGCTATGATCATGGACTTCTATGACGACCTGAAGTCTGTTTCTTCAGGCTATGCCTCTTTAAACTACGAGCACCTTGGTATGCGGGAAGGAGACTTAGTTAAAATGGATATCCTGCTTGCCGGAGATATCATCGAGACGCTTGCAAAAATTGTAGAAAAGGAAGAAGCAGAGGAAGTAGGACGAGCTATGGTTGCAAAACTCAAAGAGCTACTCCCGCGCCAAATGTTTGAGGTATCTATCCAAGCGGCAATAGGGTCACGGATTCTTGCTCGTGAATCCATGTCGGCAATGCGTAAAGATGTAACCGGGTACCTGTATGGAGGAGATAGATCAAGAAAAGATAAGTTACTTAAAAAACAGAAAGCGGGAAAGAAAAAGATGAAGATGTTTGGTAAGGTTAATATCCCGAGTAATGTGTTCTTGGATCTGCTTAAGAAGTAGAGGATAGTGTTTTTTTTGGAAATCAAAAAGACCGGGCTTGTGGCCCGGTCTTCAATTTTCTACACATAGTGTGATCGTTATGAGAGGTTTTTTGTTGCGTAGGCGACAGCGTTTTGGAAGAACGCGAGGCCGTCAGGAAAGGTGTTGCCTCGTCGCCAGTTTGCATTGAGCTCTGGTCGCACTGCGCGCTCAGGGTGAGGCATGAGGCCAAGGATATGACCGCTGGGATCAGTGATACCAGCGATGTCCTCGAGGCTCCCATTTGGGTTGTCTGTGTAGCGCAGGACCACGAGGTTGTTGCTGTGGAGTCGCTCCATGGCTGGGGGTTCTGCAAAGAACCTTCCTTCTCCATGTGCCATTGGGAGCTCGATGGTTTTCCCTTCCATTCCTTGTGTGAAAATGCAGGAAGTTTTTTCAACGCGCATTGTGATAGGGTGGCATTGGAACTTCCCGGACTCGTTGTGGGTAAGAGTGGCATCCATCTTTCCTAACCGTTGCACTCCAAAAGGCAGAAGTCCCGTGCGAACCAGAATTTGGAATCCGTTACAGATTCCGACGATCAGTCCTTTCTTTTTGATAAATTCTCTGAGTTGTTCACTCAGAAACGAGATCATCTCAATGGCCTGGATTTTTCCGGAGACAATGTCGTCACCGTATGAGAATCCTCCTGGCAGGGTGATGATCTGGAAGTCTCTCAGGCTCTTTTGTCCTGAACGAAGTTGGTTGATGTGGATGGTTTTCACCTTGCCGCCAGCCTTTTGGAAGGCGAAGGCAGTCTCAGTGTCGCAGTTGGTGCCGTCCGTGATAAGAACGCAGATATTGGGTTTCATGCGAACACCTCCTTCATGGGTTTTTCCCAGGCATTTTTGAGTTCCGCAACTGAGATTTTACAGATCTGTCGCCCGTAATTGTGCAGAACAATATCTTTTTCTTTTGTCGTTGTGCCGATTTCGTAATAGGGGATGTCGGTGTCATGAAAGAGAGTGGATGGTTCAGTGTTTTCCGGAACTTCACACAAAAAGCACCCAGGTGATTCATTGAAGTAGAAGCGACCAGGATCTTGCATGTTCACAATTTCTTTACCAACAAACGCCCCACAGTCTCCACCGATACACATTTCAGCTAAGGCTGCAAGCGCTCCTCCTTGACTAATGTCATGGCAGGCGCTGATTTCTCCTCGAATGATGAGTTGGTGGATTCTGGCGTAGACCTGTTGAATGATCTCCAGGCTCTCCGGGTACTTGGCGGGAGAAGGTATGTGGTTAGCGTACTGCTCTCCTGCTGGTAGTTTCTTCTGAATGTCAGCATAAACTGAACCAGCAAGGCTTTTGTGTGTTGCTCCAACCAGCACGATGCGTGATCCGACTTTTTTGAAGTCAGCACTCATTGTTTTACTGATATCCGGGATGCGTCCAACTGCTGAGATGCAAAGCACCGGTGGGATTTCCAGTTTACTTCCATCGGGAAATCGGTAGGTGCTCGACAGTGAGTCTTTGCCGGAAATAAATCCAATCCCGAAGGTGTTAATCATGTAGCAGATAGCTTCCATTGCTTGGTCAAGCATGAAAAGCCCACGGTCGTCAGGGAACGGCCAAATGAAGTTGTCCACCAAGCCGAGTTCACCTTTTGTGATGTTACCGCCTACGGCAACATAATTGGAGAGTGCTTCCAGGATTGCCCAGATCGCCCCGTGGTAGGGGTCAATGCGCATGAGTCTTGGGTTCATTCCGTGACTAATAATGATCCCGTGTGGCTTGTTTGGGAACGGAGCCAGAACTGCCGCATCGTTGGGGCCATCGAGCTTGACGCCAGAAAATGGCGGGAGCACATTGGTCCCCTGGACGGTGTGGTCGTATTGATCAGTGATGGGCTTTTTTGAGCACACATCCAAATGCCCCATGACTTTCAAATAAGTCTCACTCCACTGTTGTGGGGTTAGCGGTTCTTTGATTTGGTGAATCTTTGGCTTTTGTGGAGTGAAAGTAGCTTTCATGACCCGTTGCGGGAGACCGTTATGGAGAAACTCCATCAGCAAGTCGCATACAATCTCATCATGAAACTGAACCACAAGTCGTTTGGTGTCGGTGAATTCGCCGATATCTACTGCTGCCACATTATAGTCGTGGCAGAGTTTAATGAAGCGACGAACATTTTTTGGAGCAACGGCTACTACCATTCGTTCTTGCGATTCAGAGATCCAGCGTATCCAGGCAGGAAGCCCAGGGTACTTAGTTGGAGCTAAATGCAAGAAGATATGGACGCCAGTTTTGCTGCCCATTTCACCGACAGCGCTTGAAAGTCCTCCAGCGCCACAGTCGGTGATGGCCTCAACGAGATGAAGGTCACGAGCTTTTAGTAGTGCACGAGCCATGCGTTGCTGTTCAATGGCATTGCCAATCTGAACAGCACTCCCGCTAGTGTGTACTGTTTGGGCATTCATTTCTCCACTGGAGAATGTTGCACCATGCACACCGTCGCGTCCAATGGCTCCGCCAATTGTGATGAGGCGATGGCCGTTTTTTGCTTCTCCTTGTGTGCAGTATTTGGCAGGGGCAAGGCCGTAGCTACCAACAATGACGGTTGGTTTTGCTCTGAAGTCTTCATGGAAGGTGACCGAGCCATTGTTGGTCGGAACCCCCATTCTATTTCCGTAGTCACGCACGCCCGCTACAATGTTTTGCAAAAGCTCTCGAGGATGCAAGCATCCTGGAGGCAAATCTTCCACTGCAAGGTCGGGCGGAGCAAGACAGAACATGTCGGTTGAGGCGATAAGCCGTGCTCCTTTGCCGGTACCCATGATATCTCGAAAGACACCACCAGTGCCGGTCATGGCTCCACCATACGGCTCGAGAGCCGAAGGTGAGTTATGTGTCTCGACCTTTGCGACGATACCGTAGTCATCATAAAACGAGATGACACCGGCGTTATCAATAAAAGCCGAGATGATGTTTCCACCCGCTCGTTTGCTGGCATCTTTGAGGCGCTTGAATAGTGATTCTTTTTCAACCCCATTAATAACCAGCTTTGCGGAGAAGGTCTTGTGTTTGCAGTGCTCGCTCCATGTTTGGGCGAGTGTTTCCAGCTCAACATCACTTGCATCGCGACCAATCGAATAAAAGAAGTCGCGGATAACTGCCATTTCTGCTGGATTGAGAAACAGTTGCCCTTCTTTTGAAAGTTTTTCCAGTTGTCCATTTGTCATGAAGCGAACTGGAATTGTTTTCGTTGGTTCAGGCGGTGTGTCGGCGAACAGCAGTGTCGCTGGTTCTTCAGTGATCACGCGTTGCGTGGTTTTATTAAAGAGCAGACGAGAGGTAATGGTGTGAATATCACCTTCTGACTGTTTGCCGTAGAAGTGGTGTTCCCAACTTGTGTCAACGGCGACAAGAGCAATTCCCAGGTCATGCGCTGCTTTCATAATCGAGCTAATTTCAGGATTCATGACACCAGGGATGTAGCCGACCTCAACGATATCCTTTCCGTGCTCAATGGGTGCGGGTGCATTAATAGAGAACTCTTGTGTAAGAGACTCAGCGAACAACTTGGTTGCCAGCTTTTTAGTCTCTTTAAGAGATATCCCTTCTAAGCGGTAGACCTTTACGGCCTGCACATTTGTGACACCCTTAATTCCGATTTGACGGATGTTGCTGAGTAGGTGGTGGCGGTTTTGTTGAAAACCTTTCTCCACGACGCGTACTACATGAATTGTGTTTTTGGTCATGGTTGACCACGCTCCTTTTCCTTGGGTTTTGATTTTTCTACTCACGCGATTTTTTAAAATGCGAACAGGCTCAAAGAAGAGCCTATCTAGGCTATATTATCATATTTAGCGCTGGAATAAAAGATTACGCTTCGGCTCTTTTAATTTTCCTGAGCCGGAGCTCAATAAGAGTCATCGCGATGACGAGGATCGTAATAAATATCACTAACGCAACAAGCTTCCCAGATCCTTGTGTCAGTAGGCTAATAGCACCGAAGGTAGCAGTAATAGTCCAGAAAATAATCACTACCCAACGAGAGGAAATACCGAGCTGAAGAAGCTTGTGATGAAGGTGGTCGCGTCCTGCTTCCCAGGGCTTTTTCCCTTTAAGGATACGAGAGGATACTACCCAGAGTGAGTCAAAGATAGGAAGACCAAGTACAAGTAGAGCAGTAGCCAGTTTACTCCCCGCGATAATAGCGAGTACAGCGAGGAGGAAGCCCAAGAAAGTACTGCCAGAATCTCCCATAAACATTTTAGCGGGTGGGAGGTTGAATGGCAGAAAGCCAACTATAGCACCCAGGGCAATAAGGGCGATAATAGCAGAAAGTGGTTGGTTAATAAGTGGATTTTGTGAAAGAATCGTTATGACAAAAAAAGCAATTGCAGCGGTGCCAGCGGCTAAGCCATCTAAGCCATCTAAGAAGTTGAAGGTATTAATGAGTGTAATAATCCAAAGTAACGCCAAAGCGTCAGCAATGAGCGTAAGATGGTAGGTGACTCCCTGGATGGTAAAAAGACCGATATTGATCTGATCTAAATGAAGAAACCCGCCAAACGGACTGGCCAGTACGCTTACGCCAACTCCCGATGCGATGATAACTCCTGAGGCTACCACCTGTCCGATAAGTTTCTTGCTCGGAGACAGATTAATGCGGTCATCAATAATCCCAATAACCAGTAAGAGTAAACTACCCAGAAACAGACCAGTAAGATATGTAAGATACTCGCCCTGCACTTGATAGATTAGGACAAAGAGTATGGTTGTGATCCAGAAGGCAGCAAACAGTGCAATACCGCCAATATTTGGGGTTGGCGTGGCATGATGTTTGCGCTCTTTATTGGGAGTATCTACCAGCTTGTATTTTAGACTCAGGCGATATAGACTGAATGAAAAGACAAGGGATACGAGTGCTGAGATAAAAAAATAAATAATCACAGTAACAATTTATAATATGGAAAAGAAAATACTCTTTGCAATAATCGGCGGGGTTATCGTTCTCCTCTTGGGTATTATACTCCTCTCGGGAGGAGCTGGTAAACCGCAATCAGTTTCAGGGGTGGTAAAAAACATTGCCTTTGGTCGCGCTGTTACCGAGGACAAAAAAATAGATGGTGACGAAGTAACGGTCTTTACTACTAACGATACCGATATTATAGCAGTCGTTGACTTCGTAAATGTCCCCGCTGCAACGACCGTTCGCTACGAGTGGGCGAATACCAATACCAGTGAATTGCTCCTTGGAGAAGACCGAGCCGTTAAGGACCCGTTCTCGGGAAGTAGTATTACGAAGATATCGAAAAAAAGTTTGCAATGGGGAACTGGTGATTTTGTCTTACGGGTCTTAATTAATGGAACAGAAGACTACAGCGGGAAGTTTTCAGTTAGAACTCCGCAACAGATCAGCCAAGAACAGTTCTTAAATATTCTAAAAAATGTCTCAATCGTTTCAGAAGTAGATCTAACTGGTAAGCCAGCAGTAGGAGCTAAAACTAGCTTTACGCAAGATAGCGCAAAGGTTTACGCCTCAGTTGCCTATCAGCAAGCACCCAAAGATACAGAATTTACCCTTAAATGGCGTTATCTCCCCGATGATCGTACTATTAAGACCTTTACTAAGAAAGTTGAAGGAGACGGATCGTTTGCTGCCCTGTTTGAAGCGCGCGCGGATTCATGGCTTGCCTCACATCGCTTCGCGAAGGGTAAGTACACCGTACAGGTGATGATTAACAACGAACAGATTAAGGAAATAAACTTTACTGTTGAATAGGAAACAGGTGAGTATAAAAAATCCCCCAGACCGGGGGATTTTTGTTTTAGACAATCTCGTGGTCTGAGAACCAGATCGGGATCTCACGAGCCGCTTCCTCTACCTCTCCCGAGGCATGGATCACGTTATATACTGGACGATCCAGGTTATCTGCTAGCTGGTAACTCTCCAGCGCATGATCTCCTCGAATCGTGCCAGGTGCAGAGCTGGCAGGTTCAGTTGAACCTACTAGTTTACGCACGAGTTTAACCGCTCCTTCTCCTTCAAGTACCATAGCTACAACTGGTCCCATGCCAAGGTAATCCATCAGTTGAGCGCGTACTTTTTGTCCATGCTCCATATCTGTTACAGGAAAATCCATGCCTTTTGCTTCGTACGAGGCACGAGCTTTCTTACCAAGATTCTCCATCCAGGCTTCATCTGCGATATAGTGCTGTTCGACAGTCTGCTGGTCAGCTGCAATCATCTTTAGAGCAACAAGGTTTAGTCCTACTTTTTCAAAACGGGCGATAATATCCCCGACAATCTTTTTTTGCACGCCATCTGGTTTAACAAGTACAAGTGTTTTCTCAGTCATAACAGTAATTATTCCTAATTAGTAATTATTACAATTTAATTAATGATGCGTATTCGCTCTCTTCCTTTTCCTTCACTGCGCCAACTAGTACCATATTACAGTTCTCTGGGGTAAAGATCTGGTTTGCTACTCTCATGAGATCTTTATTTGTGACTTTTTTAATATTAGCAATAGTCTCGTCTGGAGTCCTGATCTTACCGAAGTGGAGCTCATCACGAGCAAGTAAGTTAGAAATATACCCTGGTCCTTCTTGGGCAAGCTCAAGTCCTCCGATGTTATTCTCCTTGGCCATTGCGAGTTCATCTGGGGTAAAACCTTTTCTCTTTATATCGCGCAGGATAGCAAAGATTACTTCCAGTGCTTTCTTGGTATTGGCAGGATCAAAGCCACCGCCGATCTCAAACTCTCCTAATTCATCATAACTACCCTGTGAGGAACCTATACTATAGCATAAACCGCGCTTTTCGCGAACTTGAATAAAAAGGCGTGAGCTCATAAAGCCTCCCAGGATGTCTGAGAGTAACCACCGCGCGTAGAGATCTGATTCGGGTGTGTGGTGGCGTCCAAAAGAGCGGAAGGTCATCGAGAGGCGTACTTGTTGCATATCTCGTTTGTAGAGCTTGACCTGTGGTGCTGTCTGAATGGGGATGATCCGCTCGAACTTATCTGTGGTTTTACCGGTAAGGGGAGTAAAGAGTTTACTGATGAGCTTCTGAGTCTTCGCCTCATCAAAGTTCCCGGCTACTGCCACGACAATGTTATCTGGATTGTAGAACTGGTTGTAAAACCCAAGGATCTTTTCTCGATCCATTTCTTTCAAGAGCTTCTCGGTTCCCACAATCTCGCGGCCGAGTGGAGAGTCTCCGTAGAGTAACTCCTGCATCCGGTACCCTAAAAAAGAGCCATGGTCATCGTGGGTGTGCTTGAGTTCTTCCAGAATCGGTCCTTTTTCTTTCTCTATTTCCTTAGCATCAAACTTAGAGTTGAGTAACATGTCGGAAAAGATGTCGAGTGCTACATCTAACTTTCTGGCTGGTAGGTGAATGTAGTAGCTAGTGGTTTCATATCCTGTACTGGCATTGTAGCTTCCCGAGTACCGGTCGAGCTCTTTCACAATATCCAGGGTAGTGGGGCGCTTCTTTGTGCCCTTAAAGGCCATATGCTCTAAAAAGTGGGCAATCCCGTTTTGTTCTTGTGTTTCGTGGCGTGCCCCAGCACCAAAATAGATTCTAACCATAGCAGCGGCAGTTTCTCGCATCGGGGAGGTTAAGACCCGGATCCCGTTTTTGAGTTGTATTTTTGAATAGTGAAATTTCATGATGATATCTCCTCGTTATCTTCTGTTCGTATTTTATGTATTTTGTGCCAGATGTACCACAGTACTGCCATGATAGCGAGAGAAATAATGGTGTACAAAAGGTAATTAAACTTTTCTGCCCACTGTTCCCAGTGAGTGCCTGCGATCATACCGAGATAGACCAGTGCTACCGACCACACCAAGCTTCCGAGAGCCGTTAACAGACAAAAGATCCAGATCGGTGTTTCGTATATGCCGGCCGGGATTGAAATGACTGCACGCACGAGTGGTAGCATTCGTGAGATGAGGAGTACCGGAGTTCGGTGGTTATCAAACCAGCGATCTGAACGATCAAGATCTTTTTTAGTTAAAAGGAGAAGCCTGCGGTATTTATACACCAGTGGTCTTCCGCCCCAGCGACCAAGCGCGTATGGGGGTAGGGAACCGAGCACGCATCCAATGGTGCTCGCCAGTACCATTCCCCAAAAAGACATGTCTTTTGTTACCACAAGAAAGCCGGAAAACATGAGGACTGGTTCTGAGGGGACCGGGATATTGCAGGACTCTAAAAACATCAACACAAAAGTAGCCAAATATCCGTGGTGCGCAATCGAGTCGGTAATGGTCATTAAAATATTCCACATGGATGTATTCTAACAAAGATTATCCCCTTTCTCTATGTTTTCTTTTTGAGATGTCGTACAATACAAGTATTGTTTAGAACACACACATACCTATGCACGATCTTTCTATACTACTAAGGGAATTTCTTGAACATCTTGAAATAGAGAAAGGTCGCTCTATTAAGACTATTGAAAACTACGAGCATTACCTCGGACGCTTCGTGTTGTTTGCGGCAGAAAAAGGAGTATCTAGCGCACCAGACATTAACCACGATCTCATTCGTCACTACCGTCTATACTTAAACCGTTTCTTGGATAAGAACGGAGACCCGATTAAAAAGAGTACCCAAAACTACCATAGTATTGCGCTACGCTCATTTCTGAAGTACCTAGCCAAGCGAGATATAGATACACTATCCGCTGAGAAGGTAGAGCTAGCCAAACAAGAGGCACGGGAGGTATCGTTCTTACATGCTGAAGAGTTGGTGAGAATTTTAGCTGCTCCCCTCCAGTTTGAAAAAAACCTGCAAAAGCAACTGCGAGACCGCGCGATTCTCGCCACTCTTTTTTCTACTGGCTTGCGTGTCTCAGAGCTAGTAGGGCTGAACCGAGACCAAGTAGAGATCACGCGCGGTGAGTTTGCGGTGCGTGGAAAGGGAAGTAAGATCCGCCTCGTCTTTTTATCTGAGGATGCCAAAGAAATCTTGAAAGAATACTTAAGCTTTAGAAAAGATGACCGTAAGGCAGTCTTTTTACCTACCACTGGGAAAAAGACGATCAAAGGTGAGCCGAGGTTAACCGCCAGGTCTGTTGAGCGTATTATTCAAAAGTATGCGAGGCTTGCCGGGATTGTAAAAAAAGTTACTCCCCACACTATGCGTCACTCGTTTGCAACAGACCTGCTTATGAACGGGGCAGATATCCGCTCAGTACAAACCATGCTGGGTCACTCATCTATTACTACTACCCAGATCTATACCCATATCACCAACCAGCAATTGCGTGATGTACATAAAGCGTTCCATGGTAAGAACAAAAAAGAAGAATAAAAAAAGGCCCCTGAAGAGGGGCCTTTTCAATACCAAATCAATACGAACCGATTACTCGGTAGGGGCAGGGGCTTCGCCTGCGGGAGGCGGGTTTCCTAGTGACTGGTCTTGTTCGGTTGAATCCGGCGGACCAATAAAGGTTTCTTCGGGAGTGTTCGCTGGTTGCTCAAGCTGTGCTGTGGCCTGTGGAGCTTGTTCTTGTTGCTCAGATTGGGACTGCAGAGACAAGTTCATTGCCTGAATTCCGGCTTGTGTTTGCGTCGGTGGTTTAGGCGTGGATGTAATAGTTAGCCCATGGGTGTCACCATTGCCGTTTGTCAGCTTAAGCGAAGACTCGATTCTGCCGACACGGTTTGTGAGGTTTTTCATGTCTACATCGAGTTTGCTTTGTATGTCTCGGATATGGGTCTTGAGACTGTCCCATCGCTTTTTTTCTTCTGCGTCAGCGTTTTCCTCGAGATGAGTCAGGCTAGCCTTGCACTGATTTTGAAAGCTGGTGAGCGCTTCTTCGATGCTATTTTTTGCATCTTGCACGATTTTAACACCACGCTCTCCAATTTCGTTGAAAACTTCGTCGTATTTTTCCTCGAGCCCCTTTTGTTTAAGGCTCTCGAGTTCCTTCGTTTTGTTGGTAAGAACTTCAAGGGTTTGTTCAGCGGATTTAAGCATTTCCTTGATTGTGTCTTTGCTGTCTTCAGTCTGAACAGAGAGTTCTCGTTGAAGATTAGCCTTTGAAGTTGCGAGGTTGTCTAATGCCTTTCCCTCCTCGACTTTTATTTGTTCCCCAAGGCTTGCAAGTTTGCTATCCGCATACTTGGGGAATGTCTTTTCAAGGCCGTCGTGGATGATGCCAGCCTCTTCGAATCGTCTGAGAAGCATGTTGCTCCGGCGCTGGTCTTTGCCTTCCAGGACATCGTCAAAGAAATCCTGAATTGCAACTTTAAAGTCCGGGTCGTCTCGGAGTCGTTGGACTGCTTCGCTGTTCCACTTTTTGACCCGTTTCAGCCAGAGGCGGTAGAGAAATGCTCCGCAAACTGCTGCGAGAAGAAAAGCGATGAAGAACAACGCAAGGTTTGGTGGGTGTGCCAGCACGGGAACACCTTTGTAGATTGTGTAATACATGGCCTAGTTCCTCCCTATCTGCATAGATTGCAGATCAGACGGGTCATCGGGAAACAAGTAGCTCCCGGTTGTTGGCGGGCTTACGCGACGCTTCTTTAAAAGCTTCTCGTTGTTGGTCCGGTAACGCCCTCCGTTGTCTAGAAAACGGGCAAAATACCATCGCTGGTATTTTGTTTTCGCTTTCTGGTACAACTTCGGATAGTTAAGTCGGGGCGCTACCCCAATCAAGAGTAGGGCGGCAAGAAAAAATTTCCAGCCGTCAAAGTCAATGTGAATGGGCATAGTTCCTCCTGTGATGTGGGTGTAGGTGTCTGGTCTGCAAAAGTGCAATTAATCAGATTATTGCATATTATACTAAGTATGTCAATACATTAGATGAATTTATGTATTAACAACAGGAAAACAGTAAAGTATTTGGTTGTAGTCTCGTTCTTGGGTATAATAGGGACAAGGAGGAAGCTCCTTACCAACTTCGACATTTCACACACAACTACATAAAGGCAGGTGTTTCTCATGTATCGGTTACCCAAAGCACACGTCCGGCGGTTAATTACCCCGGAGCTCTTGTATTTTCTCTACCAGTTAGAGAAACCACTCTTGGTAGTCGTGACGGGTGGGCCTATGGCAGGAAAAACCACGGTTATGGACTTTATCCAGGACACTCTGGGATTTCTGGTACGCATCGTGCCAGAAGCCGCCACGTTTCTGTTTAAAAATGGCTATCCCATTCCCACTGAGGCGCAAGCTAAAAGCTCTCTATGGCAGCGGACGTTTAACAACATCATCGTGCCACTGACGATGGGACTGGAAGACAAAGCGTTAAACCAAATCGGGTGTCCGCCACTCGTGTTTGGAGATCGGGGTGTTGGAGACGGCGACGGATACCATCTTGAGGGTGGAAGTAGTGGCTTCTATGATTTCCATAACTTTAGCCCAGATCTGCTTAACCAGCGCTACACTATGGTGTTTCACTTAACTTCGCTAGCGGTCACCAACCCAGCACAGTTTGAGAAAAACATCCAAGAAGGAAATATGGCGCGCTACGAAACCAGTGCTGCACAAGCGCAGAAACTAGACAAAGATCTCATGGAGGCATGGAAACCGCACCGTCGTCATATCGTCATTACCGAAACCAGCGTCGAACAACTCGTGCAGTCGTTTACGATTGCATTGCTCAACAATCTTATGGAGGTAGCCAATGGAGGGTAAAAACAAAACGCAACCAAAACCACACAAAAAAAGTGGTATTGAAAACGAAAAGAAGTGGAAGATAGATCATCTGCCACCCAAGAAGTATCTCAACGACCCCGTGCAAATTGTGCAGGGATATTTGTCCCGTACCCCTAAGGAGGTGGTGGCATACAGGTCGGAAAACGACTTAAACTACGCCTATCTGCAAGTTCAGGATCGTGCTGGCACTGTCTGGAAAAAACGCATCCCACTTGATCTCCTTATCGCATTTGATGACAACAAAAGAGCTCCATTTGAGAGGCGTTTACGTATCGCGGGGGACCGGTGCTACTTCACCATCAAGTCTTTATTTGGAGGTCAACACCGCACAGAGTGGGAAAAAGAAATCCCCTCTTGGGTGTTTGACCTTCTCATTGGCTACACAGTGGGCAAGCAAGTGAAGAAGCTGCGGTACAAAGTGTTGCATGGTCGCTTCACGCTTGAGTTTGACCAGTACCAACAACCCGAAGGTAAGTTTTCTCTCGAATGCGAATTCAAATCAGAGCGCGAAGAATCCTTATTAGTTTTCCCTTCCTGGGTCACAAAACTTAACCCCGTCGAGGTCACTGCTGACTCAGCCTGGAAAAACAGCAATCTCGCCTGCTAAGCAGGCTTTTTATTGAAACGAAATGAGCGCCTCAGATGTAATCTGCGGCGCTCTATTTTTTGCCTTAAAAAGAGAAGAACCCAGCGGGCGACCGAAGTCGCTGCTGGGTTACTGTTGATGATGCTCCAGGTTTGGTGTTTATTACGAAACATGGAGTGTGTGGCGGGTGGTGTCCCTGTCTTTATTAGGAGAAAAAATTCTAAAAAGAAGGTATGTCCACAAGCAACATACTGGGACACCGAAGACGAGGCAATATTGCCACCAAAGCAGGCTATTTGCCCAGTGGGAGTAAGTGTCGATAAAATTCAAGGTAAGTTCCTTTCGCGTGAGCGGTTGCTCGAAGATGGGGGAGGTGGGTTGATGTTTGTGTGTTGGTAAGTTGCAATTGCGTATGAATAACGCGTGGTCATTGTATTTAATCCTAGTTGGGAATGATTGTCAATATGCATTTATTGACAATTGTGGATAAATATGTATAATTATAGGCAACACAAACATCCACATCGGATAAAGGAGTTCTCTCATGCCTTTTAAAAATTGGCTTACTCCTGCCCTTCTTATGATCGGCAGTCTCGTTTCAGGAAGCGCAGCACATGCTGCTCCAGACCTGGCCACCCAGCCACTCCAAACAGTGCGCATGTGCCTTGCAACAGATGTCACTAAGTGTCTCGACATCCCAGTGGTGGCGCTGAGCACCTCGCTTCCTGTTTCGGCCTCGACCGAAGTGAAGGGGTATGCTGGCACAAAGATTGCCAAGCCAACCCTCACGCTTCCTCCCTGGGCAACCAACATTCATGTTGGACTGTTGGATCAGAACACCCTGTTCCTGTTCTATTCCTGGGTGCAAGCTGATATGTCCACCGGGACAACCACGGTGGCTCAGTACGGATTCACGGGTCCTTACGGTGGTGAACTCAAGCCGTTTTACAGCTCAACCACGGCAGTAAAAGTGCTGCCGGGTGCGCTGGCAACTGAAGTGGTGAAAACGCCACTTGGTGAATTCCAGTTTCCTAGGTCTTCTGGACTGGTGGCAATCGACAACAAGCCAGTATATATGTACTGGCCATCTGTTCCTGGAGTTCAGCCATGAAAAAGCTCTACAAGGAAGAGTCAGAAAACATCAGGACACTTCGCGTTAACGCAAGGAAGATCCCTGGCTTCATGAGTGAAACTGTCTTTGAGAATCTTCAGAACAAGCTCCTGTTCCATATCGGGGAATACGAAGATCAGCGCCTTAAAGTGCTGGATGAAGATCCCAAGGATCGGGATCGGTTCAACGCTTCGAAAAAAAGTCTTGAGAAAAAGCGTAGCGACCTCATTGCCACGCTCAAACAAGCACTTGAAAAGCTGGAAACCAAGAAGCTTTTCTAAGTCCTATCTCATTAGCTCTTTGTAAACCGTTCTTAGCACTTTCGCTGAGGACGGTTTTTTCTTGTCTGTAAACCCATTTTCTGTTACCATGGGTAACGGAAGGCTCGCCCTTTTAAAAAATACGAAAGTGTAGGTAGAGATATGAGTAATGTAGCTGTCATGCAGGAAACTGCCATGCAAAAACTCCAGCGCAAGTGGAAGGAAGGAAAATACTTGTGCGTTGGCCTCGATCCGGTATTGGAGGACATACCGGAAGACCTGAAGAGTCACCTTGAATGGCCCGCAGAAAAACAGATGGGTGAATATGGATACCTCAAATATGTGGGTATCCGCAACGCCTTGGCGGAGGCGGTTATTTTCGACTTCCTCAAGAAAGTGGTGGACTCAACGCACGAGTTCGCAGCCGCGTACAAACCGAACGAACAGTTTTACAAACGGTTCGGTCACTGTGGCATGCGCGCTTTGGAACGGATTTGCCAGTACATCACTGAAAACTATCCAGACATCCTTTTGATTCTGGATGCAAAGTACAGCGACTTAGGTAACACCAACAAGGCCGCGGCCGAATTCGCATTTGGCCTGTGTTGTGCGGACTCGGTCACCTTGAACCCGCTCCCCGGAAAAGAACAAGGGCTGGATGCTTTTTTTGAGTATCCTGATAAATTGTTCTTTGTCCTCGGGGAGATGTCCCACAAGGGAGCCAAGGAATTTGGTGGTCTGGAGATTCAGCCCACCAGCATTTCTCTTGCCAGTCACATTGCTAAAACAGTTGAACGCTGGAACGGCAATGGCAACATGGGACTAGTGGTAGGAGCCACCTGCTCAGATCAACGCATTCGCGCAATGCGGCATTTCGCCCCTAGTTGTGTTTTCCTTATGCCTGGCCTTGGCCGGCAGGGAGGAGACATGATGACGACGGTGCGTGCTGGTCTTGACTCTAATGGAGAGGGGATCTTGATCAATGTTTCCTCTTACATTACGAGCCCGAAGCACAAAGCAGAAGGTGAAGATCACTTCGAGGCAGTTGCTCGCGCAGCGAAAAACTTCCACGAAGACATCAAAAAAGAGGTCGAACTGGCTCCACAGCCAGCGGCCTAATGCCCTGAAGGAGGGTTTATGTTAACGCTAGAAGAAATTAAAGCAATCTTTTCTGAGGCCAACGCAATTGACACCAACGGTCACTTCGTGTACACCTCAGACAAACACGGGAGGGCCTATGTCAATAAGGATGCGGTCTATCCCTACACACGGAAAGTTTCCTTGCTCTGCAAAGCCTTGGCTCACCAGTTTCAGGGTCTTGGCGTTGAAGTGGTTGTCGGTCCTGAAAAGGGCGGCATCATTTTGAGCCAGTGGGTGGCCTATCACTTAAGCGAAATGGAAAATCGTGAAGTGTTGGGTGTCTACTTGGAGCGCCAAGAGATATCGCTCTTTAAGGCGACAGAAGACCAGCTTTTTTATTGGAGCACAGAAGTTGGCTCCAAAGTGCAAGAAGAGACACGACTTGCAAAGAGCGATGAGCTTTTTGTGCGCCGCCCGGGCTTTGAAGCCAAGCGCAACTACAACAAGTTGGTCGAAGCCAAGAAAGTTCTGGGTGTCGAGGACATCATCACAACAGGTGGCTCAGCCAAACGAACAATCGAGGCGATCCGCGCTCTCGGAGGTGAAGTGTTGGGTCTTGGGGTTTTGTGCAATCGAGGAGGAAAAACGGCAGAAGATGTGGGAGATCCACCGCAGTTTGTTTCACTTCTTAATGTCAAAATGGATGCATGGGAGCCTGATGAGTGTCCCATGTGCAAAGAAGGCGTCCGTATCAACACGGATGTTGGTAAAGGGAAAAGCTATGTGGCCCGTTTCGGGCAACCGCACATTCAAGCGGAATAAATTCAACGCCTCATACTGAGGATAACAGAAGGCTGATTGCAGAAATGCATCAGCCTTCTTTTTATATATACTAGCTCTTGACATCATTTGGTATATAGCGTATGAATAGGGTAATATTAGTAACACACACAAAAAGGAGTTGCTATGGCAGATGTAAAAATGAATGGACTCGACTGGGTAGCGTTCATCCTCGTTATCGTGGGTGGACTTAACTGGGGTTTGGTTGGCGCGACAAGCGGCAGTTTCAACCTCGTTAAAGTCTTGGTTGGTTCGTGGCCTATGGTTGAGAGCGCTGTGTATATACTCGTCGGTCTTGCCGCGGTATACATGCTCGTTTCAGCTGCTATGAAGAAATAATAATACCCTGAATATTCAGGGTATTATTGATTAAAAAGCCCCGTACGGGGCTTTTTAATGTTTTATTTTACTTCTTCTGGCTTAAGCATCTTTCTTAGTTGCTCTGCTTTTTGTGTTGCTGTGTCTGCTGCCTCTTTTTTCTTTTCTTCAACTGCACGATTAGCGTTAGCTTTGAGTTCGTCTTTCATGATTTCTTTATTTTGTTCCACTGTCTGTTTCACTGTATTCTTTAACTGTGCTGCTTGATCTTGAACTGCTTTTTTCGCCTCTTCGGTTACTGCGTCTTTTGCTTGATCTCTGAGATCTTTTAGTTCAGCTTCTGCTTTTGTTCTTACATCGAGATTCTCAACACGAGTCTCTGCACGAAGTTTTACTGCCTCGATTCTTTTCGCTGCTTGCTCCGCTGTGATAGTACCGGCCTTAACAGCTTCATCTATTTTTGCTTGGTGTTCAGTAGCTTTTATCTCGATTTGAGCCTTGATAGCTTCTGGTACTATGTCTGCTCTGACCGTTTTAAGAGCTTGAAGATATTCAACCTTACTTACCTCGTCTCCAGGAAGCTGAGAGATTATCTCATCCAAGCGAGCCTTTGCTTTCTCTTGGTCTCCTGCAGGAAGCTTGCTGATTCTGTCTTCTATTTTCTCCTGCGCTTGAGAGAGATGTTCCTTGATCTTTTCTTTTGCTACTTCAGGTACCTGGTCTTGTACGCGCTCTAAAACTCTTTCTTGTTTGAGGAGGTTTGAGGTAAGACGGTCTTCAACCTTCTCAAGCTTTGCTACCTGGTCTTGCGTAAGCTTAGTGCGGTCAATTGCAGCAAGCTTCGTCTGTGCTTGGTCTAGGCGCGCCTTGTAGTCATCTAAGATTTTCACTGCTTCATCTGTCTTGCCGTCACGAGCAAGAGCACGAGCCTCAACCAAGCGCTTGTTCGCTAAGTGCTCAGAAAGTTCTGCTTTGCTCTGGGCATTGAAGGTGAATACCTCTTGGATGCTCTCAGAGAGCCTCTTAAACGGGTACAGGAAAGAACCAGGGAGTACTGATGGTTCGGCAACTCCTAAGTCGTCTGCGGTTACTTCATCTACAGTAGTACTAGCTGCCACTGCTGTATCTGTATCTTCGGTAGTAACTGAGCTACTGGTCTCAGTGCTCGTTGTTGTGGCTTCTGTAGTATTTGTGTCGGCTGCGTGAGCCACACCTCCTGGCAAGGCAATAACAAGTGCTAGTAGCGCAAAAATAACAAGATTGAATCTCTTTGTGTACATGTGTATAACTCCTTAGATTGTTGTGATATTGATAGTATTATACTCCTTTAGTAGACGGGGCTGTCAAATGAGCCGGAAATTGTTTATAATAGGGGAAAATATATTCGTGCCAGTAACATCTATATATGAAAAAACAATCACACGACCATGACCTACTTTCTTCAGCCAGACACTCAGCGGCGCATATATTAGCTGCTGCAATTGAGCACTGGTATCCAGATACGCAGTTTGGAATAGGTCCTGTGATTGAAAACGGCTTCTACTATGATGTGGCTACTCCTACACCCATTACCGAGCACGATCTAGAAAAGCTCGAGCGCTACATGCACGAGATTATTCGTGGCAAAGTTGCCTTTGAAAAAGAAGTTTTGGATATTGACGATGCTATCGCCCTTTTTGAAAAAAAGAACCAGAGCTTTAAAGTAGAGTTACTTTCTGACCTTAAAAAGAAAGGGACTACAAGCCTGAAAGAAGACGAGATGACGGATCTGGGAGATTCAGTCAAAGAAGTCTCTGTATATAAGACAGGTGAGTTTGTGGATTTGTGTCGTGGACCTCATGTTGCAAACTCAGGTGAGATTAATCCGGAAGGACTCAAGCTTATGCGCATTGCCGGTGCCTACTGGCGTGGAGATGAGAAAAACCAGATGCTTACTCGTATATATGGCGCCTACTTTAACACAAAAGATGAACTTGAGCAGCACCAAAAAAACCTGGAAGAAGCAGCGGCACGAGACCACAGAAAACTTGGCCGCGAACTCGATCTCTTCGTTTTTTCAGACTTAGTCGGGCCCGGTATGCCACTGTACACTCCGAAGGGATTTGCGGTCAGAAATCAAATTGCCCAATATTCAAGAGAGCTTCGAACTGCTATTGGATACCAAGAAGTGTTTACGCCGAATATGAACAAGGCAGAGCTCTTTAAGATTTCAGGTCACTATGACAAGTACCATGAAGATATGTTTATGGTAACTTCACATTACTCAAAAGAAGAATTCTTTTTAAAGCCCATGAACTGTCCGCAACATACTCAGATCTACGCGGCGCATACCCGGTCGTACAGGGATTTACCAATCCGCTACTGTGACTTTGCTACGCTCTACCGGGACGAGCGACCAGGAGAACTCTCAGGGCTCACTCGTCTGCGCTCGTTTGCGCAGGACGATGGCCATGCGTTTTGTCGTGAAGACCAAATTGAAGCGGAGTTTGATGCATTGCTTGATGCAATCAAAAAAGCTATGGCTACGTATGGCATGGACTATTATATCCGCCTCTCTTTGCGTGACTTACAAAATAAGGAGAAGTATCTGGGTTCTGATGAGGTCTGGGATAAGTCCGAGTCTATTCTTGAAGGTATCGTTGAGAAACGCAAGATTGAGTATGTACGAGCAGAGGGCGAAGCAGCAATTTACGGTCCGAAGATGGATCTCATCGCTCGCGACGCATTAAATCGTGAGTGGCAGATCTCAACCATCCAGCTGGACTTCAACCAACCAGAACGCTTTAAGCTTGAATATATCGACGAGACAGGTGAGGCCAAGACTCCGGTTATGATCCACGCTGCCCTCGTTGGTAGCCCAGATCGTTTCCTTGGGGTGTTAATTGAACACTATGCGGGGAACTTCCCCGTCTGGCTCGCACCAGTGCAAGTGAAGTTACTTCCTATTAATGATGAACTAATTGTGTTTGCGAAGGAAGTAGGCGACCGGATGCACCTCGCCGGTATTCGATTTGAAATCGACGACCGTACCGAGTCATTGGGTAAAAAAATCCGCACTGCGGAGGTCGAGAAAGTCCCATACATGGTAGTGCTTGGAGCTAAAGAACGCGAAGCAGGGGTAATTGCCGTCCGCTCTAAAAAAGACGGCGATCTAGGTCAGATGAAGGCAGAAGAGTTTGTTGAGAAAATTTTAGATGAGATTAAGAATAGAAAGGGATAATATGAACCACGCAGTTATTTTTACATTCGAAGGAGTGCTAATAGATTCGCCTCGATACAATTCAATAGCCTTTGATGAAATTTTGAAGTCCCACGGACTTACTATGGATCGTATCAACCAAGGGTTCTCATGGAGAGGAAGGTCGCTACGTGATTTACTCAAGTACGTCGAACAGAAATTTGAGGTTGCTCTCGACTATAATGAGTTTTCTCGTCAAGCGACTGAACTAACTTTCTCTTTGATGGAAAAAGACGGAGTAACAGCTCCTGAAGGTCTTGCGGAGTTATTAAAAGATCTTAAATCAAAGAATATACCAGTTGCACTTGCGACCAACTCAATTCACGCTCGAGTGGATCGCGTATTTACTATGTTTGATCTTGGAGGATATTTCCCGGTAGTAGTGACTTCAGAAGATGTAGTACAACACAAACCACATCCTGATGTACTTTTAGAGTCTGCCAAACAACTCGGTGTTGAGCCTGGCAACTGTGTGGTAATTGAAGACGCTCAGTCTGGTATTGATGCGGCTAAACGGGCAGGTATGAAATCTATCCTGTTTACTCAGTACCAGTCAGAGAAGAAAGAGACAGTAGTAGGAGTAGATCTTACCGTTACCGGTGCGGATGCTGAAATTACAAGCTTTACAGACCTAAGTTCTGAGAAGATAGAAGCAATGTTTGCCTAGACATAGCACTAACATATTCATATGAGTAGTTGGATAATACTTGAGCGTGATGGGTCTGTGATGGACGCGACAACGCTTCCTGAAAGACCTGATGACTCAAGGCAGATGCAGTCAGGAAACCAGTTTACGCCTTGGTATAAGGAAGATGAGCATGTTCATGTTGAGGATGGAAAAATAAACGGCATTCACTTCAATGGTCCTGAAGAGGATGCTCGTGCTATTCTTTCTCTATGTATTAAGCACGAAAAGGAGTTACTCGAAAGGTTCGGGGGTCACGAGGATATCCTTCTTATTGATGCGTTGAAGTTTCTAGTTATACATACCCTCTAATATCCTTCTATGATTCAACCCATCTCATTAAGTTTTACCTATACTAAAAAAGAACTGTTGCAAGTAACGAGTATTATGTTGCAAAACAAAATGAGGAATGTATACCTAATTCTCCTTGTTATAAACATTATCACCCATATTAAAGACGATGGATTTCACTATATAGACTTTTTGATCTCTTTAATTCTTTCATCTCTCGTCTTGTTTCTTATGCTATGGGTGGCTCGTCGTATTGGGTACAGTAAGAACAAGAAGATGAATACAGGGCAGCAAGTAACTCTTGATGACGAAGGCTGGGAGATGAAGACGGACTTAATCAACTCAAAGATAAAATGGCAGCTATCGAAGAAGTTTACTGAGACAAAAGACTTTATCGTCTTGTATGTTATGAAGTCACCAACACTCCCTATTCCAAAGCGAGCATTAACTTTAGAGCAGCTAAACACGGTACGAGAGGTACTCAAGCAAAAGACGGTTAAGAAAAAGAATTAATAGTAATTTATTACTACGGACACAAACAAAATTGTTCTCTTCAAAGGTACTAAGATTCGTAAGGTTATTTATAGCAACGAGTGGTGGTTTTCAGTAGTGGATGTGGTACAGTCGCTAACAGATCAAGCTGACGATTTAGCGGCAAGAAAGTATTGGAATAAGCTTGCTCAGAGGCTGAGAGAAGAAGGAAGTGAAGTGGTGACAAAATGTCACCGGTTGAAATAGAAAGTTCAATTGTCCGATAAAATCGGACAGTTGAATGTACAAAAGACTAGGGCAGAGCGGCAATTCACATGCTTATGGGTTTTCTTTACTAGTGATGTAGTAAAACAAAAATGCATAAAGATTTCGATACTTGGAATAATAGAAAAAAGGATATACAGACTAGTGAGTTTGTTGCCTATGTTCACGAGCGTGAGATTTGGTGGTGTTCGCTTGGTATTAATATTGGGTACGAGCAAGATGGGAAAAATGATCTATTCGAGAGACCAGTTTTGATACTAAAAAAGTTCAACCGATCAGTTGTTATGGTTGTGCCACTCACTTCAAAGGTGAAAGAAGATAAGTTCCATTATATTTTTGAGCATGACGGAAAGCAGTTTGCCGTAATACTCTCACAGTTACGATTAATAAGTACAAAGAGACTCACAAGAAAAATTAGAAAAATTAATGAGGACTTATTTGAGGATATTAAATTGAAAACTAGGGAGGTGTGTCTATAAAACAGACGATCCCCACCTTTGAGGGGTGGGGTCTCCGGAGCCAAAAGGCCATTTGTACTTTCTAGTGTACAGGAAATGGTGAAAAAGTCAAGTTTTTTTACTGCAATTTGCAGTTTTTAGTATGAGACTTAGAGAGTATGGTAAAATTACAGTATGAACTGATCTGCAGCATGAGCAGACTGGCACAGAGTTTGCTCAGTATCTTAAAGATCTATCTCTCTAATATTTTATGCCATACAAAGAATACAACAAACTAGTTCGTGACCGTATTCCTGAGAAGATTATCTCAGGTGGAGAGACGCCTCATACAAGAATTCTTACAGTAGAAGAATATAGTGAGATGCTCAAAGATAAGCTACTAGAAGAAGCAGGTGAAGTAAAGGGTGCACAAGATCAGGGGGGGGTCGGGGAGGAGTTGGCCGACTGTCTTGAAGTACTTCAGGCAATTGCTACTAACTATGGTATAGTATGGGAAGATATAGAGAAGAAACGCACTGATAAAAAAGAAAAAAGAGGTGGTTTTGAAATGAGAGTGTTTCTTACTGGAGTAGATGAAAAAGAATAAAAACTAACACACCACTATGAAGAATGAAATAAAAATAGCGCAGATCAAAAGAAAAGCTCTCTTCTCGTTTATACTGAACTTCGCTTGTGCTCTCTGGCTAATCTTCTCATCTATTTTCTCAGCCTTTATAACACCGATGTTGTATAAGCCCCTCTTTGTGCCTGTGCTTTTCACTTTTGCTCTTATTTGTGCTGGAGCGTATGCTGGATCTATATTTTTTGGTATTCATAGTGCCCAGGATATAGACGAGAAGGATATTGCTCGCTACGAGACGATCACAGCCCTTCTTGCTCTCACTCCGTTTCTTCTGTTCCTTCTGCCCTACGTCTTTCTTGGAGTGTTTACGCTTAAGGGAGCGGAGTTGTAGGCGTAAGTATAAAAAAACGGAACCCCTTTCAGGGTTCCTCGAGGGTCGGGTGAACCGACCTTTGTACTTTTTTATCATGTACAAAATTCATACATTTTTATAGTTTCTTATTTAGAAGATGAAAAGTCTAAAACCAAAACTCATTGTAGTCTGTGGAACAACAGCGAGCGGGAAAACCCAGCTCGCTTCTGAGATATGTCGCACGCTTAACGGAGAGATGGTCAACGCCGACAGTCGTCAGGTATATAGAGGTATGGATATCGGGACGAATAAAGAAATTCCTGAAGATATCCCACTCCATCTAGTAGATATTGCAAACCCAGACGAGCGCTACACGCTCTTTCAGTTCAAGAGCGATGCAGCGCAGGTTATTTCAGAAATTGTTGCCCGCGGTAAGGTACCAGTTCTCGTGGGGGGAACCGGCCTCTGGATAGATGGTCTGATATACAACTATCAGTTACCAAAAAAAACAGAGGAAATATACTACGAGATACCTGAGACAGAGGATGAGCAGGTGCAGCTCCTTTTGAAAGTAGATCCAGACTCCCAGTTTCAGGTAGATCTCAAAAACCCTCGACGCGTACTTCGAGCTCTTAAAGTGTACTTTGAAACGGGAGTGCCATTTACTAAGCAGCCCAAGCTCGGGGAATCTCAGTATGATGTACTAAAACTTGCCCCTCAGGCAGATATGGCGGTTATTGAGCGCAAGATAGTCGACCGTACTAACCAGATGGTGGACTCCGGACTAGTGAAGGAAGTAGCTAATCTTGTTTCTCAATATGGCTGGGAGCATGAAGCGATGACGAGCATTGGGTACCGTGAGTTTCGGGAGGTGATCGGTGACCTCTGGCACAACCCAGCTCCTGAAGAGATAAAAGAAATTAAACAAAAGATTACGCTCCATACCAGGCAATATGCTAAACGCCAACTAACATGGTTTAAGCGTGACCCCAGTATTTACTGGGTACAAAGCCCAGAGCAAGGCATAAAGCGTGCTTCTGATTTTGTGAAATTGTAAAAAACTGCTACAATAAGACAAGAAATACATTTTAGGAGGCAGAGTATGCCGTCAATTACGCTGACGCTGATCCGGCACGGAAGAACACCAACCAATGAAAGCGGGGTGATTACAGGACAGACTGATGTCCCCTTGTCTGCTGAGGGCAGAGCGCAAGTTGAAGAAGCTCGTTCTCAGTTGCCAGATGGCATTGTTGCCATCTACTCCTCAACCGCACTGCGGTGCCAGCAAACCACCGAGATTCTCAACCAGGATTTACAGCTTCCTGTGATTTTCACAGGTGACCTATGGGAGCGAAACTTTGGTGATCTGGCAGGGCTTACCTGGGAAGAAGCGACTGAAAAGACCCAGAACCCAGACCTAGCCACACTGGATCGCTTCCAAGGATACGACTACACGCCACATGGCGGGGAATCAGCACTGCAGGTTTCCGAGCGGTTCAGCCGAGTGATCACAGAAATTCGTGACCACCACAAGGAGCCTGGTTCGCGAATCTTAGTGGTGACCCACGGTGGAATTGTGAGGATGGCGTTGCATTTCTATACCGACCAGCAAGGTCTAGCGAAGATCCCTAACGCTTCACTACACCACTTCGAATTTCCCATACCGTGAGGAGAACTCACGCGAACACGTAAAACGTCCGACCTAAAAAGGTCGGCGTTTTTATGTAATAGTGCATTGCAAGTGGGATATGATATACGCCATGCATAAAAAAAGACCCTTCTGGGTCTTTTTTTATTAGCGCACGAGTGAAGTAAAGAGACGATTAGCAAATGGGAGCAGGACGTTGTGTTTCTGGTCCATTACATACAGTACTGAAAAAAGAATTACGATAACAATAATCAGCCCCACTGAAAGAAAGGTATCTCGACGGTGAACACGGGTTTCATCAGAAGATGAGTGAGTTATTTCGCCGGTCTTGGGCGCTACCTGCTGGGTAGGGTGTGTACTTGTGATATGCGGGTTCTGAGATGCTGCACGCTGGTGTGCTTGCATCTGGGCGGCTAAGAGTTGCTTTTTGATCTTGTCTTTCTTGAATTTCTTGCTCATAGGAATTGCAGTTCTAATAATGTCCCTACTATACCAAATAATACCGAAGAAGAGTAGGGAGTTGTCTCGCCCTAACACACATACTATAACTGTAAAGTATCTATAAAATGGCTAAAATAACACAATATACTTGACATAAGTACATAAATATGCTAGTATAAAGAGACCGTAATCCTGGTTTGCAAACTGCTTGTGCGATGGTCAGTCAAAAGATAGGGTCGTTTATATACTTACCGCCCTCACCATCGCGGCAGTTTCAAGACTGGGATTTGGTATAATATAGGTACGTACTCTTTGTTCATTTACAAATACATTTCACCCCAGCAGAAAGAAGATAATATTTTATTCTCTCCTCCCTGCTGGGGCGAGGTAATCGCTTAATACAAACCAACCCAGTAAAAAGGAGTCGACCATGTCTGGAAATGATGTGCTTGACCTAACGCTTCGCGAAGCACGCGGACCGTTTTCCACCCTTTTGGATCGCCTTACGGGCCCAGAGGGAAAACTGTGGCTGGAACGGCTCAACCGTTTCAACCGAGGGGAAAATCCCTTTGTAGATGTCCCTGTGAAGAAAAAAGAGAGAGCGGGAAGGCCAAAAATGGTCAACTCATTCTTGACTTATTTGGTCACCCTAAACCTGGATGCCACTGATGGCACAAAGGCGATCACGGGAGCCAAAGAAGTCTTCCCAGGAGGCACCGACGCAGATTTTGCCAGGTGGGGCTTGGAAAAGAAACAGGTCCCAACCCCCGAGACCAAAGTTATCTGCTACGAGCTTTCCAAGGATGGCATCCTTGACCAGATCTTTCGTGGCTTTGGTGTTGACTTAAACGCTCTGGTGTTTACCCCGCACCAAATCCGGGAGTTCTGCCACCTTCATAAGAACAAGCTCAGAACTGATGGGTACGGCAACTTTTTCCTTATGAAACGGGAAAAAGACGAGGCCAATAACATCGAAGAGGGTTTCTTCGTTGCTAACGCTTCCTTCGGCGGCCGGGGTCGTCTCGTTGTGCCTGTCTACGAGCTTGAGTTCAGCAATGTCTTGTCCGCGCGGAATCGGCGTCGGTTCTTCGTCCCGAAACTGAAGAAACTCAAGCCCTGAGTTCTTCAGACACTTTGTCCCTCTGACCCTTGTGGTTGGAGGGATTTTTTCATATAAGCTCAGGAGTCGTGTACAATACATCCATGACCTACGCAGATATCGCTCCTAATGCCAAGACTTCAGGTAATCTGGAGCTTTTTACCTATGCCATCCCCGAGGAACTACGGGGTATTGTTATAATAGGGCAACTCGTGCAGATACCATTAGGACCTCGTACTATTAACGGGATAGTGCTCGCTATTCATAATACGAAGCCCAGCTTTACGACTCGTGAGATAAAAAAGATTATTGATGAGGAGCCAGTACTATCTCCTGTGCATATTGAGGTTGCCCGCACTATTGCCCAGCATTTCTATACCTCACTGCCACTTACCTTATTCCATATGTTGCCACCCAATGTACGGAAAAGAAAAAGAAAGCTTTCAAGCGTAAAGGCGAAAAAAGAAACGCACGGTCAGAAGTTCGTTATAAACGACCTTATTTTAAACGCTTATCAAAAGCCTGCTCTATTAAAAATTACTTCTGCTATAGATAAGAAAATATATACTCCATTTCTGCTCCATGGTGTCACGGGGTCTGGTAAGACTGAAATATATCTTCGTGCTATGGCACATGTCTTAGAATCAGGCGGACAAGGGATCTTTATTGTGCCTGAGATATCCCTAACACCCCAGTCCATTGCTCGTTTTGAGCAAGTATTTGGGCGTGAAAGTGTCGCAGTAGTTCACTCACAGATGACAAGTGGGGAGCGTCTTAAGATCTGGGAGGGTATAAGAGACGGACAAAAGAAAGTGGTGGTAGGTTCGCGCTCAGCTCTTTTTGCTCCACTACCTAATCTTAAGATCATAATAGTGGATGAGGAACACGACTTGATTTCGTTCAAGTCAGATCAAACTCCTCGTTACGAATTACATTTTGTTGCCCAAGAACTGGCCAAGCGTACTGGTGCAGCCCTTATCTTCGGGTCGGCCACCCCGCTAGTTACCAGCTACCAGAAAGTTGTAACCAGTGAATGGGAATATTTATCACTACCAGAGCGGGTAGATAACAAGCAACTTCCCACTGTAAAGATTTTAAACATGTGGGATGAACGGCAACACGGTAACAAGTCGTATCTTTCCAGTTACTTGGAAGAGTCGTTGCGCTTCATTGTGGCACATAAGAGACAGGCGATCGTGTTTCTTAATCGTCGTGGTGCCTCGACAATTATACGCTGTCAGGACTGTGGTACGGTCTCAGAGTGCGAAGATTGTTCCGTGCCACTGGTGTATCACATGTCCAATAACAAGATGTGGTGCCACCACTGTAGTCGCCAGTATGAGCTCTTGTATAAATGTAAGCACTGCCAAGGAGCGCAGATATTTTTTGGTGGACGAGGAACAGAGCGCGTGGAGATGGAATTAAAACAGTCATTCCCGCAGGCAATTATCGCGCGAATGGATCGTGACACAATGGAAAAAGGAGAAGATTATTTAAACATCTTCGAATCTTTTAAAAAAGGCGCAATAGATATTATTGTAGGAACGCAGATGGTAGTCCACGGCTGGGATATTCCCAGTGTGGATCTGGCTGCGGTCATCTCCATTGATGGTCCACTGCTGCTACCAGACTATAGGAGCGAGGAGGGAGTCTTCCAGCTCCTTGTTCAGTTGGCGGGTCGTACTGGTCGTGGGGAAATGAAGGGGATGCTGGTTGTGCAAACTGAAATGCCGGATCACTTTATTTTTGAGTTAGCTCGTAAAGGTGATTACACTGGCTTTGCCACACAGGAACTGAAAAAGCGAGAACTCTTTGGTTACCCACCGTTTATGGATTTGGTGGTATTGTCCTACGCACACCTCAAGCCTGAAGTGGCTGAGAAAAAAGCAAAAGACCTTAAAATACAATTGGATGAACTGAAAGAAAAAGTGGATCCAGAAAATACTGTAACTATTGTTGGACCATTTGAACCACTCGTTGCAAAAAAATATGGCAAGTATCTAAGAACCATCGTGCTGAAAATACGAAAAGATACTACAGATCAGAGGTATGTAGTTCGGGACCAGCTGCTAAAACAAGTTCCATCTGATTGGACGATAGATGTGGATCCGCTTTCTATTTTATAAAACAAGAGCCCCAGATTTCCATACGGAGATCTGGGGCATATTCTTGGCGAAGAGAGGTTTACGGTTCTTTCTGGAAGAAAGCAAAGGCTTTTTCGGCAGTGAGTTTTCCTGTAAGACCAAAGGCCCAGCGAAAGAGGTGATCCACCTTCTCGACATCCAGTGCAGTATGAAAGGCGGTCATGGAATCAAAGGCAAAGGGGTAGAAGTAAAGATCTTTTCTGCAGGATAGTTCGAACAACTGAGTTTTGCAGTGTTCGCCATCACAGCAGGTGTACCCCTGACCAAGGGACGGTATGTTTTCAGCTGAAAAAATAACCGAAAACTGGGTAACAGGGTTCTCCTGACAAAACCGGCAAGTCATCACTGTTTTTCTGTTTTCCCCTTGGTGGAGCAGCCAGCCAAGATGGTTGTACATCTCGTGGTTTGGTCTGTGTTGCTTGGATAGCCATAAGAAAAAGTTCTTAAGTGCTCTGTAGTTGGTAAACATCAGAGCATCGGCTGATTTACTGCGTAACTTTGGGTTTTTGATGTGGTCCGAGAACCGGTAGGGGCATGTCGGGGTATAGAGTGAATTTGTCAATGATCTGCTCCTTCTAGAATGGTTGGATTTCTGGAGATGTGCATACTATACACTAAAAGAATGTATTTAGCAAGATAAACTCTTGAATTAGCCTTTTTCTTCTTCCTTGACTTTGTCTTCCTGATCGATTACAATAGGTAGGATTATTACAGAACTAAAGACTTGCTATGCTTCGTATTAAACTTGTTCGATTCGGAAAAAAAGATCAGCCTACCTGGCGTGTTGTAGTGGTTGAGAGCGCTCGCACTGGTCGCGGTCGGGTTACTGACTTTATCGGAAACTATAATCCAATGATCTCTCGCAAGGAGTTCAATCTTGATATAGATAAATACAATGACTGGATAAAGAAGGGTGCGCAACCTACAGATACTGTTTTGCGCCTGAAGGGTCGTTTTGTAGATAAGAACAAGGACTATCAAAAAGAAGTACCACTCAAGGTATATCGTAATGCTGAAAAAGAAGCGGCAAAAGTAGCAGAAGCCGAGGCAGCGAAAAAAGCTGCGGAGGATGCTAAGATTGCGGCAGCTGAGGCTAAGGCCGCAGCTGAAGAAGCAGCCAAAAATCCTGCACCAGTAGAAGAAGTTGCGTCAACTGAAGCTCCTGTTTCAGAAGTTGTCGAAACTCCTGAAGTACCTACAGAGGAAGTAGTTGCTGAAGAAGTTACCGAAGCTCCTGCCGAAGCGGCAGAGGTGGTAGAGGAAGCGCTTGCTCCAACTGATGAAGTTCCTGCAGAAGAGGCAGTCTAATATTGTGGATAAAGTGGTCTTCACAATCTAGTTCAATATAGTATAGTGAACGAAAGGTCGATCAATATACAGTAAAGACGATAGGAATAGCGATGATTACAGATATCGAACTGCTCGAAACGATGGTAAAGGCGATCGTCAGTAGTCCTGAAGCGGTCAAGATTGATCGTAAAGTGGACGAAATGGGAGTGCTTCTTGAACTTTCAATAGACCAGACCGACATGGGTACGGTTATTGGGAAGCAGGGAAACACAGCCAAGGCACTACGTACGATTCTTCGTGCGTTTGGCGCAAAGAACAATGCTCGTCTGAACCTCAAAATCATTGAACCTGAAGGCTCGACTCGCGGAATGCGGTCTCCTGAAATGGGTTCATCTGATAGCATGATGTAATTGAAATTTTGAATACGAGAAAAAGCCACACTCTGTTTTTGAGCGTGGCTTTTTTAAATCATATCCTATGAAAATCGATGTTGTTACTTTATTTCCCAAGATGTTTGAAGGGATTCTCACAGAATCCATTATTAAGCGTGCTCAGGCAAAGGGTGTGGTGGATATCGCCATACATTACTTACGCGACTGGACCGCTGACCCGCATAAAACCGTGGATGATCGCCCGTACGGTGGAGGGGCGGGGATGGTAGTTAAAGTAGATGTGGCGTACCAGGCCTTAAAGGAGCTGGCACAGATAGATAAGCCAAAAAAGTCTCGTGATTCCTGGGTGATACTCCCAACCCCTAAGGGCAAACGAATAGATCAGAAGATGGCGCAACGGTTATCAAAAAAGAAACACCTGGTAATTTTATGCCCGCACTACGAAGGGTATGATGAAAGGATTGTGAGTCTAGTGGATGAACAGATAAGTTTAGGGGACTTTATTCTAACGGGAGGAGAGATCCCAGCTCTTGCTATCATCGACTCGGTAGTGCGCCTCGTGCCTGGTGCGATAAAGGCCGATTCTTTAAAAGATGAGACTTTTACCATACAGGAGAAGGAAGGGAAGTTTGGAGAGTACCCGCAGTACACCAGGCCAGAAATCTTTGAAGCAAAGATTGCCGGTAAGGTAACAAAAAAAAGAATTCCACCGGTACTCAAGTCTGGTAACCATGCTGAAATTGCGAAGTGGAGAGGAAAGCAAGTAAAGGAGGTATAGGTTATAAATACATGTAGATTTATAAGATAAATTAAATATCTAATATGACAGAAATTGATTTAAAAGTTAACTTGATTCAACAGCCTAACATGAGCAATGATTGTGGGGTTGCTTGTGTTGCGATGATAGCGGACTACTATAATCTAGATATTTCTTACGAAGATATCAGAAAAGAGCTTGGAGTTTACTCTTGGGGGACTACCACTCCTCAATTAGGAAGGTTTTTTCTAGCACACGGATTTGATGTGGAAATCGTTGGCCTACACCCAGCACTATTTCAGCTCAACAGTAGTTTTATTGATTCGTCAGAAATGATCGAGTATCTGCAAAAGATGCGAACTGTTTTAAAAGACGGCTATGATGCTATAGCAATTGAGCATTTTATTTCTTTTGTCCAAGAAGGAGGCATATTTTCGCCAAAAATTCCCACGGATATGGATATCGAATCAGAACTAAACGAACAACGCCCAGTTTTAGTACCTTTATCTCACTGGTTCTTGCGCCAAACCAGTATGCCACCTCGTTTTACTACCCACTTTAATGTAGTTACAGGCATGAACAACACGGAGTTCTATACAAATGACCCCGACTTTGGGGATGATTTCGGCGGGCAACATTCCACAAAAAAGGAAACTTTTATGTATGCAGTCTATGTGAGTGCAAAGGGCGGTATCGATGATGCTTGTGTAATGAAGATTAATAAAAAGATTACTTAGATATATTCTATATATTCATTAAATATACTTGACATATACCATATGATATGGATGTTGATTATCTGCTGGTGCTTCTATAATAAGAGAGAGAAACAGGTGTGATCAATCTTATAGTTGACATTGTACGAATCTGTTGTACAATTAATTTGTACTATTAAATTTCATTATATGGAAAAAACACTTACCACATCGGCGTTTCGTGATAACATTGCAGATGCTATTCGTTTGGTAAACGAAAAAGAGAAGTACTTCGTAATCACCAATAAAGGAAAAGCAGTCTCAGCTTTGATTAATCTGGACTATTTTGAGGATCTGTTGGCGCTGTCTTCACCAGAATTTCTTGCGGATATTCGTGCCGCTCGCCTTGAGGCAAAGCAAGGTAAGTTGCATTCTCACGAAGAGGTTTTTGGGTAGGTCTTATGGCATACGAATATCAGTATACAAATAGAGCTCTCAAGCAAATACAGAAACTTGATTTTGTAGTTCGGAAAAGAATAGACAAAACGCTTGTTCGGAATCTGGCTGATCCTTACCGGCACGCCGAGAGATTACTTGATCCTGAGCTTGGTACATTTAAGTTTCGTATTGGCGACTACCGTGTTTTTTTTGACATTGTGGGTGAGTGTATTATTGTGCTAAAAGCTGGGCACAGGAGAGATGTTTATAATAAATAGTTCTACATGTCCTTTAATCTTGTTTCCCCATTTCAGCCACAAGGAGATCAGCCGGAGGCTATTAAAAAACTACTATCAGGAGTTGAGTCTGGGTATCGCGACCAGACGCTTTTAGGTGTCACAGGCTCTGGTAAGACCTTTACTATGGCAAATATCATAGCAGCTCAGAATCGTCCGACTTTGGTACTCGCCCACAACAAGACTTTAGCTGCCCAGCTTGCCTCAGAGTTTAAGGCTTTTTTTCCAGACAATGCCGTACACTACTTTGTCTCATATTACGACTACTACCAGCCAGAAGCATATATCCCCAAGACAGATACCTATATAGAAAAAGAGACATCAATTAACGATGAGATAGACCGCTTGCGTCATGCTGCTACTCACGCACTTTTAACGCGTCGGGATGTGATCATTGTTGCCTCTGTTTCATGTATATATGGTCTCGGAGAACCGGAGGAGTACCTCAATGCTTCTTTTAAAATAGAAAAAGGCGGTAAGATGACCCGTGAAGCGTTCCTGAACTTTCTAATCGCCAACCTTTACGAAAGAAATGATATGGAGCTTGCTCGCGGTCGTTTTAGAGTACGGGGAGACACTGTAGAGGTTATTCCTGCCTATGAGGAGAATGTTATTCGGGTGGAGTTCTTTGGTTCAGAAATAGACTCCATTGGAGTGGTCAGCCCTATTACGGGATCAGTGATGGAAAAGCTTACCGATTTTACGATCTACCCGGCTAAGATCTTTATGACTACAGCAGATAGTATCGCACGAGCTGAGAAAAGTATTTACGAGGAACTCAAAGAACGCATTGAGTATTTCAAAAAGCACGACAAGTTGATCGAGGCGCAGCGAATAGAGCAGAAAGTAAACTACGATCTTGAGATGCTCAAAGAAGTAGGGTATGTGAATGGTATTGAAAACTATGCCCGGCACTTATCTGGTCGTACGCCGGGCTCTCCCCCGTCGACACTAATAGACTTCTTTCCAAAAGACTTCTTAACGTTTATTGATGAGTCTCACATGACCGTACCGCAGGTACGGGGTATGTATAACGGAGATGCAGCTCGTAAGCAAAATCTAGTAGATTTTGGTTTCCGCCTGCCCTCTGCTCGAGATAATCGACCACTTACTTTTGATGAGTTTGATGCACGGCAAAAGCAGATAGTGTATGTCTCAGCTACTCCAGCTCCCTACGAGATAGAGAAAAGTATCCAGGTTGTTGAGCAAATTATTCGTCCAACTGGCCTAGTTGACCCAGTTATTGAAATAAAACCTACTACCAACCAGATCGATGACTTGATTGAACAGATTCGGGAGCGTACTGCCAGGGGACAGCGCATCTTAATCACAACCCTTACCAAAAAGCTGGCCGAGCGCATCTCACTTTACTTGCAAGAGTTGGGTATTAAGGCAGCTTACATGCACTCAGATGTGGATACACTCGATCGCTTGGACATCTTGCGCGACCTGCGACTCGGGCGCTATGACTGTTTGATCGGTATTAACCTCCTGCGTGAAGGACTCGACTTACCAGAGGTGTCGCTGGTGGCAATTTTAGATGCAGATAAAGAAGGGTTTCTGCGTTCCTACTCGGCCTTTGTCCAGATCATGGGACGAGCAGCTCGTAATGTGGATGGAAAAGTAATTATGTATGCAGATAGTATTACGGGTTCTATGCAGATGGCTATCGACGAGACGAATCGTCGCCGCACGATCCAGGAAGCATACAATACCAAGCATGGGATTACGCCACATACAATAGATAAGGCGGTGTCTGAGGATGGTGACTGGAGAAGTGCTAAGGGTGAGGAGAAAAAGAGAATCGACGGTCTACCGGTAGATATTGAAGCTCTACCGGAAAAACAATTCCGCCAGATGGTAAGAGATATGGAAAAAAAGATGGACTTGGCTGCTCGTAACCTCGAGTTTGAAAAAGCAGCAGATATCAGGGATCATATATTTGAGCTGGAGACGGTGAGACGCCGCGAAGGTAAAACAAAAAAGAAATAACTTAATCACAATGCAAAAACAAAACAACTATGCGTTTATTGATGGACAGAATCTATATATGGGTACAGCCAAAATCGATCCTCCTTGGAATATTGATCTAGCTCGTTTTCGTGTATATCTTGAAAAGAAATATGGCGTTACTCAGGCATATTACTATTTAGGCTATGTCCAAGAACAATATCAGGATTTATATGAAGAGATACAACTCGCAGGTTTTATTTTAGTTTTTCGTCAACATAACGCTGCTATGCTCGGCACCAAGAAGGGGAATGTTGATTCTGATATTATCTTCAACATTATGGTACGAATATATAGACGAGAAGATTTCGGGAAAATCGTGTTAGTTTCTGGAGATGGGGACTACAAAATGTTAATCGATTTTCTTGTTGAGGAAGAAAGACTAGAAAAAATATTATTTCCAAATAGAAGGTTTAGATCCTCACTTTATAAGAAGTTATCTAATAAATATTTTGTATATTTAGATGATGGTGATATTAGGCAAAAAATAGCAGAAGAGAGTGTATTTTAGACAAAAAGAAAAGGGTGCCTTAGGTAGTTAGCCGTTTGGACCCCTTTTCGTCTTAATATCTTCATCTTAGCATACTATTATCCACAAGTCAAGACTAGACTGACCAGAAGGGAAGAGATCAAAGGAATACAGAAAAAGCTTGCTTTTTAGTATAAAATGTGATAAAATATAGAAATTGATCTTTGAAAACTAACCTATTTCAGATGAGGGAGTTGCCTGCCTGGTATTGAAGGTAAGCAGTTCCCTCGTCTGAAAGTACTCACACTACCTCGGATGGGAGATTACAAAGGAGGATGATGACATGAAATTGATCACATCCGGACAGAAAGACAAACTCGGTCAGTTGGCCGAGATCGGCGCCAAGCAAGGCTTGGCAGAAACGAGCAAGGAAAACGCACAGTTGGCAGTCGTCAACAGTGATATTTTCCAGGAAATGATGGGTGAGGCTGCCCGAAGGGCTGTCGAATTCATTGCCATGACGAGCAAGTCCTCACAATCCCAGGTGAAGGCACGCAGGATTATGGGAAGCAACTACTTCGGGGTGGAAGAGGCCACAAAACACTTCGGCATTACTCCTACCCTTGAAGAGTTGCAGACTCTGGAAGAAGTGCCGTACTCTGAAGAGGAGTTGCGTGCGTGTAAGACAACCCACATTCTCGTGGCTGTTTTTCCGCTCTCCATTCTGGATATAAGGTCCAGAGTCGAGAGAGCGCTCTTCTATCGGCATGAGGATGCCTGGTACAATTCCCAGGCTTTTGCTCAAGAAAAAGGAACCGTTGGGTGGTACTTGGTCCGCAAGGACGAGGTGCCAGGATCGCTTGCTAAAAACTGGAGCGAGCAAGGTGAGCTTCTGGACAAGGAGCTCGAAGAAGTTCCCACCGCTCAGGTGATGGTGTATACCATCATCGGCCATTTCTTGGCCACTGGGGAGCGGATCTTTATGAAGCTCTATGCCAGGACGGCTTCCATCGATTCGGGCGGCAGCCTTGTCCGCATTGGCAGCTTTGATGGCGGCGGTCTCGATGTCGACAGCTACTGGGGCAGTTACCGCGGCGACGATGTGGGCGTGTCGTCCTCCCGGAAGTTTACGAAGGCTCTTGAGTCCTTGAACCCCTAATACTTTTACTTTTGAACCCTTTTTGCAATGCCGGCAGCTTTAGCTGTCGGCATTTTCTTTTACTTTGAATTCTTATATAGTATGAGTATCTCGTTCATGTAGTTTGGATTACGGTTTAAACTCACGAGATATCTCGCCTGGGATGCCGGAGTATCGTTATCTAAGGATGACGGTAGTGTGCAAAAAAGGATAGAGATCGAACTTCTTGCCTCTCTCTGGTGGAGTAAGCCCCCAAAAAAGATACAGGAAAAAGAGATAAGCAGTGCGGTAAACGTCTCGATTTCTAGTGAAACACAACGGATGGAGAAAGGCAATTATCGATTCGGACGGCAACCATGTCAACATTGGCAGCTTTGATGGCGACGGTCTCAATGTCAACAACAACTGGGACAGTAACCGCAACGACAATGTGGGCGTGTCGTCCTCCCGGAAGTCATCTCGCCTAGAACAGGTTATAAATACCCACTCTTAGTGGGTATTTATTCTTTTGTAGACTTTATCCAGCCACCAAGCATGCGGCCTATCTCTTCAATGGCTACTTCTAGTATGAGGTACTTTTTCATGTCCAGTGCCTTCGTGTCTTTCATGAGGCGGATAAAAACACGAAGAAGGTTCAGGCTTGAGCTTGCTTGTTCTAGATGGGAGATCTTTTCTTGTTTTGCTTTTTGACTTGCAAGGAGTACGTGTTCGATTACTTCTAGTAAGGTATTCTCGGTCTTTTGCCAGATACCATAGCGATCTAGTTTTGGTACAGCAAGACGGTACCCATACAGTGTTTTATACAGGTCGTATGACTTTTTAAATAAGGGTATATCGAAGTGGTCCATTGGGATATTGTATATTATTAGTATGCAGAAATTTTCCAAAATCTATCATACCATTATTTCAGTACCAAATCTCTTTCTATCATGGGAAGAATTCCGACATGATAAGAGGCACAAGGAAGATGTGATAGCTTTTGAAAAAGATATAGAGCAAAACTTATTTGCCCTTTATAGCGAGCTTAAAAGCGAAACTTATCAGCACGGGCCTTATCAAGGATTTTATATCCAGGATCCCAAACAGCGACATATTCATAAAGCTCAAGTTCGGGATCGGGTAGTGCATCACGCGTTGTTTAGAGTTTTAAACTCTATCTTTGAACCGACATTTATAGCCACATCTTTTTCTTGTCGCATAGGTTTTGGCACTCACCGGGGAGTAGCGGTTCTTGAGAATATGTTGCGTTCAGTATCGCGTAACAACACTCGCCCATGCTTTGCTCTAAAATGTGATGTTCGTAAATTCTTTGATTCAGTCGATCATGACATCTTATTTGATATTATCTCGAAACGCATCACTGATTTGCGGGCTCTTCAGTTGATCCAGAATATTATCCAAAGCTATAGCCTTCAGGTAGGCACCTTCGAGAGAGAGAGAGAGAGAGAGAGAGTAAGGAGGGCTCCCGAAAAACAGGTATACCTATTGGAAACCTCACATCTCAGTTGTTCGCCAATATCTACATGAATGAATTTGATCAGTTTGTGAAACATACCTTGCGTATCAAGAACTATGTGCGCTATACCGATGACTTCGTGATTGTCTCAGATAGCCAGGCGTATCTTATGGAGCTAACCCCAGTACTAAATAGCTTCTTACATAACCAGTTGCGACTCACACTTCACCCGCATAAGACCAGTATTCGTAAGTTTTCTCAAGGAATAGATTTTCTAGGGTATGTAGTGTTTCCGACCCACAGACTCGTTCGAAGTAAGACACGACAACGAATTATTAGAAATATTCGACACAAGTTGGATGAGTATAGAAACGGAAAGATAGTTGAGAAAAAGCTACTGCAAACAATGCAGTCGTACCGAGGAGTCCTAAGCCATGCAGATACCTTTGAACTCGGTCAAAAAATCGAGAACATGTGGTATGAATAGGTGGAGACTTAGTGTTGACAGGTAACGACTTCGTAATTACAATGTATATATTACTAAATTACTACTATGACCACTCTCAATGTTCGTATTGATGAATCGCTGAAAAAAGAGGCGCAAAAAACCTTTGCTGGCCTAGGGATGGACATGTCTACTGCAATTAAAGTGTTCTTTCAGCAGGCGGTACATGATCAGGCCTTGCCTTTTTTGCCCTCTCGAAAGCCTACTTCTAGGGCTGAGCAAAAAGCGCTTGCTGTGCGTTTAAAGAAAGAGGTCGAGGAGACATTACGAGAGGGAAAGGTATATACTGATGTTGAAGAGTTTATTAAGGATTTAGGTGTCTGAGATGTACCAACAAATTAAAACAAAAAGATTTGTTAAGGCATATAATAAGATTTGTCGATCAGGAAAGTATCAACAGGCACTAGATGAACTCAATGATATTATCCGTACGATCGCTCGTGGGGAAAAGCTGGCAAGCAAGTATCGTGACCACCAACTCAAGGGCGATATGCAAGAATTTCGTGAATGTCACATACGCAGTGATGTATTACTGCTATACAGAACTGACAGAAGTCAGTTAATTTTAATACTTATTGATATCGGTAGCCACTCGTATTTCTTTGAATGATGCAACCTACTTTTTTTATACGCCATACACACAATGACTCAACACCTTGCAGACAAACTGAAACTAGTTCCCACATCCCCTGGTTGTTACCAGTATTTTGATGTGAAAGGAAAGTTGCTCTATGTCGGTAAAGCGAAAGACTTGAAAAAGCGTGTTAACTCTTACTTTCAAAAGAAAGATCATGATCCTAAGACCCATGTTTTAGTCTCCTTAATTGCTGATCTTAAATGGATCGAGACTCCATCCGAGATGGAGGCGTTAATTTTAGAATCCCAACTCATTAAAAAGCATCTTCCTCGCTATAACATAAAGATTAAAGATGATAAATCTTTTCTATACATCAAAATAGATTTCCATGAGCAGTTTCCTCGTCCTGAGTTTATTCGTCAGGTAGTTGGATCTAGTAAAGATACTAAGATAAAAATATTTGGACCATATACTGATGCTGGGTTACTCAAGGACGGCATGAGGACTTTAAGAAAAATATTTAAGTGGTGTGAGTTGACTCCCCATCAGGTAGAGTTGCATCGTAAAAAGCACCGTCCGTGTTTTGACTACCATATAGCGTTTTGTCGCGGGGTGTGTGGCGGATACATCTCAGAGGTGGAATATAAGAAGGACTTAATGCAGTTGGTTACCTTCCTTGAAGGTAAGAAAGAGAGCTTGGTAAGCGGTTTAAAGAAAGACATGAGTAGGTTATCTAAAAAGAAAGATTTCGAAGGGGCAGCAAGAGTACGAGACAAAGTAGAAGGGTTACTTCACTTGGGCAAGGTAAGGGATAAAAGCGTACATAAGGTAAAGGAACAACAAAGCGTTCCTAAAGTAGATTCCGATGTTTTGCAATCTGTCATAGCTAAGATTAATTCAGCTTTTGGGTATGCCATATTATCATCTGGAAAGTTTCGTATCGAGCTTTATGATATGAGTAATATTCAAGGAGCAGAACCAGTAGGGAGTATGGTGGTCTGGCAAGATGGAAAGATGGATAAAAGAGAGTACAGGAAGTTTAAGATTAAGACCGTAAAAGGAGTAAACGACTTTGCGATGATGAAAGAAGTGCTCACTCGTCGCTTAGGACACCTTACTGGCCACGATAAGAAACCATGGAGAAACCCCGATCTCATAATCTTGGATGGTGGCAAGCCACAGCTTTCAACCATCTGGCAGCTGTTCCAAAAAGAACATATTAATATCCCACTCGTGGGACTTGCGAAGCGTGATGAGGAAGTCTGGGGGATAGATATCAAGAAGCTACAGTTTGCGCGTGCGGATATATCAAAAGATAGTCCAGAGGGATATTTTGTACAAAATATTCGAGATGAAGCACATCGGTTTGCGATCACTTTCCACAAAAAGTTACGCCGTGAACGCAACATCACTTCCTCTCTTGATGAGGTTTTAGGTATTGGTCCAGCAACTCGACGCAAGCTGATAAAAGAGTTCGGGTCGGTTCGTGGTATAGCAGGAGCTACGATACCACAACTAGAAGCAGTGGTGGGTAGATCTCTTGCACTACGCATCAAAGAAAAAATAGTGGTAGAATAAAGTATGCATACAATAAAGATACCACTCCACGAAATAGATGTTGCCACTGCCAGGTCTAGGGGACCCGGTGGGCAAAATGTCAACAAGACAGAAAGTAAAGTGGTTTTGCGGTTCCCAGTAGCCAAATCTAAGACCCTTAATGAAAGTCAAAAGAGTATTGTCTTAGAAAAACTGGCGAATAGAATCAACAAGATGGGGGAGTTAATTGTTTCAGCAGAAAGCGAGCGGGCGCAACATAGAAACTACCTCGAAGCCATGGAGAAGCTACAAGACATGATACGGGAAGCGCTGATCCCTGAAAAAGAACGATATGCGACTAAAATCCCCAAGCAAGAGAAGGTGAAAAGGCTAGTGGAGAAGAAGGTGAGGTCGCATATAAAAAAGGGTAGATCGGGTATACAATCAGCCGATTTATACTAACTTGCAAGATTTTGACGATTTTCGGTGTTTATGCTACCATAAGAGGACTAATACACAGATATATATGCTAAAGACACAGATCAGAAAATTTGTACTTGGATGGGTGATTAACGCGCTGGCGATGTATTTTGCATCTCTATACCTTAATCAGTTCAACTACGATAGTATAGAAATCCTACTGATGGTGTCTGGTATCTTCTCGCTCATTGCAATAGTCTTGAAGCCGGTAGTAAAAGTGCTGTCCTTACCCTTGTTCTTTCTTGGCCCTATTCTATTTTTCTTTGTGGATGCGGCAGTATTGTATGGTATTGGCATGTTTGTTCCAGGGTTCCATCCGGGAGACATTCTTACCGTGTTGTTTGCTGGTGGTATTGTAGGGCTGGTGAACTATTTCGCGCATTTTATTATCTAGAAGTTTTTAAGGGTTGCTTGAGGCCTAGTCGCCAAGTGGTAAGGCAGGGGTCTGCAAAACCCTTATACGCCGGTTCGATTCCGACCTAGGCCTTTTAAAAACCGTGCGGGCATCGTATAGTGGCTATTACACGTCCTTGCCAAGGATGAGACGGCAGTTCGATCCTGCTTGCCCGCTTTTATACCCAGTTACCTAACTTACATTATGAACATTCCGGATGTTTTACTGATTGCACAGTTGTTTGTTGCATTCCTCCTTATTATTAGTATTATGGTGCAATCTCGCGGAGCGGGACTGTCTGGTACTTTTGGTGGAGATAGTGCACTGCATACGACTCGTCGTGGTGCTGAGAAGTTTCTCTATATTGTAACTATTATTTTGGCTATCTGTTTTGTCGGCCTCGCTATTGCGAGCTTGCTGGTAAAATAATCTATGAAAGTTTCTTTTTTACGCAAAATTCGCACTGTATTGTTTGCGCTATTGCGGATTTTGACTAGGCAGGAAAAAATTGCAGCTTCAATTCTAATCGTGGTCATGGTGGTCTCAGGTTTTTTAACCGTGCTACCTACCGGTGGAAAACTGAGCGTAACTGGTGGTATCCAGCCGATTTCAGGTGGTCTGATTATTGAAGGTATGGTAGGACGACCTGAGTTTATCAACCCGGTACTCGCGAAAAGCGAATTAGATAAGTCCCTTACTTCGCTTGTCTACGCGGGTCTTATGCAGATGAACGAGAAACAGGAGATCGTACCTGACTTAGCTGCTCGCTTTGAAGTCTCTGAAGATAAAAAGATATATACCTTGTATCTTAAGCCAGGGCTTACCTGGCAGGACGGAAAGGCACTTGATGCGGATGATGTTATGTACACCGTTGCAGTACTTCAGAATCCAGATTACAACGGAGCACTCAAAGCGACCTGGGAAGGAATACGAGCAGAAAAGGTGGATCAGTTGACCGTTAAGTTTGGCCTACCCAGAGCCTACCCCCTCTTTTTAAATGCGTTAACCGTAGGGTTGCTACCTTGGCACTTATGGGCTGATGTAAAAGTTTCTGACTTCCCGACCTACCCACTTAACACCAAGCCAGTTGGTGCAGGAGCGTATCAGGTGAATACGATCAATCAGGATAAGGAAGGTAAGATCGTGACGATGGAGCTTACTGCTTTTTCTAAAAGACAACCTCACGCTCCATATATTTCTCGTTTTGATATCCGTTTTTACAATGAACGCTCTGACCTAGTTAAGGGTCTTGCGAAGCGCGAGATATCTTCTGCTGGGCTTTTCTCTTTTGACGATGCCCTGGCTGGAGATAACCTTCGTGGATACACGAACCATGTTGTTTCTCTTCCTCAGTATGTTGGACTATTTTTTAATCTTAAAAAACCAGGCGGATCGTATGTGACTGACCACGCGGTGCGCGAGGCTGTTGCTGGTGCTCTTGATCGTGAGACACTGCGTGCTGCTGCCAACTTTTCAGCAGGTACGGTTATTGACTCTCCGATACTCCAGGGATATATCGGGCATAGCGACGATGTAAAAAAATACGCACAGGATGTCAAAACATCTCAGTCATTATTGTCTCAAGCGGGATGGAACGATGCTGACAGTAATGGTATTCGTGAGAAAGATGGGCATGACTTATCTTTGCTCTTAGCTATTCCGCAAGATGAACAGTTTGTCCGTGTAGCAGACGAGCTTACCCGACAACTGCAAGTCATTGGCGTGCGCCTTGATGTACGCAAAGGAACTGCTCAGGAATTTGAACAGCAGTATCTTGCCACTCGTGCCTATGATATGGTACTCATTGGTGAGAACGTTGGCTTAGATGCTGACCCGTACTCGTACTGGCACTCATCTCAAAGTAACTACCCAGGTCTTAACCTTTCAATGTTTGAAAATGGTGAGGTAGATAAGTTGCTTGAGGAAGCACGACAAACTACGGATACTAATCTCAAGATTCGTGACTACCAGAAATTCCAGCAAATTATAGCGCAAGAATTGCCCGCTATCATGCTGTATCAGCCGGTATATGTGTATAAGGTTTCGAACCAGGTGAAGGGTATCGGTATTGCGGGTATAACTAATACCTGGGATCGATTTGCCAGTGTTGTAAACTGGTACATCAATACAAAATAGCTCGGTGTCTGAAATCGGGGGAGACCCCGATTTTTTTGTATCTTCATTATTGGTATGTATTACCTATTGCATATTAAAACCTATTAGTAATACAATGTTATTAATAATAATTCCTATAAAAACACAGTGGCTGAAAAGATAGAACGACTAACCAACCAAAAGAAAGCGATACTAGACTACTTACGATCTACCACGGGTCATCCTGATGCATACGAGGTATATGAAGTGGTGCGCGATCGTCTGCCGCAGATATCCCTCGCGACAGTGTACCGTAATCTTGACTCTATGGCGGGCAAGGGGCTCATTCGTGCGCACCACTTCAAGCACGACCGTGTCCAATACGATGGCGTTGAAGAGAAGCACCATCATTTTATTTGTACTATGTGCGAGAGAATATATAATGTGCCGGATAATATCCTGCTTAACTTCCAGACGATCAAGGAAGATGGAGTAGTAGATCTCATCGAGGACTACTCAGTGGTGCTCAAAGGGGTATGTGTGAATTGTCGAAGAAGAGAGCAGAACAATGCGGATATTGAACAGTAAGTGCGTATTATGCACAGGTTATGCTCTGTTCAAATGCTTACTTTCATATAGAATATAGGTAACTTGTAAACATATACAAATCAATGAAAAAAAGTAGAATTCTTTTTTGTATTTTTAGTGTAGTACTAGCTCTCTTTTCTTTTACGAGCAGCGTTCATGCTGCTGGGACTACGTATACTGTCTGTACGAGTGGTTGTGATTTTACGTCCCTGTATGACGCTTCTATTGCTCCTGGTATTGGCGGAGCCGATATCATACAGCTTACTGCTGGATATGTTTTTAATGACGCAAACGAGGGGACTTCTATTGTTCTTCCGGTTAGCGTTACACTCGAGTGTTTACCGGGGTCAGATACTGTTGGAGATCAGGCGAGTGCAAGAATTCAGCTTAACCCGAGCGGTGATGACACTATTCAGAATTGTACTTTTGAGAATGTTTTTTTTGATGCCAGTAACACAGGTAACGTAAAGTGGCTCGGAAATACTATTTCAGCAGCGGCAGAAAGCCAAATTGTTCTTACAAACGATGATGGCATTGAGATAAGTAACAATATCGGAGTTCAAAACATTCGCTTACAGACTGCAGATAACGTGGTCATTAACAACAACACCATTACCTGTCGGTTTGACCAAAGTTGTATTAGCGCTTCAATTGCTGGCGGCGGCTCTGATTATACAGACTCAGCATCTATTTCAAGTAATGTAGATATTACCAATAATCATATCTCAAACTACTCACCAAATAGTGCCGGGGACTATATTAGTATTTATGCAGGAGAGAACATAAATATTACAAACAACACAATAGATGCTGCGATAGTACAAAACGACACCTATACAGTGATGACGAGTTTTAGTAACTCTGAAGTGTACATTGCCTATAACTACTATATCCTCCCGGAAAAGACTGTTGGAGCGAGTAGTAACTCATGGGGAGTTAATTTGCGAGTTGGTGACGGGGATATGACTATTACTGCGGAGCATAATACTATTATTATGCGCGATGGTACCAATGCCTCAATGCTCTCGGGTAGTACTTGTTTTGGTTTGTATGACGATGGGTCTCATGGCAACCCGTCTGTTACGCTTCAGGTCAACTACAACTTATGTTACAGTCCTTCAACCGCCCCCGGGGGAAGTGGGTACGGCATTGCGCTTACCTATGTTCCTGGGAATGTTACGTTAAGTATTCCAAATTCATATAACGGTATCTCGCATGTAGCAGCATCTATTTCTGACTTGAATAATGTTTTTACGAGTCTCGATGCCACTACAACCACAGCTGATCCTATGTTGCGCACACAGAACGTCAGTACCGCTGATGATTACAACCCAGCTCCGATGAGCCGTTATTTCGATGTAAACGGTGCACAGGATATTGGCGTACTCTCCGCAGCGCGCGTAACACACTATAGTATTGATGATAGCTGTACAATCGACTACGCTACTTGCTACTTTAGTGGAAACAATGTTAGTACATTTTTGAGTAGTATTCTTAAAGACGGCGATATTGTAGATATTGCGGCGGGAACTTACGCCCCGATGCTACTTACTGGGTCATTTAATAATGTAACGATTCAGGGAGCGGGTGTAGGGACGGTGTTTGACGCGGGTGGGAATAGTAATGCAGTATATCTTCCAAACTTCACCAACTCGACTGTTAAGAATCTTAAGACAACTGGCTCGACTTCTCCTACGAGTACAACCTATGCAATTGATTATTCTGAGATGAGTGACGGAGTAAATCTGTACGACGATGGGGCTGCAGTGAGTGGTGGCTCTGATATTATGCTTATTGCTTCAGGAACTCCCTCTCCAGGTAGTTGTCCATTTGATGCTACTACAGATAATAACCATGATATTACTGCGCTCGTAGGTACGCCACAAAACTGGAATCTGTATTTAGTTAACTATCTGGGGTTGCGACTTACTGCTTTTGCACAGGATAACTACCTGTCGGGCGCGAGTGCATTCTTGCAATGCGCCAACCCGGGTGAGGTGACTGTTGAGCACTATATCCCGAATATCTTTACGGTGACAAATGGTGTTTTTACTTACAACGCAGCAGCTGCTGCTGCAGAAGGTATTTCAGTCAAGCCAGGCGATACTTCTCCGCCAGCTATTCACCGTACGGTGATTACCGACAACTACGGAGGTATTGTATTGCATAACTCTACAGATAATATAGTTGAAGCAGTTACGAGTACAAACAACGATAATGCGGTAGTTTTGACCGGGACATCAGCAAGTAATGTGATTAAAAATTCGACTTTGCAAAATAGTGCCGCAAAAGATGTCATTATGCTTACGACGGCAAATAATGCGTTGCAAGATAGTGTCTTTTCTATCTCGGCATTAGATGTTCAAAATACCGGGAACTTAGACATTTATTACACCGTTAAAACTACCGTACAAGAGGGTAGTAGTCCAATTAATGGAGCAGTCACTACAATACGCAACGCACTTCAGCAGCTTGTCGGAACGGTTACAACGGGAATATCTGGGGTATCTGCGTTAAGTACACCTATTCTTGCTACTAGTATTAGTAACGGCGGTTCATTATCTATAACCAGCGGAGGAAGAAATCCCTTTTCTTTTAGCACGAGTAACGCAGGGTATGTCTCGCAGACAACTTCTAACTTCATCAGCACACCAGAACAGAATATCTCGGTGAGTCTTAATCCTGTTAGTACGAGTGTTGGTGGTGGTATATATGTTCCACAAAATGTTACTCCAGGGATTAGTGTTACAAAATCCGCTACTCCATCTAACTCATTGTCTGTTCCCGGTTCAGTAAGTTATATATATATTGTAAAGAATATCAGCACCGTACCAGTGGGTACTATTGCTGTAACAGACTCTGTATGTAGCCCAGTTTTTCGTATAGCGGGGGATATAAATAGTAACAACATACTAGACGCTAGTGAAACTTGGGAATTCTCGTGTAGTACATATGTTACGCAGACAACAAAAAGTAATGTAGTTGCTACTGGAGTAGCCGGTGGTTCTTCTATTCAGGCAAGTGCAGATTTTACCCTCACGGTTGGTGCAACTCCTCAGCAGCCTGTTATTAGTGTAGTGAAAAATAGGAGTCCAGCTGTATTACCGGCTGCAGGCGGAGTCGTTAACTATACCTATACCGTTACTAATCCTGGCGAGGTGCCATTGTCGCACGTGCTTGTGACCGATAGTGGATGCGCGCCTTTATCTAGCCCGTCTGGTGACATCAATAATAACGGTTTGCTCGATATTTCCGAAACATGGAAGTATACCTGTCACATACGGCTCACACAGACAACCCTTACTATTGTTACTGCCCAGGGTAGTGCTAACGGCATAATCGTCAAAGACTATACCTCTGGTACAACAGTAGTAGGTCAAGTAGAAGGAGTGGTTGATACTTCAGCTGAGGACGGAATCGCATACTATATTGTTCAACCGTTTGATAGTCTCAAAACTATTGCGTTAAAGTTGTATGGAGATAGAGAGCAGTGGAAAAGGTTAGTTGAGCTTAATAAGATCGCCTTTCCGAGTCTGGTATCAAACCCAGAAGTTGTAGTGGCAGGTTGGCGTATACGCTATGAAGTGCCTCGTCTCTATGATTACCAGTTTATTACGCAATCCCCGTATCCAGCTGTCATGAAGCCAGGACAGGTAAGCAATGTGTGGGTGGAGATTAAAAATACCGGAAAGACTCCGTGGTTTAATGTCGGAAAGCATCCTGTCAGGCTTGGTACGGGATCTGCCTTTGGTGCAACCAATCAGCAACGAGACTACGCATCTGAATTTGCACATGCAAGTTGGTTGTCAAACAATCGTCCTGTAACTATTATGCACCCAATAATAGAGCCTGGTTGGCATACCAGATTCCAGTTTAGTATTAAAGCACCAGATAAGCCTGGTACATATAAAGCGTACTTTACTCCAGTAGTAGATGGGGTTGATTGGATGAAAGATATTGGATTGTACTGGGAGATTCAGGTAAAGAGTTAGGTATCCGTGTTGACCCTAACTGACTTTTGCACTCAAAGAAATATGTGCGGACTATAGAAAAAAGGGTAAAAGATATAAAAAATGCCATGCCTCCTTTGGGAGACATGGCATTGAAATGTGCGTCGAGTCAGATCCACCCTTTAAGGCGGTAAAGGATTCTGGCGAGAATCTCGCGCGGGACAAAGCGCCACTTGGAGCGGCACCATGGCTGGGTAGAGTCTTTGCAGTAGGGAATTTGGCCAAGGCCCGGTGGAACATGTGCTGTGTATTCAAGGTTTTGCATAAGAGCAACACCTCGGGGCACCAAGATTTCGTGGCTGACAACCATGGAGGTGTGCTGGACTTCAGTTAGCAGTGCAGTATGGGCGTCATTAGCTTGTAGGGCAATTTCTTGGCAGTCTAAGTACTTTGGCTTGCCGGTTTTGGGATCAACTTCGCGGTGCTGGTGGATGCGGGTGATTCTAGCCTTAAGGTTCATCTCGCCTGTTATCCAGTCGCAAACTTTCCATTGAATTGCAAAGTGTGCGTTGGGGTACTGAGTCCACAAGTCCTTCACATATTCTGCAAGAGCTTCATTGCTTTCACCAGGGAATATTCTTGTGTAAACGGGAGTTCCTATGTGTGATTTTTTCTCGACTTGCCCGAAGGCAAAGACCACGATGAGGAGTCTGTTGCCGAGCTCTTGCAAGAATGGGTCAGCTTTTTTCACGGTGGGTCGAATTTTGAAGCAGGATACCAGCCAGTAGAGGAAGGGGAAAAACTTCATTCTTTTTCGGTTGTACAAAGTGCATCAACTCCTTTGGGTTCGTTTGGATTTTTGTTTCATATTGATTATATAACTATTACTATTTTAAGTCAATCCATTGTAGTATTATGTGGCAATGCAGTCTTAATTACGATGCATGTGTATATCTCACGCGTTGACTGATGAGTAGCTATGTATTAGTATTGCAATATGACTGACGAAACAGAAAACAAAATAATTGATATGCTTATCTTGCAGCAAGAAAAAATTGCTAATATTGAAGCAAAGATGGTAACACGAGAGGAATTCTTGAGTGTTACCGACGATATTATGACGATAGTCTCTCGAGTAGATGAGAATATGACATTTAAGAGCGAACGGATGAAGAGAAATGAACGAGATATCGAGCAGCTCAAGATTCATGCTGGTTTGGCATAGTTGAATATATCTACATATAGGGTTATAATAGGTGAGATCAGCATTGGCTGATCTGCATTATGTGCCGTGGTGGCGGAATTGGTATACGCGTACGCTTGAGGTGCGTATGCCGCAAGGCTTGGAGGTTCGAGTCCTCTCCACGGCATTACATAAAAAAGAGACTATTGTGGTCTCTTTTTTATATACAAAAACCTTCTTTGTATATAAAATGAACTAATACTAGAAACAAATATGTTCCATATAATCCAAACAATCGACTACGCTTTGTTTGCGTACATAAACCACCTGCCACACCCTATGTGGTTGGTTACTACTGCACGGTTCATTACTAACCTTGGAACGCTTGGTGTGCTCTGGTGGTCGCTCGCTCTCGGGATACTTTTTGCGAATGGAGCGCGAGGCATGCGCACCTTCTGGCTTATCATCTCGGGGCTTTTAACTGAGGTAGTTGTAAATGGTGGAATTATTAAGCATCTCGTGATGCGGCCTCGTCCGTATTCTACTCCGGATCTATACTATCTCACTTTCTGGGATACTGGCTGGAAAGATACGGCGTTTATGTCGGGTCACTCTATGACGGCTTTTGCATGTGCTGTAATAATCGCGACTATGTATCCGAAGACTCGTTTAGCTGTTTATCCCGCAGCAGTACTGATTGCGTTTTCTCGAGTATACCTAGGATCTCACTTTCCAACTGATGTTATCTCAGGGTCTATAATTGGGGTTGTGATTGGTCTTGTAATATTACACATCAACAAAAAATACTTACCACAACTACCTAAGAAATGAAAAAAGTTTTAATAGTATCACTACGAGTTGGGGCGGGACATGTCAAAGCTGCCGAAGCGCTCGAACGAGAGATTGTTCGCGCGCATCCTGGCGTTGAGGTGAAGAACATCGATTTTCTCGACTATGCAAGTTTTTTATCCAATAAGTTCTACGGAAAACTCGCTGTTGATGTGATTGGGAAGTTGCCCGAGCTTTATGCTTGGCTGTATAAGAATGCAGATATGTCTTCAAGTAACGAAGCGAGACTAATTTTTGACCGCATGAATGCGCAGGAGTTAAAAAAGCAGATGGTAGAGTTTAACCCTGACCTGATAGTCTGCACCCACTTCATCCCCGCCAGTTTATTTGTTCACTGGAGAAGTAAATACAAGTACGACTACAAGATAGCAGTCACTGTCACAGACTATGAAGCGCATAAGTTATGGGCGGATCGTGGAGTTGACCGTTACTTTGTCGCCACTCCTGATGTAAAAAAGAGCCTAGTAGGCTATGGTATCCAGACCTCTCGAATATTTTGTACTGGTATCCCTATTGATGTGAAGTTTAGCAAGCGATATAACCGAGCATTGCTGTGTCGTAAGTACCATATCGCAAAGACGTTTACGGTGGGTATTTTCTCGGGTGGATTCGGTATGGGTCCCGTGAAGGAGATATGGAGCGCACTTGAAGCAATTCCAGGACAATTCCAGATTATTGTTGTAGCGGGTAATAACCATGCACTGAAAAAGGAGATGACAGAGTTAGCACAGAAATCCCGGAAAAAGGTGGTGGTGCTTGGCTTTACCGATACGATCGAGGAAATTATGGCAGTGGTAGACCTTATTATTAGTAAGCCTGGGGGACTGACTACTGCCGAGACGCTGGCTATGGGTGTGCCACTGCTTATTTCTAATCCACTACCTGGACAAGAAGAAGCCAATGCCCGGTATATTATGAAACATAAAGCGGCCTACCGTTCCGATGACCCGCTAGGAGTCTCTGAAATTACGCGTATTATTCTAGAAAATACTCTCGTACTTCGAAAACTGAGACTTGCTACGAGAAGAATTGCAAAGCCATATGCTACTGCTCACATTGTTCGCAGTCTGCAGAGTCTCTAGGGTGCAAGAAAAAGTCCTAAAATCCGTACTAGATACTAGGGAGTATAATGCCTGACACCACAAACCAACACGAAAATCAGTTATCTGATGAAGAACTGGTTGCAAAAGCGCTTGAAGACCACCTCTATTTTGGACATCTTGTACGGCGCTATGAGTCAAAGCTACTGAGATACATTTGTCGATTAATTAGCCAACACAGTGACGAGGCAGAAGATGTATTACAAGAGGTGTTTATTAAAGCCTACCGAAATTTGAATGATTTTAATCCATCACTCAAGTTTTCTTCATGGATTTACCGCATCGCTCACAATGAAGCGATTAGTTTATATAGGAAAAGAAAGAGCAGGGTACAAGAAGTATCTATCGATGAGGTAGCGGAGCTTGACTTAGGGTATGAGGTTAACTCGGTAATAGAGGAGTTAGGGGTCGAGCATGATGCGCACATGATTCGTAGTATCTTTTCACAGATGGATCCAAAGTATAAAGAAGTCTTAGAGCTGCGATTCTTTGACGGTATGGATTACGCTGAGATATCTGATATTATTCGCAGGCCCATAGGAACCGTATCTGCCATGATCAATCGCGCAAAAAAGCAGTTTAAACAAATTTCTCAAAAAAATAGCATACAATTTGATAGTATCTAGCAATACCATGGAAAACATCGAGCAAAAAGTGTTGGAACAAATAGAGCAAGAACACATCAAGCCACTATCGCCGTGGTTATTTTGGGTTAAGGACTACGGTATCTGGGTGATCTTTGCGGTCAGTACTATATTTGGAGGCTTAGCGGTTGCTATTATTTTGGACTCAGTTGCTAGTCAGGACTTTGAGTTTCTGCGTAAGACAGGAGGCAGTATTCTTGAGCTCTTAGTTCTTTCTGTCCCATATATCTGGGTAGCTGCCATGGCAGGGTTCTTTCTTTTTTCAGGCTACGCACTGCGCCACACACGGAACGGATACCGTATTAGCCTAATCCGGCTTGGCCTTTTCCATATTATTTTTTCTATTTTAATAGGTGTTATTTCTTTTAGTCTAGGCTTGGGCCAGGCGATAGATCGCTTTATGATAAGAAACCTACCTTACTATGAACATGCGCCAAAGTTGCGCGGTCAAGGGTACTGGGAGAGGCCTGAAAGAGGATTCATTTTTGGTTCAGTACGAGATATTAAAACTCAACAAAGCTTTATATTACAAGACCCAAGAGGAGATAGGTGGCAGGTGTTGTGTGAAATGTGCGAGGATCTTAACCCAGATATCCGCATTCAAGATGTCTTGCGCGTGATGGGGGAACGCAGACCTGAAATGCACTTTGAAGCACATATGGTACGATTTGCCGCTCCTATGGTTCCTCGGTAATGTGTAACAAAAAAATAACTCGTGCGTAGTAGTGTATGAGCGCTCAAGAACATACTAGTAAAGCAAGGAGGAGATATGAAGAAAAAAATGATGCGTGCAGGACTTGGTGTTTTCGCAGCTGGAGCGGTACTAACCGCCAGTATTGGAGCTGCATCTGCCCATGGTATGGGTCGTGAAAAAGTATTTAACCCAGAAAAGAAAGCGGCTATCGAACAGGCACTGGAACAGGCCGACTACCAGGCTTGGAAAACAGCAACCAGTGACTTGCCGGGAAAGCTAACTGAAAACGTTACGCCAGAAAACTTTGCACAGTTTGCCAAAGCCCATCAACTTATGAAGGAAGGAAAGCATGCTGAGGCGAAACAGATTATGAAGGACTTAGGTTTTCTGCCACCACCTCGAGGAGGACATAAAGAAGGGAAGGTCTCTGAGAGAAAGAAAGGATTCTCTCGTCATGCAGGAGCACCAACTCCAACAGCCGTTACAAAATAGCGCATAATAAAACCCCAGTAGATGGGGTTTTATTATGGCCTCATACCCTAGTTGTATTTAAAAAAATACGCTATACTAGTCTGAGCGCTTAGACAGCGCTCACAATGCCAAAAGAAAACAAACCACAAAAACCATTCCTGTTTCGGGGTCGCTTTCCTAGTGCCCCTTTTTGGATATCTTCACTGGTATCGTTGTTGGCGTATGGATTTTACGCCTGGAGATACGAGGTGTTGCCTCAAGCAGCAGCTTCACTGCTGGACGATGTAACGCCAGCCGATGCACGGGACAGGATTCTCGTTTTCTCGCCTCATCAAGATGATGAGACGATTGCGGTTGGTGGGTATATTATAGAAAGTATCGAGCGTGGTGCTCAGGTGTGGATAGCGCTCATTACCAACGGCAACAAGTACGGCTTTGAGATTAAGAGGTACCGCGAATTCTATAGTGCAACAGAGATACTGGGTGTCCCGCATGATAATCTGCTCTTTCTTGATTTCAAGGACGGGTCGTTAGCCCGCCAAGATAAAAAAATAGTGCAGAAGAAATTTACCGAGGTTATTAATCAGGTAAAACCAACGGTGATTTTTGCGCCACATCCAAAAGACGCGCATGCTGACCATGCCGTTACGGGTACGATGGCACGCATCGCAGCGGGTAAAAGAAAGCTCCGGTTTTATAGGTATCTGGTGCACCACCCGCTCTTTCCCAAGCCACGGAATTTAAACACGGGAGTATTCCTTCTTCCACCAGTGCGCCTCGTACGCCTCGACGAACGCTGGGGTAAGTATGTGTTACAGCCCGGTACGATAGATAAGAAACTCCAAGCAGTGTTGCAATATAAGTCGCAACTGCGTATCCCACTTTTAAACGACCTTCTGTTGGGGCTGGTTAAGCAAAACGAACTTTTTGCTGCCACAGTTGAAGAAGAGGACTAGGGTTGCATAAAAAGGGATTATTGGGTAAAATGCGAAATACATGCTTGGCATGTTCTCGTGCTATGCAGTTGAGAGCCTGGATAGCTCAGTGGTAGAGCGCAGCCCTGAAGAGGCTGGCGTCGGGAGTTCAATTCTCTCTCCAGGCATTTGAGGGCGGTTAGCTCAGTTGGTTAGAGCACCTCGTTTACACCGAGGGGGTCAGAGGTTCGAATCCTCTACCGCCCATTTGTACCATAACCTGAAAAAGAATGAATAGTACGAGCTTGAAACTCCTCTTTACACCGACGTATATCTTTAACCCAGAACCTGGGTATTATTTTACGTCTGCACCCTTTTTCTTGATTTTTTTCTCAGTTCTGGTATTATTGGCTATAGTAACTGCTTTTCTTGCATATAAGAAAAGAAAGTCTGTCTACCGTCCTTTGTACGCATATCTTGCTAACTGGGGGCTATGGGTAGGTCTTGTTGGTCTTCTCCTAGTATTCTTTAGACTGCAGGGTATTCCATACTTTAGTATGCGGGCACTTTTTGCAGCCTGGATCATCATGGCAATTGTCTGGATAGTTCTAGGGCTCAAGGCAGTACTGAGAACAATTGCCCGTAGTATTGCAGACCAGGCGCAGGAACGACGCAAGAACCTTTATCGTAAAAAATAGCTCGCATGAGCTGTTCTCATAATATTAGTAATTTATATAATTAACATGGCAACTACTACAGATAAGGACATTATTCGAGGCGGACTCATCCCGATGGAAAAACTGCTCAAAGAAGCAGCGGGAATGAAGATCTACAAAGAGGGCGACTCGATTGATTGTATTGTTGATAAAGTCACAAAAAATAAAGTGTTCGTTACGATCGACGACCGTATCCACGGTATTGTTGGTGGTAAGGAACTCATGTATGACCCGCAATTTGTGCGCGGTCTTGTCAAAGGTGATGTAATCACCGCTTTTGTGATTTATCCAGAAGACGATGAAGGTACTATGCTCCTTTCACTACGCAAAGCAAACCGGGATACTACCTGGACTGCTTTGAATAAGAAGATGGAGGACAAAGAATCTCTAGCGGTAGTAGTTTCTGCTGCTAATAAGGGTGGACTTATCATCGAGATGGGCGGAATCAAAGGATTCTTGCCAGTATCTCAGCTTTCTGCACAACACTATCCTCGTGTAGAGGGTGGTAACAAGGATGAGATCTTATCTCGTCTTGGACAGTTAGTTGGTAAGACTATTGATGTAAAGATCCACGCACTTGAAAAATCATCAAATAAGCTTATTTTCTCTGAGCGCGAAGCTATCGGTAACCGTGATGTGCCAAAAGATATCGCCGTTGGTGCAGTTGTTACCGGTACCGTCATTGGTATTGTAGACTTCGGATTCTTTGTAGATGTAGGTGGTGTTGAAGGACTTGTTCACATCTCGGAGATCTCATGGGGCAAGGTAGAACATATCGCTGACTTTGTAAAGATCGGGGATACTATGAAGCTCAAGGTTATAGATATTGAAAACAGCCGTCTCTCTCTTTCACTCAAGCAACTCGATGAGGACCCATGGAAGAAGATGGTAAAAGAACTTTCTCCAGGAGCAATCCTTTCAGGTCGTGTGAGTCGACTTACTCCATACGGAGCATTCGTGAAAGTAAAACTTAAAGACGCTGAAATAGATGCCCTCGTCCACATTTCTGAGATCTCACATAAGCATCTTACCGACCCTGCTGAGGTTCTCGCTCTAGGTGACCAGAAAGAATTTAAAGTACTCTCAATTGACCCAGAACAGCACCGTCTTTCTCTTTCACTCAAGGCTCTTGAGCCAGGTGGCGAGGAAGCGACAGCTAAAAAAGCGCCAAAAGCAAAGAAGGCTGAAGTAGTAGACTCTGAAGAGGAGTCAGGTGAGTCATTTGCTTCTCTTGGCGCGGCAGTACTAAAAAAGCTTAACGCTGGCGGTATTAGTTCTATGTCTGACATTAAAGGAAAAACAGTAGCAGATCTTACCGCTATTGAAGGTATTGGTGAAAAAACTGCAGAAAAAATAGTACAACTTGCACAGTAATATGGCAGGTGCAGTCGAGCGAAGTTGCTGCGTGTGTAGAACAAAGAAACCGAAATCCCAACTTGTTCGTTTTGTGGTCACTGGCGAAACGCTTGTCTACGATCCGCAACAGAACATGGCAGGGCGAGGAGTGTATTTTTGTTCACCAGACTGCTGGAATAGTGCTTCAAGTAAGGGTCGCCGGATCAAAGTAGATTCCAAGAGCCCAAAGGGAGCATATGTTGCCCTGCCACAGATCTCTTTTGAGCAGGCAACACATCAGAAGTAATACATTGCATGCTTGTGTTAAAAAGATAAGCAGATTATGATTGTAGTATAACCACGACAGCTAGTTACTAAGTTAATATGTATTCCTATGGAAATTAATTACTTCGGACACCAGTGTATCGAGATCAAGCAAAAGGGTATCATAGCCTTGCTTGATCCGTATGAGCCAACAGGGCAGATTGCGCATCCACGAGCAAAGGCTCATTTGGTTACCGTGAGTACTGCTGCGACTCCTGATGTTACCAGAAAGGAAGTTGCCGGAGTAGATACTCCTCGTGCGTTCGTAGTGGATGCTCCAGGTGGATACGAACTTAAAGGTGTTCTGATCGATGGTATTGCCTCATACGCAGATGGTGAGAAAGGAACGCTTCGCGGACCTAATACCATTTTTGCTCTCAGACTTTCGAGTATGAACATTTTGCATTGCGGGATGTTGGGTCATACACTAACAGCTGATGATATAGAGGAGATTGGTAACGTAGATATATTATTCATCTCAGTAGGAGATGAAGGAGTTGATGCAAAAACAGCGTCAAAGATTGTTGACCAGATTGAACCAAGAATTGTCATCCCAATGACCGGTGATGACGGGGTGTTGGCTGACTTTATTAAAGAAGTAGGCGAGACTGCAGAGACTCTCGATACCTTAAAGCTTGAAGCAAAGGACTTACCAAGTGATGGACAGAGACTGGTTGTGCTTAAGGCTCAGTAAGGTAGCCTACTAAGCGGTAGTAGGTAGTGAGAAGAGACTGGCCACGGTGGTGGAATGGTAGACATAAGGGACTTAAAATCCCTGGGCGGTAATACGCCGTGCGAGTTCGAGTCTCGCCCGTGGTATTGAACGTAAAAAGAACTCACCAGTAGGTGGGTTCTTTGTGTATTGGGTAGTCATAGCCATATTGACGACCAATCGCATATAATCGCATATAATCGCATACACAACCCATATGCGTAATATAGACACTAATCTCCCTTGAAAATCACCCTATTTTCTGCTATAGTGCGTCCACCATTTGTTTAGGCGACAATGGGAAAAACCCCGGGGCAACCCAGGGTTTTTCTGTGTTGCAGAAGCGCTTGCCTCGTGTATAATGAATTCAAAGTTTGGATACTAGTAACCATACGGAGGTTTTTCATGAAGCCACATAAAGATGAATTTAATAGTATCGAAGAAGATTGGATCCATACAGAGGTACTTGGACAGAAGGGTAAAAAATCTGGTGCAATGTCGAATGTTATTCTTGGTATCTTTTTAATCTTCGTAGTTTTGATAGTAATTCTTGCCTTCCGTAGTTTGTTTGGTAAAGAAGATCTCTCAAATCTTGAGAACCTCAACAACCTCACTTCAGAGCAGACAAAGAACCTGAGCGATGCTGACCGCGCTAAGCTTGAAGAAGCTAAGAAGGCTGAAGAAGCGAAAAAAACTGAGGACGCTAAAAAGGCAGCAGAAGAAGAGGCAAAGGCAAAGCAGGTTACCTACAAAGTGAAGTCTGGTGATACTCTAGCAGATATTGCAGCCGAGTTTGGTGTTGAGTGGCAAAAAATTGCTGAGGCAAACAATATGAAAGAGCCGTACAATATTGAAATTGATCAGGAGCTTATTATTCCAGGGGTGGCGCCAAAGACTGAGACTCCTGCACCAACTACTCCAGCAACAACTACAACTACAACGAATCCGGATGCACCAACTGGTACTACAACAGCTCCAACTACGGGTGGCACTACGTATACCGTTAAGTCTGGTGATACGCTAGCCGGTATCGGAGCAGAGCTGGGCGTGACATGGCAGGATATTGCAAAAGAAAACAACATGGCAGACCCGTATCCAATCGAGATCGGTCAGGTTCTCAAAATCCCTGCAAAGAAATAAGACACAACAGAAAGATAGCGCACATGATGTGCAGAAATAGTAAAAAATCCCCAAAAGGGGATTTTTTACTTATGCCTCATAGAACCGGACGATCTGGTAGAGTTCTTGAATGAGTTGCTCCTGTTCGGCGAGGCGCCGCTTTAAGTGTTCTTCTCGTTGCGTAATTTGAGCGTTCTCTACTCGCAACTGAGCTTCTAAATGTCCGATCTTCATGAGGGCATCTTCGTATTTGGCAAGCAGTTCGCGGTAGAGGGTATCTGTCTCGGTTGGTTTTACAAAGGCTGGTTCAGGAGTAGGTGTTCGTGTCTCAGGTCTTGTATCCTGGGTAGCGGCTTTTTTCTCTTTGATATCGTCGATGAGCTGACGGATATGGATAAAGTCACGGTTAATGATCTGGTCTAGGTGTTTCTCTTGAGATAACGGAGCAGTTTCTTCCGCTCTTTTCTCGGGTTCGTATGGTTTCGGGGTGCGGGGGGTATCTACTTGTGCTTTGGTGACTGGGGTGTGTGGTGTGCTGTTCTTCTTTCTTCCTCGTTCAGGCTTTAAGAGCTGATCAAGGTTTACGGAGTCAAAGCGGTACTCATCTCCTTTTTGGCCACGCACCACTTGTACCGGTAAGCGTCCCGCATGGATATAGCGACGGACACTTTTTTCCGAAACATTGAGATACTGTGCGGCTTGTGCGAGATTGAGGATAGACATATATGGGTATATTCTCACAAAGGGTACTAAATGTCTAGAGTACTCTTTTGCTCTCACAAATAAAGTGGTATAATAACAACCTATGAAGCCACCTATCTACCTCGATTATGCTGCTACCACCCCGATGGATCCTCGGGTTATTTCTGCTATGACAGATGTTATGGAAGGATACTACGGGAACCCTTCATCAGTACATGCAGTAGGAAGAGCGGCTCGTGAGCAGATAGAGGAGGCACGACGAGAGGTAGCTGGGTTCTTTGGTGCGAAAGACTCCAGTGAAATAGTTTTTACCTCGGGGGCTACTGAATCGAATAACCTTGTCTTGAGAGGAGTAGTGCAATCATCGAAAATCAAGAAACCGCATATTATCACAACCAGCATTGAGCATAAGGCAATTCTCGAGACCCTAGACGATATTGCGCTTACTCGTGAAATTGAAGTTACTCTTATGCAATGTGACCAGAGTGGACACATAGATATCGAACGGCTAAAAAACGAGATTAGACACAATACCATTCTCATCTCAGTGATGTTTGTAAATAACGAGACAGGATCGGTTCAGGATATTCGCGGTATTGGGAAGATGCTCGAGAAACTCAACGAGGGGAGGGAGCGAGCTGGGTTTCCAAAGGTTCTTTTCCATACTGACGCAGTACAAGCAGTACAATATTACGACTGTCGGGTAGCACACCTTCATGTTGATCTTTTATCTGCTTCAGCACATAAAGTATATGGTCCAAAGGGTATCGGGGTGTTGTACATCAAAAAGCGTCTCGCGCTCCACCCGATGATAACCGGTGGTGGTCAGGAGTTTGAAAAACGAGCGGGAACTGAGAATATTTCCGGTATTATCGGGTTTGCTCAGGCACTCCAGATTTTAGCCAAGAAGAAAGACACTGATCGTGAACACGTACTTGAACTGAAAAAGGTACTTACAAAAGGACTCTCATCTATTAAGGGAGCTCAGGTGGTGAGTACAGACCACGGTGCGCCACATATAGTCAGCTGTATCTTTAAAGATATCCCCGGTGATGCCCTACTGGTAAATCTAGATCTTGTAGGTATATCTGCGTCGACCGGTTCTGCTTGTACTTCAGGATCTATTCAGCCTAGTCATGTTTTGCTAGCCTGTGGCTTTCCTGAAGACGAGGCAAAAAGCGCGCTCCGTTTCTCTTTGGGACGATGGACAAAAAAGAGTGAAGTTGAGAAGTTGCTCTCTGTACTACCTGGGATTATAGAAAAACTATCTACGTAGCATGAATTACCAGTACGAACACATTGTGCCCTCAGTGCATCACGTAAAAACCCCACCACGGGTTCTTGTTGCGATGTCTGGAGGAGTAGATAGCTCAACGGTGGCCTACCTCTTTAAGTCTGCCGGATATGATGTGATTGGAGTATTTATTAAGATGTGGTACCCAGAAGGGGAAGAGTGGACAAATACCAGGGATAACCTCTGTTGTGATATCTCAACCATTTTAGGTGTCAAGCAAGTAGCATCACAGCTTGATATTCCACTCTATGTCATAGATATGGCACAGGAGTTTAAAGAGCGTGTCGTAGATAACTATATCGAAGAGTATGAACAGGGAAGGACTCCTAATCCCTGTTCAAAATGTAATAAATTCATAAAGCTTGGTTTTCTATGGGAAAAGGCTCAGCAGTACGGAGCGCAGTACCTGGCAACAGGGCACTATGTTACAAACAGTAACGGAGGGATTGCCAGAGCAACCGATACTAAAAAAGATCAGACCTACTTCTTATGGGAGATTGAGGCACAAGTAGTACCACACCTACTCTTTCCTCTCGGGACTCTTACTAAGCCAGAGGTACGAGAGATTGCAAAAGCTGCTAATCTTCCTGTCTTTGATAAGGAAGAGTCTCAAGGGACCTGTTTTATAGTAGAGAAGAATAACAAGAAGTTTCTTCAGGTCTACGCTAAGCGCCTAACCGTTCCTGGTGAGGTAGTAGATGAAAAAGGGAATGTTCTGGGAGAGCATCGTGGTCTCGTCTTCTATACCATAGGACAACGAGAGGGGTTAGGGGACGAAGTGGCAGGAAAATATATGAAGAACCACAAGGGAGATACTGCAGGTACTGACGCACCTAAGCTCTATGTGAAATCTATTAATGTAGAAAGAAATCAGCTTATTGTAGCTGAAAACAACGAGTTATTTGAGACACACCTTACTGCAAAGGAAATTAATATACTCGATCAACGCCTCACAAGTCTTATAGGGAGTGAGTTGGATGTACAGATCCGTGGAGGACATAAGCCAGATAGAGCTCGCTTAACAAAGCTTGATCTTAATACATCGACTTTTACGGTTGAGTTTTTAGATTCAGTTCGCGCGATCACGCCGGGTCAAAGTGCGGTACTTTTTTGTGATGGTCAGTTGCTGGGTGGCGGAATAATTGTCTAGCTAAACACAATAATTCTAATCGCAGTGCGTGTGGTATTGACTGTACTGCCTGTACGCTGTCTTGCTGACCGTGAGGGCTCGTGATTTGACAATATTTTTTAATAGATTACAATTGAGAAAGTTTTGAACGAAAAAGTGCAATTACCAGATCGGAAATGGGGATAAATAACTGGTTGACTAGATGGTTGCACAGTATATAATGATTGAACAACACGGAGAATAGTATGTCTAAACAACAACTGTTTTTTGTGTCGTATTTTCCAAAATTTTGCTAAACAAACCCACTTATTTCGGGTCGCTCGTTAAAAAATCGCAAACGTATTCCAGTCGGATTATTCGCAGTTTCTGTGGATAATTAACGTATTCATCGGTTAAAACGCGCATAAGCGCATACAATATTCAGGATTTTCTTCATTCGTTTTCGACAGTTGCATTGCAAGTTTATGGGATTGTGAGCTTTTTAAACTAAAGGTCGAACCTCTTGTCCGGTAACGGGTAAGCGGGCATCTTTGACTCACGGCCCCATACATGTAGCCTTCCAACTAACACGGAAAGAAATATAAAAAATTAATAGACTTTTAATTTTCATACCCCTCGCGGGATGAAAAAGGAGGTTATACTTCACATGGAAATAACGCAAAAATTTACAAAGGTTGTTTATGGTGCAATGGTTGCGGCTCTTGTGCTTGGTACTTTGCTTACAAGCTCTGTATCTCGCGCTGCTGCAGCTGCTGACTATGATTACCAGTTCATCACTCAGTCAGCGTACCCAGCAACTCTTGCTCAGGGTGCAACGACTAACGTTTGGATCGAAGTTAAGAACACTGGTACTAAGACTTGGTACAACACTGGTGCGAACCCAGTTCGCCTAGGTGCTGGTTCAATGTACGGCGCAGCTAATCAGCAGCGCGATTATAGTTCTGAGTTCTACAACTCAGCAACATGGTTGTCAGCTAACCGCCCAGTATCGATTCTTCACCCTGAAGTTCGTTCTGGATGGCACACTCGCTTCCAGTTCGACATTATGGCTCCTATGACTGATGGTACCTACAAGGCGTACTTCACTCCAGTTGTAGAAGGTCTTAAGTGGTTGAACGACATGGGTATCTACTGGCAGTTGATGGTTGGATCTGGTGTAACACCAACTCCTACCCCAACTCCTACACCTACCCCTACTCCAACTCCAGGAGTAACTGAAGGAGCACTTACTGCATCTATCGCGCAGACAAACCCTGCAACAACTACTTTGGTAGCTGGACAGGCAACTGCGAATCTTGCAGAGTTCAACTTCACAGGTACTGGAACTGTTACTGCTATCCAGTTGAAGAGAATTGGTGTATCTGCAGATGACACACTTTCAAATGTTTATCTATTTGATGGTGCTACTCGTTTGACTGATGCAGCAACGGTATCTTCAAATGGTGTTATTAACTTCACTGGTAATCTTTTCACCGTTGCAGGTAACAAGACTATCTCAGTTAAGTCTGACATCAAGGCAGCTACTCAGGGACAGACTGTAGGTGTTCAGCTTACTTCTTACACTGTAGGAACTGCAGCTGCAACAACTGTATCTCTATCTGGAAACTTGCATAACATTGCTAACGCTACTCTAGCAGACGCAACATATGCTGCTCCAACTCCATCTGGTGGAACTATTGATCCAGCAAATGATGTAGTTGTATGGCAGACTACTGCGACTGTTTCACAGCGCGATGTAAAAATGAGCCGTATGGCACTTCGCCAAATTGGTTCAGTTAACACAGGTGATATCAAGAACTTCCGCCTCCTAGTAGACGGACAGCAGGTTGCTTCAACCGCTTCTCTTGATTCAAATGGATATGTTACTTTCGTACTTACTACTCAGAAGACTTTGACTACTGGTGGTCGTGTACTAAAGGTACTTGCTGATGTAACTGGTGGTTCTTCACGAACTTTCCAATTCTCACTACGCCAAAAGGGTGATATCGACTTAGTTGACTCATCTTTCAACGTAAACATCGGTTCAACTTCAACTTTCCCAATTCAGCCAGCGGCTGCGACTACTATTACTCAGGGAACAATCAGTGTTCAAAAGACATCTGACTCTCCATCTGGTAATGTTACTCTAAACGCTTCTGACTCAGTTCTTGGTCGCTATACCTTCACTGCGTACGGCGAGCCTGTAAAGGTTGAAACGTTGACTGCTGGATTCACTTACGTGGATACTGTAGACGACAACCCAGCTGGTGCAGGTAGTACTGCAACACTTCGTAATGGTCGTGTAATGGTTAACGGTGCTCAGGTTGGTTCTACAACTACCCTTGCAGCTGCTGGTACATCATTCACTACTAACTTCACTGTAAATCCTGGTTCTCCAGTAACAGTTGAAGTTCGTGCTGATATCTTCGACAACGACGGTACTGGTGACATTAGCGCAACTGACACAGTTACTGCTACATTGGTAACTGGTGCTTCAAATGCAACTCGTCAGGTATCTCTTGGTTCAATTAACGTTCCAAGTGCAGCTACTCCTGCAAATCAGCTTACTGCAGCATCTGCAGCAACTGTAACTTTGGTTAAGCAGTCTAACTACCCTGACCAGAGCACTACAATTCCTCAGACTTCTGCATACAAGCTTGCAGCATACAACTTGACTGGTTCATCTACTGAAGATGTGAACATCGACACTATTACACTTGCATTCGCAACTGTAGCTGGTGCAGCGAACATCTTTGACTACGCTGACCTTTCAGATGTATTCGTAAAAGTTAACGGCGTAAGCACTACCATTAAGGGTACGCTTTCTGCTGGTAACAATACCTACTCTACTTCATTCACTCTACTTAAGAACGCAACTGTTCCTGTAGAAGTTTGGGGTAAGATTGGTAGCGATATTACTGCTGCTAACCCAGCAACTCGTACCGCACAGGCAACTTTGACAATGACAGGTACAACTGCTCAGTCGTCAATTGCTTCTACTACCGGTGCTGTTACTGGTCAGATTATTGGAGCTACTACTGGTGTGTTCAACGCAACTGTAGATGCATCTATTCCTGACGCTCGTATTATGGATGACAATGGTACTGTGGTAACATCTGCATTCAAACTCGAGTCTCTTAACGAGCAGTCAACTGTAACTGATATAACAGTTAAGTTCGGTACTAACGCTGGTGCTTCTCCTACAACTGTAGGAACTGTAAAGATCAAGGACGGTTCAACTGTTCTTGGTACTAACTCAGCTGCAGCTACTGTTACTTTCTCTGGTCTTACCTTCATGATCCCTGCAAACACTAGCAAAGTTCTTACTGTTGAGCTAACATTGTCTTCAGTTGGTACAGGAGCTGGTACTTCAGGTGAAGCTATCCAGACTATTCTTGACCAGTACAAGTATCTTAACTCTCAGGGTCAATCTACTACCGTTGGTGTTCTTGCAGCAGCTGGTGGTGACGTAATCCCTACACAGATTAACTACGTGTACAAGTCAATCCCTACTGTTACTAATGTAAGTCTACCGTCTACTCTTTTGACTAACGGTACTCAGACACTTGGTAAAGTAAGTGTATCTTCTGGTGGTACAGGTACTATTGGATGGAAGAAGATTTCATTCGATGTATCTAAGACCGGTGGTGCAGCTGATGGTGCTGGTACAGATCCATTACTTGCTTCTGTAGAAGTATGGGATGCTGATACTAACACTCAGGTTGCTGGTGCTGTAACTCTTCTCTCTGCTAACGGTGGTGGTACTGATACTACTGCGAACTGTGAAGAGAACGATACTTCTTGTACTATCTCGTTTGTTGCAACTACTGAACAACAGGTAAGTGGTGCTAAGACTTACGAATTGCGATCAACTGTTAACGGTACACTTGCTACTGGTGACAACATCTCAACTCGTATCTTGCAGCCTTCTACATTCGTTGCTCCTGCAGCGTATGCAACTGTTGCTGGTACAACTGCGACATTCGTGTGGACAGATCAAAGCGCACAGTCACACGACGAAACTAAACTCGACTGGAATAATGGTTACTTAGTTAAGAACTTGGCGACTTCGTCACAGTCTCTAGTTAAGTAATTTAACTCCTATGGTTTCCTGATAGCGTAAATCAGACAAAAGCACCTCCGCAAGGAGGTGCTTTTGGTGTACTAAATAAAAAGACTTTATATTAATTTTTTACATAATAAAAGTGGCGTCCCGAAGGACGCCACTTGTTTTGTTACTTAAACCCCTCTTTCGTGCGGGGTAGGAGAGGACGGTTAGTAGTTAACTAACCTGCCCAAGTTGTTGTTGGTGGAATTGCTGGCGACGGCGATAACTTCGAGTCCGCCGATAACCGCTATTCCAGAGATGTTGGTGGTGAGACCACCGGAGTTGCCAGGTCCACCAAATGAGGTGGAGATGGTTCCTCCGGTGTCCATGACCTCTATCTTTGAAGTGCCATTTTCTCCGATCAGCAGGGTGTCGACCCCAGCTGTGTAGGTGTTGATGGCCAAGCGGGTGGGGAGGCTGACTGTCGGCCCGATGTTGGTAAGTCCAACACCGGCGTTACTGATCCGCCCGATATACCCGTTGCTGTTTGATCCCCAGGAGGTGTAATACACCATCCCGTTGGAATCAACATCAACGTCTCGGGGTTGTCCCGCTGCAGTCAACCATTGTTGAGCGCCGGTGGCGGGATCAACTGAAGCAACTTTGCTGCCGCCGGCATCCGCGATGTAAAGCCTCGTGGTGCCATTGGCGGTTTTGCATCCCATGCCGGAAATCCCGGTATAGGTGTTGGGAAGAGTTGCAACCCACGCACCGCCTAAGGTAGCTTTATACACCTTGGTGCCGGTGGCGACAAAGAACTCTCCAGTCGGGCAGTAGGCAGTTGCTGAAACACCTGTCAGGCTTTCCCCTGCCGGCATGCCGGTCAGAGTCAGAAAGGTGTTTTGCAAGGCTCCTGCCGGGGTGTATTTGTAGATGGCGTTGTTGGCGGAGCTTACTCCATAGACGGAGACACCATCTGTGGTGATCTCGTCCATCTGAATCACGGTGGATTCGTTTTGGTAGTTGAAGCTTCCGCCTGATCCGCTGCCTGCTCCCACCACGATAGGTGAGAGGACAGTCAACTGGCAGGATCCGCCATTTGCGGCTGAGTTGTTGCGGAAAATGGTTGGTGACCAGTTCCCGTTATTGTAGTTGTGTGTGGTGGTCACTGTTGAACATGTGTTGTCCACATAGTCCGGCGTACCGTCACCCCAGCTTACTCTTTGATCGGTGCAGGTGCCACCGAGTGCGAGGTTGGCCGTAAAGATTGTTCCGGTATTGCCGCTGGTTGGTGTCACCGTGAAGCCGGTGCAGGTTGGGGGATTTTGTCCCGTTTGATTTCCACCTCCACCAGCCTGGGTATTGTTAACCGTGACGGGAACATGGATTGATTCGAGTGGGTTGGGTACCACATCGTCTTTGCACCATAGTTCCACATTCTGTTGGCCAGTATTGACGAGATTGACGGTGACATTCCACCCGATCGGTTGGTTGCGATTGGATGTGTCATAGGTGTCCAGGTCGTCGATCATTTGATCAGTTGTTCCGGGCACGCGCAACCAGAGGTTGCAGTCGCGTGGTTTGGTGCCAGTCAGCGCGATTGTGGTGTTTACCGTTGTATTTGGCGGTGTATTCACGATCGGAGCTGTTGGTGCTAGCGTCTTGCGGTACAAGGTTATTGGCGTGTTGACACTCTGTTGGCCAGAAGAGTTGGCACAACGTAAGTTGAACAGGTTTGCTCCCTCAACTTGCAAAGGAAATGTGTATGACCATGTTGTTTGTGTGGTCGATACGATCGCCTGTGTTTGGTGTGAAGAAAACAAGTTCACACAGTCATTACCCTTGTTCCCAGAAATAGTGACGCTGTTGGCATTCACTGATCCGGAAAGACCAGGAATGTTGGTGACACTGAAGTTCGGTGCTTGGGGAGCGCCTGCGGGCGTACCCGTCACAACGATATTTGCCGTTTGGGCGGCGCCAACTGCGTTGTGTCGATCTTTAGGCACAAAGCGAATAGTGAAAACACCGGCTGTTTGATAGCGATGAGTGTTATTCGCGGTACAGGTCTGGTTTACGACAACCAGACTTTGGTCGCCGTAGTCAATGTCGCACGCAACTGTCGCCTGATCGCCAGGATCTGTGTCAGAAGGTGTGGCATTGATTGTCACGAGGTCGTTAATTGCGACCGTAAGTGACGGGTTAACTGCTAACGGTGACAGTGTTGGGGGGTTATTGTTCCCCTGAGCGCCACTGCCAATCACGGTGACAGTGCTGGTGCCACTATCATAACCTATGCTGGGTATTTGCACCCTCACTCCGTACGACCCTGACAGGGCGTAAAGGTGCTGGGTTTGGAACTTTAGCGATCCACTGTCATTGAAGGCCAGCGCGGTGACTGAGTTATCTCCCCAAGTGACCGAACCATCAGTGGTGGTCGCCTTGGCTGAATAATGAGTCAGCGTCAGTGTTACCGTCAAAGGTGAATTGCCTGTTGCTGGTGAAACGTTGAAGTTCACCGTGTTGGCTGGTGTGATTGAGGGAGCTCCTCCACCACCTCCGCCACCGCAGCCGGTGCTTGTGGCTACGAGGCCCATGAGAAGAACCGTCATCAGCAGGCTTGCGCTCGCTTTCTTGACGGACCTTTGGAATAGATCCAATAGAATTTCGTTCACGGTCTTTTTCCTCCTTCAAGGAATTTTTCTGCATTAGCAGGTAGGGGTTTCTCACACAAAAGACACTATTTGGATAGTGTTTGTGTGTGAGGGTGGCTGAGCGTAGAATGACTGATTTACATCAGCTATCCCTGGCTCGTGGTGTCGGTCCTTCCCGGGAGGGAGGACCCGTTGTGTGATAGGATATTAGCCTATTCACATGGATTTCCTCCTTTTCCCTTAGGGAAGGTTTTGAAGTTTAAATATAACAGGTATGTATGTCTAACCTGTAAAAGGACGAAGCTATACACTTCATAGCCTATCATATTTATGCGAGTGTGTCAAGGATTAAATAGAAAAAGAGCCTTATATTGGAAAAATGCTCAAAATACAAACAGAACACACCTTTTTCAGTGTGTTCCGGTATGCTATACTAAAAATAAAACAATGCAAAAAGATTTCCAGAAATGGGCGGAAACTAAGGTTGGATTACATAACTCCCAGACCAAACGCTTTTTTTACGAAAAAGAGGTTTGGTGGTGTTCTCTCGGTGTTAATATAGGGTACGAAGAGGACGGGAAGAATAGCTTCTTTACACGCCCTGTACTTATCTTAAGAAAGTTCAATAAAGATATGTTTATTGGAGTGCCATTATCTACTACGGAAAAGGAAGGACAATACCATTATCGCTTCCCGTTTCTTACGGGATATAGTACAGCCTTACTTTCTCAAATTAGATTACTTGATTCGAAGCGGTTAGCGAATAAGATGGGTTCCATTTCTAAAGAGGAGTTAGGGAAAATAAGACAGTTAGTAAAAGGCGTCGTGTAGGGGTATAGTTTGAGCTCACCTTGCGGTGAGCCCGAGGCCGAAGCCCATATGTATATGTAAAATATACTGTTTCATGAAAAAATACAATAGTATTTCATTATAATCAATCTAAAAGAAATGATAACACAAGAAATACGCCAAAAATTCCTCGAATTCATGAAGAGTAAGGGACATACTATTGTTCCCTCATCTTCTCTGCTACCAGATGACCCGTCTGTTCTTTTGACTACTGCTGGCATGCAGCAATTTAAGCACTACTATACTGGTGAGGCAGATGCGATGCGGGATTTTGCAGCGCGTTCTACTGCTTCAGTGCAGAAGTGTTTTAGAACATCAGATATTGACGAAGTAGGGGACGAAACACACCTGACTTTTTTTGAAATGCTGGGTAATTTCTCATTCGGTGGATATTTCAAAAAAGAAGCTATCACCTATGCTCACGAATTTATTACCCGAATTTTGAATCTAACAATTTCATATGTTACTGTTTTTGAAGGACTGCCTTCAGCGGGCGTACCAAAAGACGAAGAGTCGAAGGATATCTGGAGAACGCTTGGCGTTAATGATATTCGTGAAGAACTGTGGGATGTCTTTTGGGGACCGACGGGGAATAAGGGTCCCTGTGGACCAACGACTGAGATCTATTGCAAGAATGCACTTGGTCAGGATGTAGAGATTTGGAATATTGTTTTTAACGAATTTATGTGTGACAACACCCGTGAAGAACTGATTGCAGGGAATGCTCATCTTACGAAGCTTGCAACTCCTGGTATTGACACGGGGATGGGGCTCGAGCGCCTGGCAATGATCACCCAAGAAGTAGGTACCATCTTTGATACCGATGCATTAGCTGTATTGGTTGATGTTGTCTCAGAAGACTTTACGGCTCACGAAAAGAGAATCGTGGCTGACCATATCCGTGCCTCAGTCTTTTTACTAGCTGACGGGGTACGTCCTGCGAACAAAGGAGCGGGATATATCTTGCGTCGTCTAATCCGCCGCGTTTCAGCAATAGAGCATCACAAGGCAATGGCTGGTGTTATTCATATGGCGGCGGTAGCAGCAATTCATCAATACCAGGATGCGTACCCAGAACTACAAAACCCAGATATTCTTACTGAACTCCAAAAAGAACAAGATAAGTTTGCAAAGACCCTTACACAAGGTTTGCGAGAACTAGCTCGCGTGAAGACTTTAGATGCTCGCTCTGCCTTTACACTTTTTGAAAGCTTTGGACTTCCCTTTGAAATCATCCGTGACTTCGGCGGGGAAAAAGCAGCAGATCTAACGCTGGTAGATTTTGAAAAAGAGTTTGCCCGCCACCAAGAAGCCTCTCGTGCTGGCCTTGAAAAAAAGTTTGGTGGTCATGGCTTGCTGCTGGATACCGGAGAATTGAAGGCTGCTAACGAGGAAGAGCTTGCCAAGGTAACTAAACTGCATACCGCTACGCACTTACTCCAACAAGCCTTGCGAGAAGTGCTAGGCAACTCCGTCTCCCAACGGGGATCAGATATTACGGCAGAGCGCCTACGCTTTGACTTTACATTTGAGCGCAAGGTAACTCCTGAAGAGCTGGCAGTAGTGGAGCAGAAAGTACAAGAGGCTATTGCCCATGACCTCCCAGTGCAGTATGTAGAATTACCACTTGCCGAGGCAAAGAAAACAGGCGCGCTCTACTTCTTTCAAGAAAAATACCCAGATACTGTTAAGGTATATTTTACGGGAAGTGATATCAGTACCGCATATTCCAAAGAGTTTTGTGGCGGGCCTCATGTAACGCACACCGGTGAGCTTGGAGTATTTACGATTATGAAAGAAGAGAGTTCGTCAGCTGGGGTGAGAAGAATTCGTGCAACGGTTACCTAACCACGTGTGTTAATGCAAAAAATGAGTTTATTTTCTTTCCAATACGAAGAAACTCAACTATACTGAAGATATGAAATTCCTTGACCGCATCTTGGGCTACAACGAGCTGAACTTTTATGCCATCGCACTTGATGTGGGTACTGAATATGTCAAAGCTTTGATTTTCAAAGTTGAGGAAGGAGTTGCCCATATTGTCGGAGCGGGTCGCACACATCAAGCCCTCAAAGATATGCAGGGTGGTGCTATTACGGATATCTCAGGAGTAATAGCCAACTGTTCAACAGCACTCGATAGTGCCTCAAAAATGGCAGGGGTGATGCCTGATCGGGTGATTATGGGAATTGCCGGAGAACTAGTCAAAGGTGCTACCACTACTATTACCTATACAAGAAAAAACGCAGACAAGAAAATTGACCAAAAAGAACTTAAAGAAATTATGGGGCGCGTACAGGAAAAAGCCTACGGCCAAATTAGAAGCCAGATTGCCTGGGAGACCGGTAAGGCAGAAATTGATGTTCGGTTAGTTAACGCTGCTATCGTCGATGTTCGTATCGACCGTCATCAAGTGAGTAACCCGATCGGATTTACTGGTAAGCATGTTAAGGTAGATGTCTATAATGCCTTTGCTCCGATGATCTATCTTGGAGCCTTGGAATCTACCGCAGAAAATCTAGGCCTCGATCTGCTTGGTATTGCAGCTGAACCCTATGCGGTGGCCAAGTGTGTGGGCATGGAACAAGGAAAAGACTTCTCTGCTATCTTTATCGACATTGGAGGAGGAACTACTGATATCGCGGTTGTACGAGCGGGAGGGCTTGAAGGCACCCGTATTTTCTCTATTGGAGGTCGGGCGTTTACCAAGCGCATTGCCCGTGAACTCGACTTAGTGTTTGGTGAGGCTGAGGAGCTCAAGCTCTCGTATAGTCGAGGCACCCTTGAAGCGCACCAAAAAGAACAGGTGCAAAAAGTAATTTCTGATGATATTGCTATTTGGCTCAAGGGGGTGACGATGATCTTGCGCGAGTTTGGAGATAGTGAGTTGCTTCCTCGTCGCATGTTGCTGTGTGGAGGAGGAAGCTTGCTTCCCGAAGTGCGTCACTCACTTGCATCTGAACAATGGCATAAAGACCTGCCCTTCGCAGGCCGACCTATTGTGGAGTTTATTGAGCCAGGGGATGTGAATAATGTCATGGACGATACTGGTACACTACGAGACACTTCAGATGTTACCTCTATGGCACTGGCGAACCTTGCAGTTGAACTCATTGAAGGAGTAAATCCAATGGCAGATGTTTTGCGTAAAACTGCAGAAAATATAGTACAATAACAAGTATCTATGGATAAGATTGTCTACATTGAATCAGATGAGGAAGTGATCGGTATCGTGGACCGCTTGCGCCACACGATCGAGAATCATATTGCGTTGGTGGTACCGACGGGTTCAGTGTTGCTCTCAAGTATTATTAACTTGCGTCTTTTACAAGACGAGGCCAAGGATTTGGGCAAAAAGATTGCTATTGTTAGTTCGGACCCTGCTGGCCGGGCTATTGCTGCCCAAGTTGGCTTTGTGGTCTACGAGAGTGTCTCTGGTGCAAAAGACGACCTTGAGTCAGGAACGTTTCCTGAAGCAAAAGCACACCATGCACACGCCCCAAAACATATACAAGAAGAAGAGGAACAAGAGTTCCATCGAACCGAACACTCATCGTTCCATCCTAAGCATAATATACAAAAAGATAAGAAGCGTGATGCGACCTTCAAGGATCTGTTTGAACACAGTGGCGAAGAGCCTGAGTATCCTGAGGAACAGTCTTTTTCAAGCAAAGCTACCCAGGAATTTAAGGGTGCTTACTCAAGTTTGTCTGGGATCAAGATAAAGCCTGGAAAGGCAAAACTGTATGCTGGAATTTGTGGAGCACTTGTTATTGCTATTGTTCTCGTTTCTCTTCTCTTTCCTCATGCCACTATCTATCTTAACGTTATCACTGCAGAGCAGGATCTAGCTATTCCGTTTGCCATTGCCGCTGACCAAAAGGAAATAAAGACCGAAGGGTCCTATGTCCTGCCAGCCAGCTGGCAAGTACAAGACAAGGAGTTTACCAGTTCCTTTACCGCGACCGGTAAGAAGAATGTAGGGGATCATGCAAAGGGAATCATTGTGGTATATAACCGGTCTGGAAGGCAACATACTATTCCAGCCGGTTCTCCGATTGTAGCCTCATCTACCGGTAAAACATTTTCTGCTAAGGTAGGAATTACCGTTCCTGGAGCATTTGTGTCTGACTTTGGGGAGTTGGTCCCGGGAAAAGTCTCTTTTGATGTTGAGGCTACTGAAGCTGGTGAAGCAAGCAATCTCCAGCCTGGTCGCTTTACGATTCCTGCTATCTCAGAGATCTCAAGCCTCGTGTATGGAGTTTCTGAGGAAACGTTTCTGGGAGGTAATGATAGAAATGCAACAGTGGTGACTGAGGAAGATATTAAACAAGCAAAAGATAAGATCACCGATGAGGCGCAGCAAAAGATTTCCGATGACCTTGGTATAAAGGGAGACACTCTGTTTGTAAAGGGGTTGGCTAAAATAGAAACAACCGCAGTAGATGCCAACCATAAGGTAGATGATGAGGCCGAGAGTTTTACCGTCACCCTTCGTGCTCACTTCTCGTACCTTACCTTTAACCGTCCCGACTTTGATACTATCTTCACACAAAGCGCACCGCTCCAGCTTTCTGACCAGAAGTCAGTGATAGGGGACGGATACCGTGAAGCGACCTGGGAAGTAAAAGGCTTTGACCCAGAAAAGAAATCTGCAGAACTTATAGCGAAAACCAAGGTTCTTGTAGGGACTAAAATTAAAGAAGACTATATGCGAAGTAGGCTTTCTTCACTCTCGATTAAGGAGGCCCGAGTTGAGCTTTTGAAATACCCTGATGTAGAGCTCGATCATATTTCGTTTTTCCCACCAGTACTCGTGCAGTCGATTCCCGTGAATGAAAATAGTATCAAGCTGAAGATAGAATATATTAAGAAGTAGCTGACTATCTACATTAAATATTGATTTATATACCCTACTGGTTTATAATATATATTAGTTTCCAAATTTCTTGTAAGGAGTGTGTGTATGGGTCGCCCGCATCACAGTACTAAACATCACCATGACAAGGAGAAAGATCAACAGATCAATCTTCATCTTGGTGAAATCAATCGACTGCGAAAGGAGTTGAGTGAGTCACAAAAGGAGGTAAAATACCTCCGTGAAGTGATTATAGCAGCTCACCACTACTGCTCTAATCATCTTGAGGAGTTACCCTCTGAACATCCGGTGCATCAGATCTTACATTGCATGGACGATCCAACCACAGAGGGCAAAAAACTTAAAGAGGTGTATTGTCCTAAGGGTGGCGCAGAATCGTTTGTTTTTACGCGTGAGCTGAATGTCTTAATGGATAAGCACAAGAAAGTTGGTGTGCTGATATTCAATATAACCAAGAGTGATGGCAGCCCTGCACTTGGTTTTGGAGGTATTCAGCGTTTGTGTGATGTAGTCATAGACGCAGTATCAACGCTCAACTACTCACACCCAGCCATTCCTGGGGCAACTAGACTCGGTGATGTTCTCGCACTTTTGCTAGGGATCGTTGCTAGGCACAAATTTCCACACGGCGAAGGGTAGGTCTTTGTCGTGCTCACTTCATGGTGCTGCCTTATGGGCAGCATCTGTGGTATACTAATTGCTATGAAATACCTCGGACTTGATTATGGAGAAAAGCGCATCGGAGTCGCCATCTCGGATGATATTTTAATGTTTGCGCACGAGTACGGCATTATGGACTCATTAACAGACGACAATATTATCGTCTACTTACGCGAGTTGATTGAAAAAGAAAGCATCACAGATATTGTAGTGGGTATGCCTTATGCTCTTTCAGGGGACGATACAGCTAAAACACAGGAAACCCGTGAGTTTGCTGCAATGCTCGAGGATAGTTTGCCTGTGCGTATTCATTTGCAGGATGAGCGCTGGACTACCAAAGAAGCAGACGCGACGCTGCTGGCAATGGGTATCTCTCAAAAAGAGGCACGGTCTGTTAAAGATATGATAGCTGCTAAGTATATTTTGCAGACATATATGGATAAGGTAAAAGAAGATGAGGAAGAGGACTTCTAGGTGAAGCTTCACAGTAAATCCGTTTTTATATAAAAATATAGCTCATCCGAGCTTTTTTTGGTACAATGTATATATGTAAGTGCACATTACAAACTTGGAAGTAAGAGATAAACCAAAAGAAAGAGGTGGCGCAAATGCACACTGAAGAAGACTATTTGTCGGTTTGGGAGCGCATCAAGCGCTACATTGTTTGGTTTTTTTGGGCGAACCTGTCTTTACGGACAAAACTTAGAGGGTTACTACTCTTTTTTTTAGCCCTGTTCTTTCTGTTCCAGTGGACGAAACAGAGATCTGAGATGTTCCAAGGGGTGACAGGGGTGTCACAGGGCGAGATTGACTTACAGAAAGATGTTCTTGCTGACATCATTCCTCCGCCCATGAACTTGGAGGCTCAGTATCTGATCGCTTTGGAGCTAACAGATGGTCGTCGTGGTTTGAATGTGGCCGGTGATCTTAAGAGGGTTAGTGACCTTAGAGATATTGCAGAGGTGCGTTTCAGACTCTATGAGGATCTTTACTCGGCTCAAGTTAATGCAGGAGACAAAGAACATAGAGAGCCACTTGAGTTGATCCAGGAAATGCATAAGAACAGCAATCAATTCTACGAGATCTGGAGTGGAGAGGTTGCGAGAAAACTGGATCTTGAGCAAATGGACGAGGCGAGAAAGTTGGTTGCTTTAGAGCTTAGGCCACTTTACTACGCCCAAAGAAGCCTAGTTGATCAGCTTCAGCCTTGGGTGGAGAAAAACCAGATAGAAGATGTTGCCCATCTTAAAAAACAACAAAAAGAAGGGCGAGAGACAGATCATCTATACAATGCTGCTTTCAGTGTTTTGATGCTGCTGTTTGGGATTGCCATTGAGATCATAGGGCACTTTTTCTCAAGTGGTATGGTAAAGGTATGTGAAGAGCTGGAAAGAATCTCTCAGGGAGACTTGACTCAGAGAAGCACCAAAGCCGGATAGCCTTAAAAAAAGTAATTTTCTCGACTCCAAAGCGACATCAGTTGCTGCGGGGTTTTTATTTTGTGCTATACTTTTAGTATGAATAAAATCGTTACCATACTCCTTGCTCTTGGAGTAGTTGTTTTTATCTTCAGTAAGATTAACGCAGCAGGACTAGAAAAGGCAGCGAATCAGCCAGCCACCACGGAGTCGAAGCCGATTCATTTTTCTATTAACCCAGGCGAAAATCTCAAAGAAATTGCCTTAGACTTGAAGGAAAAAGGAGCTATAGCTGACAGCTCAGTTTTTATAAATTATGCCAAAAAAACCGGCACGGATACCAGGATCAAGCCCGGTGAATACACTGTGGATAGCTCACTTTCTCCGAAAGAAATTCTTGCTCGTTTTGTAGCAGGAGACCGCAAAGAAGCGTGGATTACTATTCCGGAAGGATGGAGAATAGACCAGATCGCAGACTACCTAGACTCAGAGGGACTTGTCACGAAGGAAGATTTTGTATCTACTGCTCTCGTGAAAAACTTTAGTGGTGACTTTGCCTTTCTCTCAACACTTCCAGGAAATACCTCACTGGAAGGGTACTTATTCCCAGACACCTACAAGGTGTTTGCCGAGACTGATTCCAAGGATATTATTACCCGAATGCTGACTAACTTTCAGGATAAGGTAAGTAAAGATATTATGCGCCAGGCCAATGCCCAGGGGTTAACTCTGCATCAGTTTTTAACCCTTGCCTCAATTGTTGAGAAAGAATCAGCCCACAACGATGATGTTGCTAAAATTTCCTCAGTCTACCATAACAGACTTAACCAGGGGATGAACTTCCAGTCAGACGCTACCATTACGTATATCACCCGTCGCCCTGATCCACGGCCATTGGAAGCGGAGACTAAGATAGATTCGCCATACAATACCTATCTGTATCCAGGGCTCCCACCAGGGCCTGTGGGTAACCCAGGACTTTCGGCAATTGACGCTACGCTGCATCCGGCAGATACGCCGTACCTGTTTTTTGTATCGCGGGACAACCGAGCATATTTTGCAACCACTTACGATGAGCATCTGGTAAATATTGCTACATACTTAGACCAGTAAGCCTTCAATTATTAGTATTTGACATTTAGTAATAACTCCCGTATAGTCTACTCGTGTTCCTGTTTCTTATTGTAATTGCTCTCCCGTTGGGGAGCTTTGTCTGTATTAATAATGAGAGGGTACAATCAATGACTAAAGAGATCTATTTAACTGCAGAAAAAATTGCCGAAATGAAGGAAGAGCTCAACCAGCTCAAGACGGTCAGACGAGCTGAGATTGTAGCGCGTATTCAAGACGCGTTGTCTCTACGCGACCTAAAAGAGAATTCAGAGTATCAGGCAGCAAAAGAAGAGCAGTCGCAGCTTGAGGGTACTATTGAGGAAATGGAGTACTCTATTAAGCATGCGAAAATTATCAAAGAAGGACATAGTGCGAGTGGAGCAGTTGCAATTGGAAACACCGTGGTAGCTGAAGTGAACGGCCAGAAGGTATCCTACACCATCGTCGGGTCTGCTGAAGTGGATGTTATGAAAGGCAAGATCTCGAATGAATCTCCAATTGGGCGTGCTATGCTGGGCAAGAAGAAAGGTGATGTGATTGAGGTGATGGTTCCGGCTGGCAAGATGACCTATAAGATACACGAGGTAAAATAAGGATAATGTGGCACTATAAAAACACCCTGCTTGTGCGGGGTGTTTTCCTGTATAATAGATACATGACTACAATCGAAGCCAATAAGAAGATATCTGAACTACGGAAACGCATCGAGGAATATAACTATCAGTATTATGTTCTCGATGAGCCGACGGTAACCGACGAAGAGTATGACCGTATTATGCGTCAGCTTATTGATGTTGAAAGTCGGTTTCCTGATCTTGTTACGCCAGATAGCCCAACGCAACGGGTAGGGGCTACTCCTTCGAAAAAGTTCTCACAGGTAAAGCATTCAATTCCAATGCTCTCTCTTGCCAACGCCATGGGAGAAGATGAGCTTGTTAAATGGGACGAGCGAGTACAAAAAGGGCTGGGTGAGAAGACCGTTACCTATTGCGGTGAAATTAAATTCGATGGCGCTTCTGTTTCTCTTACCTATCGGGATGGTTTGTTGCTCGAGGCAGCTACCCGAGGAGACGGGAAAGTAGGAGAGGATATTACCGCCAATATCAAGACGATCCCCTCTGTTCCGCTTAAATTGCGTGAACAGATGAACGGTACGGTTGTGATTCGCGGTGAGGTGGTAATGCCCAAGGAGAGCTTTGAGAAGCTTAACCTCAAGGCAGAGGCAGAGGGAACAAAAATTTTTGCAAATCCCCGTAACGCTGCAGCTGGGTCACTTCGCCAGCTCGACTCGAAGATTACCAGTAGTCGTCATCTAGAATTTTTTGCATACTCTATGAGCGACACCAGGTCTGTTGCTACCCAAAAAGAAGCATTAGATTTTCTTGCCTCACTCGGCTTTAAGGTGAGTCCTGGGTACAAAGAGCTTCATGGTATCGAAGAAGTGGTGGCCTTTTGCGCGAGTGCTGAAAAAAATCGTGAGAAACTTCCGTTTCAGGTCGATGGCGCGGTTATTAAAGTGAGTGACTTTGAGGAGCAGGAAAAGTTAGGATACGTTGCTCGCTCTCCTCGCTGGGCCGTTGCATACAAGTTTGAACCAGAGACACAGGAAACTGTGGTGGAAGACATCGAGGTTCAGGTTGGGCGCACCGGAGCGCTCACCCCGGTCGCCCATGTAAAACCAGTCAAAGTGGCTGGTTCTTTGGTATCCCGGGCAACACTGCATAACAAGTCGGAGATTGCGAGAAAAGATATTCGCATTGGAGATCATGTAGTAATCCGTAAGGCAGGAGAGGTGATCCCTGAAATTGTTGGACCATTACTCGCTCGCAGAACAGGGAAGGAGAAAAAGTTTGCTATGCCTAGTACCTGTCCGGTCTGTGGTACGAAAGCTATTGAGGAGGAAAGTGGGATTATTATGCGCTGTCCGAATCCCGGGTGCTATGCCCGTCACTTTGAATCTATCGTACACTTTGTCTCTCGCTCAGCCTTTGATATCGAGCATGTTGGACCAGCCTTGGTTGAGCAGTTAATCGAACAGAAGCTAATCGAAGATGCGGCAGACTTATTCTCGCTCACCCAAGGAGACTTGCTGGGTCTTGAGAGGATGGCGGAAAAGTCTGCTCACAATGTCATAGCATCTATTGAGTCAAAAAAAGCTGTGACCTTGAATCGTTTCTTGTATGCACTGGGGATTCCAAATGTTGGCGAACAGACAGCCGTGGACCTGGCAACTCACTACGGAGATCTTGATACGATCCTTGCTCAGGATAAAGAGGCTATGCGAGCCGATCTAGATGGTATTTATGGTATTGGCGAGAAGGTAGCAGTTTCCATAACCACTTTTTTTAAAGAAAAGAAAAACATTCATGTCATAGAAAAACTTCTCAAGGTAGGGATTAAGATCCAGAACGTACAAGTTAGTTCGGCTCTTTCTGGAAAGAGCTTTGTAATTACTGGCTCTCTTACAAAGTTTTCTCGAGAAGTAGCAGAAGAAGAGATTCGTAAACGAGGAGGCAAGGCAGGATCTGCAGTATCTCGCGACACTAGTTTTGTAGTGGTTGGAGAAAGCCCAGGATCTAAATACGAAAAGGCTCAGAAGTTGGGAGTTGCCATCATTACAGAAGACGAGCTAATCAAGATGCTGGGGATGTAGGTGGTATAACAGTAAGGCATACGGAATGGAAAACAAAGAACCCGCACCTTTTGGTGCGGGTCTGCCAATTACGGCGGGAAACTTAGTTTGTGTAGAATGGAGTTCGTACTCTTTTCTTGGGTATGACTCGTGCTTTGGGTGGTTCTGGGCACCGTACCCAGTGTTGAAGGCGAGCTCTGAGATCTTTGAGGATCTTGAGTGAAGTGTCAGAGGCTTCTCCGGGGTCGGGGATTGCTGGGTTAGGGTTTCCCGTTTCAATTAACGAGATGACCTCGCTCATTTGCTCCTTTGTGAGCCACTCTCTCTGGACCCGGTCTCCTGAGGCTCTCAGTCTGGATTCAATTTTTTTTCTCAAATTAATCATCGTGTTGTGACACTTCATAGCGGTGACAGAAACAGGTTCATATTTGAGAGTGCTATGTTCAACAGACTGTTGGAAGTAGTGCTCAGCCCGTAAGGTCTCAGTCAGTAGAAAAATGCCAGCGACTAGTTTGTCGTAGGCAAGTAGTTTATTACTTCGCTGCACAAATACTGCCCAAATGATGGGTAGCTCTTGGGCGGCTAAGAAGTAACTTTCTTCTTTCGGGTCTTGAGTGGTCATTTCTTGTATTTCCTCTAGACAGATTTTGAAGTCTTCAAGTTTTCTCAGTGGACCGCGGTCGAATCTGACCTGTGATGTAAATGAGCGATTCATTGCTCCTCCTGGTGGATGAGATTTGCCTTTGGCCTGTATATTGTACTTGGTATAGCCATTTTTTACAATGTATTTCGACTTTCGTTAATTTCCGGTATAATACTCGTAATAAATCTATACCTTATGTCACTATCTATTACCGATATCGAATACGCAGCAACACTTGCTCGCATAAGTCTAACCGAGGAAGAGAAGAGTCTCTATCTTGGTCAGTTTGCGACCATCCTAACCTACTTTGATGTGCTCTCAGAGCTAGATGTAGCTTCTGTTGAGCCTATCTACCAGGTAACGGGACAGGAGAATGTGTACCGTGAAGACGAGGTTGTAAACGCGAGTCGCCAAAAAGATATGGTAGCAAATGCCCCTGTTTCAGATAAGGGATCGATACAAGTACCAAGCGTAATGTAATATATGTTTTCAAACCTCACTATTTCACAAGCAGCGGATCTTCTTGCAAGTGGCAAAGCCACTTCTTTGGATTTGACTAACTACTACCTTAACCGTATTGAGAAGCTGGATCCAGAAATTGGAGCCTATCTTTTAGTAACTCAAGAGTATGCCAGAGAAAAAGCCACAGCCTCAGATGAGCGTCGTAAGACTGGTAAGTCACTTGGCATTCTCGATGGTATTCCCTTTGGCGTCAAAGATGTAATCTCAACCAAAGATATTGAAACCACGGCAGCAAGTTTGGTGCTCAAAGGCTATGTTCCTCCGTACTCAGCTACCGTTATTACGAAACTGGAAGCAGCCGGAGCGGTGATACTGGGCAAGCTCAACTGTGACGAATTTGCGATGGGTTCCAGTACTGAAAATAGTGCTTACAAGATAACCAAGAACCCCTGGGATACCACCAAAGTTCCTGGTGGCTCATCGGGAGGATCTGCTGCAGCTCTTGCAGCCGACCTGTGTGTCTTTGCGCTTGGGACCGACACTGGTGGATCGATTCGTCAACCGGCCAGTTTCTGTTCAGTAACAGGCATTAAGCCCACCTACGGACGCGTCTCTCGTTTTGGAGCGCTACCATACGGTTCAAGTTTGGATCAGATTGGTCCAATGGCAAAAAACATCGCTGACCTCGGTATACTCCTAGAGGTTATGGCTGGATACGATATCAACGATGCAACTACTGTAAAACACGAGTTCGTGCGAGATAGTGAGACTCAAAACTTGAATGGTATCAAGCTTGGTCTGCCTAAAGAGTATTTTGCGCAAGGCCTTGAACCAGAAGTGAAAAAGATCATCGATGCTGCGGTTACTAAATACAAAGAACTAGGAGCCGAGATTGTGCCGGTATCTCTTCCGCATACGCGCTATGCTATTCCTACGTACTACTTAATTGCCATGGCAGAGATGAGTAGTAACCTGGCTCGGTACGATGGGATTCACTACGGAGCATCGGTCCTTCGTGACAAGCAGGAGCAGGTTACTAGTCTACTCGATGTATACACCAAAACTCGTTCACAATTTTTCGGTGCGGAGGCAAAGCGCAAAATAATTTTGGGAACCTTTGAGTTGTCGGCCGGATACTACGATGCGTACTACAAAAAAGCACAGCAGGTAAGAACCCTGATTAAAAAAGATTTTGACGATGCATTAGAAAAAGTGGATGCACTTATTACCCCTGTTTCTCCCTTTCCTCCTTTTGGTATCGGAGAAAAGAAGTCGGATCCTCTTTCGATGTACTTGGCAGATATCTATACCGTTCCTGCTAACCTCGCTGGAGTCTGTGCGCTTTCACTGCCAGCTGGTTTTACTCACGACGGCTTACCAGTTGGTATGCAAATTATTGGAGCTCGTTTTAATGAGGGTAAAATCTTGTCTATAGCGGATGTGTATGAGAAAGCGACCCAGTGGCATTCACGGTTTCCCGAGTTGTAAGACAGGTATTTATAGGCGTATACTATCTCTATCATGAACTTATATATCCCGTCATTCATAGAGCACATTTTAAGCCAGGCAACATACGAATATGATGAGGCTGCTTCAAGCTGGGCTGCGTGGGTTGATTCTTTTCCTGGTGTGTATGCACAAAATAAGACCATTGAAATGGCTCGTCATGACCTAGCTTCTGTTATTGAGGACTTCATTATTGTAAGTTTACGTGAAGGGCATCCTATCCCTGGATTCATATCAAAACATAATCAAAAAGTAGTAGCTTCGCATGTCGCTTAATCCAGTATCGAGGAGAGTGCTTATAAGAAAGATAAAAGCTTTAGGGTACGAAGGTCCTTTTCCAGGAACACGACATGAATATATGCTTCTTGGAGTAAAAAAAGTGTATTTACCAAACCCACACGGCAATCAAGATATCGGTGTTACTCTTCTACGCATCATAATCCGACAATTAGAGATTACTGTTCAAGAATTTATAGATTTATCATGATTCTACAACTACTCAAAAAAATATTATTTGGTGAACCTCGCAAAAGCCGTGGCGGGTCGGGGAGTTCCCTTGACCGTGAGCTTGTGCGTAAAAGCTGGCGTCATATCGAGGAGCTGATGACACTGGGTAAGCCAAGTAACTTCAAGACTGCTGTTATGGAAGCAGATAAGTTACTAGACTATGTTCTAAAAGGAAAAGGGTATCGTGGTCAGATGATGGGGGATCGCATGAAAGCAATTCCACGCTCTGAATATGAGAGAGATTTCTTTGATGCAATGTGGAGTGCGCATAAGCTGAGAAACCACATCGCGCACAGTATGGACTATGAAGTACAGTTCTTTGAAGCCAGGGACGCTATAAAGAACTTCAAGAGAGTGATGCAAGATCTCAAGGTATTGTAAAAAGTGGCACAGGCCGCTTTTTTGATAAAAAAATAAACCCCAATGCCTTTTGTACCGTCGTGGTACGCAAGCAAAGGGGTTGTTCTGAGTGGGAACAGGGGCATGTTGTTGTTACGACCTAGGCCGCAACTTGAGCGGGAGTTTCCTCTTGGCAGAGGATTTCAAGGAGACTCTTATCGTTGAAGTATGCCGTTTCCAGCAAGAACACTTCAGCCGCTAGGTCTTCCTTGTACCCGTGCCGGATGAAGTCGAACTCGTGGCCGGAGACCATGAGCTCGAAGTACCCGACTCGGGAGAGGATCTCCAGGGTTTGGTCCTTATGCCGGACCAGGAAGAAGATTGATCCCCGGATGGGGTGAATGTAGGCCTCCATCACGGGAGCCTCCTTTCTGTCCGGAGTCCGGACGACGGGGTGTCACTGAATGTCGGCATGAATGCCGCATCCTGGGGAGAGGCTGGCTGGCCTGCGGTCCATGCCTTCCAGAAGCTCGCGCAGCCTTTGCGCTTCTTCCAAGGAACGGACTGGCGCTGGCGCGGTGTTCTTTGGCGCAGGGAAGTTGATAACTTGGCCTGCCACAGGGTGCTGGTTGGCTTTGATTACGGTCTTAACCGCCAGGTTGTTTCCGTTGCCAATAAGGCTTTTTAGAGTGCTCATGGCACGCTCCTTGTAAAGGTGCTCAGTAAGGTTTTTATCCTTATACTGTCACATAAACAATATACCATAAAGTATATGTTATGTCAAGGATATTTATGTAAATAAGGCTAATATAACAAAGACCCCGCCTTTCGGCAGGGTCTTACTTTTCTTCGAATTGTGGTTTGAGCCGTTTAATTAGCTCGAGAGCGTCCTCTACAGGAATGGCTTCAAATTGAAACTGTTCCAAGAGGCCGACTTGTTTCAGGCTTCTTCTATGTTTAGACACCGCAGTCCAGTCTGGCAAGACCAGATAGGGTTTGTTTTTCATGATCAGCCAAGGGTTGGTCATGGAAAGCAGTTGCTCGGGGTCAACCAAGAGACGAAACTCTCCTGGTGTGTGGATGAAGGGTGGCCATCCTTCATGGTCGTATTTGACGAAATTGACGCCAACATTTATCACCGGCAAGATAATCATGGCTTCGCGATCTGGCATGAGCCGTATCATAGCCGCCATATCCTGGGTGCCAATGTCTCCTTCGCCTAAGTAATAGCCCTTCTCGTTGTACCAGAAGGCGTGAGGAAGAAGACGGTCTTCGTTTTTAGTTCTCCTTTGGTTGAGTGTAAGCCCGAAAGGTCCGGGCCCCTTCTTGAGATAGATGCTGGCAAGCAACATTCTATACATCATAGCGAGTCCCTCCTTACAGTTTTTTATTTCGGGCTTTTGAAGTTACAAGTCGCCTGAGGCGAACGAATTACTCACATTATAGTACTTTTCTAAATGTCTGTCAATATGGACAAAATATGACTAGGAGTTCTTGGTATATTCCTTGAATAGTTCAACAAGTTTCTTAGTACGAGGACCGGGAGTACCCGTGTTAACAATAGTGCCGTCTATGTAGGTTACGGGCATAACCTCTTTATTCGTTGCCGTCAAAAAGACCTCATCAGCTGAGAGTAGTTCAGAGAGCTTAAGGTTCCGCTCCTCGATGTGCCAGTGGGGAGCGGCAATCTCCAAGACCACCTCACGGGTAATACCGGGTAAGACGTTGAGTTTTGGGGTAACTAAGGTTGAGCCAAAGAAGGCACAGATATTGCTGGTGGCTCCTTCGAGTACATTGCCTTGATGAACATACACAAATTCAGCTACTCCTTCATCGTTAAACTGCTGTATAGCCTTAAGATATACCTGGTAGTCGATGCTCTTGGCGGTGGGGTTGGTACGTAGATTCTCGATCGTTTTTACTCGCACTCCTTTTTCTATCTGTTCAGAGGGGGTAGGGGTTAGGCGGTCGACTAAGATATAGAAGGTGGGGGATAGTACTGTCCGTGAGTCCATACTTTTTCCACCAGTAAGCACGATCCGAACCGTAGATTCCGGGTAGGCGTTGAGTCGTATGACTTCAAGTACTGCCTCGGTTATCTCCTCGTCTGTTTTTACAATAGGGAGCATTAACTGGGCTGCACTTTTACGAAGTCGCACAAGGTGCTCGGTAAGTTTAAACGGTTTTCCTTTATAGGTACGCAAAAAGTCAAAGACTGCGTAGCCTCGAAGTAGCCCGAGGTCATAGGGAGAAATAGTAACTTCTTCGAGCGGGACAATGGCATTGTTGAAATAGGCAAATGGCATAGCGGTGGGGTTAATAACTCAAGTATAGCATGGAGTTAAAAAACTCGGTATAATATGTCTTGTATATACCTCTATTCTAGATTTTCCCGTATGAACTACGAAGTCGTCATTGGTCTTGAAATCCACGCCCAACTCAAAACTGTCTCAAAAATGTTTTGTGGGTGTAATAACAATGCAGAAGGCAAGGACCCCAACTCAGTCACCTGTCCGGTCTGTATGGGGCTTCCCGGAACTCTCCCTGTGCCCAACAAAAAGGCACTGGAGTTTTTGTACCGTTTTGGACGAGCGACCGGCTCTACTATTGCACCTGAATTCCACTTTGAGAGAAAGCAGTACTTTTACCCAGACTTGCCGAAGGCCTACCAGATCACAAGCCAAACCAGTGCACCTTTAATAGGTGGGTACCTAGATTTCTTTGTTAATGGTGAGATGATCCGTCGCACTATTGAACACACCCATATCGAGGAAGATGCGGGAAAGCTCACTCATAGCGCTTCAGGGTCACTCGTGGATCTTAACCGTGCTGGTACCCCGTTGCTTGAGATTGTAACCAATCCGGTCTTTACCAGCCCGCAAGAAGCCAAAGCCTTCATGCAGGAGTTGCGTCTCATCTTGCGCTACCTAGATATCTCTGACGCAGACATGGAAAAAGGCCACATGCGGGCGGATGGGAACATTTCACTTCGTCCTGTAGGACAAAAAGAACTTGGCCGTAAATGTGAAGTGAAGAACATTAACTCGTTTAACGCTATGGAGCGTGCCTTAGAGTATGAGATTAAACGCCAGACCGCAATTTTAGATGAAGGAGGGACTGTTGCCCAGGAAACGCGTGGATGGGATGAGGTCAAGCAAGCGACTTACTCTCAGCGTAGTAAGGAAGTAGCGCACGACTACCGGTATTTCCCAGAGCCAGATATCCCACCGATTACTCAAGGGAAAGAAAATGGCCTCGACATTTCAGGCACGCTACCCGAGCTACCAGCGCAGAAGCGAGAACGATACTTAAAGGAATTTGGTATTGAGCGAAAGGACAGCGATATCTTAGTAGCAGACCCAGCTCTTGCTAGTTATTTTGAATTAGCTACAAAACGTGATACCAAAAATGCACAGAGAATAAACAACCTTATTGTAGGTGAGATTCTAAGTTTCTGTAACGAACAAGGAAAAACTATTCAGGATATATCTGTTACTCCAGAAAGACTCGTAGAGCTTATTCAGAATATAGATCAAGGTACTATCAGTCTCAAGGTAGGACGAGAAGTCCTAGCTGCCATGCTTACCTCGGGAAAGAAAGCGGACGAAATAATATCTGAGCAGGGCCTCGGACAAGTGTCTGACACCGGTGAGCTTGAGAAGATTATTTCAGAAATAATAACTGCTAACCCAGGACCGGTTGCAGAATACAAGGCAGGAAAAGAAGCAGTACTCGCATTTTTTGTCGGACAAGTAATGAAAGCTACTCGTGGTCAGGCTAACCCTGGGGTAGTAAATGAGCTTTTGAAGAAGCTGTTATAAAAGAGTATAGAAACTTGGCAAGTGTACGCTATTATTGACTTTTGTTGGGGTATTGTACATAATGTACATAGTCCCTATTCAGCTCGCTGTAGCGAGTGTACTTTAAAGAGGAGGAAGATACATGTTTATTAAGCCAATCTTGATTATTGACTTTGAATCATTTGGTCTTGGTGTGGATGCTGAGCCGACTCAGATCGGAGCAATCTTGATCGATCCAGCAACACTGGAAGAGAAAGATAGTTTTACCTCATATATTTGGACCGACATGCAAGGTAAAACAGGAAAAAAGTCTGGCATTAACCAAGAGACACTTGAAGGTGCGCCATCCAAGGCTGAGGTCGGGCGACTCTTCTTTGAAAAGTTTGGTACCGAGGTGCTCCTTGGTTCTTGGGCGGCCGACAAAGACAAGGCTATGCATCGCAAGCTCATGATCGCGGCCGGTATCGACCACAACCAGTACGACTATCACATCATGGATCTGTGGCCAGTTGCCTACATCCATCTTGTGAAAGAAGGGTATCGGGGAAAGATTGACTCAGAGTCAATTTTTCAGGAGTTTGGGATGTCGCCACGTGGCAACCACGATGCGCTGGAAGACTGTCGCATCGCAGCCGAGGTGTTGCGAAAACTTATGAAAAATAGCCTAAGTTACTAAATCAATCTTGAAAGCCGCACCGAAAGGTAGCGGCTTTTGTTTTTAAGTATGGTAGACTATGCGTATGAACTTATCTTGGTTTCCTTATTCGATTGCTGCAACAATCATATTCGGCATCGCAATGGCGTTGTATAAGTTGCCTGCAGCTAAAAGTCATAACCGCTTTGCAACCGCTTTTTGGTCGTTGCTTGTTCCGGCTATTCTAGCCTTATTATTTTTTTACCCATATCTTTATCTCAGTACGCCAGCTATGATATGGACTGCTTTGATATGGGGTGTCACTTTTACCGGCATCGTACTGCTTCAGATGTACGCTCTTAGTCATGTTGATACAAATGTACTATTTCCTATCACAACGACTGCCAGTCTAATTCTAACCGTACTGGTTGGGATGTTGTTTTTTCACGAGTATCCGAGCCTAGTTCAGGCGCTAGGTATTCTCCTAGCTATTGGGGTGATTTTCTCCTTTCTTTCAAAGGGAGGGAGACTACAGTACTCTAATATGGTGATTGCTGTAGGTACGGCGATATTCACTATTTCTGCTTTTAATAAAGTATTGCAGAAGATAATCGCTGGGCAGTTTGATATCCATGCCTTTCAGATTTATCAGTATGGATTTGCGGCACTGTTCTCGCTTGCGCTGTATCTTTTCCTACATCGTAAGAACTGGAGAAAGGAGCTCTTTGGAGGAGGTTTAAAGGCGGGTAGCTTGATTGGTGTATTTAGCTTCCTCGGTGGTTACTCTTTATATATAGCGCTTACTAAAGGGCCATTCCCGCTTATAACCTCAATTCACTCATTATATATAATCATTACAGCACTTGTGGCATATCTACTGTTTGGAGAAAAACTGACCAAGAAGAAGATCTTCCTTTTATTTATTGCGGTTATCGCGGTAGTGTTGATTAGGGTTGGCTAGGACTTATTAGTTCAATCTAGGGCTCACTCAAGAACTCGCTAGAATTTTGTGCAGTATGCATAAAAAGTATTTTCCTAAGTTTATAGATATTATTTTACTACATAATTCCCCGTTGTTATAGATTTCACGCATGGTATACTTTTAGATATACAGCATCTTGTTTCTAACACACATACACAGTGCGTAATATATTTTCAAAAAGAAGAGTAGGGTGGTTTCCACGCAGGAAAAGTTTTTTTCTGCGTTTTGTGGTTACTCTTTTAGCTATTCTACTAGTGATTGGGTTTGGAATATCTGTTCTTTTCACTAAGACTAACATCTTTGGATCTGCACATATATCAGGCACTGTTATGTACCAAAATGAGCCAGTTCCTTTTGTGAATGTTCTCTACGGAAATGATGAAGTTATTACCGATGAGGCAGGACACTTCTCGTTTACTACTGTTCATTATGGATGGCAGAAAATTATGCTGGGACGAGAGCAGTTCAAGAGTGAGGAAAAAAAGATCTTCGTCTGGCATAAGGACCAAGACATAGGACGTATTACGCTTACGCGCAGTACTGGCTTTGCAGGGGTGTTTCGTGCTCAGGTAGTAGATAACTTTGATAAACGACCTATACCAGGTGCTATTGTAGTATTAAATGGTGCCAGGGGTGTTACTGATGATGCCGGCAAGATTACCTTAACCGATATTGTGACGGGACAAAAGAAACTTAAAATATCTGCTATTGGGTATGAGGATATTTTGCAAGATACCGCAGTTGTCGAAAACGATGAGGGAGAAAAACAAATTCCTCTTACGCCATACGGCCATGCGGTGTTCACCTCGTCTCGTGACGGAAAAAAATCTATTTATGCTATTCACTACGATGGGACAGGGGAGCAGAGCTTGACCTCTTCCTACCCAGGAGATACCTGGGGAGGGAAAGTAACACCAGACGGATCGACGCTGGTTTTTTTTGGAACCATAGATAGCCAGCTGGACCAATGGGGAGTAAAGAAAGCGCACCTCTATGCTGTGAGCTTACTGGATAAGAAGTCTCAACCGCATAGGGTTAGTGGAAGTATCTTTCCAGACAGTGAGTATGTGATCTCACAAGATAGTACGAGTGTAGTGTTTCTTGGACATGATGGGATTAAAACTACTCCTGAAATATATCTTGCAGGACTGAAGAACCCCGATGACTTCAGGCAGGTAACCAATAACGATACCTTTGAGTCGGGTATTGCCCTCTCACCGAATGGGAGTACAGTAGTCTACAGTAGCTTTGTAGATGGTGCGCGCGATCTTTTTATGGCGGATACTACCAACTTTGCAGTAACGGGGCTTACGCAGAGCTTAGACCACGAATCACATCCTTTTTTTACTCCAGACGGTAGGTCTCTGGTATATGTTCGTGAAGGCAGTGACTTTGGCGCGCGGATTATGGTGCGTGATCTTGAACATACAGAAGAAAAAGAGATTTTTAAAACTACCCTTACCATTAATACCATGGCGTTATCCTATGACGGTACAAAAGTAGCCTTTACGTCAGTACGAGATAACCAGAACTCACTCTTTAGTATTCCACTTACAGGAGGAGCCGAGAACAAGCTCTCTGACTTTGATTTAGACTTCAAAAACATTGTCTGGCCGAAGTCGTCTAAAGTACTGCTTTTTGTAGATAAATCGTCCAAAGGCAACGAGTTGCAAGTGATGGATTTAACTTCGCGTTCCGTGACACGTCTTACTACTGTGGAAAATTCAGATATTTTCTTCACAGAACGCTAGTTGCAAAAGTATTTTATGAGAATATAATACAAACAATCTCCTTTTCGATTTTTTTACACACACAAACATATGGATTCTCAAACACTGTTACTTATTATTCTTTCATCGGGATTCGTTATCCTGATTGCTTTTGTATGTGTGGCGCTGGGCACTATGATTCGTATTATGGTAGATATTCGCAAAATTACTACGCGGGTACAAAAAGAGGTAGATATGGTAGGGGATGTAGTAGACGCTATCGGCGAGAAAACGAAATCTTTCTTTGCTCATTCGCTCATCATAGACAAGATCGTGCCGGCAGTTCTCGGCATCATAACAGCCAGTATGGCAAGCAAAGCAGCAGGTAAGTTTGAGGAAGAGGAGGAAGATGAAGAGGAAGCGCGTCGACCACACTTTAGAAAAAAAAGAAAAAAATAATAGAACATAATAAAAACACAACTATGCAAAAGAAATCAGGTAGCTTTACAAAGGGTCTCATATTCGGAGGGTTGGTAGGAGCCATTGCCGCTCTGTTTACTGCGCCAAAAAAAGGAAAAGAAATGCAGCATGATCTTGAGGCAAAACTCGACGAGTTAATAGCCAAAGGTCACCGTCTTCAATCAGACGCAGGAACTGCAGTTAAAAAGGCAAAGAAAAGTGCAAAGCGTGCCGGTAGTAAAACGGCTCGTGTTGCCTCTCGCGCAGTAAAAGAAATTAAAAAAGAAGCCATGGTAGCAGAACAGGAAATTATGTCTGCTGTTTCTGGAAAAAAGAAACCAGCTAAGAATAAAGCAAAAAAGACTGTTAAGAAAACAGCTCCTCGTAAGGCAGTGGTAAAAAAAGCTCCTGTTAAAAAGGCAGCTCCAAAAAAGAAAGCTAAAAAAGCTACCAAGAAGAAGTAAGTCGTATGACTCATACAAAAAAGAAAAAATCGTTTAATATATCAGAAGGAGAGTTTCTGACTTCATATACCGACCACGCGAGCTTTAGTGAGTATGTAGATTTTGTGCGCAGTCCACTCAAGACATTTGGATTTAGTTTCTTACGAGGTACTGGATATGGTCTGGGTATTATTCTCGGCGCCTCACTGGTTCTTGCGCTTCTTAACTACACGATCTCAGCGCTCTACGATGTGCCAGGGATTGGAGACTTGGTTAAGCAGGGAGTCAACTCAATTGAGCAGCAACCAGCAGCGAAAGTGAAATAAGTGTAAGAAAAACATTTCTTGTGCGTATAAACAGTAGGGGTATACCCTATTGTTTTTGTTATAGGAAGTTGTATCCTAATTATTACCATATATAATCACTATTATTTTATGCTACAAGAAAAACCATCTGTTCGTATTATTATCGTCGGTATTATCGGAGGAATTGTAGGCTCTCTTTTGACTATGGGAGTGATGAGTCGCAACACGCACTTTGTGCCACAAATAGGCAGTATTAGTCAAAAGATTTCTATTCAAGAAGACTCTGCAGTAGTAGATGCGGTGAAAAAAGTTTCACCCTCGGTAGTGAGTATTGCGACGAGTGCGAAAGGTATCGGCTTTTGGGGAGATGTCGTAGAACAAAAAGGAGGTGGTACTGGCTTTATTGTCACCGCTGACGGCTTGATTCTAACCAATAAGCATGTAGTAGATGGTGCCCAGGAGTTTACGGTGGTCACTAATGAAGGCAAAGACTACAAGGGTAAAGTAGTAGCAGTTGACCCACTCTTTGATCTTGCCCTTATTAAGATTGAGGGAAAAGATCTTCCAGTGGTAGAAATAGGGGACAGCACCAAGCTGGATATTGGACAGAAGGTAATTGCGATTGGGAACGCTTTGGGAGAATACCAAAACAGTGTTACGGTAGGAGTACTTTCAGCGAGAGCTCGCGCAATTACGGCTGCGAGTCAAAATGGCTCTGAGCGACTTGAAGGGTTGCTGCAAACTGATGCTCCTATTAACCCGGGTAACTCAGGTGGTCCACTGATTAACGCTGCCGGGCAAGTAATTGGTATTAACACGGCAGTAGACGCCCAGGGCAACTCTATTGGATTTGCAATCCCGATTCACTTAGCTAAAGCTGCGGTTGACTCGTATACCAAGAGTGGTCGTATCGTACGGTCATTCCTTGGAGTACGATACATTAATATTACGCATGAATTCGCGGCGCTTAATCATCTTGATGTCAGTAACGGGGCGCTAATCATGCCATCACAAGGTAATTTACTTTCCATTGTTCCTGGAGGGCCTGCAGACAAGGCAGGACTAAAAGAGAACGATATTATAACAGCAGTAAATGGTGAGAAGATTGAGCAGTCCAAGAGTCTAGTTACTATTCTCTCGGCCTATACGCCGGGCACGAAAGTAGAAGTAACCTACATGAGAAAAGGGAAAGAAGAGAAAGTGACTGTTGAGCTAACGGAACTGAAAGACACGAAGTAACAAATAGAGCCGACCCTTGTGGGGGTCGGCTCTTTAATTTCAAGAAAATGTGTTAGCAGGGGTCAAGAGAGGAGAGAACTTGTTTTTTGTCCCCGACAACAGACTTGATCAGGATTTCTTTTTCTGCGTGGGCCGTGGTGATGCCGATGAGGCTGGCTTCAATATTCCAATTTGTAGCTTCACGGAGAGTCAGGTCGAGGTGCTTGGGGTGAACGACTACATGTATACCACAACCACCATGAAAGGTTTGGTTGAATTGCCACGGCGTCATTGTTTTTCCAAAGCAGTTGCCGTAATGGTAGCCCATTTGAAGCGCTTTATTTGGTTTTGGCATATTGAGAAGGTTGGCGCCAACTCCTTCTGGGAGGATTTCGCCCAGCTTTGACCAAATGCCTCCACCGGTGATATGCGCGCATCCAATGAGCGGTATGGGCGACCTCTTCTTGAGCGTTCCGTCCATATTCCAACCGTTGCACCATTGCAGGAAACGGGCGTAACTTTTGGACGGGATGGTTAACTGATTGAGAAGTTGCATGATTTCTTTTTCCATGTTTCCTCCTGTAGTGTTGAGCTCAATCAAGGTCTCGAGGATGTCGGCATAGTGGGTTCCGCCATTACAGCGGTAACCGTCTTCTTTGAACCCAATAATGGGCATTCCTGGTTCGACTCTCTCACCGGTAATGACACGATCATGGGCGACGAGTCCGGTGCAGCTTGCTCCCCATGTAAGAGTCAGGCCATTTTTGTTTGGTTCGCGTCCAAGGAGTGTGACCTGCTTTTTGAGAACCGCAGTCTCTCCGGTTATGTTGATGAGCCCCGCATGCTTGAGTGCAGTGCCGTAGCCTTTCAGCATAATCTCGATGAGAGGAAAGTTCTCGGGGGTGATCGAGGCCACATTCAGTTCATTGTCGATGACCGCAGAAAACCTACCCTTTCGGGCATGGTCGTCGGCTACCATAGTTATGATTTCCCAGCCCAGCCCTTGCCAGTGCAGGTGACGGAAGGAGGGGAGTGGAGAAAGTAAGCTTTTGAGGCTGAAGAACTGGGGCTTTCCACCAGCTCCATCGTTCTCTGTTGCCATGGCCATTTTTCCTTCTTGCATGGCGCGAAGCACAGCGGGGTTCCAGTTCCAGTAGACGGGATCTCGAAACGCATTACCTCGCGTGTGGTCGTGGACAATGGCGGCCGTGTTATTATTGCGACTTTCTCGGCAAATAGTGCCAGCAAGTGCAGAGACTTTGTCGCCAGGTTCGATGACTGTTTCAGCGTAGTGTGAGTGTTTCTTCTCTTTCTGATTTGACAAGGTTCTATTTCTCCTTTGGATTTTTGTGCTGTTCAATTGTAGCACAGTAGAGCGGAGAAATAAAACACCTAGAGCGTAATTTCAATAACCCGATCTTCTTTTGCTAGATCTTTGTGGGTTTGAATACTTGTTACTCGTAAGATATCTTCTGCAAGTTTTGTAATCTGCTTAGCCTGGGTTGTCCCTATTTCGAGAAAGAGTGTGAAGTTGTTCCACTTCTTCTTTTGGATTTGTTTAAATAACTTTTCGTAAAGCATGGTTCCGTCTTTTCCTCCAAATAGAGCAAGTTTCGGCTCATATTTAATAGATTTCTCTTTTAGATCTTTTCCTTCTAGGTAAGGGAGATTGGCAGTTAGAATATCTGGCTTTTCTTTAATACCCAGAAGTAAGTTGCTTTTTACAAAGCTACAGTTTTTTATGTTTAGTTTTCTTTTATTCTTTTTTGCAACTACAAGAGCCTTATCTGAGATGTCAGACCCTACAACTTTTGACTTGGGTAGGTGTTTGGCAAGAGTAAGAGCAATAGCTCCACTACCGGTTGCAATATCTAGTACTGTTTTAGGCTTTTTTGCTCGGTTTAGAACTAGATCTATTACGAGTTCGGTTTCCGGGCGGGGGATAAGGACTGATTCATTCACAACAAAGTCTAAGTCGTAAAACTCCTTATGTCCTGTAAGGTAGGCGACAGGGTAGAGAGTGCCCCTCTTTTGTATGAGTTTTTGAAAGGAAGTGTACGACGTGCTACTGATTTTTTCTTCTCCATGAGTTATGAAGTACGACCGGTCTTTTTTAAGTACAAAGGCTAGTAAGATATGCGCATCAAGGCGTGATGAAGTTATCTTTTTTTGATTTAAAAACTGCGTTCCCCATGTGAGGGTCTGGGAGATGCTTAAAATTGACATAGGGTATATAAAAAGGGTATAATAAAAGCTCGTAATAACTAGTAACTTACTTACCTACTATATCTGGTAAGGGGTCTAAACTCAACATCAAACTATGCAAGAATTTCGTTGTTCGCTGTGCGGAGAGGTAACGGTTGCTACTCAAAAACCATCTGACTGTGCGTTCTGTGCAGCAAAGAACCGGTATATGAAACTATCGGGAGAAGTGAATGGAGACACCATTTTTTCAGTACCCAATCTTTCTGATGATTCTCGTAAAAACTTGCTTGTAGCCTTAAACCAGGAAACAGGTAACGCCTCTTTTTACAAGTGTGTGAGCAACACAAGTGACTCAGAACGAGTACGCGCGTTATTTAAGCGCCTGGCTCGACTTACTCGCGAGCATGCAGATATTATGCGCAAATACCTCGAACTTGATCCTATTGAATATATGGAAGAGGAATGTTCAGTAGAAGATGATCTGAATCTTGTTGCAGCCCAGAGCCGGATAGCCCAGGCCATTGAATTCTACAAAATAGCCCATACTCAGGTACGAGAATTTAAAGTAAGTGACCTCTTTAAGGCTTTGCTTGAAATAGAGCAGGGATTTGAGAAGTTAATGCTTGGACTACAAGGAAAATAAGAAGCACTAGAAAAGTATGGTATCTATCTAAAAAGGCCCCGTTAGGGGCCTTTTTCGTAGTCGGTGGTAAATATCCTCCACTCCTGTAGGAGGTCTCTCTTTGCCTTTTTGCTAAGAGAAGAGTGTTCGCTCTCGTACTCGCTATCAAATAGGCAGTCTTCCCAGCGTGTTATGCGGTAGCCGATTTGAAAGTCGTGAAGAGTCCTCAGTTCGTTCTTACTGCGTCTTTCAGCTTGAATTTCAAATTCAACATGGCGAGGATCAGGTGTCCCGATAGCCAGAATGTCCCGATTGCACTCAAGAATACTCAGCTCTAGCTCCTCACGCTCTTCTCCAGTTGCTTCCACATTCTCACGGCAATAGAGGAATCTCCAGACTCCCCAAGGAGTGACCACCCTGTCTATGAAGAATCGGGTGGTGGTGACTAATATTCCTTCAGGAAGTCTCATGCATGGATCTGGTTCGTTTTCTGAGTAGTCCATGATGGATGTGATGGTAGCACCGGGCATCGCGTGGTCGTACGTGTAGAAGGCGGTCTCTGCAATTTCGCGCAGTGCGCAGTAGGTGATCCACCGTTGGGCGGAGTTGTGGGAGGTGGTAATCTCAGGCACAGGATGCTCCTTTGGTGGATTTTTAAGAGTGCGATACGGGTAACAAGGCAATTATACATGAGTAACGGGATTTATCAAGGAATATACACAAGAAGTATTGACCTGAGTTAATAAAAGTGTTACCATGTATTTTGCGTGTAGCAATACACGCATTTCGTACACCCGCAAGGGAATTAACATTATAAGGAGGGACTATGTCCCAGGCAGAAGCAGGAAACACCCATCATGGTCAAGGCCAAGAGGGATACACCGGCAAGAACATTCTTGTCGAGATCCAGGAAGAGTTGGCCGCAATCACGCCAGAGGAGATCGCGAAGTGGGAACCAAAAGATGAGATGGAAGAAGGTGAGGTTGAAATTGGCGTTCTTTCCGAAGCTGGTCAGCGCCTTAGAACTCTGATGCATCAAAAAAAGCTTGAAGTCAGCCGCTGCCTGGTGGAACTTGAGTTTGGCCCAGAAAGTGAAGAGAATGCACAGCTCGCAATCAAGGCGAACAGGCTGGCTGGCAAACTCGGATTGGTGCACGCCATGTATGAAATGCAGCTGCAGGAAGAAGGTAACTACTGGGCTTTGAACAGTAAGAATTTCAGGGGGGTTGGTCTCAACCAGGGTTGGCAAATCGTCGCAGCTCCACAAGAAAGCATCGAAGACCGGTTGAATGATGGATTGCCTCCTGGCGTGCAGGTCGTAAGTGTTAACCTTCACAGAAAACCTGCTGGCGACCAAGACGGTGAACCCAGTGAAACCCACAACCATCAGGCTCACGGTTCACACACCACCACCACGGATGCCGGTGATGGAGATGGCTCCCGCCACGAAGGCTCTCCCGTTGGAGGCGCTGGAAACTTTCCTGACGCTGAGCATGTTGGCGGAGGTGCTTCTCTCGAGGATTAGTATCCTCACTTTCCCTGCTTTATGCAGTAACACGAGGTCCCCACAAGGGACCTCGTTTTTATATACCTAAATTCGTAGCAATTTATATGTATTGCTGGTATTATTCTCTCATGCAATACAACTACCAGAACAACAATACCCCACAAAGAACTCTCGCCTTTGATATTGAAACGGTTGGAGTAGAATGGGAAGAAGTTTCCGCTCCTATGCAGGAATCACTGCAACGGTCAGTAAAGAAAAACTCAGTTACTGAGGAAGAATTTGTTACAAAAATGGAGGAGGCGAAGAACAATCTTGTTTTCTCTCCGCTTACCGGTAAGATTATCGCGCTTTCTATTTATGACGTAGAACACGAGGCAGGAGCAGTCTACTTTGAAGCGCCGTCAGGCATTCCAGGAAAAACAGAAACCTATTGGGAAGAAGATGGCGTAAAGTATTTTGTTATGAGTGAGAAAGAAATTGTAACCGAGTTCTGGAGAATTGCCGAACATTACAATACCTTCCTCACCTTTAACGGTCACGCCTTTGATGTGCCATACACTATGATGCGCTCAGCGCTACATGGTATTAAGCCTTCCAAGAACCTCATGACCAACCGGTTTCTTTCGTCGCAAAAAGGGGATGCTCGCCATATTGATCTCTTTGACCAGTTTACCTTTTACGGCACCCTTTCTCGGAAAGGGTTTAGCTTAGATGGTCTTTCCTCAGCGTTTGGTATTACCAGTCCTAAAGCAGAAGGAGTTTCAGGAGACCAGGTAGGGCCACTCTTCAAGCAAGGTGAGTATCTCAAAATCGCTAAATACAATGCCGCGGATTCTAAGGCAACAGGGGAGCTTTACAAGATCTGGGAACAGTATTTGAAGTTCTAATTACCTATATACGATTTGATTCCCGCATAGTTTTGTGGTATTTTATGTATAGAGGGATCAAGAGAGGTAGTTCATTTCAGTGAAGATCTTCGATTCTCGAAGGTTGGTTATTGGGGTGAACGCGTGCGAAAGGCAGTAGAATCATGGGTCTTGTACTCGTGATGTCTATAGGATTCAGTCCTGGGATTGTGGTAAGGCACTGCCCCCACTATCTTTTGCCGAGAGGGGCTCGGTGATGTGGCGAGAGTCATATTATTGTATCGCGGTGGATACACCGCGATGCGTAGAAACCCAGACCGATAGCTAAGGTCGAAAACGGATTGCTAGGAGGTTGGCTTAGAAGCAGCCACCCTTTAAAGAAAGCGTCATAGCTCACTAGTACTTTATCCGTTACCGAAGCTTCAGGCGTGGCCTAGCAATAGGTGATAAGCGGTAGCACACCCCTCTCCCTCTTTTCTTTTTTGGGTCGAAAGACCCGACAACTCTTCCTACGGCTCCGCATTTCGCGGAGCCGTAACTCGTTTTAAGCACCAACGAATGAGATAGTATGTGGTAATAAAAAAAGCGGCTCTGAGCCGCTTTTAGTTTTTCTAGGAAATGGTTAGGGTGTGTTCTGGATTTCTTTAAGAATGGCAAGAAACCGTTCTCTTGCGTCCAGATTAATCGTTTTGCTTTTCTCCAAGACCCGCATGTTCGGTGTCCTTGTGGCTAGTTCGTAACAGGGCTTTAGTGCTAGTTCACTCGCAGCCGACAAGATACAGATCGGGACATTCTTTGCGTGAGCAATTGAATTTGCTACCTCCAAAAGTCCCGGTAACCGTTTGGGTTCCCGTAGGAGGTAGCTGAGTTGCAAGCCGGCATGTTCTTCGTGTGGTTGGTCGGCAAAGCCGGGACACTCAAGGTCAAAAAAGAAGGCGTCAAACATGTTATCTGGCTTACTGATCATGGCGACTGCTTCTTTGATGTTTTTGGCGTAAAGGGCAGTCACTGTACTTTGAGCGAGAATAAGGCTGATGATCTTGTGGATCAAAATAGAATCGTCCATGGCAAGAATATGCATAGTACCTCCATTGGTAGTGTGTTGTGATTGAGTTGGAAAGGAACAGGTATGATACCAGTTTCTACGCGGTAGTAGTCTCTGCATTCTTCAGTGCAGTGACAATATCTTCCATCTCTCCCTCCATGATGGTTTCGATGTTATGGAAGGATTCACCGATGCGGTGATCCGTGATACGAGACTGGGGGAAGTTATAGGTTCGAATCTTCTCAGACCGATCTCCTGTTCCCACCTGAGAGCGCCGTGCGTCCCCTCGTTCTTTGGCGAGTTTCTCCTCGCGCATCTCGAAAAGGCGTGAACGCAGAACTTTCATGGCTTGTTCTTTGTTTTTATGTTGTGACTTACCGTCCTGGCAGGTTACCACCAAGCCAGTGGGTAAGTGGGTGATACGAATGGCAGATTCTGTTTTGTTGACATGCTGGCCTCCAGCTCCGCTGGCTCGATACACATCGATACGCAGGTCTGCTTGGTCGATCTTCAGATCTACTTCTTCTACTTCGGGTAGAACTGCAACGGTTACTGTTGAAGTATGGACGCGTCCCATGCTTTCCGTTGCCGGTACTCGTTGTACGCGGTGCACTCCCGATTCATATTTAAACAGGGCATACGAGCCTCGTCCCGTGATTTCAACGGTCGCTTCTTTAATACCACCGTCGTTGTTGGCGCTGTGGTCTATGATGGTGGCAGAGAGTCCCTTAATCTGCGCAAAGCGCATATACATGCGCAGTAACTCTTCAGCAAAGAGAGAGGCTTCATCGCCACCGGCAGCGGGGCGGATCTCAAGGATAACGTTTTTGTTATCATTCGGGTCGGCTGGGTTAAAGTATTCGGTAATCGTTGCCAGTTGGTGGGCAATGGTTTTTTCCAGTGTCTTGTTTTCTTCTCCTGCCATATGGGCAAGTTCTGACTCAGGGTCAGTTGTTACGATTTCCTCATTAGCCTCGTATGCCTTTTTGTTCTTCTCGTAACTAGCAACCAGAGCGAGGATATGTCCCAATTCGGCATATTTTTGAGATTTTTGCACATACTCATCCGTCCCGATAATAGCGGGGTTAGCCAGTTCAGTTTCGAGTTGGTGGTGTTCGGCCGCAAGTGGCTCAATAGGGAATTGCATGGGGTGCGTTACGTTTTGGGTATTATGGCATACAAAAAGGTATGGCGCTACCATACCTTTTGCTACGATCTAGAGTTACTAGCCGATCTTGATTTCTTTGTTCGCCTTGCGACTCGCTGCTTTTTCCTTCTTTTTTACGACAGGAGTAGCGGCCATCTTTGCAAGTCGTGCCTCAAACTTACTTACTTTACCAGCAGTATCCATGATTTTCTGCTTTCCAGTAAAGAATGGGTGACATGCTGAACAAAGCTCAATGGCAATCGCAGACTTAGTTGAGCCGGTAACAAAGGTGTTCCCACAGGTACAGGTAACTGTAGCGGGACCGTATTTTGGGTGAATTGCTGTTTGCATAATGAAGACAGTATACAGGAATGCGTGGGTAAAATCAAGTAGATGATTGGGAGGCTGCCTGATTTCTTCCTTGACCAGGAGCAGGTTATCCGTTACAATGGAGCGAAACGCTTATTAGTCTATATTTACGATTTTCCTATGCAGATTAGTTTTACGATGCAAGATCTTTTGTCCGCTGGTGCTCACTTTGGTCACATTCGCCAGAAGTACAATCCAAAAATGAAGCCATTTGTGTACGCCGTACGCGAGGGTGTTCATTTGATTGACCTCGAAAAAACAGTAGTTCAATTGTCAGGCGCGCTTGACTACCTTGCCGCTCTTAAGGCTGAAGGAAAGAAAGTGCTCTTTGTCTGCACCAAGCCACACACCAATGATATCGTTAAGGAAGCAGCAATTGCTACTGGTATGCCATTTATTTGTTACCGCTGGCCAGGTGGGATGCTCACTAACTTCAACACGCTCAAAAAGCAGCTTGAAAAGCTTACGAAGCTTGAAGCTCTTGTAGGAACTCCAGCGTGGGACACCATGTCTAAAAAAGACAAGTCTCGTGCTTCAATGCAGATTGCCAAGCTCTCTCAGAGCTTTGAGGGAATTAAAAACATGCATGGTTTGCCAGACGCACTCTTTATTGTAGATACTATCAAAGAAAAGACTGCAGTAGCAGAAGCCCGTACACTCAAGATCCCGATGGTAGCCCTCTTGGATACCAACAGCAACCCAGAAGGTATCGCGTATCCAGTTCCTATGAACGATGACGCGAAAAGTGCCGTTGAACTCGTAATGGGAGAGATTAAGAAAGCACTCAAGTAGTATTCGAACACACATAATAATAAGTAAGTGGTATTTTTATGGTAGACGCAAAACAGGTACAAAAAATTCGTGAAATGACTGGTCTTGGTATGATGGATATCCGTAACGCTCTTGAAGAAGCAGGTGGAGACGAAGCACAAGCAATGACCCTTCTTGAGCAGCGTGCAGGTGACAAGCTCGAAAAAAGAGCTGGTCGCACCACATCTCAGGGTCGTATTGGAAACTATGTCCATATGGACAACAAGCTCGCGGCAGTAGTAGAAGTACAGTGTGAGACTGACTTTGTAGCTAACTCTGAGGACTTTGTTACCTTCGTAAAAGATCTTGCAATGCAGATTGCTGCCATGAAGCCAGAGACTATGGCAGATCTTATGGCTCAGGACTCACTTAAGGAAAGTGGTAAGACTGTAGCAGATCTTCATAAGGCACTCATTGCAAAAACAGGTGAAAACATCGTGATTAAAAAGTTTGGTCTCTTCCAGATAGGACTAGATCATAATGTGAGCATATTAGAATAGTAGACAATGTTCTCCATATAAAGAGACCCTTTCAGGGTCTCTTTAATTTTGGCTCAAATAAGTCAAGGGGTTATATTAAAAAAACTTGTTGCATTGTGGGAAAAAAGCTGTATAATTTTTTTCATTGTCCCTATTTCGGGATTGCTACTTAATTTGACGATGTATTGAAGAGCACCGGGGGTAAGCAAAAACCAATTCTGGACGGCTGATAACTGAGTTGGTTCATGTCAGGCGACGCGGTTTTCCGCGTCGCCCTCCCGACCATTTGTATGGTTTCCTAAAAAAAACTGGCTAGGCCACAAGAAAGGAGGTCATCATGACCCCACCAACCACTGCTTTACTGGAAGTTTTGCAAGAAACTCCAGTAACCCATGAAGCTACTGGTGCTGCTGGCCAGTACTTTCTTCCTTGGGGTCACGGAGGTGACCCAGTCAAGATGGCCGATCCAGTGCACCTTGTGGCTAGTGGCATGAGGCTGATTAAGACGCTCAATATGACTCTAGTCTCAGTGCTAGAGCCAGTGCTTGATCGTTTCGGGATCATCACGGTCTACTTGGTTATCGCAGAAAGCCATGTGTTCCTCAAAGTTGCTCCAGGAAAGTGGCTGTATTCAAACCTCTGCACCTGTGGTGAAGAAAATGAGGTCTCCCAGCGTCTCTATCGAGAGTGGGCGACTGAGTGGTTTGGTATCACCGACTTTCGCCGTCCACCTGATGATCTTCCACCTGATCAGGTTTCAGATCGGTACTTGCTCATTGACAAGTCAAAGTTACCGTATCGTGATGTTGCTCACCTGTTTCCAAAGGTTCAGGAGGGAACGCGTTACAATAAGCATCTTTGACTGGCGATAAATACGGAAAAGACAAGGGAGGCAGCGTGAAGCTTAAAGAAAAAATTCTCATTCTTATCGTCCTCGGACTTTTGTCTATTATTCCTGGTTGCAAAAACGAGCAACCGGAAAAAAGCAAAACTCCAGGCGTGGCAATCTTTCGTCAATACGACGCAACAGGGGCTCCTTCGGGAGCCTCCTTTTTTTGTCTTAAAACTTGTGTTACGCTAAATGTGCTAGAAAAAATAAGGAGGCACTATGAGTGATGAACCTTTACAATCACACCCTGATCCCCAAATTAAGGTCAGGATTCCATCTGCTCTTCGGCAGTACACCGGCAACCAAAAAGATATTCAGGTTCCGTTCTACGAAGGCATGACCGTTGCTCAGGCGCTGTGTTTCGTGGTGCACAAGCACCCAGATGTTGAGAAACAAATGATCAACACTGAAAAAGGTCTGGTGCACGACCCAGTAACTTCTGAGCCACTCGGCGTTGAGTTACGAAACTTTCTTGCGGTATATGTGGATGACGAGGACATCCGCTATCTTGACGGTGTTCATACTATGTTGGGATGCACCAGCATGGTCGCAGTCGCATCTTCCATTGCTGGCGGATAACTTCTGGCGTATTCGCTTTTTTAAAAGGGCCTTCTATCAAGAGCGCCCTTTTTTGTTACTGTTTTTTTATCTACAAACCCATTATAATGCGCGAAATAGTATAATTTTTATTATGAATAAACTTACCTCCTTTATAAAGCTAGTATTCGTTATGGCCATTGCCTTTGGACTCAGTTACGGTGTGGCGTACTTTGTGGAAGCAAAAAAGAGTAACAAGACTATTACGGATGTATTTTATGAACTTACAAAAAATACTACAGTAGATGGTAAGTATACTGAGGGTAGTGTTCCGAGTCCCGCTAAGAAACTCGGTGATCTTGGTATATTTGAAATCGATGTAATGGAACGCAACTCAGGCCCTGACTTTGATGTAGTGTACTTGGATGGTGGAATTATTCAAGAAGGGGAATTTGCAGGCTATCATCGGGTGTTTGGACGAGTGCCGGAGTATGGTCCGGGTGGAGCTACTATCTTTGTGTTTGCTACCAAGGACTACCAGACCTATGTTATCGATGTTGGTACAGATACGAGTAATTTCAACCTTGCAGATGCAACAGCCCCAGATAAGAAGTACGAGGATGGGCAGTCGATGGGCAACCATTGGCTCAGTACAAAAGTGAACAGGGCGGCACATATCCCGCTTGAGCATCCTGAAACAATTAAGTTAGGGAAGTTTACCCTTGTAAGAGCCGCTAACTTCTATTATTGGACTCGCTCGGTACAGTTTGAATTTAACCCAGGTGAATATGTGAGGCTTAATAACGCCTCAAGTGTGCCAGACCTTATCTTCTGGATGGAGAAGCCTTCTTCAGACACAGTAAATCTTAGGAATACTGAAGAAGCTCGCGATGCAAAAGATACAGAATATGATACGCAGTTTGCTAAGTATGTTGCTGGTACCTCAGATATTTTTGTGCAAGACAAGAACGGTGTTGTGGTGCGTTATGATTTACATATGACTTCTCAAGTAAATAGGGAAAAAGTAGTGGATCAGTACGGTAATAACCTTACACCAAGTAGCTACTTTATTTCCAAGGACCTAGGCAGTACTGACAAGTTCTACAATACCTATGACTCATACATCCACCATGCATGTCAGTTAGTAGGGAGTACTCAGATTATCCGTAACGTAGAAGAGAGTGAACTTGTAAAAGTAGTAACTACTAAGGATGGCGTGGATCTTTTTGCTCCGGCTGAGACTGATCATCCACTCAACATGATAGCCTACTATAACAAAATCTATTCTATTCAAAAGACAGGTGTATTTGCTGAAGTAAATAGCAACAAGGCAGTACCAACTCTTGATGAGTATGTAGCAAAGCATCCAGTCTTGATCTTTAAGACCCCGTGGAATCAGTGGGCAGCAGTAACCGAGTATGACTACGGCTTGCTCGGTGGCTGCGGTAAACCTGTAATATATCTCTACCCAGAAAAGCCAACTGATGTAACGGTGAAGTTTGAAGCTCCCATGCAATTTACTACTCAGATTCCGACATATAGTGATGGATGGAAGGTGAACGCCAGCCCAGATGGGAAGCTCACCGATCTCCAGCCAGGAAAAACCAACTGCGAAGGTATAGATTTTTCACATACAGGGTCTGAGTATGCACAAGAGTCGTGTAAGACTGGTAGCTACCCATATCTCTATTGGGCAGGGAATACATCAAACACCTATCCACAGACAGTGGGTGGTTGGATTGTAGCTCGCCATGACATTGCTTCGGTTATACAAGAAAAGCTCACCACTATTGGGCTCACTGCGAAGGAAACAGCCGACATGATGGAATACTGGGTACCAGAGCTTATAAACAAGAATGCACCGTATTACCGTTTGAGTTTCTTGCAAGCTCCAGAATTAAATAAATTCATTCCAATGCAGGTTACCCCACAACCTCAGACCACTATCCGTGTCTTTCTCGACTGGGAGCCATTTAACGCAAAACCAGAGATGGAACTGAAACCGCAAACACTCCGCCATATTGATCGTAGTGGCTTCACCCTTGTTGAATGGGGTGGACTCAAGAGGTAACTAGGCATACGGGATTAAATTCGGTATACTTACTCTATGGAAACAATTATCAAAACCTGTCAGGAAAAATTAGAAAAGGTTCTCGAATTTTTCGAGAATGATATTAGAACGATTCGTACGGGAAGAGCGAGCTCTTCCCTTGTAGAAGATGTAAAAGTAGAATCCTACGGTTCTACGATGCGCATCAAAGATGTGGCAAGTATCACCGTGCCCGATGCTGCTTCCCTGGTGATTTCTCCTTGGGACAAAGGAGTAGTCAAGGCTGTTGAGGATGGGCTGCGGATCGCTAACCTCGGCTTTGGAGTGGTGAACATGGGCGAAACGATTCGGGTGACCTTACCAGAGCTTTCTGCGGAGCGCCGAGATGAACTGAAAAAAATGGTACATCGCAAGGCAGAAGATGCCAAGGTTGCTATGCGTAACGCGAGGCGTGACGCAATTGACGAAATTAAATCACTAGAAAAGAAAAAAGAATTATCTGAAGATGCTGCCACGGCTTTGGAAGAGAAGGTTCAGAAGGGACTCGATGCTATGGTAGTGAGTCTTGAAAAAGCAGTGGAAGCAAAAGAAAAAGAAATAACTCTATGATTCTAACTTTTATCCTCACCTGGGCGTTGCCGACACTTGTCTTTATCGGGATTCTCGCGATTCTCGTTTTGATCCATGAGTGGGGTCATTTTATGGCGGCCAGAAGTTGTGGTATGGAAGTAGAAGAGTTTGGTTTTGGGTTCCCGCCACGCGTATATGGGAAGAAGATTAAGGGAACGCTCTATTCGTTTAACCTCATACCACTTGGTGGCTTCGTCCGCATTAAAGGAGAAGATGGAAAAGATAAGGGTCCTGGTACTTTTGGCAGTAAGTCGGTTGCAGCCCGTATTTTTGTGGTATGCGCGGGAGTGCTGATGAACTTTGTCTTAGCCTTTGTTGCAATTATGGTGGCGTTTTACTTGCATATGCCACCGCTCGTTTCTCATCCTGATGCGTACCACGGAGTGGTAACTCAAGGATCAGGAGGTCTGTATGTAAACCAGATTCAGGATGGGAGCTTAGCATACCGTTCAGATGTTCAGGTAGGGGATGTGATTATAAAAATTGCAGATACCGTGAGTCCCAGCACCGCAGATATTCGCCAGACAATCTCAAATAGTCACGGCAAGTTCGTTGCGTTGACTGTATACCGGGAGGGAGCAGAAAAAATAGTAGCGCTTAAAGTAGACAATGAAAACATTTTAGGTGTGGGGTTAAACGAGAAGATTCCCCAAGTATCCTACCAGTGGTATGCAGTTCCATATTACGCGTTGCTTGAAACAGGAAAGGTGATTGGCTATACCTTTATGGCGATAGTAGGGTTCTTGAAGAATCTCGTATTCCACCAGGTAGTACCAGCTGATGTGACTGGCCCCATTGGAATCTTTGAGTTAACAGCCGTTGCCGTCAAGCTTGGATTTGGGTATGTGTTAACCTTACTTATTATCTTGTCGGTGAACCTCGGAATTATAAACATTCTTCCGTTCCCCGCTTTAGATGGTGGACGCTTCGTCTTTTTACTCGTTGAAAAGATTCGTGGTCGCTCAGTTGCTGCACAGGTTGAGACTGTTATCCATAATATTGGGTTTATCATTCTCCTCATTTTAATTGTTCTGGTGACCTACCGAGATATTGTACGGCTCTAATATGACAAAAAACCAACATCTTATTATCTTTGCGTTGCGTATTGCCCTGGGAATCCTGTTCCTGTATTCGGGTATTTCAAAGATTATCAATCCCGACTTCACAGCGGCTGGTTTCATCGGTGCAGCCCAGAGCTTGAAGCCTCTCTACGCGTGGTTTGCAACGCCGGTAGCCTTGCCTAGTATTAATATCCTTAATTCATGGGGTCAGGCAGCAATTGGCCTATCGCTCGTTTCAGGGCTATTCGTGCGCTACAGTAGTATTGCTGGAATTCTCATGATGGTGATGTATTACTTTCCCGGGCTTCACTTCCCGTATGTCGGGAAAAGTGGTCTTTTAATCGATGACCATATTATTTACATACTAGTCTTCCTCATCTTTATCTCATGTAATTCAGGAAGATTCTGGGGTTTAGATCATTTCATTACAAAAAAAAGTACACAGGAGTAGGGTTGTTATGGAAGAAGATATCTATGACCGTTCGGTTGAACTACATACAAGGTTAAAAGGAAAAATTACCGTACGAGGTAAGCAAGAAATAACAGGTCTTCATGACCTTTCTTTAGTGTACTCACCTGGAGTGGCTCGTCCTTCGGAACTCATTTCCAAAGACCATGCAAAGGCTTACGACCTTACCTGGAAAGGAAACAGTATCGCAGTAGTCTCAGATGGCTCTGCTGTGTTGGGGTTAGGCAATATTGGACCAGAGGCAGCGTTGCCAGTAATGGAAGGAAAAGCTATGTTATTTTCCCAGCTTGCGGGCATCGATGCTATTCCGCTTTGTGTAGCTACCCAAAACACCGACGAAATTGTTGCCATAGTACGAGCCCTTGCTCCTACCTTTGGTGGTATTAATCTAGAAGATATTGCAGCTCCTCGGTGTTTTGAAATTGAGAAGGCTCTCCAGGATATAGGCATTCCAGTATTTCATGATGATCAGCACGGAACTGCTATCGTGGTTCTTGCTGGACTCATTAATGCACTAAAAGTAGTTGGTAAACATATGGCTGATTGTACGGTTGTTATTAACGGCGCAGGTGCGGCAGGATCTGCCATCGCCCATTTCCTTTTGCAAGGTACCGGTGAGTTTTCTGCTCCACGCAATCTTATCATCTGTGATAGTCACGGCATCATAAGTAGTACGAGGACAGACTTGACTGAAGATAAACAGAACCTTGTTGCTATAACAAACAAAGAAAACATGGAAGGTAGCGTAAGAGACGCTCTTATGGGGGCAGACATTTTTGTAGGAGTGAGTCGTGGGGGACTTTTACATGCAGAAGATATTGCCATAATGAACAAAGATGCTATTGTTTTTGCCTTGGCAAACCCTACCCCTGAAATAACGCCAGACGAGGCACGAGCGGGGGGTGCAGTTATAGTTGCTACCGGCAGGTCTGACTTTCCAAACCAGGTAAACAATGTCCTGGCTTTCCCTGGTATATTTCGTGGAGCGCTTGACTCTCGAGCACAGCGCATTACCCCAGCCATGCAGTATGCGGCAAGTAAAGCAATTGCAGATTTGGTCTCTCACCCCACAGCGGATCGTATTTTACCTGGTCCACTGGATCCAACAGTGGTGCCGGCAGTGGCTAAGGCGGTGGCAAAGCATTCGAAATAATTATTGTTTCTGGTATACTACTCGTAATACTGGTTATTTATCCCTATGAGATACTCACAGCTTTTTACAAAAACAAGCAAAACCGTTTCTGCAGAAGAAGTGGCAAAAAATGCCCAGCTTCTGCTTCGTGCTGGTTTTATCCATAAAGAAATGGCAGGAGTGTATGCATACTTGCCACTTGGACTCCGTGTCTTTGAAAAGATCAAAAACATCGTACGGGAAGAGATGAATGCGCTTGGATCGCAAGAACTTACCATGACCAGTCTTCAGCCAAAAGAGGTCTGGGAACAGACAGATCGCTGGGATGATGAAAAGGTAGATGTCTGGTTTAAATCCAAGCTTAAAAATGGTACTGAAGTAGGATTCGGGTGGTCACATGAAGAACCGATCACAACCATGATGAAGGAATTTGTGAGTAGCTACCGGGATCTTCCGTTTAGCGTCTACCAGTTCCAGAATAAGCTGCGTAATGAAACAAGAGCCAAGTCAGGCATTATGCGTACTCGTGAGTTTGTCATGAAAGATATGTATACCTATACCAAGACGGAGGCGGAATTAACAGACTTCTATGATGCTACTACACAGACGTACCTGAAGATATTTAGCCGTGTTGGTTTAGGGGATGTTACTTACCTTACCGCTGCATCAGGGGGAGCGTTTACTCAGTTTAGTCACGAGTTCCAGACCGTAGTAGAAGCCGGTGAAGATACGATCTATATTGATCGAGAAAAGAAAGTTGCTATTAACGAAGAGGTATATACCGACGAGGTGATCTCACAACTCGGACTGAATAAAGATACATTAGAGAAAGTACGAGCAGCTGAAGTGGGGAATATCTTTAACTTTGGTACGACTAAATCTGAGCAAATCGGACTCTACTTCCAAGATGAGAACGGTGAACGCAAGCCAGTATATCTTAGTTCGTATGGTATCGGTATTGGGCGCCTGATGGGAGTGGTAGTTGAGTACTTTGCTGATGAGAAGGGACTCGTTTGGCCTGCGGCGATTGCGCCGTATACCGTGTATGTAGCCTTGCTTGGAAAAGATGATAGTACGCGAGCTACTGCCGATGCGCTGTATTCCCAGCTTGTATCTGCAGGGGTAGAAGTCTTCTACGACGACCGTGAAGAGTCAGCTGGAGCAAAACTGGCCGACGCAGACCTTATGGGTATGCCAGTGCGCGTCGTAGTGTCTGAAAAATCTCTCGCTGCAGGTGGCGTGGAAGTAAAGAAGCGCACTGAGGCTGAGTCGCAGATTATGAGCGAAGACGAACTTGTGAAATTTTTGAAAGGATAATATGGACACTTCAAGTATCGTAATTGAAACAGATCGCTTGATTTTAAAACCAATCTCTTTGGATTATAAAGAAGAGATGTTTGCTGAATTTACTCCAGAAATAACTAGACATATGTTTCCTAGCTCCCCGGAAAAGATAGAGGAGTCGATTGAGTACATAAATGGAGCGATGGGACAGAACAAAGCTGGTACTGACTATATTGTTAATATTATCCTCAAAGATACAGGAGAATATTTGGGCAACGGCGGTATCGAGGAGATTAATACGAAGACTCCAGAGTTAGGTATCTGGATCAAAAAATCTGCCCATGGTTATGGTTATGGAAGAGAGGCAGTCGCTGCCTTGAAAAAATGGGGAGAAGAAAATTTGAAATACGACTATATCAAATATCCAGTGGTAGATGTGAATATCGCCAGTCGCAAGATCCCTGAATCTTTAGGTGGTGTTATAGAACGAGAATATGATGAAGTGAACGCAAGTGGTGTTAACCTGCACATGGTTGAGTACAGAATCTATCCAGATAAAAAATAATTGCTATGAAAACCATTCTTGTTGATGCGTGGAATACATTCGTGACCGAAAGTGGTGTTTTTCAGGAGATGAAAGATCTGCTAGATAGTTTTTACAATAGAAAAATAATTGTCACTAATGCGAACGAAGAAGAACGAGAAAAGTTTGGGATTGTAAGCATGCCGTACGAGGTTTTTTCTCTCGAGCATAATCCAAACAAAACCGATCCTGAATATTTTCAAAAACTACTCGAGCATTTTTCTCTTACTCCAAATGAAGTGGTGTACTTTGAGCATAACACGGAAGCAGTTGCGTCTGCCCAGTCAGTAGGGATTACGACATTCTGGTACGACAAAGACGCGAAGGATCTTAAAGGCTTGAAGAAATTTTTGTTAGAAAACTCGTAAAAAACTACTGCAAGTTGTACTTATTTTTATATAAAAAAATATACCAATGAAAACAACAATAAGCTTTAAAACTGATGAAAGAGTAAAAAAAGAGGCTCAAAAGTTAGCCAAGGAAATGGGCCTTACGCTTAGTAAGGTATTAAATGTTCTTTTGAGACAGTTTATTAGCGACAAAGAGATACACGTTTCTCTTAAGCCAAGTAAAAAGGAGAAAGCAAAAATAAAGAAATAGTTTATGCCGAGTTTACAGTAGATACGATTAGGGTCAGTAAGAGGAAAAATACACAGTTATCTGTGTATTTTGATTTAATCCCACTAAAGGAGTAGAATAAGGTTCACTCGTCCTTTGACAGCTACAACATACACACCACCAAGAAAAGAAAGGGGGCATTTTCTTGTCCAATGAAATCATTACTCTCCCACTGGCGAAGAAAATCGCTGCAACAGCAACTGAAGAATGGCGTGATCTCTATTTCCTCGGCAAGGCATCATACGCTTCGATGTTGCAACCGCGCCACGACGACCATGAGCTCCTCAAGAAGGTCAATCCGATCATCTTGGTGAGTTTAAGAGGATCTGGCCATGATATGAATGAGGCGCATGTGAGACGATGTGCGAAACTCATGATGTACTGGGCCTTCCACTTAGGGATCAAAAATCCGTTCGCTTATGGTGTTGCTGCGTATCTTCATGATGCCGGTAAGCCGTTTATGGGGGAAGAAGAAGGCAAGGAGGGTGATCGAACCAAAGAATTGATTGCTCTTGGAATCATGGCCCAACTCAACAAGATCCCAAAAAGAGACCCTCGCATTGAAATCTTTCGCCAGCACATTGCCAAGCGCAGTGTGTACAAGGCGTTTGAGGAGAAGATGGGATTGCAATTCTCTAAACTGCCTGATGAGGTGCGTTTCGCAACTACAGCGCACCATCTGCGCTACAAGGACGACGGAACCAGCTACGGCTTTTTCACTGAACACGGGCTTACTATTGGTGAGCACCAAATTGCCGATATGATGGCCATCGTTGATATCTTTGAGGCTATTACTGGCTCTCGTCCCTACAATGCTGATGACTCTGGAGACAAAAGAAGCCAGGACGCAACCATGATCATCCTGATCCAAATGGGTCGTGCTGGTCTCTTGAATCTGGATCTTGTGTTCAAGTTCCGTGCTTTTCTTCAAGACATCAACGAATCTTCCATGAACCTTTACGAAATATTAGCACTTGCACAAGTTGCCTAACATTTTTATAAAGAATGCTCCTACCCCTGTCTGGACTACTAGGCAGGGGATTTTTGTATCTGTTGGAATATTGACAAAATAGTATATATACAGTATAATCATATATGGATTTGACACGGGTTGCATACCCAGGAGTATAATGTAATTTCTATGCCCAATCTTCGGGACAGTGTGCGTACTACAATTGTAGATATATGGACTACTCACCAGCGTATTATCGTCTTGGTGAGCTTTGCTTTGATGTTACAGGTCTTTTTTGGATCTACGATCAACCACTCTCTTATCCTGGCTCAGGGAGTAGAGGTTGGATCAATTGACGCTAAAAAGATAGATATAATCCTATCGTATGTCTCTGATCTAGCGCCTCCTATAGTAGGTGGCCAGTCAAGTCAGAATACGAAGTATTTAACAGAGGGTGACTTCTTCCTTTCAAAACCGATACTGCCAAACACTATTATATCAACGCTGCCTCGTGAAAAGATTACTACCTATACAGTAGCGGAAGGAGATACGATCTATACTATTTCTTACCGTTTTGAAATTACGATAGATACCTTGCGTTGGGTAAATAACATCACCGATACGAATGCGATTAAACCTGGCCAGGAAATGATCATTCCACCAGTAAACGGTCTTGTATATACCGTGAAAGAAGGGGATACACTCGAGGGTATTGCCAAGGACTTCTCAGTCTCGGCAGATACGATAAAGTCTCAGAATAAAATAGCAGGCAACTTACCTATCGGTGAGATGATTACGCTTCCAGGAGCTCGCAAGACTACTGCCCAGACCTTCTTGCCGGTAACTGGCCCTGGTATGACCGCATATAGCGGATCAGTTGTTATGGGTAGTGGTAACTTTGTTTGGCCACTTACCTCTAGAACTCACTTTGTAACTCAGTACTTTGGATGGGTGACAAAAACATACAAGCATACAGGAGTGGACCTTGACTTTAGAAACGGCCTCGATATTTTAGCTTCTGACCAGGGAACAGTCGTTTCTGTTGGTTACGGATGGGGCGGAGGATACGGAAACCACATCATTATAGATCACGGTAACGGATACCAGACTCTGTACGGCCACTTATCCAGTGTCTTGGTTAAGCCTGGAGATAATGTTACTTCAGGGCAGAAGATCGGTATCATGGGCTCAACCGGATTTTCGACCGGTACCCACCTGCACTTTGAAGTTCGTTTAAATGGTGTAGCTCAGAACCCGTTTGATTATGTGAAGTAAAAAATTTCAGGCGCTAAAGACTTCAAGTTTTTAGCGCCTCTTTTTATGTATAAGTATAGTATTGAATATATGTATATATATGTGTATAGTTAAAGTAATATATTTATCACTATATCTCTATGTTACAGAACCAGTGTATCTCAGTTACTGATCTGCGCACTAAGACAAAGGAGTGTTTAAAGGATCTAAAAAAAGAGCCGAAGTATATTTTTGTGAATAACCGCCCAATTGCAGTTATTATGGATATTGCAGAGTATGAGGAGTATCACTGTCCAGTTTTGCGCGAGCTAGATGAGAGTGAGGTGGCTCCTGAAATGAGAGATAGGGCTGAAAAAGCAAGGAAAGCCTCTCGTTCAGATCTAGTTAATATATAGTTGTATATTGCAGAATATCGAAAAGCGAGGGTAGTATTTTCTCTTATTTAAGCGCATAATAGTATTCTATGTTTTACGATCAAGCCACAATTGAAGTCAAGGCAGGAGCAGGAGGCAATGGTATGGTCTCTTTTTATCGTGCCAAAGGAGTGCCTAAAGGCGGTCCTGACGGTGGAGATGGAGGCTATGGTGGCTCTGTTATTGTGCAAGCTACGAATCGGCTCAATACCCTCTCAAACTATATTAGTCGCAAGAAGTTTAACGCTGCAGACGGTGAGAAGGGTGGCACGAAGAACTGTCACGGAAAAAAAGGAGACGATCTCGTACTCCTTGTTCCGGTTGGAACGGTAATCTTTTTTATTAAACAGCACGGAAAAGAAACCGTGAACGAAGTAATGGGAGACCTCGTGGAAGATGGTCAGCAACTCTTAATTGCATCGGGTGGTCGTGGTGGTTTTGGTAACTTCCACTTCAAGGCAGCCAACCGCCAGTCGCCAGACTTTGCTGAGGCTGGGTCACAGGGAGATCATCATACAGTGAAGCTGGAATTGCGTCTCTTGGCAGATGTAGGTTTGGTTGGGTTCCCAAACGCCGGTAAGTCTACGCTCATCTCGCGTGTTTCTAACGCCCGACCAAAGATTGCTAACTACCCATTTACCACGCTCATTCCAAACCTTGGAGTGACTACTCGAGGAGACGACCATTTAGTGGTCGCAGATATCCCAGGGTTGATCGAGGGAGCTGCAGAAGGCAAGGGACTGGGACACGAGTTCTTGCGCCATGTTGCTCGCTGTAGGCTCATTCTCCATATGATTGACGCCACGGGCGATGACTGGGTTGCTCAGTACAAGACAATTCGCTCAGAACTCATTAAATTTGACCCGAAACTGGCAGAGAAAAAGGAGCTCATTGTAGTAAATAAGATTGATGCCCAGGTTGCAGACGCAGACGTACAGTTGAAGGCACTCAAAAAACTTGTGGGTCGCCAAAAGATCTACCAGATCTCAGCGGTAACTGGTGATGGCGTAAAGCCACTCTTTAACGATATCTTTACCCTTGCTTCGAAACTTCCTGTGCCACAGATGGATAGTGACCAACATAAAGTTTTTACCTTTGAGGACATCATGCCAGATATGTTTGAAGTAAAGAAGTTGGCGTCAGGATTCCGCATCCAAGGTAAGAAAATTGAGGAACTGGCACACCGCTTGAACTTTTCATCATGGCAGGCCAGGGAACGCTTCTTCGATATTATTGCCAGACACGGCGCTGTTAAGCAGATGAAGAAACTGGGTCTTAAAGCGGGGGATAAGATATGGATTGGTGAGAAAGTAGTGGAGTACTAAGGTAGTTTTTTCATACGAAATACATGGTAGAATAATGCCATGCGAGACGATCTCTGGTTACATCAACGATTTGTGTATCTATGGCAAACACATTTTGCCGATGTTACTGATGGCAATGAGATTGTGATCCGTTTTGGTCGCAAGAGCAAGAGCCGACTCGGTTCTATTACCTTGCGCCACAAAGATCGGGTTAGTAAGCCCCTTACTCGTCGCCAGGCATACTTTTTAACCCATACAGACGCAGTCAGTGTCATTACGATTAACGGAAGACTGCGCGATCTTGCTCACCCAGAACAGGTAATTGATGCGGTTATTGCACATGAGTTTTGCCACTACTACCACGGTTTTAACTCAAAACGAAAAAGAATGTTTTCTCACCCTCATGCCGGGGGTATTATAGAGAAGGAGTGTTATGAGCGTGGTCTTCATGATACAATGAAGTTCCAAAAAAGATGGCTTAAAGAAAACTGGAAAAACATAGTACTATCTTCATGAGAATAACCTGCCTTATACCGGCGTTTAACGAAGAAAAAAACATTAGAAATATGATTCAGACCGTACGATCTACGGGCTTTTTTGATGAGGTTATCGTGATTAACGATGGGTCAGATGATAGGACGGCTGAAAAAATGGCACTTGAATCAGGGATTGTGGCAATTAACCTCGCTGAAAACCAAGGGAAGGGAGGTGCCATTACTGCTGGTATTGAAAAGTCTACGGGAGATCTGCTCTGTATGCTAGACGCTGACCTGGTAGGGCTTACGAAGCAACACATTCAGCAGTTGCTTGAGCCGGTCATGGAGCAAAAGGCAGATATCTGTATCGGAGTAGTGACGAAAGATAAGAAATGGCGAGATATTGGACAGCGAGCGTTTTCGGTTTTGTCTGGTCAGCAGTGTTTTTTCAAATCCTCGGTTGTTGGTGCCGATCTTGCAGATACTCGCTTTGGTTTAGAATTAGCCCTATCTGAGCATTTTAAGAAAAAGGGGCTCACCACAGAAAAAGTGATTCTTGAGGGGGTAACCCATACCACCAAAGAGGAGAAAATGGGGGTAGGGAAGGGTCTATGGGCTCGGGTCAAAATGTATCGAGATATCTTACGAATTGGCGCAAAAACCCAGAAAAATAAGATAAAAGATGAGATGGGTTTGGGGGATGAAGATAAATCCACCGAAAAATAACAAATAATATTCCAAAAGAGCGTTGACAACAGGGTAGACCTGAGCTATACTTATCCACAATGTGGGCGACAATCTGGTGTGATTTCGAAAATTAGGCAGTACCGAGAGAACCCTATTTTTTTTATCGTTAATTTTGGGGGAGTTTTTTATGGTCTCAAAAAAGGCGAAATCAGAACGAAGATTTTTTCATACTTCTTCTGATGTGGCAAGCTTACCGAATTTGATAGAAGTGCAGTTAGACTCGTATGAGTGGTTTTTGCGCGAGGGACTAAAGGAAATTTTTGAAGAATTGAACCCTATCGAGGACTTCATCGGGAAGAACCTCGAATTGTCATTTTTAGACTATGTTATTGAAGACCCGAAGTACAGTGAAGAAGAAGTGCGTATCAAGAACTTGACCTACAAGGCACCAGTTCGATGCCGGTTACGTCTCGTGAATAAAAATACTGGCGAAATCAAGGAGCAGACTGTTTTCTTAGGAGATATTCCTTTGATGACAGCGCAAGGTACCTTTATTATCAACGGTGTAGAGCGCGTTGTAGTATCTCAGATCGTTAGATCTCCAGGTGTTCTTTTTGTCTCTGAAGTTTCAGGAGGAGAGGATCAATTTGGATGTAAAATCATTCCAGACCGTGGTGCCTGGCTTGAAATTGAAACTTCTGCAAAGAATGTCATTTCAGTAAAGGTAGATCGCAAGCGTAAGATCCCTGTCACTACGCTCTTAAAAGCCTTGGGTGTTGTTCAAAACAACGCTGAAGCAATGAAGCTGTTTGCGGATGTAGATACGAACCCAGCTCGACCATTCTTAAAAGCTACACTAGATAAAGATCTTGCGCCAACTTCAGACAGCGCAGTAGTAGAAGTATATAAGAGGATTCGTCCAGGTGACCTTGTGACGGTAGAAAATGCACGCACATTGGTTGAGAATATGTTCTTCAACTTCCGTCGCTATGATCTCTCTCGTGTTGGTCGCTACAAGATTAACAAGCGCCTCGATCTTGATACTCCAAATGATATCGCACACCGTGTTCTTCAAAAAGAAGACCTCATTGCGATTATTCGTGAAGTAATTCGTTTAAATAATACTCCAGGATCAGTATCTGATAATATTGACCACTTAAAAAACCGCCGTGTTCGTGCGGTAGGTGAGCTCGTACAACGCAAAGTCCGCGTTGGATTTTTGCGTGTAGAGCGCAATGTAAAAGACCGTATGTCGGTAGTAGATATTGATACGGTTACTCCAGCACAGTTAATTAACGTTCGTCCGATTACTTCTGCTATTCAGGAGTTTTTCGCGAGTTCACAGCTTTCTCAGTTCATGGACCAGACTAACTTGTTGTCTGAGCTTGAACACAAGCGTCGCTTGTCAGCGATGGGACAAGGAGGACTTTCTCGTGAGCGCGCAGGTTTCGAAGTTCGTGACGTTCACTCAAGCCATTACGGAAGACTTTGTCCTGTAGAGTCACCTGAAGGACCAAACATTGGTTTGATCTCATACTTCGCGTCATATGCTCGTGTAAATGAGTACGGCTTTATTGAAACCCCATACATTTGGGTGCAGCGTAAGGCAAAAAATACTGTCGAGGATCTTACCGGACATATTTTGCGTGAAGATATCCTTGATGAAAAAGGCAAGGTAATTGCGAAAAAGGACGAAAAGATTACTACAGAACTCGCAAAGAAAATTACTACTCTTAAAAAAGAGCGTATTAAAGTAAAGCCACGAGTAACGGGTGAAGTACTCTATCTTGATGCTGAGGAAGACGAAGCGTCAGTTATTGCGCAGGCAAACGCTGTCGTGGATAAAGACGGCTACTTTGCAGAAACGTCAGTTGCGTCACGAAATCACTCACACCCAGATATTGTAAGTCATGAGCTGATCGACTACATGGATGTTTCTCCAAAACAGATTGTGGGTATTGCCGCATCTCTTATTCCATTTATTGAACACGACGATGTACGCCGTGCACTGATGGGATCAAACATGTTGCGTCAAGCTGTGCCACTGGTTAAACCAGATAGCCCGACTGTGGGTACTGGTATGGAGCTTATGATCGGTAAAAAGTCTGGTCATGTTATTTTAGCTAACCAAGATGGAGTAGTAAAAGAAGTATTTGGTGATGAAATTATCATTGCGAATACTGACGGGACTACTTCTTCATACAGACTTCGTAAATTTGTTCGTTCAAACGATCGAACCTGTATCTCTCAGCGCACTATTGTTGAAAAGGGAGACAAGGTTAAGAAAGGTGATGTTATTGCAGATGGAATGGTAACTGACAACGGTGAAGTAGCACTCGGACAAAATGTCACCGTAGCGTTTATGATCTGGGGTGGGTATAACTTTGAAGATGCGATCATCCTATCAGAGCGTATGGTGCACGACGACCGCTACAGCTCAATCCATATTGAAGACTATTCAGTTGATGTACGAGACACGAAGCTTGGACCAGAAATTGTTACTCGAGATATTCCAAACGTTGGAGATGAGGCGTTGAAAAACCTCGACGAAGACGGAGTAATCCGGATTGGAGCAGAACTCAAGTCTGGAGATATTCTTGTTGGAAAGATTACTCCAAAGGGTGAGTCTGAACTAACACCTGAAGAGCGCCTCCTTCGTGCCATTTTCGGTGAAAAGGCGCGTGACGTAAAAGATGTCTCGCTTCGCCTTCCTCACGGAGAGTATGGTAAGGTTGTTGAAATTCGTGAATTTAATCGAGACAAGGGTGATGAACTTCCACCGGGAGTAATCCGCCGTATCGAGGTCTCTGTAGCGCAGTTCAGAAAAGTGGTAGTAGGTGACAAGATGGCGGGTCGCCACGGAAATAAGGGTATTGTGGCAAAGATTCTCCCTATTGAAGATATGCCATTTACCGCTGACGGAAAGCCAGTAGATATTATCTTGAACCCAATCGGTATTGTGGGTCGTATGAACCTAGGACAGCTCCTTGAGACACACCTTGGATACGCAGCGACTGCGATCGGGTACAAGGTTGCAACTCCAGTCTTTGACGGAGTAACCTACCAGGAGATTACCGCTGAGCTTAAAAAGGCCGGACTTCCAGAGGATGGAAAAGTCCAGTTGTTTGATGGCCGTACTGGTCAGCCGTTTGAGCAGCGCACGGTAATTGGTACGAAGTATATGTTAAAACTTTCTCACCTTGTAGACGACAAGATCCACGCTCGTTCTATTGGACCATACTCGCTGGTAACCCAGCAGCCTCTTGGAGGTCGTGCCCAGTTTGGCGGACAGCGGTTTGGAGAAATGGAGGTGTGGGCACTAGAAGCGTATGGTGCTGCTCACACACTACAAGAAATGTTGACCATTAAGTCAGACGATGTCTGGGGTCGCAGTAAAGCCTATGAATCAATTATTAAGAACGAAGAAATACGAAAACCATCTATCCCTGAGTCATTTAATGTACTGGTCAAAGAGCTTGAGGGTCTGGGTCTTTCTGTTGAACTTATCCGCAAGGGTGAGTCTGGCATCGAGATCATAGACGCTGAGGCAGTAGTTGAGCAGGAAATGGCTGAGATTGAGAGCGATACCAGCCTTGATCTCGGAGAAATGGTTGCTGAAATGCAGGACATTTCAGGCGAGGAATTACACGAAGAAAGCGCCGATATCGAAGAGGAAGCAACAGACGCCCTAGCCGAAGAAGATATGATTGAAGAAGAATTAGAAGAGATTGCATAAATAGTTCAACCACATCTACCACTTTAACCTTCTTATCATGATGAAAGAACAATTCGGCGAGAGAGTGACCCACTTCGACGCCATCAAAGTATCGCTTGCTTCCCCAGAACACATATTACAGTGGTCTCATGGTGAAGTGACAAAACCTGAAACTATTAACTATCGTACTCAGAAGCCTGAGCGCGATGGTTTGTTTTGTGAAAGAATCTTTGGACCTACTCGAGACTTCGAGTGTTACTGTGGTAAATACAAGAAAGTTCGTTACAAGGGAATTATCTGTGATAAATGTGGAGTGCAAGTAACTCGCTCTATTGTTCGTCGTGAACGCATGGGTCATATCAAGCTTGCTGCACCAGTTGCGCATGTGTGGTATTTGCGTGGCGTACCAAGCCGAATTGGTATGTATCTTGGTATTTCTGTTCGTGACCTTGAAAAGGTTGTGTACTTTGCCAGCTTTGTGGTCACTGATGTAAAGGAGAAGGAGAAGCAACAGATTCTCGCGAAACTGAAAGCTGAAGTTGAAGAATTCAAAAAAGCGCTCGCAAAAGAAGGGGATACCCACAAGAAGGCGCTGGATAAGGCCATGGCTGATGACAAGATGGAAACAGCCGAGAAGAAAACATTAGTTAAAAAACTTCAAGACGAGCTCAAAGCCTATGAAAAGAGTGTAGAGGCAAAGAAGAATGAAGTAGAAACGGTATACGAGGAAGCTCGAGATGATATCTCGAAGCTTGCGAAATACGCGATTCTTTCAGAAGGAAAATACGCTGATTTGCGTCGCAAGTACGGTGACTTCTTTAAGGCCAATATTGGAGCAGAAGCAATTTATGATCTTATTCGTGAGATCGATATTACTACACTCAAAAAAGAACTCGAAGAAGAGAAGGAAAAGTCAGCAGGACAAAAGAAAAAGAAAGTCATGAAGCGTCTTCGTTTTGTGCATGGCTTAGTAAAAGCTAGTCTTGATCCTGCGTGGATGATTTGGACACATATTGCAGTTATTCCACCCGATTTACGCCCAATGGTGCAATTAGATGGTGGTCGTTTTGCAACGAGCGATATTAACGACCTCTACCGTCGTGTTATTAACCGTAACAATCGCTTGAAGCGCCTTCAGGAACTTCGTGCTCCTGAGGTCATTCAGCGCAATGAAAAGCGTATGTTACAGGAAGCAGTTGACGCGTTGATCGGTACTGACTCACAGCGCGGTAAGGGTGCTGCTGCAGCGAATAAAAAGAAACTCAAGTCTCTTTCTGAGGCACTCAAAGGTAAGCAGGGACGATTCCGTCAGAACTTGCTTGGTAAGCGTGTAGACTACTCTGGTCGTTCAGTAATTGTAGTAGGACCAGACCTGAAGCTGGATGAATGTGGTATTCCAAAGACCATGGCACTAGAACTCTTTAAGCCATTTATTATCTCAGGTCTTATCGCTCGTGGGTTTACTCATAGTGCTAAGTCTGCCGGTAAGTTGATCGACGCGGGTATTCCGGAAGTATGGGATATTTTGGAAGAAGTAACTAGTAAACACTATGTCTTACTAAACCGTGCGCCAACTCTTCACCGTCTTGGTATCCAGGCATTTAAAGTAAAACTTATTGAAGGAAAAGCGATTCGTATCCACCCTCTTGTGTGTGCGCCGTTTAACGCTGACTTCGATGGTGACCAGATGGCAATCCACGTACCACTTTCAGCACCAGCGCAAGCTGAGGCTCGTGAGACGATGGTAGCAAGTCGTAACTTGCTCAAGCCTTCAGATGGTGCGCCGTCTGTTGCCCCATCTAAAGACATGGTATTGGGATGTTACTACCTCACCATGATTGATATTGATTTTGAAGGTAATAAGATTCGTGCATTTGGAAATGAAAATGAAGCGCATTCAGCCTATGACTTGAATCAAATTAAGTTGCGCGAGCCAATTAAGGTTAAGATCGGGGAAGACGTGATAGAGACTACTATTGGTCGCTTAATGTTTAACCAAATCTTGCCACCTGAATTTGGAATGGTAAACGATACGATGGTAAAGGGTAAGCTCGAGGCTATTATTGCTCGTTCATTTAAGGAGCTCGGTATTGAGCGCACTGCAGTGTTTGTAGACGACATTAAAAATATTGGTATGAAGGCGGCAACTCTTTCTGGAGTAACTCTTTCTATCGATGACCTCAAGATTGCAGCAACCAAGCAGGGTCGTATTCATGATGCCGAGGAGCTCTATAACGAAATTGATGCACAGTACAAACTCGGACTTATTACTGAAGCCGAGAAATCGATGAAGACTATTCAGTTATGGTCTGCTACTAAAGCTAAGATCGAGTCAGAGATGATGCAGACATTTACCGCGAACAACCCACTCCACATGATGTTTACCTCTAAAGCGCGTGGAGACAAAGACCTTATTACCCAGTTGGTTGCCATGCGTGGTTTGATGGCTGGTCCAACAGGTCAGACTCTTGATCTTCCAGTTAAATCTAACTTCAAAGAAGGACTCTCAGTTCTTGAGTACTTTATCTCGTCTCACGGAGCGAGAAAGGGTCTTGCCGACACTGCGCTTCGTACCTCTGACTCAGGGTACCTTACTCGTCGTTTGGTAGATGTCTGTCAGGATATGATCGTAGCAGAAGATGACTGTAAAACAGCAAAGAGTATTTCGTTTGCGAAGAGCACGGCACATGATATTGAAAATGAGTTTACTCGCCATATCGATGGCCGAATGCTTGCCCAAGACATTATAACCAAGAAAGGAAAAGTACTGGTTGCTGCCGGCACTGAACTCACTCGTGAAATTATTGTTACTCTTATTGAAAATCCAGAAGTAGATGTTGTCCATGTTCGTACCGTACTTGAATGTGAAGCGGCGTGGGGAATTTGTCAGATGTGTTACGGACGAGACCTTGCTCGTGGTCACTTGGTGGCTATCGGTGAGGCAGCCGGAATTGTAGCTGCACAGTCTATCGGAGAGCCGGGAACCCAGCTTACCATGCGTACCTTCCACTCGGGTGGTATTGCAAAGCGCGACATCATCCAAGGACTTCCTCGTGTAGAAGAGCTCTTCGAAGCTCGTTCTCCAAAGGGTCTGGCTCTCATCTCTGAACTTACCGGTAAGGTTGCTGTAATAGAAAACAGCCATGATAAAAAGACAGTTGTTATTACCTCGGAAGACAACAAGCGTGAGATTTTCGTCGTGAAAAAGGGCGCTAAAGTTCTTGTAAAAGACAAGGACAAGGTAGAAGACGGTCAGGCCTTGATCGACCTCGGTAAGCAAAAGACCATGCGTTCTCACGGTAAGGGTAGTGTTGAAGTTAACGAAAAGGCTGGTACCGTAACTGTGACCTATACTCACAAAGACGAGAAGAGCTACGCAATTGATCCAGGTATGGACCTCATGCTCGAAGATGGTGCTCGTATTGAAAAGGGTGACCAGATCACTGAAGGACATATCGATCTGCATGAATTGATGGATATTAAAGGAACATTTGCGGTCAAGCAGTATATTGCTCGTGAGATTCAGAGTATTTACGAGTCTCAAGCGCAGTTTATTAACGACAAGCATCTTGAGCTTATTATCCGCCAGATGTTTAGTAAGATGAGAATTGTTGCCCAAGGAGACAGTGAGTACCTTGAAGGTGAGATTGTTTCTCGTTCAGTTATTGAGGCGCACAACAAGAACTCAAAGAAACCGATTGAGGCAGAGGAATTGCTCCTTGGTATTACTAAAGCAGCGCTTAATACTGAATCATTCTTGTCAGCAGCTTCATTCCAAGAGACAACCGCAGTGTTGATCGATGCTGCAACTCAGGGCAAGGTTGACTACTTGAGGGGGCTCAAAGAAAACACTATCCTTGGAAAACTTATTCCTGCTGGAACCGGTTTTCGTAAAGTCCTCTAGGACGCTTCTTGATTGATCTGTTAAACTGTGCTACAATAACCCTTGATTCTTACATTTTAAATTTTTACCGTGCCAACTATTAACCAGCTTGTCCGTAAGGGACGCAAGAAAATTACTCAGAAAAGTAAATCTCCAGCCCTGCTGAAGAATTTCAATTCGATTAAAAACAAGGTTACCGATAGCCCAAAGGGAGCTCCGTTTAAGAGGGGAGTATGTACCAAGGTTACTACCATGACACCAAAGAAACCGAACTCAGCGCTTCGAAAAATCGCTCGTGTTCGTTTAACGAATGGTATGGAAGTAACCGCCTACATCCCGGGTATTGGGCATAACCTCCAGGAACACTCAGTGGTAGTGATCCGTGGTGGTCGTGTAAAGGACCTTCCAGGAGTTCGTTACCACATTGTTCGAGGAATGCTCGACGCTGGTGGTGTAGATAAGCGCAAACAAGGTCGTTCTCGCTACGGTGCGAAAAAAGCGGGCGCAGCTGCTAAAAAATAACCTAACTACTACTTGATATGTCACGAGGAAAAAGCCTGATCGCTAAACATAAACTTGCTCCGGATCCAATCCATAATTCTTTGATTTTGGCAAAGTTTGTGAACCACTTAATGTGGGATGGAAAAAAGTCAGTTGCATCTCGTATCGTGTACGATGCATTCGATATCATTGAAAAAAAGACAGGAAAAAAGGGACTGGATGTGTTTAGTGCTGCAATGAAGAATGTTTCTCCTTCGGTGAAGGTAAAATCTCGCCGTGTTGGTGGAGCAAACTACCAGGTTCCTATGGAAGTTAAAAAAGACCAGAAGCTTATGTTTGCTATGAAGTGGGTGATTGCTGCTGTGCGGGCTAAGAAAGGCCGTTCAACTGCAGAGGAGCTTGCTGAAGAGCTTATGTTAGCCTCTGAAGCACAAGGTGCAGCGGTTAAGAAGAAAGAAGATACACACCGTATGGCAGAAAGTAACCGCGCATACGCACACTTTGCACGATACTAAAGCTATAAGAAAAGTACTCACTAAAAAGCCCGGAGATAATCCGGGTTTTTTAGTGTAATAATTGCATCTATTTACCAATGTATTGACAAAAGTGAATAAATATATATAATATATTTAGTTCAAAAAAGGATGGTGACTCACATGAAAGCGCACACTCTTGCCTTTCTTCTCCTCGCCTCAGGCGTTATGGGCTGTAAACCTACTACAACCCCCGTCGCAAAGCAACATGCTCTTGCAAAGAAACCAGAGCTGCCACCGATCCAGGTGGAAGCCAAAGCAATGGTTATCGAAAACCTGGAAGCGAAGATGTCTGCTCCAGGCGTACGGTTATCCAATATGGAAGGACGGTCTGCGTTTTTTACGGTTGGGCACTGGTTTCAAAAGGACTTTGTCGGTCACTACAAAATCCATGATGAGTCTGGGATTTACCCGTTGGTTGCAACTATGTACTTGGGGGGGGACGTGGTCATTCTTGCACCGGGTAAGCCCGGAACAGATGCGCCACTGACTTCCGGAAGTGCTCCAATACAACCTTTAGGTGATGAGGGCACCATGAATGCCGTGGGTGACGTGCAAGGAATTGATCCCATTGTCGTCAAATCCCTGGACGGTAAGCGTTCTGGACAGTGCTTCGGCCAGGCTCGGTTTGTTGTAGGTGTAGTTGGTACCAATGAGGAACGGCAATTCTTCATGTGTGACATTGTTCCGCCTTCTAAGCCTGGTGACTCAGGAACCCCGTTTCGCAGTAGCGACGACAATCTTCTCTTGTTATCAGGAACAACGGAGCAGGGGTTTAACTACCAACAAAAAAATGGAGCAGAGACCAAAACAAAGTCGACAAGTTTTCTTGTTTACTTGGCCAATCTCAGGCATCCGTTGCCTGAAATGCCCCATAAATAACTTTCTCAACGATACTTTGAATGTGGAGACGCTAAATGCGTCTCCATTCTTTTTATTTATCCACACTTTTCTTCTAGAAAATACCGTATACTAAATCCTGTATAACTATGTTTACATGCAGGATTACCTAAAACAAAAGACGACCATACTTCAACGCCTCTTTTCTGGTGTGAGTATTAGTGCGCTTATTCTCAGTTCATGTTTCTTTACCTTTGGGACTCGGGTCGGGGAGACGTATGCGGCTCCTTCTTCAGCTGCCGTTTCGAGCTTTCCGATTACAGATGGTGATGTGAATGCTATACAGACAGCAGGAGATGGATCAGTATATATTGGTGGAAACTTCACCTATGTTGGACCATATACAGGATACGGAGCAGTGGTAAACAAGACAACAGCAAGTGTCCCATCTGGTAACGCAGTTCCCAACGGTGTGGTGCGTGCGGTAGGTCTGGATGGATCTGGTGGATACTACATAGGTGGTGATTTTACTCTGGTTGGGACTACTACCCGTAATCATATTGCCCACATCTTGTCTGACGGTACGCTTGACCCTACTTTTGATGGTAATGCTAACTCATACATTGAAGAACTAGTAGTGGCAAACGGCGTACTGTATGTAGGAGGAAATTTCAGTACTATAGGGGGTCAGACTCGTAACAATTTAGCTGCGCTTAACCTCACTACTGGTGTTGCAACTTCTTGGAACCCCAATCTAGATAACCGTGTACTTTCCATTGTTTTTGATGGTGCCAATACTTTGTATGTAGGTGGTTTTTTTACAACAGTTGGCGTTACCTCTCGTAACAGAATAGCAGCAATTGATACGACAACAGGACTTGCTACCGCTTTTGACCCGAATGCAAACTCAAACCTCGATTCACTTGCTCTTTCTGGTACTACGCTCTACGCTTCAGGTAACTTCACGACCATTGGTGGTCAGTCTCGCAACCGGATTGCGGCGCTCGACACTACAACAGGATTGGCAACTGCCTGGAACCCTGGTTCAAATGGTACGGTATACGAGATTCGACTTTCCGGTACAACGCTGTATGCGGGAGGATTATTCACTTCTATTGGAGGGTCAGCTCGTAATAACATTGCAGCACTCGATACAACAACTAATACACTGAACGCTACCGCCTGGGATCCGAACGCGAACGGCGTAGTGTTTGGACTTGAACTCAGCGGTAGTATGGTATATGTGGCGGGAGGTTTCACGACCATAGGTGGCCAGTCGAGGCAACTTGCCGCCGCTATCGACACTGCAACTGGCCTGGCTACTTCCTTTGACCCTAACACTGGAATTGGTGGTGGGGCAATTGTAGTAGCAGTTGACGCTACGAATGTCTACTTCGGAGGAAACTTCACCTCTATTGGCGGAAAAAATAGAAAAGGGTTGGCCAAAATTGGGAGTGACGGAACGATTTCCTCATGGAACCCTGCAGGATCTACCTCCATGACAGTCAATGCTTTACTATTGTCTGGTTCAACACTCTATACTGGTGGAACATTTACAGGAACAATTGGAGGTCAGTCGCGTACTAACCTTGTAGCGCTCGATACTACTACTGGTAGTGCAACAACATTAAATATTGCACCAAACGCAGTAGTCAAAGCCTTTGCTCTTAATGGTACTAATTTATATATTGGAGGACAGTTTACCTTATTGGGAGCGTCTTCCCGTGCTCATCTTGGAGCGATAGATACAGGAACTGAATCGGTTACGGCGTGGGATCCTGGAGTAGTAGGATTTGTATACGCCCTGGTCGCAGATGGTACGGATGTATACATCGGTGGTTCATTTGGAACTGCAGCAGGTTCGACTCGTAACAACATTGCCGCAATTTCTCCAGCAACAGGACTGGCTACCGCCTGGGATCCGAACGCGAACGGACAGGTAAATGCTCTACTTGAGAATGGTGGTGTGATCTATGCCGGAGGAGCATTCACTACTATTGGCGGAGGAGCACGAAAAGGTATAGCCAGTCTATCTATTGCTACTGGTACTGCTAATGTTTGGGATGCAGCTTCACCAAGTGCTACCATTAATACCATTACGCCAGATGGTACCACAACGCTCTATGTGGGCGGTACTTTTGCAACTATTGGCGGAGGAGCACGCACTAATTTAGCAGCGCTCAGTACTAGTACTGCGCTAGTAACTACTTGGGATCCAAATATAACAGGAACCGTATTCTCTAGCTCTCTTCAGGGGAGTGTAGTCTACATTGGTGGATCATACACAGCAGTCGGTGGATCTTCCCGGCCAAACCTGTCTCAGTTTGGGGTGACCACTCCGACTCTTTCTACGCTGAGTCCAGGATTTGAGAATGTTGGCGCAGCAGCGCTGACTCTAAGCGTTACTGGGCTAGACTTTATTAGTAGCTCAGTGTTGCGCTGGAATGGATCAGATCGGACTACTACTTTTGGCAGTAGTACGTCATTATCTGCTACTATTCCATCAACAGACTTTACCTCGGCCGCAACAGTACCGGTAACTATATTCAACCCATCACCTGGTGGTGGCCTGTCTTCTTTGATCAACTTCTCTGTAGTAGTCCCATCTGAAAAAACCTATACTTCACAAAATTATGCTCCAGCAGCAACATTTTTCTCACAGCTTATAGTCTCAGGTAACCTCAACGGGGACGCTTTTCCGGATATTGTAACCAATATGTCTGCTACTACTCACGGTTTTGGTGTATCGCTTAATAACGGTGACGGAACATTTCCGGCTACTGGTACTGCCTACTCTACTGGTGGGCATCTCAATCCGATTGCCATCAAGCTGGCTGATATAGATATTGATGGGGATCAAGATGTAGCTCTTGTTTTTTCGAGCAGTATAGTAGATTTATTTTTTAACGATGGAACCGGAGTATTTACAGGGCCAACAACGGTTAGCGTGCCGGCAGTTACTCGTGATGTCGAGATAGTTGATATAGACGGTGATACGGATATGGATATTATTACCGTTCACCAAACTGCAAACCAGGTAGGTGTTACTATCCAGACCGGGATAAACACGGGTAGCTACGGCGCCACTACAACATACTCAACTGGAGCAGGTACTAATCCTCGTTCGGTTATTGCCTTTAAACACATTAACCCGAGTGGGGTAGTGGATCGTATTGCAACAGCGAATATTGGAGACAATACTGTTTCAGTATTTACAAATACAGCCGGCGTTTTAAGCGCTACCCATGCGAATGTTAGTTTACCTTCAGTCAATACGCTTACCACGCTCAATGCAGGCTCAATTCGCCATATCGGAGTAGTGGGATCAAATAATCTCTATTATCTTGCCAATGGCGGATCCGGTACTTTTAGTCTTAGCGCGACTTTTCCGTTCCTGGCTCCTACCTCAGCTAACAGAATCTACCTCGGTAACGTTTTAGTTGGGGGAAGCTCAAGAATATTTTCAACTGATGGAATCAATACGGTCGTAGAATCAAACTACCAGGGAGATAACCAAACAATATATCGACCTGATCCAACGAACCCTTCAACGCTGTCTGTCTCAGCTATTACCGCCGCTGACTTTGATAATGATGGAGTTATGGATTTTGCTACGAGCAACTCAAATAACACACAGTTTTCTGTCATGTTGCAAACAGTGGTTTCGTCTATCTCACCAACTAATGTCTATGCAGGATCAGCTGGACTTACCTTGACCGTCAATGGGCGCCATTTTGATTCAGGTTCGGTGGTGTATGTGGATGGGGTAGCAAAAACCACTACCTATGTGAGTCCAACTCAACTAACTGCAGCAATTACATCTGGCGATATAACGAGTGCTGGATCGTTGAGTGTGAGAGTTAAGAATCCTAGTGTTTCGCAAGCTGCCCAAACTGACTCCGGTGCCACCTTTTTTACAGTTGATCCGCTGCCGGTGCCGACATTGTCAACGATAGTGCCTGATACTAAAACCGAAGGAGATCCATCTTTTGTACTATCAGCCAACGGGAGTGACTTCTTCCCGACTTCAGTGATTCGTGTTAACGGTTCTGATCGTGCTACTACTTTTGTCAACTCAGGGCAGATAACGGCTACTGTACTCAATACAGATATTTCAACGGCTGGTACAGTTAACATTACTGTTTTTAATCCAACGCCAGGCGGGGGACTCTCTGCGATAAAGACACTAACCGTTACTAGTGCTGTACCGGTTAACCCAGGATCAACTGGGGGAGGTAATACAATTCCACCCGTTAGTCCAAACCCAGTTATTACAGAGCTTACTCCTAACTCACGTGCAAAAAATAGAGGAGAATTTACATTGCGTATCAAAGGTTCTAAGTTTAACTCAACAGCTAAGGTACAATTCAATGTTAAAGACATTCCCACAACGTTTGTTTCCGAGACTGAGCTTACTGCTCAAGTACCTGAAGAGCTTTTAGTAAATCAAGGAACTGTGCCGGTTACTGTTTCTATAGGGGATGGAGTAACAAGCCCCTATCTTTTCTCTGATAGTACCCAGTTTTTGATAGGTCCTCCTGAAACACTGTCTCTTACTATCGAACCAGTTTTGACTGTGGATACGGTATCCAGCTTATCTGATATTGTGCTCTCTGCCGCATCCCGAGCCGACGGAATCTCTTTTGATAATGTTTCATGGGAAGACAATAAGTCTGGAGCATTTGCGATCCAAGGATTTGCAGATAATGCGCAAGGGTATACTGTCACAGTAAAGCAAGACGGGGACTTGCGGAATGATAACGGGGAAGTGATCCCTCCTTTTGATGGCAACACCGGGTCTCCTATCTCAAATGGCGCGCCTGTTCCATGGGTAGAACCAAAGGGTACTGGGTTTATGGGATACTCAACTACCAGTACCAGTGTTTCAGGTGGCATTCCAAATCGGTTCTTTCTAGGAGGAGTGAGAAAATGGGCAGCCTTTACAACACAAGATGCACCGATTGCAACCCATATTCCCAGTGTCTCTGGAAAACCAACTTCATTTACTGACTACTTACTTGTTCGTGTTGGATTAGGCAAAGGCCAGCCTGCCGGTAAATACAAAAACAACATTATTATTACCATAGTACCAAATGTTCAATAAAATAATTTCGTTAGCTCGGGTTAGTTTTGTAGCGATACTGATGCTTGTTGCTCTTCCCGTAAGTGCAGCACAGTTTCAGGTATCTCCACTTTCCAAGCACCTGGATATTCAAGAAGGGGATACGGTAGAGCATGTTGTAACCTACTTTAATGGAGCAAATGAGCCTCGTACTATTGATGTAGATATCCGTGCCTTCATTAAAGACGATACACAGGCAGTATTTGAGCTAGGGGGTAAGAAAGTTACTAATGAACTTACTCAGTTTATAACAGTTGAACCTTCTACTTTTATCGTTCCATCTGGCGCTGATGCTTCAGTTACCGTCCGTGTCTCACCCAAGAAGATTGCCTCAGGTGAGTATGACTTTGGCGTTTTCTTTACTGAGCAGGCAAGAGCTAGTAATACTGTTCAGGGAGGAAGTCAAATAAGAACTAGTCTCGCTTCTTTGGTTGAGGCGAATGTTATTACCCAGGCGCCGATAGTAGTTTGTTGTAGTGGTCTTGTGAATCAGTGGTATAAAGAGCCGTGGGTTAAAGGGATTATAGGGTTTCTGGTGTTTATTATTCTTGCAGACATAGTGTATCGAGTAGTTAAGGGAACTAGAAGAAAAAAGCTTTCTCAAAAGTATAATATTCTTGATGAGTCGGATCTGTAATACTCCTTGCAAAACCAGATAAATCCAGTATAATTACTCTCAAACGCTTTGAGCGTATTTTATTTTGCTGATCCAGTACTATATAACTTCAATATATCTAACTTATTTTTATGGCAGACGAACACTATCCTTTAGATAAAGTGCGTAACTTTGGAACTATTGCCCACATCGATGCGGGTAAGACAACTGTGACCGAAGGGATCTTGTACCGAACTGGTAAGAAACACAAAATTGGTGCCGTTCATGAAGGACAGGCGACCATGGACTGGATGGAACAGGAGCAGGAGCGTGGTATTACTATTACCTCAGCTGCTACTACCTGTTTCTGGAAGGGTCATCGGTACAACATTATCGACACCCCAGGTCACGTAGACTTTACCGTAGAGGTAGAACGTTCACTCCGTGTTCTTGACGGTGCTGCCGTAATCTTTGACGGAAAAATGGGTGTAGAGCCTCAGTCAGAAACAGTATGGCGTCAAGCAGACAAGTACAATGTCCCTCGTTTGTGTTTTATTAACAAGATCAACCAAACGGGTGGAGACTTCTACAAGTCACTCGAGTCTATTCGTGCGCGTCTACGCAAAAATGCGTTTCCTATTGCACTACCAATTGGTTTTGAAAAAGAAATCAACGGTTTAGTGGACTTGGTTGCTATGAAGTCATATACCTACAAGGACTTTACTGACCATGCGCTTGTAGAAGGAGAAATTCCTGCAGACATGGCAGAAAAAGTTGCTAAGTATCGTTCAGAGCTGATCGAAAAAGTCTCTGAATACGATGAGGCGATGATGAACAAGTACCTAGCTGGTGAGGAGCTTTCGGTAGCAGAAATTAAGGCTGCTATCCGTAAAGCAACTCTATCAGGAGACTTCTCTCCAGTACTGGGAGGAGACGGCCGTGGAGTAATTGTAGAGTGCTTGCTTGATGCAATTATGGAATATCTCCCATCTCCACTCGATAAGCCACCAGTACACGGTACTGATCCTAAAACTGAAGAAGATATTACAAGAACAGCTGACGAGTCAGGTCCATTTGCAGCGCTTGCGTTCAAGATTGCAACCGACCCATTTGTTGGAAAACTCTGTTTCTTCCGTGTGTATTCAGGAAAACTGACTGCTGGTAGCTATGTGTACAACTCGACCAAGGGTGAGCGTGAGCGTATTGGACGTATTGTTCGTATGCATGCGGCACAGCGCGAGGAAGTATCTGAAGTAGGCGCAGGTGAGATTGCAGCAGCAGTAGGACTCAAGTCTACCTTTACGGGAGATACCTTGTGTGATGAGAACAACCAAATTATCTTAGAAAAAATTACCTTCCCAGAGCCAGTGATCTCAGTTGCTATTGAGCCAAAGACCAAGGCCGACCAGGAAAAGATGGGTATTGCACTTTCTAAACTTGCTGAAGAAGATCCAACATTTAGGATTAACTCAGATCAAGAAACAGGTGAGACTATCATCTCAGGAATGGGAGAGCTTCACTTGGAAATTCTCGTAGACCGTATGAAGCGTGAATTTAAAGTGGAGGCAAATGTTGGTAAACCACAGGTTGCCTACAAAGAAGCGATTAAAAAGAGCGTTAAGGTGGAAGGAAAATTTGTTCGCCAGTCTGGTGGTCGTGGTCAGTATGGACACTGTTGGTTGGAAATTTCTCCACTCGAGCCTGAGTCTGAAATTAAGAACTTTGTTTTTGAAAACAAGATTGTTGGTGGTGCTATTCCTCGTGAATACATCCCTGCAATTGAAAAGGGTGTAAAGGAAGCGATGACTCGTGGAGTAATTGCCGGCTATCCAGTTATTGATGTGAAGGTAGCGGTATATGACGGGTCATACCACGATGTTGACTCATCTGAAATGGCATTTAAGATTGCCGGCTCAATGGCCTTCCAGGATGGTGTGAAGAAAGCAGACCCTGCTATCCTTGAGCCAGTTATGAAAGTAGAAGTACTTACTCCTGAAGACTTCTTAGGAGATGTGATGGGAGATGTGAATGCAAAGCGTGGTCAGATCTTGGAAACGGGTGACCGTGGTTCAGTGAAATTCGTACAAGCGTATGTACCACTTGCTGAAATGTTTGGTTACACTACCACTCTTCGTTCTATGTCACAGGGTCGTGCCAGCTCTACGATGGAGTTCCATCACTACGCTGAAGTACCACGAAATATTCGCGAAACTATTATTGGACTTCGTGCAAAGAAAGAAGACTAGAATTGAGACAGAATGAGGGGCGTAAGCCCCTCATTAGTAGTTAGTAACTTTGTTTTATATGTTAGACGACTCAATAGTAGAAGAATCGGTTAGTAGGGATTATCTTGAAGATATGAAAAAGAGGTACGAGTCATATCTAAATGACTATCATCAGAATGTAGTTCTACTACAGAGTCAGCGCGATGCGGCAAGAAAAGAAGGAGTGGAGTTTATAAGGTTACTGCTTACTATCTCTATTGCTATAATGGGCTTAGTGGGTTTTATATATCCACATGTTTTACCCTCAAGAATATATTTTTTTGAGTCCGGTTATATACTTTTATTTTTACAGATAGTTTTCTCGGTATTCTTCTTGAGGGAAAATATAGACATAAGAGCTAATGAGGTAGCCAGGATTTCAAATGAGTATTACGATACGAATGAGGTAGTCAATAACGCGTGGCTTGATGGTTTTAAATCTCATGACTTTAAAAAATTAGATAATATTTATGGTGGGATTATTGCTAAGGTGCAAAGTAACGATAGTGGTATTAAGCAGAAAGATCATGGGTATTTATCGTACTTCAAGGAGTTGCTGGTGTTGCTATTTATGGGTGGAGTAGTTACATTAGTTTTTTCGCTTAGAAAGTTATCTTTTATAACGACATGGGAATATGGTTTGGTTTTAACATTGATTTTAGTTATTTGTTTTAGTGATTGTGCGATATATTTTGATAAGGTAATTTCAAGATTAGTGGATCCGATTAAAACTAGAGTAAAGTACATATTCAGTATATTTAATATAAAAGAATAAAAGACCCGCTACAAGGCGGGTCTTTTATGTATAGTACAAAACTGCTATAATACAGGAAATATCAGGGAGTGACATTACTCCTCGATCCTCTTTTACAGTCGGAAAATACACACAAGGAAAGGAGTCTGCAATGGCTTACGTAAAGAAAGAAGAAAGAAGCAAGCCCAAGAAGATGGATTACAAGGGATTTGTTGGCTCGAACGGCCCAAATCCGCAACTGCTCGTTCTCTCGGGTCCATCTGCTGTTGGAAAAGGAGCCTTGAAGAACCGTTTAGTTGAAAAATACAAATTCAGGTTTGTGGTGTCATGCACCACAAGGGCTCTGAGGACTGGAGTTGTGTGCAAAAAGACTGGTAAAGTCTATGATGAAATCGACGGAGTGCACTACACCCACACAGACAAGAAGACCTTTTTGCGACTCAAAGACGAGGGTTTCTTTCTCGAAACCAACCAGGTGCATGAAGGTGTCTGGTATGGCACTCCTAAAGATAAGGTGATGCAGTTGGTTAATCATGGCAGGCATCTTTTGCTCGATGTTGAGCCGGTTGGAGCAACAAACATCAAGAACGAGCTTGGTCCACTGGTGCTTACGGTCCTGATCAAGCCTCCCAGTATGCGCGAACTAGAACGGCGCATGCGTGAGAGCGGGGGACGAGACAACATTGAGGAGAGGCTCGAGCTAGCCAAGAAGGAGCTTGCATTTGAACCGCTGTTCGACTGCTCGCTGGTAAATGATAACTTTGAAAAAGCATGTGCTGAATTGGAGCACATAATTCATCAGCGCATGCAGAGGCTTCAGCGCCTATAAATTCGCACCATTGACCTGGAACCCCACCTTACAAAAGGCTGGGGTTTCTTTTTTGTATAAAGTAGGTAGTATAGAGGTATTAGTATTAAAATTTTGTATGAAACTCTCTTTTTCACTGCGCAACATTTATCTGTATAGCTTTTCAGCAGCTGGCTTGATTATGGTCCTTATCGCTCTTATCTCACTGATCCAGCTCGTGTTAAGTATCTATGTGTTCCCGAATGACGGGTACTCATACAACTACCCACTAACTCGTACCGACTGTTATATGGATGTGCCAAGCTCAATGACCTACGACCGCAAACCGTGTACGGATGAACAATATGCCCAGAAGAAAGTAGAAGACCAGGAGCGAAAGGCACTGGATAAAAAGAACAACATGAATCGTGACCTTGCTCAAGATGTTGCACTCCTTATTGTTGGCTTGCCACTTTTGGGTTACCACTGGTCGGTGATTCGTCGCGAGCATACCGAGGAGGTCTAATATGATGAATATATCCGATGAAGAGTGGAAGGCAAAGCTTACTCCTGAGCAGTACGGAGTACTGCGTCACAAAGGGACTGAGGCTCCGTTTTCCGGAGAGTATTGTGCAACAAAAGAAGCAGGTATGTATAAGTGTGCGGCTTGTTCCCAAGAACTTTTCTCTTCTGATGCCAAATTCGAGTCTGGTACTGGCTGGCCATCTTTTGACCGGCCAGCAGATTTAGAGCATGTAGTTCTGGTTGATGATGTTTCGCATGGCATGAAGCGAACTGAAGTAATCTGCAAGAACTGTGGTTCACATTTAGGACATGTTTTTAAAGACGGACCGACCGAGACAGGGGAGCGGTATTGTATTAACTCGGCAGCGCTACAGCTAGATAAGAAATAGTGACTACAGAATTATTGACAAGTATATACCAAAAAGGTATATTTTAGGTATATACAATTAGGTTATCAGCATGAAGAATAGTACTACTACGCTTCACATTAAAATTGACCAGGGGTTCAAGAAAGAAGCGGAAAAGTTGGCAGATACATTTGGTATTACTATGACTGCATTAGTAAATATGTCTCTTCGAGAAACAGTTAAAAATCGTCGAGTGGTACTCGAGGATACACATGAATTACGAGACGAGATTGCAGAAGAGTTGCTACAGGCAGATGAGGACTACAAAAAAGGTATAAACTGGTCTCCTGCCTTTAATAGTGTTGAGGAAATGATGGCATCTATAGATAAGCAAAAATGAAAATAAAAAATCATCGTCGATTCGAGAAGGAAGTAAAAACTCTTCTTAAGGGTCAAAAGATATCCTTTATTGAAAGAGTGAATCTATTTATAGTAAACCCCTTTGATCCACTTCTTAATTATCATCACCTTAGGGGTAGGTTTGAAGGATTCCAAAGCATAGACATAACGGGTGACATTAGACTTATACTGCGTTATGCTCCGGGAGAAGATACGGTACTGTTTTATCGTATCGGCACTCATAGTTATCTTTATAAGAAATAAGGTATTTGTAGTTAGTTTCTAAATAGAAATCAACAGCGCCACCCCGAAGGGTGGCGCTTATGTTCGTTGGAGCGAGAGTTAGGATGGTAGTATCTTTCTCCTCCCAAAAAATGGTTAATGGCGATATGGCTTGTTCCATGCTTCATCTTTGATTTGTTTGAGAAGTCGTTTCAGACTTCTTTGGGGTATTCTTCCGTCCTGTTGTTGAAAAAGGCCTGAGCCGGAAGTGTGGCGTTTCTGTCCTTTCTGCCCTTTTTGACCCTGGTATTTTTTTCAACGAGAATAGTGGGTGTGGCGTGGCATGAATCCTCCTTTAGATTCGAAATCCGTGTCGGCGTAAAACCTCGCGGTCAGGGCTCCAGTCAGGAACGACTCGCTTAACATCCTTGTCTGAATACTTCTGAAGTTTACGAAGTTTTCCAAGGTCGTTAAAAAGCTCGTTGTTTTGTTTCTGAAGCTTGTCGATCTCCTTAAGACGTTCTCGTAGTCCATGCTTATTCGGTAGGTCGCATTGCGAAATATCCAACACAAGCATTTCTTTGGGGCGGGTGTCGTGTGAATAGATTTGAGTATTAGGGACGAACACAAGACGGTGGTTGAGGTGTTGTGGCAGGTTGCTCTGATGTGTCCACAGGATAGCAATACCTGTCGTTGTTTTCTCTGGTTGGGCTGAAGACAGTAGGACTGTCTCGCCGGCTCCATACAGGCTAAATGCCATTTGGCCACGGATTTTTTTTATGTGTTCCGTGATTTGGTCGTACACCTTGACTTGTGTCTCTTGACACACCGCAAGAGCGCTTCGGAGTCGTTTATTGGCTGGTTGTGAAGGGGCTTTAGAAGCTTTCTTTTTCACGGTTATAACCTCACTTTGATTTTTTTGTTCCCGTATTATATCATATTGATATTAAATAGCCATAATAAGGCAAATTATTTCATAATTACCTGTGAATAGCTGGGTTGCGTTACTGTTTCGTTCTACCATACTTACTGATATACTTTCTGTATGCTTATCGTCATTGCGCATAATATCAGGAGTCTGCACAACGTTGGTTCGATCTTTCGGACCAGCGAAGGAGCGGGTGTTTCTAAGGTGTATTTGACTGGATATACTGGGTTTCCTCCTCGTCGTGAGATTGCCAAGGTAGCTCTTGGGTCAGAGAATCGGATTCCCTGGGAGTACCGTAGGAACATATCGTATGTTATAAAGAAGCTCAAATTGGAGGGATATCAGATAGTCGTATGCGAGCAAGACAGTCGTTCAATTGACTTCAAGAATCTTGTGCCTAATAAAAAGATAGCATTATTAATGGGTAACGAAGTGAGGGGAGTATCTAAATCTCTTAGAGATCAGGCTGACCAACTCATTCACATCCCAATGCTGGGTAGTCGCAAATCTTTTAATGTATCAGTAGCTTTTGGGATCGTGGCGTATGATATTGGGAAGAAAATATGTAGTCTCTATTAAGTCGTTCTTATTTCCTTTATTATTTCAAGTAACAATTACTATTAACCTCAGAATTATTATGATTAAAGAAATGACAGTTGCTGACATTCCTCAGATTTTAGATCTTAGGTTTAAAATGCTAGAAGAGAATCAAGCCGACAAGCATCTTGCGCCTGACTGGAGAGAGGTATCAACCAAATACTATAAGGAAATGTATGAACAAAATAAAGGAATACACTTTGGATATTATGAAGATGACAAACTTGTAGGAATTGCAGGAGGATTTATAAGAGACGATTTCCCGTTCATCGCTCTTAATTGCAGAAATTATGGCTGGATATTAGATGTTTTCGTTGAGTCACTTTTTAGAAAAAAAGGGATTGCCAAAACTCTAACGGAGTCCGTAATTAAGTGGTTTAAGATGAATGGTGTTACATTTATAAAACTAGATGCCTCAAGATTTGCAAGAAAACTTTATGAGGATATGGGGTTTGTACAAACAGGAGAGATGAGATTAGTAATTTCAGGAGACTAGACTTGAATGATGATAAAGAATATTATCTTTGATTGGTCTGGTACTCTAAGTGACGATTTTACTCCTGTTTGTAAGGCGATCGCTTTAGTTTTTAAAGTACTAGGACATGAACCGATATCTCAAGATGAATGCAGAAGAGAGTTTGTTTTACCGTACATGCTTTTTTGGCACAAGTATTTTCCAGATTTGACCAAAGAAAAACAGGATGCCCTTTATCTGGAGGCGATTCACCAGGTGGAAGAACCAACTATCTATCCTGGGGTGGTCTCAGTACTCGAAGAGCTGAGATCGTGCAGTATCAGTATGATCGTTATTAGTTCTCATCCCCATGACAAGCTCATAACAGAGGCGGCATATTATGGGTTGCAACCTTTCTTTCAGGAGATTAACGGTAGTATCCACGACAAAACAGTAGCTATACAAGATATCCTCCAGAGGAATAATTTTAGTTCACAGGAAACTGCATATGTCGGAGATATGACGCACGATATTGATGCAGGTAAAAAGGCAGGCGTCATGACTGTTGCGTTGGGCTGGGGATACCAACCAGAAGAAAAGCTAAAACAGGCGAACCCAGATCACTACATTTCTAGCATAACTCATTTACTAGAGTTGCTATAGTAAGACCTCTCTTTCTCGAAAAATTCCCCTTGCAACAGATCAAAATATAGAGTAGAATGAACTTCAAGTGCATTTTACGTGCGACTTTTCTTTTTTGCGCTACATTTAAATAGTGCTAAAAAAGAGCTTAATCTAGATATTTATCAATACACACTAAGTAAAAGAAAGGAATATTGCCATGGCAGATGCTTTTCAGCGAAACAAAACTCACATCAATGTGGGTACAATCGGTCACGTAGACCACGGTAAGACAACACTTACGGCTGCGATTACAACCGTTCTTGCAAAGAAGGGTTTTTCTCAAGCGAAGAGTTATGCGCAGATTGACAATGCGCCAGAAGAAAAAGCACGTGGTATTACTATTAATACCTCACACGTAGAGTATGAGTCAGAAGTACGTCACTACGCACACGTTGACTGTCCAGGTCACGCTGACTACATCAAGAACATGATCACAGGAGCTGCTCAGATGGACGGTGCTATCCTTGTAGTATCTGCTACTGACGGTCCTATGCCTCAGACTCGTGAACACATTCTTCTTGCTCGTCAGGTAGGTGTTCCATATATCGTAGTATTCTTGAATAAGTGTGACATGGTTCCAGACAAGGATCTTATTGACCTTGTTGAGGAAGAAGTTCGTGATCTTTTGACTAAGAACGAATTCCCAGGTAAAGACACTCCAATTATCCGTGGTTCAGCACTGAAGGCTCTTGAAGGAGACGCTGCTGAAGAAGACCACATTATGGAATTGGTAAAAGCTCTTGATACCTATATCCCAGAACCAGTTCGTCAGACTGACAAGCCGTTCCTTATGCCGATCGAGGATGTATTCTCAATTAAGGGTCGTGGAACTGTAGCAACTGGTCGTATTGAGCGCGGTATCGTAAAGGTTGGTGAAGAAGTTGAAATCCTCGGAATTAAAGACACTAAGAAAGTAACTGTTACTGGAGTAGAAATGTTCCGTAAGTTGCTCGATCAGGGTCAAGCAGGTGACAACGTAGGTGTTCTTTTGCGCGGTATTGAGCGTGAAGACATCGAGCGTGGTCAGGTTTTGGCTAAGACAGGATCAATCAAGCCATACTCTGAGTTTGAAGGTGAAGTATATGTATTGAAGAAGGAAGAAGGCGGACGCCACACTCCATTCTTGAAGGGTTACAAGCCACAGTTCTACATCCGTACAACCGATGTAACTGGTGAAGTAATCTTGCCAGAGGGTGTTGAAATGGTAATGCCTGGTGATACTATCAAAATCAATGTGAAGCTTATTACTCCGATCGCTCTTGAAGATGGTGTTCGTTTCGCTATTCGCGAAGGTGGACGCACAGTAGGAGCAGGAATTGTAACGAAGATCGTCGCGTAAGTTCTCTGAAGGGTGTTGCATGCGCAACACCCTTCAGGTACTTGCCGTCTGGTAATCAGACGATTGGGGAATTCCTCAGTCGCGTGGATATCAGTAACATGACCGTAAAGTAACTCTTTACAGCTATAATCCATATGGCAGAAAAAACAGAAGCCAAAGTAAAATCAGCAGCGCCAAAGGCGGCTAAGACTACCACACAGCGTGTGCGACTTAAGTTAAAGTCGTATGACCATAAGGTACTTGACCAGTCGGCAGCACAGATACTGGAAACAGTAAAGAGAACAGGAGCAACAGTAGCAGGACCAATTCCATTGCCTACTGAACGCAATCTTTTCTCAGTACTGCGCTCAACATTTGTGCACAAGAATTCACAGGAGCAGTTTGCTATGCGTATTCACAAGCGCTTGATTGATATTTTTGATCCTTCTGCTAAAACTATTGATTCTCTTATGAGTCTCAATCTGCCAGCTGGTGTAGATATTGAAATAAGGATGTAATTGTGGCTGTGTAACAGGATCTCATCTGTTGCAAACGCACAAATATTTGGAAGCTATGAAATTTCTTCTTGGTACGAAAATCGGTATGACATCAATTATTGATGAACAAGGAACCCTCATCCCAGTGACGGTTATTCAAGCTGGTCCTTGTGTAGTTACTCAAGTAAAGACCCGTGAGTCAGATGGGTATGCTGCGGTTCAAATTGGTCTTGGTACAGCGAAAAAGCTTAATAAGCCAGCTACTGGTCACTTTGCAAAGAGTGAAACTACTCCCCGTTATACACGAGAGGCTCGTATTACAGAAGAAGAGGCAGGCACTATGGCTCTTGGTAACACTTTTGATGTTTCTCTTTTCTCAAAGGGAGATAAAGTAAAAGTCTCAGGTCAGATTAAGGGTCGTGGGTTTACTGGTCCAGTAAAGCGTTATGGCTTTAAGGGACATCCTGCTTCTCACGGTCACCCGCAACAGAGAAAAGTTGGTTCAATTGGTTCAACCTTCCCACAGCATGTTATTAAAGGTATGCGCATGGCAGGAAAATACGGAGACACGCGCAAGTCAGTTATGAACTTGACGGTAGTCGATGTTGACCAGGCTAACAATATTATCCTTGTTCGTGGAGGAGTTCCGGGAGTAGTTGGACGACTTCTTGAAATCGCAGGAAATTAATTTTTGACTTTTTACTATCATGAAAGCAGCAACTACTACAACTAAGACTACTTCACCAGCAACTATTGCTTTGGCTTTGCGTGCAAATCTTGCAAACCGTCGCGTAGCTATTGCTCATACGAAAGATAAGTCTGAGGTTCGTGGTGGTGGTCGCAAGCCATGGAAGCAAAAAGGTACAGGGCGTGCTCGTCACGGTTCTAATCGTTCACCGATTTGGGTTGGTGGTGGTATTACCTTTGGACCTCGTTCAAACCGCAATTTTGCGCTCAGTATTAACAAGAAGCAGAAGAATGCAGCTATTTGGGCCGTATTATCTGGAAAGCAGGAAGAGGGTCAATTGAAGATCATTGACTCAGTACCAAGTTTTTCTGGTAAGACGAAAGAAGTAATTGCATTTTTAGCAAAGAACAGTGTGGATCGCAAGGCACTTATTGTCTTGGATGACGCGATGTTTGTGAGTGAAAACGGCAATGCACTAATCCGTGGAGTAAAAAACACACCAACGGTTTCTGTTATTCCCGTAAGAAAGCTTAATGTATATTTCTTGCTCAATAACCCAGTTGTTATGATGAGTGCTGAAGTTCTTGCGAGTTTTAATCAAGCTGCATAATTATGAAACACGAATCTGTCTTACAATTCCCGGTAATCACTGAAAAGACTGCAATCGCTGAGCAGAAGGGTATTTATGTCTTTAAGGTAGCGCCAACAACGAATAAGTTTGAAGTAAAGCAGGCAGTTGAGAAAATTTTCAATACCAAGGTTACTCAGGTGAGAATCATTAACACTCAGGAAAAGACGAAGCGTCGCGGACGCATTTCCGGGGTTGTTGCTGGATACAAGAAAGCAATTGTAACGCTTGAGAAGGGAAAGACTATTCGTACCAAGGCAGAAGAACCAAAGGTAAAGGTTAAGACTGTTAAGAAGAAGGCAGAAGATACTCATGATCACGATCATGAAGGTCATAATCATACTCACGAAGCATAATTTATCCCAGTCCCATGGCAATCAAATCATACCGACCATTAACGCCTAGCAGACGAACCATGACAGTGGTTGACTTTGCTGAAGTTACTGAAAAGAAGCCTCATAAGAAGCTTACTTTTGGAAAGCGCAAAAACGCTGGTCGTGCAAGTCATGGTAAGATTGCAGTGCGTCACCAAGGTGGTGGAGTGCGCAGAAAACTTCGTTTGGTTGATTTTACTCAACTTAAAAAAGACATTGTTGGACGCGTTGCAGATGTTGCCTATGATCCGAATCGCTCAGCATATATCATGCTTATTTCATACAAAGACGGAGACAAGCGCTATCTTCTAGCTCCAGCGGGTATTAAGGTAGGAGACGAGATTATTACGGCAACTACTGCTCCAATTAAGACTGGTAACCGTCTACCGCTTTCAGTTATCCCCGCAGGAATTGCTATTTACAATATTGAACTTTCTATTAACCGTGGTGGTCAAATCGTGCGTTCAGCAGGTTCATCTGCTACTATCATGGCTAAAGAAGGTGACTGGGTTACGATCAAAATGCCATCTTCAGAGCTTCGTCGCGTACACAAGAACTGTTACGCATCGATTGGTTCTGTGAGTAATTCTGAGCATAACTTAGTCGTTATTGGTAAGGCAGGCCGCAGTCGTATGATGAACCGTCGTCCAACTGTTCGTGGTTCAGTGATGAACCCGGTAGACCACCCACATGGAGGTGGAGAAGGACGAGCACCAATTGGTCTTAAAAAGGGACCAAAGACTCCATGGGGCAAGAAAGCGATGGGAGTCAAGACTCGGTCAAATAAGCGAACCAATCAGTTTATTATCCAGCGCCGCAAGAAGAAATAATCACCATAAGTTAAGTCATACACTATGAGCAGAAGTACTAAAAAAGGACCATATCTCGATGAACGCCTCATGAAGAAGCTCGAAGGGCTTTCGGCGGGTAGCAAGACGGTTATTAAAACCTGGGCACGAGACTGCCAAATCGCTCCATCGATGGTTGGATTCACTTTTGGTGTACACAATGGTAAGGATCACTTACCGGTAGTAGTGACTGAAAACATGGTAGGACATCGTCTTGGCGAATTTTCTCCAACTTGTAAGTTCAAGGGTCACGGAGGAAAGATGGCAAAGGAACAGTCAAAGGCCGGAAAATAATTTTTGAATAATCAATCCATATGAATAGCGCAAAAGCAATAACTCGATACGCTCGCATTAGTCCACGCAAAGTGGTAGGTTTAGCGAAACTTGTTCGCGGACGCGATGTTGCTGTTGCCCGCACTATTCTTATGCGTACCCCAAGGAAAGCATCTGAGCTTATTACCAAGACGCTCAACTCAGCGATTGCAAACGCGCAGATCAAAAACATGGATACCAAGAAGCTTGTTATCTCCCAGATCAGAGCAGATGGGGGACCAGCCCTCAAACGCTCTATTCCATGGTCACGAGGTTCAGCTCGTCCTATCAAGAAGCGCACTACCCACCTCATTGTCGAAGTTACTGAAAAAGAAATAGTGGCTAAGCCGAAAAAAGAGAAGAAAGAGACGGTTGTAGTAAAGAAGGCTGCTAAAGCACCAGCGAAAAAGAAGGAAACGAAAGAGAAGGTGGTGAAAAAGGAGAAGGAAGAAGAAAAGACGGAGATTGTTGAAGAGGTTATCAACCCTGAGGCAGCTCCTGAGGTAGAAGTAAAGACTGAAGCAGTAGTGGAAACCCCAGAAGAAGTGGCTCCCGAAGAGACTACTACACCAGAAGAAGAGAAAGCAGAATAATATTGAAAAATTACGATAATTAAGGCATAATTGAAAAGCTCAGATTAAAATCCTATGGGACAGAAAATACATCCAAAATTGATTAGAATCGGCATCTCGAAAGACTGGTCTTCGAAGTGGTTTGCGACTCGCGACTACCCACTGTTTTTGAAAGAAGACTATAATATTCGTCAGATGTTGCTCAAGAAATATAAGACTGGCGGTATCGCTGATGTTGAAATTTCTCGTTCAAAGACCGACGCAAAGATTACGATTCGTACAAGCAAGCCGGGTGTTTTGATTGGTCGCGCAGGAGCAGGTATTGAGCAACTTAAGAAGGACGTTCAAAAATTGACGGTCAAAAAAGCCGGAGTGAGTATCGAAGAAGTGGACATGCCGGAAAACCACGCAGCAATTGTTGGACGTAATATCGCAGACCAGATAGAAAAGCGTATCCCATACCGCCGTGCAGTGAAAATGACACTTGAGCAGACTATGAAGGCAGGTGTTCGTGGAATCCGTATTAAGGTTGGTGGTCGTTTAAATGGTGCAGACATTGCTCGTACAGAAACTTTTTCACTTGGTAAAATTCCTTTGTCATCATTACGCGAAGATATCGACTTTGCTCATACACCAGCACATACGACCTACGGAATTATCGGTGTCAAAGTCTGGATCTTCCGTAAAGAAGTGAAGAAATAATCAAATCATTACTTAAACCCCTGTTATTATGTTAATGCCCAAAAAGATAAAATTCCGCCGCCAGTTCAACCCTAAGATTATAGGTGTGGCTTCTCGTGGTACGAAACTTGCTTTTGGTCATTACGGTATTAAATCACTTGATTCTGCCTGGATTACTGCTCGTCAGATTGAGGCAGGTCGCCGTGCGATTACCCGCCATATTAAGAGAGGTGGACAGTTGTGGATTCGTATCTTCCCAGATCGCCCAATCACCAAGCACGCTGCAGAAGCGCCGATGGGATCTGGAAAAGGTGCACTTGACCACTTTGTGGCCAATGTTGAAGCAGGCCGTATCTTGTTTGAGCTCGATGGGGTAACACCAGCGGTAGCTCAGGCGGCGCTCAAATTAGCATCTGCAAAGATGCCTGTGCGTACTAAATTCATCAGCAAATAATTGTCATGAAAAAGCTTACTGATCCAATTCGCGAGAAATCGGTTGAACAGCTCTACAAAGATCTGGCTACTTTAGCTACTGCTATGCGTGAAGTCCGTTTCAAGATGGCTCACCGTGAGGTTGCTGATACTACCAAGAGAGCAAAGATTCGCCGTGAGATCGCGCGTATCATGACTATTATTCGCGAGAAAGAAGAAGCATTACTCTTGAAATCATAATCATTTCCTATGGCAAAGATGACCTTGCGAGGCACAATTATCAAGAAGCTTGACGCCCGAACTGTTTCGGTTGAGACCTTTGTGATGAAGACTCACCCGATCTATAAGAAGCGGTACAAGGTTGTTAAAAGCTATCTTGCAGATGATGCCAACAATGAGTTTAAGCTAGGGGATATTGTGATTATTGAAGAGTGTCGACCACTTTCCAAGACGAAGCGTTTCATAGTTTTGAAGAAGGTTTCAACAGCAAACATGTTTGGTTTAGATAAGATTGCGGGTGAAGAAGTGCTTGCAGCAGACCGCAAGAAAGAAGAAAAAGTAGAAGCAAAATAATCGATCAATTTATTCATTCCTATGATTCAGAATTTTACCAGACTCAAAGTAGCAGACAACAGTGGCGCGAAAGCGATCATGTGTATCAAGGTGCTTGGCGGAAGTCATGCTCGCTATGCTCGAGTTGGTGATATTATCACCGCTTCAGTTAAAGATGCACGAACTGGTGGAATTGTGAAGAAGAAGGAAGTAGTAAAGGCAGTGATTGTTCGTCAGAAGCGCGCTATTATGCGCCGCGATGGAACTACACTTCGTTTTGACGAGAACGCAGCAGTTATTGTAGACAAAGACAAGAACCCTCGTGGTACTCGTATCTTTGGACCAGTAGCGCGTGAACTTCGTGAAAAAGGCTTTATGAAAATCGTATCACTAGCCCCAGAGGTAGTATAATTATATGATGAAAATCAAAAAAGGCGACACAGTTGAAGTTCTCACAGGGAAAGACCGCGGCAAACGAGGCGTGGTTGAACGCGTTGTGACGAACACCGATCGCGTAGTGGTTACTGGTGTTGGAGTTGCAACTCGTCACCGTAAGCCAGTTCGTGGTGTAAAGCAGGCTGGAAGAATTAGTATTAATCTTCCAATTCATGTTTCAAATGTGGCACTTGTTGATACAAAACTTGGTAAACCGACTCGCGTAGGATTCAGAAGCCTTGCTGATGGAACTCGTGAGCGTATTAGTCGTAAATCTGGCGAAGTTATTTAATTCAATTATCTTTTACACCATTATGAAAGCAGTAGTACCAAGACTAAAAGAGCAGTATGACAAGACCATCGCACCAGAGCTGATGAAGGAATTTGGTGTGGAAAATCTTTTAGCGGTACCACGACTTAAGAAGATCACCCTTAACGTGGGTGTTGGTAAAATGGCGTACAAAGATGCAAAGATTATCGACAAGATTGTGGAAAACATTTCAGTTATTACCGGCCAAAAGCCATTTGTAGCAAAAGCAAAGAAGTCAATTGCGGCTTTCAAGCTTCGTGAAGGACAACCAGTAGGAGTAGCAGTAACGCTTCGTGGTCCTCGTATGTACGAGTTTATGGATCGCTTAGTCAATGTTGCTCTTCCTCGTGTTCGTGACTTTCGAGGACTCAACCCTGATTCATTTGATGATGAAGGGAATTACTCTCTTGGAATCAAGGAGCACTCGGTTTTCCCTGAAGCTACTGTTGAGTCACTTGATGCGATCCATGGGTTACAGATAAACATTACGGTTTCCACCCATGACGCAGATATGGCCCGCGCATTGCTGAAAAAATTTGGAATGCCATTTAGCACCAAATAATTTTACTAGATAGGAAACCTCAATTCAGGTATAATACCATCGTTAATTCACACTTATGGCAAAGACATCATTAATTGTTAAAACCGAGCGCCTCAAGAAGAAAGCGAAATACTCAACACGGGTATATAATCGTTGCTCTTTGTGTGGTCGCCCCCATGGTTTTATGCGAAAATTTGGTATTTGTCGTATTTGCTTCCGTCAGTTAGCAAGTCGTGGTGAATTGCCAGGTATTAAAAAGGATTCTTGGTAATATAACATTTTTGATAAAACGCTAAATCAACCATATGGATTCAATAGGAAACATGTTAACGATTATTCGAAACGCATCAGCGAAAAACCATCCAACGTGTATGGTACCTTTTTCGACGATGAAAGAGAAAATCGCAGCTATATTGAAAGCTGAGGGATATATTAGTGACGCTGCCATTGTCGAAAAGACTGGCAAGAAAGCTATAAAAGTCCAGTTAGCATACGCCAATAATCAGTCAAAGATTCGTACTATCTCTCGAGTTTCTACTCCAGGGCGTCGAATTTATGTACCTGTTGACGGCATTCCGTACATCTTAAATGGTCTTGGTATGGCAATCATTTCAACAAGCCGAGGTCTTATGACAGATCGTGCTGCCCGCGCTGACAAAATCGGTGGTGAGGTTATTTGTAAAGTTTGGTAATCACTTAAATACGCTTATGAGCAGACTCGGAAAAAAACCAATTCAATTGCCAGCAGGAGTGACCGCAGTTATTACGGGAGGAATGGTAGAGATTACCGGACCAAAGGGAAAACTCTCTCATGACTTTGGTACTCTTGTTACCCTTACTCTTGACGGAACAGACTTGTTTATCGGACGAGAGGGAGATATGGGAACACAGCGCGCTATGCAGGGAACTGCATGGGCACTATGTCGCAACATGGTAGCTGGTGTAACGACTGGTTTTAAAAAGAGTTTAGACCTTATCGGAGTAGGTTTTCGTGTAGCAAAAAAAGATAACGGACTTGAGTTAGCACTAGGTTTCTCTCACCCAGTATTTTTTGCCATTCCAGATACTATTGAATGTGTAGTAGATAAGAATACTATTCATTTATCTGGAATTGACAAGCAGCAGGTGGGTGAGGTGGCAGCTAATCTTCGTAAACTCAAGAAGCCTGAGCCATATAAGGGTAAAGGTCTTAAATATACTGATGAAGTTATCAAGCGTAAGGCTGGTAAAGCAGGTAAGGCAAAATAATCATTTCATATGACAAGAACTAAAGCGACAAAATTGAATAAGGTTCTCCGCGCAAACCGTACAAGGGCGCGTCTTAACCGTGGCACTACAACTCGTCCTCGACTTTCAGTATTTAAATCGAATCAACATCTTTTCCTTCAGATCATTGATGACACCGTTGGTAAGACACTGGTTTCAGCACACGATACTGAACTGAAGGCAAAGGGCAAGAAAAAGATGGAGATTGCTGGTATGCTCGGACAGCTAGTAGCGAACAAGGCTAAAGGAGCAAGTATTGAGGCAGTTGTTTTTGATCGTGGCCCTAACTTGTACCATGGTATCGTGAAAGCGGTAGCAGATGGTGCTCGAGAAGGCGGACTTGTCTTTTAATCATACATTGTAAAAACTATCATGAGTGACGACAAAATCAAACTAGGCCGAGAGGCGAAACTGGAGACAGAAAAGGAAGCAGATATTTCATCTGATATTGCTGAAGTGACTGAAGTTGCTAAAGTTGTTGTACCTACCGAAAGCGCGCCGGCTGCTACTAAGGGAACCAGTAAGTTTGGCGGATTCACCCCAAAGGGCAGAGGGCCTCGTCCAGAACGTGTTAAGGAGCCTTCAGAGTTTGAAGAAAAAATGCTCGCTATTGACCGCGTAACCCGTGTAGTAAAGGGAGGTCGCCGTATGCGATTCCGCGCTCTTGTTGTTATCGGAGACAAAAAAGGCCGTATCGGGTTTGGTGTCGGTAAGGGTAACGAGGTAACGGCTGCTGCTGCGAAGGCAACTTCTCAGGCTAAGAAGCATCTCGTCCATGTTCCTATGGCACATGGTACACTTTTACACGATGTCTGGGGTAAGTCTCAGGGCACTCAGGTACTTTTGAAGTCTGCGAAAAAAGGCCGTGGTCTTATCGCAGGTGGTGCAGTGCGTACCGTACTCGAGCTTGCAGGATATTCAGATATCGTAGCGAAGTCTTTTGGCTCAAATAACAAGATTAATACGGTTCGTGCTGCTATGCGTGCTCTCGGAGCGGTGATTCCAGACGAAAGACTAGAGTCTCGTAAGAAAGCTAAAAAAGATTCAGTTAAAAAGGCATAATTATTATGATTCAACTACACGCATTACCAAAATCGAAGACTCGTAAACCTGCTCGTCGTGTTGGACGTGGTCCTGGTTCGACGAAGGGTAAAACCTCTGGTCGCGGACACAAGGGTTTCAAAGCTCGCTCAGGATCTAACATCAGCGTTGGGTTCGAGGGAGGACAGATGGCGCTTATTGCTCGTACTCCTAAGGCACGAGGCTTCAACGTACTTCATGATAGAAGCTACCAACCGTTTAATCTTGATCGTGTTGAAAAGATGGCAGAAAACGGATCGTTCACTTACGCAGGTCTTATTGCCTCAAAGTTTGTTAAACCTCGTACTCGTATTAAGATTCTAGGAAACGGTGAAATCAAGAGCGCAATTACCGTAGAAGCACATGCGTTTTCTGCTTCAGCAGTTGTTAAGATTGAAAAAGCTGGCGGAAAAGCAACACTCATCGTAAAAGAAGTAAAGCCGACAGATAAGAAACCAAAGAAAAAAGCCGTAAAGAAATAATATGTTCAAAACCCTTGCAACAATTTGGAGTCTGAAGGACTTACGCCGTCGTATTCTTGTGACGCTTGCTCTTATTCTATTCGTGCGTGTTCTCTCACATATCCCGTTGCCAGGCGTAGACATCGCAGCGCTTAAGCAGTTTTTTGATCGTTCTCAATTATTCGGGCTACTGGATATCTTTTCAGGTGGAACGATGAGTCGTTTCTCGCTCATTATGATGGGTGTGGGACCGTACATTAATGCCTCAATTATTACTCAGCTTTTGACATACATTATCCCATCATGGGAGGCGATGAAGAAAGAAGGAGACGAAGGTCGTCGCAAGATTAACCAGTGGACTCGGTATCTTACTATTCCACTCGCACTACTCCAGTCATATGGAATGCTACTGCTCCTCAAGAACCAAGGTGGAGGAATTCTAACCTCTGTTGACTCAATGCACTTTGTCTCTTTGATGTTAATCGTCACTGCTGGATCAGTATTTTTAATGTGGCTCGGTGAACTTATTACAGAAAACGGTATTGGAAATGGTACTTCGCTTATCATTATGGCCGGTATCTTGTCTTCATTGCCGAGTATTATCCAGAGCGTTGGCGCGGGATATACTGGTCTTTCATCACTGCTCCCAGTAGTAGCAATTGCTGCACTCTCATTTGGAGTAATTATCGCGATCATCTATATCAACGAAGGAAACCGCTTTATCCCGGTATCCTATGCTCGTCGTCAGGTAGGAGCTAGTATGTACGGTGGAGGAGTAGAGACCCAGCTTCCGCTCAAGATCAATACTGCTGGTGTGATCCCGATCATCTTCGCTCTCTCGTTTATGATCTTCCCGACTATTATCGCCAACTTCTTTACTAGTGCGAAGTCTGAAAAAGTAGCGCATTTCGCACAGTGGATTGGAAAAGTATTCTCAGTGAGCCCTCCGAGTGTATGGTACGGCCTAGCCTACTTTGTACTCGTTATGCTTTTCACGTTCTTCTACACTTCAGTGGTGTTTAACCCTACTGAGATTGCAGAAAACATCCAGAAGCAGGGTGGCTTTGTCCCGGGTATGCGCCCAGGAACCCAGACCGCTTCGTATTTAGGAGCAATCATTAACCGTTTAACTATTACCGGTGCACTCTTCCTTGCTATTATCGCGGTACTCCCCCTTGTTGTTCAAGTAGCGTATCCATCATTGGATGTCTTAGTGGGTGGTACTAGTATCTTGATTATTGTCTCAGTCATTCTTGAGACCGCTCGCCAAATGCATGCACAAATCGTTATGCGTAAGTACGACAACTACTAAAAGATAAGATACAGGAAATGTAATAGACAAGAAAAAACCACTTTGCAGTGGTTTTTTTCTGGCCGTTGAGCTCCTGGGGAGTATTAGTCCCCGGCGAACTCAGGTGTGGGATCCCCGAGTGGGGGAAAGGGTCGTTTCCGGCTGTTGGGGTTGCTTTGAGCGAGGCTTAGTTCCCATAGCTCAATTGCTCCCCAAACAAGAAGGAAGGCTGAAACTCCAATCACAAGTGTCTTCATGGCGGTCTCCTCGTATGTCCCTAGATAAGGGCTGGTTGTCCCACTTTGCAAAGGGATTGTAGTGTTGAAACGAGCAGGGCATGCTCGGTGTCATGAATTCTCTTCTTCAGTGTTTCAAGTGTGTCCGACATAAAAATTCTAACGGTAGCTTGAGTAATCACAGGACCGTCATCTACTCCTTCGTCTGGGACGAAGTGGAGCATAACTCCGGTCTCGTTGACCTCACCTTCTTGAAACGCAGCAAAGGCGCGTTCAATAGCGTTTACTCCCGGAAACTTCCCCGGAAGTGCTGGGTGCATGTTAATCACCTTACCTGGGAATTGATCAAGAAACGCTCCAGACAGGATTCGCATCCAGCCAAGCAACAAAACCCAGTCGGGTTTGAAAACAGTGACGAGATCAGCAAGTCCTTGGTCGTATGCTTGTCTTGAAACGGCCTTGAACTTGGGATAGATCATGCTTTTGATATCCTCGGTTCGTGCACGAGTCAGGCAGTACGCTTCTTTCTGGTCGGTGACCAGTGCGCATACATGAGCGTTGATAACCTCTGCTTTACAGGCGTCAATAACGGCCTGAAAGTTACTCCCGTAGCCGGAAGCAAGAACGACAAGTTTGGCGGGTGGCGTGGTCATGATTGACCCCTTTCGTTGTGTTTTGGAATAACTGCACGATTTATTATTAACGAGCAATATGTCTCTTTTGCCACTATATACCAAAATATTTTTTAGACAAAGAGGTATTTTAGCAAACAAAAAACCGCCGAAGCGGCCTTTTGCCACTTGGCGGTTATTACTCATGGATAACCCCGAGACTATTGGGTATCAAGTGTCCATAAGAGAAGAAGAGTCGGTTAGGAAGGTGGGTGTGTGGCGCAGGGTTTAGCTCTCGTGTGCAGGTGGAGCTGAAGTGTTCAATGCGCCCTTCAAGTGGTGAAAACCCAGCTGGGTAGTAGCAGCTTCGAAAGCATCCGATCTGGTACTTTTTTTGCCACACTGGGTCAATACTGTTTGGGTGTTTTGGTTGATACAGGGAAAGATCGTAGTAGCTCCAGTCGCGAAGCTCAAGAACTTCGAGAGTGGTGCATACATAAATCATTCCTTCTCCGATCTCGTAGAACAAAAGGTATGTGCATCCTGGGTGTTCACGAACTAATGAAAGTAACCGATCCCGAAAGGGGATGATTATGTGTGTTTGAGGCATAGTCACCGCCCTTGTTTGTAGTTGATACAGACCAAGTCTGGTCGTTTCTTGTGAATGAGCGCTTTGCAATTGTGAAGTGCTGAGTTGTACTTGTCCATTCCATCAGCATATTCATTGGCAATCTTTTTCTCCACAAGGTAGAGATTTTTCCAGTCACTGGAGGATTTCTTCCACTCTTGAGAATTTCTTTTCCATTCCAGAGCTGTCTTTCGCCAGGCTTGAGCGGACAGAACAGAGTTATGTGCAATGTTTCTTGATTTCTGCTCCATTTCTGTCAGAGCCTTGAATGACTCTTGGATTAAGCCAAGACTGACGACGGTACTCACCGCTATAAACATGACGGCCTGAGCGATTGTTCGCAAGATCATGACTCTTCTCCAGGAATCCAGCCCATATTGGTGCTGTCACCAAAAAGTTGCTTGAAGAAGTGCATTGCCAGCTTGAGGTCAACCACAGCAAGTTCCAGGATTTTATCTAGCACCATTTCTAGCGTGCGGATTGTTTCCTTGTACTCGCTTGTGACTTCACTTATAAGTTCATCCAGTTCTTCACGAATGAAGTTAGGACCCTCGGTTATCCACCAATTGGCGAGCCCAAGAGGAATGGATAGGTCAACGGCCTTTCCATGGTTGAGTCGGATGTTTTTTAAATCCAGCATATTGCTTCCTTTCTGGCTTTCCTCTACTTGGTTTTAAGGCATGAAGACAAAGGTATAAACTTTGTGAAACCAGCCTTTTCAAGTTGTGAAACCAAATCTTTGTGGCTGTAGCTACCGATGTTGAATTCAAGACGAATCATTATTTTGCCTGTGTCTCTTTCAAAGCGAACATAAGGCTTCTTAACGATTTCAATCTTGAATGGAATTGCTTCTATAAGTTCTTTTGTGAGTTGATTCACATTTTCAACTGAATCATCGCTTGTTTCATCCAAGATTGCGAGCATGTATCGCATATCCTCGCTTTGTTGGTAGTTGAGGTTAAGTCTTCTCATTGTGCTTCTCGCATTTCTCCGGTATCGCCGGCATGGTTGGTGTTGGGACTCAATCTATCTATTTAGAGCAAATACTCCAAACAGGGAAAGGCTGAAAAGTGCTATTTCTATGCTGAGAAGCACCTGAGGAATTGAAAGCTCCCCTTCTGTTGTGAAGGGATATTCAAAAAGACTGATGATGGCAGTGATGAATATGGCCATGCCAAGGACAAGAGAAGCAGAAAACAGAAGGAAAGTCAGTATGGTGCTCATTATTTATTCTCCTTAGTCTCTTTTGGCTTTTCCTTCTTCTTGGCTCTCTCACACCAGAGTGTGTCAGCTTTTTTATTCTTAGTGCAAGAATACATCTTGCCGTTTACGGTGATGATGTATTCTTCTCGCTGATCTTCATATTGAAGTTTCTTGTACGCGTCGTAGCTTATGTACACGGTGACAAGAAGTCCATATATGAAGACAGCAATTGAAATAACATTCGAAGCTTTGTGGTGGATCATAAGAGCCGTCACGCCAGCCACGACTGCTGAAACGATGGTGCCAAAGATTGTAATTACTGCAACTACTGCGACTAATATCCAAGTGGGCATGAAACTGTCCTATTCTATCCTTTGTTAATGAGCGCCTGATAAATCAGGGTGGATGAACTATGAATATATCATAACAAAATGGCTCAGATAAGTCAATAAAAGCAATAACTATACTTGATATCTGTATTTATGTTTGTTATCAAAATACTAGATACCAGATGGTATTCCTGGTATAATGAGGGCAAATGCAAACAAAAAAAACAAAAGTTCGTCACAATTTCATCCTCTTTGGTATGCCAGGAGCTGGTAAGACTACTCATGCAGGGTTACTAGCTGCTAATCTTCCAATACAGGTTATAGGACTGGGTCGTATCCTTCGCGAGCGAGCTAGTCGCCCTGGTATCACGGGGCTTAGGATTCGTCGTGCTATGAGGACAGGGGACTTTGTTGACGATAGGATAGTTGAGAAAGTAGTATCTGATGTACTAGATAGGGTGGACCCTACTAAGATATTGCTTTTTGATGGGTATCCCAGAAGCTTGAACCAGACCTATTTTCTAGACTCACAGCTTGCTCGTCGTGGTCAGGCACTTCCCATGATGATAAGCCTTAACATTACCAAGAGAGAGGCCATAGCTCGGTTGTCAGGACGTCGGCAATGTGATGCCTGCGGGAGACAGTTCCAGCTCAAAGACTTAAAAAAGAAACTGAACGGCAACCGTACCTACAGTATCTGTCCAGTCTGTGGCGGTAATCTTGTTACTCGACTAGACGATACACCAGAAGCGATAAAGCACCGTTTCGAGGTAATGGACTTGCAACGCAAGATTTTGAAACACTACTACCAGAAAGCAGGAAGATTCGTTGAAATTACTGCGAGTGGCAGTATGAAGACCAACCATAATAAATTAATGAAGATTATCAAAGGTTCATGATCACACTAAAGACTCCAGAACAAATAGCGACTATGCGAGAGGGAGGGAAGATTTTGGCTATGATTTTGCAGGAATGCAAAAAGTTTGTGCTGGATACCTATTCCAAGCGTGAACTCAAAACTATTGAGATCGACCACCTCGCCACTAAACTTCTAGAAGAGAATGGAGCAACTGCTGCTTTTCTCGGATATCACGACTTCCCAGGACATATCTGTGTCAGTATTAACGAAGAGGTTATTCACGGTATCCCAGGAGAGCGGGTAATCCAGGAAGGGGATCTCGTAAGCTTGGACTTTGGTGTGCTCTATAAAGGGCTCATTACGGATGCGGCCATTTCTTTTGTGGCAGGTCAGGCTGACCCCAAAATAGAAGAGCTCTTACAGGTAACTGAAGAGGCTCTTATGCAAGGTATTGCTCAGATTGAGGCAGGAAAGAGGATTGGGGTGATCGGAAACGCAGTTGAGACCCATATCTTACCGCACCGGTTCGGTATTGTCAGAGACTATGTCGGTCACGGGGTAGGACTGGCAGTTCATGAGGAGCCTCATGTTCCCAACTATGGCGCAAGCAACTCTGGTCCTGTGATGGAAGAAGGGCTCGTAATAGCTATTGAGCCCATGGTAACGCTGGGAACTCACGAAGTCTTTATTGACTCAGATGACGACTGGACGGTGATCACTGAAGACGGGACAATTGCCGCTCATTTTGAGCATACCGTGGCAATTACTGCTACTGGTCCGGTTATTCTGACATTGCTATAAATTTTTCCCTTGCAACAGATCAGGTTATCTGCTAGAATTAACTTTGCAATTCAATATGTCTGATCAAAAACAAGATACAATCAAAGTCGACGGTGAGGTAGTTGATACCCTGCCGGGAGCTTTTTTTCGCGTTAAACTCGATAACGGCCACGAAATACTGGCGTATCTTTCTGGCAAAATGAAAATGCACTCGATTAAAATCCTATTAGGAGACCGAGTAACGGTAGAGATGACTCCATACGATTTAACGAAGGGACGCATCACCTACCGCATGAAGGGAACTGGAGCAACTCCACCACCTACTGATCCAACCGTTTAAATACTAAATTTCGTTTATGAAAGTCCGCGCTTCGGTCAAGAAAATTTGCAAGAACTGTAAAGTTATCCGCCGTGCCGGTCGTGTGCGTGTTATTTGCGAAACTGCAAAGCATAAACAGCGCCAAAAATAATTCAATACACCTATATGATCCGAATCGCTGGTATCAACCTTCCTGACCATAAGAAAGCAGACATCGCTCTGACATATATCTATGGTATTGGCCGTACAACTGCTCGTAAAATCGTTTCTGATGCAGGAGGAGATCCTGATATGAAGCTTAAAGATATTGCAGAACGCGAAATGAACAAGGTTCGCGATGTAATCGAGCGTTCTATGGTGATTGAAGGAGACTTGCGCCGAGAAATCCAACAGCATATCAAATCGTTAAAAGAAATCAACTGTTACCGTGGTAGCCGTCACAAGGCAGGACTTCCTGCTCGTGGACAGCGAACCAAGACCAACGCGCGTACGAAGAGAGGAAAGCGTGTAACAATGGGTAGCGGACGACGTAAAGTAACTAAGACGTAATCACATGGCTGACGAAATTCTAAATAACGACCAAGCGCTTCTCGATTCTCTCGAGGACAAGAAGGAAGAAAAAGTAGTAGAGCCTACTGAAGCTTCTGATGGCAAGAAGAAAAAGAAGAAGTTTAAAAAGCATATCCCAATCGGTCATGCCTATGTATCTGCTTCTTTTAACAACACTATTATTTCGATTACTGACTTGTCAGGAAATGTGCTTGCTGCTGGTTCAGCGGGTTCTATGGGATACTCTGGTACAAAGAAAAGTACCCCGTATGTTGCAGGACTTGTCGCTGGATCTGTTGCTACTAAGGCTAAGAACTTTGGTATGTCGGACATCTCAGTCTTTGTAAAAGGAATTGGTTCTGGTCGTGAGTCAGCGGTTCGTGCATTGCAGTCATCTGGTATGAATGTAGTTGCGATCAAAGACTTAACACCATTACCACACAACGGGTGCCGTCGTAAAAAAGTTCGTCGCGTATAATCATAATCTAATCATATGGCTCGCATTACATCTCCAGTTTGCTCAAAATGTCGTCGTGAAGGTGAGAAGCTTTTTCTCAAGGGTGAACGATGTGTTTCGCCAAAGTGTTCGTTTACTCGCAGGTCTTACATTCCAGGTCAGCATGGAGCAAATGGTCGCAAGCCTCGTCTCTCTGAATACGGAACTCAGCTTCGCGCAAAGCAAAAGGCAAAGGCAATTTACGGAGTACTCGAGCGCCAGTTCTCAAGCTATTATAAGCAGATGAACACTGGTTCTCATGGACAGACTCTGTTAACACTTGTTGAACGCCGTTTGGACAATGTTGTGTTCCGTCTTGGTATTGCACCGTCTCGTGCCGCTGCTCGTCAGCTTGTATCTCACGGTCGCATTACCGTTAAAGGACGCCGTTTGACCATTCCTTCATACCAGGTTCGTGTCGGTGACACCATTGCGGTTACCGGAATGGATGAAACAGACATGAAGGCGATCGGGGAGCGACAGAAGAAGCTCACTCCAGTATCATGGCTTAAGATGAATGTCACAACAGGAGCTGGTGAAGTAACCTCATTGCCGAAATCGGAAGATATGACAGAAAATATTGAGGAAAGACTTATTATTGAGTACTACTCACGTTAATCATATCACCACTAATTTTAGGGAGGGATAAAACATTTTATGGAAACCGAAGAAATTATATTACCGAGTATCAAAACAATCACTGAAGAGACCAAGTCTGGTAGCTTTTTGATCGAGCCTCTCTATCCAGGTTACGGTATGACCATTGGGAATGCATTGCGCCGCGTGCTTCTTTCATCTCTCCCTGGTGCGGCTATCTCTTCTGTAAAGATCGATGGTGTTTCTCATGAATTCTCTACGCTACCTCATGTAAAGGAAGATATTTTAAATATTGTATTTAATTTGAAGCTTGTTCGGGTACAGATTAAGCAGGGTGACCGTCATACTCTAACACTTCAGTCAAAGGGTGAGGGAGTAGTAACGGCTGCTGACATCAAAGGAAACGCTGATGTAGTAATTTTAAACCCTGAACAGCCACTCTTCACTATTACTACTCCAAAAGGCGTAGTGAATATGGAGATTGAAGTTGAGCGTGGTCGTGGGTATGTTTCAGCTGAAGAGCGCCGTGAAAAGCGTCCAATCGGGGAAATTGCTATCGATGCACTCTACACACCAGTTACTCGTGTTTCTTACTCAGTTGAGAACACTCGTGTTGGACAAGCAACTAACTTTGATAAAATTATGCTTGATGTTGAAACAGATGGCACTACTTCACCTCGCCAGGCTATTACCGATGCAGCAAACATTTTAGTTGAACAGTTTAGCTTGCTTGCAGGTAACCGCGAACCATCTAAGATGGCCGAGAAAAAAGGTAGCCGTGTTTCAGGTCGCGACGAAGATATGAGTGTTGAAGAAGTAGACTTCTCAACCCGCACTATTAACGCGCTTCTGAAGAACAATATCAAGAGCATGAAGCAGCTTTCATCTCTCTCAACTGATGAGATTGGATCACTGCGTGGTATGGGAGCAAAAGCTCAGGAAGAAATTGCTGAGAAAATAGTTGAACTAGGACTTAAATAATTACCAGATCATGAAACACTTGCATTCAGGACGCACATTGGGACGAAAAGACGGGGCACGCAAAGGACTTTTGAAGAGTCTTGCGAAGTCGTTGATTTTGCATGACAAAATCACAACTACCGAAGCAAAAGCGAAAGAAATTCGTCCTATTGTTGAAAAGCTTGTTACAAAGGGTAAGAAAGGTGACTTACATAACCGTCGCCAGATTATCTCAGCCTTAGGTGACGAACTGCTTGCAAAGAAGTTGATCGAAGATATTGGTAAGAAATATGAAAAGCGTAATGGCGGATACTTGCGTATTACCAAGATTGGTGTTCGTCCAGGAGACGCTACTCGCAAAGCAATAATTGAATTTGTATAATATGAAAATCTCACATACTCCAAAAACCTTTGTTATTGATGCTGGTGGCAAGATCCTTGGCCGTGTTGCAACTGTTGCAACAGAGGCGTTGCGTGGAAAAAATGATCCAAACTTTGAACGACATGAAATGTCAGGAAACACAGTGATTGTTTTGAACATGAAAGACATCCAACTTTCTGGTAACAAACTTGAAGCAAAGGAATACTTTCATCACACGCGTTATCCAGGAGGACTTCGTCGCACAACTGCAAAAGAGATTATGGAAAAGAACCCATCTGACCTTATGCGCCGCGCAGTACACGGAATGCTTCCCAAGAATAAACTTCGCGAACGTTTCATGAAGAACCTTTTGATTTTAAACGATGACGCATACCAGAAGACTAAAAACGATATCGAACTAAAGGCATAACCACATGGCAACAACTACTGCTAAAAAAACAATCGAAAAGGTAACGGTAGCAAACCCTACTGCAACGTATTTCTACGGTCTTGGTCGTCGCAAGACTGCGGTGGCAAAAGTTCGTTTGTACCCAGGTAAGGGCGCTGTTGTTATTAACGAGCGTGCTGAGCAGGAGTTCTTCGGTGGTTTAGAAGGTCTTATGCGTAAGCTTTCTGCTCCTTTAGCTCTAACAGGCTTCAAGGCAAAGTTTGACGTCAGTGCAAGAGTAAACGGTGGTGGGATTGTAGCTCAAGCAGATGCAATTTTACTAGGAGTTGCTCGTGCACTTGTTGCTATGGACCCAGAACTCAAGTCTCCACTACGTAAAAACGGATTCCTTACTCGTGATCCTCGTGAAAAAGAGCGTAAGAAGCCAGGTCTTCGCCGTGCTCGTAAGGCACCACAGTTCTCAAAGCGTTAATATACCCCACATGGAGCAGTTTCTGCTCCATGTGTGTCTAACACCCCTATGCGTATAGAAAAGGTTAATGAAGTTATTCGTGTTGAGCTTGCCCAGATACTCCTCTCTGAGGGTGTTTTTGGTCCTGGCGTAATGGTGACTGTACAAAGAATCGCAACCTCTGATACACTAGAGCATGCAACGGTCTGGATATCTGTACTTCCAGAAGGAAAAGAGGGGACAGTGCTTACCCTACTTCGTGAGAATATTGCAGATATTCAAAAGAAGCTAAACCGAAGGCTGGAGATGCGCTTTGTCCCGAAAATCGTGTTTAAAATAGATGAATCAGTGAAAGCAGTAAAGGTAGTAGAAGAAATACTGGGTAGCCTAGAGTAATATCCCAGAAGAAAGCGTGTATTTACTAAAAATACTTGACGCACTCTTTCTTTTGTGTTATTATGTACACATCCGGTTGAAAAACCTGTCGCACATGAACAACCCGCCTATTTGATCTCCTCTATAAAGAGGAATATTAAGATTCTTTGAAAGGAGGCGCAATCATGCGTTTGAGTTACAGCTACTAGCACAACATCCGGTCCATCAACTGTCAGCGCCGCTGAAAAAAAAGAAGGAGCAACCCGAATGCTGGTAATTCCAACGGCACGGGGTCCCGATGTGGAGCCCCATCGCCACTAAACGAATGACCCCCGCTTTCGCCTTACAACGTATAGCAGTTCAGCCGCGACCTATGAGTTATCGGCACTCAATGAACTAGCGCCTGTGAGGTAGGGGAATAAAACAGACCTTATATAGGTCTTGCCAACGCTCTATCCTGCATGACTCGTCTCGATCTTTTTCCAGATATGGAAAAAGAGCTGCACGACCATGAGGAATCCGAGCAAGTAGCGTAAATAAGGTTTTTTAGGGGTTGATTCCCCCGAGAATTTTCCTATGGAGGCACAGCCATTCATAAATAAATGACCAAAGGGTACCTAAAGACACGACGGTCTCGCAAGAGTAACCCAGATACGCCCGCAATCACAATGTTCTGTGTCCCAACCGTGCTAGCTTGCCTAGTGTAGGAAACGAGGATATGAACAAAAGGTTTGTGCACTCACGAAAGGTTTGCACAAGTGATAGAGGTCCAGCCAAGGACTCGTCACTGTCCCAAGGAGGACATCATGGCCTGCAGAGGCTCTACTTTCATCGGAACTTGTACTATTTGCCATGGTGCGCACACGGCCGCCAAAAAGACCGATTCGAAGACTGAAAACCTGAACGCCCTGGGCGCCGGCTCCGGCCGCGGCAAACCCGCCGCCATCGCCTGATCCACCCGGACAACGGTAGCCTGACCCCATGTGCTATTCCAAAGGAGTACCACTAAACAGGCCGATGACCAGTCAAAGTGCCCTGGATGCGTTCCCGGCATGAGATGGTGTGGCATCAAAAAACTACACTGGAGCCGCATTACTTCCTTGCTCTAAAAGGGAGGAGGCCTGGAAGGTGTAGAGAGATCTGTTACCTCCGAGTAGCGAAGAGTGAAAAGGGTAGCAGATAGCCATTCTTTTGAGGCACACGCATAGATGTCTTACAAGAAACAATAATCACTTAGTTTTCGAACTTTCCTGTGCTGACTCAAGCAGGACACAAGAGTGAGGATGAGCAGGTTCCCTGTAATCTCAATAAGAGACTACAGGCCCCCAAGGTCGCCATGCCGAAGGGTGAAATGAAGTCCGATTACATCACCTTCTGGGCTTACTATGAACCAAACGAGAAAGGTGTGCAGTGTGTGGTACGCGCTGAAGAAATAAGGGCGTGTATAAAGTGCCCAGTCCCAGAGAGAATCGCCACCCGCCAACGCGTCATCGCTAAGGCGAAAACGAATTCAAAATAACCCGAAAGGGTGTACGCGCAGATCTGCGCGGGTGGCAGTCTCTCTGTCCTATGACCATAATATGGTATAATATCTTCCCGCTCCCCAGCGGTTTCAAGACTCATTTGAGTACTGGAACCGCTGGGGTGAGTTTCACTGCTCTCTGATCTCTCCATCAAGAAAGAAGAGTGCAGGGTTTCCCAGCAAAAAAAACCGGTCGGCACCCCATTTGGGGGGTGCCGACTTTTTTTATACCTAAAATTCTCGACAGTGGCTTTCAATCTGGTACAATAGAGGAGATATGGATATCAAAAACTTTTTTTGGAACAGTGAGATCTTCGTTTCCTTTACATGGGTGATTTTCTTTTTGACACTTAACTTTACTGACCCAAGGAACGCGAGTGTTGGAGTATTGATACTCTTCTTCTCAAGTCTTTTTATCTCAATCCTGGGTACTTTTGGACTCCTTGAACTACGCTTCCGACTTAAAAAGCATGGGTATGATACGGTGAAGCGCCAAATACTAACTTCACTGCGTCACGGGATCATGTTTGGTATTATTCTCGTGGGGTTACTGGGCATGACATCTCTCCATCTCTTTAAGGTATTTGATGGTATTGTGTTTGTCACTGCTGTACTCTTACTTGAAGCCTACTTCTGGTCTAAGAAGACCCCTATTAAAATAGAAGAACAATAATGTATCCACTACCAGATTTGCGCACACAATTCATGCAAGACCTCTCTGTTATTTCTGATGCGAAAGTATTAGAGGAGCTTGAAGTGTCATACCTTGGACGCAAAGGAAGACTAACCCTTATCTTGAAATCCCTCTCTGACCTACGGTTAGAGGAGAAAAAAGTGTTAGGACCCCAGGCAAACCAACTGCGAGATGACATGCGTGCTCAACTGGAAGAGAAGCGCAAGGCACTTCAGACAGAAGAGTGGAAGAAGTTAGCGCAGTATGAGAAACAAGATATTAACGCGCTTTCTAGTCTTCGACAGATGACTACTACAGAAGGTCACCTTCACCCTCTTTCTAATTTTATTTTAAAAGTGTGTCGAGTGTTTTCTGACCTCGGCTATGATATTGCGGATGGGAGTGAGATAGAGACCGATTTTTATAACTTCACGGCATTAAATATTCCAGCAGACCACCCCACTCGTGATGACCACGATACCTTTTATGTAGAAAAAGTAGGCGGGGCATCTTTAAAAGACCAGCTTTTAATGCGTACCCAAACTTCAGCCTACCAGGTGCGCTACATGCAAGACCATAAAGAAAAACTTCCAATCAAGGTGATCTTCCCTGGTAAGACATACCGTAGAGATGATGATGCGACCCACTTCCCGATGTTTCATCAATTCGAGGGGTTAGTAGTGGATAAGGGGCTTACTCTTGCAAACCTGAAAGCTACCGTACATCTGGCGATGCAGAAACTACTTGGAGATGATGTGAATATCCGTTTCCGATCAAGCTATTTTCCATTTACTGAACCAAGTTTTGAAGTAGATGTAACGTGCGTAATCTGTACCGGTAAAGGGTGTCGTGTCTGTAAACAGACCGGATGGCTCGAGCTTCTTGGTGCAGGTATGGTACATCCAAATGTTCTAAAGTTTGGAGGAATAGATCCTGATGTATATACCGGGTTTGCGTTTGGTACGGGTATAGAGCGGCTGGCCATGATGAAACACGCAATACCTAATATTCGCTACCTGTACGAGAATGATATTCGTTTCTTGAAACAATTTTAATGAAATTCTCATATAACTGGCTAAAACAACTCGTAGATTTCAATGCAACGTCACAAGCGCTGGCAGATGAGCTATCTCTTAAATCTGTTGAAGTAGAGGGAATAGAGGAGATGGGCGGAACATATATGGATACCGTCATTGTAGGGGAGGTTACTTCATGTGAGCAGCATCCAGATGCAGACCGACTTAAGGTGTGCCGGGTAGATACTGGTGGAGCAATGCACCAGATTGTTTGTGGTTCTCCTAATGTACGAGCTGGTATTAAGGTGCCAGTTGCACTTCCAGGAACAAAACTACCCAACGGTGAAATTAAAGTTTCTAAACTGCGTGGAATAGAATCACAGGGAATGATTTGTGGAGCAGATGAAATTGGTCTCGGTGGTGAAACCCATGACATTATGACCTTACCTGAAGGTACACAGGTAGGCATGAAGCTATCTACTCTTTATCATGACTATGTTCTAGATGGAGCTATTCTTCCTAATCGTGGAGACTTGCAGAGCCATACAGGACTTGCTCGTGAGATTGCCGCTATATATAACAAAGAATACACTGAGGCAGTAGTAGGGGAGATACAGGAGGAGGGGAGTACTCATGACTATGTAGATATTGAGTGGCGTCATGACTTTATGGCCTGTCCACTGTATCAAGCGTGTATAGTTACGAATATTCAGGTACAGTCATCTCCGGCATGGATGCAGGCACGGCTTATGGCCTGTGGTATTCGCCCTATTAATAACATAGTAGATATTACTAATCTTGTTATGCTTGAGATGGGTAACCCACTTCATGCCTTCGACTATAGTAAAGTAGGTGGTGAGGGGAGAAAGACTATTGCAATTAGCTTGTCTAAAAAAGGAGAAAATATCACTACTCTTGATGGGGTAAGTCGCGAATTGCCTGATGGAATTTTGGTTATTTCTGACCTTAAGCATCCTATTGCTATTGCAGGAGTCATTGGAGGAAAAGATACTGGAGTAAGTGACTCAACTACTCAGATACTGCTTGAGGCAGCTCACTTCACATCACCGATTATTCGTCACTCTCAAAGGACTCTCGGCATTACTACCGAGTCATCGGTGCGGTTTGCAAAAGGACTACCAATTGGGTTGGCCACTGCTGCTATGGAGCGTGCACGCTCTCTTATATCTCAGATCTGTCCTGAAGCTGAGATTGCTACAGTTGAGATAAAAGGTGATCAAGACCAGAACCCTGTATCACTACGAGTTAACCCACAACAAATACTCGACTTTTTAGCGCAAGACATAACACTTACAAGAATGGAGCAGATTTTGCTCTCCCTTGGCTTCATAGTAATTAACGACGGTACTACCTGGCTCATCCAGGTACCTATATGGCGTAATGATGTGACTATCTGGCAAGACATTGCCGAGGAAGTGGGTCGTATTTATGGTTTTGACACCGTACCTGAAGTGCTACCAGAAACTACTACTATTCAAGACAAGCCAAAGATCATGCTTGCAGAACAGGCAGTTCGTAGACATTTTGTATCAGCTGGGTATAGTGAGATCTTTACCTACTCGCTGCTCAAGCCAGAACTCATCTCACTTTTCCCTGACTACCAGGCAAGTTTTAATATTACGAACCCGCTACCCGAGGGGAATAGCATTCCTCGACCAAGTCTCATTCCGGGGCTCGTTCACACTGTCGCCTTAAACCTGAAAAAAGAAAAAGTGCTGGCTCTTTTTGATGTTTCAAAGGTATATATGAAAAGTATGGATCCAAGCCAGGTAGATACTGAACCGCGCCGTTTAGCTCTTGCGTATACAAGCGGGACAGATACTGAATGGGGGGAAATCAAGCACAGTCTGGATCTTTGGACCCGGGATGCAGGAATTATACTTCAGTATGAAGCTACTGATACCATTGCTTCAGGTCACCCAGGAAGATCTGCAAGGATTTTGTATAACTCACAGGAAGTAGGGCAGACATATGAGGTTCATCCTTCAATACTTTCTGCACTAGACATCAAGCAACGCGTCTGGGTGGCAGAAATAGATCTTTCGTATCTTGCCTTGTTCTTACAAAACAGTACGCCTGAATTCGTGGATAATGAGAGTAATGTGGTATATAAGGAGTTTTCTCGTTATGAAATATCCCGCCGTGACCTTGCAATCCTTGTTTTGGAAGATCGGGATAGCAACCAGATTGCGCTATCTATCTCGTCTGTTTCTGATATAGTAACCAGTGTAGAACTTTTTGATGACTACCGTGGAGAGGGGATAGAGAAGGGAAAGAAATCTCTTGGATTCCGTATTACACTGCAAGCGCAAGACCATACCTTAACCGATGCAGAAATCAAAGAGGCACTAGATAGTATAATCAAGAAACTTACCATAGACTTTTCAGCTGAAATTCGCTAGCACAATACATAAAACAGACACACATGAGTACAGAGCAATTCCTCGTAAACGAGGAGAAAAGAAGAACAAATGAACGCGCTCGTGAAAAAGAACTGGGGCTTCTAACCCCAGAGAATGTCGTGAACGAAGCCTGGGGAGCTTTTAATGATGCGTATGGAGACTTGGCTCGAGTTCACGACGAAGTAGACTCCAACTCAGCGTATGGAGCGCTCACTCGGATCATTAATACCTTAAAAGAAGAAGAGAATCGTGACCAACTCAACAACCTCTTACGAAGACTCACAAACATGAAGCCTTCTCAGTTTACCGAAACAGACATGTTCGGTAACGAAGTAGAGGCCCAGGTACGAATTAACGAGATGATCGGGCTTACTCAGGAAGCGTTAAACGAAGTTTCTGAGAATACTATGCCGTATACCGAGGTGATTAACCAGATTCACAAGACCTACGATAAGGTAGCGGTAGTAAAATCTACCCACGAACGTGAGCAAGTCAAAAAGCAGGTAGAGAGTCTTATTGCTCGGCTTGTAGAGGAAGGGGATAGGGAAGAGTTGTCTGAACTCGTAGCTATTCTTAACTCTATTACCCCGCCCGCTCCAGAAGATAAAAACGCACCTGATGTACTCATGACTGACGTGACTGAATTGTATAGAAAAGCTGAACAGGCGCTCTCATCGATTTCCGAGAAAAAACGAGAAGGAAATGTAGTAAACGCCAGTCATCGCTTTGGCCAGATTAGCTCCCAAGCTACTGAGAGCCTGAAAGTAAGGGAAGCTGCGCAAATAGCTCAGGACGCAGTACTTATCGAGAAGTACCAAAGAGAAGTCCATGGAGTTTAGAAAATCCTTGTTTTTATTTTAAAATATTGCATAATAAGTACATATATTAGTTACTTCCCGGAGGTTTTACCCATGGCAAGTCCAAATGTGTTAGGTCTTACGTGGTTGGCACAGTATTTCAATGTGCCAGCACAGTATTTTGCATTGTTCGGAGTTCTGTTTTATCTCTTTATTGCTACACTGTTGCTTCTTAAGGGTCTTGCGCTATGGCGCGCAGCTCGCATGGAAAAAAAGGTGTGGTTCTGGTGTATCTTGATTATCAACACCATGGGTATCCTCGATATTATTTTCCTCCTCACTCACCGTGAAGAAAACAATACTTCAATGGATGTAAAATTCTAAACACACACAATGGGAATTTTCAGAACAACAAAAATAGCAGGGAAAATGGTCAGACAACAACAAGAAGGGGGATTTAAATCTAAGGAGAGAGCCAACAAGGCTGAATCTACAGTTTTAATCTGCCCAACGTGTGGTATGGTAAAAGCTCAGAAGCACTGGTTTTGGGATCCTGAAATTAAGGAGAGTGAACGCCAGGAATATAAGGAAAAGGTTTGTCCTGGGTGTCTTTCTATTGAAAACGGTTGGTATGAGGGTGAAGTGGTACTTAAGAACAAGATTGCGATGCTCGTACCGTCTCAAATCACTGCTATGATCAATAACCTTGAAGAAGCTCACCGTCACGAGGACCCTAAGAACAGAATTGTACATATAGATAAGAAAAAAACCGGTTGGATTGTGTATACTGCAAGCCCATACCTCGCACGAATCATCGGTGACCACCTTGGAAAAGCATACCAGAGTAAGGTGACATATAAATGGAGCCCAGGAAACAAATTTGTACGCGTTATCTGGGAATAATTGTTTGTTATGGTTCGACTCAATAAATTTCTGGCCAGTTCAGGAGTTACATCTCGTCGCGGTGCCGACGAGATGATTTTAGCTGGAAAGATTAGGGTAAATGGTGAGGTAGTAACGGTACTTGGAACCCAGGTAGATCCTGAGAAAGACAAGGTGGAGGCTAGTGGTCGCGTGGTAGCTGCTCCAAAAAGCCATGTATACTATCTCCTCAACAAGCCAGTAGGGTATGTGACAACCTCAGATGACCCTGAGGGTCGTAAGATAGTAACAGACCTGGTTCCATCTGAGCATAGAGTCTTTAGTGTTGGAAGGCTCGATAAAAACACTTCAGGGCTACTACTACTCACGAACGACGGAGATTTTGCATATAAGTTGACTCACCCGAAGTTTGAGAAGGAAAAAGAATACGAAGTACGGGTAACGATCCCAAATACCCAGTACCAGTTCAGTACTCTTGAACACGCCTTTGTACATGGCATTACTCTTGAGGAGGGGATAGCGAAAGCGGACCGGTTGCGCTTCATCACGCACAAAGGAAGAAGTATGATTTTTTCTCTCGTTATTCATCAAGGATGGAACCGTCAAATTCGTCGCATGGGAGAAGCGGTAGGATGCCCGGTAGTCGACTTGAAACGCATTCGCCTCGGGACACTCCTCCTAGGAAAGCTACCTACCGGCCAGTACCGTCAGCTAACACCTCAGGAGGTAGCAGGTCTTGTAGGTGGTCTGTAATTGACCGCTCATGCCTTTCCTGGTACAGTACAGGTAATGCCACAGAAAAAAAGAAACAACGCGAAAAAAGGTTCCTTTCCAGTTGCCCATCATCACTATATGGCAGCTTTTTTTATTGCCAGTTCGGCAGTCATATACCTTTCATTTCGTGCTCTGCCTCACTCTCGGGCTGAGTTTGAAGCGGTACCACTTACTATTTACCAAGATCATACTGTAGTACTTTCTGGATACAGCCCGGTAAAGATTCCACGAGCAACAACAGCTCGTCCTCCGTTGTTTGCACCTGCGGCCTACACGGCAATAGATGTTACGACTCATAGCCTGTTACTGGGAAAAAACACCGATACGAAAAGACCGATTGCAAGCTTGACCAAGCTTATGACCGTACTAGTGGCTTTAGATCATGTCAAGTTAACTGATGCTGTAACGGTTCGTGGTAATTACACGGATCTTCCGGCACATAAACTTGGACTAGTTCCAGGAGATACTATCCTGGTACAGGATTTGCTGACTGCAAGCTTAGTCTCTTCTTCTAATGACGCCGCGGCGGTACTGTCTGAGGCTGTTTCTCCAGGAAAGCCCCTAGAATTTATTCGTCTTATGAACGAAAAGGCTACGGAACTAGGTATGAGTAATACGCACTTTTCTAATATGATTGGTTTAGATCAAGGAGATAACTACTCAACAGCAGGAGATCTCGCTATCCTTGCGCGTGCTGCAATTTCACATCCAGAAGTAATGAGAGAAGTTGGTAAAGAGAATGCAGGTATTGTCTGGAACTCAGGCAACAAGAAAGCTGAGATACGATCTACGAATGCACTCCTCACGGATAAGGACTTTCGTGTATTGGGGCTCAAGACTGGTTCTACTCCACTCGCTGGTGAGTGTTTCATTACATTAACTGAAATAGCTGGGAATCAGGTTATAACAGTAGTACTGGGATCATCTGCTCGTTTTGTACAGACTAAGGAGATGCTTGCCTGGATAGCTCAAAACATTTCTTGGGAATAAATACCTCTAGCTACATATAGCCATGTATAGTAAGAAGAAACATAAATAGGTATTAAAAAAGACCCCGTATGGGGTCTTTTTTAATTGATTGTTAGTCAAGGTTCTCACTGACATCACGCTCGCCGTCATCGTCTCTATGACGATTATCGCGGTTGTTGTCTTCCTTGTTGTCATCTGGGCTGTCTTGGTCTTCGTCAGCCTCACACGTTACCTTAGGAGGTTTAACAGACTTCGTGAATTTCACACGAGGTCGAGCAATAGTGCCTTGACCAAGTTTGTTTCCAGGAAGCTTATCAAATCCGGTAGCTGTCTGATTCCAACGGAAGGCACGAGCTGCAATTGAACGACAAACGGTTGATTCGATTGTAGATCCGTCTGGTTCAGTGATAGTTATGCGAGTTGCAATAACATAATCAGATTTACCAGGAACACCGATCAAATCAGTATCTGCATTCTGGATGTTTCGTGAAAGAAGAGCTGGAGCGGTGTCAAATACAGTACTACACTGCTTATTCAGTACGCGCCCGAGGTTCTTTCCGTAACCAGTCTTAAGTGTCTTTGTGTTATATACTTTCGCTACAATTGCAGTAACTGATTCGTCTCTTGAGTCTCCGATATCACCAGTCTTCAAAGAGATACGAGCTTCCTTCTTTTGTTTACCATTCACAATAGCTGCGTATCCATTTGATTTGCCTGCGTATTTCACATCTAGGCGACCACGAAGGCTGATTGCTACTGGACATCCGTTAATAGATGCGATTCCAGCAACAAGTGCACATGAGTCGAGGTTGTCATATACCTGATCTCCGTCCGAGTCTTTGTCGATACGAATGATCATTGTTTCTGGAGATTCACCGTTACCGGCATTATCTATAGCATGGAAGGTGATAGTTGTCTCACCCGCAGTATTTAAGACAATAGGAGCGGTGTACTCTGTCTCAGTACGATTTACTGCGCCTGACAAACTATACATTATCTTTTGAACTCCAGATCCACCATCGTTATCTGTTGCAGAAATAGTTACGGTTGCCTGATCTTTGTAGAACGAAGCGTACGGAACTGGTTCTGTGGTACCAGTGATTGTGGCAGTTGAAGTAGGAGGAACAGTGTCTGTCTGGGTAGTAACCGAAGTAGCTATAATTGGAGTTACTGAGTAGGCACTATTTCCACCAAGAGATGCATAGACAACGAATGCGTAAGGAGCAGGAGCAACACCAGCAAGAGTCTGACCGATGAGCTGTGCAATATCTGCACCGTTTTCGTCCTTACCAAATGTTGCTGTCCACTGTCCGTTTGATGCAGTTGTTGCACGAGCAAGAAGGAGAGATGTATTTGCTGGTGGAAGAAGAATACCGTGACTATCTATCTGTCCAACATTTTGCATTGGGAATGTCACTGGCGTGAAAGTGTCTCCAGACCGTGAGAATGCCTTTGCATACGCATCTACTACGAAGTTAAATCCAACCTGAGTGTTGATAAAATCAACAGTTTGCTTGAATACCTGAGGGTCTCCAGCAAAGTTAGTCCAGCGAAGTTTTGTTTCTGGGTTGTTTCCCAAAGCTCCTGCTGGAATAGTTAGAGTTGTGAGGTACACATATACTTCACCAGAAATTGGAAACTGCTCTACATTCGTAAGAGGTAGCACAGTGAGGTTGCTTTGATCTGACCACACTACAATACCTGCTGGATTACCGTTTTCGAATGGAACAGGGTCTGCGTATGAAACATTTCCATACTGCATTCCAGTTGCTGCCATTGAGTAGGTAGCAGGAAGAGCGAGGCTTGAACTGAAGTCATCAAATCCAAAAGTAAGCCCCTGATCATCTCCTACAAGAGAGAAGTACGGCGAAAAGCTGTATAGTGGGTCTTGCAAAGAAAGTGACTGACCGCTTGCTACAGTTTGGTTGTTGATTTGTACATTTACATTATTACCGTTGAAGTCAATACGAACTGTGTATGTACCAGGTGTCATAGGTAAGTTGCCTTGTAACATATTACCCTGATTACCGTTGATATTTCCTTGGTAGGTAACAGATCCTGAGCTACTCCAGTCAACACTTAGTTCACCACCTTGTTGACCTTGGTTGGTATTACCAACACGAACACCAAAACGGAAGTCTAAAGGACCGTGCTGTGATTGTTGTCCACCACCGTTATTGTTTGAAGCTAAGAAGGTTGTAATTGCGTCAATAGTTGCCTGATCTAGAACGCTTGTCTGAGGAACATGCAACATTGACTGCAATTGGTTAGTTGCTGTCTGGGTTGCTGGGTCAAATATTCCAGTAGCAGATACTGGTAAACCGTTTTCGGCTAGGAATACTTGGTAGTTAACTGTTTTGTACCAGTTAACAGGTGCAAGATAGATATAGTGAAGTGTACCGTCATCTAAGAGTCCTGTTGTAGGTAGGCCATGCTGAGTCTGGAAAGCCTCTACTGCTGTCTGAGTTGCAGGGTCATAGGTTCCTGATGATGGAATTCCTAGATATGTCTGTAGGGCACTAATCTGGTCCGCATCAGTACTTCCAACTCCAAGTGTAGTGGTCAGCTGAGTTGCTGGCTTCACACGAGGAATAGTATTGATAGCGGTAGCAGTAGCTGGTGCAATTGCATATATATCTGGGCTACCAGGAGCAACTGCAACATTACTAGGCAATCCAACTGCTTGTTCAAAGGCTGGGATTCCAGTAGTGATTCTAGATGAGTTAACATCTGGTCTAATTTCTGCCAAAGAAACTTGTGGAATAAAGTTATTCTGTTGTAACCAAACAATTACTGCCATCATCTTAGGATCTGGAGGTGCAGTAAGTAGTAGAGGTTGGATATCTGGGTTAAAGTTAAAAGAATTCACATCAGGACTTGTAGGAGAGAGGGGAGTGTCTAGTGTAATTCTTGGGTAAGCTGTTTGGTGACCTCCACCGCCATTAGAATTTAACTGAAAGTTCTGAGGGATAGTGATGGTTCCTTGAACAAAAGTAGTTCCGTTGCTTGGAAGAGGGAAGTTGCGACTGCTATAGAGACTATTAGTAGTATCAACTGGTGGCTGCGAGCCTCCTCCTGGAGGAGTTGGCTGCTGTTGAGTCACATATCCAGCGCGCAACTCAAGTGCCCCGTTGTTCTGGTTAATGAGGCTCGTGTTAGAAGCTAACCAGTTTACTGAGTACGGTCCTGAAAAATCATCAGTAAAGGTAGCTGAACCACCAGACTTTGAGATGCTCAGGTCTGCATTGGCTGCGTCAGCAATTTTTGCAATATCCTCAGTTCCCTGGGCAGGGGTCTGGTTATATATAGAAACAAGTGCTCCTGCAGGAGCCTCACCAGTAAAGACTGGAGTTTGAGAAATAGGATCGGTTATTGTGTTCTGTGCGTTCGGAGTCTTTCCATCAATTCCAGTAATAGTAATAGATGGGGCATTTGCTCTTGTGATGAGAGCGGCAACCAAGACGAGTGCGGCAACACCAGCACCGATCGGTAGTAAAAGAATTTTTTTCATACTGTCTTTTTATGGGTTACGGTTATTTATATTTATTCATGTAGTATTCTTTCAGACTACTTGTCATTTGTTCAATATTTTCTTTTTGCTGAGGAGTAAGCTTTCTACTCGCTTCATCGCCACTAAATTTCTTAACAATTACTGCTGTTATGATAGCAGTAAGAACAATCGCGATCAGGACAATGATAGTGAATCTCTTCACTGTCTTATCCTCAGAAGATGTAGCTTTCATGGGTCTCCTTTAATTCTATATTTATATATATTTTGATAATTTTGGCACGAAGTTATTAAGATGCATTGTGTCAAAGACACATTTGTCTTTACTATACTGATTTTTATTCTGTTACGCAATGCACTTATCCACGAAGTTATCCACAAAAAAACGCTCTTTTGAGCGTTCTTTATTTCACATCAACTCGACATAGTACCGGGCTATAGTGTATCAAGTGGATTTACGATGCCTTCCCAGATTGGAAGGGCTGCTTTAGCTGCGTCTTGCTCAGCAGATTGCTTAGACGGCCCGTCTCCTTTAGTAATTTTTGTATTTCCAATCATAACTACCATCGTAAAAATCTTTGCATGATCTGGCCCTTCTTCTTTCTCTACTACATAGGTCGGCGTAATACCGGTCTTTTCCTGGACTATTTCTTGTAGACGAGATTTTGAATCATAGTAGAGTTCTTGTTCAATGATCTCAGGAAGGTGTGTGATAAGGTGCTTTTTAATAAACTTGTCTACTACCAAGTATCCTTGGTCTAGATACATAGCGCCCAGTACTGCCTCAAAGGTGTTGGCTAAAATTAATTCTCTGGCACGGCCAGTAGACTTTGCCTCTCCTTTTGAAAGAAGAAGATGGTCTTCGTATCCAAGAGACCGAGCAATTTTTGAGATCATAACACCTTTAACCAGGGCCGCACGCCAGTTAGTCAGTTCTCCCTCGGGGTTCGGGTAGTTATTGTACAGGTACTCAGTTACGACAAGTTCTAAACACGCGTCACCCAGAAACTCGAGTCTTTCGTTGTGATCGAGAGGGAAGTTCTTGTTTTCGTTTAAGTATGAACGGTGGACAAAAGCCTGCTTGAGCAGGTCTTTGTTTTTGAATTTCACACCAATTTTTTTCTCAATATCTTGTATAGTGTCCATGGACATTATTTAGTTGCTTCAAGCATAGACAGTGCTTTATTAAATAGGTCTACGAGGTTTGGGTAATCCATTGATTCTCGTACCTCATCCTCGCGCATCCATTTAATCTCAGTAACATGACTCGCCTCATCAAAGGCGACCTCTTCTTGTTCAGTTTTAACGAGGTAGAAGTGGATGTTCTTGTTAATAGGCTCCTTTTCGCTCTTATCTATAAATTGGATTTCACCGATCTCACCAATGATCTCACCTGTCTCAATACCGGTTTCTTCCTTAATTTCGCGTAGAGCTGCTTCTTGCCATGTTTCTCCCTCTTCAACCTTTCCTTTTGGAAAAGTCCACTTATGATACATATTACGAATCGCTAAGAAGAATACCTTACCGTCAGTAGTTTCGCGGTAGACAATGCCACCGGCAGCGGTGACCACTTCGTCGTTTGCAAACTTATCACTAGCGCGAAAGATCGTACCTAGTACTCCATTAATAAACTTACCAGAGTTATCTCCACCAAAAGACTTACCAAGTTCAACGGCTTCGTTGATCACGGCCTTTGGTGGAACTTCGTGATCAAACATGAGTTCAAAAATACTCATCCGCAAAATAGCTAAATCAATAGCTGCAATTTGGTTAATCGGCCATTCAGGGGCAGTTTTTGAAATTAGTTCATCGATAGCAGGACGGTTAGTCGCAACACCGTCAATTATTTTAGCGCAAAAAACCTCATCTACTTTGTAGCCTGAGGTTTCGATATTACGAGCAAGTATGGTCTTTGTGTCTTTTTCTGGATCTATATAGCTCTCATACAGAGATTGGAGCACTAAAATTCGAGACTGATGACGAATAGATAGGTACGGCATAAAATTCTAATTTTAAAAATAAGAGGTAGAAGCTAACCCTTATTTCTTGTTTGTTTTTTTGGTAACATCAAGCACCTGACGACCACGATACTGGCCACACGTAGGACATGCATTATGCGGGGTCATCGGGTTCTTACAGTTTGGACAAATAGAAACTCCACCAAGCAATACTTTCTGGTTTTGACGGCGGCGCATCGCTGTTCGCGACTTACTCATCCGCTTTTTTGGCTCTGCCATAAAGGCACCCCTGTTCTTTCTAAATTAGGTCAATAAGTTGATGATTCATTATCGCATAAAACCTAAAAAAAGTAAATATTATCTGTTTTGTGATGCTTCTAGATAAGGCTGGTAGGACATAATGGCATGGTTTTCACATATTTTCTCAGATCGTATACGGGTGTGTGAGGCGTCGTGCGTATCCCGCATAATGATATTATGCCGACTATACCCACCCCATACCTCATGGCGGATCTCAGGACTAACCTCGTACACCCGGTAGGAGTAGGGAAGTGTGGTGGTAGTGCGAAATGACCCTACCAGTTCCGTGTCAGTCACAGAAAGCTGAAGCTGGAACGGCTGAGTAGTATCATTCCTAATCTGAAGATCGATATAGTTATATGAACAGGTAGCGCCACTTCCAAATGGGAGGGTACGGTTTGAATCCGGAAACACATCATACATGTGCAGGTACCGCTCGGTAACCGTTAAGGGAGTATGGAGTGTCATCCAGTAGATGAGGTTGGTGAGTTGGCAGAGTCCTCCTCCAGTTGCTATATCGAAGCCACCCTGGTCATTTAATACCATGCCGGGTTTGTACCCCTTGCTCCTACTAGGACGACCAACTCGTCTCCAAAATGACATCGTTTCTCCTGGCTTTATAGTAAGGCCATCAAGGTTTATGATTGCGATCTTTAGGTTATGCACTTTATTCTCCTGTATCCACATGTCTACATTACGGAGCTTACGGTAGAGGGGAGTCTGGTGCGTAAAAACAGTAAAAGGTAGTGCCTCACCAGACTGAGTACTGGCAAAACTCCTGGATTGCAGTAACCAAGCAAGAAAGCGTCGTGCTTGAAAATACCACGTAGCAAGTGTAAGACGGAGCTTGGATCTATATCGAGGTTTGTAATTAAACACTACACTACCGTACAATATTAATAATCTTATTCTTCACATATATAGTCTTCTTTGCATCAGTAAAGAGGCTAGCGTATTTAGTTTCACGAAGAGCAGATAGGGCCATATCCTCATCGCAGTCAGTAGGTATTTCGATTGTTCCACGAAGCTTTCCGTTCTCCTGAATTGTAATAGTAATTGTATCTGCCATAAGGAACTTGTCATTGTGTACTGGCCAGTTATAGACTCCTGAGAACAGACTCTCTTTAAACCCAAGCTGGTGCCATAATTCCTCCGCAATATGCGGACAAATAGGGGATAGTAGCTGGATAAGTACGGCAAGCGGATGAGGATAGCTTTTGAGAGTTTCCTTGTTATCACTCAAGAAGTTTGTAAATTCCATGAGGGTAGAGACCAGTGTATTGTACCGAAAGTCAGTGACTGCCTCGTTAAACTTTTTAATGGTCTGGTGAGTCTTTACTTGTAGTACTGTTTCTGGAATTTCAACCGAAATCTCAAGGAGTTGTTCAGGCGCATAAGTAATACCATTTGATATAGTGCTCTGTGCTAAATCCCATACCTTATTGAGAAAGCGTGAGACACCAGAAAGACCCTGGCTATTCCACTCTGCATCCTGCTCTGGTGGAGCAATAAAAAGTTCATATGCACGAAGAGAGTCTGTCCCATACTGAGCAACCATTTCGTCGGGAGAAACAACATTACCCTTTGACTTACTCATCTTGGCACCGTTTAGGTTTACCATGCCTTGGTTGAATAAGTGCATAAACGGTTCAGGCTGCGCAACCACTCCAAGGTCATAGAGAAACTTAAACCAGAACCGAGCATACAGGAGATGTAGTACTGCATGTTCAACTCCACCTACATAGAGATCTACTGGCATCCACTGTTTAAACGCCTCCTGGTAATGTTTTTGTAAAAGTGATGCTGAAGTATTTTCCTTATCTTTCATAGCATAGGCAAGGTAATACCAACAACTTCCTGCCCACTGTGGCATGGTGTTTGTTTCACGCACTGCTTTTCCTTCACATCGAGGACAGGTAGTATGCATGAATTCAGGAATGCCCGCGAGAGGAGACTCTCCGGTACCAGTTGGCTCGTATTTTTCTACTTGAGGGAGTTGTAGAGGAAGCTCGGACTCAGGTATTGCAAACCATCCTGGGTTAAGTTTTTCGCCTTCATTGTGTGGCTTCTCCTTGCAGTTCTCACAGTATATAAGAGGTATGGGTTCGCCCCAGTAGCGTTGACGAGAAAAGACCCAGTCACGAAGCTTAAAGTTTGTAGTAAGCTCACCAGAACCTAGACTGACTAGCTTTTCTGCAATTTTCTTTCTCGCATCATTTGAGGTTAGACCTGAAAACTCACCGGAATTAATAAGAATCCCGTCCTCGCAATAGCTGAGATTCTTTTTATCCCAACGCGTAAGCCAATCTGCAAGCTCCGCATGTACAATAGCAGGGTAGGAAATCTTGTCTTTAGTTACCCAGTGAATAGTATATGCCTCTTCTTCCTCAGTACTTACCTGAACTTTTTCTTCGTTTATTAATTCAAACATCACACCAGTGGTGTATGCTACTCGGTTCTGATCCTTGTGTGCTGCAAAATACTCAGCTCGAATTTGACCACCAAGGGTCTTTATAAATTTCAAGTTGCTGTATCCTGTCTCCTCTAATACTTCTCGCCTAGCAGCCTCAATTACATCCTCTCCCTCCTCAACACCACCCATAGGGAAAGTAGTCCATGGTTGCTTGGTCCACTTAAGTATAAGGTAGGTATTGTCCTTAGGATTGCGAACAATAGCCTGTACGGTTTGTCTTTCGACAGTTTTCTTACCCTCAACCGGAGGATTTTTGGTATCTATTCTATTTGGAACTACAGTTTCAATAATAGGGAGGTCATATTTTTTAGCAAACTCCCAGTCGCGCTCATCATGAGCTGGTACTGCCATTACTGCTCCAGTGCCGTAGTCTCCTAAAACATAGTCGGCTACAAGCACAGGAATCTTCTCGTTATTAATAGGGTTAACTGCATTAATACCGAGCAATTGCACTCCTGTTTTTTCTTTTGTCTCTTCAAGACGGTCTACATTGGTTTTTGCCTGGGTAGCCTTCACATAGTTAATCACTTCCTGTTTATTACTTAAAACATTGTGATTATCGTCAATAGCAAGAGTAACCCACGGGTGCTCAGGGGCAAGTACAATATAGGTACAGCCATAGAGAGTATCGGCACGAGTAGTGAAAACAGGAATACGCCCTTCTTTTGCTCCAGGGGTATCAAACTGAATAGTAAAATCAATCTTTGTTCCCTCACTCTTACCAATCCAATTTCTCTGCATAGCCTTTACCTTCTCAGGCCACTCAAGATCATCTAAATCGTTTAGAAGCCTATCTGCGTAGGCGGTGATTTTAAGTATCCACTGGGGAACCCTTTTCTTTTCAACTACTGTGCCACAACGGTCACATTGTCCGTCGACCACTTCTTCGTTTGCTAAACCAGTTTTATCTTTTGGGCACCAGTTAATTTCTTTATCTTCACGGTACGCGAGACCTTTCTCAAACATTTTCAAAAATATCCACTGGGTGAACTTGTAGTATTCAGGGTCGGTAGTATCTATCTCGCGAGACCAGTCAAAGCAGGTACCCATCTGTTTAAGCTGCTGTTTTATGCCGGCAATATTCTCGTTGGTTGCAATACGCGGATGGACGCCTTTTTGTAGTGCGTAGTTTTCGGCAGGAAGACCAAATGCATCCCAACCCATTGGGTGCAATACATTATATCCCTGGGCTTTTTTAATGCGAGCAGCTACATCAGACAGGACATAACCACGCCAGTGACCGACATGAAGACCTGATGCTGAAGGGTAGGGGAACATATCCAGAACATAGTACTTTTCACGGGTATCTGAGTCTTGTGCTGTGTTAATGCCGGTACTTTCCCAGATGCCTTGCCATTTTGGCTCGATGTCTTGTGGAGTGTATTTCATAAGGGGGGATATGTAGTCCTATATATACACGCATTATAGCAAATGTATGAAATTTTGACATAAAAAAATCTGGGTATACCAGAAAGACTACACAAAAGAGATAAATACTAGAGCATCAGCGTTGGACTTTGGTTGGCTGTTAACATAATCGTAATCACAGAAATTGCAATAATTAACACGAGCCAGATCACAACTGGGACTTTTTTCTTTTTCTCGAGATACTCAATTTCCTCCGCTGCCGTGTCGATATCGCCAACTATTTCTGGAGTATCATACGTGTCAGGTTGTGATGCTGGGTTTGTCATTGAGACTATTATACCCGGAAATCATAGATCCCGTCAATAATCGGATATGATTTGTGGCACCCATTACATAGGATATGTGTTTGAGCGAAAAGAAGGAGATGGGAAGTGCAGCTTGGACACTGGAGTATTCCGGTCAGTGCTTCCTGTTCTTTGGTCCGTGAGTTTTTGAGTTTACCGGTACCCTTTTGGGCGAGCACAAAAATACTGGGAGCAAAGCGGATAGGGGCAAACAGTATCTGGAATACTTTTTCTAGTAGTACCATTACTGACACCGGAAGGATCTTTTTTATAAGCCCAGCGCGAAGGTTAGAAACTGAAAGAATCCTGCGAATAGAAAGGCCACTTTTTCGTATCTTTCCTTCAATCCAGGTAGGATGAAAGTTATAAAACAGGTCACTTTGATCCTCTGGTTCATGTTTAAATGGATTACGCTTACCCTTACGCATGAAATATTTTACCACCGCCAAAAAATGGCGCTTATTTGCGTATTCAATAACCGCGTAACCACTTTCCTTTATGGTTCGAGAAATCTCAGCCATCACCCCGTCAGCGTTTTCAATGTGGTGCATCATGCGTACTGTCTGGAGAGCAGACAAGCTCTGATCCCGGAAAGGAAGGTGGTAAGCGTTAGCTGCTACAAAGTAAGTGTTTTCACGAGTAGCGTGCATACTATGTGCTTTTTTGAGGTTTTCTATGGAGTAGTCAGAGACAATGACGGTATCAAAGTGGGATGCATAAGCACCAAAAAGACGGCCAAATCCAGCTCCAAGGTCAAGATATGTTCCGCCTTCAGGAATATGGCGGAGCATCCTCTTAATCGCTATTCTTTCAGCTTGATCTTCGTACTTTCGAGTAATATCCTTATCTTCCCAATACTGGGTATAGTCGTACCCCTGTTTGTCATAATCTGCGATGTTTTGCATACAGGTAATATAGCATGGGAGGCTTACCCTGTCGAGAAGAAAATACTTGACCAAAGGCATTAGTTATGATATAATAATCATACAAAAAGTAGCTATATAAGGCTATTTTAGTTCCTTTCCAACCTAGTCTCTTACTGGAAGCCAGCCTGGGTATTGTTCTCCCACAGTACCTGGACTGGTTTCCAGTAATGGAAATACATTTTAGCCTAGAAATAGGTCAGGAGGCAGCCATGAGCGCCCAAAATCATCAACAACACCCCACCTTTCGCGCCCCCCACCTTGGGATGGGCAGAAATCATGGGCACGTTCAGGCCCAAACCAACCTCAAGCTGGTCAAGCACAACACTCTGGATGTTTCAGACATCGCTCAGATGTTGGGTGTCACGGCGACCCTTTTCCTACCGCAAGTGAGCGAAGAAGGTCGAAAGGTCATTGAGGAAGCCGGTCACATCATCGAAGAGGTGAAAGGGAAGGTCACGGTCGTTCTTGATCCTGAAAAAGCCGTGTCTTTTGCAAGGAACCATCACTTCTTGCAGATGGTGGTTAACAATGAGCGCATGGTGCAGGGACAGGATCTCCCTGACATCTTCGCCACCTTCGATAAGATTTCCGGCCAGAAATACATCGAGTTTTCCGGTGGTCTGGTCTGTATCTCCGGTGGTGTTATTCGCATTATTGGCAACGCCAACAAGGTGACAATCGAGAAGCTTCAGATCTCGCTTGAAAGGCAGATGGTGCAGATTGCCACCAGTCTTCTGTGGACTGGATGCCCGGATTCCTTTCCTCATGACGAGGAAGAGCTGGAGCAACACTGGGGAGCGGTTGAAATGGTCATGATCGGTAAGGGAAAGAAAGAAGCCCCGAAAGCCACCGAAAAAAAGACCATTCCGGCCGACCACCCCTACCGCCCGGTTCACTCAGGACCCGCGGTGACTGAAGCGCCACTCACGCAACTGAAGGTGGTTGCCACTTCTCCTGCAGTTTATCTGGGACCGAAGAAGGTCGAAGAGGTCACCAAGATTCAAGATCCAGGGTATGTGCTCACCAAGAACAAAAGCCTTGAGCAACTCAAAGAAGAAGCTCTTAACAAGCGCATTAAAAGTCCAATGCCGAAGTTTTCCCAAGTTCCTTTTGTGAAGAACGAAGGGCCTGAAGTGGAAGAGCGCAGGCTTTACAAAAAACTTTCGATGATGCCCTGGCACACGGTCTTTCAAGGCCAGTACACCGATGAGGAGTGGCTTGACTACTTCCTCGAGGAACGAAACAAGCAACAAATTGCTGAAGCCAACCTGGCTCAGCAACGAGCAAACGAAAAGGCCGCAAAGGAGCGCAAAAGAGCCTTCAGGCAGCAAAAGCAAGCCCCTTCGAAAACAAGTCCGGAGAAAAAGAACAAGAAAAACAAGAAAGGGAAGTAACTCCCATTCAGTCAGATTTTCCAAGAGGTTCACTCACAAAGTGAACCTCTTTTTATATGCCTTTATTTACTGCGAGTACTCATACCTTGCCCTGATACCCCCGTAACTGATATAGTGCACTCAATAGTACTAACAAATTCATATGGATACAAAAGGAATGAATGGTGCGTGTTGCACCAACGGCTCATGTGACTGCGGTCAAGGCATGGGAACTGGTATGGGTATGATGTATAAAGGAAGAAAATGGAAGAATGTTTTTATGATTGTAGCGCTTATTGCGTTCAGCTACTCAGCGGTAACCTATGCAAGAAGCTATGCGCATAACCAATACCCATCACAGACCTTTACGGTTTCAGGTGAAGGCAAACAAGTTGTTATCCCTGATGTTGCGTCATTTACCTTTAGTGTAATCACGGAAGGAACAACAGACCTCGGTAAAGCACAAAAGGAAAATACTGAAAAGGCAAATAGGACTATCGCGTTTGTAAAAAGTTCTGGAGTAGATAATAAAGATATTAAAACCTCTGGTTACAATGTAACACCTCGCTATCAGTATCCTGATTGTGGTAAGGGATCGTGTCCAGCACCTCACATAGAAGGATATACAGTAACACAGTCTGTCGAAGTAAAGGCGCGTAACTTTGATAAAGTAGGAGATATTCTAAAAGGCGTCGTAGATAACGGAGCAAATTCAGTTTCTGAACTTACCTTCAAAGTAGATGACGATACGCAGGTACAGAACAAAGCTCGCGCTACTGCTATTGCGCAAGCACGAGAAAAAGCTATATCGGTAGCGCAAGCAGGAGGATTCAAGCTTGGTACTATTACCTCTCTGTATGAAGAGACTCCCATTGACCAGTACGCGTATGGTATGGGAGGAAGCGAAGGTGTAAAAGCCCCATCAGCAGCACCAGCTCCTGCTCTTGAGCCAGGCTCACAAGAAGTTACCGTCAAGGTAAATGTCACCTTTGCCATTGATTAGGTAAAAAAACGTGAAGTGAGTCTAACATAATAGCCCCGGGATGGGGCTATTATTTATGGTTGGAGTACTCCGTTACTTTCACCGTCTACCTTGATAACTACGTTCTTGATATACGGGAATTGTTTCAGTGTTTGTTCTATTTGGGCGCGAATAGCAGATACGCGACACGAACCGGCCACTCCTTGTTCTAAACTTTTATTGAAGTTCACGGTTGCGGTATCTCCCACGAGTTCAAAGTCTTCTATGACAACATTGGGGTTAATTTGGGTTGCAAGACCACGAGTCTCTTCAGATAATGACGGACCATGAAGCAGGAATTCGAGTGCCTTTTGGGCAGTGAGCCAGTCATGTTCTTTGATAAAGTCCGGCATAATGCGAGGAGAAGGAATAACACTGTCACACTGGCTCGCAGGGTTGAGTTCAGTCTGGGTAAAGTAGGCTGCTACTTCAACAAAAGAGCTCAGTGACATAGTAAGCGGGATAATAACGGGGTCGATAGCTGAGCCATCTTTTGGTGAGCTCCAGAAGACTTGCAGCTCCACTTGATCTGAAGTAGGTTTTGCCAGTAAATAATCGATCTGCTTGCTGTAGTAACCGAATTGCCCCGCATCAGGTGCATCGGCATAGGCCGAGTCCTCAAACAATACTGTCTTAGTACTCGTATCTAGTAACCGAATTCGTACGACATTTTCAAAGACGCGGGCTGTACCTTCTAGTGTAAAGGGGAACGATACCGTGTCTCCCGCCTTAGGATAGGAGAGAGTAATGTTTTCACTACCTGAAACAACTGTGGTTTTTGAAAATGGTAAGTTGTAACGACGCATATATAATGCAGCTGTTACAACCAGCACGAGACACAAGATAATAAAAATAAGAACAGATTGTTTTTTTGTCATTGTAAAGCTTATTACTGGTACGCTGTTGCACTTATCCTACTACACTTTTTTATCTAGTACTACTAGCCCTTCAATATGTGGCGTATGTGGGAAGAAGTTGTAGAGTCGTGAGAAGGAAATGGTGTATTGTTCAGACAACATTTTCAGATCTCGTGCTTGCGTTGCGATATTGCATGACAAGTAGATAATACGAGAGGGGAGTGTTTGCAAAATCCTCTGCGTTACTTTTTCATGTAATCCTGCTCGCGGTGGGTCTAAAATTATCTGAATATCTGAGGTTATATAGTCGAGTAGCTTTTCTGCAGGGGAACAAAAAGATTCAAACTTTTGAGATTCTTTATGTGAGGAAATAAGCTTTTGGTTTTCTTGAGAAAAACTCACCGCTTCTTGGTTGTCCTCAACCTGAATACAGCTACTAATCTTGTCCGAAAGTGCAAGGCTAATTGTTCCTACCCCTGAGTAATAGTCAACGAGTGGTATGTCCGGCATAATATACTCTCCAATGTCACGAAGCGCCATTTCACACACGGGGATATTAACCTGAAAGAAACTAAACAAGCCATAGCGCAGAGTGGTGTTCAAGATTATTTCCTCAAGATATTTGTGCCCTTCGTGGTACAACAGCTTGGTTGGTACTGAAGCAGGGGATTTATGTGTTGAGTAGTAGAGCGTAAACCCAACCAAACCAGATGTAAGTTCTGGATATTTTTTAAATTCAAGCTCATCCTTAATGAATAACCCCGCAATAACCTCACCTTTTTGGTTTGAGCGAATAATAATCGCCTTTAAACTCCGGTTGGTAATCTTCTGTTCACGAATCCAAATGAGGATATGCTCGGCAGCTTTCTGGATAGCAGGTGAGGCAAGGAGTGACCCTGCTACGGGAATCTTAGTTTTTGTCCCACGATTAAAAAATGCTAGCTGGATTACGCCTGCTTCATCCTGGGTAAACGAAAACTCCATTTTATTACGGTACCCATATTCAACCGAGTCCGTTGCAATCTCAGGAGTAATTTCAAGGCCACCGAGATGCTTGTAGGTATCCCGGGCAATGTCCATTTTCATGGTGTTCTCATACGCCAAATCCATAATCTGCCACGGGGAAGTAGACAAGTACGATGCTTCTCGTACTGTAAGGCGATGCGATGATGGGGTCACTATTTCTTTGGCAATGGCCTCGGAGTAATCTTTCTTCTTTGCAATGCGTTCAGCCAGCACTGTCTCACCAGGAAGTGCGTTCCATACAAAAAACGGGTGGCCCGTTTCGTCATGGGAGAGCCCTTGGCCTCCATGTACTAGTTTTTCTATTTCTAGTTCAAACATAGATACAGTATACCACAAAAAACAAAGAACCCCGCTAAGACGGGGTCTTTGGCGGGGCCGGTTTTCGGTTAGTGACCTGAAAAGCTAGCTTCCTCGAATGCCATGGCATTTGCATTAGCCAGCAAAAGAGTTGAACTTGCCTCCAGGTACTCAAGAGTTTTGTGGGGCTGAAAGTCTTTTTGGTTCCATGACATGTCCGGAAAGTTCTCCAGCAGTTCCTGCACAACAGGATCCAGGCTTTCGCTTGTGAAGTCACCTTTGACGATAAACTTCATGTTGGGCGCCCTTTTCTTGATGGCGTAAAAAAGCGTGTTGAGTTCACGAGGAGACATTTCCTCATCGTTAACTTCATCAGAAAGTTGGATCTCAAAAGCGTCGATGTGTTTCTGATGGCCGGCAATCTTGTTCGCCACCCTTTCAAGACTACTGGAGTCTAAAATCATCTGATCATGGTAACTTAAAACCAAGGAGATATCCGGGTTCTCTTGTTTAATGCGCTTAGTTTGGGTCGGAGTAAGCCACCCACAAGACAAGTGAAGGCCGTGCAGATTGAGACCCACCTCTGAGAGAATGGTTTTGATGTACAGGAACAAAGACAACTCCGATGAGCCTAGAAAGCTTATGAAGTTGTAGGTGCCTTCTTGCTGGAAAGCCTCACTTACCTTAGTGAGCCAGGGTGAACGAATCGACTGAGGAGCTACCTCCATCCCAATGCCAAGCATGCGCCCTGGCAACTGTTTTTCGAAGTTGTCTATGACAAACTGGATGTCGTTGGGGTTCGTTGCGCCGAGAAAAGCGCCAACAAATGATGGGGAAGGGTTCTTAGACACAGACTTGCTCCTTACTTATTATCCAGGTCTTCTGGATGATGCGGTTGAAAGTCCTCAAGGTACGAGGGTCGTACCCCAGGTTTTTGGTTTTCCACGCTTGGTTTGCGACCATAAGTGGAGATGGGGTCTGGTGTTGCTTCTGCTATGTCCGCACGAAGCTGAAGACGTTTAGGTTCTGGCATAACTCCTCCTTATAACGGTCCGGTGAGGCGAGAAAGCGCCTTCTGGTTGGAATCCTGTTGTTGCTTCAGGTTGTGGTAGTGCTCAGTCAGCCAGGCTACAAGGGTAATATCTACGCGACCCTTGTTGTTTTCCCGTGCCTGATGGAGAATAGCCTCCTTTACTTCAGGAGGAAGGGTATTTAAAAACCCCGCAATAAACATGTCCATGATTGTTCTCCTTCTTTGGTGTTATGTATGACAGAAGAGCTATTCCTCTTCCTCGTCTTCTGCGGGCTGAAAAGTATCGGTTGGCAATTCGTAACATATTTGAAATGTGCTCACCATCTTATGCACAACAAACATGTCCAAAACCACTTCGTTTGCATTTCCTCCGTGAAGCAAATTAGCATAGTTCTGAATCTGATTTAATACGGACACAGGCAGAAAGACAGTGATCGGCTCCATTGTTTCGTCCCGCTTCCGTAAGTTTCTTTTGTAGGTTTTGATCAGCTCCTGAAAACCCTCTTCATCTTTCTTGAGGTGGTCGATAAACATTTCAATTAAACTCTGCATAAGTTCACTCCTTCTTTCATTGTAATACGCGAATTGGGAAAGATCAGTTTCGCTCTCGTATTATACTCGGTTGTGAGATAAAATGGAAGAATATGGCACTAATAAGCAAAAAACAAGTAGAGAAGTTTCAAGAAACTATCTGGGACTTCTACGCAAAAGAGAAGCGCAGTATGCCGTGGCGCAATACTTCTGATGGGTATGCCATCCTCGTTTCAGAGATCATGCTCCAACAGACACAGGTTGAGCGAGTGCGGGTAAAGTATGAAGAGTTCCTTCGTGCGTTTTCTACCTTTGAGGCACTCGCTACCGCGCCACTGAGTGCAGTGCTACTTGTATGGCAGGGGTTAGGCTATAACCGTCGTGCTAAGTTTCTGAAACAATGCGCTGAAATAGTTATGACAAACCATAACGGAACATTACCCAGAACCCCGCAAGAACTAATCATGCTTCCAGGAATAGGGAAGGGGACAGTGGGGTCACTGCTCGCCTTTGTATATAACCGACCAGTAGCTTTTATTGAAACTAATATTCGTAGGATCTTCATCCATCATTTCTTTCCTAATCACGAACAAGTGAGTGACGCAGATATATTGCCACTCGTAGAGGCAACGCTAGATCCTCATAATCCCCGTGAGTGGTACTATGCGCTCATGGACTACGGAACCTACCTTGTTAGGCAGGTACCGAACCCAAACAGAAAGAGTAAACACCATATAAGACAGTCTCGGTTTGAGGGAAGTACTCGCCAAGTACGTGGGGCAATAATGCGAGAACTTACCAAGAACCCAGAGGGACTTTCTATTACGCAGTTAGATATGATCCTTCCCTGTACCCGTGAGCAGATCACACACGCGTTAACAAGCCTCATAAAAGACGGCTTACTTGTGGAAAAACAAGCAAAGTATTGCATAACATAGCAGTTTTATATACAATATGACCTCATCCCAATTTCAAGGAGGCAGAGCCAATGCGCACTGCGACAAATGGTAACCAGGCTAAAAAAGCCGCACAACCGACCAACACTAAGGTGAGTGAGCGAGAACATATCACCGACCCCGGTGAAATGCACGAATTCTTGACCGGTCACGAAACCAGGATCGGTGAGCGCGGAATCAAGATGGCGTGGATTCCAAAGGAAGACGGGATTCAAAACACCGCGCAGCTTATCAGTAAGTTGCGTAAATCAAATGTTTTGCGGATTGATGATTCAAGGGTAAGTCAGGCCGTCGTAATTGCCGCTCTGGACGGCAAGTACGCAAAAAGAGAAACAGGCTTTGAGGTCGTACTGTGCAAAACATGCCCAGGTTCTATCCTGAGTATTGAGCATCTTAGGTCCCTGCAAAGCATCTTCGTTTAAACAACGGCCACATGGCCTCTCATGAAAAGCCCCGCAGGAAACTGCGGGGACTTTGTTTTATGAAGCCTGCGTAAAAGTTGCGGGCAACTCTACTTTTTCAAATTCCATCACATCCTTCTTGGTATTAAGAGTATTCCAGAACCCTTCATGCTTAAAGAGTCGAAACTTGATCTTCGGAAATACATCGTACTCAATACTGCCTTTTTCTGGCAAGACTTCAAGGAGTTGCTGGCGGTTAAAGATATACCATCCGCATGAGACCCATTCTTGCAGGGTAGGTTTTTCCACAAACTGCCCAAAACCATCCTTTTCTGTAATAAGACCAAAAGGCAACATAGGGTGAGCCACACAAACACTGTTTTCACGAATTTCTTCTAGTGTCTTTAAATTAATATCTGTGATGTCGTCACAGTTTAGAACCAATACCCATTCAGACTTAGTCAAAAGCATGGCTTTTCTAATTCCACCAGCAGTACCAAGTGGTTCCATCTCAATAGCAAACTCAATTGGGGCTGACGGATAGTTCTCGCGAATAAAGTCCACCACCTGACCAGCTTTATGCCCTACAGATAGCACGATTTTATCTACCTTGCCCAGTGTATAATCGAGCTGGTGAGCAAGAATTGGCTTACCTTTTACTTGAATCAAAGCCTTCGGGAGTTCATCTTCCATCCTAGTACTTTTTCCGCCTGCGAGAATAATTGCATCCATGAGAGTAATTTAGATATATAACGATTTCATGGTAGCGCATCAAGCGTACTTGTGCAATCTTGACTCATAACTATAATATCTATATGAAACTTATCTCTTGGAACATTAATGGTATCCGTGCAGTACATAATAAAGGACTATTTATTCCCTTTATTGAAAAATATAAGCCAGACATCCTGTGTCTACAGGAGACCAAGGCTGAGCAACACCAGTCGGAGGTTGACCTACCTGACTACACAGAGTACTGGAATTCGTCTTCTGCTCGCAAAGGATATAGCGGGACCGCTATCTTTACTCGCGAAAAACCAATCGCGGTTATCAACGACATTCCAGCAGATATTGCGCACAAATACAAACTAGATACTGACCAGTATGGAGACCCCAACAAAGAGGGGAGGGTAGTAGCTGCGGAATTTCCTACTTTTTACGTCGTAACAGTATATACTCCAAACTCAAAAGAAGATCTTTCACGTATACCATTACGACATAAGAAATGGGATCCAGCTTTTCTTGAGTACATAAAAAAACTGGAGGAGAAAAAACCAGTCGTATTTTGTGGAGACCTCAATGTTGCACACAATGAAGAAGATCTCTCGAATCCGAAAGCAAACAAAGGGAAACATGGCTTTACTGATGAAGAACGAGAGGGAATAGACCAGATGGTTGATGCTGGTTACTCTGATTCTTTCAGGCTTTTTAAAGAAGGTAATGGTCACTACACCTGGTGGAGTCATTTTGCGAAAGCCCGGGAGCGCAATGTCGGCTGGAGAATAGACTACTGGTTCGTCTCACAGAAACTACGCAACAAAATCGAAAAAAGCTATATCTTACCTGAAGTAATGGGGTCAGACCACTGTCCGGTGGTACTCGAGCTAAAGGATTAGAGATTTATTTAATAGAGATAATAAGACACCCGCAAACCAGCGGGTGTCTTATTTATTGCTCTATTTACCTATTTATTATATAATACTAAGGTTCTGAATTGTTCGAACCTGAACAACATGGACAAATAATTAAAGGGGGGCATCTAAAGATGTCAAAGCAGGATTGTCAGTTTACCTCCTCGGTATTTCCTACCCAGGATCTCAGTTTCGGAAAAGATGGTAAAACTAAAGAAACCATCGTCCGTGGAGGAAGGGATAAGATTTCCCTACTCAAACCGGCCTTCATTGGTAACGACATCGAAAAGATTGGCGTGATCGGCTGGGGCTCACAAGGCCCTGCTCAAGCACAAAACCTCCGAGATTCCCTGGAGGGATCAGGAGTCAGGGTCACTGTTGGTCTGCGTTCTGACTCTCGTTCAATCCAAAAAGCTCAAGAAAAAGGTTTCACCAGTGACAACGGAACTCTAGGCGAAATGCATCAGGTGATTCAGGAATCAGATCTCACGATTCTTTTGATCTCAGATGCCGCCCAGGCCAAAGAATATCCGGAAATTTTCAACTCACTACAAAAAGGATCGATCCTGGGGTTGTCGCACGGGTTCTTACAAGGTCACCTCACCAATCAAAGGGAGTGGTTTCCTGATCACATCGGTGGGGTTGTTATGTGCGCCCCAAAAGGAATGGGGCCGTCAGTACGACGGCTCTATGAGCAGGATAGCGGGATTAACTGTTCTTTTGCTGTTGAGGGTCTCAACAACGAGGAACAGTTGCAGGATATTGCCTTGGGCTGGGGGGTCGCACTTGGAGCTCCCACCATCTTCAAGACAACACTTAAAAGTGAGTACAGGAGTGACATTTTTGGCGAACGTGGCATCTTGCTAGGTGCTGTCTGGGGAATCATCGAGTTCTTGTTTCGCTACTTCCGTGCTAGCAACCCGTTTGGTAGCTACGAAGAAGCTTTTCGTGAATCCGCCGAATGCATCACTGGCCCGCTATCAAGGTTTATTTCCCACCACGGCTTGCTTGCAGTCTATGAAGCCTTCGTTGGTAAAGACAAGGTGTTGTTCGAGCAATCGTACTCCACTGCTTACCCAGCGGCGCTGGAATTGCTCACAGAAATTTACGAAGAAGTGGCGTCAGGCAATGAAATAAGAAGTGTTGTTATGGCGGGAGATCGTTTAAATGATTTTCCGATGGGGAGAATCGATAACACCATCACATGGATCACGGGAGAAAATGTTCGGCTCAAACGCGACACCGACCCCGTTGCCCACATCAACCCCATCACTGCCGGTGTGTATATCGCCACCATGATGGCACAAATTGCCGTCTTGGAAGAAAACGAACATCCTGTTTCAGAACAAGTAAATGAGACCATCATTGAAGCGGTGGATAGCCTGAACCCCTACATGCACCACAAAGGCGTTGCTCATATGGTGGACAACTGTTCCACCACCGCCCGGCTAGGTGCGCGAAAATGGGCTCCTCGATTCGACTACCTGTTCACCCAAAAAGTTGCTTTGCCACTAGGCGAAGTAAAAGGTCTCGTCAACACTCAAAGTATCGAGCAGTTCAAGACTAATGCCATCCATCACGATGCTGAAATCTGCCGGGAACTGCGCCCACCGATTGATATCGCCTTGGCGTAATGACGCAAAACAATAGTTCTTCATGGGAGGACCTGCGCTGGCAGGCCTCCCACTTTTTTTATATAAAATTCCATTTGAAAAAGTGGGATTTTTTTGTATACTACAATTTCCGCGCATAAAAGAAGAATAGAGTGCGCTGTACCTTTCCAATCCACAAAACGACTACGAATAAAAACCAATAAAGCACATCAAACAGGATGCCAAGGAGGCAACAGATGAACACAGTAACACGCAAGCGCATGGATATAAACAAGGGGAGACTGCGAAGAGTTACGCCAACCCCCGAAGCACCCGGACAGTGTCTTGTCCAGATTTGGGATCACGAGGAGGGGGAACTTTCTCCTCGCAACATCACTATCACCGACATCCTCGTGACGCTCTTTCGCTTTCTGCGCATTGCACGAATTCCAACAGTGTTTGTACAAAGAAGGCACTTGGTGTACTACCAGGCCTACTTTGTCTTACCTGCCCCGATTTTCCTCACCGCAAATAAGGGTGGGGTACACATCGGTCCGACCGAAACGAGGCAAAGCAACACGACTACTGCCTACCTTGAGCGAATTGGCGGAATGACATTTTATGCACTGAAATCCGCATGGAGTCGCATTGGCTTTCACCTCTCACAAGTGGAGATTGCCCTCGGCTCTACCTCATGCGGACAACTTGTGATAACTCGCATCGAACAACAGGTGTATGACAGTAGTGGCAATCCGCTCAATACCAACATTCATTCGTTGTTTGAAAACGAGTTAACATGGTTTGCTATGCTTGTTCAGATGCTCATTCCTGAAAAACAAGCGATCGTGTTACTTAACTCGATTAGCAAGGAACATCCTGTCGTCAACAGAGACTTTCCTGGTGTTGCTATCCTGCATAAAGATGCCGGCAGTGATATCAGTGAAGTGTTTCGCAAATACAAAAGTGGCGTCATCGTGATGCCACCTGACCTTTGGTGCAAAATGGATCTTGCTGGAAGAAATATCAGTGAAGATTCCGGTTGGCCCGTTGTGGTCTGTTGCGCACCCGACGGGTATGTTGCGAAAAACAAAAAAAGTCAGTCGGCAATGTGCGACTACTTTAGTCCCAACCCACCCCCTGAACCTGAGGGACATTCTGGATCTGCCATCCTACTTACCCAGGAAGCGAATCTTGTTCCATCTCTTAAAGCAATGCTTATGGGTAACAACCCATTTATGTACGCTCGACACCGTATGCACATGTAATAATGTGCATACTCTTCAAACCCGGTCCATGTGGCCGGGTGTTTTGTTTTTAACGGTCACAAAATGTAATAGAACTACAAAGCGGAATATATCCGGCTATTAACAAAATCATTCCAATAAGCACAATAGCTGCCATAAATGCACAAAACACTATTACCACTTTAGCTCTTTATATCTTTTTTAGGTCTTCCAAATACGAAATAGTATATAATGAGCGCATGGCAAAACAAACTACAAAATTCATTTGTAATGGCTGCGGAGCAGAGTATGTCCGTTGGCAAGGGAAATGTGACCAGTGTGGCCAGTGGGAGACCCTGGTTGAAACTATTGTTACCAAACAAGATAAAGGCCTGACCTCTCGTACGAGAGTAGCTGGTACTACTTCAGTACCACAGTCTCTTGCTAGCATTAATACTGAGAAAGTAGCACGGATTAAGACGGGGATAGGAGAGCTAGATAGTGTTTTAGGTGGCGGTATTGTTCCAGGATCTCTGGTACTGCTCGGCGGAGACCCCGGTATTGGAAAAAGTACCTTACTTTTGCAAGCAGTAGCCGGCATTGCTAAAGCGAACCCAGAAAAAGAATTACTGTATGTGAGTGGCGAAGAGTCTGCACAACAAATTAAGCTACGGGCAGATCGCCTTGCAATTGGGAGTAAAACCATCCACATCTTACCTGAGCAGGATTTAGATACCATTATTGCAACTATTGAGCAGCAAAAACCACTGGTGGTTATTGTCGACTCAGTCCAAACAACAGTTTCAGCTGAAATCGCTAGTGGCGCAGGGTCAATTGCTCAGGTCAAACATGTGACCGAGTCACTCATGCAGATTGCAAAATCCACCCATACCCCAATTATTTTGATCGGGCATGTTACCAAAGACGGTGGAATTGCTGGACCTAAAACCCTCGAACACTTAGTGGACGCGGTTCTCTACCTTGAAGGAGATCGCTACCAGAGTTTTCGTGTTTTGCGCGGTATTAAAAACCGTTTCGGAAAGACTTCTGAAGTAGGTATCTTTGAAATGATCGGAGAGGGAATGAGTGAAGTAAAGAATCCATCCCAGGTATTTTTAGAAGAACGCCTTGCCAACACGAGTGGCGCCGCTATTACCAGTATTATTGAAGGAAACCGACCTTTTCTGGTTGAAATCCAGGCTCTTGCTTCTCGTAGTTACTTTGGGTACCCCAAGCGCACGGCCAGCGGAATAGATCTTAATCGCCTTAACCTTCTCATTGCAGTAATAGAAAAGAGAGCAGCGCTTGACCTTGGACAGTTTGATGTATATCTCAATGTGGTGGGAGGCATTAAAATCCGCGACCAAGGAACTGACCTGGCTGCAGCTTTAGCTATAATCTCGGCATCAAAGAATAAACCCATTTCGGCTACTACTGCTATCTTCGGTGAACTTGGTCTTTCTGGTGAAGTGCGCTCAGTGCCTCACCTTGAGGTACGAATTGCAGAAGCCATCAAACTTGGATTTACTACTCTGATCTTGCCGAGACAAAAGCAGGGGAGTACAATCAAAAAAGACACCAACATAAAAGTTATTGAAGTCCGTAGCTTAAAAGAAGCCATGGACGCGGTACTATGATCGACCAACAAACATTCGTTATTATTATTTCGCTCACTACCGCCGTCTCGTATATTTTTATACGACGATATTTTTCTATCGCACCACGCTATATGATGTACGCGTCACTGGGCATAGTACTGGGACTCTTTGCAGGCACCTTGATTGCCTGGCCACTGGCAACTTTTCTTGGACGCTTTGGAGTTGTAGTTGCTCCATATTTACTGGGTATCGTTCTTCTTTTCTTTGTAGAGGCCTTTATTATTGAGGGACCTGAGATTATCCGATCATTCATGACTGTAGAGAAGAAGGAGCTCGATATGTGGGAACAACACCGGATCACTACTGCAGCAAAGAGAATTTCAGGGCAAGACATACAATCATAATATGACTACTGTAAAGATACTAGATATTCCCATTAGCGCCGTTACTTACGGCGATGTTTTGTTGCACATAGAAGACTACATTGCTTCAGGCAAGCCGCACCATATCATAACGGTTAACCCAGAGATCATCCTGCATAGTCAAAAGAACGAGACTATGAGGAAAGCACTTCTTTCCTCATCACTTAATACGCCAGATGGTATCGGACTTATCTGGGCCAGTAAGTTTAATAGCCTTAAGCAAAGTGGATCTTTGATATCCAACATCCCCATATTTCTCGTAACAGCTTTTGCTGTTGTATGTAACAAGAAGTGGTTATCTTCACAACTTCCTATGCGCGTTACTGGCATTGACCTAGTAGAGCAGATCACGAAAAAAGCCTATGATACGAAATGGAAGATTCTTTTTTTGGGGGCAAAAGATGGTGCAGCACAGCTAGCATGCAATACTTTATCTAAAAAATACAATATACCCACCAACCAATTTATTTCATCTGACCTTAATCCAACTGACCCGGAAGCAATCAAAGCAGTGAAAGACTTCAAGCCAGATATCTTACTAGTAGCATACGGTAGTCCTAAGCAGGAGATCTTTATATACAGCAATCTAGAGAAGCTTGCTACACCGGTTGTCATAGGGGTGGGTGGCTCTTTTGACTTCATTTCAGGCAAGACTATGAGAGCTCCAAAATTTATGCGAAGCCTTAGTCTTGAATGGCTCTGGCGCATCATCCTGCAGCCCAGCCGGATTGCTCGTATCGTTCGAGCAGTCGTAGTGTTTCCTCTTAAGGTGCTACTATCTAAATAACCACATAGTTGGTTATTTTGCTTTTTACAGCCAAATATAGGATAATATTCCCAAGCACCTGAACAATCTACAGAAAAGGAGATCCTCATGCCCCGAGCACCCAAGCCTTCACAATCACCGATCACCGATCGGCTCATGTACCGTTACTTTGTTGTGGTTCTCATCGAGGCACTCCTCATGAGTGTCTTCACCCCTGTTATCACTGTTTTGTTTGGTGTTTTTGAGGGATTCCGCTTTTTTGCGGTAGCTTTAACTACACTTGTACTCAACAGTCTCCCGCTCATGGTTGCCATCTCAATGACTGGCCCTGAAGAAGAGATGATGTACCAAAGAAACGGAGTTCTTGAGGGAGAGAACACTATCTTTAAAGCAAACATCCATGAACAACAAGGTTGGATACGAGATCTTAAAAAAGATAACTCAGCACTCAGCAAGGAGCTAAGAGAGCTGCAACAAAAGCAACTACACGCCCCAAGAGTAACGCTTGTACCGTTTAAAGACGGACCGATCCAGTCGGTATCTGACAACTAAAGGAGAAGACTATGAGCCAGCAACTGAAGAACCTTGAAAAAGGTATCAACTTTTCTTTTGTGGTGGGCTTAGCGCTCATCCTTATTGCACCACTCTTCAATGCGACCATTCACCTTCAATCCATTGGAGTTTTGGTTGTCGTACGCCTTTTTCTTTTTGCAGTTACTTTCGGACACCGAGAATCCCTCATGTTCATCGTTGAAGCAAAAAGTAAGTCACAACCAAAAAAGAAGAAAAAGAGGTGACCCGTGAGAACACCATTCCAACGCATCTCAGATATTTTAAACTCAATCACTATGGTCTTTGAGGATATCAGAGACTGGGTGGAAGAAAAGGTAGATGAAATCAACCGTCATCCTGACGAGACAAAGACCGGCTCTTCATATAGGAAGAAGGAGTAAGACATGGACAAAGAACCAATTGAAATTTCCGGCGATAAAAAGGTGTTCGAGCCATACTATGGCAAGACCATCATCACTGAAGTGCAACTAAAAAGACATATGTTTCCTGAGTGTGGCTTTGACGAAAGAGACTCCCGAGTATTCTTTGCAGTTATTATCCCTAACTCTGGATCTGCAAATACTTGGGGGGACAAACTATATGGCGTTCTAAGAATTAAAAAACCAGAGCACCCAAACCCGATTCTTTCAAGCCTTATTCAAGAAGAGGTGAACTACGAAGGAAAGCCGCAGATCTATTGCTTTGGGTCTAACTCTGACACCAAAGTTCTAGCTAACTCCGTATATCACGCGGTGGCAACGCTGCACAAAAACTACGGAAATCAGTTATATGTCTTTAATGGGAATACATATCCCTGGCCTAAATCCGGAGTTGTGCTTCAAAGAATCAAAGACTCGCAGGTGGTGCCTCTACCAGAATTAAGGAGGGCATAAGCATGTCAGGAAAAGATTGGAAACATCACGTGGGCACACTCGAACTAGCACAGTTAGTTTCTACGGATGTCAGCGATTAATACCAAATCAGATTTTTTTCAGGGCAACCGTAGTTTACACTACGGTTGCCTATTTTCTTGACTTTTTTCTGTAAGCGTGCTAGAATGGGTACAACAATCAAGGATGCAGATGAGATAGTCTTAGACTATCTTTTTTTATGTCCCGCATTGCAATATTAGTCACATAGATACTATGAATCAAGAATTCTTACTTGCTCTCGATCACCTGGCTGACGAGAAGAAAATGGATAAAGGTGCAATTTTAGAGGCGGTCGAGGCAGCACTTGCTGCGGCGTATCGTAAGGACTACGGTAAACCATCACAGATGTACCGTTGCCAAATCGACCCTGAAAACGGTGCGATGCAGTTTTGGCAGGTAAAAAAAGTCGTTGAAGAAATCACTGATGAAGAACATGAGATCTTACTTAAAGACGCAAAAAAGATAGATAAAACCGTTGAGCTTGAAGGAGAAGTAACCTTCCCTGTACCAACCCAGGACGATTTCGGGCGCATTGCAGCACAAACTGCTAAGCAAGTTATTATCCAGAAGTTGAAGGAAATGGAACGAGACATTATCTTTGATGAATTCAAAAACCAAGAAGGCAAGATCATTAACGGTGTCTTCCAGCAACTTGAAGGAGCTAACATGGTAGTTGACCTTGGTCGCGCGAATGGAGTTTTGTTCCCATCTGAACAGATCCCAGGCGAACACTACCGTGTTGGTCAGCGCATTAAGGTGTATGTGGTGAGCGTTGAAAAGAACAACCGTGGACCACAGATTATTGTCTCTCGCTCACACGCTAACATTATTCGTGAGCTGTTTGCCATTGAAGTGCCGGAAATTGAAGCAGGTACGGTTCAGATTATGGGTATTGCTCGTGAAGCTGGCGTTCGTACCAAGATGGCGGTTCGTGCGTTGCAAGACGGAGTAGACCCAGTCGGTTCATGTGTGGGACAACGCGGAACCCGTGTTCAGGCAGTCTTGTCTGAAATTGGTAATGAAAAAATAGATATCATCCTGTGGGATGAAGATGTAGAAACATACATTATCAATGCACTTTCACCGGCTAAAGTTTCTGAAATTCGTTTGGATGAAAAGCGTCGTGAGGCAGTAGTCTATGTAGAAAACGACCAACTCTCTCTTGCTATCGGTAAGAACGGACAAAATGTCCGCCTTGCAGCCAAGCTTACTGACTGGAAGATAGACGTCTTCGATGTAGTAGCTAAGGTAGATATGAAGCCAGTAAAGAAGGAGAAGGAAGAAACTGCAGAGGCTGAAGAAAAGCCAAAGAAAAAGGCACCAAAGAAATCTAAGAAAACTGAAGAGACTACAGAGGAAGCGCCTGAAATCATAGAAGTGAGTGACCAGTCAATTGAAGAACAGGTACTCGACCAGGCAGCCGAGGAACTGTAGTATAGATACAAGGAGGGTAACATGTCTCAAACAATCTTTGAAAAAATTAAAAAGATAAACGAACACGGTCAGGAATATTGGAGTGCTCGTGAATTATATAAATTACTTGGATACACTGAATATAATAAGTTTCTTCCAGTAATAGAACGTGCTATAGACGCTTGCAAAAATAGTGGAGAAGTTATCCACAATCATTTCGCTCACGCCGGCGAAATGATAACAATCGCAACAGGAACGATAAAGGAAGCACTCAGGGAGGTAAGTGACTACCACCTTTCTCGTTACGCCTGCTACCTAATAGCACAAAATGGCGACCCTCGTAAAACAGAAATTGCTCTCGCACAAACATACTTCGCTCTACAAACTCGTCGTCAGGAAATAAACGAACTACTTCTTGAAGACAGAAAACGAGTAATGCTACGAGGAGAAGCCACACACTACAACAAGGATCTTGGTAAGGCTGCAAAGGCAGCCGGAGTTAAAAACTATGCAGGGTTTCAAGACTATGGATACATGGGTCTGTATGGCGGAGAAAGACAACGAGACATTCATAAGCGTAAGGGGCTTAAGAAGAACGAGGCTATTCTCGACCATATGGGAAGCGAGGAACTTGCTGCTAATATTTTCCGAGCAGCTCAAGCTGAAGCAAAAATTAGTCGTGAAGCAATTTCTGGAGAACTTAACGCCGGAAAAGCCCACTTTGAGGTAGGAAAGAAGGTTAGAAAAACCATTCAGGAATTAGGCGGCACCATGCCAGAAAAGTTACCAAACGCCATGCACATCAGAGATTCAAAGAAAAGACTCAAGAAGCAAACAAAGGAACTCTCATAATCCAGTATACTTTGCGTATGCACGCCCTCTCACCAGAACAACTTGAAGAGAAAAAATCCGCCATGAAGGCTATCCGGGATGAAATAGTAGCGCTTTCTTCATCACCTCTATTTGTGTACCGGACTGAAAATAACTACTTTCCTGTAATTGGAGAGGGGAGCCACACCGCTTCTATTATGTTTATCGGTGAAGCCCCGGGTGAGAACGAAGCTAAAACTGGTCGACCATTCTGTGGAACAGCTGGTAAAATTCTTGACGAGATGCTCGCAACAATAGAACTTCCGCGTGACGATGTATATATTACTAACATAGTAAAAGACAGGCCTCCGGGGAACCGCGATCCTGAGCCAGAAGAAATAGCACTCTACGGTCCATATTTAGATCGTCAGATTGAGATTATTAAACCACAGGTAATTGCCACTCTCGGGCGGTTCTCAATGGCGTATATCATGCATAAATACGGTTTAGGAACAGATCTTCGATCTATTTCTAAAATGCACGGACAACTCGTAACTGCCAAAACTACCTGGGGGGAAGTGCAGATATTACCACTCTACCATCCAGCTGCTACGATATATAATAGAACAACGAGAGAAGATCTAAAAAATGACTTTCAAATACTAAAACAATATCTTTAATATGGAACAGATCTCTGTCGAACTCATCATTTTTATATTATTTGGGCTATTCATCGTGGTTGGTGTTACCTTGATGTTTATTAAAAACTTTGTTAGCTTCATTCTTCAAGTAAAATGGTTTAAGAAGTTAAAAAAAGGAGAAATTGACCTCAATAGGCTGGATGAGCTATACATTCAAAATGGCATAGGAGCAAATATAAAGAATAATAAAAAGCTATTTAACTACTTTGAATCTAAAATTAGTATTGCACTAGGATGGTTTGGGATTACTTGTCTTTATTTAATAGCTTTATACTTATTTCTTGGCGCATTCATAATACTGTTATTCCCTTATTTATTCAAGGAAACTAATTACAGCGAGACAACCTATTATTCAGTTCTTATTCTTCTAGCTATTTTATATACTTATACCATTTTTCACATTATCTGGAAGTTAACTAATGGACTTACTAAATCACTACCACCAAAGCTCTATACTATTATCAACACATACATCGCGATGCTAATACTTATTGGGATTATAGCTCAATATACTGTTAGTTATATATTAAAATATCTCACATGATAGATATCTACAAAATATCTTCCGCTATTGCACTTGCCGTATTGTTTGGTTTCTTTGCTTGGGAAGCGCACAAAACGAAAGGCCAATCACTAGTAGATATGGCTATGCAGGGTAGTAAGTGGATACTGTATCGTTTAGCTACTATTACCGTAATGTTTATACTTGCAATAATTATCGGTATTATATACATACTTGTAACATCATGATTACACCTAAAGTAAGTCCCACTCTTATAACAATCGCACTTTTCATTCTTTTTGGAGGACTGTATTGGCGTATTACCCAGATAGTTGGTACCGAGTATGACAAAACTATCTGGGGCTTGCTCGTATTCGTTACCATATTTGCACACCTAAAAGCCATTACTGGTAGTGGAAAGAAAATCTGGATCTACCTAGGACTTACCATGCTTGCCTTTCTTATTATGATGGTGGGTATCGTCATATACTTTAGATACTATGTTGCAGGGCTATACAGTTAGTATTTTCTACTAGCATACTATGAACGAAATTACCCTTTTAACACTTGAGAAAATCAGTCCCTATCTCAATATTCTTATTGGGCCTTTTCTTTTGTTTGCATCTTTTCTGTATACCAGTGACTTTATTAAAAAGTATAGAAAGAAGTACCCAGGATACTATCTTCCTGCACGTATCCCACTTCCTAGTTCTGTGATATTACTACTAGCTTTTTGTGGTGTAATATTTGGCGTACTACTTATCTGGAAAATACTTACTGGTAGATAACCTTGACAGACCAAAATAGACCATTTACAATAGTATTAGCACTCTCATACACCGAGTGCCAGAAACTTACTAGATAAGGAGGAGCTATGGAATTATTCGGCTTTGATCGTTTCACAAATAACGCAAAACGAGCGCTTTCTATTGCGCACAATATTAGCCAAGACTTAGGCGCAGAACAGGTAGGAACAGAACATGTCCTGCTTTCTTTGTTGTCTGAGAAAATCGGGATGGCATATGAAATCTTAACCTCATTCGGAGTAGATTTTGAACGCATAGAAATGGCTATGCATTTACTTATGCGTCATCAAGATGCGGGGCATACCAGGACTAATCAGCAGGGTTTAAACCCCCAGATGAGAAAAGCTCTTGAAGTTGCCATTGTAACGGCTAAAAACTTCAATCACTTCTATGTTGGAACCGAACACATTCTGTACGGTATTTTGGCACATCCAGATTTTCGTGCCTACCAGTTAGTTCAAAACATTGACGTGAACCCAGAAGGAATTCTGCAACAACTCGACTATATTTTCCACACGAATACCTCAAATATGACAGGGGAAGGGGAGGCTGTTCCAGCTGGAGCATCTTCTGCACAGGGGAAGGGCACAAAAGGAAAAAATACCGCTCTTTCTGTGTATGCAACCGACCTTACTGAAGAAGCTCGAGAGGGAAAACTCGAACCAGTAATTGGACGCGATACAGAAATCGAGCGCATGATCCATATTTTAACGCGTAAAACAAAAAACAACCCCGTCCTTACAGGAAGTCCAGGAGTCGGAAAAACTGCAATCGTTGAAGGTCTTGCGCAAAGAATCATAACTGGCGATGTACCACTGAAACTTCGACAAAGAAAAATCTATGCGCTAGATCTTGCCGGTATGATAGCAGGCACTAAATTTAGAGGTGAATTTGAAGATCGTATTAAACGCGTATTATCTGAAGTAGAAAAAGACAAGAGTGCTATCCTTTTTATTGACGAGCTTCATACTATGATTGGAGCCGGCTCTGCTGAAGGCTCAATGGATGCAAGCAACATGCTCAAGCCCGCTCTATCTCGTGGTAAAATTACCTGTATTGGAGCAACGACCGACGAAGACTACCGAAAGTTTATCGAAAAGGATGCAGCCTTTGAGCGCCGTTTCCAAAAAATTACCGTTGCTGAACCAGGAGTAGCTGAAACTGCTCTAATCTTGAAAGGCATTGCCTCTAAATTCGAAGAGTTTCATCAAGTAGCGTATGACACCGAGGCACTCGACCTAGCCGCTCACCTTGCACACCGGTATATTGCTGATCGTAAACTACCAGACAAAGCGATTGACTTGATTGATGAAGCTGCGGCTGCAATTGTTATTGCCCGCAAGGTAGGGGAGAATGAGGAACTTAAAAAACTTGAGAAGAGGCTCGAGAATACCATTCAAGGTAAGAATAAAGCCATTGATCAGCAGGCCTTTGAAATTGCCGCCTCTCTTCGTGACCAGGAAACATTCCTCCTTGAGGAAATCGAGCGAGTAAAGACTACTAAGTCTGCTATTCCTCGCGGGAAACGCGCCCGGGTTACCGCAGCAGAAATTGCCAAGGTCGTTCATAAATGGACTAGTATTCCGGTAACCAAACTGATCGACCAGGAAAAAGCGAAGTACTCGAAACTAGAACATATCTTGAAGTCTCGTATTGTCAGCCAGGATGAGGCGATTACTACCATCTCGCAAGCGATTCGTCGATCTCGTTCGGGGATTGGTAATCCAGATCGCCCAATTGGATCATTTATTTTTCTTGGACCTACCGGAGTCGGTAAGACCGAGCTGGCTAAGGTACTGGCTCGCGAGATCTTTGAAAGTGAGCACGCACTGATTAAGATAGATATGAGCGAGTTTATGGAACGGCACAATGTGTCTCGTCTTGTTGGTGCACCTGCAGGCTACGTCGGGTACGAGGATGGCGGCAAGTTAACTGAGGCAGTACGCAAGAAGCCATACTCGATCGTCTTATTTGACGAAATAGAAAAAGCTCATCCTGAGGTATTTAATATGTTGCTCCAGATTCTTGAAGACGGATACCTCACTGACATGAAGGGACGGGCAGTAGATTTCAGAAACACCATTATTATCATGACATCAAACCTCGGCGTGGCGGAACTCTCTCGTACTGCTAGTCTAGGCTTTACCGCTAACCTTGTGGAAGAAAAACAAAAGGCTGAAGGAGAGTTTGAGCTAATGAGAGCAAAAGTACTGGATCAAATGAAGAAACACTTTAAGCCTGAGTTTCTAAACCGCATCGACAGCACCATTGTCTTTAAACCCCTCACCAAGTCTGACATTAACGAAATCGTAGGACTAGAGCTTACGAAGCTTATCACCCGCGTTAAAAAGGAAAAAAATATTACCGTTGAAGTATCGGCAAAGCTGAGAGCGTCACTTGCCGAACGTGGATTTGATCCAGAATATGGCGCACGACCCGTGAGGCGCCTCATCGAACAAGAAATTGAAAATCGCTTAGCTGAACGGCTTATTGCTGACACCATCACGGAAGGTGATGTAATTAAAATCGACCTCAAAGGCGCAGACATTACTATAGAAAAGAAGAAAAGCACCACCGTTACCGTAAAGTAAGCGTACCTTCTTTGACAGAAATGAAACTTCCTTGTACAATCAAGGTAATATATCGTAACTATTTCATCCCATGACAACTCTTATGATCGTGCTCGCTATAGCAGCCCTGTTCGTACTCTGGATTATTGGCTTATTTAACAGCCTCGTAACCCTTAAGAATCGCGTGAAAGAAGCGTGGAGCGATATCGATGTCCAGCTCAAGCGCCGCTATGACCTAATCCCGAACCTGATTGAGTCAGTAAAGGGGTACATGTCTCACGAGAAGTCATTACTTGAGACCATTACTCAGTACCGTTCTCAGGCAATGTCAGCAAAAGACTCAGGAGACACTGAAGGTCGCGGTAAACTCGAAGGACTTCTTTCTGGTGCAATTGGAAAACTTCAGGTTGCATTTGAAGCGTACCCAGATCTTAAGGCAAACCAGAATGTTGCTCAACTTATGGACGAACTTTCTGACACAGAAAACAAGATCCAATCATCTCGCCGCTTCTATAACGGCAATGTGCGTGACTTCAACACGAAGATCGAGCGTTTCCCAGCAAACCTTATTGCTGGCATGCTCAAATTCACTGCTTTCAAGTTCTTTGAAGTAGAGAATGAAGTTGAACGACAAAATGTAAAAGTAGACCTCTCTGCATAGTCCATGTACTCTCAGATCACGGCGAATAAACAACGAACCGTCCTGCTCATGACCATCTTTTTTGCCCTTATACTGGGCATCGGATGGTTTCTTGGGTTTTACCTTGGTTACGGTATGGAGTATTTCATCTTTGCGATTGGTTTCTCTGTAGTCTCAGCACTTATTAGTTACTACACGGGGGACAAGATCGCACTTGCTTCAACCGGTGCCCGTGAAATAAAGAAAGAAGATAATCCAAAAATCTGGCGTTTGGTAGAAAACCTTACTATTACCACTGGTATCCCGATGCCTCGGGTATATATTATTCCGTCCCAGGCCTTAAACGCTTTTGCAACTGGTAGAGACCCAAAGCACGCCTCTATTGCACTAACAACGGGTATTATTGAAGCGCTCGAAAACGAAGAGCTTGAGGGAGTAATAGCTCACGAACTCTCGCATGTAAAGAACTACGATATTCTCGTTATGACTATTGTTGTGGTATTGGTGGGTACTATCTCGCTAATCGCCAACATGTTTATGCACGGCAGACTATTATCCGGGAGTAAGAGGAAAGAGGGAGGGGAGTGGATTATGATTATCGGCCTCATTTTAATTATCCTTTCGCCGATAGTAGCCCAACTCATTCAACTTGCTATCTCTCGTCGACGCGAGTATTTAGCTGACGCATCAGGCGCAATGATGACCAGACACCCAGAAGGCCTTGCTAGAGCTTTGGAAAAGATTAGTGGATCAAAAGCACCGCTGACCAACGCGAGTGCGGCTACTGCCCACTTGTTTATTGCAAATCCATTTAAGGCTGGTTTTGCCAGTAACTTGTTTTCTACTCATCCACCGATTGCAGAACGGGTGAGACGCTTGCGCGAAATTGTTATCTAAATATGACTCACTCACATATACAGACAGAACTTAGAAAACACGCTAACCCCGCCAAAGCACAGTTGCTTGCGGGCTTTTTTAAGACCGGTACAGGGCAATACGGAGAAGGAGATATCTTTTTAGGCATCACGGTGCCCGAACAGAGAAAGATAGCTCGTGCGTATCACGAGTTGCCGAGAGTCGAACTAACCAAGTTACTGCACTCTGAAATACATGAAGAACGCCTAACTGCACTCATTATTCTCGTTATCCAGTACAAGAACGCAGACGCAAAAGATAAAAAAGATATCTGTAGCTTTTACTTAACACAAACTCATTGGATCAATAACTGGGACTTAGTGGATGTTACCTGTAGTAATATAGTAGGGGACTTTTTAGTCTCACAAAATAACTGGAAGATACTAACCACCCTTGCTCACTCGAATAACCTCTGGGAGAAGCGGATTGCGATAATCAGTACACTTGCCTTTATCTATGCAGGAAATAGTACTCCAACTATTACTGTTGCTACTATTCTCTTACAAGATACCCATGACCTAATCCAGAAGGCAGTTGGCTGGATGTTGCGCGAAGTAGGGAAGCGTATAGATGAAAAAGTGCTAACGCATTTTCTAGATACCCACTACAAAACCATGCCGCGTACTACCTTACGCTATGCTATTGAGCGCCTTTCTCCACATCAAAAAGCACACTACATGGCAAAAAAATAAAACCCGCGTCACCTGACGCGGGTTCGTTCAACTGCCAAAGCAGGGTTAGCGTGTCTTAATCAGAAACGCGGAATAGTCTTTGTTTTTGAGCGCTTGTTGCGCTTCGTTTGAAAGTGTAAACACTGCATCAGTGGATTTTGGATTTCGCAACTGTGGCTAGTCGTGCATAATATGCTTGAATGCACATTTTAGCTCGTCCACTTCTTCAGGTCGCACCCTTTTGTGATAGATTCGTAAAGTCACACTCCAAGTCGGTCGTTCGTTATGGACCATGCGTCGTCTCTTGGCACGCCTTATAGAAAATACCAACGACACGCGCGAAGCAAACGACAGACCAGGCAATGCGGTATTCGATAGGTGCTGGCGCTGAATATCCGTAAGCGTCACCTCATAGGTATCTTTCCACCATTTCTTAACAAAACGCACAGAGTCAAGTAATACACTTTCAATTGGTTTCATTTCCTCTGGAAGTGTTGCTGTAAAAACCATCTCTGGGTTAGTAGTGTGGACTACAACCAAATGTGAGGGTGAGGCACCTCTCATATCACAGGCAAAGTTCTTTGTGTGAAGCTTAGCTTCCCCGACTATCACATACCGACCATTCTTATTATTCACGTACAACTCCTTCTTTTGTGGTCATATTAGTATACCAGACTATCTGCAAAAATGCTAGATAATAGCCCTATTAACCTACTTCACATATCCAGCATTGCCCCTATGGGCACTATCAGGCACAATACTTCAATGACACAAGAGCAAGCACTTACAATTCTTAAAACTGGCGTGAATGTCTTTTTGACTGGTGAACCAGGGTCGGGTAAGACCTACACTATCAACCAATATATTCACTGGGCTCGCGAGCATGGACTTGAAGTAGCTATAACTGCTTCAACCGGCATTGCTGCTACCCATATCCACGGTATGACTATTCACTCGTGGAGCGGAATTGGTATTAAATCATATCTCTCTCGTGGAGAACTGGCCAAAATTACCGGCTCAGACCAAGTTGGAAAACGCATCAGACGAGCACATATCTTAGTAATTGACGAGATCTCAATGCTTCCCGCTACTACACTCGACTTAGTTGAGCGTGTGTGTCGTGAAGCACGCATGAATGACCAGCCATTCGGCGGACTACAGGTAATCTTTGTGGGAGACTTTTTCCAGCTACCTCCAATTGTGCGGCAAGCAGTAAACCATAATCCTCAAGACTCTTTTTTTGACGACATGGCGCAACCAATTTTTGCCTATGACGCAAGCTCATGGAAGAAGTCATCTGCTATGACCTGTTATCTATCTGAGCAGCATAGACAAGAAGACCCAGTCTTTCTTGATCTTCTGTCTGCTATTCGCAGTAATCAGGTGACGTCTACTCACCACGATATCTTAACCCAGCGGATTCTAGATAACGCTACGAGTGGCAAGAACATTACCAAACTCTACTCACATAACGCTGATGTGGATCGTATCAACCTTACTGAGTTAGATCGTCTACCAGAACAGTCTCGGGTTTTTTCTATGACCGCAGTAGGACAAGAGAACCTCATAGTCTCACTCAAAAAAGGGTGTCTATCTCCTGAAAAACTTGAGTTAAAAATTGGTGCCACCGTTATGTGCACCAAGAATAACCAAAAGGACGGCTATGTAAACGGGACACTGGCTACTATTAGTATTTTTGACAAAACAAGCGGGAACCCTATCATTCTTACAAAAAGTGGAAAACGGATTGAAATCAAGCCTGCTACCTGGGCTGTTGAAGACGGTGGCCTGGTCAAAGCTGCCATCTCACAAATCCCTTTGCGACTGGCCTGGGCAATTACGGTACATAAAAGCCAAGGTATGAGTTTGGACGCAGCAATTATGGATTTAGCAGACAGCTTTGCCTATGGCCAGGGCTATGTGGCACTTTCTCGCGTGCGCACCCTTACAGGTCTTCGTTTACTGGGATACAACCAAAGAGCCTTGCAAGTTCACCCAGAGATTCTCGAAAAGGACACCGAGTTTAGACACGGCTCAGATACCACTATTGCTACCATGGCGCAGATGAGCAGTGAAGAATTAGAAGGACTCTCCCATGACTTTATCGCTCGTGCTGGCGGAAGTATCGCAAAGATTGCCATAGATGATCTCGTTCCTCTCCAAGCAAAAAGTAAGAAAGATACGACAGGGGAGACTCTTGTACTGTGGAACCAAGGAAAAAATATTACTGAAATAGCAAAGATCAGAGAGCTCAAACAAGATACTATTCTTTCCCATATCGAAAAGCTACTTAAAAACCAAAAGATCAGTATAGGTAGTCCCGCTCAAGTCTTAACTCCTAAGGTACTATCTGGATTGCATGAGATAAAGCACGCCTTCGCAGATCTTGAAACGGATAAACTCGGACCAGTCTACGAGGAACTAGATGGTAAGTATACCTATGACGAACTCAAACTTGCTAAACTTGTAATTCTTTCGAGTAGTGTAAAAAACTCGGGAAAACTTGTATAGTACGTATATATAAATAAACACAACACCCCATGAATAATGCATATGAATGGTATCAGACATTAATCAAACCCACCTGGGCGCCACCAAGCTGGCTCTTTGGACCAGTGTGGACTGTTCTTTACTGTATTATTGCCGTCACATACGGAACAGTATTGTATAAAGTCATAACCAAACAAATCCCTGCGATCGTAGCGCTACCTCTCGTACTTAACCTTATTTTCAACCTCGCCTTTACTCCAATTCAGTTTGGTCTTAAAAACAACCTGCTCGCAACAGGAGACATTCTCCTTACACTCGTTACGCTTATCTGGGCGCTAGTTGCCATCTACCCATACCTAAAATGGGCGAGTCTCTTCAATATCCCGTATTGTGCCTGGGTTGTATTTGCTACTGTGTTGCAAATAACAGTAACATACTTAAATCTAAAATAATTATTTATAATTAGACTACTATCAACTAACTTACATATATGAATAGACCAGTCCACTTTGAAATACATGCAACTGATCCAGAAAAAATTGCCACTTTTTATAGCGCAGTGTTTGGCTGGGAAATAAAAGAATGGATTATCCCTGGCGTTACTCTTCCTGAAGAAAATAGATACTGGCTAGTTACTACTGGTCCTAATGGAGTTGAAGGAATTAATGGAGGAGTGGTCAAGCGCCGAGGGGAAGCTCCTGTTGGTGGAGAAGCAGTTAACGCGTATGTGTGTACTATGTATGTAGAAGACCTTGATGCAATACTAGAGAAAGCTATAGCGCACGGTGGAGTACTCGCACTTCCAAAGATGCCGATTAAAGGAATGGGGTATTTAGCCTACGCGAAAGATACTGACGGTAACTTATTTGGTATGATGCAAGCAGACGCTACCGCACAGTAAGACATTCTAAAAAACATGAAATCAGTCTCAATATCCCGGTTTATCCGGGATATTGCTATTTCTCACTACTTTGGTATACTTTCACACAGTCCACGCAAAATACAATTCTAGGAGGAACCCTTGGACCAACAACCTGATGAACCCGGAGATAACGGGAAAACGAAACGGCTATTTGTTGCTGGTTTTTTGCCCATAGAGGCTCAAAACCGATTTAAGCAGTGGATGGCTGACCAAAAGACAAAGCTTCCGTGGCAAGACACGAGGCGTCTTCACCTGAACATCATTCCACCCTTTTATGTCCCAGAGAACAACTTTGCTGATGTGCAATCCCTGGTGACGCTTGCGGCCTACCAAAACGAGAAGTTCAAATTAACGTTTGGTGGACCACGAATCCTGGAAGACGAACCAAGAGGAAAACCTCAGTTTTCCAGACTGTGGAGTGAATGCTACAAGACCCAGGAGCTGATCGCTCTACGGTCTTATCTGATGAGGCTTCTGCCGCTGCCTCAGGAAATTCTGGACGAAGAATACGAACCACACATTCTTCTTTCCAAATGGAAAACGCGCGAACCGGCCAAACAAGATATCCGGGTCGATGAAATGTCACCACTGGATATCGAAATCGAGAACATTTCCTTAGTGGAAACCACAAGGAATGCTGGACAAACTTCCTATATCTACCATGGGCCTTTTCCCATGGCAAGAACAGAAATGACGGTAAGTACCTAGGCAAAACCTAGCACTCACCGTATCTCCTCTTGACACCCCATGCTATAATGTAGGGGTGTCATTTTATATACGCAAAAAAGCTAACTATGGCTAAAATTCAACCAATTAACCGGCTGAAAGGTTTTCAGGACATAACCCCTGAAGATACGCCGTACTGGGATTTTGTCACCGATACGCTTGAGACCGGCATGTTATCTGCTGGTTTTGACCGTATTGAGACTCCAATCCTGGAACGAGCCGACCTTTTTGACCGTGGAGTAGGACCGGACTCAGACATTGTGAATAAAGAGATGTATTCTTTTGATACCGCTAAAATGGCCGGCAAGGATAAAAAGGCAACCAAAGACGGTACTATTGTATCGCTTCGCCCCGAGCTGACCGCTGGAGTAGTACGCGCATACATCGAGCATGGAATGCAAATACTACCTAAGCCAGTAGCGCTCTTTACGATGGGTCGCTGTTTCAGACACGAAAACCCACAGGCAGGACGCTACCGTGAGTTTACCCAATTTGGTGCTGAAATTTTTGGCGAGATCGATCCATTAATCGATGCGCTTTTGATTTCTAATCTGTGGCAGACGATGAATCGTCTTGGTATTCCAAACCTTGTATTAAATGTAAACTCACTCGGTTCTCGTGAAGATCGTCCAAAAATCAAGAAGGCACTAACTGAGTACTTCAAAAAGAAGGAGTCAAAGCTGTGTGATGACTGTAAAAAGCGACTCAAGAAGAACCCGCTTCGTATTCTCGACTGTAAGGAAGATAAGTGCCAGACTATCGTTTCTTCTGCTCCTGCTATTGTGGACCTTATGAGCGACGATTGTCGTACCCATTTTATGACGGTACTTGAGCACCTCGACGATATGGAAATTCCATACAACCTAATGCCAACCTTAGTGCGAGGTCTCGACTACTACAGTCGTACCGTCTTTGAGTTCTCAACAAAAGACGATCACCGCCGCACCGCCAGTCTTGGTGGTGGTGGACGCTATGACTACTTAGTTGAAGAACTAGGTGGTCCTGAAACTCCTGCTATTGGTTTTGGAGTGGGAGTTGACCGTATTGTAGACTTTTTGAAGACTAACCTCATTAAGATTCCAAAACCAAAATCTCGAGTGAGTGTCTATGTCGTTCATCTCGGTGAAGAATCAAAGAAACTGGCTCTTGGTGCAGTAATGGCTTTGCGTAAGCTCGATATCTCAACCGGTGTTGCCATCGGACGAGACACCCTAAAAGGACAGCTTAAGGCCGCGGATAAGGTAGGAGCGCTCTATACCGTAATCATCGGACAGCGTGAGGCTATGCATAATGTTGCCATGATTCGCGATATGCGCGATGGTATTCAAGAAACAGTAGATATTTCAGATTTAGCTGAAAAACTTTATCATATGGTAAAACTAAGAACACGGGAGGAAGAAGATTATGGGAAGAAAATCAAGAACAAAGCAAATCAATAAAATTCAGGCAAGCGTAGATAAAAGCGCAAAAGGCAAGAAGACTCGTACATGGGTTCTTATTATCTTAGGCATTGTTCTCGTTGCTGGAGCTGGTATTGGCGCTACAGTATACAAAAACAAGCACGCAAAAAAGTCTGATGCTCAAGTAATAGATCATGCCAAGGAACCAGAGAACGACAAGGTTGCGGTCATTGAAACCGACAAAGGCTCAATCTATGTTCAACTCTACCGCTCAGCTGCACCATTTACAGTTTCTAATTTCGAGAAACTTGTGGGAGAAAACTTCTATACTGGTACTACCTTTCACCGCGTTATTTCAGACTTTATGATCCAAGGCGGAGACCCGAATACGAAAGACACTGATCCCAGTAATGATGGTTCTGGTGGCACCGGACAATACTTCCCAGACGAGATCAACCCAAAGTCTCTCGGGCTTACTGATGAAGCTATTACAGCCTTAAAAGCACAGGGCTACCAGTACGACGAGACTCGTCAGTCAGTTAAGAATACTATAGGGGCTATCTCTATGGCTAATTCTGGTCCCAATACGAATAGTAGCCAGTTCTTTATTATCACAACCAAAGACCAACCACAGCTAGATGGAAAGCATACCGTCTTTGGCCATGTCCTAAAGGGACTCGATATTGCGCAGAAAATTACCCAGGGTGATGTTATTAAAAAGATTTCCTTAATGGGTATCTCAGACTTTAATAAGCAATTTAACCCGCTCGGTATTACCACCTCAGGTGGTGGGGGAGTGACCGTTGAACAAATTCCCGTAGATCAGGTAAATCCCGCTACACCCAACACAGCTATTCCTGCTCCGACTATAAAAATAGATACGAAAAAGAAATAAGAACAATGAATAAAGAGCTAACTCTTGAAGAAATGCATCAAGCTGCCATGTTGCGTGACGCTGGTAGAACCAGTGAAGCAATAGCTATGTTGTCTACATATATAGATAATACAGACCCAGAAATAGCAGTGAATGCACTTAACTCTATTGGAATCTGCTACCTCAACGAAGAGCGATACGATAAGGCCGAAGATTGTTACGCTCAAGCCTATACTATTGCCGTTAAGAATAACATGCATGATCAGCTTATAGGTATTGCTCGAGATCGTGGTATTAACTTTAAGAACTGGAAGAAGTTTTCCGAATCAGAAAGCGCATTTAGTAATTCCATTGACCTAATAAAGGCTAGTACCTTTGAGAGCAAAGAAAAGGACGCTCTTCTTGGTATTACTCATAGTAAACTTGGACTTCTCTATACAGATATGGAACGCTTTAACGAAGCGGAGAAAGAATTTGGATATGCTCTTGCCGCAGCAGACTCATCAGATCATAAGTATTGGCAGTTAATTACCAAACTTGATTACTGTAGCTTCTTAATAAAGAAAGGGGACTTCAAATTAGCAATAGTACTCTTAGATCAAGGCCTAATCCAAGAAGCAAAAGATCAAGGTAAAGGATATAAATTAATTGAGGCACAATGCATGGCAGGAGAAGCAGCAGTTGGGCTTGAGTCTCCCAAGAAAGCTCGTGAATACTACCTTCAAGCACAAGAGACTCTTAAGACATTCAACTCCGAAGCACTTACAAAACGATTTGGTGATGCAATAGTGAAAAAACTAAGTACACTTCCATAGCTATAAAGAAAACACTAAACACTGGCTTCGTATTTCTTACATAAAACCATGCCAACTCTTGAAAAGAACGCACAACATATTCTCGAGCTTCTTAAAAAAGCTGGTCATGAAGCATACTTTGCTGGTGGGTTTGTGCGGGATAAAATCTTGAAGCGCAAAACACATGACATAGATATTGCTACCAGCGCTAAGCCTACCGAAGTCATTAAGATCCTTGAAAAGAATAGTATCAAGCACCTTGAGATCGGTGCGGCCTTTGGCGTTATTGCTGCTGTTATCGGAAAGCAGATGTTTGAAATCGCCACTTTTCGTGAAGATCACGGTACTACTGACCACCGTCATCCTGCAAGCGTTACTCTGGGAGTCACAGCGCAAGAAGACGCCCTGCGCCGTGACTTTACTATAAACGGTATGTTTGCATCCTCAACTGCAATAAAGAACAAGGATGCAGTCATTGACTATGTTGCAGGCCTACAAGATATACAAGATAAAACCATCCGTTTTATCGGTGAGCCTGAGGAGCGTATCAAAGAAGATGCCCTGCGTCTTATGCGTGCCATTCGTTTTGCCACCCAGCTTAATTTTTATATAGAAGACATTACCTGGAACGCGATTCGCAAACACGCAAGCGATATCAATACCGTTTCTTCCGAGCGGATTCGTGATGAACTCAACAAAATACTGCTATCTGAAAACGCAGCGGCAGGGTTTGTGATGCTAAAAGACTCAGGACTACTGCATGAAATCATGCCAGAGTTTGATCCAGCTGAATCTACTGCTCAGCCTCCAAATCACCATGCAGAGGGGAATGTCTGGAACCATATCCTGCTTACTTTGCGTAACATGCATATGCGACCAGCCCTACAAGACAAAAATGCCACTATTCGCAACAAAGCAAAGAAAGATATTGTCTTTTATTGGTCAGTTCTCATGCACGATGTAGCTAAACCCCATACCGTCACCTACCCAGAAAAGGGGAGTGATGACCGCATTCGTTTTAGTGGACATGACTCAGTTGGCGCTACTATGGCAACAGACATCATGAAGAGACTCAAGTTCAGCAACGATGATATCGACAAGGTAGCGTGGTTGGTAAAGTTTCATCTTTTACAGGGAACTATCCCGAAGATGCGTGAGGCTCGTCGCTTAAAGTACCTAGGACATCCCTATTTTGGGGACCTGCTTGAGTTGTTTTGGGTAGATGCTAACTCATCACTACTCTCTAAGAACGGTAAGATCTTACCTCCGAACTTATCGGCCTACTTCCGCAACGTAAAGTTCTATAAAGAAGCACTAGCAAACTCCAAGAACAAAAAGATCTTACCTAAAAAGATTGTAGATGGCCATATCATCATGAAGGCGATGGGTATTTCCCGTGGAACCAAGGAAGTAGGGGAGATAATGAACGCACTGTATGACATGCAACTTGAAAAGAAGTTTAAAAACAAGAAAGAAGGACTAGTAACACTTGAAGCATATCTTAAGAAACAAAAGAAAAACAAATAATGAACACAAAAAATATTTCAGGAATAGTTCTACTTATAAGCAATATTGTATTCATTGCGCTTGCAATATACCAGCATGTTCCGCTCTTTGCTGTTATAGCTGGATATATTTGGCAGAGTGTTTTTATCATCTTCTTTAGTATTTTACGCCTTCACCGCAACTACACACTTCCAGACTCAATACTCCATCCAAAGAGTTTACCTGTAGTCTTTAGTAACCAAGAAGCTGCTATCTTATTTAAAAAGGTAGTAATCTTCTGTACGGCATGTTTTGGAGCACTCACAACTACTGGCATTCTTTTCTACTACCATTTCTCAACCCTAGTTTTCTCATACATATTTGATGCCCAGCAGAGTACCACTACAGATAACCTTTTACCTGAAATATGGAGGATTATCTCTCCATTTACTATAGGGGTATTACTTCTATTTGCATCGCACACCTACTCCTTTGCCGTAAACCGCGACCCTCGTTCCAACACTATGTCTGGAATCTTAGGTAATACCCTGCGTGTTATGTTGATTGCCATTACATCACACGCCATTGCGGTACATGTAATAAATAGCGCACTAGCATCACTACCAGAGAGTACCTACACAGGAAATGATGCGCTTACACAGGCTTCGAGCACCGATACGCTACCGTACGCCATGGCTTTAATTGCGATCAAGATAATAATCGACCTAGTAGGACACTACTTCCATCATCACATAACAGACATTACACAGTACTACAAAAACAAGAGGACTAGAACGCCAGAAATACTATTGAAGAAGAGTACATAAGAACATACTATACAAGTAACTAACTATACCTATGATAATAAAAAACAAGGAACAGCGCGTAGCAGTGTTTGTAGATGTCCAGAACATGTACTATTCAGCTCGCCACCTCTACGGCTCGAAGGTAAACTTTGGTGCCATCTTAAAAGAATCGGTCGGGGAGCGCAAGCTCATCCGAGCCATTGCCTACGCGGTAAAGGCCCAAATGCCAGAAGAGCAAAGCTTTTTTGACGCTCTCAATAAAGCAGGGTACGAAGTAAAGACCAAGGATCTCCAGACCTTTGCTGACGGTACGAAAAAAGCCGACTGGGATGTAGGTCTTGCGATGGATATGATTAAAATGGCACCATCCATCGACTCACTCATTCTCGTATCTGGTGATGGAGACTATATCCCACTGGTTGAATACTTACAAAACCACGGAAAATTAGTAGAGGTAGCAGCCTTTGAGAGATCAGCTTCAGCAGCGCTACTCGCTAAGACCGACGACTTTTTAAATCTTGAGACGCTTGAGAATAAAATACTGTTACGATATCACAAAACTCGCGGCAGGAGACCAAACGCAAAATAACATGTGGCACTACCATCTCAAACAAACAGCAACAAGCATGATCATACTTACCGTGGTGTCGGCTGGTCTTTTTGCTATTGCCAGCTTTGAACTAACCACCTCAGCCGCATCCAATACACCACTTGAAATACTTCCTGCAAAGCCGTGGCCTCATCTACCCTTCGTAAAAGATGACCAGAGCTTATCTGTTATACACGAAGATGAACGCGAGACTACCACAAGAATACAAGACCTTCCCCCAGCAGGACTTAAATCCTACCTCGTCTCCGCTGTTATTGACGGAAGCACGCTCATTATCGATGGCACTACTCGGGTGCGTCTAGCTGGCATCAAAGCTCCAGACAAGGACGAGGAGTATGGCTTAGAAGCAACAGACTTTTTGCGCTCGATGGTAGAACATCGTGAAATCTTATTGTTGCCAGACAGCGAGAATACGGAAGACGATTTTGGACGACTTCGAGGTATTGTGTATCTTGAGCGGAAAAATATTAATATTGAAATGCTAAGAGCAGGTCTAGCTCACGAATTTCCTGTTACTCCGTCCCTCATTCGAGCAGGAGACTTCACCTCGTTTGAAACAGAAGCAAAACAAGCACAACGAGGCTTATGGGGTGGTGAGCGCTACTACAACACACTCACGGGAGAAAAAGAAGACATACCGAAATTATAGCTTGTAGTACAGGATATTTTTACCCTGTGTATAATTATCACCGCTTTGTTATTGATTAATCAAAACAACTGGCATAGTATTACAGATAAACAGGCATAGACCCAGATACAATTTTTTTGCATTATTTTTTAGTATGGCTTCTCCGAAAAAACATATAGCGGTTGGCGTTGATATTGGAAACTCCAATGTTATTACAGTTGTAACAACCCAAGACCCAGAAACTAATGATGTTATGATCCTAGGTTTTGGAGATGTACAGTCTGCTGGCATGCGCCGTGGTATGGTTGTCGACATCGATGAGGTCATTGCAGCTATCTCAAATAGCCTGGAAGAAGCAGAACGCATGGCAGGCATCCCAATTGACCGTGCGGTAGTCTCTATCTCAGGCCAGCACGTTCATTCATCAAACAGTCGGGGAGTCGTAGCCGTCTCTCGTTCTACTGGTGAGATTGCCAAAGAAGATATAGATCGAGTGATCGAGGCAGCCAAAGCTTTCTCTATGCCTGCTAACCGTGAGGTCATCCATATCTTGCCACGCTTCTTTATTGTAGATGGCGAGTCAGGCATTAAAGACCCACTTGGCATGAAGGGAATCCGCCTTGAGGTAGATGCTCATGTAATTACTGCTAGCTCACCAGTCGTAAAAAACCTTCTTAAATGCGCGTACCAGGCTGGCGCAGATGTTGAAGAGCTCGTTCTTGCTTCTCTTGCCTGTTCAAAGGTTATTCTTTCGCGCAAGCAAAAGGAAGCGGGAGTAGTTCTGATAGATATCGGGGGATCAAGCACAGAAATTGCCGTCTTTGAAGAAGGAGAGGTACTCCATACTCATTCAATTCCACTGGGTGGCACAACGATCACCAATGATATCGCAGTCTGTTTGCGCACCTCAATTGAAACTGCTGAGAAGGTAAAGATAGAATATGGCTCAGCCTTTCCAACTGTAGCGAGTGAAAAAGAAATACTAGAACTGGCTCACTTGGACCCTATGCTTGAAGGTCAGGAAATTAGTCGCAAATACATTCTTGAGATCATCAACGCACGACTGGAAGAAATCTTTACGATGGTAAAAGATGAGTTGCGTCGCATTGGGCGAGATGGGCTTCTTCCTGCTGGTGCAGTTATTACCGGGGGAGGAAGTCGTATCGACGGCATCGTTGATGTTGCTCGTGAGAGTCTGCGCCTTCCCGCACAAGTTGGGTCAATTCTTACTTCTCTTAACTCCATAGATAAAGATATGGTTGCCAACCCTTCTTTTGCTACTGCCATAGGGCTTGCTATCTGGGGTCTTGAGGAACATAAGGCAGAAAACTTCATGAAAGGGATGTTTGACCAGGTAAAAGGCAAGGGATTCTCGGATATGTTCAAAAATATTATGAAAAAACGGTAATAACCACTCGAATTGCAAGCGCCTGGTAACTGTGCTATAGTAGGGGCAATACTAACACAGCGAACCACTAACGCTTCAAAGGAGTTTATATAATGAAAAAATCTTCTATGATTTCTCATGATTCAAACAAGATTGTTGGCACTGATGGGGATGTGTTCGCGCGTATTAAAGTCATCGGCGTGGGGGGAGGCGGATGTAACGCGGTAGAACGCATGATAAATGCCCGAATTAAGGGCGTTGAATTCATTGCGGTCAATACCGACGCGCAAGCACTCTATCACTCACAGGCGCCAGTCAAAATCCAGATCGGTAAAGATGTTACCCAGGGTCTGGGAGCTGGAGCTGACCCAGATATCGGTCGCCGTGCTATTGAAGAAAATAAAGAAGAACTTTACGAAGCACTTCGCGGTGCACACATGGTCTTTGTTACCTGTGGTATGGGCGGTGGTACCGGAACCGGTGCTGCTCCCTCTATTGCTGCTATTGCGAAGGAAATGGGTGCTCTAACAGTCGGAGTAGTCACTAAGCCTTTTGGCTTTGAAGGGTTGCGCCGTGCTAAGTCTGCTGAACTCGGTATCGAGGAAATGAAGCAGAAAGTAGATACGCTTGTCGTTATCCCAAATGACCGCCTTATGCAGGTGATTGATAAAAAGACCTCTCTCACAGAAGCCTTTACTGTTGTTGATGATATTCTCCGCCAGGCTGTTCAGGGTATCTCAGACCTGATTACCTACCATGGTATGATTAACGTCGACTTTGCTGACGTAAAAGCTATCATGAAGGACGCTGGATCAGCCCTGATGGGTATTGGTCGCGGAACAGGGGAGTCTCGTGCTATCGAAGCCGCTCGCGCCGCAATTGATAGCCCTCTTCTTGAGCTCTCTATTGAAGGAGCAAAGGGTATTCTATTCAACATCACCGGTAGCCCAGACCTTGCCATGTACGAAATTGACGAGGCAGCTAAGATCATTACCGAAGCAGCAGATAAGGATGCAAATGTGATCTTTGGTGCGGTCATTGATGAATCTATGCAGTCTGAGGTTAAGATCACGGTTATCGCTACTGGCTTTGATAGCATCAAGATGAAGGGGCAACGCCGTCGCCTTGATGAAGAGGAAGATACTATGGTCATAGACCGCCAACCTCGTAGTTCAAGTCCAAGCACTCACTCGAACCCATTTAGCGCACCTACCAGCGCACCAAAAAAAGATCAGGATGACCTCGATATCCCAACCTTTATACGACGCAAGATGAAGTAGATAAAACAGCCCCACACCGGGGCTGTTTTATTGCTTATCCACACTATTTGCCCTTGCAGTCTATTAGCTTACTTAGCTATACTAAAGACATGCTTACAGACGAAGATATCCAACAAATTATCGGTGCTATGACGGAGATCTTTCCAACCAAGAAAGATATGATTAGTAGTATGTCTGAAGTCTTTCCAACAAAGGAAAACCTCATTCCTAGTATGGCTGAGGTTTTTCCAACTAAGGAGAATATGATTGGCAGTATGTCAGAGGTATTTCCTACCAAAGAGAACATGATTGGTACTATGTCAGAGGTCTTTCCTACCAAGGAGAATATGATTGGTACTATGTCAGAAGTATTCCCAACTAAAGATAACTTACTAAGTAGTATGGAAAAGATTTTTGTTTCTGTAGAAAAACACGACAAGGCACTTGATGAAATGCGTGGCATGTTCTCAAGCCTACAAAGCTCAGTTGACGGCTTTATGAGTAAAACAGAGAAAACTAGTGATGAACTCGCGGTTTTACGGCACAAAGGAGATCGCCACGAGAAATGGATCGGGCAACTAGCTCAAAAAGCCGAACTTAAGCTCGAATATTAAAATAGGGGAGTCCCTATTTTTTCTTATGAAACTCACTATCCACCTCACTCCGAATGCCAAGAAGTCCGAGATAGCCGGTACCCAAACCGACCTATTCGGGAATGAGGTACTTAAAATAAAGGTAGCTGCCCCTCCTGTAGAGGGAAAGGCCAATGAGGCTCTCATAGCCTTCCTAGCAGACCATTTCAAGGTAGGGAAGGGAAGAATTACCATTCTCAAAGGCCATACCGCCAGAACTAAAGTGGTGGAAATAGAGAAATAGCCGTATTTACACAATATATTACATAAATATACTTGACTTTTAGTACACTTTAGTGTACAATTTCTATGTAAAGGATAAGCACCTTCACAGATCGGGAATCAAATTTATAAGGAGGCGCTCATGCGTCTAAAAAACACCCTACTTCTCACCGTACTTGCGGTGCTCGTTTTCTCCGGCCTTGTTGGCTGTGGAGGAGGAACTAAGGTTATCGGGAACACCCCGAGACCGGTAAATCCGCCCTGTAACTGCGTGATTCCTTCCAGAATCATGGTTAATTCTGAGCTTTCGGCCGGAAACCCGACCTCCGGGACTCTTGTCACAGGTGAAGTCGGACGAGAAATCGCCCGATTCAAATTCACCAACACGGGAACGGACGCAACATCTATCACGGAGATGCGTCTGGCAATGACCGGAACCATTAACAAGACCTACCTCTTCGATGCCGCCACTGGCGAGATGATTAACTGGGCGCCTGCAGGGTCCGGAAGATCAACGGCAATATTTTGGGGAGTCTCTGGACTTGCTATCAGCGAATCCAAAGAAATTTCGGTTCGTGTGGATGTCGGAAATCAAGGCGGAATGATTGTGCAAGCAGAACTTCTGACCTTCAAGACAAGTGACGATATCAACACAATCGCCAACCTGTCAGGAAACTTGTTTACGACGGCAACTGCCACACTGGCATCTGCCACCTTCGGATCGGTCACTCCTTCAGGCGGCTCAGTGCCAAGAGGAGGTGCGCAAGTCGTCACCATCTGGAGCTCAAATCTGACTGTTCAAGGTCGAAACGCTTCACTTCGTCGTCTGAACTTGCGACAAATCGGATCTGCTCAGTTGAGCAATCTAAGCAATTTCAGGCTCTATACGAATGGAGTTAACATTGGACAATCTGGCGTGGTATACGGAAACACTGTTGTTTTCACCATTCCAACTGCCACCGCAATCGCGTCTGGCTCAACCAAGGACATCACTGTCAAAGCGGATATCTCTGTTACGGCCAGCGGAACAATCAACCTTTCACTTGAACAGCCGGCTGACATTGATCTGGTAGACACAGGGTTCAATGTCGGCATTGGAGTGACTCAGACACCGGTTCGCCCGGCTTCGCCAGTCACCATTCAGTAAAAAAATGGGTGGCGACCTACCGCAAGTCTCTACGAGGCGAAAGGATCTACCATGAAAACAGGAATCCGTTCCTTGCTCCTTGCCGCAATGACGGCAACCACCCTCTTCTCCGGCCTGATTGGCTGCGGGGGATCAGGCAGCAGCCTGGCTCCTCAATCTCCGACCGCAGATCAGGTCCTCCAACCAGGCCCGGGAATCCTCATCGGGGAAATCCCCATGCCGTTGCCTCCCACTCCGGGAGACTTCGAGGCCATGATCGGGGAACAGGAAGCCCTTCAAAAAGAGCTCTCAACCGCTCGGGTCCAATCGATCGAACCAGGCTGGTTCATCAGGTAAACTGCTCCTCAGGGACTAGGGTACCAACACCTGCAAGGAACTTCCTGGGATCTCTCAGTGGTTTCCGCCAGTCGGGAACTGACCAGAATTCCACTTCACATGGATGACTGGTCACAAACCACAGGCTGGGCGTATTCCACGCCCTTCACCATTCCGGACGGCCGCTACGATGTGGACTTTAAGGCGGTGAACAATGTCACGGGACGACCCCTGACATTCTCGGTTGTCATCGATGTTAAGATCGATGGCCATGACTTCGGCGCCACGGTCTATCCGGCAGATCACACCCTGCGGTGTTTCAATTACGCCGATGGTAACATTTGGCTGGACGGTCATTTCCTAACCGGGAACAACTACGACACCAAAGAGGTGGTTCTGCGAGACAACGCAACCGACCTTGAGGTGTACAGCTACGCCCGGCAGGACGAAACGGGAACGGTCATCTCGACCTCTCCATACTCCATTCGGGATGCCGAATTCGTCACTCTCGAGGTTAAATACCTGGACAAGGATAAAAATGTTCAGCTGTTTACCAATGAATTCCGGGTGGATTCAAGTTGCCATAGCACGGACAACTTTCGTTTGGCTTCCGCTTCCACCGAGGTCAGCCGGCCTATCAACCGCTGATTTATCTGCCATTTCTTGGTCACTCCCGGTCGGGAGTGACATCTATCGCCTTGTGGGCGAGACTCCAGCCTCTGGAGTTCCCGGGTCGCCAGACCCCAAGCTTGGGGAGTCGCATCATATGAGCGACTCCCTTTTTTATTCCCTTATTTACTCATTTCGTGTATACTACTCATCGGAGGATTTTCTCCGATTTTTTGTCCCAAAACGCACTCTTAAAAACTCACATCGTAAACGCCAAAGGCGGGAAGGAAGCAGCATGTCACTACTCGAAACCAACGAATCAATAGGGGTGGTTGGACCACCTTGTTCTGGAAAAACACTCTTTGGACTTGAAATGGCAAAACGCCTTATTCTTCATTATGTCCTCTTAAGTAAACTTATGGATGAGCATGTTGCACTAAAGGGCTATCACACAGAGGAAATTTTGCGTGTAAAGCCCTCTGGCAACCTTGTTTCAGCAGAAGTCGTCTGTGATGTTCTTGAATGGAACATGGACAAATACAAGCCTAGGGTTGGGATGTTAATTGACAGCCCCAGAACCTGCGATCAGGCAGAAGCATTGGACGCTATGCTTGAGCGCAAGGGCTTGCCACTGGCAGTCATTTTGCATCTAGATGCATCTAAAAGACTGTGTACTGACCGCAACAAAGAACGACTTGCAAAAGAGGATAGGGTGGATGATGATCCTGCTATTTTTTCCAACCGCTGGGAAAACTGGCTCAATCTCACCGTCCCGATGTTGTCCTACTACCGGAGCAAGAGCCGACTCATTATGATTTCGGTCACACCCGAAAAAACTGTCGCGGACCTAGCACAAGAAGCTATCGACCTCATGAAAAGGAGAGTGAGATGCCAACAAAGCACTTAACTAAGGCTTTACTTTGCTTAGTAGGGACTGTGGCTTTTGCCACCCCTGCAAAGGGAACCAACCAGCCTCCAGAACCACAGGTGACCACCGCAAAGCTGTTTTTCGTCACCACCAACAACCCGGAAGTGAAGCGCAAAACGGAAAAAGTGTTTCTCGGAGCCTACGACGATATCGTCTACTCCTCAGTCTGCGCCGACTTTCGAGCTCGTAAAAAAATGGAGATTGCTTCCTTCCGCATTGAACTTATTCAAATGTGGTTGGTGGAGTCTTTAAATGAATGCACCCCACCTAAGAAAAAGGTCATTGCCGCCCGTGCGAGCAACGGACAACTTTTTCTTATGCAACGGAAAGGGAACTGGGAAAAAGAATTCTTTGTCATGATGCCGGATATCTGCGACCAAGATTCACTTAAGGAGTATCCAGCAGAAATTCAGGCAAAGGCAAGAACCTTTTGCCACGAGCTGGATCCACTGCTTACCAATAAAAAAGCGCAAGAGAAGACTCCTCCTAAAGAAACGGAAAACAAGGATGATCTTCTGTTCGCCTTCTAATAATTCCGAAACGAACCTCGTTGAACCCGCCCCACAAAGGCGGGTTTCATTATGTCTTATGCACACATACCTATTTCAGAAAAGAATGGAATGGAATATAATAGGGGAGTTCATTACTATTATATTCTGTATGCCATTTCAACCAGTTGATCCTAAAATCTCATTTCCAAAACTTGAACAAGAAATCCTACAGTTCTGGGAGGATCGTCATATTTTTGCAAAATCTTTAGAAAAACCCTCACCAAAGGGTGAATTTGTATTCTACGAAGGACCGCCGACCGCTAACGGAATGCCAGGAATTCACCATGTCCTCGCTCGTGCTTTTAAAGATTCTATTTTACGCTACAAGACCATGCAGGGATACGTGGTGCCTCGTCGTGCTGGCTGGGATACTCATGGCCTGCCAGTTGAACTACAAGTAGAAAAGCAACTCGGTATTTCAGGCAAGCCACAGATTGAGACACTGAAGGCAACCAAGGACGAGAGTATCGCAGAGTTTAACCGTCTCTGCCATGAATCTGTCTGGCAATACACTACTGAATGGGAAACACTTACTCGTCGCATGGGGTTCTGGCTCGATATGGACGACCCATATGTAACTTATGAGAATAAATACATCGAGTCAGTCTGGGGAGTGCTAGGACAAGCCTGGAAAAAAGACCTCATGTATCGCGGGCACAAAGTAGTACCGTATTGCTACCGCTGTGGAACTGCGCTTTCGTCTCATGAAGTAGCGCAGGGATATAAAGACATTACCGATCAGACGGTGTATGTAGAATTTGAGCTATTAGATGAGCCTGGAACACGCCTTATTGCCTGGACTACCACACCATGGACACTGCCTGGTAATGTTGCTGTGGCAGTAAATCCAAAACTAACCTATGTCGTAATCGAGAAAAAAGACGAAGGAGTAGGAAAGCTCGTTCGTTTTATCGTAGCTAAAGAGCGACTTTCTGCACTCTTTGGCGAGGAGCAATATACAATTCTTAATGAATATACTGGCTCAAGCCTTATCGGCAAAAAATACAAACCTCTCTTTAACTTATCTCAAGAAGATAATGCCTACCAAGTGATTGCTGGAGACTTTGTCTCAGACACCGATGGTACTGGTATCGTACATATTGCACCAGCCTTTGGTGAGGATGACTACAACCTTAAAGTCGAACATAATCTTCCTATCCTCTTTACTGTCACTAAAGAAGGAGTATTCACTCCGGAAGTTACTCAGTGGGCAGGAAAAGTGGCGGTAAATCAAAATGAGAACATTATCAAATACTTGGATGAACAGGGAAGTGTTTTCAAAAAAGAACTCTACAAACACAGCTACCCACATTGCTGGCGCTGTGATAGTAAACTCATCTACTATGCCAAGGATTCCTGGTTTATAGCTATGAGTCGACTCAAGGATCAACTCCTTCAAAACAACGAACACATCCACTGGGTACCAGACAATATCAAAGAAGGTCGTTTCGGTGAGTGGCTTGCAAACATCAAAGACTGGAACCTATCTCGTGACCGTTTCTGGGGCACTCCGATGCCAATCTGGGAAAATGAAGACCGCTCTGAATATGCCTTTATTAACTCAATTGCGGAGCTTAAAGAGCGTGCCACTAACTTTGATGCGGTCTACTCAAAGAGTTCACCGATCCTAGACTCTGAGACAGGTATTAGCACCACAACACCTACCATCGATCTTCATCGTCCGTACATTGATCAGATTATTATCCCTGACTCTCAGGGGCGCCCCATGCATCGCGTACCTGAAGTTTTAGATGTCTGGTTTGATTCAGGATCAATGCCGTATGCAACCGGTACTCCAGTTCCTGCTGACTTTATCTCAGAAGCTATCGACCAAACTCGCGGGTGGTTTTATACCTTGCACGCTATTGCAACCATTCTAGATCGTGGTCCTGCCTTTAAGAATGTCATTTGTTTAGGTCACATCCTGGATTCAAAGGGACAGAAGATGAGTAAGTCAAAAGGCAATGTACTCGACCCAATTGCCATTGCTGATGCGCATGGCTTTGATGCTATCCGCTGGTATATGTATACCGTCAACCAACCAGGCGAAACAAAGAGAGTAGGGGAGGATGACATCAAGGAACAGGTACGCAAGTTCCTCCTAATACTCTGGAATACGTACTCGTTCTTTGTAACCTATGCCAATCTTAATAATTTTGATCCAAAAAATACTAAGAAAGTACAGAGCACTAATCTCTTTGATCAGTGGCTTATATCCAAAAGAGAGGGACTTGTAAAAAAAGTGACTACTTCACTTGACCAATACGATATCTTTACTGCTACTCGTTCAATCGAGGACTTTGTAATGGAGCTTTCTACTTGGTATGTAAGACGAAACAAAAAGCGAGATGATGCTACGGTATTCCTAGCTATACTTCACGAGACACTCGTAACCATCTCTCAGCTTATTGCTCCTTTTACTCCGTTCCTATCAGAAGAACTGTACCAGAAACTAACAGGGAACATATCTGTACACTTGAGCACGTTCCCAGAAGCCGATGAGAAACTCATTAACCTAGAGCTTGAAGCAAGCATGTCACGAGTGCAAAAGATTGTCGAAATGGGTCACTCTTTACGCAAAGAACATAAAATAAAGAACCGTCAGCCACTTTCAGAACTGCTAGTACAAAATATTGAATTCAAAGCAACGGTTCCAGACGAATTGCGCGCAATTATTGCTGACGAACTTAATGTAAAGGCAGTAAATAGTACCGAGCAGATACCGAAAGGGGAGTGGGCACAGCGCGACGACCAGGGAATTCATATAGCGCTCGACCTCACTATCACGCCAAGCTTGCGAGCAGAAGCCATGAAAAACGATCTTATCCGTCTTATTCAGGATGCCAGAAAAGAAGCACGGTATGGCTTCTCTGACCTTGTGCATTGCTCAATTGAAACCGAAAGTCCAGATATCCAGAAAATTCTTGTAGAAAATGGTGAGGAGATTATGAATCAAGGCAATCTCCATGACATAGCAAAGACGAATTTACCAAATCCGGATGCCACGCTTACTTCAGAAATTGAAGGAGCTAGTATTATTGTATCTGTTAAGAAATAACATTGACAGATTTGTATAAATAGTGTAGTATAAAGGGACGCTGAGGCGTCTCTTTTACTATGTGACGCCCTGCTCTTTTACAGACTGCAACCACAAACTCTACTTCCCAAAGGAGGGAATACTCATGGTCGTCGCCACCTACCAAAAACCACCTCAAAAGACCTTTGATGGTGAGTGGGAGAAATCCTACTCCATCGCCACCAACCGTCTCAATATCGCCATCGCATGTATGAATCCCAAGGTTATGGCTGAAATGCCTGCAATTCTCAATAACCTGGCATACCTCATTGAGGCGACTGGAACCGACGGGGTAACCTCAAAAAAGATGACCTGGCTCAAAGCAGTCTGTCAGTTTTTCACCCTTATTGGGACTATTGAAACAGCAATCATGACCGAGCCGTGTTTCAATACCGCTCCAGAAACACTGACTTACAAGGCTCAGGATCGGGTTATCAGATCTTTTGACTATGTCATGAGTGAGCGAGTTAGGCTTCCTGAAACATTTGTTGTCCAAGTTGCAGCTGAAACATTCTTTGCCAAACTGAAACCAGCCAACGAAACAATTGAAAAGACCGTTGCCTGCTTCCAAGAGATAGCCAGGAATCTCCCTTGATCTTACACACGAAATAACCCTTGAACACCCCCGAACTCCGGGGGTATTTCTTTGCCTTATGCCTTATTAGTGCCTCCAGGAAAAAACACTTTACTCAGGGGATTTTTCCTAGTATAATGAATCCAACTGATACTAACTGGGCCGAGAGGTCTTTTTTTGAAGGAGTAATTACCATGTTTGCAGTCATCAAAACAGGCGGAAAACAATATGTTGTAACGGAAGGAATGAAGCTCGAAATCGAGAAGATTATTGGTGAAGCAGGAAGTACCTTTTCTTTCACTGATGTTTTGCTCGTTTCAGATAAAGATAATGTAGTAGTGGGTACTCCAGTTGTTACTGGTGCTACAGTAACTACCACTATTATCAAGCAGTTCAAGGATGATAAGGTTGAAGTAAACAAGTTCAAGCCAAAGACTGGGTACCGTCGCAAGAAGGGACACCGTCAGCAAAAAACTGAAATTTCTATCGATAACATTACTTGGTAAGCACTATGGCACGCTCATTTTTTCTTACTCGCTTTATAAAAGAAGCCTACACTGAACTTACTCGTGTGGTATGGCCGACTCGCAGTGAAGTACTACGCAAAACACTCCTTGTTATTGGCTGTATTGTTGCTGGAGCCGTACTGATTGGACTATTTGACTACGGTTTGGCTGCAGGCGTAAAAGCACTGCTATCATTTACATCGTAATAAGAAACTAGCATTTCACATGGACGACACTCAACACACACAACCAGAAGAGTTTGAGGCTATACAGGAGGCAACTCCTGCTACTTCAGATGACCAAGAACTAGATCTTGCAGCTATCGAAGAAACTGCAGCCGAGGTTACCGAGACTGAGACCGAAGCAGGAGAGATAGACGAAGACGACGAAGACCGTAAAGCATACGGTGGTAAAATCCTCGCTGAAGACAAGCAACGAGATACGCACCGTCAGTGGTATGTTATCCATACCTACGCTGGATACGAAGATCAGGTAGCTGATGCGCTCAAGCACCGTATTGATACGCTCGACATGAAAGATAAAATCTTTGATGTTGTCGTACCGAAAGAAAAGCAGATTGAGATCAAGGGCGGAAAGCGCAAGAAGGTAGAAAAGAAAATCTTCCCAGGATATATCTTGGTGAACATGATCATGACGAAGAACTCATGGTATGTAGTACGCAACACTCCTAATGTAACAGGATTTATCGGAACTGGTGCTGACCCTGTTTCTATTTCTGAAGAAGAAGTAGAACTAATCTTGAAGCGCATGGGTACTGACGAACCGAAATACCGCATCGACCTTGAAGCAGGTGAGAATGTTAAAATTACCGACGGACCATTTAAAGACATGGAAGCGACCATCTCTGAAGTGGATCAAGAAAAAGGTAAGGTTAAGGCGCTGGTTAACATCTTCGGTCGCGAAACTCCCGTGGAGCTCGACTTCCTTCAGGTTAAGAAAATCTAATTATTCAACTGTTACGCACGCTTCTGTGCACTACTAGTAAACTACCACTATGGCAAAGGCAATTAAGAATCTCATTAAGCTCCAGATCCCAGCAGGAAAGGCAAACCCAGCCCCTCCGGTCGGTTCTACGCTCGGTCAAAACGGCGTGAACATCATGGAGTTCTGTAAGGCATTTAACGATCATACTGCATCTATGGGTGATGTGATTGTTCCATGTGTGATTACTGTTTATGACGACCGTTCATTTAGTTTCATCACTAAGCAGCCGCCGGTAACCAACTTGATCAAAAAGGCACTTGGTCTTGAATCAGGATCACCGACTGCGAACAAGAAGAAGGTAGGAAAATTAACCCAGGCTCAGCTTGGCGACATCGCGAAGGCAAAGATGCCTGACTTAAATACTACTGACCTTGAAATGGCAAAGCGCATCATTGCAGGCTCTGCTATGCAAATGGGCGTTGAAGTAGAGAAATAATACTACCTAATTTGTGGGAGACTCTGTCGCTTGCACCACAGAAGGAGATATATGGCAAAACTATACGGAAAAAAATATACGAAAGCAGTGGAAGGTCTCGACCTACTCAAGAAATACTCAACAGAGGAAGCACTTGAGTTAGTGAAAAAAACCAACACTGCAAAGTTTGATGGTACGGTTGAAGTACACGTGAAGCTTACCACCAACCCTACTAAGGCTGACCAGGGTATCCGTTCTACTACCACTCTCCCTAACGGTACTGGTAAAAAAGTACGCGTTATTGCCTTTGTCTCAGAAAAAGACGAAAAGGCAGCAACTGATGCTGGAGCAGACGAAGTGGGTACTGAAAAACTTATTGAAAAGATTACCAAGGGCTGGCTCGCATTCGATATCGCGGTAGCAACCCCTGACATGATGCCAAAGATTGCTAAGGTCGCTAAGATTCTTGGATCTCGTGGTATGATGCCAAACCCAAAGGTTGGTACCGTTACACCGAACTTTGCAGACACTATTCGTGACTTCAAAAAAGGAAAAATCGAGTTTCGTGCTGACTCACTGGCTGGTATTCATGCCGGTATTGGAAAGGTATCATTTACGACCGCTCAGCTCAAAGAAAACTTTGATACTTTTGTTACTGCTCTCGTAGCGAATAAGCCGTCTTCAGTGAAAGGTCCACTCATTAAGTCAATTGCGATCTCGTCAACTATGGGACCCGGAATTAAGGTAGAAACAAGCAAGCTTGGATAATATCAGACTTGCAAAAACCGTGAAAGAAAAAAGAGGCCAACGCCTCTTTTTTTGTGTATAGTATTTCTATGACTACCAAAAAACTCCTATCATATCTTACCTTTAGTATCCTCCTCTTCATTTCTGCCTGGTATGCGCATGCCGAGACTACACTACCACCCGCAGAGAAAAAAGAAGTAGCTACGCAAAATACCCACTCAACCCAAAAAGAGAGGGGAGTAGAAAAAGAGGTAGCTACACACCCCACTACTCCACCACCAACTACCCCACAGGCATCAGACCTTGTTCCGGTAGTGCTGGTAGTGGACGGCGATACCCTCATAGCACATATCAATGGGAAGGACGAAAAGATTAGATTAATCGGCATTAACACACCCGAGACGGTAGACCCACGAAAGCCAGTGGAGTGTTTTGGCCAGGAGGCCAGTAAACACGCTAAGGAAATTCTTACCGGTACACAGATAGCGCTTGAACCCGACCCGACCCAGGATAGTCGCGACAAATACGGGAGGCTTTTGCGCTATGTGTATCTGCCAGACGGGACGCTATTCAACCAGCTCATGGTAGAGGAAGGATATGCGTATGAGTACACCTACCAGACACCGTACCAGTATCAGGCTCAGTTTAAAGAAGCCCAGTCTGATGCTAAAAGCAACAACAGGGGACTGTGGGATCCTACCACCTGCAACGGTAAAAAATAGCCATACCCGGCTATTTTTGGTATACTACAGACACGCTCTTTGACATCACAACACAAAGGAGAAGACTCATGCGCATGCGCATACTACTTATCATAGGGTTATTCCTTATGATCCACCGGGCACATGCCCAAGACTACACGCCGTATACCGGCTGGGAACATGTCCACTCTGCATATAGCGACGGTGAATTTGGCATCAGTGAAATCAAAACACGCGCCAAGCAACTCGGTCTGCAGTTCATCTTCATGAGTGAACACGGGGACTGTTTCTTTACCCCGCAAAGCCTACACCACCGGGAAGGAAAGCTGTTTTACAACTTCCACCAACACTCAGGAGTAAACTCGTTTTCTGACTACCTGGAGGAAGTCAACATCTTAAACGAAGATCACATTTTCGTCATCTACCCAGGACGCGAAGTGACTGTTGCGAAGAATCCCGCCAAAAGCTACTGCCATATGAATGCGTTTTCACCAGTAACCACCACCGAGTCCTACACCTACCAAGACACATACGGCGAAGGGGATGTAGCACGTGTTATAGATATCATCCATTACGAGAAAGGTATCTGTGTCTACAACCACCCGAAAGACTGCAAAAACTGGTGGGACAGCGCTGACCAATTTGATGCCATTGAAATGATGAACACGGTCGGGCTCGACATCAAGGCGCTTGCAACTGGCGGGACAGTCAACTACACCCACGACCTCTCACTGTTGCTTGCTGGCGTTAAAAAAGGCCGGCACCAGTTTGTGGTGGGAGGACAAGACTTCCACTCAGACGGATCATGGCGCGCTTCTGGTATGGGGCTGATCACTACCGCCATCTTTGCAAACGACCTTACCCAGGCCAGTCTTTACTCGGCACTGCAAGAAGGCAAGACGGTGGCACTGCGCAACACAAAGATTTTGAAGTTCAACCGTGTGCCCAGCATCACTACTGAGAACATACAGAACACCTTTGCATTAAGTGGCACCGTCGAAGTAACCAAGGGTGAGTTTACTAAGCGCTTGGGCAAAATCTGGATCCAGCTGTATAAAAACGGCATGGTAGTAGCTAAAGCTCAAGCTACACAAACAAAGGTCAATAACGCAACCATTGAGATGGCCTTTACTATACAGGATCCCAACCCATCCGAAGAAGGGAAGGAGACGAGCTACATTGCGGAGATCCCGCAACTCATGATCACGAGTCCGTTTTGGGCACGAAAGGGAGAACGGCTATACAGCACGCGCACACTCCCAATAACCTGGGTTAAAAGCAAGGAGGGAATGTTTTCCTGGGAAACTGAGCCTAAGGGCGTCACAGACAAAATGGAGCGTATTGTGTTCTGTATAGATGACGGGACAGTACGCAACATGAGTGGAAAAATAGTGCTATGCACTAGGCCTCGTGTTGCATTCTTTAACAAACATGCTCAAGTTGATGCAAGGGCGTCGCATGGACCAATATTCTTTCCGGATGAAAGTATGTCTCCTAGTGAAGATAGGTCTGCCTGGCTTAAAAAAACAATCGATGCAGCACACGAGAAGTTCATCTGGGAACTAACCGAGCATGACTTTGTCGAACACCATAAGTATCTGTACACATACAAATCCACCATGAAGGAAGGGGACTTGTTCGGCCAGTGTGCAGATGACCCCGAGTCCTTCGTCTTTGACCAGGATGATCATGTGGAGAATTGCAGTATCCACGCTACCTGGAAGTGTGCACTCCTTGGGCGCACAATGGACACGTGCTTTCTCAGTAAGATCGAGGAACCGCAACGAGCCAACCAGGGAACTCAACCATCCAGCATTTTCATCAAGATGCAATAACAGCTCAAATAAGCCACTTTCTAACCCGCCACACTCACATGAGTCTGGCGGGTAATTTTATACATAAAATAGGCAAACTTTGCAAGATTGCCCGCCCTTCTTTTTGTATGCTACCATACCCATGAGGGCATAGCGCCCTCATCTCTATGTGCCTGTGGCACCTTGACAATCCGAGTAAAAAACTACGCCTTAAGGAGGCAACCATGAATCTCGAGCAAATATTGCAACACCCATTAAAACTTGATCGGATTAAGAAAGATCCGGTGATTGGGAAAATGGACTTTTCCAAATTCGAAGCAATGCCGGTCGAAGTTCAAAGGAAAATTATCCTTGACTCCAACGACCTTGGAACTTTCGTCAGAGAAAAGAGGCAATTTGGTGCACGAATTGCTTGCACTATGGGGACTATGGACATGACCCATATTGGACACATGCGCTACATGGCGAAAGCAAAAAGAGAAGGTGACCTCCTTATTCTAGGGATAGACACCGACGAATCGGTAAAGCGCTACAAGCATGCCAGTCGACCATACACCAATCAGTATGAACGCGCGGAAATGTGCGCCCATACGAGTGCGGTCGATATCGTGACTTTTGTTGACGATGTGAACGAAAAAGGCATCTGGGCTTACAAACTCATTAAAGAAATTCTCCCTGATGTGTTCACCGCTATTAAAGAGAGTTACCCAAAAAGGCAACTCAAGGAAATTGGGTTCTATTGCACACGCATCAATCTCATCCCTCGTCAAGCACCGGGATCAACAACTGACATCTGTGAAGAGATCGCAACCACCATATTGGGTTATCCCGATCTGGTCAAAAAAATCGAAGCAGGGAATCCAAAGTTCTCAGCAAACATCCTCAAGGCCGCCAAGGAAATTACCCGAATACGGGAAGAAAAGGGTGAATCTCAGCAATAGATCTTGCTTGAATAAACAACAAAGGAAACAATGTGTATCGTATCGGAATCTTAAACTACCCCGTTGTTCACAGCGGTAACCTTTCGCTGGTTAAAAAGTGGGCAGATCAGGAAGTAGAGATGGTTTTCATCCCAAGCCTGAAACTTGCCTCCAGTTACCAGCGGTGCCCTGACATCCGTGCGCTTCCCAGCGATGTTGCGGCCACCATCTTGCACGGCATTGAACCACGCATGGTCTTCACCAGTGTGGGCTCGGTGTCGGACATCACCAAACACTGCGACCTTGAAGAGGTTTACTGTGGAAGCGATGAAGTGTCTCTTGGTGTCACCGAGGAATACCTCTCAAGTTTCCTTGCAGATCGGCATCCAACCATTCATGTTGACCCATCCTTCCTTCAGTGGGATCGCAAGAATGTTTTCACCCAAAAGCCAGTCAGTCCCAATATCTCCATGAGCACTGATACATTCAGCCAGGAGATGATGGGTATCGCTTTAAGTGAAGCGAGCCTTGCCTCCGATTGGTGGAGACAAGTTGGTGGCGTGATTGTGCTGGAAGGATCTATTTTGCTCGCAGACCACAACCAGCACCTCCCCAATGAGTGGGCGCCATATTACAACGGCGACCCCCGTGATGCTTGTGAGCCTGGAAAAAACGGCGAGCTCTGCTCAGCCATTCACAGCGAGCAGGCCATCATCTCAAAGGCAGCCCGAATAGGTATGTCTCTTGAGGGAACCTCGCTCTACATCTCTACCTTTCCATGCCCCGTCTGCGCAAAACTTATCGCAGCCGCTGGCGTCAAGAAAGTGTATTTCCTTGAAGGTCATGCTTCGCTGGATGTGCCGGAAGTCTTCCACGCTTTCGGCGTTGAAGTCATCCATGTGCAGCTTGAACCATCTAACATCGAGTAGCGCCATGTGCTACTTGCGAAACAAACAACGCCCTGGTTTTCCAGGGCGTTTTGTTGTTTCGGATAAAAAAATACCCTCACCTTTCAGTGAGGGGGAAACTTCTAAGTTGAAAAGAAATGGGTCAGAGAGTAAATTCCCGCCGAATATACTCTTCCATCGGAGTTTCGTCGAAATGGTCAATCAGTCGCAGCTCTCCGTATCTGTACCCAACTACCAAGGGATCAGGGTTCTGGATAACCACCTTATCCACCTCCCAACGCCTTACTTCTGCAAGTAAGAAAATATTGAGAGTGGATTGAGGGCCAGCGAATCGATTCCAGAACGACACTTTTTTCTTTCCTGGCTGAAAATCCGGCAAAACTTGTTCAATCCTTTTACGAACAGCTTGTGGTATCACGCCACTGAACTGTGCTGTGATCTTGGCGCTAAAGTAATGCACACTATTAGCTTCCTTTTTCCATTTGGCAAAGATATCTTGGTACATCGCCCTCATATCAGAGGGTAGTCTCATAACTTCACCACCCCTTTCGTCTCTGTAGGCACGACCACCGCTGAAGTAAAGCGAGAATGTCTGGCAATCCAAAAAGAATGGAGCAAACACTGGGAATCCTTCAGCATTCCTCATCTTTAACACCTCCATACTTAGAAGAGGGTAGCGCTCCTCAAACTCGGGGTCTGCAATCCTGTACTTGAGGCGCCTAATTTTTCTCTCTAGTATGCCCTTTACCACTTGTCCTTCTATAGGAAGGAGCGACTTCAGCTCCTCTTCGGCCTCTTTGAGTTTCAGGTGATAGCCCTGCACTCTTTCTTCTCGATTTTCCTTCAAGAAGCATGCTTCGACCATTCTCTTTGCTTGCTCGATAGCCGTTTCCCGCCTGGAACTTTTATCAACTTTAACCAGTGCATTTTCTTCGCTCATTTTCATGCCCCTTTCTGGGTGTGACGATTGTGTTTATAGCGATCCTCCGCGAATGCGTAGGAAGATCGCCTTGCCGATGGTGATAGGGGAGAGAATAGTCATCACAATTCTTAGATGAGCAATATTCCTGCCCCAGTGAAGCCGGTAGTCCGCATTGGTTTCAACTGCGGCCCACAGTCTTTTTTTATCTATGTCGGTGCCAGTGAGATGCTTCTCATTCCAGCGGATAATATACCCGCTGGCGTAGTAGCCTCCACTAAACATCAGCACAAGAAGTAGAGCGCTAATAAGCGTCTGAAGTAATGGGTGCATACATCAATCCTTTCCATGATATGTAAATGGACGTTTTTCCAAGACTTAGTCTAGGGTCTATGGAAATTATGCCATATTTGGCTAGATTTAGCAAATTTATGTAAAAAAAGAGGGCTCCACCATACGGAGAAGCCCTTCTGTTAATTGTTTTCTTACCCAATCGGGAAGTTGACATGCGGACTAGCCGCTGTTCCTTCCGCATTAAGGTGGGGAGTGATGAAATGCCCATGCAAGTGGGTGACAGTTGCCCCCGTGCTAGGCGTAGGACCAAAACGCATTGCAACTGCGCTTAAGGCAATTGCGCCACCTGGGATGCCGTAGTTCTTACGAGCCCACGCAACCAGCGCCTGAACTCCCAGAAAGTCACTCACGGTCATCTCAGAGACATCCGTCATGTGGCGAACAGGAATAAGCAAGAAGGCGTGCTTGGCTTCCTTGTAGCTGAAGATGTTTGGCATCAGTCGCCAATCATTTATTTCCATCAGCAGTGGGTTGCTCAGATCTGTTTTACCACCGAGACAAAACGGACAGATGCCTGTTTTCTGAATTTGCTGCAAATCTTTTTGGTATTCAGCCGACTGTGCGTTGGCTGTGTTAACCACTTCTATGTCTGAAACGTTTTGCTCAGCATTTGCAACGGCCTGCTGCACGCGAAGCAACCGAGCAGAAGGCAGAATGCGCCGGTATTCGTTCCTGGTGATGTTACCACCAAGTTCAAGGCACGCTTCATAGTTCTCCTGCCACTCGTCACCAGCGGTAAGTGGAAAGAACGCATCACCGATGTGTTCTTCATTGATCAGGGTGATGTAGATCTTGTCAGCATAGGGCTCGAAGAGGTTGTAGATGAACATGCCTCCGATCACCCAGACTGCGTAGTTATCTGGCACAAGGGCGAGCGCTTCCTCGACACTGTGCGCCACGAATGCGCCAGGCAACACCGTGAGAGATTTGTCGTTACTCATCACGATATTAAAACGATCGGGAAGTGGCCGTGCCTTTTCAGGCAAACTATTCCAGGTTGTATGTCCCATGATCACCACGTTGCCGACAGGATCACTAGTGGTCAGCGCTTTAAACGCTTTTAAGTCTTGAGAGTTGCGACCCCAAGGCATACAACCCTGATAGCCGATCACTCGTTCGAAGGTCATAGCCGTCACAAGGGCGGGTATTTTCTGTTCTGACATAGAGCCTCCTTACAGTTCTACCGGGATGTCTTTAATCGCCGGATGCGGGTTGTAATCATGAAGTCCAAAGTCAGATGCTTTGAGCTCCTTGATGGTTCCAATACTTAGATCTGAAATATCCGGGACGGTCACTGTTGGCAAAGCCAAAGGTTTCGGCGCCAGCAGTGGATCAATCCACGGAACTTGGTTACTGTAGATCTGTGCGTCTGACACAAAGTGAATCAGTTCATTCGGCACATAACCAGTGATCTTGCCGATCAGAAACATCAGCAGTGCATATTCGGCGATGTTAAACGGAATGCCGATTGGCATATCTCCAGACCTTTGGAAGTGCACAAGGTTGAGAAGACGCCGCTTAGGGTTCCCTGGATCCTGTGGAGCAGAAAAGTGGAGTTGAGACCCATGACAAGGAACGATGTAGGTCTTCTCCTTCGTCACATCCTTATCATCATTGCAATCCCGAAGGTTCCAAGTGGTAGCCATGATGCGACGATTCTCGGGCATAACCTTCAGCATCTGAACAATCATGTTGAGCTGATCAAGGCCATCGTTTTTGAATGTTCCGTCTTTTCTCATGGTAGCACCATGATTTCTCATTTGGTGACCATAAATTGGCCCAAGCTCACCTGGAGCACGCCCCTTGTACCTGTTTTTGGCGTGCAGTGCAGTGCATGGACCAATATAGTTTTGCCAAAGCTGTTTAACGCCATAATTGTCTCGCAGCTCATAGGCGTTGGTGCTACCAGATAGAATCCAGAGCAACTCCGAAATAATGGCGTTCCAACTTCCTTTGAGGCTGCGAATAGTGAGAAGAGGGAAGCCCCTTCTCAAGTTGAATCGCATCTCAACCCCAGGGTAGAAATAGGTCGGATGCGCTTGCGGTCCTTTTTTAATGATGCCTTTTTTGTGCACCTTCTTTAGGCCTTTCTGATACGTAAACATGTTGTGCCCTCCTTAGGCGAAGAAATTTTTGTGTGCTAGTTTTACAGGTTCACTGTGCTTTGTTAGCAAATATAGTATAACATTTTAGCTTGGTATACACAAATTTACACAACAAAAAACCCGCAACACAAAGTGTGCGGGTCCCATTTCGGTGAAACGCTCAAATTGAATTCCGAGCGAAGGTGAGTGTTTTGGTGCCATACTCAGCAAACATATTGCCGGCACCTGACTGGTTCCAGTGAAGAGCTGAGGGAATGAACTTCAGGTCACCACCCAGAGATACGGGGTAGATGTTGACATACAGCATCGTGGCATGTGGCAGGAAACTGACAAACGTTTCGTAACCACCTACCACCCAGATTCGACGATCCTTGCCGGCGAGTTTTTTCACCCCGGCTAAGCTGCGGGCAACTTTGCCTTCAGATTTCTCAAGGGTGAATTTCCGGTTTTGACTGAGAACTATGGTAGGGCAATCCCATGGCAGATCGTGGTCTGCTTCTTTGGCTAATGACCAGGCGTTTTCTCCAATAACAACCACGCCTTTTTCTTTACTTGATCCGGTTAAAAACCGAACCAGTTCAATCTGCTGGCTGGTGTGTTGCCACAACGGGGATGCACCAGCATTACCAATGCTATGGTCTACCCCTATACCGAGTATAAGGGATGTGCCGGGGAAGTCATTATTCAAAGCAAGCCTCCTTGTAGTAAGCGTAGTGCCCAGTAGTTTTTTGTGTGTCTGCAATATTCAGGTGCGTATACCCGGACTATACCATAGGAGGGGAGTGCTCTACTAGATATTGACTAATACCCCATTCATGCGTTATAATTACCACATAGTTTCCCCAGACCACCGGTACCCGAAAGGGATAAATCCTGTGCAGGAATCAAAAGAGTCACAGGTCGACTTTTGATTATGTCTGCGGATAACGCAGATTTTTTAATGCGCAAAGGAGATACATGGCAAAAAGTAAAGCACAAAAAGACGCGGATTTAGCCAAGGTTAAATCAGATATTTCAAAGTCTAAGGCTATCGTTTTTACCGACTATAAAGGTATGAAGGTAGGGGACTTGGAGTCACTACGCCGTGGTATTAAAGAGCAAGGCGGTAACTTTGCAATCACCAAATCAACACTAGCTGAAATCGCTTTCGGCGATAAAGCAACTGTTGAGCAGATTGTAAACAAAGCAGCGCTCGCTATGGCATACGGATTTGAAGATGAGGTTACTATTCCCAAAGCCATTAAGGCGATTACGAAGAAGAACCCAAGTCTCAAAATCCTCGGTGGATTTGCCGATGGTAAGTTTTTAACGAAGTCTCAGATCGAGAAGCTCGCAGATATTCCAAGCAAGGAAGAATTGATCGCAAAACTCCTTGGTGTCCTTCAGAACCCTGGAACCAAGCTTGTTCGCACCATCAACAATCCGGCATCTGGACTGGTACGCGCTCTTAAAGCAATTAGTGAGAAAACAGCATAATTAGTAATTAGAAATAAGGAGATTTTATGTCAGACGAGAAAAAAGAGTATTCAAAGGAAGTAACTAAGTTGGTTGAAGAAATCGAAAAGTTGAAATTGATTGATGTTGCTGACCTCGTTTCAGCACTTGAAGAAAAGTTTGGTGTTTCAGCAGCAGCTCCTATGATGATGGCAGGTCCAGCAGCAGGCGCAGTAGACGCAGCTCCAGCAGAAGAGAAGTCATCATTCAACGTTGAACTTACTGCATCAGGCGAAAACAAGATCGGTGTTATTAAGGCAATTCGTGAAGTAATGCCAGAGCTTGGCCTTAAAGAGGCAAAGGATCTTGTTGACGGTGCTCCAAAGGTCATCAAAGAGAATGTAAAGAAAGAAGAAGCAGAAACTATCAAGGCAAAGCTTACTGAAGCTGGTGGTACTGTTACCCTAAAGTAATTTTAAAAAATCACTTTAACGAGAATCCGCCTCCGGGCGGATTTTTGTTATTGTTGACAAAGGTTTGAAAGTATGCCAAATTAATTGTAATAGTATTTAAACACAAACACACATGTACATGCATAACTGTTCTCCAAATCGCACGGGGCTCGTTGGTGCTGGGCTACTCTCAGGACTTCACCTTATGTGGGCTATCCTTGTAGCACTCGGTATCGCAAAGCCAATTATGGACTGGGTATTATCTTTGCACATGATTAGTCTTGCCTATACTGTAGGACCATTCGATGTAATCTCTGCCTTGATGCTCGTTGTCTTTACGGCAATAGTTGGATACGCTCTTGGATACCTTATTGGGATGTTCTTCCCACACTGCCGTGATTGTTCAGACGGTAGCTGTTGTTTTGAAGGTGAGACCGCTATGGATCACAACATGCACATGATGGGAGATATGATGATGGAAATGCCAAAGAAAAAGACAGCAAAGCGCAAAGCTACCAAGAAGGCAGCTCCAAAGGCGAAAGCAAAAGCAAAGAAGAAGCGTAAATAATCTTGAAACTAGGAAAATCAAAAGCCTCTGATGCAAATCAGGGGCTTTTTTGATATACTAGGGGAGTCTCAAAGGCAAATGCCCTTCGACAAATCAAACACCACAATCAAAAAGGAAAGAAAGGAGGGAGTATGCATCAACGCATATTTCCAGCGACACAACAAACCTTAAACCCCATTGAGGTCATGACCCGCACAGGTCACAGAGCCTTCACTATGGTTCTTGCTGGCGTTGGCCTGAATGTGACCCTGGTCTCGGGAAACGGATGTGAACTGATGGTAAGGGACTGGCAAGGAAACCTGAAGAAAGTTTTCGACGCCTATTGCTCCTTTGGAGCATCAGGACTTGGGCACGGCAACACTGCAGTGCAAAACGCCCTCATCCCTCTGCTTATCCCTGGGTCATCAATGTCCCAGGTGATATTCAAAGAATCCACCATTGGGCTCCTAGATGCGCTCTATAGGCTCGGCAGAACAATCTTCAATCGTGACTATGCAATTAACTTAGGGGTATCTGGATCTGCAATGGTTGAAGCTGCCCTTCAACTTGCATGCTTGCATGCCTACCGAAAAAAGCCAGCCATCAAAGAAGATCCAGACCAAGTCCTGATTGGGTGTGTTCCTCGAGGCTTTCACGGCAAAAGCACCGGAGCACTGTCTGTCACTATCAACAAAAAGATCCAGAGACCGGGACTGCCCTTGCTTAAGAACAATATTCTTGTTCTTCCAGAGGAGACGGAAAACCTTGCTGAAGTTATCGGAAAAAATGCCGGAAGACTGGCAGCTATCATCATGGAACCTATCCGAGCAGAAGGAGGTGTTATCCCATACGCTCCTGGATATATCCAAGAAATCGCAGGATTATGCGAGGAGTTCAATATCCTGCTTATCATGGATGAAATTCAAACAGGACTAGGCAGGACAGGGAAGTGGTTTGCCACCGAACATGAAGAAGAGGTGATCCCTGACATGATCCTTCTTTCTAAGTGCCTGTCAGGTGACTATGTTCCTTCCGCCGCAATGCTTGTTAAGACAAGCATCTGGGAAAAGGAATACGGGGACGCTGATACTTACTCCTCTTACCTCAATACATTTTGGGGCAACCCTTTTTCTAGCGCAGTTGGCTTAGCCACCCTGCGAGAAATCGACGAGAAAAACCTGGTTTCACACGCAGAAGAAATGGGAGAAACCCTGACGACCTGTCTTTCCCAGCTCAATGGCAATCACCCAGCAGTTGCAGTGAGAAGTCTTGGTCTTTTAGGGGGAATTGAACTTCCGAATGAAGACACAGCTATGAAGTTTATCAAGGAGTGCTTTGCCCGTGATGTTCTGACAGTGAGCACTCTTGGGTTCAGTCATGTCATTCGTTTTCAACCACCACTTTCAGTCAGCAAAGACGAAATCATTAACTGCTTCAGTGTCTTTGATGAGGCACTAAAGGTTGTTATGAAATAAATCGTCCAACAAGTTCGCATTTAGAGGGCCACATTCATGTGGCTCTTTTTTGTTTGACAAATAACCTGGTTCATGCTATGATTAGTACATTATACAAGACGGTTACCGTCATGGACTCGTATCTATGTGTCATGTGAGTGACCCAGCAGAAATAACGGGTCGCTTAATTTTTATGCGTAAGGCGCATGTTGGTTGGAGATAATCCAACCAGTTACTTACTATGACACAGGAAAAAAACGCGAACAATGTATCGTTTATGGATCTCCCAATAGATCCAGATATTAAGGATATCTTAGCAAAGTACTTTACTACTCCTACCCCGATCCAAGGTCAGGTTATTCCGCATGCCATTGATGGGAAAGATCTCGTTGGTATTGCCCAAACCGGAACCGGTAAAACACTAGCTTTTGGAATTCCGATGATCCAGAAGCTTATTGATACGAAAGACCAGGGACTGGTTCTCGTACCAACTCGTGAGCTCGCCCTCCAGGTAGAGGAAACGATGCAAAAGATTGGTCGTCCCTTAGGGCTTAAAACTGCCGTTATTATTGGTGGTGCGGCACAAGGCCCACAGATTGCGGCACTCCGTCGTGAGCCAAATATCGTGATTGCAACACCAGGGCGTCTTGCTGACCATATTCAACACAGAAACTACAATCTGAATAAAGTTTCTATGATTGTACTAGATGAAGCCGACCGCATGTTTGATATCGGATTCATGAAGCAGATTAAAGAAATTTTAAGTCTTGCTCCACCAACTCACCAAACATTGCTCTTCTCAGCAACCATGCCGGCGGAAATTGCACAGATTGCAGCACACCACATGAAGACGCCACTTCGTATTGAAGTAGCGCCAGCAGGAACTGCTAATGCTAATGTTATTCAAGAAATCTATGTTGCCGACCGCGATACCAAGATGCAGCTACTCGAGCACTTGCTCTACGAGAACCAGGGAACAGTACTTATCTTTACTCGTACTAAGTTTGGTGCTAAAAAAATCGCAGCAGAAATCCGTCACCTCGGCCACACCTCAGCTGAAATTCACTCAAACCGGTCTCTTGCTCAGCGCCGTGAGGCACTCGATGGTTTTAAGAGCGGTAAATACCGTATCTTAGTAGCAACAGATATTGCTGCTCGTGGTATTGATGTGAAAGACATCTCCATTGTTATTAACTACGATCTCCCTGAAAACCCAGAAGACTATGTTCACCGTATTGGACGAACTGGTCGCGCAGGTAGTACTGGCCGTGCCATTTCTTTTGCTGCAGGAGGCGAGCGCCGCACCGTAGTTACTATTGAAAAGTTGATTAAAAAAATGATCCCGATCATTTCACTACCTAAAGAGCTCCCACCAAAGAGAAAGCCACTTCCAACCAGTCGCGACTTTGAGTCAGGACCTCGTTCTGGTGGTCGTTCGTTTGGTGGCGCAGGTCGCTCATCATCATCTCGTCCAAGTTCTGGAGGCCGAGGGCCAAGCGGTCCTGGTCGAAACTTTTCTCGTCCAAGTCGTCCCGGCGGATTCAAACGAAGCTATAAATAAACCATGACACCCTCTTTCCATATTGTAGGAGGACAAACGATCTCAGGAACCATACAGGCTCAAGGCTCAAAAAATGGGCTTGAGCCTGTTATGATTGCATCCCTTTTAACTGACGAACCCGTTACGATTCACCGTGTACCAGATCTTTCTGATACCGCTGTCTTAGTAGAACTCTTAACCTCACTTGGAAAAAAAGTGGAGCTTATAGATGGTACCGCTATTATTACCCAAGAACAACCATTACGCTCGATTGCCCCTGCCCACTTGATCGAGAAGATGCGTGCCTCAATTATTATCTTAGGGCCCTTACTTGCTCGCTGTGGAGAGGCGACTCTTTCACTTCCTGGTGGTTGCTCATTTGGAGAACGCCCGGTTGACCTTCATCTCTTTGGCATGAAACAGCTTGGCGCTATTATTGATCAAAAAGACCAGGAAATTTATGCCCATACAGAGAAGCTGATTGGATCAGAAATTACACTTTCTGGCCCCATGGGACCAACTGTTCTTGGAACAGATAATGTCATGATGGCAGCAGTTCTTGCTCAGGGAATAACTACCATACATGATGCAGCCCGTGAACCTGAATGTGTTCAACTGGCCACCATGCTTGTTGCGATGGGCGCGCAGATAGAGGGGATCGGTACCAGTACCATCACCATCACGGGAGTTGCAAACCTTTCAGGCTGTGAAGTAAGTGTGATCCCAGACCGTATCGAGACCATCTCATACCTTATTGCAGGTCTTGCCAGTGGGGGAGAGGTAACCGTAACAGACACTGAACCTGACCATATTACAGGTGTTTTAGATATCTTGAAAGAAGTTGGCTGTGAGATTTCAGTATCTGGTAATACTATTACAGCCAAGCGAGGAGAAACTCTTACGCCTTTTAATATTACAACCGAGCCATACCCAGGCCTTGCAACCGACCTCCAGTCACTGTTTGCAGTTCTCGCACTTACTATCCCTGGAGATTCGACCATTACAGAAACCATTTACCCGCAACGCTTTGCTTATGCTCACGAACTTTTGAAAATGGGGGCAGGTATATCTTTTATAGAGGGAAGTATTACTATTCATGGCGGAAAAATCCTTCATCCAGCACATGTAGTATCTACAGACTTACGGGCTGGGTGCGCACTTGCCATTACTGGCCTTATTACAAAAGGAGAAACAGAACTTACAAACATTGGACATATCTTACGGGGATACGAACATTTTACAGATAAAATAGCAAGTCTAGGTGGCACAATAACATTGCCAAATAGTATAGACCAGGTATAGTAAATATATCTTCGCCATTAGGCGCTTAAGCAGACCCAGTGAAAACTGGGTTTGCGTTTGTCTACTTATCTTGCAACATCACACTTGCTAAATAATGTATTGTTGGTATAATTAATACATTATCGCCATTAGGCGCCCGAGGAAACCCAGTGAAAACTGGGTTTCCGTTTGTCTAAAAGCCGAAGAGTACCTTAGTTTTCTCCTGTAAGGATCTGAAATCACTTGCCTGCATGCGGCCAAGTCGGCGAGACAACCGCTGTGCACTGAATAAGCGAACTTGCCCTAACATAACAGACCTTGTTTGATTATGGAAAACATAGGTAAAGTGGAATCTACTATCCTTTGGCTTAGGTTATCGGCATTCCAAGAAATGTATCTCGGTTAAACTTCTTCAATACTAGCACGGGTCGTTCGAACAGCTCATTCTTACCATCACATTCGTGACCGACGTTTTTTCCAATACTGCACCACCATATCTCGCGCTCGCTAAACTGCGGAAACTTCTTCCTCTCAGCTATTGGGATCTTTAAGTTATTCCATTTACTAAATTCTTCTTGTGGGTTTTGTGTTTGCATAAGTAAATAATAACCAAAACATAGCCTAAAAAGCAATATTATGGTATAATTTCAAGATGTTTAACGTAAAACACCAAGATAGTAAAACTCGAGCCCGAACAGGGGAGCTTATCACACCACACGGTACGATTCAAACACCGATCTTTATGCCGTGTGCTACTCACGGAGCCGTGAAAGCACTTTCAACTCCAGATCTTGAGGATGCTGGCATTGAGATACTCTTAGGAAATACCTACCACGGGTATATCCGTCCAGGAGACGACCATATTGCCCAGTTTGGAGGGTTGCATTCTTGGATGGGATGGAACAAACCGATTCTAACTGACTCGGGTGGATTTCAAGTATTTTCGCTGGGAGGCAGTAAAGGAAAAGGGGAGGGGAATAAAACAAATAACGGGAATTTGGTTAAAATAACCGATGACGGTATTCGTTTTGCATCTCACCTGGATGGTTCAAAGCACTTCTTTAGTCCTGAGAAAGTAATCGATATCCAGATAAACCTCGGATCAGATATTATGATGGTACTTGATGAATGTGCACCGTACCCCTGTTCTGAGAAATACGCGCGTGGCGCTATGGAAAAAACTCACCAGTGGGCTCGCCAAGCAGTAGAGTACTGGCAGGCGAAGAAAGCAGAGAAATATGGTGAAAGCACAACAACTCCGATGCTTTTTGGTATTATCCAGGGCTCTACCTACAAAGAACTGAGAGAAGAATCTGCGAGATATATATCTTCTCTCCCATTTGACGGCATTGCTATTGGTGGTGTCTCGGTAGGAGAGGGGAAAGAGGAGATGTACCAGGCGTTTGACTGGGTCATACCTCATTTACAAAACATAGACAATAGACCGGTCTATGCCATGGGGATTGGAACACCAGAAGATATTTTAGAGGGAGTTTCCCGCGGTATAGACATGTTTGACTGTGTCTTGCCAACCAGACTTGCCAGACACGCTACTCTCTGGATAATTGAAGAAAATGGAAAAGGCGGAAAGATAAACCTACTGCGTAATCAATACCGGGACGAGCAGAAAGTCCTCATGCCCGGATGCGCCTGCTATACATGCACTAACAACTATACAAGGGGATACTTGCGCCATCTGTTCCAAGAAAAAGAGCCACTTGCATGGCGTCTTGCTTCAATACATAACCTACACTTCATGATGGACTTAGTTCACAAAGTTCGTGAACACATCAGTAGTGGAACTTTTTCTGAATTTAAAGAAAAATTTCTTGCCAACTGGAAGATTTAGCTTCGCTCATTCCCAATCCAAACACAAAGGAGGACCTCGTGAAGTACCGCGCATTACTTGCGGACACCATTGCTATGATTGTGTTTTCCACATTATTTGGATCCGCAATTGAGCTAGGACTCTCTCACCTGACCATAGCACAGACATTTCACACACGACTCGCAGCCATTCCTGTCTTACTAGTTATGGTCAAGCCCTATGCCTGGCTGAGAAAACTAGGGATGGAACACTGGCAGGTAGGTGAAGAAGACTGGATTAAAAAAGCTGTGGTAGATATCGCGGTTTCAGTTATTATGCGAGTCATACCATACGCAGTAGTGCTCGCACACGCTGGGGCTGATCAAAAACAAATCGCAACAGCATGCACAACTGTTGCGATCTTATCTGCCGTAATCGGTAGACCGTACGGCGTCTTCCTCGAGTTCATAAGAAAAACATTCAAAGTTACAGCCTAACGCAGTTTGACCTCTGCGCATCAAAAGGTCTTTTTTATTTGCGATAAATCTTGAGTGCTCCATCGATAAACTGCTGAAGAAAGTTAACTCTATTCTCCCACTCACGACCACTGTTCTCTAAATTTTGCTTCCACTGGTCAAATCCGCCAGCTGCTTCTATCCCTACCTGATAGCGATCCGGGGTCTCCCATTCAAGTCCCTCATATGCCTTGAATTCTGGTTTCGTGTTCTTTTTATATAGAGATAAGTAGTATTCACCCCACCACGACTGATCTGTGCCTTCAAGGTCATTAGTCAAAAAGCTTATTAATGACTTTTTTATAAAGAAAGCTCCAGATAGATAATCATGCACACCCCACGATGTGATGAGATCAAGTACCCCATTAAAGATAGGTTCAGTTTGTTTTAGCTGCTTATGATGGGAACTAAAAGCTCTTTTAGATCGTTCAAGCACAACCCAGTCGTGCTTTTCAACTGACTCTAGCATATCTTTAAATTCTTCAGGGTAAAATGCCACCCAGTGCAGTGCGCGATCTAAGTCACAGTATAAAACATCGCCATATACACTAGCAGCATGGAGTGCATGACGATACACATGCCCAATGTTATTCTCGGAAAGTGTTAGAAGCTCAACACCATGTGAGAGCAAAAACTCTTTGGTCTCAGGAAACATATTTACATTTCCCACTACAATAACCTTATCGAAGTGTTGGCGCACTTGTGGAAACCATCTCGTGATAATCGGAAGGTAAAAACCGCGCGGATCATACAGAGTCGTAGCAAGAATTCTTGGCATTGCAGTCAATAAATGGTAAATTTACCTCTATTATACCACCCAAAGAAGAGGAATCAAATGAGACAAAAACAAAGAACCACCCCGGAGGGTGGTTCTAGTTTTCATGAGATCCTGTTTAGGAGGAGAGGGGAATGGGGAGATTATCGTAATTCCCGCCCCGAAGCTTGATCCACTTGTAGCGGATATTTTGGAACCAGGCGTAGCCAGGAATGGCTCGTAAGGCCCACGCGTGGATAACCCTGGCGGCAAGACCCTGATCTTGAAGGAAAACTGTCAGCTGGTCATTTGCAATCCCAGGAACAACATCCAGCTTTGGCCACTCCTTGGATGGGGTAAAGCTGTGAGGGTCCGCAACGAATGCAGCAAAAGTGTTTCGAGCTGAATGAACTGAAGAAGACCTGAGCGAACAGCACAGCTTGTAAGTGCTCGAACCCTGGACTACTTCTTTGATCATCCCGACTTGAAGTATGGTAGCTCCATCATCAAAGTAATGGATGCCTTGGATGAAGCGATCACCGCCTCCTCCGTAGCTCAGGATATCAAACTTGAGGGTCACCCATTTGGTCAGTTCGACAGGAACTTCATCCAACCATGGCTTAAGAAGTGGAGAAAAAAGTTCAGATTCCTGGATAACAATATCTCCAGCCTCCACCTTGCTCACTTGTGCTTTGCCGATCCTTTTCAGCAAGTCGTTGGTTTGTTGACCGGGCTCAAGCCCAATCTTCATGGAAATGTGCATGGCATACCTCCTGTAGGCTCAGAGTTCAGTGTCGGTGACCGACATCAGTCTCGTAATACCTGGAATGCCTTTATGCATAATAACATTATTCATAGATTATGTCAATATTATTCTCTTATGTGCTTAAACATAAGAAGAGAAAACCAAGTAAGGAAATCAAAAAAAGCCACCCCGGAGGGTGGCCTTTGTTTTTTACGAGATACGCGCATAGTGCGGAGAGAGTTAATACATTGGGTGACGCTTGCACAGCGCTGCTGCTGCCGGCTTCCAACTTTCAGGAATATCAGGGTCAGCTGCAAACATGCAGGCATGGGACATCTGGCTGTAAAAGATATTCTTTTTGATTCTCAAAGCCTTATTGTTACGAAAACGCAACTTTGAGACAACAATTCCGTTCTTTGGGCACAAGCCGTCGTTGGTGAGTTTGAGAAGTGTTATGACTGGCATAACATCGTAGGTCGCCACATGGGTGTTTGAGCTATGAGGTTGTGGCTGTTGATCAAGCACCTCAGCACACAACTCTTCAACGAGATTGCCTTCGCGATGAAGCTTCACATACGCTCTTTCAAACGCTTGCCCTAACTGGTTGTTGGTAGTGAGCATGAAAAAACCTTCTAACTTTTCTGCTTGATCTGCAGAAGAGGGGGTTGGTGCAACAAGCACTATGACTGCCAGCACCATAATTGGGAGAAATACGATACGTTTCATGTCAAAGACCTTCTTTCCTTTTATTTGTATCTAAATTATATACTATTTACTCTAGTATGTCTAGATAATTTCCTCTATACAAATCAGGGGAGGGGAGGTACTATATAAGCAATACACCACCAACACACACATCAATGGCGGTATCGTACAATGCTACAAGTTTTGATGCTGGGTCTGCGGGAATAAATCCGTTGGTTCTTTTTTATGCCTTAATCGGAGCAGGGCTTTTTGTACTCTGTGCAGTCTTGCTCTACCAGATCCTGCAAGAGTACCGGTATGAGAAGGGGAAGATTTCTCGCTCAGTCAACATGGTACTGCTCCAGATCTTAGTACCAAAAAAATCGAGTCGTGATGAAGAGGAGAGTAAAAAAGATCCAAAAGACTTGGTTGCTCGTGCCTCTCAGATGTTTTCATCGCTCTATTCTATAGCGGACACTCAGCTGAACAAGTCATGGTATAAGAAAGGGGCGCATGTTTCATTTGAAATAGCCTCAATTGACGGTGTAATTACCTTCTATGTTGCCGTACCACAGGAACTCGTCGATCTCGTTGAAAAACAAATCCATAGCTTTTATCCGGATGCCTACATGGAAGAAGTAGAAAGGTACAATATTTTCTCAGACACCACCAAAGTTCAGACAGCAGAGCTTACGCTTTCTGATGTTGTTTCGTTGCCGATTAAAACATATAAGGAATTTGAGACAGATACACTTAATACCATTACGTCGTCACTTTCAAAGCTAGCCAGTGGGGAAGCAGCATCCATTCAGTTTTTGATTCGACCGGCTAAAAATACCTGGCATAAGGGATCTGAATTCCATATCAAGCAGCTCCAAGAAGGGAAGAAGATTTCAGGAGGAGACCTCACATGGAAAAAAATAGGGGAGGGTAGTTTGAGCTTCGGCAAGACTTTAGCTTCTGCTGCCTCTAAGACGGAGGAATATAAGGAAGAAAAACAAAAAACTCTCTCGCCTATAACCGAACAAAAGATAAAGATGATAGGGGAGAAGGCTTCTTTGGTTGGCTTTGAAACCGTTATTCGCGTAGTAGTGGCGAGCCCTGAAGTTGCCAACTCGAAGATGCATCTAGCTAATATCCTCAGTTCCTTTACGGTCTTCAATAGCCCAACCGGGAACAAGCTCATTCGAGTAAAAGGCAGATCAGATACACAGATTACCCAGGACTTTATCTTCAGAGCAATGCCATATGACGGCTCAAAGTCCATCTTAAACTGCGATGAGTTAGCGAGCCTATTCCACCTCCCAAATCGCAATACAGAAACGCCAAGCATTAAATGGCTCACCTCGAAACGAGCTCCGGCACCACCAGAAGTACCTAAAGAGGGTCTATACCTTGGTACTAATATTTTTCGTGGTGTGCGCACTCCAGTCTATATGAGACCAGAGGATCGGATGCGCCATATGTATGTAATTGGTAAGTCTGGTACGGGTAAATCTACCTTTATTGAGGATCTGTGTGTGCAAGATATTCGAGCAGGCAGGGGAGTTTGCTATATCGATCCGCACGGCGAATCTATTGACCGCATACTACAGCAAATCCCACGCGAACGGGCAGAAGATGTTATTATCTTCAACCCCGGTGACTATGAGAGACCAATGGGACTCAACTTACTTGAATTTAATAGTCCCGAGGAACGGTCTCTGGCAGTTTCAGAACTTATGAATGTCTTTGATAAACTCTACGACTTAAAGTCTACTGGTGGACCGATGTTTGAGCAATATTTCAGAAACGCCGCCTTACTCGTTATGGAAGATGTAGAAAGTGGATCGACCCTAATGGAAATTCCAAAAGTACTTTCCGACGAAGATTTCAGAGCATACAAAATCTCAAAGTGTCAAAACCCTATTATCAAAAACTACTGGCTTAAAGAAGCAGAGAAAGCAGGAGGGGAGGCAGCTCTTGCCAATGTCGTACCATATGTAACTTCAAAGATGACGAAGTTTATAGCCAACGACATTATGCGCCCGATCATTGCCCAACAAAAAAGCGCATTTAATGTGCGTGAGATTATGGACAACCAAAAGATCCTCCTCTTAAACTTATCGAAGGGCCGAATAGGGGAGGAGAATATGTCTCTTCTAGGCCTTATCATGGTCTCTAAGATTTACCTTGCCGCTATGAGTCGTGCAGATATGAAGGAAGCCGATCGTAAGACCTTTTACTTATATATGGACGAGTTCCAGAACTTCTCAACCAAAGCAGTGGCTGACATCCTGTCTGAGGCACGCAAGTACGGCCTGGCTCTAACGGTTGCTCATCAGTACATTGGACAGCTCACACAGAATAATAACACCCAAATACATGACGCTGTGTTTGGTAATGCCGGTACTATGGTCTCATTTCGAATCGGCGTAGATGACGCAGAGGAGATGGCTAAGGTCTATGATCCGGTATTCTCAGTTAACGACCTGATCAATGTTGAGGCTTTCAACTCATATATTAAGCTTCTGGCAAACAACACCAGCTTGCGTGCCTTTTCTCTGAACCACTTTAAAGATATGAGTAAAGTGCCACCACCAAACCAGAAACTGGTTGAGGCAATTACACAATTATCTCGATTGAAATACGGACGCGACCGTGATATTGTCGAAGAAGAAATTAGACTACGAGCCGGCTAACAAACACTATGAAAAAACACATACTTATCCTTTCGTTTACAGCACTACTACTTGGAGTAAACTTCGGCATTACACCGGTATATGCGAGCGCTGTTGGTTTCAGTTCAGTACCAGAACAAGCACATATTAGTGCAGATACCCCAGCTACTCCTGACGAAGTATTGAAAAACGCTACTTCTGCAGACCAACACGACTTGAAGTGTGCAACTGCAGCCAACGACGGCGATGGAAGGGCACTTATCTTGTGTTTTGCACAGAAAATTCTTGGCTACCTTCTGGGAATCTCATCGCTCATTATGGTACTCATGATTATTGTATCCGGGCTCATGTACACGTCATCAGCAGGGGACTCAAAGAAAGTTGAGACCGCGAAGAAGGCTCTCTCCGGTGCCATTATTGGGGGAGTTATTGCAATGATGTCCTATGCGCTAGTGGCATATACCAACAACCTGATCTTAAACGGCGCAACTCCTGCGACAAGTAACCCAGCTCCTACTCCAACACCCAGTGGAGATGGTGGAACGCCAGTCGACCAGCATCTACCCGGTACTACTGGAGTTGATATTGGTTCTCCTGTAACACCAGCTACAGGCGGAGTTAATCTTGGGTCTCCAGTCACAGATCCAAACTTCAGACAAAATCCAGATGTAAATAATACTGGCACAGGAAGCGGTACTACATTGCCTACCAATGAACCAACGCCGACAGTACCTAATCAGATATAAGATAATAATTAAGATACTCATATCTGTTGCACTATTTAAAACCCTTGCATATATTTAGTTTCTATGGTATAATGTGATTAATCTTGAAAACCAGGTGAAAAGCCGGGTTACAAACCAAGATACATACCACTAAATAAATAGGGAAGGGGCAACAATGCTACGAGATGAACAACAGAGTGTCGACACTGTGCGTCATTTGATCGAATCAGCTGAAGCGCAATTGCGCTCAGCTCGTGAACTATTGTCAGAACTCTCAGGTATCCCTACGAAGGGACGCAAACTCAAAAGTGCAGATCTTGGCTCTCGAGCTGAAGGTCTCTCGATTATTACCGAAGGGAAAGTAATCGAAGGTATTTTTGACGGCGAAATGATGATTGGATCGGATAAGAAAAAATATCCTGTGCCGGCTAATTATGCCAGTAAATCCAAATTTGTACCCGGAGATACTCTCAAACTCACTATTGAAGACGACGGTACGTTTAAGTACAAACAGATCAAGCAAATTGATCGCCGTCGTGTGGTAGGTTCTCTTGTATATGAAGACGGCAATTATAAGGTAATGGCAGAAGGGAAGACCTACAAGGTTCTCCTCGCATCCGTCACCTATTATAAAATCTCTCCTGGCGACCAGGTAACCATTGCACTACCAGCTGGTGAAGAAACCAACTGGGCAGCAATCGAGTCTGCCGCTATGGGATTTGCTGAATAATTAGACAAGAAACACTATAAAAGCGCTAGAAATAGCGCTTTTATAGTACCTATGATACAATAACCACAAGCAGTACGCTTAAGCGAACCTAAACAACACAGAGAAGGAGCAATATTGTGCGACATGGATACCAAACCCAGAGAAAGACCAGTCCAGGATGTTTTTGGTTAGTTATTGTTTGTGCGTTGTTCCTTATTTTTCTTGCAGGAATTTCCATTCCGCTTGTGATATTTATGGTATACAGCATATACCGAAAAACACCGGGGAATATGCTTGAGCCATGCTTTGAGACAACCCACAAAAACAACGAAAGGTGGTAGCTATGGAACCAAGATCAAAATTCGTTACCAGCATCAACGATGCTGGAGACCTGGTGATTCAGGAAGAATCTGATGTATTCAATGCAAAAGACCTGATCCAGTCTGCAATCGATCACTTCAAACTGACAGCGGCTAAGGAACTAGATTTCCTATTCTTGTCGGTTTTAAATCGCAAGTACATCACTGCCACAACCAGGCTTGAAATTTTTCAGCGCAACATACCAAGGACTACTGTTGAAACAATCATCACAGCAGAGGGCGACTACAAGCCTCGGGTCTGGGTAGAGTGCATGGAAATATCTGTCCCAAGACTAACTGAGCTTATCGAGACACATATCAATAAGTACGACCATGGGAAAACCTGTCTTATAACACTCAACCAGGGACTGTTCTTGCTGGAAGAATACCCAGTAACCACCATCCAAACTCCATAGTACGGCTTTAATTGAGACGGTAGCCTCCGTCTCGTCGTAGGGGGAACTATTTGATCCGCATTCGCGGGGCGCAGCCTAAAAACTGCGCTATTATTTTGTCTAAAAAAAGAAGAAGTGGACCTATGGGTGCCTAGACTCAAAATTTAGAAATCGGTGGGGAAGTATGATTATAAAAAAAGAGAGATAGTTTGAGAGAGAAGTATGAAATACAAAAATATAAATTTATTTTTTTTAAGAGTAATTCCAATGCAAAATACACACCAAAATCCGTACCACATGCAAGCCCCAGCTTTCCCCCAGAAACCCCTGCTTTATGTCGCATAAGATACATTGTGCGACATATGTTATCCACACCCTTCTGGTAACTGTGGACTATCCCCTCAAAACTTCTGTCTCAAAAAATATTCCATATAAATTTTTTATATTTGTTTTTCATATAACTCCCTTCATTTCCCTACCCTACCTGCCTCTATGCCCTTTTTTTATCACATCCTAGAAAATCCATACTAAAACACTAATACCCTATTCGTGTCAATAGTACCATTTTGACATAAAAATACCCGGTAGATTGCTCCACCGGGCAGGGTTAAACCCTATCAGAAACCCCTTAAAAGGGGCGAAATACCCACAGTCCTTCTTGTCTCCATACAACGAGGCGACCTGGAGGAAAAGGAAGCCTAGTTTCATTAGGCACATCAAAGACCAACTTTCCTTCTCCTTTCATAAGATCCGTTGATCCCTTAAAAGCAACACGGACTTTCTGGCCAAATGCACGCAACTCGCACACGTTGTATCCAAGAGGAACCGGAGCATTGTCCAAGACGCCAAAGTAGTGTTCGCAAAGCGAAGGATCACTCTCCTGGCCATCATGGCTAAATGTCGCCCGAAAGCCACGAGTTGCCAGAAGAATGATCAGGGCCACCAACAGTAGGCTTTCCATATACTTCCTTTCTACCATTACGGCATGTTGTGTTGAGAGACGCTATTGGTTATTAGCGCTCCTTTGTTCGCTCCACTGTGGTCAGGGTAGCCAAGGTCCAACGCAGATCATCCCCGTGCATGTGACTCATAAGACTGATCCATAACTCGCAGGCAAGCTTCACTGCTTCATGTCTGGGGAAACCCTTTTCCCGGTAGTACCACCCGCCTAGCATCTCGGCCACTGCCCGCAACCAAACGGTGTCAAAGTACAGAGCAAGCTTGTAGGCGTCCTCGACTTCAGCCGGAGCTTTCTCGATAAGCGCCATCAGCTCATGGGTGGCAGCAGCTACAACTTCGACGCTGTATTTGCCGCTGGCGTAGAGCTGAAGCGCGAGATATTCCGGAGTGGTGAAGTCGTCCTTTGGAGAACAGAACAGGTTTACGAAGAACCTTCTTGAAAGGCTGTCTCGGCTATTCCCTTCGAGAATCCTGAACTGAATCTTGATTGCGTGTTCTTTCGTGGGTTTTACAAACTGGTACACGCTCGGCGTGAAAGCATCACGGTCTTGCACGAAATATTGGGTGTAGACATTCGGGAGATACTTTTCTCCATGCTCATTGCTGTCATCGAAGCGTGGTCTGTCAAAAGATACTCTTCCCTCCCCCCATGCGAGACTGAGTGGAGCGGGGTCGTGTTTGATTATCGAGTCTCGGTAGACCAGGAGATCCTCGATCCCGCAAGCCTCAAAGTGAGCCTGCACTGTTCGCACCGAAGACTGGGAGAGACTTTCCTCTTGCTCTGATCTTGTTCTCTCGGCAGCCGCGACCAGAGATTCGCACATCCGGTTGTACTCGATTTCTTCCGGAGACTTGGAAGGAGGGGTTACCGCCTTCTCACGCTCTTTGACGAGGTTGCGTTGGATACGTACATCCAACGCATGTTTTGCCCAGTAGATGAGGCTGGTCACAACCGCAATCAGTGCGATTACGATAATAACCATGCCCCATGGTGGGAGTGGTGTATTCCAAAAGTCCATGAAAGACTCCTTTCCCCTGTTTAATACAGGACATACAGTTCATCCACAACTGACTTCACTCTGTCGCTATCCAGATTTTCGTTGCCAGATTGTGGTGTAAGACCTTTAAGAATCGTCGTGATGGCAATCTGCCGCCTTTGAATCTCATTTGAGGTCATCCCGGTCGACTCACCGCCACAGATGATCCGCGTTTGAATCTCCTCAAGCACGGCGTCATTAAGGTATGTAGCCACCCTTGTGGCCTCTGCAAGGTTAGCCATCCGGATTGCTGCGCTGGTTCGAAAGTAAACCCGAACATGCGTGGCCAGCTCCTCTTTGATGTGTTTCTCCATATCCAGCAATTGAAGTGATTCTCCGTTCATTTCCGTCTCCTTTTTCCTTGTGTATTCGGCATACCCTGCCGTCTGGGTTTATTCCTGATCTACGACAAAAAAAGCTCTCAGGCAACTCTCCCAGTCGAGAAAGTTAATCTCTGAGTCTTTTCTACCTAAGTAGACTAGCGCCATGCCAGTCGGCATAACCGATAGCATCTCCACTAGTCGTGCTCGGTACATAAGACCTGTTGTGCACTTGAAGACCACAAGAGGTGTTTTGTCCAGGATAAACTCCCGAATCTTTTTTGGCTCTGCATCCTCTATGTAGCAAATGTCGGCATTCTCCTTGCCAGAAATCATCTTAATTACCTGTCGGTAACGCAGACTCTCCTGGCAGCAGTATTCAAGGATTTCGCGCTCCATAGTCTCAAACGAAACTTCGATTGGAAAGTGAAATATCTGCACCCCAGGGTGTTTCTTTTGAAACCTTTTGAAACTACTTTTATTCATGGTAATGCCGATGGATGTCTTCATTTTGAGCCCATCCTCGTCAAACCATGTCAGAGTAATATCCTTACCTTGCCTGTCCTCAAATGAGTTAGGGTCATGTCGTACCACTTCGTGAAACATAGGAAGCTTACTCCCCTGTCTTGTTGCCCCACGCAGTTGCTCAACCACACATTCCTCAAGCAGGTATCCACAATCTATCCTGCCCCTCATGTTTTCAGGGTCTTCTTTAAATGGCTGGATAACCTGCTTCCATACTTCCCTCTTCCCTAATCTTTCAGGAACAGGGTCTTGTTTATTAGGAGTCATAAACCCCTCCTCTCTTTTGAATTTCAAGGCATATATCTAACGCATGATGTAAAGGTTCACATCCGATTGATGATATCTACATTATATAACTTTTTATTGCTTATGGCGATAATAATCAAAGAATAGACCCTACTTGTTAATGTATAATAAAAAACCGCCTCGGTGGATTGTTCCACCGGGCGGTCAGTCGTTGTTTGTATATGAGGGAGCTACACATTCCATCCCCTCATGAGATGAGAAAAGGCCACCAGTCTCCAGCGGTTTCGATCATCTTCTCCATAATGGAAGTTCATGAGCCGAACCCAGAGGTAGATGGCAATATGTTCGTATTCTTCGATGTGCCTGTCTGCCCAGCTTTGTCCGCTCATGCTCTCTAGTGCAGCTCTCACCTCGGGCCACCAGGTCTTCGCGTAAAAAAGCTTCAGTTTTTCAATCTCTACATGTCCTGCTACAGGGGCGATTGTGATGGTGTAACAGAGCTTGTCTTCAATCCTGTCCATCACGCTTTTGACATGGTCATCGTTGAGCCTTTTCACGGTATATTTTTCGCAGCTTGTGAAAAAGCGGTAGAACAGAGCAAGCATCATAATCCTGAGGTACTCATGAAATTCAAGCTCCTGAGGAACAAAGGTGAGCTCTATTCTCTTGTTGTGACTTACTGGAAATGCAATGGTCACATTATCCTCTTCTCCTACTTCAGCCCTAATCGAGACCAGCTTTTGAGAATCATGGATGTACTTCACTTCAGGAACAGCTCCGTTTTGAATCTTTTCCTGGTCATAACTGCGAACAATTTCAACAGTTCCATGTTTCCATGCTTCCCAGAAAGGTCGATTGGATGGCGCAATAAAGATGCCCTTGATCCTGAAGAGATCAAGGTAGGAAACAAAAACATCCATAGCTTCCTTCCCCTTTTCCTCAGTGATCTTTTCTTTGTCGTTTTCCATCCTTCGAAAGGTCTCCTGGTAGGTCTGGTATATTGCCTCTTTTGTTCTTTTTTTGTCTTTCCTCTTTCTTCTGGCAGCAAGAAATGCGCCAAAAGCAAGTGACCACATGATGAAGGTTGCTGCGATGAGGAATGTCAGAAGAATCGACTGCCACCAAAAGTCTTTAGACTCCATCCACTGATGAAGTAGTTGTTGTGCTTGTTCCATATCAACCCTCATTTCATTTCAGAGTTTCATAACTGGGAACTATGTCCCCAGTATAGTGTGCTGAGACGCTTTTATCCCAGACATGATCACGCGCCCCATTCATCTTGTCCATCATCGCAATCCAGATGTCAGTTGCATACTGCTCAACAGCAATGGGGCTAGACTTCTTGATAAGACGAGTCAGCCAACGGGTTGCCAGTGGAAACCACATGTCGCGGTAGTACTGATTGATATCCTTTTGTCCACCAGCAGTCGGAGTGATGCGTAGCGCGAACATAAAGCGTTCTTCAATCTGCTTGAACACCTCCTGAATCCTTTTGCCATCTCCAAGCTCGTACAATTCGTATAGCTCGGAGAAGAAAAAGGATAAGATCAGAACCCGCAGATACTCGTGACCCTCAAACTCTTCCCGCATGAAGCTTAGCGCAATCCCTTTCGGCTGGTTACCCATCTTAAACTCAAGAGTAGTAAACACCCCTTCTGTGGAAGGAAAAGTCGCTTTCCGTGTTGCAACCATCGTGGGATGCAAGCGGTATTCATTTGTTGGAAGTAAACCTTGTAAAATATCTGCATCGGTCCTTCCAACTACTTCCAGGTAGCCTTCTGCGAAGATGCTACTAAACAACATCTCATTGTCTTCGTCACGCGGGCTGATAACCTGTAGATTAGGAATATCTAGATTTATCAGTATTTTCCTTATCTCGGAAGGCGTAGTGCTCTGCATCATTCTCTCATTTTCACTTCTTTTCATGTGAAGCCTATTCATCCTTGAGTCATACTGTCTCCTACGCTCTTTATCAATTACCCTTTGTACCCTTGCGGCCTTTAGGGTCTTTGAGAGCTTACTTAGCTTAAGAACCACATCATACATCACGACCATGGCTAAGAGAAAACTAGCAATAAGCCACCGGTGTTCGTTGAATTGTTCAATCATCGTTCTTTCCTTCTTCCTTTTTTTGAATTACGGCATCTTCTGCCGCGTAGGTTGTGTTATTTTACTTTCTGTGATTGCTCGCATTACTGCTGAGTAGTAGAGAGTATCCAGCATAATGTAGAGTACCTCAGGCTTGAGGTTACTCCAAGCAGTCCCCTCTTCTTTTGGCCATGGCCAGAGATGATCAGCTAGTTTCTTTCTCTTAGCTGACAATGTTTCCTGATCCATGTAGCCTTTCTCGTCCACTAAAGTAAGTGGATCGTAATGTAGTTTAAGTAGTGGATGCTTGGGGTTTATTTCCCGAAGCATAGCAAGCGCTTTTTCGAGCGCTCGTTTATGTGCGTCGGCCATTTCCCCTTCCTTTCTGTGTCTGAAGATTTAAAGATCATATTTGTATTAGTATTGTAGATTATATACCATTCGTGTATAAAAGTAAAGATAAATAACAAAAAATACAGAGGGAGTGTCTCTGTATTTTTTCATCTATCCCATATAGCACTGTCTGCTGTTTTATAGCTCTATCTCCTGCCCAATTTTGATCTCGCCAGTATCTTTTTTAGAACCGAAGTCTAGATCCTTAAGATCATCATGAATTTCTCGTTCCGCTACTTCGTGCGGCGCTATTTCTACTTCCTGTATATTCTCGTTGGCGTCTGTCACCTCTTGCTGAGTTGCATTCTTTTCAGGTGGTATAGTGTTTTGCACTTCTTCTCCCTCCCCTGCTGCGTCTTTCTTTTTTCTCAAGTACCAGATCCCACCCTTTTTATCTTTGAGTTCACGGTACGCTATCTTGGGCTTCGCTGGAATAACTTCAATAGTGCCATCAGCAGCTACCGCTATAGTTTCCCCCATCTCGCCGTTACCTACCTTTGGAGTATTCTTAACATCCGACATACTGGTACTCCAGGTAAGAATATCCTGCTCTACCTCAGAGCGAGGCTTGGTGTACTTTGAGCGAGAGAGTGCAATGATTTTCTCTACATTATTCGTCTCCTGTCTTTCTTCACGAGCAAGAGTAGTTGCTGAGAACGGCAAGTTGACCTGTCCATCTACAAGAAGCTTCACATAAATATGGTAGTTGCTTAAATTAACTAGATCGCTCTCATCAAAGACAGGTGCGAAAAGACGCACGAGAAGCGGAGGATCGTTTGCTCCTACACGAAACGCAATAGCGGTACCAACGTTACCTACCACCGCCTCGCGGATGTCGTCGGTCATCTGCGCCATGAACTGGTGCGCAATAATTAGACTCAAACGGTACTTACGAGCCTCTGAAAGAATGTCTGCAAATGATGAGGTAGCAAAGTTCTGGAACTCGTCTACATAAAGAAAGAAGTCAGACAACTGGTCTTCAGGAATACCAGCACGAGCCATCGCGGTTAACTGAATCTTGGTGATGATCATCGCTCCAAGAAGACGCATGTTATCTTCTCCGATTTCTCCTTTCGAGATCTTGATCAAGAAGATCTTCTTGTTATCCATGATGTCTTTGATATCTATGGTACTTTTCCCTTGTCCCACAATAGAACGCACCGATGGCACTGCCAAGAACTGTCCGATCTTATTTTGAATCGGGGCAACTGCCTCCGTAATAAATTTAGCGTTATTTTTTACCTGTCCTTCAAACTCATCCACCCAGTATTCTTTAACTAATGGGTCAGTGACATTATCTACAATATATTTACGGTAATCCTTATTAATCAACATTTTAGTTGCCCCCAGGAAGGTAGATCCTGGTGTTTCCATCAAAGCCAGAATGATATTCTTCATGATGTATTCCATACGAGCAGACCACACATTCTCCCAGATCTTTTTGAAAATACTCATAATACCTGAAGCCACGATCTCGCGTTGCTCGTCGTTGATACTTTCAAGTAAATTGAAACCAACTGAGTGTTCTTTATCTCCTGGGTTAAAGATAACAACATCATCGATACGATGATCCGGGATATATTTCATGATGTTGTCAATCAGTGATCCGTGTGGATCCAAAATAGCCAAACCACGGCCTTCTCGGATATCGTCAATTGCCATGTTTTCAATCATGGTAGATTTACCCGTACCGGTTTGACCTACAATATACATGTGACGACGGCGGTCATTTAACTTCATACCAAACTTAACCGTTTCACCACGGAAGTTGGTACGACCAAAGACCGTTAGAATATCTGGACCTACCACACCCTCTATAGGCAGCGTTGCAGGTGGCTCACCCTTTTTGCTTCCTGCCCAGACAATACTTGGGGTTTCAACCGAGACGGTTGGCAAGTGGTACACAGAAGCGAGTTCTTCAATGTTTAAAATAAAGCCTTTTTTCTCAAAGTTGCGAGTCTGAAATGAGTTTAGAAACTCTGGGTCATCCAGAGATATCCCCTTATAGGCAAAACCGTTTAAGTTCGAGGCATTAAACTGCTTGAACGCACCAGCAATAGACTGGAGTTTGAGCTTCATTGCCTCAGGTTCTTTTTTAGATAAGAACATAATACGAATCACAATCTCGTACCCAAGCTTGGTAGACTTTTCTTCAATTGCCTTAATAGCCTGCTCTACAGGCCCTGGGAGCTTGGGTGGTGCAGCCTTACTATCAGTTGGTGGAGTAAAAAGAGCCTTTAAAAGTATCACCAGAAAACTAAATGCTTTTGGTATAAGGCCATTACCTGAAATGGCGAATTTTTTACCACTCTTGAGTTGAGAAATATGCGCAAACGCTCCCTTCTGCCATGAGTCGCCGATTGGACGAGCAAGAACCTGTGCCCAAATCTGCTCCCCGTCTTCAACTTGAGCTAGTACTCCCGTAATTCCCGCCAGCGGGTCGACTTCAAAGTTCTGGAAGGTATTTATTGGGTAGTAGTCCTTTTTCGATAGCACAAGCTCTGTTCCTGCAAAGTGTAGGCCGTCTGGTCTTTTCGTTAAGGTATAGTCCTCTACCTGCTTGATCTCAACATTGGGATACTGAGCATAGAGCTGTCCCTCAATAAAGTCTTTGAGGTGCTCCGGGACATGGATATAGAAGCGAATGTATTTCGCGATAGAGACAATCTCGAAACTAATATGTTCCTGGAAAGACCCTTCTTGAAGGCGTTCTTTGGCATTCTTGTAAATACCATGGAGTGAGGCAAAGAAAAACTGTGCAGACTGGGGGCCCTTCTCGTTGTTACGCGGCACCTGAATAAGTAAGGTAGTGTATTTCTGCTTCACCAACCAAAACCTTTTGCGTCGTTTTGAGTATGCTGCTGCAAACAGCTTGAAGGTGAAATAGATGCCACCAAAAAAGATGATCCAGAAGATCAGCTGACCAAGCGACATATAGAACGTTTCAGGAGAGAAGTCTGCCATTATATACAAAAGTTAAAAATTGCACCCAGTAATACACAGTGTCTTTTTATTATATGCCCTTAACGCCTGATTTCAAATAAGAAAAAGGAGCGCACATAACCCTTTCAAGTTATCCTGCGCTCCCCCTCATGTTGTCTTCATCTTTTTAGGCGAATATATAGCCTTCTTTAGTTTTTTTGAATTTCTTTGAACTCTGAAGATTTATCAAGATTGTGGCTTTTTTAACCTTCTTTTTCTTAAGTACCTCTTCAACGAGTGTGTTCTGGTCAAGTGGCGTACCGTGGCTTTCCATAATCTTCGCAATCACATCCTCAACCGTTCCTGGTTCAAATCCCCAGTGAGAAAGGCCGTACAGACCGCGTCCTACTAGGACAAAACGGTTATCTGAGATCAGTTCGTTGTGAACCGTCTGAACCGTCACTGACTTGTTATCAAACGGAAGCTGTTCAATAGCAGTTGCGATATCTGAGAAATGCATTGGCTCGCCAGACTTAGACAAGACATAGAATATCTTGTCACGGATTGTACGAGGCTTAACCCATGGCCAGGTTACAAGACCCTTCTTACCATCATCATGGGTGTGAATGAGGCGTGAGAGGCCGATTACCGACTGTAGGAGCTGTGGCGTGATGTCTTTTACATACTTCGCATGTACCTTATGAGTTAGAATCTCCTGCATAAGGATTTCGTCACCCATCACTTCACGACGAGATTCTAAAATTTCAGTGTAGGCACGCGCAAGGTCGGCTACCATCGTTGGGTGGTACTTCTTCAAGGCAAAACCTGCACGAGTATGATCGTTTTCAGGGATTTCATGTACATCCTCTGAAAGAAGAAGAATAAAACCGATCATCTTTTTCATCTCATCCATGCGCTTGTCATCCAAGTCATAAATAAGAGAGTTTACAAAAGATTCCTCAGTCATTGCTCCACCATGAGCTTCAAGGATTTTTACGATACGGTCAAATGTTCCCTGATTGTGCTCGAGCTTTGCGATTTTTTTGAGTTTCGTAATAGAAGCAGCTTCAATCTGGCGTACTCGTTCACGAGTAACACCAAACTCTCGTCCGATAGCATCAAGTGTTACACGCTTGCGTCCCGAGAGACCAAAACGCTTCATAAGCACCTTCTGTTGCTTTTCCTTCAGATGAGAAATCAAATCACGCGCAAATTTGGTAAAATGCGCATCCTTCATTTGGAATGCTGCGATAGCATCAAGTTTAGTTGCTTCCCCTTGTGTCATATGCGTAAACTTCGCTGGTATTACAGTTTAGATACAATGATAAATATTGTCCGATTTGCAACGATATGGTCTATTATACATACTATGGAAAATATTGTCAACGATATTCTCCACATAGAAAAAGAAGGGGTGTTACCCCTCCTTTTCTCGTTTGTCTTTAAATAGCCGGTGGAAGTAGTACTCTCTGAGCATTTCCACGTTCTGCATAATGCGTAGCAAGAAGACTATGATGATACCCAGATACAGATCCAGGTTCATCTTAGTACCCAGATACACGAAGAAGATGGCAATAATACTGTAGAAAACGAGATTAAAGACAAAGTGAATCAGGTTATACCGCCCCTCGATCTGGTTCGTTAAAGCCTGCACCAACGAGTCAATCAATGCCAGGATGGCAACTGCTGAGTACTGCGCATACTCAATAGGGATATTAAACGGTAACACCGCTCCTGCCAGCACTCCAACTAATAACCCAACGATAATGTATAGCATGTGTTTATATGTTCTGTGTATGTACCCAACCTATACTATTTTGCCTTCTTATGCCAGAGGACAACTGCAACTGAAGCAACGAAGATTGAACTGTAGGTACCAGTTACAATTCCAATGGTGAGTGCAAAGATGAACCAGAAGATAGACTTACCGCCGAAGAGCAAGAGTGCGAGCAAGGCAAACAGTACGGTAGCAGAAGTGTTGATCGAGCGAGCCATGGTTTCTGCAATCGACTGGTTGGCAATTTCTGCAATGCCTCCGGTCATACGACGCGTATTTTCACGGATTCTATCAAATACTACGATCGTATCGTGAACTGAGAATCCAAGTACGGTAAGAAGAGCAGTAATAAAGAGGCTATCTACTTCTACATGTAAGTAGTGCCCTAGGATTGCAAAAATACCAATTACGACCAGCAAGTCGTGAATAAGCGCTACAATAGCACTCATTCCAAACTTCCACGAGCTGTACTCCCGGGGCACTGTACGGAAAGCCCAGGCAATATACAGGACGATTGCAAAACACGCAAAGATCACAGCGAGTACTGCTTTGCGAGCTAGATCCCTGGAAACTGTAGGGCCTACTACTTCAAAACGCAATTCTTTGGTCTCCCCTATCTTTTCTTTAAGCTGACCTGAAAGTTCGCGGTACTTAGTCGTATCTATTGTATGGGTGCGGGCAAGTATGGTGTTACTTGCAGTGGTAGAATACTGTCCACCTACTATTCCCTGTTTCTCAAAAACTGCTTTTACATCATCTATATTTACCGAGTCCTTACCGGGGAACTGCACTTCAATTAACGTTCCACCCTCAAAGTCGATACCAAGATTGAGCCCCCATGCTCCCAGCCCGATCAGACCTGGAATGGTAACGAGTGCTGAGATAACAAGCCATAATTTCCAATACTGAATGATTTTCATATAAGTTAAGTGAAGTATGTAATGTTCTATTTTCCAAACAGCCACTGCTTGCTTCCGAGCTTCTTACCAATTAACACCATAAGCATCGTACGACTAACGGTGATAGCAGTAAACATCGAAACCACAATTCCCAGTGCTAGGGTTAATGCAAAGCCTTTAATAATACCGGTACCAAAGTAAAAGAGAATAATACAAGTAATAAGACTTGATGCGTTTGAGTCACGAATAGAGGTCCAGGCACGAGCAAACCCAGCTGTAATAGCTGTGTTATATGGTCGGCCACGGCGCATCTCTTCACGCATACGCTCGAAGATTAGAATATTCGCATCCACCGCCATACCAATAGACAAGATAAACCCTGCTATACCGGCAAGCGTCATAGTAACTGGGATAAGCTTAAAGAGAGCGATCAAGAACAGTGAGTAGATAACAAGCGCTACAACTGCAAGGAAACCAGGCAGCCTGTAGTAGATAATCATAAAGAGCGCTACTGCAAGTAAACCAATAAGCCCCGCTACAAAGCTCTTATGTACACTGTCCTGCCCTAGTGTCGCACCAACATTTCTCTGTTCTACCAGCTTAATTGGCACTGGCAGTGCTCCGGCATTAAGCTGAATAGAAAGGCTCTTCGCCTGGTCTACAGTAAATGATCCTGAAATGACGGCATTACCACCAGTAATTGCGGTCTGCACATTTGGAATTGAGATTGGCACACCATCCAAGAAGATAGCGATCGGCTTGCCGACATTTCTTGAAGTAGCTTGACTGAAGAGCTCTGCTCCTTCGTCGTCAAACTGGATCGAGATTATCGGCTTAAAGGTCTGCTGATCAATCTGTACTTGTGCTTTTTTGAAACGAGCGCCGGTTAGTCCAATATCTTTCCAGTCATCGATACTGTATGACTGTGGTTGCCCTTCGGCAGAAAGTGACTTACCAGCAATTCCCTCTCTAAATTCTAGCTGAGCAGTCTGTCCGATCAGGTCTATTGCCTGATTCACATCCGTTACACCAGGAAGCTCAATAATAACGCGGTACAGTCCAAGACCTGAGGTGGTCTGAATGACTGGTTCAGTTACTCCTAGCGCGTTAATACGGCGGTCAATAACGGTTTGTATTCCCTCAAGTGCATTTGCACGCTCATTTTCTGGGATCTTTTCCATATTCGCTTCGTATACAAGGTGCGTTCCACCCCGAAGATCGAGACCCTGGTGGATCTCAAGTTTCTGGTTGTATGACCCTATTTTAAGGTCTGGACCCTTTGGCCAGGTTACTGTCCCCGCCAGGATAGAGAGGATTAGAATACCAAACATCGTTAGCCACAATTTCGCGCGTAATTTCATAGTATCGCTTTAATCGTAAGTATTTGTTCCCTATTGTAGTGGAAATATCTCCTCCTTGCAAATACCTCTCACTTCCCTCTTCTACTCCTGTAAAACCTAGCAAATCACACATCCTCATGCACTAGCTACTTTATGAAATAAATACTTGACTTTATGCCTACTTTATGCTATATTATCTAGGAAACCAAATAGGGCACTCACTTCCCTATCGGTCCTTCAAAACCCAAACATCAACCAGTAGCACAAAGCTACTAGCCTTTAGGAGGGCTAAAATGCTAACCAACACTACAAAGTTCTTTCTCGTTCTCTGTATAGGAGCAACTTTTCTTCTCGGCATTCGAGTGGGAAGCCAGCAAACGAAGGATACAACCGCTGTCGCATCTCAACCGAAGACGGTGTCATCACCAGTCGATCTTTGCCCTGCCAAACTGGCAGCACAAAAAAAGAGTCTTCTTAAAGAAGTCGATGAAGTGGAAGCTCTTTGGAAGGACGCCATGAATAATGGCGACAAGAAATGGGCAAAAGCCATGCAAGTTGTCACAAACAACTGCAGTGTCAAAATGCAAGCTCTGGGTAATGATTGCACGCAAAGAATGCACACCCTTTCAACCAGAATAACCAGCAAATGCAGTAGATACATGAGAGACATCGGGGAATCCTGCCGAGAGAGGATGAACAGTCTCACGGAGAGCGCAACTCGAGCCTCAGATGTGATCGAAATCACAGAAACTGCCTTAGGAGGGCAAGATGAAGAATAACCGATTTATTGTTTTCACCGGTCTTTTGACCGTACTCGTGGCTGGCATGACCAGCACCGCCAAAGCCGACACAAAAACGGCCGAAGTCTTCTCAGGAAGGTTCTACCGCGAATATGCGGAACGGATCCCCAACGGAGCCGCTGGGATGACGGATGTCTCAGGCAAGGTCGCCGTCAAAGATGTGTGCCTCACCAACCAGGCATGCGTCATCGATGCAAGCGCATCAGTTCAGGATCAACATCCAAACCGTTGTGATTTCTCCTATGTTATCAAGCCAGGCGGCTGTGATAACAAGGAAAACCTTTCTGCCCAACTGGTCACTCTAACCGACGGGCGCGAGGATATCCAGATTGCTGGCAACCTCGGCACTCTGCACTTCCTCGCCCAACCCAAGGAAAACACCGCCCTTGCCGTGAATACCTTCACGGCCGCTAACACTAATCAAGTGTTGGCCGGGATCACCCAGCTCGGGGAGAATCAAGTCATCATCGACAAGACCACCTCCCAGCGGGAAGCTGAGCGAGATCGCCAAGAGCGAGACCGCGAAGCATTGAAGTTTAAAATCACCGCCTGCGAGCAGCGGGTGGACAACTTCAATCTTCGCCGCGAGGTGAAAGTGAATCAGGGCCTGAACATGAACCAGAATGTGTACCAAATTGGTGTGCAAATTCTGGCCAAAGATGGACTCAAGAACTACGAGTCCCTTGCTGCTGGCGGGCTAAAACTTCTCGCTGACAGCAAAAAGCTCAAGTCCCCGACCGCTGACAAGTCTCAGTGTTCGGTGAACTTCAACTACCTCATTGAGACCGCCACCCTGGCGGAGAATGAGGAGTAAATCCTTCAACAAAAAAAGCCCTGGCCCACGCCTCCCAGGGTTTCCTGTCGACCACTGCAATTCTCATTCGAGATAGCAGTGGTCTTTTTTTATATTTTACTCTTTACAATACCTCTCTTTTATGATACTATTTATGTAAGCTCTTTGTCAGCCTAGACACTCAAATCAAAACTCAAGGAGAAGACATGAACCGCACTTTCGCATTGTGCGCCTTTTTGGCGTTCACCCTCCTGCTGTCTACCAGACACCAGGCCACTGCTTTGAGCTCCTCAGTAATTACTGTTGAAGATCATCACGAAAAGGCCTTGCCCCCGAAAAAAACGGGGCAAGTCGTGGGGTTAGAAAAAACCCTGCGCTGGATGGAAAAGCAGGCTGGAAAAAGCCAGATTGCCCGCAAGGGTATCCAGGCGCTTCGCAAAAGCCTAAAGCGATTCACAATCAAGGCGCCGGCTTTTGACTGGCGCGACACAGGCCAGTTAAGCTCTAAAGTGGAGTTTGTCTGGCGTATCCACCTCTCGAGGTGATGCTATGCGTCCCCTCTTCCAAATCTGTGATGTTGTAATCCGTCGCAAACCTTTTTCTGTTATGAGCCAACAGCTCTAAAAAAAGGGTTTAGGTCTTGGACCGTACATGGTCTGGGAAGTTGAGTTTGATGCTCACCTCAAAGACCACCCGCAACGGATTCGCCTTGCACGATTTGATGAAAAAACCCAGACCCTGATGCTCTGGAATAACAGCCAAGGCATCTGGACTACCGAAAAACTAGACGAAGACTCTGGCTGGTTTCTAGCCAAGTACTTCGAAATGTTTTAACTCACCAGGAGGTGGAGTTTGGAGAACAAAATCAAACCAGGTAACTTTGTCAAAAAAGACAAGGAAACTTACTTCGTTGGAGATACCTTTACCATCGAGGAGCCAGCTAACTGTGCTCACTCCGAGGAAGTCTGTATCTCAACCAAGAAAGCCATCCTGTATAAGGTCACAAAAAGCGGACATATCCGCGGACAAGACCCTAAAACCAACTACTGGAACCTAAAACCAGAGGACGATAAGGCGCAAGCCTTGACCGTAAATCTGGATGGTCTCGTGTTGGTTCCAAGGGAGCACGTGAAAGAAATCCCAAAGAAAGTGAGGGCGAAAAAAGCCCATGACTAAAACTGCACCGCTACATAACGGACTGGTCGAGATTGGCGGGGCAACCCTTGCCAACGGCCAAATTCTTTCCTCAGGTGACCTGGTGAAACTGAATTGCTTCACTCGCCCTGAGTTCAGTGATGGCGGAACCTACTGGGTAGTTGGTCTGTACCAACACCTGGACGAAACCGCCCTGCAAGACCCCCGGACTGTTCAGCAAGCTGAACTTCTGAAGGTTGAAGGAGACAAAATCCTCAACTGGTCTTGGAAGAAGCAACAATGGGTTGCCTTCGTTCCCTTGGACGAGCCACCCGTATACGCCGATATCTCCTGGCTAGAGAAGATCGAGAAAACACCCGCACTGGGAGGTGCACTATGAAATGGTTCAAAAAAACTACTCTCGCCCTTGTGGCGAGCCTCGTCTTCTGCCAAGCAGCTCATGCGGATTTCAATCCGCACCCGCGTGGGGTCTACAACCCCTGTGTGGCGCCAGAGCCCTTTGTGCAATTCACCGGGGTCTTCTCCCGTATCACGGTTGAAGACTACCTGAAATTGCCACGCGTCCAAATGGGCGCAGCCAACAAACTCTGCGTGAAAGAGCCGCTGGTAGTCAATCCTGCCAACCCAGCTCAGGCCAACGCCACGGGAATCTTGAAACCCAGCTGCTCGGACAACACCGAGGCCAGCGTGGAGTTCAACCAACAAACCTGCGGCCTGATTGTCGGCTACCCAGTCGACAATGATGGCAATGTTGCCATCCTGATGGAAATTACTCAAGTGATGCCACCACGCGCAACCCCTCCCCCGATGCCCAACCAGGGCAATGGGATGGCCAGCGCTCCGTTTCCCAATGAACCGGGGAAAGTGGCAATGGAATACCGGGCAACACCCGGGCTTCCCAATCCGCTGCCAGCCACCGTGGCAACTCCTCCGCCAGCAGATCCGGCCACCAGCCAGTATGTGACCAAGGCAGATCTGGATGAGCTCATTCAAGTGCTCACCATAGATCGCGACACCAAAGCTGGCAAGAAGGTAAAAAAGAAAAAGGCTAAGAAAAAGCCTGCGGTGCACAAACCAAAGGCCAAAGCCAAACCCGCTAAGAAGCAAAAGAAGGCTTCCAAGCCGGTGGCAAACCTCGGCCTTACCATTTCCGGCACAAAAGCCGGAGTTACTCCTTCCCCTCCGTTCATCCCCTGCGGGGAACGCGGGTATAACACGGAATTCCAAGGCCAACTTGATGAAGTGATTCACTTCTTAAGCTGTCGCCCGAAAAAGACCAAGGGATTGGATGCAAAAGGCCGCATCCTCTACATGGGACATTTGAACGACCTTCGGGTTGTTCCGCTGACCCGCGGCAAGGTTGAACGCACCGACTGTGGCCGGTACTCAACCTACAAATTCCACACCCAATACGGGGATCTCGTCCTGCGTCCCATGCGCGACAACGCATGCGACGGCATCAAGGGAGACACCTGGAACGGCGAACCCTTGTTTGCCCGGTACCGGTAATCCCATTTCAAAAAAAACATAGAGGCGACCCTACGGGGTCGCCTTTTTCTTATCCTTTTTATATATTAGCTCTTTATTGTATGATATCTTGCAGCTCTTGTGGAAGCTCACTGACAAAGCTCACCTTTTTACCAGTCTTCGGGTGCGTAAACGCCAGTTTTTCTGCATGGAGAAACTGACGCTTCAGGTTAAGTTTTTCTGATAGCATTTCAGAACCTTTATTGAAATATACACTGTCTCCAATGATAGGAAAGTTAATGCCTGCAAAGTGAGCTCTAATCTGATGAGTGCGACCGGTTTCAAGTTCAACTTCCACCAAAGAACATACCTTACCAGCAATTAGTATGTTTTTTACTACACTGTAGTGGGTAATAGCAGACCTGGCATGTAGTCCCTTTCCTGGCACAAAGCGGGTTCTATTCTTCGGATCTCGTTTGAGTGCAATGTTTATGGTCCCTTTCTTTGGTAGTAAATCTCCATATACCATTGCGATATATTTCTTCTCTACCAAGTGACTAGCAAACTGATTTTGCAAGTGGACCAGTGAAGCTTCATTTTTTGCTACCACCATAATGCCTGATGTATCCCGATCCAGACGATGAACTATTCCTCCTCGAGGAAGATCTATTTTGTACTGGGCAATGAGAATATCTTCTAGTGTTTGGTCAGTCTTCTTTACGGTCTCGTCTTTTTCTACCACAAGACCGGCCGGTTTGTAGATAACCAAGAGATCGCTGTCTTCAAAAATAATTGAGATGGGCATAGGAGTAGTATACCAGAAAAGAGGGGCTATCCCCTCTTTTTCTTTGTTGGTTTCTTTTTGAGTACTCTTTTAACTGACTTTCTTACTACCTTCTTCTTCACCTTCGTTACCTGCTTCTTTTTACGAGTAGGCTTCCTTAGAGTGTCTTTAGTCTTGCGTTTTACCACAACCTTTTTTACCTTTTTCTTTCGAGTTACCTTGCGCTTCTTAGTTACCTTCTTTACGCCATGTGTTGATGAGAGCAGGGCTTTTACATTACGATTTCCCATCTTACTCCCTTTTCCGCCCCGTCCAAGCATACTAACTAAGACCGTATACGCTTCATCGGCTGAGTTAACGAGCGTAAAGAGCTTCATGTCTTCTTTCTTAACAGTACCAAAGCCCTCTACCATCTGCATCTGTATACATTCCAAGAACGGCTTCCAAAACTTTTTACCTACCAAAATGATCGGAGCGTATTCTATCTTACCGGTCTGAACCAGTGTCGTGATTTCAAAGAGTTCGTCAAAAGTGCCAAATCCACCCGGAAAGTAGACATAGGCGTTGGCGGCAAAACTCATACACACCTTACGAGTAAAGAAATAATGGAAGGCAATAGATCGTTCCACATACGGATTAATGCGCTGTTCGCGAGGAAGCTTAATGTTTAGTCCCACCGAGTCTCCATGACCATCTCCAAAAGACCCACGGTTCGCCGCCTCCATAATACCAGGGCCACCACCCGTGATCACATCGTAGTTGCCTTGAGATAATAGTCGACCAAGCTTGACTGCTTCCTGGTACCATTTATCATCGGGCGTTAACACTGCAGATCCAAAAATAGTGACCGCTTTTTTTAGAGACGAAATAAACTCGAAGCCATCGGTTAGCTCCCCCATAATGCGAAACATCCGCCAGGCTGCGTTTTCTTTATAGTCGAACTGTTTAATATTTTTCATGTTTATGTGTTTTTGAAAGGTGTCTATTTCTTAACCACTCGTGCTCCTTCGGGAGTATCTTGAAGTTCAAATCCTCTTTCCTCTATCTTAGCACGAATCTCATCGGATTTTGTCCAGTTTTTTTCAGTACGAGCCGTTTCACGAGCAGTAACGAGGTCGAGTATTTCACCCGGTATTTCTTCTTGTGTATCAAAAAACTTATCAAGACCAAGTCCGAGGACTTTATCAAAGAGTAAAAGCGTAGCAGCCTTCTTCTCAGGAGACCGATCAGACTTAACGCATTCCCAGAGAGTAGCCAGTGCCTGAGCAGTATTTAAGTCGTCCTCCATAGCAGTCATAAACTGAGCCTGAAATTCACGACAGATTGGCTCAGTTGCTTTTGGCAGAGAGCGAACAAAGGCAATAAGTTTGCTATATGCGATACTTCCTGCCTCGAGCGAATCCCACGTAAAGTTAAATGGTTTCCGGTAGTGTGTCTGGAGCGCAATATAGCGATATGTCATCGGGTCGTATCCTCGATCTATAATATCCTGCAACATGAAGAAATTACCAAGGGACTTGCTCATTTTCTTGCCCTCTACTTGCACAAATTCGTTATGTACCCAGTAGTTAACAAACTTTTCATCAGTAGCTGACTCGGTTTGAGCAATTTCGTTCTCATGATGCGGGAAGAGTAAGTCTATTCCTCCTGTATGGATATCAAAGTGACGGCCAAGGTAGCGCATACTCATAGCCGAACATTCAATGTGCCATCCCGGACGACCCTTACCTAGAGAAGTTTCCCAAAAAACATCACCATCTGACTGGTCCCAGGCTTTCCATAGCGCAAAGTCCTGGACATTGTCTTTGGTATACTCATCTTGAGATACCCTACTTTGGGTTACTTCTTCGTCAATTGCAGCCCCGGATAACTTACCGTAGTCTGCGTCTGAGCGAATATTAAAATACACAGACCCATCTTCTCCTGCATAGGCATGACCTTTTTGTATTAACACCTCAATCATACTCACCATCTGCTCAATATTGTCTGTTGCTCGTGGGTAGGTGGTGGCAGGCAAGATATTGAGCTGTGCAAGATCTTCAAAAAAGAATGTGGTATAGCGAGTCGTAAACTGGGTAAGTGTCTCACCGCTTATCTGAGAGTCGCGAATAGTTTTGTCGTCCACATCGGTAATATTCATGACGTGGTTTACCACATACCCCTGAGATTCTAATGTTCTTCGCAAGATATCTGCCGTTATATATGCACGAAAGTTTCCAATATGCGCAAAGTTATATACCGTTGGACCACAGGTATACATCGAAACTTTCCCCGGCTCTATTGGAGTAAATGATTCTTCGTGTTTTGTAAGAGAGTTATATATCTTCATGCTAGTACTTCATGCGTCCTTCAAGAGCACGGGATAAGGTTACTTCATCAGCATACTCGATATCTCCACCAAACGGAATACCGCGTGCGATGCGTGTGGTAGTAATTTCCAGTGGAGCAATAAGTTTCTGAATGTAAAGCGCCGTTGCTTCTCCTTCAGTGGTAGGATTAGTAGCCAAAATTACTTCAGCAACCCCGCCTTTTTCGAGACGCTGGTAGAGCTCCCTAATCTTAAGCTCATCGGGTCCCATACCATCCACCGGAGATAACGCGCCATGTAAGACATGGTAAATTCCCTTAAAGTATCCGGGTTTTTCTAGCGCTACAATGTCGAGCGGTTCTTCCACGACGCACACCATGGTCATATCCCGTGACGCATCAGCACATATTGAACACAGAATTGTGTCCCCGTCTGAGATATGGAAACAGGTCGGGCATAGTCCAATATTCTTTTTAATATTCAAAATCGCTTCTCCAAACTCTTGGGCAAAACGAGCGTCACGACGCAAAAAATAAAACGCGAGGCGTTGCGCAGTTTTCGCTCCAATTCCTGGTAGTCTCGCAAAAGAGTCCACCGCGTCCTGTATGGCTAAAGGTAACATATCTACATTTAATTTTGAATTTTTACAGTATACCAGAAACCCCTATTTCAGGAAATCAAAGGTTGCTTTTCCTAGGTATGTTGCTTTATCTCCGAGCTCTTCTGCTATCTGCATCAAACGATTGTACTTGGTTAGACGCTCAGAGCGACTCATCGAGCCAGTCTTTATCTGGCCACAATTAAGGGCTACTACGAGATCGGCAATGAAAGAATCCTCGGTCTCCCCACTACGATGTGAAACCACTGTACGGTACCCTGCCTTTTGAGCAAGTAAAATAGCATCGACAGTTTCAGAAAGTGATCCGATCTGATTCGGTTTGATAAGCACGGCGTTGGCCGCCCCTTCTTCAATACCTTTTTGTATTCTCTTCACATTCGTTACAAACAGATCGTCTCCTACTACCTGCATCTTTTTTCCAAAGCGTGCAGTAAAGGCATGCCACCCTTCCCAGTCGTCTTCGAATAAGGGGTCTTCTATTGAGATGATCGGATACCGATCTACAAGGCTAGCCAGGTAATCTACCAGTCCTTCACGAGACATCAAAGCACCTTCAGACTTTACTGCGTACTTCCCTGCTTCGTAAAACGATCCAGCTGCCACATCCATCCCGACATAGGCATCTATTCCTGGCTTGTAGCCAGCGTTCTCGATAGCCTGCAAAATAAGCTTAGTAGCATGGGAGTGACCAGCAAAGTCTCCTGCATATCCTCCCTCATTCCCAACATTAGTTGAGATATGGTTAGATTTGAGAATTGGCGCTAGGGCGTGAAATATTTCACTACCCATACGAATTACTTCGTTGATATTCGTTGCAGCAATCGGGAAGATAATAAACTCCTGAAAGTCGAGCGTCCCGTCTGCATGCTTCCCGCCGTTAATAATGTTCATCATAGGTACCGGCATTACAAACTGATCTGGAAGCGACGGATTGTAGGTTCTGCGCAAATACCGGTAGAGTGACATCTGCATGGAGACCGCTGCTGCTTTGGCAAGTGCGAGGCTTACTCCTAAAATAGCGTTTGCTCCCAAGCGAGCTTTATTTTCTGTACCGTCGAGTCTGATCATCAACTCATCGAGTCTCCTCTGCTGATCCCCTTCTTGTCCGACTAGGGCATCTCGAATCTCAGTATTAATGTTGCGCACTGCATGAAGTACTCCTTTCCCCAAATACCGAGCTTTGTCTGCGTCACGAAGCTCAAGTGCCTCGTGAGTACCGGTTGAAGCACCGGATGGAACCGAAGCTCGACCAAACGATCCGTCCTCGAGTGTCACATCCACTTCAACAGTCGGATCTCCCCGACTATCTAGTATTTCTCTGGCGTGTATTTCTTTTATTTTTGGCATAGTATGTGTTGGTTGTAGTATTGACTTGTGGATAAAAGTATGCTATATTATTTATGTAACCACGAAAGAGACCCTTATAAGGTTCCGTCCTTATCGGGGGCTTTTTTATTTCTCCCCGTACTTACTGATCTCGTGGTATTTTTTCCAGAGACCCTGAAATTCTTTGGAGTTTTTCAGTAGCTGCTTGAGATTACCTGAAGCTATGATCTTTCCCTCTTTAAAGAAGTAGATCGTATCAAACTGAGAGAGTAAGTGGAGGCGATGAATAGATGAGATAATAGTTTGCTTTTTAAATGCCTTGAAGATATTCTTATATATCAGCATTTCGTTTTTCGTATCTACAGAACTAGTCGGCTCATCCAGCAATATAATATCCTTATCCTCACAGGCCATAAGGCCACGGGCAAGGGCAAGACGCTGCTTCTCCCCTCCAGATAAGTTTACTCCCTTTTCAAAGATATATGACTCCAGTCCGTGTGGTAAACGAGTAACCACGTCAGAGAAACGCGCTAGATCGGTATACTTTTTTATGAAAGCCTTACTATGCGGTACTCCCACGGTAATATTCTCACGGATAGTGGTTGAGAATATCTCAGGATCTTGCGGAATGAGCGCGATCGAGTCACTGATAGATGAGAATCCTCCAGTAACTACCTTGCCATCAAGTATATATGTACCTTCCTGTGGCTTATAGAGGTCGCGAATCACTTTTAACATAGTAGTTTTACCACTACCACTCGCTCCAATAAAGGCAATCTTTTCGCCACGAGAAATACTGAGATTAATATTCTTAAGGCTCGCTTCCCCATTTGAGCCCTGGGCGTACGAGAACCTGAGATTCTCAACAGTAAGATTCTTCCAGCGAGAAGAAATAATATGCCTTTTCGTGTCTTTCTCGGCTAAGAAATCTTGGGCTAACTCTTCAGAATTTTGTACCTGCGCGTACCATTGAACAATATTTCCATACCGGAAAGCAAAGTCAAAGAAGAGAGACCCGATGTTATCTACATAGGTATACAGAGCGAAAACAGTTCCAACAACCAGTACGCCGCCATGTAGATAGGTCATATAGAGATACGACCCCATAACCGCTACAATCATAATTCCTTTACTAATGGAAACGAGAAACCACTTTATCTCATCCAGCTTCGCATTACTATGAATGAGCGAGAGTGGCTCTTGAATCTTTTTATATACCGAAGATTTAACCAGACCTTCAACACGCAAAATAACAATGGTGGTGATATTGCTAATTACATCAAAAACTTTCTGCGCAATCGCGTTCTCAGTTTTGTTAATCTGTTTGTATTCTGCTACCAGAACTTTATCGAATTTGAAGATTAACCAAATGGTGAACATAATCACTAACACCACAATATACGATGAGTGAACATTGAAGTATACGAGAGCACCATAGGAACTTACCAGCTTAATGAGCGCTCGAATATAAATAAAGTAGGTAATAGTAAAGTTAGAAAGAGCAGTAGTACCCTTTTCTATTTTATCTATTGTATCTCCCGAGTGATGATCAGCGTGCCAGTCTAGTGGCAAATCCATTACTCCGTCTAGTAAGTACTTCTTGTAATTCGCTTTTACAATATAGGCATTAGTACGCTCCATCACTCGACCTGGTCCGTGCAGTGACCACACGACAATAATCAACACAACAAAAAGACTTAAGTACGCCATAACCTCCGGCATTGAAGTAGGTGTCAGTCCCCTCTCTTGTAAAATATTTAAGACTTTTACAATAATCAACGGCTCAAGGAATGAAGAAGAGGCAGATATTAAGAACATGCAAAAATAAAGAGCTACTGCTCTCCTGTTTCCTTCAGAATACTTCCATAATTTTTTCGTCAGGTAGACGATTGGATTTTGGTTTGTTTTCGTTTGCATTGAAGAATCTCTTTCCTCTATCTTACACCTGAAGAAAGTCACAATCAATCATTAATTCACAATTTCCGGCTCTAGCTCCACCACCAGACCAAATGTAGTGTAAAGTGCATCACAGACCATTGAGGCTAGCGTTAATATATCTGAAGTGGTTGCCTCGCCAGCGTTTTCTATTACCAACGCATGCTTGGTAGAAATACTGGCTCCTCCGTACCGATATCCTTTAAGACCGAGAAGTTCAATAAGGTAGGCTGTTGGAATTTTTACCTTGCTATTCTCAGATTTTATAATCTGGCGCAACGTACCCAACGCTACTTCACCGCCAACGAGAAAGACCGCTCGCTCAACATCTACTAGCTGCGGTTCGGGAATTAACATGTTTTTAAAAAAAGAACCAGCAGTTCCCACTACCTTCCAATCCGGAAGCTTTGCAGACCGAATAGCAATGACTGCTTCACGCATATCAGCAAGACCCAGTTCCTCTGCTTTTCTGCCTGTAAAGTGCGTTTGTACATCCCGATACGAAAGATTCGCACTTCCGTTTTTGGTAAGTCGAAACGTTATAGAAAGCACCAGATATCTTCCTTTTTCAGTAGTATTGAAAATACTGGTGCGGTAGCCAAAACAACACTGAAGCGCGTCGAACTTTCTCACAGCACCCGTTTTGATTTCAAGCAACTCTACTTCGTGCACTACCTGACTTGCCTCCTGGCCATACGCTCCGACATTTTGAATCACCACTGCACCAGTAAGCCCTGGAATATGTGAGAGGTTTTCAATACCCCAGAAGCCTCGGGAAGCCATATCTGCTACTACCTCGTCCCACACCTCCCCTGCTCCAACTTTGACCAGCACAGTGTCTTCGTTCTCAAGGACAATCGTTTTCTGTAACATTTTTGGCTGAATCACTACCCCGGAATAACCAGCATCAGAGAAAATAACATTACTTCCTCCTCCTAATATAAAAACCGGGAGGTTATGGGCATGGGCAAAAGCAAAAGCTGAGCTTGCATCTGCTGGACTTTCCACTGTAACCAAATAGCGCGCCGGACCCCCGACGCGCATTGTTGTAATTTCTTGTAACGGCTTGTTCTCGTGTATCTTCAATGGTTGTTAGTTATACGAATAGATATCAACCAAGTTTCCTGCCCCGTTCTTGAGATATGCAGGCTCACCAAGGTGATCCCAGACTGGAGTAGTACTTGCGTATGAGAATCCAATAGTCTGGTTCGTCGTAATGCGAATTACCTGTCCTGGTGCCATAGAGTAGCTCGGGAAGGTAAAGGTATTACCATTACTATCAAAGACCTGCCAACCTGAAATATCTTCATCTCCTGCTCCAGTGTTACGAATTTCTACATATTCAGTTAGTGACCCATCTGGACTATCTCCGGTATAGAGTACTTTTGAGATAATAACTTTTGAAGGGAAGATTACGACTCCGCCGGGAGGAGTTGAACCACTGCCTCCTGGAGGTGTCGAGCCTGATCCACCGGGTGGGGTTGATCCTGATCCTCCGCCTGGAGGAGTGCTACCTGAACCGCCACCTGGGGGTGTTGATCCGCTTCCGCCGGGAGGAGTTGAACCACTGCCTCCTGGAGGTGTCGAGCCTGATCCACCGGGTGGGGTTGATCCTGATCCTCCGCCTGGAGGAGTGCTACCTGAACCGCCACCTGGGTTGTCGTTA